>Ga0183098_10036_pt1 | contig 642967 bp, 617 predicted proteins | sample BioMet9_FD_128884 | JGI IMG/M metagenome (GOLD analysis project Ga0183098, IMG submission 128884) | Microbial communities from bioreactor (seeded with sewage sludge) at Lawrence Berkeley National Lab, California, USA - Biofuel... | ecosystem: Engineered > Bioreactor > Anaerobic > Unclassified ...
GAGGTTCAGCGAAGGAAAAGTGTACTTGCATTATAAGAATTTTTTGGGATATGAAAAAGGTCCTAATGGCAGGCCACAGATAGTAGAGAAAGAAGCCAAGATTATTAGGCTGATTTATGATATGTACTTGAAAGGTTGCACTACTGGATATATTGCTAAATATTTAACACAAGCTGGGTACAAGACTGCTACCGGCAAGGACAAGTGGGGTGATGCTGTCATTAAGAGCATTTTAAGCAATGAAAAGTACTATGGCGCTTGCCTAAGCCAGAAAACCTACGTGGCAGATTTTCTTACAAAAAAGAAAATGAAAAACAGAGGAGAGCTTCAGCAATATTACGTAGAAAAGAGCCATCCTGCTATTGTCAGCAAAGAGATTTTTGACTTAGCACAGGAAAAAATAGCTCATACCAAAGGCAATATCAACTATGTGAACTTTCTGTCCGGAAAGCTCTATTGTGCGGAGTGCGGCAGTGCTTTTGGAGTTAAAGTGTGGCACTCCACAGATAAATACAAGCGTGTAATATGGCGTTGCAATAAGAAATACGGTAAGAAAGCAGAAAAGTGTCATACGCCACATATTACGGAAGAGGATGTCAAGAAGAGCTTTATTGCTTTGCTGAATAAGCTTTTTGTCAACAGGAAAGAAATTATAGAGGCTGGGCAGTTAGCATTAGAGGTAATGCGCAATACTGAAAAACTAGATAAGGCCATAGCAGAGCAGAAAGAAAGACTCAAATGTTGCGAAGAAGGGCTGGAGCTGCTTATAGATCATGCTGCTAAGGTAAAGATAGCAGGGGAAGAATACGAAGCAGAACTTAAAACACGTCAAAAGGAATATGAGCAGCTTATCGAGGAACAAAAAAGGCTAGAAGCTGATAAAGCAAGCAAGAAAGACAGGGTTATACGGCTGCAGGCGTATTTAGACAGCATGGGTAAAATTCCACCCATCGCCATTGAGTTTGACGAAGAAATCTGGGCGGCCCTGGTGGATAAGGTCTATGTACAGGAAGACGGAAGCCTGGAATACTTGCTGTATGATGGGGAAAAATATAAATAAATAGGGTAAAGTAGAGCTCCTCTTTGGCAGAAGTAAAAGTCTGCTAAGGAGGAGCTTTTTTTGTTAAGTATAACTAAAACCGCTTTTAAACAAGGCCTTTTATGACCACTTTTGTCAAAAAACGACCACTTTTGTAAAAAATTAAACCACTTTTATTGGAAGTGCTATAATTAACACTGAGTAAGTGTAAGCTTTTATATAAGGGATTCTGTTATAAGACAGCGTGCGAATTAGGAGATGAAGCAGATGAAAGGGTATAAGAAAAGTAAGTTGTCCAGATATGTATTTGCTGCTTTGACGGTGGGCATGTTTAGCATGGTGCCGGTGGCTTATGCTTTGCCGACGGGAGGCACAAGCACGACGGCTACCATTACGAATGCTTCTGCAACACAAATGAATATTACCGGTAGCAAGTCCAATAACGTTATTAATTGGCAGAGTTTCTCCATTGCCAATGGTGAAACGGTGGCCTTTAATGATACCAACAACTATCTAAACCTGGTGCGAGGTACTTCCAAGTCGGAAATTAACGGTGCCTTGACGGGTGGGGGTACTATTTATCTGATTAATCCCAACGGCATTCTGTTTGGTTCTACGGCCCAGGTGAACGTGGGTAATTTGGTAGCTTCGACGCGGGCAATAGATGATGTGGACGCAGAAGGTTTTGCAGTTGTCGGCGCGAATCCTTTAGATACTGCCGCCACGGCAGCAGCAGGTGACATTATTAACCTGGGTAAATTGCAGACAACCAGTTTAGTGCTGGAAGGCAACAACATCACCATTCAGAACGCGGCAGACATTACCAGCAACGGCAGCACACCTTTGACTAGTGCAGTTACTGCTAAAGCAGCCGGGAACATTACGGTGGGGCACAAGGTAACGGAGACCACTACCCGCAGCTTTACCATTAACGGCACAGCTACGGACAGGACCGTCCACGACTATAAAAACGCTACGGTGGCAAGTAGCGAGTATACAGGCAAAAAGCTGGACGGTACTACTGACAATGTGATTAAAGAGTCCATGCTGGTGGAGAATGTCTACGATTTGCAGAACATGGATGCTAAGCTGGATGGCAGCTATATGCTCTCTGGTGATATAGTTGCTAGCGAGACCAGCAGCTGGAGCGATGCCGGGACTACGAACGGAGCCGGGTTTAGCCCTGTAGGTAATGATGATAATGAATTTACCGGTACTTTCGATGGTGCTAATCACACGATTAATGGCTTGTATATAAATAGGCCTACAACGAACAAAGTAGGACTAATTGGACTTGTTAGTACTAACAGTATTATTCAAAATGTAGGTTTGGTGGGTGGTAGCCTTACCGGCCGTGATTATGTAGGCGGCGTGGTGGGGTATAACGGTGCCACCGTAACGAACGTGTACAACACGGGAGCGGTGAGCGGCACGGACTATGTAGGCGGCGTGGCAGGGGGTAATCATTACGGCGGCATAACGAACGTGTACAACACGGGAGCGGTGAGCGGTAATCAATTTGTAGGCGGTGTGGCGGGGGATAATTATTACAGCGGCATAACGAATGCGTACAACACGGGAGCGGTGCGCGGAACAGGCAGTCTCGGTTACGTAGGCGGCGTGGTGGGATTTAACAACAACAGTACTACCATAACGAACGTGTATAACATGGGTACGGTGAGCGGCACTCAATTTGTAGGCGGTGTGGCGGGGTGGAACAGCGCCACCATAATGAACGTGTACAACACGGGAGCGGTGAGCGGTACTAGCAGTGTAGGCGGCGTGGTGGGGTATAACAGGGGTACCATAACGAACGTGTACAACACGGGAGCGGTGAGCGGTACTAGCAGTGTAGGCGGCGTGGTGGGGTATAACAGGGGTACCATCGCGAATGCCTTGTGGGCCAAAGATTTGAGCTATACGCCTGCAGCGGGTTACAAGAAACCGACTAAGGCTGTGGGCACCCAAAGCAAAACTGGTGCGAACACGGTAAATGTAAATGGCGAGACTCTTACCAATATGAAAAAGGCAGCTATCTACGACAGCTGGACGGATGCTTCTAATAATAAAATTGTTGCCAAAATTGGTAATGCCGGCACGGCTTGGCGTATTTACGAAGGCAATACCACACCGCTCTTGACCAGTCTCTTTAAGGGCGTGGTTACAGTTACCGGCCTAGATAGTAAGACAACAACTTACAATGGTACTACCCAGACGGTAGATTTAAGTAGCGTTACTTATAGTCCAGAGAATATTGATACTAGCCATCTTTATGCTGGCAGCAATCGCAATGCCGGTACTTATAGCACTATCTATTCTGACCAGCAGGGTTATGATCTTGTGAATACCAGTACCCTAATCATTTCTCCTAAGACCTTGACGGCAACTCTAACTGGCAATAATGGAACTACTTATGCCTTTACCAAAACCTATGATGGTGGTAAGGATGTGACGAAGGGTTTGGTTTTAGGAACTACCTATACCTTTGGTGCAGACCAGGTAATCAGCGGTGATACGGTGAGTATCGCGGCTAATAGTAGCGGTACCTACAATGACAAGAATGTGGGTGACGGCAAGACCATTTCCTATACCGGCATTACCCTGACCGGTGCTGATGCCGACAATTATACGATTGCTACTACTCTGAGTGGTAACGTAGGTCAGATTACCAAGAAAAATATCACGGCTGCATTGACTGGCACCAATAGCTTTAGCAAGATATACGATGGCAACACGGATGTGACCACAGCTCTTACGCTAGGTGTTAATTACAATTTTGGTACAGGCGATATAGAGAGTGGCGATAGCGATACTGGTAAAGTAAATCTGGCTATTACTACGGCTGGTACATATAATGACAAGAATGTGGCAGATGGTAAGAGTGTTTCGTTTACAGGTCTTACTCTAACTGGCTCTGAAGCAGGAAACTACAATTTAACAACGACAGATTTGAGTGCTAACGTAGGTAGGATTACACAAAAAGATTTGACAGCAACATTGATCGAGGACAACAAAATCACCAAAGTATATGATGGTACTACGGTCGTGACTGCATCCTTGGCTAAAGATCAGAACTATAGTCTTCCTGATTTAGTGAGCGGCGATGTGGTAACCCTTACTGCCAGCGGCACTTATGACAATAAGAACGCGGGTACAGGCAAGCAAGTATCCTTTACCAGTTTAGGCTTGACTGGTACGGATGCCAGCAACTACAACCTAAAGACTAAGGAGCTTAGTGGCGCTATAGGCCAAATTACGAAGAAGAGCCTGGTAGCGGAGCTGAATAATGGTGCAAGCTTTACCAAAGAGTATGACGGGACAACTGCTGTGAACACAGCACTTGTCTTAAATAGTAACTATGCTTTTGCCGAGGGTGACGTGGTAACTGGTGATACAGTGAGCATTGATGCTGCGAAGGCCGTGGGTGCCTATGCTGATAAGAACGCCGGCAGCAACAAGGCAGTAAACTTTACAAATCTTACCCTGACAGGGGCAGATGCAGGCAACTATGAATTGTTTGATATAGAGATGGGTATTACTGGTGCCAGCATTACTCCTAAAGCACTGACCGCTACCTTGACAGGCGACAATGCTTTCACCAAAGTTTACGATGGTACTACGGCAGTAAGCCAGACACTGGTTCAAGGCACCAACTACACTCTGGACGGTATCGTGGCAGACAGCGATAAGGTAAGCTTGGCTGGCAGCGGCGCTTACAACGATAAGAACGCCGGGGACAACAAGACCATTACCTTTAGTGGACTTACCTTGACTGGCGAAGGCGCTGGCAACTATACGATTGCTTCTACACTGAGCGGTGCGGTGGGCCAGATTACCCGCAAAACCATTACAGGTTCCTTGGCTAGCGGGTACAGCTTTGATAAAGTCTACGATGGTACAACCACCGCTTCTCTAGGCAATGGCTATACTTTGAATGGTGTGGTAGCAGGAGACACAGTACCTCTGATGGCAGCCAAAGGCTTCTACGATAGTAGCGCAGTTGGTGACCGTACCGTAACCTTCTCCGGCTTCAGCATTAACAATGGCAATTACTTATTGAGCATGGCAGACAGCTTAAGCGGTATTGGTAAGATTACTAGCAATGGTACTAATAATACTAACAATAATACCAATAATAATACTAACAATAATACCAATGGTGTTCAGGACCATAATTACAACGATGCTATTAGCAGCTTCTTTGGCGCCGACCATAAAGATGGTTATACCATCTTTGGCGGCGCACCCGAGGACTACGTTCCCAGGGCTGTTACCAAAAATAACGGCCAGAGCTATCAGGTGGGTGTATCCCAGGTAACTCAGACCTGGTACAACGGTCCAGCCAGCATAACTATCATTAACGGCGGTATCACCCTGCCTAAGGACATCCTTTTAGGCAGCACTTATGATACCCGTACTGTTGTGATAAAAGGCGGCAATAGTTATGAGATTTGATGAATCAATGGGGACCTAATTAGTTCTATATATATAATATTGAAATATTGAAAGCTAAACTTTAGGGGGAAGAAAAAAGTGCACTCATCAAAAAAAGCTTTAATTATTGCAGCTCTCTTTACGCTGCCAGTTTTAGCTACACCACAATTAACCTGGGCAGCTTCTGCCATACCTGATACTCACGGCGCAGTGAAGGATCAGCTGCCTAAGAACGAAGCCAAGGTAGAGAATGCTTTACCAAGCGAACAGGCAGGCCAGAGCACTAAAAGCTTTACTTTACAGAAGTTGACTGTAGACAAGGAAGACTTAAAAGTAAATGAAGCTGCTTTAAATAAGCTTGCGCAAAAATATGTTGGCAAGCCCATTACCATGGCTGACCTGAACAAGGCTGTAGGCGAAGTGACCATGTACTGCCGTACCCACGGCTATCCGGCTGCGGCAGCCTATCTGCCCAGCCAGTCTACCGGAGAAGGCGCCCTGGTGATTAAAATATTGCCGGGCTGTTATGGCAATATTAATCTGGAAAACCAGAGCGGTATCAAGGACGCACAGGCTCAGAGTTATTTGCGCGGCATCAAAGCAGGCGACATCATTACCGGCACCAAGCTGGAAACAGCACTGTATAAGCTTAGTGACTTAGGTGGTGTGCAGGCTACAGGACTATTAAGTCCCGGTGCTCAAATAGGCACCAGTGATGTAACTGTGAAACTAGCCAAGGGCAAGAAGAACGTGGCTATTGTCTATGCCGAGAACTACGGCAGCAAATCTTCCGGACGCTATCGTTATGGTGTCCAGGATACGGTAAACAACCTAACCGGTAGAGGTGATAAATTGAGCCTGGGAGCCCTTATCTCTAACCACGACCTGCGTAACTATGCAGTGAACTATGAAACACCGACCGGACCTGGCGGCACCATGGTAGGCATCGGCTACAGCCACATGAACTATGAGCTGGGCGGTATCTTCAGCAACCTGGGAGCCAAGGGCAAGGCAGATACTTATAGCCTATATGGCAAGACACCTTTCTATGTGACGACGGAACGCAGTCTCTATGCCAACTATGGTTACAACTATCGTAAGCTAAAGGATGACTTGGATTTCTTTAACCAAAGCTCCAAGAAGCATTCTCACTCCATCTTTGTGGGAGTAAGCGGTCATAACAGGAATGGCAAGGCCCTGGTGCAGTATGACCTGACCGGCTATCAGGGCAAGCTGGGCTTGGATTCTGACTATGCCAGACTGATAGATACCATTGCTGATGTGGAAGGCTCCTATACTAAGGGAGTACTAAACTTTAAATACGTACAGGGATTTGACAATCGTTGGGATCTCTTAGTAAAGGGTCAGGGCCAAGTAGCAAGTCGCAACCTGGACAGCTCGGAAGATATTTACTTAGGCGGTGCCAATGCCATCAGGGCTTATCCTCAGGGCGAGGCCAGCGGTGACCAGGGAGTGGTAGGTACAGCAGAGCTGCGTTACAAGACCGGCGTGCCGGGCTTAGTGCTCAGTACTTACTTGGATGCAGGTCACGTGCAGCTGAGCAAGGACGGCAGTTCTGGTAGCGAGACCTTAAAGGGCTATGGTTTTGCGGTGAGCTATACCAGGCCTGACGACTGGTTTGCAAGACTGGACTATGCCCGCCGCATCGGTGACGATAGCAAGATGAGTAGTGATGCCCAGGCTAAAGGACGTTTGTGGTTCTTAGTAGGCAAGGTATTCTAAAAAGCGATAAAACAAAAAAGCCTTTCCTCTTTGCTAAACGTTCTTTGACGTTTGAAGTAAGCTAAAAGCCTTGTTTAGGTAGAAATTCTACTTAGACAAGGCTTTTTTATAGCGAAGAAAAAAGGTAGTATATATTTTTTTAATTCTAATTACACAAATACTTGTTTGCATAACTTGTAAGGAATACTTACAGGTTGAAAAAGGAAGGAAATCGCACAGTTAAACGCACCAAAATGATTTATTCTTTAGATATGATTTTAGCTATAGGTTTCAGAATACGTATGACCAAAAATGAAAAATAATTGATTTTGGTAAGTTATATGCAATTGAAAAATAGCAATAGTTGCAAAAATCCTTTCTAAAAAGTTGCCTTAATTAGCATTTAACGCTATAATAGGAATGAAAAATAGCAATAGTTGCAAAAATCATTTCTAAGGGGGCAACTTATGGAAATCCAAAGAAATATATACCTAGATACTTTGAAGAGAAAAAAGAATAATGGACTTATTAAAATTATTACCGGCATAAGACGCTGTGGCAAGTCATACTTATTACGCACAATCTTTAAGCAATATCTTCTTGCTGATGGCGTACCAGATGATCATATTGTGGAAATGTCTTTTGATTCAATAGAAAATGCAGCCTACCTGGAACCACAAAAATTTTATGCATTTGCCAAAGCAAAAATTCAAGACGATGAATTATATTATTTTTTGCTGGATGAAATACAGCTAATGGATAATTTTGAGGCTGTTTTAAATGGACTTAATGATAAAAAGAATGTGGATATATATGTAACAGGAAGCAATGCACGTTTTTTATCCAGGGATATTGTCACTGAGTTTGCAGGGAGAGGTGATGAAATCCATATGTATCCTCTTTCCTTTAGAGAGTTTATGTCCATCTACAGGGGGGAATTGTTTAAAGGCTTAACGGAATATATGACGTATGGAGGCATACCGCTAGTGGTATTGGCCGATCAGCAGGATAAAGCAAAGCTGTTGCACACTTTGTTTGATGAAACATATATCAGAGATATTATAAAGCGCAACAGAGTTAGGAATGCCAGAGAAATAGAAGACTTGCTGAATATATTGTCTTCCTCAATTGGTTCTTTGACAAATCCGGAAAAATTAAAAAATACATTTAGAAGTGTAAAAAATTCCAGGATTACTGCCCATACAATAGGCAAATACCTAGGATATTTTGAAGATGCCTTTTTGGTAGAATCTGCACAAAGATACGATATAAAAGGTAAGGCGTATATTGAAACTCCTAAAAAATATTATTTTACTGATCTGGGGCTTCGCAACGCAAGACTTGGTTTTAGACAAAACGAACCAACCCATGGGGTGGAGAATATTGTCTACAATGAATTAAAAATTCGAGGCTTTGAGGTAGATGTGGGTATCGTGCCTATTGCAGAAAGAAATAAGCTGGGAAAAGTAGTTAGAAAACAGCTGGAGATAGATTTTGCATGTAACAAGGGCAGTAAAAGATATTATGTGCAATCTACTTATTCCTTGCCTGATGAAGAAAAAAGGGCACAAGAAATCAGGCCTTTTATGAAAACCGAGGATTCCTTCAAGAAAATAATTGTAACAAATGATGTTGTGCCGACAACATATGATGATCATGGAATATTGACCATGAATTTATTGGACTTTTTAATGGATAGCGAAAGCTTGGAAAAATAAAGTGCTTACACTTTTAAATAATTACGTATTATACTTTACTTTCACATAATCGTATTGCTTTGCCCTATCAGGTACACTTGGTTTAGACTAGGGAATTTAATACAATTACGCGAGCCTTGTTTAGGTAGAGTTCTACTTAAACAAGGCTCTTTTTATATACTTTGTATTTATGTTCATTGTAATTTTAAATTTGATGGGCAATAATCCATTTTAACAATTCTTCATATGTTTTTTCATTAGAAGCAATTTTAAAAAACATATGGGCTAAATCTTCTTGTGTATATTCCAATTCAATATTATTTAAAGCAAGAAAAACCAACATTACATGGGCACCAATCCTTTTATTACCATCAATAAAAGGATGATTCTTAACTAGGCCAAAACCTAAGCGTGCTGCTTTTTGCTGAATAGTGGGAAAGTTTGTTATGCCGCCAAAAGAAAGGAAAGGGGCATTTAAAGCGGAATCTAAAAGATGTACATCTCTTAACCCTTTGGTTCCGCCGGTTTCCTCAATAAGCTGTGCGTGCATTATTATTATTTGCTTTTTTGTCAGTCGTATCATCTAGCAAGAACCTTATAAGCCTTTTTGTTTTTTGCTATTAATCTTTTGGATACAGCAAGAACATCTTCGTCGTTGGCGGTTTGTTCAGCTTCAGCGGCAGCAAAATCAAGAATTATGTAGCGAGGAGAATTATTTTTTAGAATAACAACAGAGCCTTTTTCATCAACCATTCTAGCAATACGTGAAAAGTTTTGATTGGCTTCTGTGATAGAGACTAAATTGTTAGTATTGACGTTCATTATAGTTCCCTCCTTTTTTTGTAGTATAACAAAAAAATAGGATAAATTCAACCTAGAAAAAGATGGAATAAACAAGCCGTAATTGATTTTGGTCAATAGACATGCTAAGTTAATTATATAAGGCGGTATGGCAGATAAAGCGTTAGGGAAAAAGAATTCCTGATAGATTTTTAAGAGTGTGGGACAAGGGGACGGTACTTCTATCCCATAATTACGCATTATGTCTTACTTTTTTGTTACGACTAGCCCCTGCTACCTTCCCAGCTGTTTTTAGATTGCTAAATACAGAGAGCTGTGGACATACGAAGGCTGTATAGTCACCAGCTCTCTTTTGTGACTTTTTTATCGCCTTCCTTCCGTAATACAATGTATTACGGAAGGAAGGCGATAATCATGACTACTATTTCTTTGAGATTAAACGACAGTGATTTTACATTATTTAAAAAATATGCTCAGATGCATAATGTTAGCATATCTGAATTGGTACGTAGATCCGTGTTAGAAAAAATTGAAGATGAATATGATTTTAGGGTGGATAAGAAAAAATTTAGAGGGATGTAAAAATCCAAGGCAGCATGGTAAAGGACTAACGGCTAACACAACAGGAGAGTGGAGGTATAGAATTGGAGATTATAGAGTATTAGCAGAAATAAACGATGGTAAAATAATTATTTTGGGTTTAAACATAGGTCATCGTAGAGATATTTACAAATAAGAACAGTGAGACAGTGAACAGTCTCTTACTGTTCTAATTTTTATAACCAAGTAAAAAATCTTTTGATGAAGTATTTAAAGATAGTCATGAAGTAAGTGTTCCCGTATAATCAATATCGAGACGGTACAGTGTTCCTTCCTGATAAGGAAGGAGGTGATACTGTGGCAGAAATAGGATTACTCCTTATTAAGTTGCACTTAGTGCAAATTATACTGGAGGTTATTTTACTAATTGCTATGGTATTACTTTGCTTCTTGTTGAAGCCAGAGTAATTTGAGATTTAGATAATAACAAATAAATCTCCACCGTCCCAACTAGGAAGGTGGAGATTTATTCCCACTAAATCCGGAAGGGGCACACGCAAATGTACCATCTTCTCATTAATTACATTTTATCATATACAGGAAAATTCTCAAGAAAATTTTAATGACAAAATATAATGTAAAATTAATAATGTGTGGGACAAGGGGACGGTACTTCTGTCCCAGAATTACGCATTATGTCTTATGCCTTACTTTTACATAATTGTATCAATTTGCCCTATCAGGTATATTAAGCAGATTGCCGATTCGCTGGCAAGCGTAAGCGCCGCGAAGAATAGTGCCAAATCGCTTACGACCTAAGAGCGACCGAATAAGGAGCTCTGAGAAGTGTCCTATAAAAATTGTACAAGCCTTAGACACAGTGCTGCTGTGGCCTAGGGCTTTTTGTTTTACCAATGCATTCTGAAGTAGAATAGCTTGCTTTTTTTATTCAGCATTGCTATCTGGCTTGCTTTTTGAGAAGGCTTTGGCTGATCTTTTAGTATATTATGTCTGTAGTATTAACTACTCAGGCGGGGAAGGATGGCTGGCTCACAGAACAGTGAATGTCTGGCACAATAATCCTCTACTCTTTATGAAGGTCGTAGTGATATAGAAGCAACAGCTTATCCTAGGATGGTTTATGAACTTAGCAAGAAAAGAGGTACAAATAAAGAATTAACTATGGTGATATGATATAATAAACGAATTAGAAGTTACCGAAAGTGTAATGATATGAGAAAAGATTATTTTAAATATTTTATGGGCTTATTGCTTTTTGGCTCAAATGGTATCGTTGCAAGTCATATTGATTTATCAAGCTATGAAATAGTCTTTTTGCGTTCTAGCCTTGGCAGCATCCTGTTAATTGCTTTGTTTTTTGCGGCAGTGACAGTAACAATATATATGGGCTATAAATCTGGGTGGGAAATGACAGTCCCTGCCGGTAACTGGCCTTGGATACTATGGCTTGCTTTGCTAAATACAGGAATTGGTTGTTATTTTTATTTTTCGTCTTTCAGCGTATTGCCTGTCCAGACCGTTGCAGTATGTGGATACCTTGAACCGTTATCGGCTATATTTTTCTCTGTAATTTTTCTTCACGAGGCAATGCTTCCACTTCAGTGGTTAGGGGCGGCCCTGATTATAGGCGGAGCAATATTAAGTGAATGTATAAAGTTTTAAAAGTAATTGCTTTTTTTATCATGTAATTTTTACAACATTGAATTAAATATAACATAAAAGGAGAAAACAAAATGAAGATATTAGTTATGACAGGAAGTCCGCATAAGGATGGTACAGCTGCCTTGCTGGCAGACAAATTTATTGAAGGGGCCAAAGAAGCGGGACATGAGATTTATCGCTTTGATGCCGGATTTAAGAATATTCATCCCTGCACAGCCTGCTATACTTGCCAAAATACAGATAATGGTTGTGTCTTTAAGGACGATGAGCAGGAGCTTTATCCTCAAGTCTTGGCGGCAGATGCAGTAGTGTTTGTTGCACCAATTTATTATTATGGTATGTGTGCTCAGTTAAAGCTAGCCATAGATCGGTTTTTTGCTTTGGGAGATACTTTGAAGAGTGCAAAAAAATGTGCGCTGTTGTTAACCTGCGAAGACGAAACTACAGAATCTGTGGAGGGAGCCATTGCAACGATAACAGGGATGTGCAACTATTTGGGCTGGAGAATAAAAGATATTATTAGTGCACTATCCTGTCTTGATAGGGCAGCTATGGACAAGACAGATTATCCGCAAAAAGCGTATGAACTAGGTAAGTCATTCTAAAGAGGCGCTATAATAAATGAAATTTTCTAAACGATGCAGACTATTGGTAAAACTAGTTGTTCTTGCTGTGACTGTAATGCAGCTAAAGGTGTGCCTGGCGGCAGTGCCTAGCTTGCAGGTAAGGGGAGTAGACTTAGTCGATGACCATGGCAATACAGTCATTTTGCATGGTATGAGTACTCATGGCATGCAATGGTTTGGCAATTTTGCCACACCGGGAGCTTTTCAATATCTTAAAGGCCGGGGAGCTAATCTTATCCGTTTAGCCATGTACACAGGCGAAGGCGGTTATATTGCCAATCCTGCTCTTAAGAATACTGTGTTTGCTGCGGCTGATGCAGCTCTACAGCAAAATCTCTATGTAATTATTGATTGGCATATTCTACAAGACGGTAATCCTCAGCTGTATAAGCAGCAGGCAAAGCATTTCTTTGCAGAGGCGGCCGGGCGGTATGGCAACAATCCCGGCGTTATTTATGAAATCTGCAACGAGCCTAATGGTAATGTGTCCTGGCAAAGAGATATTAAGCCTTATGCCGAAGAAGTCATTCCTGTAATAAGAACGGCTGCGCCGCATAGTGTTGTGCTGGTAGGAACACCGACCTGGAGCCAGGATGTAGATGTGGCAGCAGCAGATCCTCTTAGCTTTGCCAATGTAATGTATGTTTGCCATTTTTATGCAGGTACCCATGGTCAGGATTTAAGAGATAAAATTGACGCTGCTCGCAGTAAAGGCGTGGGTGTTTTTATCAGCGAATGGGGTACTAGCAGAGCAGATGGTAGCAATGGCGTATTTTTAGACAACGCTGCTCAGTGGTTGGATTTTCTGGCACAGCGGCAGATGAGCTGGGCTAACTGGTCCTTGTGCGACAAAAACGAAAGCTCAGCGGCTTTATTGCCTGGCACCGGTACTAACGGTAACTGGACGGATGAGAGCCTTAGTCCCTCAGGACGTTTTGTCTTTAGCAAATTTTAAAACTTACAAATTATGGTATAATACCGTTGATTGTTAATCTGGCTATTAATTTTAATTTCTATAGACACAGGACTAAACTATGAAACTTTTATCACATGACAGGACTTTTGTGGGCGATGAATTTATAGCCCAACTAAATGTTTTAGTTTTCTTTGCCGCCATACAATATATAGGCGTTTTTTGTGACAGTGTTATTTCCGGTCAGTTGCTTGGTGAAGCAGCCTTGGCTGGTATAATGCTGGTTAATTCCCTAATTGCCTTTGGTTCTTTTATTTCCATACTTCCGGTGGCAGGCAGCGTTGTTCTTGTTAATGTCATTAGCGGTTTGGCAGACAATGATAGGGTAGAAAAAGCCTATAGTCAGGGCCTTATTATGACCGTTGTTATGGGAGGAGCCTTAAGTATTATTTATGTGTACTTAAGAGGACATCTCACTATGTTCATTTCCGGCAGTGGTGAACCGCTCTTCTATGCTAATCAGTATTTTCATTTCATCAGTGTTTTGCCCATTTTTCAAGCTATTTCAGCTTTCTTGTATGCCCATATTATAAATCAGGGCGAAAATCATTTGTGTGCCATAGGTGCTGTGGTACAGATGGTAAGCAATATTATACTTTCTTATATTCTATGTAACATATATGGCATTATGGGCGTTGCTATTGGTACCATAGTTAGTATGCTGATTTTTATCATAATACTTGCCAAGTATTTCTTCAAAGAACATCGCATTCTTCGTTTTCAATGGTATTTTCAATGGAAATCTGTCTTTAAAATAATGAAATACAGCTTATGCGATGCCATGGTTTATTTAAACCTAGCTATTATGGAATATTTCTTAACCAATTTTATGGCTAACAATTTTGGAACAGATGCTATTTCCATATTAGCTATTGTAGTCAGCTTACTGGGCTTTTTCTTAGCTGTTTTGTCAGGACCTGGCGTCAGTGCCGAAGCTTTTTTGCTGATTTATAGAACAGAAAATAATCAGCACGGCATTTTAAAAACCATGCGGTTGGCTATTAAAGCGGCTATAGCTATAGGTATTTTTTTAACTGTTCTTGTTTTTATCTTTGCGCCCCAGCTTGTTGCGTTCTTTGGTATAAGTCAAAGTTATTTAGCTCCTATGGCCATATATGCTGTCCGTGTAATTTCGTTAATTCCCACCTTTGCGGCCTTGATAGTTCTTTATTGTTCTTATTTAAACTATTCCAATATGTTATTGCTTTCCGGTACTTTTATGTTTGTAACTTTAGATGTCATACTTTTGCCAGCCAGCCTTTTAGGTGGTATAGGCTGGGGGCTTAAAGGCATCTGGAATGGTTTTGCTTTAAGCTTTCTGCTAAGTCTGGCTATTGGTGCAGGAATCGTGTATTTATGCACTTCCAGATTCAAATTTCCCATTGTCCTAGACGAAAAAGAGTTTAACAAGGAAATAAGCTATGATTTGCCCTTTTCCACACAAGGCATTGGACAAGCTCTTGATCTTCTGGAAAGAGATTTAAAAGCAAGAAAGATTGATGATCGTGCGTTATATAAAACCTTGCTTTTGTTTGAAGAAACAGAGGCTTTGGCTTTAAAACGAACCGATTCAGCAGATGCGATTATGGAAATCAATGTGAAGATTGAAACGGATAAAATAATACTTATTCTGAGAGATAGTGGCATCTATAGTGATGTAACAGATGTGGACGGACGAATTAGTTCTTTTGAGTGTTATGCAGCCTATCAGCTGATTGGTGCAACTACTCATAAAAAATTCTTCTTAACATCGGGTTACAATAGGACAATTTATCATATTCCCAGAAATACCCAACCTGCATAAAAAATAGCTCTTCCTTTTATAAGGAAGAGCTATTTTCTATTTATTGCTTTATTTTCTTAGTTAAGGTTAAGATGTTGGCATTATCTTCAAATTTATAGGCTACATTATCCATCATTTTTTTAGTAAGGAAAATACCCAACCCGCCAATGGGGCGGTCGTTGGCAGATAGCTTCAGATTCGGATCTGTTTTTTTCATGGGATCGTAAGGAGTACCATGATCCTTGAAGATAATAAGAGCGTCATCGCGAGCACTATCATCATAGCCAACAGAAATACTAACCAGGCCATCCTTATTGGGATAGGCATAGTGGGCGACGTTAACAAATATTTCTTCTATAGCCAATTCTGTTTTCCAGAGAATGTCTTCCGGACATTGGAAGATAGCCTTTAATTGTTCCTGCACAAAAGCTTGTACTTCGGGAAGCTTTTCAGATTGAGCAGGAACTTCTAAAGTTTTTAACATATCTATCCTCCTTACTCAACTGTCAATATGTCAATAAAACCGGTTACCTCTAAAGCTTCTCTAGGCATTTTTCCCACATTGATTAATCTCATGCTGCCTTGTTTAGCCATTTTTTTCTGGGACATTAAGAGTACTCTAAGCCCGGCACTGGAAATATAGTCTAGCTTTGCAAAATCCAAGGTTAGTTTTTGTACATCAGGGCCTAAAGCGGTGATCTCCTTTTCCAGATCTGGTGCAGTCAAAGTGTCCAAACGCCCTTCTATGCCAATGGTTAAGGCATTGCCTTCTTGCTGCTTAGTAATTGTCATGATAAAACATCCTTTCTGATTTATGAGTGTGGTACATAATAACCTAGGATAAATTCTTCGTAAACTTCACGCTGAGCATGGTAATATCATCGGCCTGCTCGGAACCGTTACAGAATTTGTCTACATCGTTAGTTATTGCATCTATTACGGCTTGGCAATCTTCTACCTTGATACTGTTCAAGAAGGCTACCAGGCGATCGTCGCCGTAAAGCTCCTTGACAGCATTGGTTGCTTCTGTAACACCGTCTGTGTAGGTGTAGAGCAAACAACCTGGATCTAGCTTAAAGGACAATAGCTTGTAGGGAATGCCATCCATGGATGCCAAAGGAGGACCGGAGCGGCCTTGCAACCAGCTGAATTTGCCATCTTTCTGGAACAAGGGCTTGTTGTGCCCGGCATTAATATATTTAATCTCACCGGTTTCATGGTTAAGAATACCTGCAAAAGCAGTTACGAATAACATGGCATCATTGTTGGCACACAATTCATCATTGGCCTGAGTGATAGCCTTAGCTAAGTCTGTAGGGTTAGATAAAATATGATTACGTATTTCTGTACGGGCTGTCATCATGAAGAGGGCGGCAGGAATTCCTTTGCCGGAAACATCGGCGATAACAAAGGCTAAATCGTCACCTACCAGGAAGAAATCATAGAAGTCACCGCCTACCTCCTTGGCGGTAGACATGGAAGCACGGACCTTAAAATTGCTTGTACCGGCATTTTCCGGCAAGGCCTTAGGTAGTGCAGAGGCTTGAATAGCCTTGGCAAATTCCAGCTCCCGGTCAATACGGGAAGCAGCTTCGGCAATAGCAGCTTTAAGAGCACTTACAGTACTGTTGATGTCAGAGGAGAGGGTGGCAAATTCTTTGAAGTTGTTAACCTCTACCCGTTTGTCCAAATCGCCATTGGTAATGGTATTTAAGGTAGCGTTAATAGTGTAGATGCTTTTAATAACTGTCTTATTTAAAAGATGTGACAAGATATAATATACTACTGTGAACAATAAAAAGTAGAAGAACGCATTCCAAATAAGCAAGATGTTACGTTTAGCGTAAATATCGCTATAAGGTGAGGTAACCAAAATATTATAATCAGCATGCTTGTCATAAGCGGCTAGCTGCAGCTTGTTATTGTATCTTATGTCAAAGAAACCGTTATTGCTGCTAAAGTCCCTATGAGTTAAGCCTAAAACAGTAAAGGGTTTGCCTACCATCTGTTTGTCTGAGGAACTAACAATAATGCCTTCATTGTCAAGCAAGGAAGCAGTACCATCGTTACCTATGGTATAGTTGGTTAAAAGATTACTGAGAGAATTTTTGTTTAATAAGTTTTTATAGCGAGCGGCGGAAAAACGCACCTGCACAATACCGGGCTGATCTATCCGGGCTACACCAATGGCTTTAACGGAGCCTTCTTCAACAGTGGTGCTGGGCCGGATTTGCTCATTAATAATGGTATTGGGGTTCTTAATAATCTCCATATATTTTTGAGTGGCCAGGTGATCGTTGTAATTAAACGTGCCTACATATTTAGCAGGGTAGCTGGCAATAGTTGTGCCGCTGGCATCTGTAACATTAATGCCAAAAACATTTTCGCTGACGGCCAACTGCTTGAGTGCACTCATATCTTGCAAAAGTTTAGGCTGTAATTTGAGCCTTTCCGCAATGGCTTGTACCTTATCAACCAGCATGCCATCTGTGGTATTTTGCAGCATAATATAGTTGTTGGCAGCAGTACGTACTTGACTGCAAATATAGAGGGTTTCATTGGCCAGAAAAGAACGTGATTCAGTTTCGGCCTGCTTGGTTTGCAGAGTGTAGGAAACGCCAAAAGTCACACAAAAAGCGGCAATAACGAACATTAATAAGGATCTTTGAAAGAATGGTTCCAGGGAGGAGAGATTTTTTTTATCATTGTCGATTGTTTTTATATGAAATCTGCTGAGATCTAATTTCATAATATTCCACCCCGTTCCCTAACCAGGCTTTCCAAGAAGATGTCATAGGTTATTTGATCGTAGGGCGCAGAAATACCACCTGACGTGATTAAATCAGCCAAGTTGTCTGTATCCTTCTTTATTTCATAAGGAATATTAGGATTAATATAAGGCAGACGGCAATAGTTGCCGGCCAGGTTTAATTTTACAGCAGACTTTTCCACAGGGAGAAGGTTATTGTGCAGATAATCATTTATTAAATCAAAAATTGCCAAGTCCCAATCCTTGACTACGGAAGTTAAGACTGCTTTGGGTGACAGATTATACTGATTCTCATCTACACCGATAACCCAATGTTCTTCTTTTTCAGCTTCCTGAATAACACCTAAGCCGGCTTGTCCGGCAACTTGGAAAATAATATCACAGTTGTGAATATATAATCTCTGGGCTAGGTCTGCACCCTTTTTTTCGTCGGAAAAGTCTCCGATATAAGCTGCTTCAAAGTCAATATTTTTTTTCATTTCTCTGGCACCATATTGGATGCCGGCCATAAAACCATATTTAAAAGCATCAATGGCAGGAATGTCTTTACCGCCAATCAGGCCAATCCTGTTGGTCTTAGTAGTCTTGGCAGCTACGTAACCTGCCAGCATGGACGCTTCCTGGACATCAATAAGCATATAACGGTAATTAGGAGCATCAATGGTGTGCCTTTTGTCAATGAGCACAAACTGAGTCTTAGGATTAGCCTTAATCAATTCATCTAGGCCGTCGTTTTGAGAATCCTCGTTACTAAAGACTAAAAGGCCTGGCTTTTCTTGCATAATTTTTTCCAGACATTTGGTTACCGACAATTTTTCAAGATTAGCATAGGCTTCTACAGGAACCTTTAAAGAAAAGTGCCTAACACTGTTCCAGCAATTGTTATAAAATTTATTATCTTCGCCATAGGAAGCACTATCAGCAAAAAATATTATTTTCGTGTAAGAGTCTTCTTTAGTTGTAACACGATATACTAGATAGCCTAGTGCGAAAAAGCAGGATAAAAGCACTGCAAATATTGCCAGTGAGGTTTTTTTCATCTAAAGACACTCCTTAGATATGCTGTATCAATAAAATTATACCTATTACTATACATTTTTTATTATAACATAAAGTGACTTTGTTGACATAGCAAACCGAGTACAGAATTATGTTGAAGAAAGGAGAATGTTTAGTGTATAATAAATAAATCTTGTGGGAAAATAATTACAGGAAAAGGGGAAATAAATTATGTGGCAAAAAAAAATATTGGCAGGATTATTAGCAGTAAGCTTAGGCTTAATGGTAGGCTGTGGCAGTACTGAGAAAAAAGCAGAAGCTCCTAAAAAAGCTGAGGAGCAAAAAGTACTACACATTGCTACCAATGCAACCTATGTGCCTTTTGAATTTAAAGATAAAGAAGCTACCGGCAAGGATTCTGACTACAAAGGCATGGAGATTGATATGGTCAGAGAGGTTGCCAAGCGTTTGGGCATGACAACTAAAATGGAAAACATTGCTTTTAATGGCGTTATTCCGGCTATTTTATCTAAACAAGTTGATTTGGCTGCTACCGGCATGACCATGACCAAGGAACGTGCTCAAAAGGTATCTTTTGCAGCACCTTTCTATGAATCAAAGCTGGCTTTTGTTGTTTTACAAAAGAGCGATATTCAAAAACCTGAAGATCTTAAGGGCAAGAAAATTGCTGCCATGGTAGGAACTACCGGTGCTAAGTATGGCCAGTCTCATGGCATGACTGTAAAACAATTCGATAATAGTTCTGAAGCTATTTTGGAAATGGAAACAGGCAACGCTGATGCTGCTATCGTAGATAAACCGGTAGGTGAGTATTACTCTTCCTTGGAAGGCAAGGGTAAGGGCAAAGTCAGAGTTATTACCATTCCTGATTCCAAATCAGAGCTTTTAGGCTTTGTTATGAATAAGGACAACAAAGAACTACAACAAAAAGTAAACAAAGCCATTGCTGATATGAAGAAAGATGGTACCTACAATAATATTTATAAGAAATGGTTTAACGTAGAAGCACCAAATCTGCCTGAATCTGCGGAAAAAGCTTTAGGTTTATAAGAACAAAATTTAAAATTAAAATGCCCACACCTATGGTGTGGGCATTTTTTTTATTTTATTCAGCGGGAACAATGGTGCCTTTGAATTCGTTGGCAATATAATCCTTAACACCTTGAGATTGGAATAACTTAGCAATCTTTAGATAGGTTTCGTTATTTTTGTCTTTTTCTCTGGCAGCTAGAACCATGACAGCCAAGGGTTCAGTCTTATCTTCCAGGAACAAGCCTTGCTTTTTAACATCCAAACCAGCGCTCATTACATAGTTCATGGTAATAACAGCCAAGTCTACATCCGGTAGACTACGGGGCAGCTGAGCGGCTTCAAGTTCTTTAAATTTCAGGTTCTTGGGATTTTTTTCTACATCTTTAACCGTAGCTTTAAAGCCAACACCCTTTTTCAAGGTGATTAAGCCTGCTTTTTCCAATAGCATTAACCCACGGCCACCGTTGGTAGGATCGTTAGGAATGGCAACTACAGCACCATCCGGTACTTGCTTGATATCTTTTATCTTATTGCTGTAAATACCCATTCTCATCAAAATAGTTTTACCGATAGCCACTAGCTTATTATTGCTTTGCTTGTTAAAGTTTTGCAGAAAGGGTTCGTGCTGATAGCTGTTTAAATCTAGTTCGCCTTCAGCCAAAGCTTTATCAGGGGTAACATAATCGGAAAATTCTACGACTTGAATATTAAGACCTTGCTTTTTACCTTCTTTAGCTACAGCTTCTACAACCTGGGCATGAGGACCTGCAGTGGCACCAATCTTAATTACTTTGCTGGTCGCCGGCTTGGCAGCTTCTTGCTTGGTATTATTAGCACCGCCGCAACCGACGATACTAAGGGCGAAGATGGATAGTGCGCTCACAATGACCAATTTTTGTATGTTTTTCATTTTTACTAGCTCCTTGTATTTTCATTTTGTTATCAAACAAGCAGATTTTGCATATAAAAAATCCCGGATGGTTATACACCAACCCGGGATTAAATGTTCAAGCGAATACTTAATGCAAAAAATGCCGCTATGCTACAGCGACATGCCAAGTATGCCCACGCATTAGTGCCCGGGATGATAGCATTCGCATGCTGCACATATTGAGTTCTGCAGTAAAGTTTGCTTTCATGTCGAGCTCCTCCTAAAATTCATACTTGTTTGATATGGTTAAAATTATAACACTATGAAATAAAATGTCAACAACTTTTTCGCAAAAATGTAATATTTTAGACTTGAAAGCAGGATTTCCTTTGGGTGAGGCTATTTGGTATAATAAAAGCAAGGATGGTTAAAAAACATGAAAATACTTTTTGTTTGTCACGGCAATATCTGCCGCAGCCCTATGGCTGAATTTGTTATGAAGAAATTGGTGCAGGATAGAAAGTTGACTGAGCAATTTTTTATTGCTTCGGCTGCTACACGAACCGATGAAATTGGTAATGGCGTTTATCCGCCGGCTAAAAGAAAACTAGCTGAGCACGGCATTACTTGTGAAGGGAAAAAGGCCAGGCAAATCACCAAGGCTGATTATACAGAATATGATTTACTCATAGGCATGGATAGCGCCAATATCCGCGACATGAAACGGTTGTGGGATCAGGATCCTCAGCACAAGGTACACTTGCTTATGGAATATACTGATAGGCCGGGAGATGTTGCCGATCCCTGGTACACAGGAGATTTTGAGGCAACCTGGCAGGATGTGTTAAATGGGTGTAGGGGATTGTTGGCTGCGCTTACAAAATAAAGACCTTTAAAGGAGTTCTTACTATTATGCATTATGTTTATTGTCCTCTTTGCGGAAGTAAATTAGAAGATAAGGAAGCCGGAGATGATGGCGTTGTTCCTTATTGTGAGCATTGTAAAAAATACTGGTTTGATGGTTTTGCCAGTTGTGTCATGGTTCTAACCTACAATCAATTTGACGAAATAGTACTATGTAGGCAGAGCTATCTGTCTGATAAATATTCTTCTCTTACTTCCGGGTTTATTACGCCGGGAGAAACAGCTGAACAGTGTGCTGTGCGAGAGGTAAAGGAAGAATTGGGTATCGATATTCAAAATCTGGAATATGCCGGTACATACTGGTTCCAACGTGGTCAAATGCTGATGCATGGCTTTATGGGCTATACACCTAAATGTGCTTTCAAGCTTTCGGTGGAAATAGATGCAGCTAACTGGGTGCCGGCTAAAGAAGCAACACAAACTATGTTCCCGGATAGTCCTGGCAATGCTGTATATGGGGTATATAGAAAATTTTTAAAAAAACGTGGTTTATAAAGAAGGACCTGAGCACCTGGGGTGCTCAGGTCTTTCTTTATAATATTATAAGAAAGTAGTATAATATTATAAATAATTAATACAGAAAAAGAATGTTTTTAGTTTGACAAGAGAAGAGACTTAATTGGCAAGAATGGGGGCCGTGTTATGAGGTTTGCTAGCGCATCTGAAGCATTAGGGGCATTGATTAATGCTTATTATAATGAGCGAAATATTGATGCTGTGCTTTCCTGCGTAACTGAAGATATAGTGTGGGTGGGGACAGAAGCAAAGGAATACGTTCTTGGCAAGAAAAAACTTCTGGAATTGCTAAAGAACGATATTAATGCTTATCCGGATTCTTTTGCTATTGATATTGAGCAGCCTGACGAAAAAAGGCTTAGTGATACTGTTACTTTGTTTGTGGTTAAGGGTGAACAGGTGGCCGAGCCGGGCACAGTTAATGGCTTTCCCATTAGAGGCACGGCTATTTGTACTAAAACTGCACAAGGCTGGTTAGTCAGTCATGTCCATCTTTCCGTACCTAATAGCGCTCCTGAAAAATATAATCTGCAAAAAGAAGTAGATCAGGACAGAAAAAAAGAAGAATTACTAATGTCCAGCATCCCTGGTGGCGTGGCAATTTATCGCTTGAAGAAAAACGGGGAGGTACATACTGATTATGTTTCTGAAGGCTTAGCTAAGATGTTTGGCTTTGATGATATAGAAGATTACTATGTCAATGTACCTGACAATGTTATTAATCTAACCGTCCAAGAGGATATTCCTCTGGTTTTAAAAGCGGCCAAAGAAAGTATTGCCCAACGTACTTCCATTAGCATAACATATCGTGTTCACGTTAAGAATGCACCTGATCTTTTGCAACGCTTAGATGCTAACCTGATGGAAAGTGATTTAAGGGAGGACGATTTAGGTGTTTGGTATGCAGTGCATACCAGGGTAAGCGAGCAATCAAAAAAAATAATTCAGGAACAACAAACCTTAAAATCTTTGGTCAATGGCGTACCGGCCGGACTGGGCGTTTATGAACTGAAGAATGGTAAGATTTATTTGACCTTTCTGAATGATGCTTTTTATAACATGATAGGGGTAACAAGAGAGAGCCGCAAAAAATTCATGGGAGATACAGCTATTCAGGCTGTGCATCCGGATGACTGGGAAAAAGTAATGGCTTTCATGCAGGAGATTTTGCATGGCAAAAATTCCGGCAGCGTCTTAGTCAGGATTTGTGATGAATCCAAAAACTGGTTTTGGTTTAATCTAGCCATAGCTGTTATTGAGCGCGCCAAAGATGTCATTAGAATTTATATTGCCTATTCCGACTGCGATGCGCTGGTACGTGGTCAACAAGAACTGCTTAAAAACAGAGTGATGACCAATGTGGCTTTGGAGAGTTCCAAAATCATGGTATGGCGTTATGATTATAAGCACCAGAGAATAACGGATTCAGCTTCGGTGGGAGAAACTTTTCATTTGCCTAAAGTTGTGGAAAATGTACCACAAGTATTTCTTGATTCAGAATTTGTCAATCAAGAGAACGCTCCCTTAATACGTGACCTGTATGCCAAGGTAAAAACTGAAAAACCTGCTAGTGCAGAAATATCTTTTTGGAATCTTAACGGCAAGGGTGAACGCTGGTTCAAAATAATCTTTACGCCGGTTTTTGATGAATTAGGCAACTATGTGGAAGCTGTGGGCTCAGCAATTGATATTACTGAGCAAAAGCAGCAGGAACGTCGCTATGAAGAAAAATTACAGCTGAAGAAAGTGGCAGCACAGCATGCCCTTGGTTATGCCAGCTATAATTTGACTAAAAACATCCTTACGGAAGTGGATAGCAATAATGCTAAGGTACATGAACTACTCAATTGTCAGGTAGCTGACGGAGCACTGCAGAAGCTGGCAGAAGCAACCATTAACCAAGAAGAAAAAGCTAACTTTGCTGCTGTGGCGGATTGTGCAACCTTGCTCCATGCTTTTAAGAATGGTACTAACCATTTAGAAATAAGACATCATATCCAGGGCGATGAGCGGTGGATGCAAAGTAGTTTTGATATGCTTGCCAATCCTTATACTGGTGATATTGAGCTAAGTGTAGTGCTTTATGATGTTACAGAAACAGTTAGAGCTGCCCTTGTTATTGATCAGCTTTTAAAAATTGATTATCGGGCTATTTTTACTATTGATACGAAAACCGGCGAGGTCACTCAATTTCGTACGGAAAATGAAAGCAGCATAATAAAGGGACTTGTTGAGAAGCAACGTACCATGGGTGATAATGAAGCTGCTTTAACAGAATTTTTCCGGGAGCTGGTTATTCCTGAAGATTTTGACAGAGTAAGACAAGAGTGCAGCAAAGCCAATATTGCGGGAAAATTAGAGCAAGCACCGGTATATGAAGTTTTCTATTCTATACGCGTTAAGGGTGGCATCAGACATTCTAGGGCAGTCTATACTTATCTGGAAAATAATAAGACTAGCATTCTGTGTGCCATTCAAGACGTAACAGAGGCCTATGAGCGCGAAGTGCAGCAACAAGAAAAATTAAAATCTGCTTTGTTAGATGCAGAAATGGCCAATAAGGCTAAAACAGATTTTTTAAGCACCATGAGTCATGATATGCGGACACCTATGAATGGTATCTTGGGCCTTACTTATTTAATGGATGAGCAGAATGATATAAATGTTGTTAAGGAATATACGATGCAGTTGCGTGAAGCTGCTCAATATCTATTGCAGCTTATTAATGCTGTGCTTGATGTTAACAAGATTGAAAGTGGTAAGCTTACCTTGCATCCGGAGCCTTGTGACGAAGAAAAATTGTTTGACTCTGTTATTGCCATGGTGAAGCCTTTGCTGGATGACAAAAAAATAGATTTTCACTTTACTAAGAAGCATATAGATTGGCAGTATATGATCTTAGATGAGCAGAGAGTTAAACAAATATTCATTAACATATTAAGTAATGCCATTAAATTCACGCCTAAGGGCGGACGAATTGATTTTACCATGGAGTTGGTTTCCATGACCAAGGACATGATAGTAGATAAATTTGTCATTAAAGATACCGGAATTGGTATTACGCCTGAGTTTTTACCACACATCTTTGAAGCGTTTAGTCAGGAAAGACGTGATACTGATGTTGCTAAAGCCGGTACAGGGTTGGGTTTATCCATTGTTAAGCAGTTAATTGAATTAATGGGTGGCAGCATTACCGTAACCAGTGAAATTAATAAGGGAACAACCTTCACTGTTTATCTGCAGCTTCCTTTGGCGGAAAAACCTTTGGAAGAAGTCAAAAAAGAAGAAGCTAGAGAGGTTGCACAACAAGCAGCGTTAGATCAAGATAAGATTCTAGCCGGTAAAAAAATTCTGTTGTGCGAGGATCATCCCCTCAATGTTCAGATTGCGACGAAGCTACTGGAAAAAAAGCATATGATTATTTTCCATGCAGCAGATGGACAACTTGGACTGGATGCCTTCAAGGCTTCTGAGCCAAATACCTTTGATCTTATTTTAATGGATGTGAGAATGCCTGTCTTAGATGGGCTGCAAGCTACCAGGGCAATTCGTGCTTTACCGCGGGAAGATGCTAAAACGATACCAATCGTAGCCATGACAGCCAATGCTTTTGATGAAGATAGAAAAAATACTAAGACAGCAGGTATGAATGCTCATCTGGTAAAGCCTATAGAACCATCTATCATGTTTGCAACGCTGGCTAAGTTTCTAAAGAAATAATGCGACAAGCTCTATGCTCTTTCTAAGCATAGGGCTTGTTTTGAATATTGGCTTAAAGAGATAGCTAAGGTATTTGAAGAAAGGTCGGTGGTAATCTTTCTTTAGGCGGTTTACCTTTGTTGATGTTATGGTATAATAAGCATGTTGCAACATTGCTTATTAATGCTAACAAAGCGCTTAAGGAGAATTCTCATGGACCTTATTGAAGGAATCAAAACAAGAAGAAGTATCAGGAAGTTTACAGACAAGCCTATTGAGCAAGAAATCCTGCACAAAATTATGGAAGCAACAGCCTATGCGCCTTCCTGGAAAAACACTCAGGTAGCAAGGTACACTATAGTGGAAGATCGTGATATCATTGCTGCTATTGCTAATAATGGTGTGCTTGGCTTTTCTTTTAATACCAAGACTATGCTGAGAAGCAAGCTTTTGGTTGTGCAAACTGTGGTAACAGGAATCTGCGGCAGAGAAAAAGATGGTACTTTTACGACCAGTAAGGGCAGTAGCTGGGAAATGTATGATGCCGGCATTTCTGCTCAGACCTTTTGTTTGGCTGCTCATGAATATGGAGTGGGCACTGTCATCATGGGTATTGTGGACGAAGTTAAAGTTAAGGAGCTATTGCATATTCCTGATGACCAAACGGTGACTGCAGTTATTGCCATGGGCTATTATGAGGGAGAGCACGCTGTCCCTACCAGAAAAAGCGTAGAAGAATTAATGACCTTCATACCTGCTAAGAAAAAATACATCTAAGACGATTAGTCTTAGATGTATTTTTTTTATTTTTTCTTTTTACTGTTCATGTTAGGCAGGACTTCCGGTGGAATGGGAGACACGAAGGGCTTGCCATCTGTAGCTTTCACATATTCTTCTTTAGCCTGTTCTGCAATGCTGGGATCATCAATGATATGACAAGCAGCTGTTGCCAAAACCTTACAAGCATAAAGCATACCCTTCATGGCATAAGGAGTTTTTCCCTGAGCCACTAATTGCCAGGAATGTCCCGGCGTACCTGGTACATAGCAGGCTGCTACAAATTGAGCGGTAGGGACAGCATGGCTGCAGTCGCCTACATCTGTGGAGCCGGGAATAGGCATATCGGAATGCTCATAGTCCACAATGAAATCAGCAACTAATTCTTCCTTGTATCTGGCAATGTATTCCTTCTTTTTGGACAGAGATACAGTTTGCAAAGAAGAGTCACTAGCAATGGCTGCCTCGGCGAGAAGAGGTTTCATTTTTTTGGCAAAGGCCAGTTCTTCGTCTGTAAAGGTAGGCAGAGGAACTTCTTTCATGCTTTCAAATAATAATCTTTCCAAGACACTATTAGACAGCAAATTGGAACAAGCTTTATCGAAGACGATTTCTACATCTGTTTCGGTCATGAGAGCAGCGCCTTTAGCGATTTTGCATACTCTGTCATATAATTTTTTAACCTTTTCATTGCTAACAGAACGAACCAGATAAATAACCTCAGCATGATTTTGTACTACGTTAGGAGAAATACCGCCGGTATCTGTTATTGCATAGTGAATGCGGTCGGTAGGTTCAATATGTTCATGCATATAATTGGTTCCAACGTCCATCAGCTCTACCGCATCCAAAGCACTACGGCCTAGATGAGGAGCACCTGCAGCGTGAGAAGAAACTCCTTTGAAACGGAAATAAGCCTGACAATTGGCTTGATAAGAACCGGTGGTTACGGCATAACCGGCAGCAGGATGCCAAGTAATGGCTACGTCCAGATTATTAAATTCACCGGCTCTGGCTAAGTAAGCCTTGCCGGAACCGCCTTCTTCAGCAGGGCAGCCTACTAGCACTATAGTGCCGGGCAGTTTATTTTCTTGTAAATAATCACGAACTATAAGTGCCGCACCTACAGAAGCTGTTCCCAACATATGGTGACCACAACCATGACCATTGGTAGTGCCTTCCCGAGGAGTTAGTTTTTCTACGAAAGCTTGCTGGCTAAGTCCGGATAGAGCATCATATTCTGCCAGAATACCAATGACAGGATGACCTGAGCCGGCCGTAGCAGTAAAAGCTGTTTCCATGCCGGCCAAATTTTTTCTAATGGTGAAGCCTTGTTTTTGTAATACGTCCATAATAGCCGCAGAGGATTTAAATTCATCGAATCTTAATTCTGCGTAATCCCAAATCGTAGTACTAAGATTAGTTAATAAATCATTGTACTTATCCATATTCAAGCTCATAAAGTTACCTCCCTATGATTTCTGATTGCCTTGCCTTTTAATGGTAACATGACGCCTTTATTTCGTCAAAAAGTACTTTTTTAGTGTATAATAAATGCTGGATGTGACAAAGGGACGCGTCCGCTGTCCCAAAAAGTGTGACAAAGTGACGCGTCCGCTGTCCCAAAGGAGGATGTCATGAGCAAGCTTAGCAAGAAGCTAGCCATTTTCTTTTGTTGTTGCTTAGTAACTATAACTGCTACAGGGGTTGCGCAAGGCCGGGCAATCTTAGAAATTAATAAACCAATTATTACCGCTAGTCCTGCTGCTTTGAGTCATCGTACCCAGGGCTATGTTTGGCGTTTGGATGCCAAGGCCACCGCTGCCATGCCCAGAAATTATAGAATAATGGACAGTATTAGGATGAGCGGCAGTGGGCAATTTACGCCATCGTCCTATCAAGCCATGCTTATGGACTTACGAGTGAAACACAAAGTTAAGCTTGAAAATCTTTATGTTTTTGACTTAAGGCAGGAAAGTCACGGTTTCATGAATGGAGCCGCAGTAAGCTGGTACGGAGAAGATAATTGGGCCAATGTAGGCAAAAGTCCTAAAAAAATTGCAGCTGAAGAAAAATACCTTTTAAAAAATACTTATAAAAATGGTATTACTAATATTTACAAACTGGATAGTCACAAGGTTCCTCATTTGGTGGAAGGTGTTCTGGTTACAGCAGAAGGTACCGAGCAGGAGCTGGTGGAAAAATCAGGAGCTCATTACATCCGTATCACTTGTTCCGATCATTTGTGGCCTGAGAAAGCACAGCGGGAGGAATTCCTGCAAATCTATAAAAACTTACCGGCCAAGGCCTGGGTACATTTTCATTGTCAGGCAGGCATCGGCAGGACTACTTCTTTTATGGCCATGTATGATATTTTGAAAAATGGTCATAAGGATTCTTTGGAGACAATAGTAGAGCGTCAACGGCAGTTAGGTGGACAGGATTTATTACATGTTTATTCTACAGAAGCTTGGCGGCAAGCTATTAATGATGACAAAGCCCAAGGAGTTAAAGCTTTTTATGAGGAACATAAAAAATAGGGAGGAAGAACAGTGGGTAAAAAACTTTTGATAGTAGTGGATATGCAAAAAGATTTTGTGGATGGTGCGCTAGGCACTAAAGAAGCACAGGCCATGTTGCCTGCTTTAGAGAAAAAATTGGCAAGCTTTGACGGCGAAGTTATTTTCACTCAGGATACCCATCAAAAAAATTATATGCAAACTCAAGAAGGCAAGGGCCTACCGGTGCCACATTGTATTATTGGTACGCCGGGGTGGCAGCTGGTGCCGTCTCTGCAAAAATGGGCCATGGCACACCATAGCCAAATTTTTGAAAAGCCCACCTTCGGTAGCGTGAAATTGGCTGATGCTTTGCGTGTGGAGGAAGCCAAGGAACCTTTTGAATTCATTGAACTGGTAGGCTTGTGCACAGATATTTGTGTAATTTCCAACGCACTTTTGTTGAAGGCTGCTATGCCGGAAGTAGTAATTAAGGTTGATCCTACTTGCTGCGCAGGGGTAACACCGGAAAAACATAAGGCTGCCTTAGCTGTTATGAGCAGTTGCCAAATAGCGATAGAGTAAATTGTAGGAAGATGAGGTGAATATTATGTTAAAAAACTTTGTTTCCTTGGTTATGACATTTTTCTTTGCCGGAGGATTATTGCTAGCACCGGCTTGTGCTGGGGCACAGGGCCAGAGGAATTACCAAAGAATAGTAATTGTCAGTGATGCTCATTATCCCAGTAAAACTTCGGAACTGAAAGCACCGTTGGTAAGAGCACAAAAAGTTAAGCAGAAACTAAGAGCTGTTCAGGATATTAACAATTGGCCTGATGTAGATTTGGTAGTGTTTACAGGAGATACGGTAGAAAAAACAGGCAGTGCACAAGACTATCTACAGGCTAAAGAATTTGTAGATAAATTTACCAAGCCAATTGCTATGATTACCGGTAATCACGAGTTTAGATATGCTGATACCTATAACAAAAAGGGTAAGTTAAAGCAAGCTACTCCGGAGCTTCGCCAGGAAAAATTGGAACGTTTCCAAAAGATCTTTAATGTACCGGCACTATATTATACTGTACAAGCGGCACCATATTTGCTAGTGTTTTTATCTGCCGATAGAACAGATAATGCTTTTTTAACAGGTATTTCAGAAGAACAACTAAAATGGCTGGATACTACCTTAACGGTTTATTCTAACCAACCTGCAATTATATTTTTCCACGCTCCCTTGGCAGGAACTTTGTTGCCATATAGTCCCAGTATTAACACGCCTAATTTTGTAGCTCAACCTCAGCAAGAGCTGGAGAGAATTTTGACCTCCCATCCACAGGTAAAACTTTGGGTATCAGGTCACACGCATACACCACCTACTCAGCCTAGCTTTGCCAATCCAATAAATTATTACCATGGTATTTTAGATGTGCAAAATCCCAGCTGGGATGGTAGTCAGGTATGGACAAACTCCTTGTACTTATATCCTCACAAAATTGTCATTTGTTCCTATGATCACAAGAACCATGATTTTATGCCTCAGTTTAGAAGAGTTGTGAAATGGTAACAAGCCTGTTGATGAATTTGTTATAATGAAATCAGTTGAAGAAAGGTAGGTTATTAAAATGAAAGTATTATTATTAAATGGCAGTAGAAGAGAGAAAGGCTGTACCTTTACAGCGTTAACTGAAGTAGCAAAGGCTTTGGAAGCAAATAAGATTTCAACTGAAATTATTCATGCCGTACCTGATGACCAAATAGTTAAGGAAGTAGCAGAAAAAATAAAAACAGCAGATGGTTTGGTACTGGGATCTCCTGTGTACTGGGCATCTCCTTCCGGAGAAATGGTCACCTTTATGGATAAGTTAAGCGCCATAGCCGGTGCCGACTTAAGACATAAACCCGGTGCAGCCATTGCCTCTGCTCGTAGAGCAGGCACAACTGCTACTTTAGAGGTGCTGCAAAAATATCTAATGTATTGTGAAATGCCGATAGTTTCTTCCAATTATTGGGCTATGGTGCATGGTAATACACCGGAAGAGGTTAAGAAGGATTTGGAAGGTATGCAAATCATGCGTGTTCTAGGTAACAACATGGCTTGGCTGCTGAACTGTATTGCAGCAGGCAAGGCAGCAAAAGTAGTAGAGCCTGCTAAAGAAGCCAAAGTAATGACGAGTTTTATTAGATAATTATTACAGAATAAAAAAGACATGTCTGGTGGTTATTAAAACCACTAAATATGTCTTTTTTTTAAATATTTAAATGAATATACCATGGTATAATAACAACGTAAAATTAATTGGATGTTTTATCATAACAAAGGTGTTGTGACAAAAGGAGGGGAATAGAGCAAAATAATGACAGCAGTGGTAACGAAAAAATTAAAGTAAAAAACGTAATCAAAATGTTGTTCATTATGAAAGGGGTATCATGATGTCTGGACAAGAAGTAAAGACAAAGAAGACGTTAATGGATCGGTTTCTTAATCTTGTTGAGGTAGCAGGAAATAAGCTACCTGATCCCGCAACACTGTTTATTATTTTAGCAATTATTGTTATTCTTCTATCAGCTATCTTAGGTAGTATGGGTGTTTCTGCTGTTCACCCCGGTACAGGCAAAACCATTAAGGTTGTAAATCTGTTAAGCTTGGATGGCTTTAGGTTGATGTGGACCAAAGCAGTTTCCAACTTCTCCGGCTTTGCTCCTTTGGGTATGGTTCTGGTGTGTGTAATTGGTGCAGGCTTGGCAGAACGTAGCGGTTTCTTGGGAGCTTTCATGCAGAAAATGCTTGGCTCCGCTGCTCCTGCTATTGTTACTTTCGTTATCATTTTCATTGGTATTAATGGTAACGTAGCCGGCGATTCTGCTTTCGTAGTGTTACCGCCGGTAGCCGGTGCTATTTTTTTAAGCATGGGACGGCATCCTCTCTTAGGTGTGTTCTGTGGCTATGCCAGTGTAGCAGCAGGTTTCTGTGCTAACGTTATGTTGGGTATGTCTGACTCTTTAGCTTATGGCTTTACGGAAGCTGCTGCCAAGATGATTGACCCTGCTTACAAAGCTTCTCCTGCCATTAACTATTATTTCTTAGTTGTTTCCTGTATTGTTTTGTCCTTTGTAGGAACATTTGTTACTGAGAAATTTATGGCACCAAGATTTGACGGTATCGACTTAAGCAAATATGAACTGGATCCGGAAACGGCGAATATTACTCCTGAAAAAGGAAGAGCGGTTATCAAGGCGTGTGTTGCCACTGTCATTACTCTTGTGGTTATTGCGTTGATGTGCGTCGGTGACAATCCTATCTTAGGAGATCCAAAGACCCATTCTATTATGGATCCTAACTCTCCCTTCATGGTTGGTATTATTTTAATGGTTACCTTGGTGCTTTTTGTACCGGGCGCTGTCTATGGTTTCTGCAGTGGTAAGTACAAAAATGATAAGGATATGTTTGCTGATATTTCCGGTGGCTTCAAAGATATTTCTTCCTATATTCTTTTGTGCTTCTTCTGTGCTCAGTTTACCAGCTACTTTGCCTGGTCTAATCTTGGCGCAGTTATTGCCATTAAGGGCGCCGGTTTTTTGAAGACGATGAACTTTACAGGCGTTCCGCTTATCATTGGTTTAATCTTTGTATCTTGTATTGTTAATATTTTCATTGGTTCCGCTTCTGCTAAATGGGCAATCTTGGCACCTGTTATGGTTCCTATGATGATGATCCTAGGCTACGATCCGGCTGTTACGCAAGTGGCGTATAGAATTGGTGACTCCATTACCAATCCTTTGTCTCCCTTGTTCTATTATTTCCCCTTGATTTTAGGCTTTGCTAGAAAATACGAAAAGGATACAGGTATGGGTACCATTATTGCCAACATGCTTCCTTATTCTATTTCCTTCACTATTGCTTGGGTAATTTTGCTGGCAGCATGGGTTATCTTTGATTTGCCTCTTGGACCTGGCGGCGGCATCTATTTACCGCATTAAATAACCAAACGATTAGAATAGGTCATTTATGTTGTGGGAACGAGGTTTGCGCGCAAGCCTCGTTCATCACGGTATCTGACCAATTCTAATCGTTTATGTTTTATATTCTATCGGAGAAGAAGTGGAAAGGAGAAAAAAATATGAATATTAAGGAAGAGGCCCAGAGCCTTGCCCCCTATATCGTAGAACAAAGACGTTATCTACATAGGCATCCGGAGCGTTCCTTTAAGGAAAAAGAAACAACCGCTTATCTGGCTAAGGAACTAGCACAGATGGGTATTGCTGTCCAAACTTTTACGGATTATTTTGGCTTAGTGGGAACAATTACTGGTTCTGAGCCAGGCAAAACAGTGTTGCTCCGTGCTGATATTGACGCCTTGGCTATTGAGGAAAAAAGCCAGGTGCCTTTTGCTTCTGAGAATAGTGGTGTTATGCATGCTTGTGGTCATGACAGTCACAGTGCCATGCTTTTGGGAGCTGCTAAATTATTGGTAGCACATAAGAAGGATATAAAGGGAACGGTAAAATTGCTTTTTGAATCAGCGGAAGAATCGGGACATGGTTCAAAATATTATTTAGAGCACAACATTGTGACCGATGCTGATGCTTGCTTTGCACTTCATGTGATGCCTCAGATAGCTGCAGGTCATTTCGCCCTGGAGAGCGGTCCCAGGATGGCATCCTGTACAGATTTTATCTTGACCATAGAAGGAAGTTCTGCCCATGGTTCCACACCTCATTTGGGACATGATGCCATTGTGGCAGCAAGCTCTGCTGTGATGAATATTCAAACCTTGGTCAGTCGTTATAATAATCCGCTGTTGCCCTTAGTGGTAACGATAGGTAAGATAAGAGCGGGAAAACAATTTAATATTATTTGCGACAAGGTGACCATGGAAGGAACTATTCGCACCTTCGATCATGACAATTATGTTCAGGTACCTAAAGAGTTGGAGAAAATGGTACAGTCTATCGCAACCATGTTTAAGTGTAAGTCCAAAATGGAAATCATAACTGATGAACCGGCTGCTATTAATAACCATCCGGAGCTTTTAAATATAGCTCGCCAAGCAGCAGTAGAATTGTGGGGGCAAGAGGTTTTGCTACCTATTGACACTATGATGGGTTCAGAGGATTTTGCTTTTATTATGAATAAAATTCCCGGTGTGTTAGGTTTTCTCGGCATTAAGGATGACAAGGCTATTTATCCGCTTCATTCCAATCAGTTTACCTTAGATGATGGTAATTTGTATAAAGGTGCAGGACTTTATGCCAACTTTGCACTGAATTACCTAAACCAAACCTCCGGAGGTGAAGCTCATGTTTGATGTAAAACAAGAAGCTATGGCTATGCAGGCTTATATTACTGAAGAACGTCATTATTTGCATGCTCATCCGGAGCTAGGCACTAAAGAGGTTAATACTACCAGGCACATCGCGGCAGAATTACAAAAAATGGGTATAGAGGTAATTACTTTTAAGGATATTACCGGAGCAATCGGTGTGCTTAAAGGCGCGCAGCCTGGCAAGACTGTTGTGCTTAGAGCCGATATTGATGCTTTGCCTATTCAAGAAAATAAGCATGGACAAAGTTATATTTCTCAAAATCCGGGCGTTATGCATGCCTGTGGACATGATTGCCATACGGCCATGCTCTTAGGTGCTGCCAAAATTTTAAGTGCTCATAGGGAAGAAATTCATGGAACCATAAAATTTCTTTTTCAGATGGCAGAGGAGATTGGTACTGAGTCTAGGCACTATGTGGAAAATGGTTCACTAGATGATGCCGATGCTATTTACGGTATGCATATTTGGTCCTTAATGGACAGTGGTACTTTTAATCTGGAAGATGGCGAAAGAATGGCTTGTAGTGACCGCATTACTATTAAGGTGAAAGGTAAGGCCTGTCACGGCAGTGCTCCTCAGGATGGAAAGGATGCTATTGTAGCAGCCTCCGCCATCGTCATGGGTTTGCAAACGATTGTCAGCAGGACTAATGATCCGCAAAACAGCTTGGTTGTTACTGTTGGTGCCATGAATGGCGGTCAGCAGACTAATGTTTTGGCTGAAGAGGTAGAGCTGGTTGGTACAGTGCGAACCTTTAATAAAGAATTTCGCAAACAGGTACCTAAACTGATTGAACAGAAGGCTGAGAATATTGCCAAGGCTTATGGCTGTGAAGTTGAGTGTATTTATTTCTTTGGACCTGCACCATTGATTAATGACCATAAGGAGCTTAATGACTATGCCCGTGCCGCAGTTACTCAGATTATGGGCGATAAGGCTTTAATACATCTTGATAAACAAATGGGAGCAGAGGACTTTTCTGTGTATATGGATAAAGTACCCGGAGTGTTTGGCTTTTTAGGTTGTGGCAATAAGGACAAAGGTATTTGCTGTGTACATCATCATCCCGATTTTGAAGTAGATGAGGATGTGTTCCCTTATGGAACAGGCATCTATGTACAATTTGCTTTGAATTTCTTGGGCAGCAAGATATGAAAATTTTTCAACTTTTTTAAGATCACGAACTATTAGATAAACATTAATTTAAAAAATATTTAAAATAATTACACCTGTGGTTGGACTAAAATTCAACCACGGGGTTTTATTTTTATTTTGCAAATATGGAGAAATAAGGTATAATAAACGAAAATAAGAGAAAAGGTGAGACAAGTGGACGTCTATAAAGAACTAGTAACTAAAAGCACAAATTTAGCAATAGTAGGACTAGGATATGTTGGTATGCCTTTAGCAGTGGCTTTTTCCCAAAAAGTTAAAGTTACAGGTTTTGATTTAAACGCTGCCAAGATTGCTCTGTACAAAAATGGCAAGGATCCTACGAAAGAAGTGGGCGATAAGGCTGTAGCTGATTGCACCGTGGATTTTACTACAGATGAGAAAAAATTAAAGAAGGCGGGCTTTTTCATCGTTGCCGTGCCTACACCTGTTAATCATGACCATACTCCAGACTTAACACCGGTAGAAGGTGCTAGCCATGTAGTTGGCCGCAATCTGCAAAAGGGCGCCATTGTTGTTTATGAATCTACGGTTTATCCGGGCGTAACAGAGGACATTTGTGTTCCTATCATGGAACAAGAATCAGGTCTTAAATGTGGCAAAGATTTCTTTGTAGGCTACTCTCCGGAGCGAATTAACCCTGGCGACAAAGTGCACCGCCTGCAAAATATAACAAAAATAGTTTCCGGCATGAATGCTGCTACCTTAAATACTGTGGCTAAGGTATATGAGCTGGTGGTGGAAGCCGGCGTTTATAAGGCTGATACTATTAAAGTTGCTGAAGCAGCCAAGGTTATTGAAAATGCTCAACGTGATGTGAATATTGCTTTCATGAATGAATTGTCCAAGATTTTTAATAGAATGGGCATTGATACTAAGTCAGTCCTGGAAGCGGCAGGAACAAAGTGGAATTTCTTAAAGTTTACTCCCGGCTTGGTAGGCGGGCACTGTATAGGTGTTGATCCTTATTATCTGACTTATAAGGCTGAAGAAAAGGGCTACCATTCAGAAGTAATTGCGGCAGGACGTCGTATTAACAGCGACATGGGTAAATATGTGGCGGAAAATTTAGTAAAGAACATGATTAAAGCCAACATTCCTGTAGAAAAAGCTAAGATTGGTATTTTAGGTTTTACTTTTAAGGATAATTGCCCGGATGTGCGCAATACCAGAGTGGTAGATATTGTACAAGAACTAAACGAATATAATATTCACCCGCTGATTTGTGACCCTATGGCTGACAAAGCAGAGGCAAAAAGGCAATATGGCCTACATTTTGTGGATATTAACAGAATTAAAAACATGGATGCTTTGATTGTGGCTGTGGCTCATGACAAGTTTAAGAGCCTGACTATGAAGCAAATTGATACCATGTTCAAAAAGGGACATAAAAAAGTTCTATTGGACATTAAGGGTATTTTTGATAGGAAAGCTTATTTAAAAGCTGGTTATGTATACTGGCGCTTATGATTATTGGCAAAGAAGGCTGGAGAAGAGAGTGCTCTTCTTCGGCCTTTTTTATTTAAAATAATACTATTAAATTAACAAATCCTTCCTAATATGTTATAATAAAACCCCTATGAGCAAAAAATAAGGTATCTATAATTAAGTGCTTATGAAAATCTGACAAGGACATTGATGAGGAGAAAAAGATGAAGAATAAAGTTGCCATTTCATTAATAGCTTTAGTATTAGGTATTCAACCTTTAACTAAGGTAGAAGCTGCTGCCGATCCTGCTGTGATGAAAAAATGGCAGGAAATGAACCAGAAGATGATGCAAATGCAAGCTCAAATGTTGGAAATGCAAAAAGACATGAGTGCGTTAACCATGCAAATGCTCTCAGGAGGATCTGTGCCTGCACAAGCTACTACCGTCACGACAAGACCTGTTGCTAAGAAGAGAATCACAACTTATGCTCCAGAGGCTAGTCCTGTACATCCTACCACCATCTACGCTCCCAGAACAGATGCCAATATGCCGGATACTGTTTCGCAAGGCATATCCATCAGAGGGTCCAACACCAACCCTAATGTTGGTGCTGCTAACCGAGGCTTAACGAAAGAAGAGCTGGAGAATATGGGTAAAGGCTTGGAAGGTGAAGCAGCTCGTACTACCGCTTCTGTTAATGCTGATGAAGATAAGCGTGCTGAGGATCAAAATTTAAAAATAAATGCAGAACTTCGTTATGGCTATATGCGTAATAGAGGTGGCTACGAAAATAGATTCGACTCCAATGATAGTCAATTAAGAGCCAGAGTATATGCTAGCAAGAAGCTGAATGCTGATTGGGGTATTTACGGTATGCTGGAAGGCAAGAAACATTTCTTGTCTAACTATGGCGATGACGATTGGACAAGTGGCAGCAGAATTTATGTAGAAGGCTTAACCGGTGTTACCACAGTTACTGCTGGTAAGTTTGGCTATTTAATGGCTGACGGTAATATTTACGATAGTGATTTTAAAGGTGCCAGAGCTTCTGTGAAGGAAGGGAATTGGATACTGACCGGTGCAGCAGGTAAAACCAATGCACATGGCAATGCTTACCTGGGAACCGCTACTTATAAGGGCGATAACTATGATACTGAAATTGGCCTTTACAAGTTTGGTGATGACGATTGGGGCAAACCAGGCAGTAGTATTTTGCAATTAGGCGGACATTACTACTTGGATAATGTAATGTTAGGCGCTATGTGGCTTGGTTCGGATGCCAGCAATACCAACACTGCTGTTGATCATTATACGACGGCGGACAGTGGCAAGGATAATAGCGGTAAAAACGGCTATGTCTTATCTGCTCGTTATAGAAAGTTCAAGTCCTGGAAACCAGGCAGCTGGTCCTTATATGCTAATTACTACAATCAACCTTGGACCACCTACCGTAACCATACGATGAACGGTTTGGCTAATTCCATGAACGGCTTCAAAGGTTATAACATAGGTGTGGAATATGCCATTGCTCAAGAGGTTGTAGCTAATATTGAATACTATAGATTAAAAGATAAGACTTTTGGTGACACAGGCAGTACTTGGTGGGGTTCTTTAAGTTATAGCTTCTAAAGCTTTAAGAAGTTAGATTGGGAGGAAAGTATGGAATTATCTTGGAGAAAAATCGTAGCAATAGTTGTACTAATATTTGCAGGCGTCTTTGGTTATTTGTGGCATACCAATTACTTTGTACAAAAAGAGGTTACTGACTATAACCGTCTTAGAGATTTGTCCAGAGCTTATGACGCAACCAAAGAAATAAAGGAAGCCAAAACCAAGCTGGGGGAAAATATTACTCCTGCCTTGGTTATTAAGAACGGGCCAACTGACAAGCGTCAGATAGCCCTTACTTTTGATGGTTTAGCAGATACGGCAACTACAGACAGAATTTTGGACCTCTTGGCTAAGTATAAAGACAAGGGAACCTTTTTTGCGGAAGGAATTAATGTAGCTGCCAATCCCAAAATTGTGACAGCCATTATTCAAGGCGGTCAAAAGGTAGGCAATTATACCTATGTAGGTCTGAGCAATGTGGATAAGTTGCCCGTGGACAAAGCTTTGTCTGAACTTTGCACAGCGCAAAAGGTTCTAAAAATAACTACAGACTTTACTCCTAAAGTTTTTAAGAGTGCTAATACTGAATATACAGCTCAATTATTGAAAGAAGTTAAGGCTGCCGGATTGGACTATGCGGTACAATCCAGTCACTTTATCGATGCTAAAAGTATCACTGATCAAAGCGCAGCCAATGCTTTTGTAGCAGGCTTAAAGCCGGGAGCTATTGTCTCCATGCAATTAGGTATTCCCGGTGAGATAAAAAAAGAAAGAGGCAAGACTGATGAGAGACCGGCTATTGATAAACAACCCGGTTTGGATCCTTTGCCTGCCCCAGGCAGACAAGGTAGTGTAGCAGATGCTTTGGAAAAAGTATTGATTGCCTTAAAGGACCAGAAATATGAATTGGTTTTTGTAGCAGATTTTGCTCCTTCTGCTACCGCAGCACCGGCAACTAAAACTGCTAACCTATGGCAACAAGCCAAAAATTTTGTGGTAGCTAATTTGGGTATGAGTACTGCTTATGCAGCGCCTGCTAAAAGAACTACGGTAAGTAAAACTACCAAGGTAACACAAGATACCACCAATGCTATTAAAGAAGCAACCAAAGATGTGGTGAGAGATCCTAAGGATGTACAGAGTTATAAGGCCGGTGATTTAAATAAAGTTGCACCGGAAACACCTGCTTTTGTTAAAACTGCTCCTGTTGTCTCTAACGTTGGTGCTAAGGAAGAGAAGATGCTCTACACAGTTGATAGGGTAGTTCCCTTTACTTTTACCGGCTTAGAAAAACCTAATTCTGTTCATAATGTTCTGCAAGCCTTGCGGGAGACAGCTTCCACAGGAACCTTCTTTGTTACTGAGCAAGAAATTAAGAGATATAGCAGCTTAATCAGTGATATTTTGGCTGATGGCAATGAAGTAGGTATTGCAGTTAGACCGCGTGCCAGTGAAGATTACGACAAAATTAGGGCTACGATTGTGAATACTCATAATATGCTGCTTAATAATTTTGGCGTTGATACTACGTTGGTTAAGCAATTCTCAGGTCCTGTCAGGGATGAAACAAAGCAGGCCATTGAGGATTTAGGTTACCGGCTTATTGGGGCGACTGTTAACGTAGTACAAACCAGACACAAGAGTGCTAAGACCAGCGCTGAGGTCATGAAAGATATTTTTGGACCTAAGGTATATTCCGTAGGCAGAGGCTGGATAGTACAAATTAGAATGGATTTTTATGACAATGAAGAGTTGGCTGCAGATATGCTACGGGCTATTAAAAAGAATAAGATAGACAATATTGCTTATCGTTCTTATTATGATACGCCTGAGACCAATCCTGATAACGATTCCGCTTATGCCATTAAACCTGTAGGAGCTGTCATTGGTGACAAGGAAACATCCTGGACATACCCTGTGCCGGAAAGCGCTATTTTGCCTAGCATGGAAATGTCTCCTGTTGTGTCAGGGACTTCTGATAAAGATTTCATGAAAACATTAAAGACACGCTATATTGGTTTTAAATGGGTTAATGAAGACGACAGAATGCTGGGCTTTTCTAATTCCGAGGCAGAACAGCTGGATATGACAGGACGCATTCATACAGAGGACCCGGTTATTTTCTTTACCTTTGATGATTGGGGTACTGATGTTTCTATCAACAGATTGCTCTATGTTTTCCAAAAGCACAATGTGAAAGGTAACTTCTTTGTTTTAACACATAATGTTATTCATAATCCTAACTTACTGAGAGCTATTGCCATGGGCGGCCACGATATTTGTGCTCACAGCAATGCGCATAAGCCTATGGCTGTGCGTAGAAATGGCAGCAGTAAGCAATATCCTACCCAGACGCCGGAAGAAATTTTGGCGGATGGCAAGGAATGCTATAGTCGTTTGTTATCCATTACAGGCGATATCGATTATGACGGACAACCGGTTTTAACTAAGTTCTATCGTGCTCCTACGCTGGCTATTAGTAAAGACGGCCTGAAAGCCTTGTTTAATGACGGCTATGAATATTTTGTGGCCGGTGCTGCCAGCACAGAGGACTATAGTGCTCCTAGTTTAAAAGTGATGCTTAATAGATTAACGGATGTAATTTACCTACATGGTAAAGTTAGAAAAGGTTCTGTTATCGTTATGCATATGAGTGATACTTCCAAATTTACTGCTTTAGCTTTAGATATGGTTTTAACTGCTAATGAACGAAGAGCAGATGGAGATCCTGCTAAATTTATGGTTGGCAGATTATCAGATTATTTAGTACCGGGCTATGATCAATCACAACCCTTTACATACCGTTAAGTAGGCGGAGAAAGAGGAGCCATGGGGAAAGAAAAACAAAAAGAAGTAGAAGATATCCTACTTGAACGTAGCTCAGATAGAAGAATACTCAACTATGTCCCGGCCAAGGATGGAGTCCGCACTAATTTAGATCGGCGCCAAGATGAAGAAGCTGCCGATTCAGAAAACTTTGAAAAGCTGGAAAACAGTATTTACGAAGGTATTCGTTATGCTGTAGATTATCCGGTAACTGTTACCTATAGAAGTAAGGGGCGTAAGCGTACTTTTCAGGCTAAAGCGGTTAATATTTCAGGCAGTGGCATTCAGCTCAAATTATTTAAAGAAGATGGCGAGCATTTAAACGAAGCTGATGACATTCAGCTGAAGTTTGAAATTTTGCCCGGAACCATGCCGGAAGGCTATGAAATGCCGGTTAACATTCACGCCGAGGTTACTCAAAACTTTGCGGAATTAAACGGCTATGTGCGTTGTGGCTTGCATTTTAAGGAATCCTTAGCTGAATACAGTAATAGGCACAGGGGCAGATATATGTTCATGGTTTCTGTCTTTTGGCTTTTTACTGTTTCTTTGGTTGTTATTTTAATGCGTAGTGAAAGTGTTTTGTATTTCCAATTTAATAAGGTCTTATACTTATATAGCATTATTACTGCAATCTTTTTACTTAGTCGTTATGCTTTTGCTCTGTTTTATAAGCCAGTGCCTATTGATCCTAAATTTACCCCGGGAGTAACTATCTTAATCCCTTGCTTTAACGAAGAAAAATGGATTCAAAGGACTATCATGGGATGTTTGAATCAGAATTATCCCATGGATAAGCTGGAAGTAATAGTTATTGATGACTGTTCCACAGATGGTTCACAGCAAAAGATTGTGGAAATAGTGGAGAAGCTTAGGGCTGATACCAGATATCATGTAGAGAATCGTTTGAAATACATTCTGCGTCCTACTAATACCGGTAAGCGTGAGGTATTGGCTGCCGGCGTATTGGAAGCAAAACATGAATTAGTTGTTTTCGTGGATAGCGATAGTTTCTTGGAACCCTTTGCCATTATCAACCTGGTTCAACCCTTTAGGGATGAAGACATGGGCGGTGTTTCAGGAAGAACGGATATTGCCAATACTTATACAAATACTTTAACCAAAATGCAGGCAGTACGTTATTACATTGCTTTCCGTGTTATGAAAGCAGCAGAAGGATTTTTTGATGCGGCTACTTGTTTGTCAGGACCGTTGTCCTGCTACAGAAAAGATTTAGTGCTGGAAAATCTGGATGCTTGGCGTGGACAGACCTTCTTAGGCCAAAGAGCTACTTTCGGCGATGACCGTAGCTTGACCAACTTTATTCTTCGTCATCACAGAACTACTTATCAGGATACAGCAGTTTGTAACACCATAGTACCTAACACTTATAGTGTTTTCCTGCGCCAGCAGATGCGTTGGAAACGTAGCTGGCTGCGTGAATCTTTGATAGCAGCAAGATTTATGTGGAAGAAAGAGCCTTTCATGGCGCTGTCTTTCTACATGGGCTTAGTTGTGCCGTTGGCTGCACCCTTGGTCGTTATTTACAATTTAATCTGGGTGCCTTTGGCACACAGAGTATTCCCTACCGCTTTCCTTGTTGGTATGCTGATGATGGCTCTCATGATGAGCTTTGCACAGCTGCTTTTAAGACGCAGTACTACTTGGATTTATGGTATTTGGTTCTGCATTTATTACGAGTTTGTTCTCCTTTGGCAGATGCCTGTGGCCTGGGTCACCTTCTGGAAATCCACCTGGGGCACTAGAATGACGCCTGCAGATGTGGCTGAAGAAGCTAAGAAGAACAAGAAACTTAGCAAAGGGGAGGCGTAAAGACATATGAATGCTTTCACCTCTCAAAAAGAAAGAAACAAAAAAGTCAGAGTAGTTTTTGAAGTTCTTGTCATCCTGTTTGCTCTGTTTATTGTTATCAGGGCACTTTTTACTTTCGTGAAATATGTTCCTTATAATGACAATGCAGTGGCTAAGAATGGCGACCAGGGCTTTATTGCCTTGTCCTATTTCGGCGTAGATCGTACCGGTAATGCTTCCTTGATTGGTATGGAATTATTGGATCAGCATTTGACCACCTTGAAAGAGCGCGGTTATGTTACCATTACCCAGCAGGATATTTTGGACTATTACCAAAAAGGTAAAACCCTGCCTGCCAAATCCTTATTTTTGATGTTTGAAGATGGCCGTCGCGATACGGCTATTTTCAGCCAGAAGATTTTGGAAAAGGATAACTTCATTGCTACCTGCATGACTTATCCGGAAAAGTTTGATAATAAGGATACCAAGTTCTTAATGCCTGATGAACTCAAAAAATTGCAAGGTACGACTTTCTGGGAAATGGGAACTAATGGTTATAGACTTTATTTCATTAATGTTTTTGACCGTTACAACAATTACCTAGGGAATATGGGGCCCTTGGAACATTCCATGGTACAAGGTACTCTGGGACGCAAGTATAACCATTATTTGATGGACTATATTCGTGATGAGCATCAATATCCTTTGGAAAGCTATCAAGTAATGAAAGCCCGTGTTGATTATGATTACGAAAGATTGAGAGACATTTATACCTCTGATTTAGGTTATGTTCCCCAAGCTTATGTACTCATGCACTCCAATACCGGTAGCTTCGGTAATAATGAAAAGGTTGCAGCAGCTAATAAATATTGGATTGAAAAGCTCTTTAAGATGAACTTTAACCGGGAAGGTTATTCCAAGAATGTACATAGCAGCAGCCTGTATGACTTAACCAGAATGGAACCCCAGGCTTATTGGCCTGTTAACCATTTGCTGACACGTATCAATGATGACACTAATCAGAAATTAAAGTTTGTGGATGGTGAGCCTACTCGTTATGCTAAGTGGATGGTCATGGAAGGAGCTGCCGAGTTGCAGCCTGAACGTATTATCCTTACTACCAAGACTAAAGATAAAGGGCGTATGAATCTAAAGGGCAGTGACAGCTTCCATAATTTCTCTCTTACTGTAGATTTATTGGGTAACAAATATGGACAACAAAACATTTACCTCAGAGGCAATGAAGATGTTACTACCTATGTATCTGTAGGTATTGTTAATAATTTCCTGATTGTTACTGATTGCAGTGATGGTACCAAGAAAGAGCTGCTAAAGCTTAATTTGGACCGCTTTGATGGCTTGCCTGTTAAGTCCGTGGATGAAGACAAGCGGGATGTTGTTAAGAAAGAATTAGAAACCTTTACTCGTTATGCAGATAGTGCTGAAACAGCCAAGATTTATGTGGACAGGTTAAAGGATAAAGAAATAGAAAATCCTAAGTCGGTGGCAGATGGCGCCAAAGAGTATGTTCCGGAGCTAAGCTATCATGCCAGAGGGAACAGGCATTTGGAAATCTCCTTGCTAGATAAGACATTATCGATTAAACTAGATGGTAAGGCTCTACCTAAGAAATTTACTTTGGCCAAAGACGACCCCGGTCGGGTTTCCCTGGAAGCAGTATGGGGTGGTTATGGCTGGAGCCAGATTAATCTTGCTGATGATGTGTACGATGGCGTTTTTGGCAAATTGGTTATTAAAGATGCCAAGAATCCTGACACTATTCTCTATGATGATAGTTTAAGAGGTTGGGAAGCAATTAAGTTTAGAGCCTATAAAACGCTTATGGCGGTGGTGGAATGGTTCATAAAAAATCTTTAATTACAAGTTTTTTAATTGGCCTTTTAGTTTTTGCCATGACCGGTTGCGTCCAAAGCGAACCTTTGCTTAGCGAAAGCGAAGCCCAAAAGATGGCGACGGTGCCATCCGCCTGGGTAGTTTATTGGGATTTGCCAAACGGCAGCAAGGATGCTAAACAAATTAGCGATAAGCTGGATGGCTTAGTTCTTTTTGCGGCAAATTTTACTCCGGACGGTACCTTGGTTTGCAGTAAGGACCTTTTGGCACTACGTGGCAAAATCAAAAAAGGTAAATATACTTCTTTCTTGTCCGTAGTAAATGATGTAACCAACGGAGATGAAACCGTAGCATTAAAAGATCCTAAAATAGTTGCCAAGCTACTACAAGATGAAGCAGCTACCCAGAAGCATATTACCGAGCTAATTAACTTAACGAAAAAAGCAGGCTTGGGCGGCCTGGAAATAGATTATGAAAATATTTGGAAAAATAAGGAAGCCATTACATATTTTCCAAATTTTGTTAGTAAGCTTTACACTAGTGCCCAAGCAGCCGGCCTCAAATTACGTATTGTTTTGGAACCCTCTGCACCCTTTAAAGAATTAAAATTGGTCAAGGGGCCTGAGTACGTAGTTATGTTCTATAATCTTTATGGTCTGCATAGCGGACCAGGACCTAAGGCGAACAGGCAATTTATCTACAATACTTTAAGTGCCATGTCCAGCTTGCCTGAACCTAAGGCAGCTGCCTTATCTAACGGTGGTTGTATCTGGAGTAGCAAGGCCAAGCCCCAGTTTATTACAGAAAAAGAAGCAGTAAGATTGCAAAAAAAATACAATGTTACGCCTACCAGGGATATAAATAGTCAATGTTTAGTTTATCGCTATCGGGAAGGTACTACGGTATATGATGTCTGGTACGCCGATAAGGCTACCATTAATCAATGGATCACCTGGGTGAAGCAAGGTGGCATTGCCAGAATTTCTTTGTGGCGCCTAGGTGGTATTGCAGACGTAAAAGGAATTAAATAATGTCTTTATGGAAGAGAGAATACTTTGTATTCTCTCTTTTTTTGTGGACAAATTGGACTGAAAAAACCAATAATTGAGTAAATTTTCTGATTATTTATTTACAAATGTTCTGACAAAGGTTACAATTTTCTTAACAAAGGGACGGAGGTGTTCATATGCTCACCATGAAGGAATTGCAAAAAATGCTTTTAGCTGCAGCAATGGAATTAAAAGCTAAAAGTAAATATTTTTGTGAATTGGATAGTGTGGCAGGTGATGGTGATCATGGCTTAACTATTGGCAGAATGGCAGATGCCATTAAGCAGAAGGTAGAGGCTAATGACGCCAAAGATATTAAAGGTTTGTTAGATGATATAGGCATGCTGTGCATGGGCATTAATGGAGGCAGTGCAGGACCATTGTGGGGCACGGTGTTCTCCGGAATGGCTGAAGGAGCTCCCGCAGATAAGACAGAAGTAACTTCCCAGGAATTTTGCCAAATGTTGGCCCAGGCAAAAGCGGATTTTGAGGATATTTCTAAAGCAAAATTAGGGGATAAAACTATGGTAGATGCTCTTTATCCTGCTTTAATGGCAGGTATGGAAAAAAAAGGAGATATACGGGAAAAAATGGATGCTGCTGCCCAAGCTGCCAAAGACGGAGCTGCCAAAACGAAAGAATATGTGGCTAAATTTGGCAGAGCCAAGAATGTTGGAGCAGTCAGCTTAGGACATGAGGATCCGGGTGCGGTAAGTATGTCGGTTTTATTTGCAGCCATGGCACAAGCGCTGCATTAATATAAAAATGGAGGGAAAAGACTATGAAAAAGTTTATTAACAAACCAGATGATTTAACCAAGGAACTGTTAGAAGGACTAGCATTATCTAATCAGGATATCATTGAATTAAAGGATGGCAATTTGGTAGTTAGTAAAGCTTTGCAAAAAGCTAACAGAGTTACCATCGTTACTTTGGGTGGCACAGGACATGAGCCTGCCATTAGCGGTTTCGTAGGCGAAGGCATGATTGATATTTCCGTAGCCGGTAATATTTTTGCAGCCCCTGGCCCTCAACTTTGCGTAGAAGCTATAAAAATGGCAGATAAAGGTCATGGCGTTTTGTTCGTAGTTTTAAACCATGCCGGCGATATGCTAACCGGTAATATTACCATGAAGGAAATTGCTAAGACAGGAATTAAGGTAGTTAAGGTTGTAACTCAGGAAGATATTGCTAATGCACCTCGTTCCAATGCGGAAGACAGGAGAGGCTTGGTAGGTTGCATTCCTCTCTATAAGATTGCCGGTGCAGCAGCTGCCAGTGGTAAATCTCTGGAAGAAGTTGCTGCCATTGCCCAAAGATTTGCCGATAATATGGCAACAATTGCTGTAGCTACTGTGGGTGCTACTCATCCTGCTACCGGTATGGAGATTGCTCATATAGATGAAGGCATGATGGAAGTTGGTATGGGTCAACATGGCGAGGGCGGCGGTGGTTCTATGCCCATGAAGAGCGCTGATGACACAGCAGTATTGATGATGGATGCTTTGCTGAAGGATTTGAGCATTAAAAAAGGCGAAAAGGTAATGGTTATCATCAATGGTTCCGGAGCAACTACTCTTATGGAACAACTTATTATTTATAGGAAATGCTATAACTACTTAGCTGAAAAAGGCATTACCATTGTAGCTAATAGAGTAGGCGAGACCTTGACAGTACAAGAAACTGCCGGTTTCCAAATGTTCCTGGCTCGTATGGATGATGAGCTTACAGCATTGTGGAAAGCTCCTTGCCATACACCTTATATGACTGTGTAAGCCGGTCAGACGTAAAAGGAGATAGATATTATGGCAGATAAAGATGGCAACAAATTAGCAAAAGACTATGGCATCGGTACGCCTCCTCCTGCTCGCACCTTTCATGTTAAGGGCTTAGAGTACAAGGATTGGGGTATGCAAACAAGATTAGCCAAAATTTTTCAGGATGATGGTCATACTATTATGCTGGCCTTCGACCATGGTTACATCATGGGACCAACGGCAGGATTGGAAAGACTTGATTTGGTAATACCAACCTTGATGGAATATGCGGATTGCTTAATGGCTACCAGAGGAGCACTTCGTAGTTGCATACCGGCTAATAACAGGAAAGCTATTGCACTCCGTTCCACTGCTGATAATTCCGTTCTTAAGGAAGACATGAGTGAAGGCATTCTGGCTGTGGATATTGAGGAAGCCATTCGTATGAATGCTTCCTGTATGGCCGTACAAGGCTTTATAGGTGCCAGTGGTGAAATTGGTTCTTTAAAGAACCTTACCACGGCCATTAATATGGGCGAAAGATATGGTATTCCTATTTTAGGAGTTACAGCAGTAGGTAAGGAAATGGAAAGAACGCCAAAATATTTTGGCCTGGCAACCAGGCTTTTGGCAGAGACCGGTGCTCATATCATCAAAACCTATTACTGTGAAGATTTCGAAAAAGTTACGTCAGCTTGCCCGGTGCCTATTGTCATTGCCGGTGGCAAAAAGATTCCGGAAAAGGATGCTTTAGAGATGGCTTACAGAGCAATCAGTGAGGGCGCGGCAGGCGTTGATATGGGACGAAATGTTTTGCAAGCGGAAAAACCTGCGGCTATGCTGCAAGCCATTCATATGGTCGTACATGAAAACATGAAACCTGATAAGGCTTATAAGGCATATCAAAAATTATAAAAAGGAGTGTCGATAAAATGAAACAATTTGTCCATGTAGGTGTTCCTGTTTCTAAACCAATGCCCGGTGAAGTTTATGTAGAAGGCATTAAGTGTCATATCGCAGCACCGGAAACTAATGACTGGATTATTGAATATTTACGCTTTGATAAAGATACTCCCATGCCTAAAGAGCTGCAGACCATGGGTCATGTGGCTTACAAAGTAGACAATTTGGATCAGATCCTTAAGGAAACTAAGGTAATTGTAAAACCTTGGATGGCTGATGAGCATACCAGAATAGCTTTTGTGATGAAAGATGGTTTCCTTTTTGAGCTAATGGAAGTAAAATAGTAAAGTGTTTAATAATTTTACTGAAAGAAGATTACCATGCATATCCTTGATTCTGAGAGAATACAATTAATCTGTGTAGCTAAAATGTATTATGAAGAAGATCTGACTCAAAATGATATTGCTCAACGCTTAGGCATTTCTAGGCCAATGGTCAGCAAAATGCTGGCCAGGGCCAAGGAATGCGGCATTGTCAGCATTACAGTCAATGCTAATGTGATGAATGACGATAATGCGGCGTTGTTAAGGGAGCTGTGTCAGAAGTTTAAGCTAAAAGGTGGTTTGATAGTTAGCAAGGAGTCTGATTTTCATGCTGTTCTCAGGCAAGCTGCCATCTATTTAGGCTTGGAAGCCCAAACTGAATATAATATTGGTTTAGGCTGGGGCTCTCCTTTAGGCTATTTGATCAAGGAAATGGCTACACATGATTTTAAAGCATCTCCGGGTGTAGTTTGTCCTCTTATTGGTAAAGCACCGGTGCCCAACGAACACTATAACGTTAATGAAATGGTGGAGGCTCTGGCGCAATCTTTAGGCAGGAAGAGCTATACAATTAAGGAAAAAGCTTTTGTGGTAAGCAGGGAAGACAAACAGTCTGTGGAGAAAAAAGCTGATTATACTAATCTCCTTTTAAAATGGCGAGAATTGGATATGGCTTTACTAGCTCTACAAAATTATCCTTCTTCTCCTGATGAAGCTACTGAAATGCGTTTTGGTGATGTGCTTCATCGTCAGCATGCAGTAGGCAGTTTTTTGTCCTACTTTTATAATGTGCAAGGTGACATTATAAGTGGGGAGCATGATTTTACTTGTAGAATGTCTTTGGCGGATTTGCGCCATTGCAGAACTGTTTATGGTATCGGCTATGGAGCACAACAGGATAGTATCATAGGTGCCTTGCGTACCGGGTTGTTTACTCATATTCTTCTTACGGAAGAACAAGCTAAAAAAGCAATTTAATCGTAGAAAAAATAACGACCATCTTTAAAGATGGTCGTTATTTTATTTTGCAAACCAGAATAACCATAATAAATAGGTTAACCAACTAATTTTCCAAGTTGACATAAAAAGCATGTAAACTTATTATGTAAGTTAATCGCAATAAAATTAGGAGGAAGAACATGATTATTGAATTAGCAGAAAAAGTTATGGCAGGTGGCGAAATAACTGTAGCAGAAGCAGAACAACTAATAAAAGTAAGCGATAAGGATACTATGCTGCTTTTGGCTATGGCAGATAAAATACGCAGCAAATTTAATGGCGAGGCAGTAGATTGCTGTGCCATCATAAACGGCCGCAGTGGCAGATGCTCAGAGGACTGCAAATTTTGTGCTCAATCAGCTCATTACCAAACAGGCGTAAAAGAGTATCCTTTGTTGGATGAAGAAGAAATAGTTGCTGCTGCGAAAAAGGCCAAAGCTGCCGGGGCAGTACGCTTCTCCATAGTAACCAGTGGCCTTGGTCAGCAAAGTCATATAGAGTTTGCCAATATTTGTCATGCTCTTGCCAGAATAAAAAAAGAAGTAGGCATAGAGATTTGTGCTTCTTTAGGCATCTTGACGTTGGAACAGGCTCGTACCCTAAAAAATATTGGCTTAACCAGAATTCATAATAACCTGGAAACGGCACCCAGCTATTTTCCTACTGTTTGTTCTACCCACAGCTATGAGGCTAAAATTCAAAACATTAAAAATGCTCAAAAGGCAGGTTTGAGAGTTTGCAGTGGTGGAATTTTCGGCTTAGGTGAAATACCGGAGCAAAGAGTAGAGTTAGCTTTTCAGTTAAAAGCACTGGGCATAGATTCCGTACCCTTAAATATTTTAAATCCTATTGCCGGCACACCATTCTCTAAAAATAAGCCTTTAACTCCTTTAGAAATCTTACGGGCTTTTGCTGTCTTTAGATTTATTCTACCTAAGGCACTTATCCGTACCGCTGGAGGAAGAGAAGTAAACCTAAGAGATTTACAATGCCTGGCTTTGAATGGCGGTCTTAATGGTATTATGATTGGCGGTTACTTAACAACCGCAGGCCGCGCTACAGAAAAGGACCAGATCATGATTAAAGATTTAGGTAGAACACTTACCAAGCCGCAGCTATAAATGTAAAAAGGTGCATCCCTGAGGATGCACCTTTTTTTTGTGTGTTTATTTTAAATACTTGTCAAAGAAGGCGGTAATTTTGTCAAAAGGAATGACTTCCAGCTTATCGTATAAATCTGTATGAACAGCACCGGGAATAATCATAAGCTCTTTGTTGTCGCCCTTGAGTTTTTTGAAAGCGGTCTCACTGAAGTATCTGGAATGAGCTTTCTCGCCATGAATAACTAATACGGCATTTTTAATTTCGCTGGCATAGGACAAGATGGGCATGTTCATGAAGGAAAGAGCGGAAGTCTTATTCCAGCCTGCATTGGAATTTACAGAACGAGGATGATAACCGCGCTTGGTTTTGTAATAGTCATAATAATCTTTGACAAAGAAGGGAGCGTCCTTGGGCAATACATCAGGAACGCCACCTGCTTTAGCATAGGTACCGTTTTGATAATCCAAAGTTCTTTGGGCATTTAAAGCTTCCCGGGTTTTGTAGCGGCCATCTGCATCTACACTGTCGAAATAGCCGTTAGCAGTTACTCTGGTCATATCGTACATGGTGGAAGCAACGGTAGCTTTAATTCTAGGATCGTTGGCAGCTGCATTTAAAGCCATGCCACCCCAGCCACAGATACCAATAATACCTATTTTATTAGGATTAACATTCTTTTGGGTAGATAAGAAATCTACAGCAGCAGAAAAATCTTCGGTATTAATATCAGGGGAAGCTACATCACGAGGGGAACCGCCGCTTTCACCGGTGAAGGAAGGATCAAAGGCAATGGTAAGAAAACCTCTTTTAGCCATTTCCTGGGCATACAAGCCGGAGGATTGTTCCTTTACGGCGCCAAAAGGACCGCTTACTGCAATAGCTGCCAGCTTGCCGGCGGCATTTTTAGGTTCATACATATCGGCAACTAAGGTGATGCCATACCGATTGTGGAACGATATTTTCTTATGATTTACTTTGTCACTGAGGGGGAATACTTTATCCCATTCTTTAGTTACTTCCATAGTTTTCTCTCCTTTAGCAGCAATTTTTTCCATAGCTTGGTGTTTGGCAGCAGCATTTACGCTGTTTACTTGACCACCTACAGTCAACAAAGCTGCTACTGTTAAAATGCTAAATAATTTTTTCTTCATTCTACTTGCTCCTTTCGCACCTTGTGCAATAAAAAATCTAGACAATCAATTTTTTCTTGGGTTTTATGTACCTTGCTGTTAAGATTTTGCTTATGTTTTTCCAGTAAACTGCATAATGCTTGTTGAGCACCTTTTTCAGCGCAGAGCATACATTGCTGAATTTCTTTTTCACTACAACCGGCATCAAGCAGATTCTGGTATAAAATGCCTTTGGCATCCGAAACTTCAGTCATTTTTTAACCTCCTTGCATAATTTCTTTTTGCAAGGTCATTGTAAGAAATAATCATAGAAATAGCAAATACTTATTAACTATTTCTAATTATTCTTGTTAAGAATATCTGCTTATGATATAGTTTACTTAGATAAAAGGTGTCATACGGGGGGCCTTGCTATGGAAATCAGGGTATTGCGTTATTTTTTGGAAGTGGCCAGGGAAGAGAGTATTACTAAAGCTGCTCAATATTTGCATATTTCCCAGCCTACTCTTTCCAAACAACTGAAAGACTTAGAAACGGAACTGGGGAAAAAGCTTTTTGTACGTAGCAACTACAGCATTAAGCTAACAGACGAAGGTATGCTTTTACGTAAGCGTACAGAAGATATTTTACAAATGGTGGATAAGACTACCGATGAGTTTAAAGCCCTGGATGAAATAGCCGGCGGCGATATTCAGCTAGGCTGTGCTGAATCCTATTTAATTAAATACATAGCCCAGGCTCTAAAAGAATTTAAAAAAACTTATTCCAGAGTGCATTTTCACATTACCAGTGGCAATACGGAGCAGGTAGCAGAAATTCTGGATAGAGGGCTGCTTGATTTTGCTGTTATTGTAGAACCGCCTAATTTGTCCAGATACAATTATATGGAAATACCGGGTGTAGATACCTGGGGGTTAGTGGTGCGCAAAGACCATCCTTTGGCAAAAAAGAAGCATATTACTGCCGATGATCTTATCGGTTTAGACCTTATTTGCTCAGACCAGTCTATGAAAGCGGATATTCCCCGTTGGTGTGGGGAGAAAATAGATTTGCTGCATCATATGGGCTCTACTAATTTGTCCTATAATGGTTCGGTTTGCGTACAGGAAGGGCTAGGCTGTCAGTTAACCTTTGACCATTTAACAGCTACCGGATTTGGCAGTGACTTGGTTTTTAGGCCACTATATCCCAAGCTGGAAAACAAGATGTATGTTATTTGGAAGAAGTACCAAATATTTACACCTGTTGCCCAAAAATTCCTGGAATTATTGCAAAGGAAGTTTAAATGAGAAAATATTGGAAAAGTCAGACAAATCATGATATAATCATATAAGTAAAAACTTATTATATTTTGAATACTTATAATCAAAAATTCCAGGGGCTCCTTGTACTTTAAGGAGAAGAAAGAGGAAGTGCCTAAGTGAATATCAAACATGCTCAATATATAATGGAAATATTGAAAGAAGGAAGTATTACCGGTGCTGCTAAAGCACTGCACGTTTCGCAGCCGGCTCTTAGCCAAACAGTGAAAGCAGTAGAAAGCTTCATTGGGGCGCCTATCTTTTTGCGCAACAAAATGCCTCTTACCTTAACGGAAGCAGGCAAACGGTATATAGAAGCAGCCAAAAGAATCATCACCATTAATACCAATCTGCTTAACGAAGTTAATGATATTAAGCAGGAAGAAAGCGGTGTGCTGCATTTAGGTATTACTATGCAAAGAGCCATGGAAATTTTGCCTAAGGTCATTGGTCCTTTCTTCAAGGCTTATCCTTATGTGCGTCTGGAAATTGCCGAAGCAGGCTATGCTGAGACAGAGGCTAATTTGCTCAGCGGTGATTTGGATGTGGCTGTGCTGACTACTGTACCTACCAGAGAAGAATTAAATTATCAACTGGTAGAAACAGAAAAAGTCCTTTTGGTTGCCAATAAAAACACGGAAATTGCGCAAAGAATACCTAATGGCAAGAGTATTCTGGTTACGGAAGCCAAGAACGAAAAATTCGTGTCTATTACCAAGGAATATGATATTCGTCGCATTCAGGACAGGCTTTTTGCCAGCAACGACATTTCTCCTTTTATTATTTTGGAGACATCCAGTATTGAAGTAGGCAAGAAAGTTGTGATGAACACTGACACGGTTTTCATTGCTCCTGATGTTTATCTTGATGAAGATTTTCTAACGAAAAATAAATGTAACTATTATACCTTAAAGGGAGTAGAGCGCAAGAGAAGCTGTTATGTATGCTGCCGTAAGGATTCTTACTTGCGTAAATATGCACAGGATTTTATCGAGCTTATTCTAAAACATGGTCGTGAATATCTAAGGGTAAGAAAATTGATCGGCCAGTTTGCAGAGCTGGAAGATTAGAAATTGCTAAATGTTTTGTAGTGAGTTTACCAGAAATTCTTTTAAAAGAGAATTTCTGGTAACTTTTTTCTGAGCGGTCTACAGTGATTTTTAATATTGTAATTACAGATAAATGTAGCACAAGGCGATAGATAAGTAATTCTTTCCAAGAGAAAGCATTACTATTTGTAGGATATTTAAACTAGCATTGTAGAAGGCTTTGAGTTATAATAGACGAAAATAAAAAAAGACATGTTATAAAGGCACAATAAATAATTAGAAAATAAAATGTGATGCCGACTTTTTTGCCTCAGGTAGCAGCATCTTGAGAAAGGTTGTTGTGTAGTGACGGAAATGAAACAAAGTATAACTTATGCCAGAACTTATCGCTATTTAGCGCAAAGTAAATGGAGAGTGTTTCTAACCATTCTTGTGGCGGCACTTCCCTTGTCTGTTTTTACCTTTTTCTGTTATCCGCAGATTACTGCAGCCATAACCGAAGTAACTAAATATATCCTGCAGGGCTATTATGCATCCGGAGAACTGCTGGCTAACCACAGTAACCTGATAGACATGATAGGAGATATTACTTATCTGTCAGTACCGGGAAGATATCCTACTGTCCTCTTTAATTGGTTTAATTTACTTTTTACGCTTATTGCTTTAGTTGTACTTACTGCTTTTGTTAAGGTAAGACCCTGGAGTATTTTTGCTACGGTTATGCTTTTTGTGCATCTTTTTTCCAGCTTGTTTTTTGTTTTCGTACCTTGGCTTTTCCCTTATACAGCTAGCGAATATTCCGGCCTTTATTTGAAACAGCAAATGCTGATGCTGTTTTTTACACCTTTTATTCTTGGAACCAGTATTGCAATTTTGCCTTGCAACATATTTTTAGTGTTGGGGGCGGTAGTTGGCTGTTATCTTTATTTCTTGGTTTTTTCCGTATTACGTTATGTTATTTTCGTTTATGTTTTGAGTAAGATTTCTATATTGTATATGGCTTCCTTATTTTTTACTTTTGGTCCTTTTATTGACTTTCTTTATATTGTAGCTATCTACAGTTTGGTAGTTAATAAAGTTAGCAAGGGAATCAAGAGGATAGAGGCGGTTTGGAAATGGTAGGAATTATTTGGATTTTAAAGCTGTATTTTATTTTTACGGTTGTTGTGATGGTAATCTATGGCATTCGCCATTATATTTTTACCTACAACCGACTTTACTATCCTCAGCGCAAATATTGCCAGGACATTCTTGATACTGACGTTTTTTCTGTCAGTGTCGTTATTCCTATGCACAACGAAGAGGCAGTAGCAGAGGGAGTTTTGCAAGCTCTCTTACGGTCAGATTATCCTAAGGACAAGTTGGAAATTATTCCCATAAATGATTTTTCTGAAGATAAAACCCAGGAAATACTGGACAAATATGCCCAGACAGATAAACGAGTGCACCCCTTGCATCGTTTTGAAGGAGATAGAGGCAAGCCGGCAGCCTTAAACGAGGCTATGAAGCTTGCTAAAGGTGAAATTATCATTGTCTTTGATGCCGATTACATTCCTGCTCGTGATTTGGTAAGAAAACTAAGCATAGGCTTTTTAGATCCTCAGGTAGGCGCTGTGATGGGCAGGGTAGTACCTGTAAACACCAGTAAGAACATCTTAACCAGACTTTTGGATTTGGAAAGATCGGGAGGATATCAGGTCGATCAGCAGGCTAGGTATAACATGGATTTGCTTCCTCAGTACGGTGGTACGGTAGGAGGCTTTCGCAAGGCTTTGCTGATGGATACCGGTTCCTTTAATATTAGAGTATTGGCCGAGGATACAGAACTTACCTATCGGCTTTTTTGTCGTGGCTGGAAAGTAAGCTACGCCAATTCTGCAGAATGCTACGAGGAGGCACCGGAGTCCTGGGAGGTAAGAGCTCGTCAGATACAGCGGTGGTCCAGAGGACATAACCAGTGTATGTGGCGTTATTTCGTGCCGGTACTGAAATCTACCTATTTAAACTTTTGGGAGAAGCTGGATGGTATGCTGCTCCTGTGCATCTATATGATGCCGGTTATTTTATTGTTAGGTCTCATCGACTCCCTGTTACTTTTCTTTATGGATGAAATGCATATTATTGCAGGTTGGCTTTTCCTGATTTTTTTGGGTGCTTATAATACCTTTGGCAATTTTGCTCCTTTTTTTGAAATTGGTACAGCTTGCTTTTTGGACGGGGCAAGGCAAAGGGTCTTTTTATTGCCGTATATTGCTTTTAATTTTTATTTTTATATGTGGTTTATTACCAAAGGATTTTTTCAATCTATTTTGGATTTGATTACCCATCGTAAGGCTACCTGGCAGAAAACTGCGCGCTTCCGTCAAGAGAAGGGAGGGACAGTCTAATGCTGATTATTTGTTTAGCTTTATTTATTGTCATGCTGTTTTTTGCTTTTTTGCCCGGCTGGATAGAAATAAAACGCAAAAAAGATGACAAGAGCATGCATATTAACAACAACTATGTTAAAGACCCTGAGTATTTTGCTAAGAGTTTTAAAAAGCTGCTGCTAAAAAGAGTTAAGGACCTAAGAGCTATAGAAGATGGTCAAGAGCTAGAACTGTCCAAAGGGGAAATCATTAATTGCCCGCCTCAGAATATTGAACCTGCCAGTGGTAGTTATAAGCATATTACCTTGTTTAAGCAAGCTGTCAGTATTATGCCTCATAGCCAGTTTCTCAAGGAAATGGTTTGCCTAAAGCAGGTACAAGTTGGACAGGGTACCTTGCTAAGGGCAGGACTTTGCAAGGAAGGCTGCTATTTGGCTAATCAGGTACAGGTTATTCGTTGGCTTGATGCTAAGAAAATAGTAGCAGGCGAAAATTGTGATTTGGGTATCAGTGCTACAGCGAAGGAAATGCTGCTGCTGGGTAAAGGCTGTCATTTCACCAGACTCTATGCGCCTATCATAAAAGTGGGAGTTGATGGTGTAGAAACTGTGCAGGCTACAGACCTGTCGTTTCCCAAGCCTGCCTATAATGCCTTTTGGGATGATTCTAAAGATATTGAAGAAGGCAAGCTGTATGAAGTTAATATTGTGAAACGCCATGGTGATTTAGTCGTTAAACCCGGTGCTATAGTTACCGGAAGTATTAAAGGGTATGGAAAAATTACGATTGCAAACCAAGCCACTGTCCTGGGAAATGTCTTTGGGAGAAAAGATGTCATCATAGAAGCCGGAGCCAGAGTATGGGGTGATGTATTTTCCAATGGCATGGTAGAAATGTGGCCTGATTCCAGTATTGGTCAAATTGGTAAATGTAAGTCCCTAGTTACCAGAGATGGCATTAAACTTCATCAGAACAGTAGAATATATGGTTATGTTTCTACTGATGGCGAGGGGATAGTATTATGAAAAGAAAAACATATATTCTTTTGGCTGCCCTTTTTGTTTTTAGCATCGTTTCCTTTTATATGTATCAGATGAAGACGGAGCAAGATGCCTTAGTCAACAATTCAGAGCTAAAGGTGCTTTTGGCCGTAAACCATAAGGATACGCTGGGTGATAAGAAGCAGCTTATGAAGGCTTATGAAAGCGTGCTGGAAGAAGAGGGTGTTAGTCATAAGGTTATAGATATTTATCAGCTTATGACCATGGACCCTGCCAAAACTGTACACAACAATCCGGTCATAGTTTTTCCGGATGGTGTTGCCACCATGTTTTACGGTAACGAGCTGGATTGGCTAAGAACCTATGTGGAGCAAGGCGGTATAGCTGCTGTAGTCTGTGATGCAGGCACGAAGGACAAAAGAGGATTCTTCCTGGAGCATGCTGTTTTGACACCGCTCTTTGGGTTTAACTACAGTACCTATGATGAAACAGCCAATAAGGATAACGCTTTTGGTACAGGCTATATAAAATTTACGTCCAGTCAAAATAGAGAACTCTTTCAAATTCCTGTGGGAAAAACAGACGAGGATAATTATTTGATTGGCTATATTTATGGCAAATTAGAATATCCTTTGCGTAATATTTCTGTGGACAAGGATGCCATTAAGGATGAGCAGGTCATAGCTCAAACGGTAGATAAGAAGGGAATAGTAGGCCCCTGTATTGTAGTAAAGCAGCTGGGCAAGGGTAAGCTGCTGTATAACAATTTGCCGTTAGGCGCCCTAAAACTGGATTCTGATGATTTGATGCTGCGTTCTTTTTTAAGAACGACTCTGTTCAAATATGCTCAGTTGCCTCATGTGCTTAATATTCCGCAAGGCTTGGGTGGTATTGTAATTAACTGGCATTTGGATTCTGACGTAGAACATGATAATTTTCCCCGCATGATAGCTAAAGGCCTTTTGCACCCTAATTTGCCGATGTCTTTCCATGTGACAGCAGGTGACTTTTTGGATGAGAAGGGAGACGGGGAAGGTTTTATGGCAACACAGTCTCCCGGACGTGATATTATTCTGCAAATCATGAACTATGGTCAGGTAGGTTCTCATGGCGGGTGGGCCCATAACTGGTTTGCCAAACAGCTGGAGGAGAATAAATTAAGCTATGACCAGGTTTACCATTATATTAAGATTAACAATGATGCCATAAAAGAAGTAACGAATCGACCGGTTACTGAGTATTCAGCACCGGTGGGAGTATACCCCCAACCAATGAATACAGAAATTTTACAAAAATTGGGAGTGCGGGTGTATTATTATACTGGAGATTCGGGTAGTATTATGAATAGGACTTTCTACCAAGGCAAGCTGGTATCGGATAAGGTGTTGGCTTTTCCTGTTATGCCTAACGGTAAGTATGCTTCTTTTGCAGAGATGCACGAAGCTGGTTTGTCTGCAGAGCAGGTAAATAAATGGCTGGAGGATACGGCTGCTTTTGGCGTTAAGACTCATAGCTTTAGACTAATTTATTCTCACCCTTACGATATTGTGCACTATGAAGATACTATTCTTGGTTTCCTGAACTGGCTGGATAAGAATAAAACAGACGGTAAGCTGTCAGTGAGAACTATGACGGATGTAGCAGATTTTTATCTTAGATTTTTAAAAACCAAGTTTAATTTTACCAAAACAAAACAAGGCTTAAAGGTGAAACTCAGTAATCCGGAAGGACTCAGAGATATTACCTTTGCAGTTCCTAAACAGCACTTGTCAGAACCTAAGGGACAGAACCTTAAGGTGCGTTCCGAGGGAGATTATTATTACGTAACGATAGAAGGGGATATAAATGAACTGGAAGCAGATATGTCTAATAACTAGCTGTCTTATAGTAGGCATGGCCAATACTACCTTGGCTCAAGGTAATGGGTCGGCTGTTCATCCGGTGCGGGTAATTTATGATTATGAAACTACTATGCCAGAAGAGATGTTCTTTACTCCCTATGAGGCTTGCCTTTTTGCTTTGGCTGATATGGATAAGGGTAAGCATTATGCCGATGTAGAGCGCTTGCTGGCCTGGTATTTTCCCAGAGTAAATAAACTGGATAAATATGGCGTCAGTGGCACAGTGTATGATTTTACCCTTACCGGCAACAAGGAAAAAGTAGTAGATACCTATGATTCTGTAGATGGCTATTCCGGTGTTTTTCTTTATCTCTTAAACGAATATTATAAGGCTACCGGCGACAGCAAAATTATTTTGGCTAATTGGAGCAAAATAAATGATATCGCCTACACCATTCCTTTTTTGCAACAAAAAGATGGCCTGACCATTGCGTATACAGAGTATCCTGAGGAATATCTCATGGATAACTGTGAGGCCTATGGTGGAATAAGAGCTTACTTGGAGTTGGCCAAGGCTTTAAAGCAGAAAATCGATTATAAATATTATGCTGCTGTGGCTAATAGTATCAAAAATGGTATTTATGGTTATCTTCCCATGGGTAACACCTTAGCTTGGAGCAAAAGTGGCACGCATCGCAACAAGAGTAACTGGAATACCTTTTATCCTGATGCCTATGCTCAGATTTTTCCTGTTTTTTATAATCTTGGAACCTTACAGGACAGAATATATGTGTGGCAGCTTTTTGTAGAGAAGTATCCGGAAACTATTTGGCATACTTTCCCGATTGAGCAAAGACTTTTTTGTGAGCTGACTAAAGCAAAGCTAGTACGAGAGGGCTATAAGAATGAATAAAAAGAAAATAGCAGCCATATTAGTAGGACTTATGCTGCTGCCCAATGTAAAAATAACAGTAGAAGCCGCAGGCGTTACGGTTCCTACTGATGTACGTACTCTGGCAGATAGTCTGAAAAAGGAAGAAATAGAAAAAGAAACAAGGGAAAAAGCTCAGGCAGAGGCCAAAAAAGCTGTGACCAAGCTGAGACAGGAAAAAGCACTGTTGGACAAGCAAGAATATATTCGTGCTACTGATCCCCGCTTGGCCCAACGTAAGCAGCTAATGGCAGAGCAGGCTGCCCTGGATGAAGAACTGGGAGAAAAGCAGACAGAGAGCAAGGCACTATCTGCTAAGTTAGCGCAGACCAAAAAAGTTCTGGCTGCTTATGACGAGCAATCAGATGCTTTGGCGGCACAGCTCAGTCAATTGGAAGATGGTAGTGAGGAAGCTGTAGCTGTATATGATAGAAGCCTAGCTTTAGATGAAGAGTCGGCACCTGCCCGAGAGGAAGATGCGGCTTTGTGGGCGGATTATACCGCGCTGGACGATAGTATTGTAGCTACGGAAGCGAAACGTGATGCTGTGGCGCAGAAGGTTGATCGTCTTAGCAAGGAACTGGATAAATATCCATCAGAAAGCGATTGGAAGGTACAGGTCGCTAATAATACCAAGGATTTGACCTATCAGGAAAAGCAATATGCAGACTATGCCAGTGGCAAGGCTGACTTAAAAAAACGTTTCTCTCAGAGTGCCTATACGGCAGCCAAGTATTACAGCTGGAAGGATGACAACGGCAATAGTGGTCATCAATTTTATCAGCCTTTTAGTTATACTTATGTTAAAGGTTTGTTTGAGTATAATATTGAAGGTGGCTATGCATTGTCCAATAATGCTGATACAGCCAACGGGAAGATAGATACCTTAACAGATACCGGCATTTCCGTGGCTTATACTCATCAGCTGCCGAATGCTAATTATTTTGTTTATTCCCTGGGTTTTAATTTGCCTACAGGTACGGATGCCTTACATGGTTTTAATCCTGTCATGAGTGACGATCTAGTAGAAAATAGCCGCTTTGGCGAAGGCTTTAATGTAATACCGGCCGTATGGTATTATCATAAACTTAATACTATGAATACGCTTATCTTTGGTACCTATGTAACCTGGGGCGGTAAATACGATACTGATTATACCAAGGACAATAGCTGGATTAAGCCTGGCAGAGTTTTGGTGAACACTGTAGAGTGGAAGCATTTGGATAGAAAGTGGCAATTCTTAGCGGAGCTTAGTCGTACCAATTATGGAAAAAATGAAGAAAATGATTTGTCCTATCAGTCCGGTAATAGATTGGCACCAAACTTTACAGTAAATTATGTACCTGACAAAAGCCAATTTTTTACTGCTTATTATTGGGGAACTAATGATGGACCGTTGAAGAATACCAGCTTTATTTCTTCACCGGAAACCAGAATTGGTAAAAACATGGGTCTCCAATGGGCTAAGAAGATAAGTAAACAAGGTAGATTCAGAGTATTCTATGATCATCTGGAACGTAGTGGCGAAACCTATGATCCACTAACTGATCTAACCACGGATAGACGTAAGAAAAATACTTATGGCCTCGGTTATGACTATGAGTTGTCTGATAAGAGCCGACTGGTTTTTAACGTGGAACATTTCACGATGCAGGATACAGGTGGCGATGGAGATAACAGATATCATGGCATGAACTATTATCTCTGGTTCTTTAGAAGCTGGTAAGATAAAATAAAAACCGGGGTACAGACTTTTAAGTCTGTACCCCGGTTTTTTGTTGTCTTAATGTTTCTTTTTATTGCTAAAGTTACTAGGTTGCAAGATTTGGGAAATTACCACCAGGGAAACAGTTGCGCACATTAGGCAAGTGGACAAGGCATTTATTTCCGGAGAAATGCCCCGCTTAACCATAGCGTAAATGTACAGTGGCAAGGTGGTGGAGTTTGGTCCGGCCACGAAGAAGCTGATGATAAAATCATCAATGGATAGAGTGAAAGCAATCAAGGCACCGGCAATAATACCGGGAAGAATTAAGGGGAAGGTAATATAGCGGAAGGTTTGGAAAGGTGTAGCATACAAATCTCCGGCAGCTTCCTCTAAGTCTGTTCTTCTGCCTTCCAATCTGGCACCTACGGTAATAATGACGAAGGAAATACAGAAGGTGATATGAGCCAAGATCAAAGTATTTTTACCAAGGGCAATACTCATTTGGGAGAATAGAACCAAAAGAGACAAGCCCATTACTATTTCAGGAATTAAGATGGGTAAATAAACAAGACCATTAATGAAGTTCTTGTGCTTATATTGGTATTTGTTTAAGGCCAATGCCGTAAAGGTACCTAAAAGAGTAGAAATAGTAGTGGAAATACCGGCAATGATTAAGCTGTTGGTTAAAGCTTCCAGCACTCTGGTATTGTGAGACAAGGAAGCATACCATTTCAAGGTAAAGCCGGTCCAAACGGCGTTGATCCTGGAATCGTTGAAGGAATATAAAGACAAAATCATTAAAGGCAGATACAAGAAAGCTACAACTGCCAAAGCGTAGGAGAAGAGTAGGGCGCTATGCCAATTTTTCTTCATGCTTTTGCCCTCCCTTCTGTTGTTGCAATACTCTGTAGTAGAGCATGATCAGAACTAAAGCCAGAATTGCCAAGACGATGGATAAAGCACTGCCGAAGGGCCAGTCTCTAGCAGAAAGGAACTGGTTCTGAATCAGATTACCAATCAAGGCACTCTTGGCACCACCCATAACATCAGGCACGACGAACATACCTAAAGAAGAAATAAATACTAAAATGGAACCTGCTGCTATACCTGGCATGGTAAGAGGCAAGGTAATCTTCTGAAAGGCCACCAAAGGAGAAGCGCCTAAGTCACTGGCAGCTTCTAATAATCTCTTGTCCAATTGTTCAATGGAAACATAAATAGGCAAAACCATAAAAGGCAAGAGCGCATAAATCATGCCCAAGGTTACGGCATAATCATTGTACAAAAGACTTAAAGGCTGGGTGATAAGCCCTAGTTTTAAGAGAATGGTATTTACTACGCCCTGGGAGCGAAGAATGATTACCCAGGCATAGGAGCGAATTAAGAAGTTGATCCAGAAAGGAATCATGACTACTATTAAACCGGGCTGTTGCCATTTCTTCGGTAATTTGGCAATAGCATAGGCAACCGGATAACCCATGAGAAAGGTGAAAACAGTTGTGACCACGGCAGTAACCAAAGTGGAAGCAAAAATTTTCAAGTACAAGGGTTCCAGGAATCTGACATAATTGCCTAATGTGAATTTAAATATTACTTGACCATAAGGTGTGCGCGTAGCAAAGGATACTGCCACTACCATCAGCATGGGAATGGCAAAGAAGATTATTAACCAGACAATTGCCGGCGCCACTAATAATTTTCCGTTTTTCATGCGTTTACCTTCACTTCGTCTTTATCGAACCACCAAATACCAACTCTGTCATCGATTTGCCAACGTTTTACATCGTCAAAATACTGGTAGGTCATTACTATTTGGTTGTTATTATCCAAGCGCACATAAACTTTATCGATGTTGCCGCAGAAGACTAAATCTACTACGGTACCAAAATATTTGGAAGGGGCTTGTCCTTCCGGCAGCTTAGTTTCATCTACTTCTTCAGGTCTTAAATTAATTTTTTCCGGGCGAATAACAATGGTAGGACTATTTTCTTCGGTAAAGAAATTGCTTTCGCCTACGAAATTAGCAACGAAAGTAGAAGCAGGCTCATTATAAAGCTTGTTAGGAGCATCATCCTGCTCAATTCGACCGGCGTTAATGATAATAACTCTGTCGCTCATGGTGAGAGCTTCTTCCTGATCGTGGGTTACATAGATGAAGGTCAGGCCCAGGCCATGTTGCAGATTTTTTAATTCTAATTGCATTTTCTTTCTTAATTTATAATCCAAAGCACCCAGTGGTTCATCCAAAAGCAATACCTTCGGGTTGTTAACCAAGGCTCTGGCAATGGCAACTCTCTGTTGCTGACCACCACTCATTTGCTGAGGCAGCCTGTCTTGCAATTTTTCCAATTGGGTTAAATAAAGCACCTGATCAATACGTTGATCCTGCTCTTCCCTGGGAACTTTTTTCATCAAGAGGCCAAAACGGATATTTTCTCTTACGGTCATATGAGGAAAAAGGGCATAGTTCTGAAACACCATATTTACATTGCGCTTGTATGGTGCTAAAGCAGTAACATCCTCATTATCTATATATACTTTACCTGTGGTAGGTGTTTCCAGACCGGCAATCATACGTAAGAGGGTAGTCTTACCGCAACCAGAAGGACCTAACAAGGTAACGAATTCTCCATCATAAATGGTTAAATTAATTTTAGGAATAATAATATTATCATCAAATTTCTTGGTGATATTTTCCAAACGTATCATTTCTTCCATTTTTAGTGTCCCACAACCTTTCGTTATATGGTATTATTAAGTAAGTAAAGACTATACGATTTTACCATAAAATTCAATAGAAAATATAATTTTTTTTCAAAGGCTCCAAGATTGTACTTTTGTGAGAGGGATGGTAGTAATGAAGAAAAAACAGGATGATGCGGTTTTGTCCAAGGACCTTATTGAATTTATTTTTGATGCAGCTCATATACAGCGCTGGAACGATCATATCAGGCCACAGGGTTTTACGGAATTGGATAAGCAGGCCCATAAGATGATGATTCTCTATGTTTTGGCCAGATATGAGGAAAGCGATCATGACGCCAAGCTGGATTGGCAGTTCATGATAGAAGGCGGCATTTTTGAATTTCTGCATAGAATAGTTTTAACGGATATTAAGCCTCCCATTTTTCACGAATTAATGGCTAGAAGCGGTCCTCAGCTGAATAAATGGGTTTACAAGGAACTGGAAAGACGAGTTCCTTCTCTCAAAGGTACGGAATTTATGGCTAAAATGAAAGTCTATTTTGATGAAGAAGGCCACAAGAAAGAGAAGAAACTGCTCAGTGCAGCTCATTACTTGGCTACTGAATGGGAATTCCGCATTATTTATCGGATGAACCAGGGTATTTATGGAGTAGAGGAAGTTAAGGCGGCTATTGCTGATACTATAGAAGAGCATTATGACTTAGCCGGCGTACAAAAGATTGCTTTAAATGGCAAAACCAGAAAATTCGTGGACCTCATTGGCAAATTGCGGTTCCAGCAGCGCTGGTCGCAGTCTCCCCGAGTACCGGAAACTTCTGTGATGGGCCATGTGATGATTGTGGCAGTGTTCGGTTATTTCTGTGCCATTCACATGGGCGCTTGTCCGAGAAGAATAGTTAACGACTTCTTGGGTGGCTTGTGGCACGATTTGCCTGAGGTACTGACCAGAGATATCATTTCACCTATTAAAAGGTCTGTAGAGGGTCTGGACGAGCTAATTAAGGATATTGAAAAGCGTCAGGTAGAAGAGAAGATTTTGCCACTGTTGCCTCAGGACTGGCATGAAGATATTCTCAATTTTACTTCTGATGAGTTTGCCAATAGGATGTTCGAGGGCGGCAAAGTAGTTGTTTTTCAAGGTGATGTACCTGAAAAATACAATTTGGATCAATATCAGGTAATAGATGGCAAGATGCTCAAGGGCTGTGACAACCTGGCGGCTTTCCTGGAAGCCTGGTTGTCCATAAGATATGGTATTACCTCTGTGCATCTGGAGAGTGCCGTACAAACCTTGCCGGCACAATATAAAAATAAGGTTATTGGCGGCATAGATTTTGGCAAAATATATCAACAATTTTGTTAAAAAGTTAGCAAAAAAATCCTAAATATGTAAATTGTATACAAAAAACATAAAAATACACAAAAGAAAAAAATAAGTGCTATAATGAACTTGTAAGGTTCACTAGACAAAAAAATTTTTTAGGAGGCGTTAATTATGGGATTATTTGAAATGGCAAAGATTCCTATGGAAAGAGCAAGCAAACTAATTAATTTGGACCCCAATGCAAAGGCTATTATTGAGCAGCCTGAGCGCACAATCGAAGTTAGTATTCCTGTAAAGATGGATGACGGAACTACTAAGGTATTTACCGGTTATCGTTCTCAAAACAGTACTGTACTTGGTCCTGGCAAGGGCGGCGTTCGTTATCATCAAAACGTTAACATGGATGAAGTTAAGACCTTGGGCTTCTGGATGACCTGCAAATGCGCATTAGCTGGCCTGCCTTATGGCGGTGCTAAGGGCGGCGTTATCGTTGATCCTCGCAAAGTTTCTAAAGGCGAATTAGAGAGAATTACCCGCGGTTACATCGACAAGATTGCTCCCCTTATTGGCGAGAAGAAAGATGTTCCTGCTCCTGATATGAACACCAATGCTCAAATCATGGCTTGGATGATGGATGAATTCAGCAAGATTAATTGCTGCAACTGCCCCGGTTTCATTACCGGTAAGGATGTTAGCATGGGCGGTTCTTTAGGCAGAGGTTCTGCTACCGGCCGTGGTGTTATCACCGCAGTTTTGGAAGCTTTAAAAGCAAAGAACATTGATCCTAAGACTGCTACCGTTGCTATTCAAGGCTTTGGTAACGTAGGTATGTGGACTGCTAAATGTGCTCAGGATGCTGGCTTGAAGATTGTTGCTATCAGCGATATTTCCGGCGGCATTGTTGATCCTAATGGTTTGGATCCTTACAAACTAGAAGAATATGCAGCTACCAATGACCATGTAATTAAAGGTTATCCCGGAGCAAAAGCTATTGCTGGCGAAGAAGTTCTGGAACAAAAAGTTACCGTTTTGATTCCTGCAGCAATGGAATTACAAATTACCAAGAAGAATGTAGACAAGCTACAAGCTACTTTGATTGTAGAAGCTGCTAACGGTCCTACTGATGCAGAAGCTGATGAAGTTCTGGAGAAGAAGGGTATCTTGGTTGTTCCCGATGTATTGGCTAACGGCGGCGGTGTTACCGTTTCCTACTTCGAATGGGTACAAAACCTCTACAGATACTTCTGGACTGAAGAAGAAGTAGTTGAGAGACAAGAGAAGATGATGGTTAAAGCATTCAAGAACGTATATGGTGCTGCTGAAAAGTATCATACAACCATGCGTGTTGGCGCTTACATCGTTGCTTTGGAAGCTTTGGCTACTCCAATGAAGTTAAGAGGTATGTATTAATACGAATAAGATCTGACTTTGCAGCTGGATCTTTACGGCATAAAAGGAGCTATCACCGCAAGGTGATAGCTCCTTTTTTTCTATGAAGAACCCTTATTTAATGTCGTATACTTCGTCATAACTACAAAAGGCAAGTGCGGATGGACTGGGAAAGTCCTATTCACACTTGCCTTTTTTGTTATTTCTTGTCTACGGCATTTCTGAACGTTCTTTAATTCTTATTAGCGTCTGGTAAAGATTCTAATAATTTTACAGATGTTCCATCGGTGAAAATAACACCTAAAATATTTTCCTTAATGGTAAGACCTTCACCCTTAGTTTCTATTAAGGCTTTTTCCTTAGGCTGGGTGGGGTTTAAAGTCCACCGTAAAACAAAAGCTTGTTTTGCTTGGGGAGTAAAAGGACCGGTTTCAATATATTTTTGGGTATATAATACCTTGCCGGTTTTGTCTAAAACTTGTATTTGCCCCATAAAGCTGCTGATGGCTTTTTCCGAAAGAAATTGGAAAGTAGGCTGGTAGATTAATGCTACTGCCTGCCAGGGTTGTTCTCTGGTCTTTAAAGCGTAGCTAGAACCAGTAATGGCTATTTCCTGCTTAATTTTAGCTTGCAGAGGTTGATTTAAAACAACCAATTTTTCATCTTGTGCTTTTTCCATAGCTACCAAAAGAGCTTCCAGGTTGTCGATCTTATAAAACTTCCAAGTCCCATTAGGCAATTTTTTTAAGGATAAAGCCACGGGAAAAGTTTTGTTGAGCAGGCTGTTTTGGATAGTGCCTTTAACAGTGGCAATATCATCGTTTTCGGTAGTGTCTTCAATAGAAATTAGGCTGCAATACTGCAAGTGGGTAAGCTCCAAGAACCGTTTGGCAAAGACGTGAGTAGGAGGAGCTACTTTCTTTCTGTCCTTGGCTTCTATTAAAGTTTTGGTATAGTCTACCATGGTATCTACAAAAATACCACGCATCCTATGCAAAATATCTCTTGCTACAGCACTGATGACCCCGTTATTGCGTTTTTGCAAAGAGGGAACGACTATTTCATCGAAGGCCTGGGCATACAAAGCTTCCAGGTCCATATGCTCATTGGCGCCAAGCCAATCGTGGTTTGTCACTGCCGTTTGAGTCATGGTTAGGGAAGTGGCCGGAGCCTTAAGCTGCTGCCTTTGATAAAGCAGATAGCCACCCAGACAAAGCAGCAAGCAGAGTAAACCACTGAGCAAATATTTCTGCGTACGTGACATATAAAACTAATCTTCCTCTCTAATGCCGATTACTCTAAAGAGAATGCTCATTACTACAGCAACCAAGGTTGCCAGAACCATGCCTTGTACGGTTACGGTACCGATAGTAACTTTGGCACCGGATAAACCGATGATCATAATGGTACCGGTCATAACCATGTTATGAGATTTAGTGAAATCAACATGTCTATCTACGAAAATTCTAATACCACTTACGGCAATAACGCCGAAGAGCAGTAAGCAAACACCGCCCATGACAGGGGTAGGAATGCTACGAATTAATTCGCTTAATTTACCAATGAAGGAAAGAAGGATAGCCAGTACAGCGGCACCGCCGATAACCCAGACACTGTAGACCTTGGTTAGGGCCAGGACACCGATGTTTTCGCCATAAGTGGTGTTAGGAGCACCACCGAAGAAACCGGCTAAGGAAGTGGCTAAACCATCACCGGACAGGGAACGTGGTAGTCCGGGATCTTTTACCAAATCTTCGCCGATGATATTACCGGTGACGATTAAGTGACCGATATGTTCTGCTAAGGTTACTAAAACAGCAGGAATAATGATTAAAATAGCATTCGTTTCAAAGGTAGGTAATTGGAAATGGGGAATTTGGAACCAAGGAGCGTTGATTACAGGAGCAAAATCTACTAACCCCATAACTAAAGCAGCTACGTAACCACTGCCTACACCGAATAAAATAGGAATGATGGCAAGAAAACCGCGAAAAGCAACGGTGGCAATGATGGTTACTAAAAGTGTGAAGAAGGCTACACCAATGTGCAGATAGTTAGGATCTTTAGCAGTAAGGCCTGCCATGGCGGCAGCAGTAGGTGCTAATTCCAGGCCAATGATGGCTACGATGGCACCCATAGCAGCAGGAGGGAAGATAATATCAATCCAGCCGGTACCAACTTTTTTAATAATGAAAGCAAAAACTACATAGATGAGACCGAAAACTACGAAACCGCCTTGAGCGGCTGAGTACGGATAAGATTGCAATACTAACAATGTAGGAGAAATAATGGCGAAGCTGGAACCTAAGTAAGCAGGAACCTTGCCCTGCGTTAGGAAGATGTACAATAAAGTACCTAAACCATTTAGAAAAATACATGTAGTTGGATCAACCTTAAACAAAAACGGAACTAAGATTGTGGCTCCAAACATAGCAAATAGATGCTGAAGACTGAGAGGCACACACATTAACAACGGTAAACGCTCATTGACTTTAATTACCCTTTTTTCCATATAAACCCTTCCTTCCCTAATCTACTATGCTTCATTTTATAGCTAAGCCAAGAACTTGGCAACCATATTTTTCGATAAATTCCTACTTATGGTGTAGCAGGAAAATTTTATTCATTGTATAATAACTTGATAAATGTTTTAAGGAGGCAGGTTATTTTGTATAAAAATACTAAAAAGTTACTAAGCTTAGCGTTGGTGGGAATATTATTTATTCCGGCAGTTGCTAGTGCGGCTACAAATAATAATAAAACTGCGGGTGAAAAGACAGAAGCGGTGAAGATTACCAATGCTCCTGTAAAGAACGTTGCCAAGCCACCGGTACGTAATGTGGAGCTGGTAGTACAAAGAGGCGAAAAAATCAGCTCTTTGCTTGCTGATGTAGACGGCGACGACAAAGAGGAGCTGGTGGAGCTAATGGGCACTCCCATTGCCAACAGTACTCATTACAAAGGGGATATCTATGTTCTGGTCAAGGAACAGGGCACAGGCAGAATTAAGAAATTTATCAGACCCAAGGATTTAGGTGGCTATGACGCCTATATGACCGTGGCAGACGTGACCGGCGATGGTGTAGAAGATGTTATTGTAGCAGCTCCCACCGGTGGCAGTGGCGGTATTATTGATTATAGAATTTTAGATTTTAGCGAAAATGAGCCCAGAGAAATATTTGGCATTAACGAAAACAAAGGCGTGCAGGTTACCGGCTATTATCTGCCTGATTATCAAGTAAAATTAGTGTTTCCTACCTTAAATAAAGAAATGGTGCTAGCCCTTGCTGCTGATAAGGACCTTTATGAGCATCTTAATGTTTACACAGCAGATGGTAATTTAAAAAATAGTGGGTTACGTCCCTATACTCAGAATTTGAGTAACTTATATGCCATAGATACCAATGGGGATGGACGTAGTGACGTCATCACCACCCAAAGAATCGTAGGCGTAACCAATGTAGATACCATAGGTTACCTCAGAACTAAATGGAAATATAAGGCAGGTACCTGGCAACAGGAAAAAGTAGATTTTCAGACTACTTTGGATTATAAGCAGGACTATGCCAAGGACGATGTACTGACAGGAGCAGGTGGTTATACCATTACCAGGGAGAATGTAGTGGTAGAAAACAATAATATGTCCTATCCGCATTTTGACAAACTGCCCAGCACTTCTCAATGGAATATCAACAACCAGTTAGAAGAATATACAAAGACAGTACTCTACAAGGTCATGGGCAAGGGCAGAGCTGTAGTTAAGTATGAAGTACCCTACGCCGGAAATAATTTTGTTTCTATTTTGTTTACCGGGAACGTGACTAAAGATGGCAAAACTGAGCCTATTGCCGAGTCCTATAATTTTGACCTGGCTACCGGTACGGACGTAGCTTTAGAACAGCTTCTGGCAGCTAAGGGCAAGTTCTGGGAGGTAGTAGCTGCCGAAAGCAAGAAAAACAATTTGGTAGTTAATAGCAATACGGTTTATAACTACTATTTTGATGGCGATAACCTGGTGCTTTTATATGGTGAAGGCAAAGAATTTGGTTTAAGTGCCAATAAAGTGGCTATTTTCTTGAAAAAAGGCAAGATTCGGGACGAAATTTTGACTAAGCAGTCCAATGCTAAAAAATAGAGAAATATGCAGTAAACATAAGGAAAAGACATAAAAATGTCACAATTTTAAAGTTGTGTTTTAGTGAGGTATCAGCTATAATTACCCATGTGTCTAAATTGACTGATGCGTCAAAATATTCATTTTAAAAGAAATAACTTTTCCCCAGGCAGGAGGCTACAAGATGTTGGAAAAAAAGAAAATCATAGCCTTGGGATTATCAGGCTTGTTACTTTTGTCAGTGTTAGGCTGCAGTAAGAAGGCGGCAGCACCTCAAGGCGGTGCCGTAGCAGTCAAAACTATGAAGGTAATCAAAAGAGATACTCCTTTGACTTATGACTACACCGGTTTCGTAGAAGCCAAAAACGAAGTACAAATTAAATCTAAAGTAACCGGGAACATTGTGCAAAAACTAGTTAATGGCGGCGATGTAGTAGAGGCCGGTCAACTTCTCTATGTGGTTGATCCCAGAAATTACCAGAATAGCATGTACAATGCTCAGGCTAATTTGGCTAACGCTCAGGCTAACCTGGCTAATGTTGCCAAAGATGCTGCCCGTTATCAGACCTTGTATCAACAAGGTGCTGTTTCCAGACAAACTATGGACAGTTATAATACTCAGCTGGAGCAGGCTCAAGCTAGTGTAGCAGCTCAGCAGGCACTGGTAGATAATGCGCGTGTTAACGTGGGAGATACTAATATAGTTGCTCCCTTTGCCGGTAAGGTTGATACTAACTGCCTGGCAGAAGGAAGCTATGTTACTGCCAGCTCTACAGTGCTGACCAGCATTTCCAATAGTGACCCTATGCGTGTTAAATTCTCCTTAGCAGAAAACGATTATCTGAAATTAATGCAAGGCAATACGAGTAATAGTGGAAGATTGACGGATATTACCATGACTTTAAGTGATGGTAGTGTTTATCCTGCCAAGGGTGTGGTTAATGAAGTTGATAGAAGCGTAGATAGTACTACCGGTACACTGACTTTAAAGGCAGAGTTCCCTAATCCTAATGGAGTACTTTTGCCGGGCATGTTTGCTCATATCACTTTGGTAGGGTCTACTCGTCCTAATGCCATCTTGATTCCACAAAGGGCGGTTACTGATTTGCTCTATAAGCATTTTGTTTACATAGTGGGTAGTGATAATAAGGTTATTATGAGAGAAGTAACCTTAGGAGCACGTATTGGTCGCTTATGGTTGGTAGAAAGTGGCTTGGATGGTTCCGAAACGATTATTGCCGAGGGCATCCAAAAGGTTAATAAAGACACCACTGTTAATCCAACTATGATTACAGAAAAGGATTTGGACACCACAGCAACATCTGCCAGCGGAGGCAAGACGACTATGCCATCCGCTTCTAAATAGTGTGGGAGGTAAAGAATAGTGACAAAGTATTTTATTGACCATCCCGTATTTGCCTGTGTATTGTCTATAATAATAGTATTTATTGGAGCTTTGTCAGCTTATAATCTGCCCATAGCTCAATATCCTCAGATCTCTAATCCCCGTGTAAGAGTAACGACCAACTATGTAGGTGCTAACGCCGAGGTTGTGGAACAATCTGTAGCACAAGCTATTGAAAAAAAAGTTAACGGCGTAGATAACATGATTGATATGCGTTCTACCAGTGATGATAGCGGTAACTACTCTTTGGATATTATGTTTGATTTAAAAGCGGATCCGGATATGTCTACTGTTAAGGTACAGAATCGTGTTTCTCAGGCTAATGCTTCTCTACCTTCTTCAGTTACTGCTTATGGTGTTACCACCAGCAAGGAATCTGCAGAAACAATTATGTATTTTGCTTTGACCTCACCTAATCATACTTATGATAACGTGTTCTTAAAGAACTACGGTGCTACGCACTTTATTGATGCTTTAAAACGTGTGCAAGGCGTTTCCAGTGTAGAAGAGTATGGTCCGGAGCTCAGTATGCGTATTTGGCTGAATCCTCAGAAGATGGCGCAGCTGGGTATTACGGCCAGTGATATTAGCTCTGCTGTAACGACTCAGAGCGTACAGGCACCTGTAGGTTCCATTGGTACCCGCCCTAATGAAAAGGAGCAGGAGTTCCAATATTCTGCTCGTACCAAAGGCAGATTAGAAACACCGGAAGAATTTGGTAACATTATTCTTCGCAATACTAATGGCTCGGTAGTACGCATCAAAGATGTGGCCAAAGTGGAATTAGGGCCACGTAGTGATAGTGTAGTAGGTAAACTTGATGGAGAAGGTTCCGTTATTTATCCTATTTATCTAAATACTGATGCCAATGCATTAAACTCCGTGGCTAAATGCAGAGCGGTTTTGAAAGAAGCAGAAAAAGACTTTCCTGAAGATATGAAGCTGACTATCGTACAGGATAATACGGATTATGTAAGAGATTCCATTAGAGAAGTAGCTTCAACATTTATTGAAACATTGTTGTTGGTAGTTTTGATTACCTGGTTATTCTTGCAGGATTGGCGGGCTACTTTGGTACCTACCATGGCCATTCCTGTTTCCTTGATAGGAACGTTTTCATCTTTCATAATCTTTGGCTTTACCATCAATACCTTGACTTTGTTTGCTTTGGTATTAGCTATTGGTATTGTAGTAGATGATGCTATCGTTGTAGTAGAAGCTTGTACCCATAACATTGATGTTTTGGGCATGTCCCCTAAGGAAGCAACTTATCGTGCTATGCAACAAGTATCCGGTCCTATTGTAGCTACGGCCTTTGTACTTTTCGCCGTGTTCTTACCGGTATCTTTCTTAGGTGGTACTACGGGTGTATTGTATAAACAGTTTGCTTTGACCATTACCGTAGCTTTAACTATTTCCGGTATTGTGGCACTGTCTCTAAGTCCTGCCATGTGTTCCCTGGTTTTAAGACCTAAAAAGGAAAATAGGTCAGACAATTTTCTTAACAGAGCTTTCGATAAGTTTAACAAAGTACTGGAAGCTGCTACAGGTGTTTATGTAGACAAAGTTAAATTGTTATTGAGATATTTTAAACTTAGTATGTGTTCCTTGTTAATAATGGCTGTATTGATTGCAGGAATATTTAAAGCTATTCCCAGTGCTTATGTACCTGAAGAAGATCAGAACTTTGCTCTGGTTTCCTTCCAGCTACCGCCAGCGGCTTCTACCAATCGTTCTATAAAAATTATGGATGATTTGGAAAAGAAGATTAAAGCTTTGCCGGGTGTACAGAACGTAATTGAGGTAGCAGGTGTGGATGTGTTGGCCATGGCTCGTAAACCTAACGCCGGCATGGTATCCATTGCAGCTAAAAACATCAGTGAAAGAACTGATCCTGACCAAGGCATTAAGAGCTTGATCAACAAAGCCAATCAAATTGGAGCTCAGACACCAGAGGCCAATATTATGGCATTTAATGTGGCTACTTTGCCTGGTATGTCAAATACCGGTTCTTTAAGTCTTTACATTATGGATGTCAACGGACAAGGTACAGATAAATTGGCTCAGACGGTAAACAGCCTGTTGCCTGATTTAAATAAGCGCCCTGAAATACAGGTTGCCTATACTACCTTTAATACCAATACTCCGGCTTACCAATTTGAGGTGGACAGAGATAAGGCCGAGAGCCTTAATGTTCCTGTTTCTTCTGTGTTTACCACCTTACAAGCTTTCCTGGGTGGTTCTGAAATCAACGATTTCAATTTGTTTGGACAGGTTTGGAAGGTTGTTATGCAGGCTGAATCACAATACAGACTTGATACAACGGCCATGAGTTCCTTGTTTGTTCGTAGCAGTGATGGCAATATGGTGCCCTTGAATGCTTTGGTTAAGAGCAAGCTGACACCTTCTTCGCCTACTATTACAAGGTTTAATGGTGTGGCCGGAGCCAAGATAGCAGGCGCTCCTGCTACCGGGTACAGTACAGGTCAAGCTATGACAGCAGTGGAAGAAGTGTTGTCTCAGAAACTACCGGAAGGTTATACCTTCCAATGGGTAGACCAAAGCCGTGAAGAACATTCTGCAGGCTACAGCTCCATGATTGTCTTTGTCATTTCCCTGATTTTCGTGTTCTTGTGCCTGGCTGCTCTGTATGAAAGCTGGTCCTTGCCATTATCCATCATCATGGCAGTTCCTGCTGCAGTGCTGGGGTGCGTTGGTTTGCAATTCCTGCGTGGCTTACAAAGTGATATTTACATGCAGATAGGTATGATTGTGCTGATTGGTTTGTCAGCCAAGGCTTCCATTCTAATCGTAGAATATGCCAAGATGAATGTGGATAATGGTATGCATGTTATTCCTGCCATTGTCGATGCCATTAAGGCTCGTTTCAGATCTATTCAGATGACGGCCTTTTCTACCATTATTGGTGCTTTCCCCTTAGCTTTTGCTACCGGTGCCAGTGCAGGAAGCCGTATTTCCATCGGCACCGCCATCATAGGCGGTATGCTTATTGGTATTTTGTACTGCTTGTTCTTTGTGCCAGTACTGTTTTTGGTAGTGGAGAGAATATTCCATAGCGAAATACCTATGGGTAGCTTTGATGAGGAGTCACAGGCACCTACTGAAACAAAGTAACTTTAATTAAAAAGGTTGTAACAAAACAGAGTAATTTTTCAAAAGATGTGAAAGCCTGTCGCGTAAAAGGGGTCTTGCAATGCTTAAATCAAGCATCGGCAAGACCCCTTTTTTGTAGTTTTCTTTTTGAGGTATGTTTTATAGTACTATTTATTTTTTTCACACTCTTTTCTTGATATAAGTATTATAATAATACACATAATCTAATTAATCTCTGCCCTGATTGGGCAGTACCCTTAGGATGGTGCATAGCATGCAAAAATTTGCAGAAAGCAAACAGTTTTTAGTTAATGTTTGGAACCTAACCAAAAGTTATTGGCAATCAGAAGAAAAAAAGAAAGCTTTTTTGTTATTGGCCGCCATTGTGGCCCTTACCTTAGGCGTAGTGTATATGCTGGTTTTGCTGAATGAGTGGAACAATGCTTTTTATACCGCTCTGCAAAATTATGAAACTAATGAAATTTTCCATCAGTTAAAACGCTTTACGATTTTAGCGTTTATTTATATTATTTTGGCGGTGTATTCTTATTATTTACAACAAGTCTTGATTATTAACTGGCGACTTTGGCTCACCAATAACTATATTGATGAATGGCTCAGTCATAAAACCTATTATCGTCTGCAAATGTTTGGGGTAGATACAGATAACCCTGATCAGCGTATCAGTGAGGATGTTAATTTGTTTGTAACTAATACACTTTCTTTTAGTATTGGTATTCTTAAAGCCTTTTGTACTTTAATTTCTTTTATAGTTATTTTGTGGTCGTTGTCAGGACCGTTGGATTTTACTTTGGCTGGACATCCCATACATGTAGAGGGTTATTTGGTTTGGGTAGCCTTGCTTTATTCCATTATCGGTACTTGGATTACCTACAAGGTGGGTAATAAATTGGTAGGACTAAATTTTGCCCAGCAAAGGTATGAAGCTGACTTTCGTTTTAGCATGATGCGCATGAGAGAAAACGCAGAAAGTATTGCGTTTTATTCCGGTGAAGAGCAAGAGAGCAAGGTATTTAAAGGGCGTTTTCGTATTTTGTTAGATAATTTTTGGAAAATCATTCAAAAGCAAAAACAATTGGTGTGGATTAATTCCGCTTATTCCCAAATTGCCATTATTTTTCCTTTTGTAGTTACCATTCCCAGATATTTAAGCAAGCAAATTACTTTAGGCGGCTTGATGCAGGTGGCTACCGCTTTTGGCAGGGTGCAGGAGTCTTTGTCTTACTTTGTGGACATGTATGCTCAAATCGCTTCCTGGCAAGCTGTGGTTACCAGACTTACCGGCTTTGGCCTGCACATGCAGACTGTAACAGCCGAAAAACCGCAAATAAATTTAAATCGTACTGTTGGTACAACTCCTGAAATAGACATGAATGACATGGAAGTAGATTTGCCCAACGGTGGTCCTATTGTCCAAAAGCTTAATATAAAATTAGAGCCCGGTACCAATGTTATCATCAAGGGCGCCAGCGGCAGTGGCAAGAGTACCTTATTAAGAAGCCTGGCAGGTATTTGGCCTTATGTTAAAGGCGGCTTGACCATGCCTGCTTTGGATAAGGTAATGTTCATTCCTCAAAAACCTTATTTGCCTTTGGGAACCTTACGGGATTCGGTTTTATATCCAGGAACTAAAACAAAAACTGATGAAGAATTAATTACACTCATGAATTTGTGCCATATTGGCTATTTGTCCAAATATTTAAATGAAGAAGCAGATTGGTCCCATGTTTTTTCTGTAGGAGAGCAGCAGAGACTGGCTTTCGTCAGGGCACTTATTTATGAACCTGAGTGGCTCTTCATGGATGAATCAACTTCTGCTTTGGATGAAGCTACCGAAGCAGCTGTTTATGCTGTTGTAGAAGAGCAATTGAAAAATACCACCATTGTCAGCGTTGGTCACAGAAGTACCTTGAACAAGTTCCATCAGCTGGAATTATTCTTGGACAAAGAGGCTAAGACAGGGACTTTACTGGCAAGAGCATAATTTTAAAATAGCTCGCAGTTTATTGCCCCGGGCACCTGTAGTCTAGTAATGGTGCCCTTAGGCAAGTAAACCTGCTCGCTTTTGGCTTCGGCATATTAATAATCGTTGTTAGCAAGCTCAGAAAGTTATATAATAAGTACATAAAAGGTTTTTGAAAGGAGTTATGCAGATGAAACCACAAGAATTAGTAAAAAATATTTTTGATGTAGGTATTATTGATTGGAACATGCATGATTTTCATGGCTTTTCCACTCCCAGAGGAGTAACCTATAATTCATATCTCATTATGGATGAGAAGGTTTGCTTAATAGATGGTGTTAAAGCAATGTATGCTGAGGAACAGTTGGCCAATATTAGAAAGGTAGTAGATCCTGCTAAGATTGATGTTGTTATCATCAACCATGTAGAACCTGATCACTCCGGCTCTATGCCTGCGCTAGCTAAAGCTTGTCCTAATGCTAAATTCTATATTAGCATGCAAGGCAAAAACGAATCCATTGAACATTATGGCGATATTTTTAATTTCCAGGTAGTTAAAGCCGGTGACACCGTAAAACTGGGTCAACACTCTTTAACCTTTGTACCCATTCCTATGTTGCATTGGCCTGATTCCATGGTTACCTATTGCCCGGAAGAACAAATTTTGTTTTCCAGTGATTCCTTCGGTCAACATTTTTGCAGCAGCAAACGTTTTGATGACGAAGTTGATCTTAACATCATGCTGTATGAAGCACAAAGATATTTTGCCAATATTTTGTTCCCCTATGCTAAACTAATCGGTCCAGCTTTAAAGACAGTTAAGAGCCTGCCCATTAAAATGTTGGCAACCTGTCATGGTTGTATTTGGCGCAGCCATATTCAGGACATTTTGGCTAAGTATACTGAATGGGGCCAAGGCAAGCAAGATGATAAAATCGTGGTGGTATATGACTCCATGTGGGGCGGTACTACAGCTATGGCCAGAGCCATCGTAAAAGGCATCTCTGCCACCGGAACTGACGTAAAGCTTTATAGATATACCAGCGAGATGAAAGCTGTCATCATAGGCGAAATTTTAACGGCTAAGGCTGTTTTAATTGGTTCTCCTACCCAGAATTATGGCATGATGCCAACTATTGGTGCTTTTATGACTTATCTGAAAGGTCTTAAACCTGTTGGCAAGAAAGCCGCAGCTTTTGGTACCTATGGCTGGTGTGGTGGAGCTCAAAAGGATATTGAAGAATTCATTGCTAAGGCCGGCATGGAATTGGTGCCCGGTTATAATTGCAAGTGGCGTCCCAGCCCTAGCGAAATTGAAGCAGCAGAACAATTTGGCTTTGACTTTGCTACTAAACTAAAATAAACTAATCTTGATGAAGGTAATGGTAAGATGCAACTTGTCATCTTACCATTCTTTTATAATTAAATTAGGCAGGAGAAGTGTATGGAAGATATTATCGTAGGACGTAATGCAGTGAGGGAAGCATTGAAAAACGGCCATGCCCTAAATAAGCTTTTCATCCAGGAAGGGGCAGAAGGGGGCAGTTTGGGCGAAATTGAACATTTGGCCAGACAAACCGGCTGCCTCATTGAATATGTGAAAAAAAGCAAGCTGGAGGAAATGGCTCAAGGCCTTAGACATCAGGGTGTTATTGCTCAAGGTGCTCCTGTGGAGTTTAGTACTTTGGATACTGCTTTGGCTAAGGCCAAAGCTCAAAATGTACCACCCCTGCTTTTGCTTTTGGACGAGCTGCAGGATCCTCAGAATGTAGGAGCCTTAATTAGGACAGCTGATGCCGCAGGTGTTCATGGCGTGCTTTTGCCGCAACGTAGATCTTGTCCGCTTAACGCTGTAGTAGCTAAAATTTCGGCGGGTGCAGTGGAATATGTACCTGTTATTAAGATTGGCAACATTAGCCAGGTCCTCCAAGACCTGAAAAAAAGAGGCTTTTGGGTAGTGGGCGCAGATATGGATGGGCAGCCCTATTACGAAGCGAAGCTGACCGGACCCTTGGTTGTGGTAATTGGAGCAGAGGGTAAGGGTTTAGGACGCCTGGTAAAGGAAAATTGTGATCTAGTAGTAAGTCTTCCTATGCAAGGTGGCGTTGGTTCACTTAATGCTTCCGCAGCCGGAGCAGTTTTGCTTTATGAAGTAGTACGTCAAAGGCTGACAGCTGTAAAATAGTGTATATTTGTTACAAAAAGTTCATTTTAGTTTCATTGACACTTTTTAGAAGAAAATGGTAGAATTTAAGACAAGCAGACGGGTTTTTCTAAAAGCCGCCTGGCAAGAAATGTTAGAAAAGGAGAATACTTGTGGCAGAAGAAAAAAGAAAAAAATCAACTACCGATTTCGCCCAAATGACAGACGAAGACATTGTAGCTGAAGTTCATACCCACAGTAACCCCGAGGCTCAAAAATATTTACTCTTAAAGTATAAAAAAATAGTCTATAATAAGGCTAAAGGCTTTTTCTTGGTAGGTGCAGAACGAGAAGATGTTCTTCAGGAAGGCATGATTGGCCTGTTTAAGGCGATTAGGGACTACAAGCCTGATAAGAAGGCTTCTTTCAAGGTTTTTGCTGAGTTATGCATTGGCCGGCAGATTATTACGGCAGTAAAAAATGCTACCCGTCAAAAGCAAATTCCTTTGAATACCTATGTATCCATGAATAAACCTATTTATGCTGAAGATTCTGAGCATACCTTGCTTGATGTTTTGTCCGGCATTGATGTGGTTAATCCGGAGGAAATGTTAGTAGACAAAGAGGAATATAATAACTTAGAAGTAGAATTGAACAAAATCCTTAGTGATTTGGAGTGGCAGGTCTTAAGATACTATTTAGACGGCAAATCTTACCAGGAAATCTCCGTAGAGCTGGGCAGGCATAGCAAGTCCATAGACAATGCGTTAACCAGGGTGAAACGGAAGCTAAGCAAGTTTAAGCTTGAAAATGGCGATAAAATAGATTTACGTAATATTTATAAGGGTTTAGTGGCTATTAGTGCCAAGGGAGACCGACTAAGTGCACTGAGAAATGCCAAAAAATGATAGATATGTAACAGATACTTAAAAAGTAGTGAAAATTTATAGATTTAAAATTAGTTTTAAAGGAATTTCCTGCTTAGTGCAGAAATAAGATAACGGAGAAGTGTAACGGATAGTTAGTAACGATAACTTGTGAGGAGGGCAAAAAAATGAGCCAGTTAGAAGAATTTGTCCAAGAGGTTGCAGAAGTTGAAAAAAAAGAAACAAAAATTTTAGTTGTTACAGGTAAGCCTGGTAGCGGCAAAAGCAAAGTCCTACGTGAAGCAGCAGAAACTAAAGGGTGGGACTATGTTGATTGCCGCTTATTAATTACGGAGAGCTTTTTGGAATTGATGCCTACGGAAAGAAAAGAGAAGGCAGCAGCTATGATGAAAGAAGTATTGTCTACTTATACTTCCGGTGTTATAATGCTGGACAGAGTTCAGACTTTCTTTGTGCCGGTGTTCCATATTGATGTTCCTTCTTTGCTTAATGAACTGGGTAAAGAATTTACATTGGTTTTGGCATGGCCGGGTTATGTTAAAGATGATCAGCTTTGCTATGATAAGTTTGACGGTACTGAATCAATTAGAATGCCGGTTGGCAGCCTAAGGGTTTGGGAAGTAAAGTAAAGGAGAATGAGAATTAATGTCTAAAGGTACATTGGCTGTTTTAACCGGTGGCGGCGATTGTCCCGGTTTAAATGCAGTAATTAGAGCCGTAGTCAAAACAGCGATATACAGCGGCTATGAGATTTATGGTATTGCTAATGGTTTCCATGGTTTAATTGTAGGAGATATGAAACTCCTGTCCTTAAAGGATGTATCAGGCATACTGCCTGAAGGCGGTACTGTGCTGGGTACTACTAATCGTGATAATCCTTTTAAGTATGATTCCGGCGAGGATGCCAAGGGCAATATTATTTATAAGGATATGAGTAAAGTCGTAGCAAGCAATCTGTCCAAGCGCAATATAGATTGTTTGATTGTAATTGGCGGAGATGGTAGCTTGCACATAGCTGATGAACTCCATGAAAAATTGGGAGTTAATGTAGTTGGCGTACCAAAGACTATAGATAATGATCTGCCTTGCACAGAGCGTACTTTCGGTTTTGATACAGCCATGGCGATGGCAACAGAAGCCTTGGATAGGCTTCATACCACAGCCGAAGCTCACCATAGAGTAATGGTCCTGGAAGTAATGGGCCGTTATGCAGGCTGGATTGCTCTTCATTCCGGTATTGCCGGTGGTGCTGACGTTATTTTGATTCCTGAAATTCCTTATAAACTGGAATCTGTTGTAGAAAAAGTAATGGATAGACAAAAGCACGGCAAGAAGTTTAGTATTATTACTGTTGCTGAAGGCGCTAAACCTTTGGGCGGTGATATTACCGTAGCTCGTATGGTTAAGGGTAGCTTTGAACCAATTCGCTTAGGCGGTGTCGGTGAGAAACTAACTAGGGCTATTGAGGAAAAAACCGGTATTGAATCAAGATGTACAGTATTAGGCTATCTGCAAAGAGGCGGCAGCCCCACAGCTTATGACCGAATGCTGGCTACCAGATATGGCGTTAGAGCAGCAGAAGCAGCTATTGCTAAAAACTATAATGTGATGGTGGCCTTACAAGCAAATAAAATTGTTCCTGTGCCTATCAAGAAAGTAGCATCTGAGCCTCATTATGTGCCTACTGATTCTGATATAGTACAAGCAGCAAGAGAAATTGGTATTTGCTTTGGAGACTAACTAATAAAATTATTGTTTGCAGAAGAGTGCAAGATTTTCCTTGTACTCTTTCTTTTTGATTTTGATTATAAAGGATGGACATTGTGGAACAAAATTTAATTGCAGTTGTTTTAGGCATTGTAGAAGGCCTTACAGAATTTTTACCTGTATCTTCTACAGGGCATATGATTATCGTAGGCAGTATGATTGGCTTTACAGGAAACTTAGCTCAGATATTTGAAATAGTAATTCAACTAGGTGCTATCTTATCTGTGCTGGTTCTTTATAAAGAAAGATTTAAGAAATTTTTTACCCCTGCAGGGTGGAAGATGGGGCAGGGACTTAGTGCTTATCATGTTTTGGCAGGCTGCGTTCCAACCATGCTTTTTGCCTTGCTGATTCATTCTTTCATTAAGAAATATTTATTTTCTCCTTTTACTGTAGCTATTGGTTTATTTTTAGGAGCACTGCTTTTAATCGGTGCTGAATATGCAACAAAAAATAAACAAGACCAGCTGGTGCAGACTGTAGATGGCATTAGCTTAAAGCAAGCCTTGTACATCGGCTTCTTTCAATTCTTGTCTTTGTGGCCTGGGTTTTCCCGCTCCGGTTCTACTATTGGCGGAGCCATGCTGGTAGGCGTAGGACGCAAGGCCGGTGCAGACTTTACCTTTATCATGGCTCTGCCCATCATGACCTGTGCCTGCTTATATGAGCTGCTAAAAAATCTTCATGGCTTAAGTATGGGGGACTTGCAAGTGCTGGCCATTGGCTTCGTAGTAGCTTTTGTGGTAGCTTATTTTTCCATCGTGTGGTTTATGAAGTTCCTGCATAAATACACGTTGACTTCTTTTGGTATCTATAGAATACTTTTGGCAATTTTCACCTTGTGGTTTTTTTATAGATAGAAAAAATCTAATTCCTGTAAGAAAACTATTGACAATGAGCTTTAGTTTTTATATACTTAATTGCGTTACGGATTAAATGCTGGCATAGCTCAAATGGTAGAGCAACTGACTTGTAATCAGTAGGTTGAGGGTTCAATTCCTTTTGCCAGCTCCATTTAACCCCGTAGTATATGGAGAGGTTCCCGAGTGGTTAAAGGGAGCAGACTGTAAATCTGCCGCCTCTGGCTTCGAAGGTTCGAATCCTTCCCTCTCCACCAATTTTTATCGCGGGGTGGAGCAGTTGGTAGCTCGTCGGGCTCATAACCCGGAGGTCGTTGGTTCAAGTCCAACCCCCGCACCCATATGCTGATGTAGCTCAGTCGGTAGAGCGTATCCTTGGTAAGGATAAGGTCACCAGTCCGATTCTGGTCATCAGCTCCATTTGGCGGCATAGCTCAGTTGGCTAGAGCAGTCGGTTCATACCCGGCGTGTCCGCGGTTCAAATCCGTGTGCCGCCACCAAATTTATCAATAACCTTTATATTGGAAGTAAAAAAGTAGTATAATGGTTATAAATACAAAAGAAACGTTGGGAGGTAGTATTAATGGCTAAACAAAAATTTGATAGAAGTAAACCCCATGTTAACATTGGTACCATCGGTCACGTAGACCATGGTAAGACCACCTTGACTGCAGCTATCACAAAGGTGCTGTCTAAGCAAGGCGGAGCAGAGTACATGGCTTATGACATGATTGATAAAGCTCCGGAAGAAAGAGAACGTGGTATTACCATTAATACCGCTCACGTAGAATATCAAACCAAGAATCGTCACTATGCACACGTTGACTGCCCAGGCCATGCTGACTATGTAAAGAACATGATCACCGGCGCAGCACAAATGGATGGTGCTATCCTGGTAGTATCTGCAGCTGATGGTCCTATGCCTCAGACTCGTGAACACATTTTGCTAGCTCGCCAAGTTGGTGTGCCTGCCATGGTAGTGTTCCTGAACAAGAGCGACCAAGTAGATGATCCTGAACTTATCGAATTGGTTGAAATGGAAGTAAGAGAACTGTTGACCAGTTATGATTTCCCCGGCGATGAGATTCCTATCGTTGTCGGTTCCGCTTTGAAGGCTTTGGAAGGCGACAAAGAGCAAGAAGCTAACATCATGAAGTTGATGGATGCAGTAGACGATTACATTCCTGCTCCTACTCGTGATTTGGACAAACCTTTCTTAATGCCTGTAGAAGATGTGTTCACCATTACCGGTCGTGGTACTGTTGCTACCGGCCGTGTAGAACGTGGACAAATCAAAGTTGGCGATACCGTTGAAATAGTTGGTATGACCGAAGAGAAGAAACAAAGCGTTGCTACCGGTTTGGAAATGTTCCGTAAGACCTTGGATGAAGCAATGGCCGGCGATAACATCGGCTGCCTGCTCCGTGGTATTGAAAGAGATCAAATCGAGCGTGGCCAAGTATTGGCAAAACCCGGTTCCATTCATCCTCATACCAAATTCAAAGGCCAAGTATACGTACTGACCAAAGAAGAAGGCGGTCGTCATACACCGTTCTTCAATGGCTATCGTCCCCAATTCTATTTCAGAACAACCGACGTAACAGGTGTTGCACACTTGCCTGAAGGAACTGAAATGGTAATGCCCGGCGATAACGTAGTAATGGATATCGAATTGATTACCCCGATTGCTATCGAAGTAGGTCTGCGCTTCGCTATTCGTGAAGGCGGCCATACTGTTGGTGCCGGTGTTGTAACTGAGATTGCTGAGAAATAATTTTAAGCCCAGATGAGGGGCTGGAAAAGCCCCTCATTAAACTATGTTTGTTGGAAGGCTAGCGATGATGCAAGAGATGGCTTGCCGGGTTTGTTGGTAAGGGAACTTTTGCGGAGTATGTCCGTTCTTAGAAACGCGGCGATTAGGAGGAATTAAGAAATGGCTAAAAGTCAAAAGATTAGAATACGCCTTAAAGCGTATGATTTCAAAGCACTTGACCAAAGTGCTGCAAAGATTGTAGAAACAGCGAAACGTACAGGAGCCCAAGTATCCGGTCCCATTCCGCTTCCTACAGAAAAAAATATATACACGATTCTGCGTTCTCCTCATGTTAACAAGGATTCTCGTGAGCAATTTGAAATGCGTACTCACAAGAGATTAGTTGACATTTTGGAGCCTACAGCAAAGACTATCGATGCATTAACTCGTTTAGATCTTCCTGCTGGCGTAGATATCGAGATAAAAGCGTAAGGAGGTGCGATGATGGCTAAAGGAATCTTAGGCAAAAAATTAGGAATGACCCAAATTTTTGAAGCTGATGGTAAGATGATTCCGGTAACTGTTGTGGAAGCCGGCCCTTGCATAGTAATTCAAAATAAAACCGAAGAAAATGATGGCTATAATGCTATCCAAGTCGGATTTGGCGATATAAAAGAAAAACAATTAACTAACCCCATGAAAGGTCACTTCACTAAAGCAGGTGTTACTCCTGTGAAGTTCGTTAGAGAATTTCGCTTGGCAGCTCCCTCTGAATATAAGGTGGGCGACAAGATCGCAGCAGACATTTTCGCTGCAGGTGAGATGGTAGATGCGGTTGGTGTTTCTCGTGGTAGAGGTTTTGCAGGTACTATTAAGCGTCACAATTTCGCTCGCGGACCAATGAAGCATGGTTCTAAATCCCATCGTGAAGCTGGTTCTATGGGACCTAGATATTCCGGTCCTGGTGGTAGAGTAATCAAAGGTAAGAAATTACCTGGTCGTATGGGTGGCACTAATGCAACTGTGCTGCGTTTAACCATTGCTAAAGTTGATGTAGACCGCAATCTTATTTTGGTTAAGGGTTCCGTTCCCGGTGCTGCAGGAACTTTCCTGGTATTGAGAGAAACCGTAAAACCTGATGTGGTAAAAGCATCCAAGAAATAAGAAGAGAGAAAGAAAGGAGGGCGTTTAAATGCCGAAGTTGTCAGTATATGATATTACCGGTAAAGCAACCGGTGAAGAAATAGAATTAATGGACTACGTATTTGGCGTAGAATTTAATGAAGCTGTTGTACACCAAGCAGTAGTTATGCAACAAGCTAATGAACGTCAAGGTACTCATGCTACCAAATCCCGCGGTATGGTTCGCGGCGGTGGTAAGAAACCTTGGAAACAAAAAGGAACAGGCCGTGCTCGTGCAGGCTCCATCCGTTCTCCCTTATGGGTTGGCGGTGGTGTAACTTTTGGTCCTCAACCAAGAAGTCATGCCAAGGATATGCCTCGTAAGGCACGTCGTCTAGCTATCCGTTGCGCTTTGTCCGCAAAGGTAGCTGCCGGAGAATTAGTTGTAGTTGATGGTTTAACTTTTGCTGAAGCAAAAACTAAGAATGCTCTGGAAATGCTGAAAGGTTTTGAAGCAGTAGAAAAGAAAGCTCTTATTATTACCGATGGTGAAAATGAGAACATTGAAAAATCTTCTCGTAACATTGAAAAGGTAAAAGCTCTTTCTAATGACTGCTTGAACGTATTTGACATCTTGAATGCTGATAAGGTTTTGTTGGCTAAAGATGCTATTGCTAAGATTGAGGAGGTGCTTGCATAATGGCTGCTAATCCTCGTGATGTATTATTAAGACCACTAGTAACGGAAAAAACTTCCGCTCTGATGCAAGAAAATAAATACGCTTTCGTTGTTGCCTTAGAAGCAAGCAAGATTGAGATTAAACAAGCTGTTGAAGAAATCTTCAAGGTAAAAGTTCTAAGCGTAAATACTGTCCGCGTTTTGGGAAAGAAAAAACGCATGGGCAAATATGAAGGCAAACGTTCCGATTACAAGAAGGCAATTGTAAAGCTGGCTGAAGGCAATACAATTCCTGTATTCGAAGGAATGTAATTCTTATTTAAGGAGGTAAAATAATGGCTATAAAAAGCTTTAATCCGTATTCTCATTCCAGACGCTTTATTACAGTGTCTACTTTTGAAGAAATTACAACGGATAAGCCCCATCGTCCTTTAGTAACAAAGTTGGACAAGAATGCCGGCCGTAATAATACCGGTAAGATGACTGTCCGTCACCAAGGCGGGGGACATAAGAGACAATATCGTATTATTGATTTTAAACGTAATAAAGATAATGTGCCTGCAAAGGTTGCTACTATTGAATATGATCCAAACCGTAGCGCTAACATCGCATTGTTAAACTATGCTGATGGCGACAAACGTTACATCCTGGCTCCGGAAGGTTTAAAGGTTGGGGACGTTATCGTAAGCGGTACCACTGCTGATATTAAGGTTGGTAATGCATTGCCTTTGGCAAACATTCCTCTTGGTACCATGATCCACAATGTAGAGATGAAGATCGGTAAGGGCGGCCAATTGGCTCGTAGTGCCGGTGCAGGTATCCAATTAATGGCTAAAGAAGGAGAGTATGCATTACTCCGTATGCCTTCCGGTGAATTGCGCAAGGTTCACATCAACTGCCGCGCTACCATCGGTCAAATTGGTAACTTAGACCATGAAAACATCACCCTTGGTAAAGCTGGTCGTACTCGTTGGTTGGGTATCCGTCCTGCAAACCGTGGTGTAGCAATGAACCCGAACGACCATCCACATGGCGGCGGCGAAGGCCACTCTCCTGTAGGTCGCAAGCGTCCTGTTACTCCTTGGGGTAAATGCGCTTATGGTACTCGTACCAGAAAGAAGAAACAAGCTTCTACTGCATTGATTTTAAAACGTAGAACGAAATAAATAATTGACTCTTTGAAAGGAGGCATACATAGTGTCCAGATCTATAAAAAAGGGACCTTATGTCCAAGAAAGTCTTCTAAAGAAAATAGAAGCATTAAATGCTGCTAAAGAGAAGAAAGTCATTAAGACTTGGTCTCGCAGCTCTACTATTCTTCCTGAATTCTTAGGTCATACTATTGCCGTTCATGACGGTCATAAGCATGTGCCTGTGTATATCACCGAAGATATGGTAGGTCATAAACTTGGTGAATTTGCTCCTACTCGTTTGTTTAAGGGGCATGGTGATAAAAACGCAGCTATTGAAGCTGCTGCTGCAGGTAGTGCTGCTCCAGCTGCTGGTGCTGCACCGGCCGCAGGCGCTGCTGCTCCTGCTGCTAAATAAGAGGAGAAAGGGGATAAAATACGATGGAAGAAGCAAAGGCTATAGCCAAATATGTTCGCATTGCTCCGCGTAAGTTGAGAATCGTTATCAACCTGATTCGTGGTAAATCTGTGAACGAAGCATTCGCAATCCTCAAGTACACTCCTAAAGTTGGTTCTGAGGTTATTGAAAAGGTATTGCGCTCTGCTGTTGCAAATGCAGAACATAATTATGACATGAATGTTGACAACTTAATTGTTTCCAACGCTTATGTTAATCAAGGTCCTACCTTGAAGAGAATTCATCCACGTTCTCGTGGACAGGCATTTAAAATTTTGAAACGCTCCAGTCATGTAACTGTTGCCGTTAACGAAAAATAATATCCTGGATAAAGGAGGGAAACTATAGTGGGTCAAAAAGTTAATCCACATGGTTTTAGAGTCGGCGTCATTAAGGATTGGGATTCCAAATGGTTTGCCGATAAAGACTATGAAAAATATTTATTAGAAGACATTAAGATTCGTGAATATATCAAAGCAAAACTGATGCTATCCGGAATTTCCCGCATTACAATTGAAAGAGCCGCTCAAAAGACTCGTATTTCAATTTATACTGCTAAACCGGGTATGGTAATTGGCCGTCAAGGCAGCAACATTGAAGTTTTGAAGAACGAATTGAAACAATTCACCGATAGCAATGTTGATATTAATATCGTAGAGATCAAAACTCCCGATATGGATGCAACCTTGGTTGCTGAAAATATTGCTTCTCAGTTAGAGCGCCGTATTGCTTTCCGTAGAGCAATGAAACAAAGCGTAACTCGTACCATGCGTCTAGGCGCAAAGGGTATTAAGATTACTTGCGGCGGTCGTTTAGGTGGAGCTGAAATTGCTAGAAGCGAAAGCTATCGTGAGGGTAGTATTCCTCTACATACTTTGCGCGCAGATATTGATTATGGTACTGCAGAAGCACATACCACTTACGGACGTATTGGTATTAAAGTATGGATTTACAAAGGTGAAGTACTTCCTGAAACCAAGGTAGCAAAACAAGCTAAACAAGCAAAGCAAGCTGCCCCTGAAGTTCAAGAAGGAGGCACAAAATAATGTTATTACCAAAGAGAGTAAAACACCGTAAACAACATAGAGGCCGTATGACCGGTCGTGCTATGCGTGGTAATAGAGTGGCTCATGGTGATTATGGTCTAGTTGCTTTGGAACCATCTTGGATTACCAATCGTCAAATAGAAGCAGCCCGTATTGCAATGACACGTTATATTAAACGTGGTGGTCAGGTTTGGATTCAAATATTCCCTGACAAATCAGTAACTAAGAAAGCTGCTGGTAGCCGTATGGGTAGCGGTAAAGGTAATCCTGAGTATTGGGTTGCAGTAGTGAAACCAGGTCGCGTTCTGTTCGAAATGAACGGCGTAACTGAAGATATAGCTAAAGAAGCTATGCGTCTTGCAGGTAACAAGTTACCTATTAAAACAAGATTCGTTTCCAAAGCTCAATTAGATGCCGAAGTCACCGCAAGAGAAAATGGAGTAGGTGGTGAAGCTTAATGAAAACATCTGAAATTAAAGAAATGTCTGAAACTGAATTGGATACAAAGTTAGCTGGCTTGAAAGACGAACTTTTTAATTTACGTTTTCAAATGGCTACCGGACAATGTGAAAATCCTATGAAGATTAAGGAAGTAAAAAAATCCATTGCTCGTATAAAGACCATTCAACGTCAACGTGAAATTAACGCTTAATGAAGAAAGTAGAGTCTAGCGAAGGAGGAAATATCTCGTGGCTGAAGAGAGAAATATGCGCGTTAGCCGTATTGGTAAAGTCGTAAGCGACAAAATGCAAAAGACCGTTGTTGTTGCTATCGAACGTTTGATTCAACATCCTCTTTACAAAAAAGGCATTAAACGCACCATTAAATTTAAAGCTCATGACGAAAAAAATGAAGCACATATTGGCGATACCGTTAAGATTGTGCAAACTCGCCCCTTATCCAAGGAAAAGTGCTGGCGTGTAGTAGAAGTTATTGAGCGTGCAAAATAAATTGTTTGCTAAGGCAACTTGGCAAAGGAGGGAAAGACCATGATACAACAACAAACCGTTTTGAATGTTGGCGACAACACTGGCGCAAAAAAGATTATGTGCATCCGTGTGTTAGGCGGTTCTTATCGCAAATATGCTAACATTGGAGATGTCATTGTTGCTTCTGTTAAAGATGCATCACCCGGTGGCGTTGTCCAAAAGGGTGAAGTAGTGAAGGCCGTTGTAGTTCGTTCCGTAAAAGGTAAACGTCGTGTTGACGGTTCTTATATTCGTTTTGATGAAAATGCAGCAGTACTTATTAAAGATGACAAGAGTCCTGTTGGAACTCGTATCTTTGGACCGGTTGCTCGTGAATTAAGAGATAAGGATTATATGAAGATTATTTCCTTAGCACCGGAAGTGCTCTAATTTAAAATTTGCACTCATAAGGAGGTGTTTTGAACATGGCTACTGCATTAAAAATGCATGTTAGAAAAGGTGATACCGTAGTGGTATTGGCTGGTAAAGATAAAGGCAAGCAAGGTAAGATCATTCAAGCATTGCCCAAGAAATCTAAGGTAGTTATTGAAGGCGTTAACAAAGTTAAGCGTCACACTAAACCATCTCAGACCAATCCTCAAGGCGGCATCATTGCTAAAGAAGCTGCAATTGCTTCTTCCAATGTCATGTTAGTGTGCCCGGCTTGCAACAAGCCCACACGTGTAAAGAAGATTGCCGTAGCAGGTGGCTTTGCCAGAGCCTGCAAGAAATGCGGAGAGGTAATAGATAAATAATATTCCGGGAAGGAGGATTATGAATGGCAGCATCAAGATTACAAGAGAAATATACATCTGAAGTCGTAAAAGGCTTGATGGATAAATTCAATTATAAAAATGTTAACGAAATTCCTAAATTGGATAAAGTCGTTATTAACATTGCCTGTGGCGACGCTGTTACCAACAGCAAAGCTATAGATTCTGCTGTAGCAGACTTAACTATGATTTCTGGTCAAAAACCTATTATTACTAAAGCTAAGAAATCTATTGCAGCATTTAAATTACGTGAAGGAATGCCTATTGGCGTTAAGGTTACCCTGCGCGGTAAACGTATGTATGAATTCATGGATAAATTCATGAACTTGGCATTGCCCCGTGTACGTGACTTTAGAGGTGTTAATCCCAAGTCCTTTGATGGACGTGGCAATTATTCCATTGGTATGAAAGAACAATTGATTTTCCCGGAAATTGAATACGATAAGGTAGAAAAGGTCCGCGGAATGGATATCATTGTTGTTACAACTGCTAAGACTGACGAAGAAGCAAAAGAATTATTAAGACTTCTCGGCATGCCGTTTAGTGCATAGTTAAGGAGGGAATAAATTGGCTAAAACAGCTCTTATTGAAAAATGGAAAGCTGAACCTAAGTTTAAGGTTCGTAAATATAATCGTTGCAAGATTTGCGGTAGACCTCATGGTTATATGCGCAAGTTTGGACTATGCCGTATTTGTTTCAGAGAGTATGCCTACAAAGGTGATATTCCCGGTGTAACAAAGGCTAGCTGGTAAGAACGACTATTAGGAAGGAGGGTATTGAAGAATGGTTATGACCGACCCGATTGCTGATATGCTTACGAGAATTCGTAATGCTAATTCAGTTCATCACGATAAAGTTGAAGTCCCCGGCTCCAAAATCAAAACTGCTATTGCTGAGATTTTGAAAAGCGAAGGATTTATAAAAGATTATGAAGTCATTGCGGACAACAAGCAAAACATGATCCGCGTAATCCTGAAATACGGCGCTAATAAGGAAAAAGTTATTTCCGGTATGAAACGTATTTCTAAACCAGGTCTTAGAGTATACACTCAAAAAGATCAATTACCTAGAGTCTTAGGAGGCTTAGGTATTGCAGTAATTTCTACTTCCAAAGGTATTATGACTGATAAAGCTGCCCGTAAAGCTGGTTTAGGTGGCGAAGTATTAGCATACATTTGGTAATAACTTCTAAAGACAGGAGGTGCTTGTAGTGTCAAGAATCGGTAATGCTCCCATTATTGTTCCCGCTGGTGTAACAGTAAAGGTTGAAAATAACTTGGTTTCCGTTAAGGGACCTAAAGGCGAATTAACTCGTCAAATCAGACCAGAAATGAAGATTGAACAAAAAGATGGCCAAATAATTGTTAGCCGTCCTAACGATGAAAGACAAAATCGTAGCTTGCATGGTTTATCCCGTACTCTTATTCACAACATGATTGTTGGTGTAACTGACGGTTATACTAAGACTTTGGATATCCAAGGTGTTGGTTATCGTGCTGCTAAACAAGGTAAGGCAATTAACTTTACTTTGGGCTTCTCTCATCCTAAGGTTATGGATCCACCTGCCGGTATTTCTTTCGATGTTCCGGCTCCTAACAAGATTGTTGTTAGTGGTATTAGTAAAGAGGCTGTTGGTGCTGTTGCTGCTGAGATTAGAAGTATTCGTCCTCCCGAGCCCTATAAAGGCAAAGGTATCAGATACGAAGGCGAATATGTTGCTCGTAAGGTCGGCAAGGCAGGCGCTAAGGGCGGAACTGCTAAGAAATAGTTTGAAAGGAAGGAGTGAATCTCTTGCTTAACAAGAAAGATAAAAACGTAACTCGTCAAAAAAGACACTTACGTATGAGAAGAAATATAATTGGGACTGCACAAAAGCCCCGTTTAAATGTTTATCGTAGTCTTAGCAATATTTATGCTCAGATTATTAACGATGAAACAGGCGAAACTATTGTTTCTGCAAGCTCTATTGAAAAGGCCAGCAAGGAAAAGTATGGTGGCAATGTAGAAGCTGCAAAGGCAGTAGGAACTGAGATTGCTCAAAAGGCAATTGCTAAAGGTATTAAAACTGTAGTTTTTGATCGTGGCGGTTATTTATTCCATGGTCGTGTAGCAGCATTGGCTGCAGCAGCTCGTGAAGCTGGCTTAGAATTTTAAGAGGAGGAGGAAAAAAAGTGCCGAATTTCGAAAAACAAGATGATGGCTTTAAAGAAAAAGTCGTATTCATCAACCGTGTTGCTAAAGTTGTAAAAGGCGGACGTCGTTTCTCTTTCTCTGCTTTGGTTGTCGTTGGTGATGAAAACGGTCATGTAGGCATGGGCCTGGGTAAGGCTGCTGAAGTCCCTGAAGCAATTCGTAAGGGCGTTGACGACGCAAAGAAGAACATCGTGAGCGTTCCTTTGAAGGGAACTTCCATTCCTCATGAAGTAATTGGTGTTTATGGCGCTGGCAAAGTATTCTTAAAACCTGCTATGGAAGGTACCGGAGTTATCGCCGGTGGTCCTGTTCGTGCGGTATTGGAATTAGCCGGTGTTCGTGATATCTTGACCAAGAGCCAAGGTTCCGATAACCCCAATAACGTAGTACGTGCTACCATCCAAGGCTTACAATCCTTGAAGAACATTAAAGATGTAGCTGCATTACGTGGTAAGACTGTAGAAGAATTATTAGACTAGGAGGCTGCTTATTATGGCAAAAATTAAAATTACGCTAACTCGCAGCCTAATCGGTTTTAAGAAAGATCAACAACTTACCGTTAAGGCATTGGGTTTAGGTAAAATTCGTACTAGTGTAGTACAAGAAGATACACCTACTATTCGCGGCATGATTCACAAAGTTGAACACATGGTGAAGGTAGAAGAAGTGAAAGCTTAAATAAGGAGGTGCTGTAAATGCATTTGCATGAATTATCTCCCGCACCCGGTTCTAGAAAGAAACACGTCCGTCCAGGTCGTGGTATCGGTTCCGGTTTGGGTAAAACTGCAGGCAAAGGTTCAAAAGGCCAACATGCTCGTTCTGGCGGCGTTAAGCGCCCTGGTTTCGAGGGTGGTCAAAAACCTTTATATTTGCGCGTTCCAAAGCGTGGATTCCATAATAAATTTGGTGTTGCCTACGCTGAAGTTAATGTGGGCAATTTAAATTGTTTTGAAGATGGCACAGAAGTTGATCCTGTTACTCTGATTGAGTCCGGTCTTGTTAAGAATATTCGCGATGGCGTTCGTATTCTTGGATATGGTGAGCTAAAGAAGAAACTTACCGTAAAGGCTATGGGCTTTAGCAAGGGTGCTGAGGAAAAAATCGTTGCTGCCGGTGGGAAAATAGAGGTGATTTAATTGTTATCAGCCCTCAACAATATTTTCAAGATTACGGAACTTAGGCGGAAAGTATTATTTACGTTGGCCATGTTTGTCGTATTTAGGGCTGGAACACACATCCCTGTTCCAGGGGTTAACGCGGCTATGATAGAGAGACTTTTCACCAGCGGTAATCTTTTCGGTTTGTTAGATATGTTTTCCGGTGGCGCATTAAGTAAATTCTCTATTTTTGCTATGAGCATTACCCCTTATATCAATGCTTCCATTATTACTCAACTTTTGACAGTAGTTATTCCTTCCTTGGAACAATGGTCAAAAGAAGGGGCAGAGGGAATGCAAAAAATCAACAAGATAAACCGTTATGCAGCAGTTGGTCTTGGTGTTATCCAAGCAGTTGGTATGGCTTATGGTTTGAGAGCAGCTATTAACAATCCTGGCTTTTTCTCTTATGCTATGATTACCATTACCTTAACTGCAGGTACGATTTTCTTAATGTGGATTGGCGAGCAGATCACCGCAAGAGGCATAGGAAATGGTATTTCCTTAATCATCTTCGCAGGTATCGTTTCCCGTCTGCCGGATGGTTTGCATACCATGTTCCAGTATTTAAATGCCGGAACAATTAGTATCTTAAACATCATTTTATTCGCAGTAATTGCTCTTTTGATGGTTGCTTTTGTTGTAGCTATCACTATTGCCCACAGGAAAGTTCCTGTGCAATACGCTAAGAGAATTGTGGGTCGCAAGATGTATGGTGGTCATACCAGCTACATTCCTTTAAAGGTTAACCAAGCTGGCGTTATTCCTATTATTTTTGCTTCTTCCGTATTGATGTTCCCTATAACGATAGCTCAGTTTATTAAAGTACCCTGGGTACAAAAAATTGCCGGCTATTTTCAATGGGGTTCACCTTTACAAACCACAGTTTATGTTTTATTAATTATCTTCTTCACATATTTCTATACGGCCGTAAGCCTCAACATAGCAGATATGTCAGACAACATTAAGAAGTTTGGTGGTTTTATTCCCGGTATGAGACCTGGTAAACCAACAACTGATTATTTGGATAAGATAATGACTAGAATAACTTTAGCAGGTGCTATATTCCTGGCTTTCATTGCCGTGATGCCTAACATCATTGTTTGGATTACGGGCATTTCCGGAATTTATTTCGGAGGTACAGCTCTGTTAATCGTAGTTGGCGTAGCCCTCGATACAATGAAACAAGTAGAGTCCCTAGTTCTTATGAGACACTATCAGGGCTTTATGAAATAGGAGAGTGGCACTATGAATATTCTATTGATGGGACCTCCGGGTGCGGGTAAAGGAACCCAAGCAGAAAAATTAGTTGCTGATTTTTCAGTTCTGCACATTTCAACGGGAGATATGTTCCGTGCGGCTGTAAAAAATGGGACAGAGCTTGGAAAAGAAGCCAAAAAATATATGGACGCCGGTGGACTTGTTCCTGACGCAGTTACCATTGGTATTGTGAAGGAAAGATTAGCTCAACCGGATTGTGGCAAAGGTTTTATTTTGGACGGATTTCCCAGAACTAAAGATCAGGCTGTTGCTTTAGATGGTATTCTGAAAGATTTAAAACTGAAGTTAACTGCAGTAGTTAACATTGCCGTGCCTGATGCTAACCTGGTAAAGAGAGTAACAGGCAGACGTATTTGCAAGACTTGCGGAGCTACTTATCATGTGACCTTTAATCCTCCAGCGGTTGAGGGCAAGTGTGATAAATGCGGCGGGGTTTTGTATCAACGTGATGATGACAAGGAAGCAACAGTAATTAAACGTTTGGAAGCTTATCACAACCAAACAGCTCCTCTCATCGCATATTACCAAAACAAAGGTGTGTACAAAGAAGTTGACGGAACTCAGCCCATTGATAAGGTGTACGCTGAAGTCGTTGCAGCGGTAAAGGAATAAGGAGGTAACTTTAACATGTCCAAACAAGATGCAATTGAGGTTGAAGGTACAATCTTAGAGTCTTTGCCAAATGCCATGTTCAAGGTAAAATTATCTAATGATCATGAAATCTTGGCACACATTTCCGGTAAGATTCGTATGAATTTTATTAAGATTTTGCCCGGAGATAAGGTAACTGTAGAGCTAACACCCTACGACTTAAATCGTGGTAGGATCACCTACCGTTTTAAATAACAGCTCTGGCAATAGGAGGTTTATTATGAAAGTTAGACCGTCTGTAAAAAAGATGTGTGAGAAATGCAAAATAATTAAACGCAAAGGCCGCGTAATGGTAATTTGCGAAAATCCTAAACATAAGCAAAGACAAGGATAAAAAAGGAGGTGCTTGTTAATGGCACGTATTGCCGGCGTTGATTTGCCGAGAGATAAGCGTATTGAATATGCACTACCATATATTTTTGGTATTGGTCTTACTCTTTCTCGTGAAATATTAACGAAAACAGGAATTAACCCAGATACTCGTGTTAAAGATTTAACCGAGTCTGAGATTTCTAAGCTCCGTGAAACCCTTGACCATGGTTACAAAATTGAAGGTGACCTTCGTCGTGAAGAATCACTGAATATTAAGAGACTAGAGGAAATTGGTTGCTATCGCGGTCGTAGACATCGTGCAGGACTTCCTGTTCGTGGTCAAAACACCAAAAATAATGCTCGTACTCGTAAGGGTCCGAAAAAGGCAGCAGGTAGCAAGAAATAATATTTTAAGGAGGGATTAGACGAGTGGCTGGTAAAAAAGTTGTTCGTACCAAACGTAAAGTAAGTAAGAATGTAGAATCCGGAGTAGCACATATTCGTTCTACTTTTAATAACACCATCGTTACCATAGCTGATATGTCCGGAGCAGTTTTGTCCTGGGCTTCTGCAGGTGGTATGGGCTTTAGAGGTTCTCGTAAAAGCACTCCTTTTGCTGCCCAAATGGCCGCTGAACAAGCTGCTAAGGCTGCAATGGAGCATGGTTTGAAGAAAATTGAAGTATTTGTTAAGGGACCGGGCGCAGGTCGTGAAGCAGCAATTCGTGCTTTGCAAGCTGCAGGACTGGAAGTTGATTCTATTAAAGATGTAACTCCAATTCCGCACAATGGTTGTCGTCCACCTAAACGTAGAAGGGTATAATGGAGGTGAAAATTTAGATGGCTATTGATAGAGCACCTGTGTTAAAGAGATGCAGAACTTTAGGATTATCTCCTGCATTCGTAGGAGTAGCTAAAGAATCTAACCGTGAACCAAAGAAATCAATGCGTAAGAAGAGCGAGTACGGTAATCAATTAACCGAAAAGCAAAAGCTAAAATTCGTTTATGGTATTCTGGAAAGACAATTCCGTGGCATTTATGATAAGGCCAAGAAAATGGAAGGAATCACCGGCGAAAATCTTCTCGTTCTTTTAGAGCGCAGAATTGATAATGTTGTATATCGTATGGGTTTAGCAAGTACTCGCCGTCAAGCACGTCAATTGGTTAGCCATGGGCACATTGCCGTGAATGGTAAGCGCTTGGATATTCCATCTGCTGTTGTAAAAGCAGGCGATGTTGTTTCCGTTATGGATAACAGCCGTGATAAAGAATACTTCAAGGGTAAAGCAGAGGTTTTGGCTAAACAAAGCGTTCCTGCCTGGATGACTTTGAATGCTGAAAAACTTTCTTGCACAGTAGATAGATTCCCGACTCGTGAAGAAATCGATATTCCCATTGAGGAACATTTGGTTGTCGAGTTGTATTCTAAATAACATACTGTTTGCCACCATATATAAAGCGTATTGTGGTAATGCGCAAAAGGAGGCTTTCGCATGATAGAAATAGAAAAACCCAAGATGGTTACCAATGAGATTGCTGCTGATGGACGTTACGGCAAATTTGTTTGGGAGCCTTTGGAAAGGGGCTATGGAATTACTTTAGGAAATAGCCTGCGTCGCGTTCTTCTTTCTTCCTTATCTGGCTTGGCAGTTACAGGTATTAAGATTGATGGTGTGTTACATGAATTTTCTACCATTAAGGGAATCAGAGAAGATGTTGCAGATATCGTTTTAAATATTAAAGCCTTGTGCTTTAAAATTGATCTCACTGAAACCAGTGAGATTAAACCGAAGGTATTCCATATCAGCTGTATCGGTGAAAAAGAAGTAACCGGCGCAGATATCGCTTGTGACGAAGAAACAGTAGTTCTAAATCCGGAGCTGCATATTGCTACTTTGGATAAGGGCGCTAAGCTCAACATGGACATTTTTGTTGATGTGGGCAGAGGCTATGTTTCTGCTGATAAGAATAAGACTAAGGATCAACCAATTGGTTTTATTCCTGTGGATTCTATTTATTCTCCTATTACCAGAGTTAAGTTCGGCGTAACAGATACTCGTGTAGGCAATGTCACCAACTATGATAAGCTTACCTTAGAGGTTTGGACCGATGGCAGTATCGCTCCCGCTGAGGCTGTAACTTCTGCAGCTGAGATTCTTGTGAAGTACTTGGATCTTTTCAAGACCACCAACGTACCGCGCATCCAAGGTGATGACGCCATGAACAAGACCGGTGAAGAAGAAGGGAAACCTTCCGTACTGCAATTGTCTATCGATGACCTGGATTTGACTGTTCGTTCCAACAATTGTTTAAGAAGAGCCAATATCAACACCGTTGAAGACATTGTTAATAAAACCGAAGATGAACTAATTTGCGTACGCAACTTAGGGCGTAAGTCTTTGGAAGAGGTAAAGAAGAAAATAGATGATCTAGGCTTGCATTTACGTAAGCCAGACGTAGAATAACAGAAGGAGGATGGAAAATGGCATACAGAAAATTAGGTCGCAATTCCAGCAACCGTAAAGCAATGTTCCGTAGTATTATGACCGCCTTCTTCAAAAAGGAGAGAATTGAAACTACTGAGACTAGAGCCAAGGAAATTAGTGGCTTAGCTGCTAAATTGATTACTCTGGCAAAACAGGGTGATTTACATGCTCGTCGTCAAGTTCTTGCTTTTCTCGTAGATGAAGAAGCAACCAAAAAGCTGTTTGAGGAAATTGCTCCCAAGTACAAGGATCGTAACGGCGGTTACACTCGTATTTTGAAGACTGAACCTCGTCGCGGCGATGCTGCTGACATGGCAATTTTGGAGTTAGTAAAATAAAAAATAACCTGCACTTTGTGCAGGTTATTTTTTTGTGTTGACAACATTTAGAACGGGGATGGTTTTATTCCCTGGTCATGAGGCCGAAAACGAATTCACCGGCTTTTTCCAGATCACTGATTTTGAGCAGCTCTTGAGTGGTATGAACATTGGTCATACCTGTACTTACAATAATGGGCGTGATACCGTGTAAAGCAAAAATATTGGCATCAGAGCCACCGCCGCCGGCTTCAATTTCTACGGGACAGCCAAGGGCTTCATAAACCTTGGTAAGGCGTTGGAGGAAGGGATCATCCTCAGGCACGTTAAAGCTGGAGTAATTGGTTCTTAATTCACACTCTAAAGTGGCACCGGCTTCGTCACAGGCTTTTTGTAGACAGTGTACTAAAGAATTGGCATGAGCATTAAGCTTGTCTAAATTACGACTTCTGATTTCACCGATGATTTCAGCCTTGGCAGGAACAATATTAGTTGCTCCTATGGATTTAAAGGTACCGATATTGCAGGTGGTTTCCTCGTCAATGCGGAGCAGTTGCATTTGGGCAATACCCTTAGCGGCTACTTGTATGGCACTAATGCCTTTCTCAGGAGCCAGGCCGGCATGAGCAGCACGACCGATGACAGTAGCAAACAGTTTTAATTGTCCGGGACCTCTATTAACCATATTGCCGATTTCTCCGCCATGGTCCAATACTACAGCTTTCTTGGCAGTAAACCAGTTGTAGTCCATGTTCTTAGCACCAAGCATGCCGGTTTCTTCGCCAATCGAGAAAGCGACCTCGACGGTATGGCAGGGTAGGCCGTTTTCCTTAATGGTAGTGAGAGCTTCCATAATGGCAGCGATGCCTGATTTGTCGTCTCCCCCTAAAACAGTGGTTCCGTCAGAGTAAATGATGCCATCTTTAATTTGCGGTTTAACACCTACACCTGGTACCACAGTATCCATGTGTGAGGAGTAAATGAGAGGTTCCCCTGCCAAGGTTCCCTTTAAACGGGCGTAAACGTTAAAGCCGTTAGAGCCACATTTAGTACCGGCTTGGTCAGTATGGACTTCCAGGCCCAAGGCTGTTAAATCTTTTACTAACTGTTCCCCCATGGCTTTTTCGTTGCTGGATTCGCTGTCAATTTGGACATACTCAAGAAATTTGTGCAGGAGACGTTCTTTATTAATCATGTTCATTCACTCCTTATTTTTTATTTTGTTTTAACTTCGTTTTTACTGCTGAGTAGGCTCATTATACCATGAAAAGATATAGCTGGAAAGATGGACAAAATTAGTTAACTTCGCTATTTGACTAGGTGGTGCTTTTCCATATATAATATAACTTCGTGGAGGTAAGTTATGGAACCGATTATTGTGACCAAAAACTTAAAACATTGTTATCTGGACGGACAGAATAATGAGTTCACCGCTCTAGATGGTATAGACCTTACTATTAACCAAGGAGAGTTTGTATCTATCATTGGTTCAAATGGTAGCGGTAAATCCACGCTGGCTAAACATTTTAATGCCTTACTGATACCAACTGAGGGTAGTTGTGAAGTGGCAGGCTACGATACAAAAAAGGAAGAGAATCATTGGAAGATACGGCAGCAGGTTGGTATGGTTTTTCAAAATCCTGACAATCAGATAGTGGCTGCCATTGTAGAGGAAGATGTAGCTTTTGGGTTGGAAAACATTGGTGTGCCATCTGCGGAAATTGCTCCGAGAGTCAAGGCGGCCTTGGCGGTAGTTGGCATGTCAGCCTATAGTCACCAAGCTCCCCATCGTTTATCAGGCGGGCAAAAGCAGAAAATTGCCATTGCAGGTATTTTAGCCTTGGAACCCAGCTGCATTATTTTTGATGAACCAACGGCTATGTTAGACCCCGTTGGCAGACAGGAAATAGTTAAAACAGTAGTAAGGCTTAACAAAGAAAAGCATATTACGATTGTCTATATTACTCATAGAATGGAAGAGGCTATTTTAGCCGATCGTACTGTGGTAATGAATGCCGGAAGGATTGCTTTTCAGGGGAGTCCTCAAGAGGTGTTTACCCAAGTTGATAAGCTGAAACAATTAGGCTTGGAAGTGCCCTTGGCAGCAGAGGTGGCAAGAGAGCTTTCTCCTTTTGCGCCAAAGCTTTCCTCTCATATAATCACTCACGAAGAACTGGTGGAGGCTTTATGTCCATTGAAATAAAGAATGTGTCATATACATATACACCCAAAACTCCTTTTGCTCAGCAGGCGCTCAAGAATGTAAGCCTGACTATAGCTAAAGGGGAGTTTGTGGCTGTTATAGGTCAAACAGGTAGTGGCAAGTCTACCTTGGCAGAACACATTGCGGGGCTTTTAAAGCCTTCCAAGGGACAAGTATGCATAGATGGTGTCGATGTGAACGAAAAGTCTCCAAAAGCCAAATCTGCCCGTCAGAAGGTAGGAATGGTCTTCCAATATCCGGAGGAGCAACTTTTTGCAGAGACTGTTTACGAAGATATTGCTTTTGGACCAAGAAATCAGGGTAAAACAGTGGAAGAGGTAGATGGAGCAGTGCGCAGAGCTATGGAAGTAGTGGCTTTGGATTTTGCTACCTTTGCCAATCGTTCCCCTTTCCAGCTGTCCGGCGGACAGATGAGGAGAGTGGCTATGGCAGGTATTTTTGCCATGGAATCAGATTATTTGATTTTAGACGAGCCCAGTGCCGGTTTGGATCCAAAAAGCAGAGATACTGTTTTTGAGCAGCTGATGGAAATTTTTCGCAGTCGTCAAATAGGTATTATCCTTATTACTCATAGCATGGAAGAGGCAGCTCTGTATGCCCAAAGAATTTTAGTCATGTCTCATGGTGAGTTGTGCCTGGACGGTAAGACTACCGACATTTTTCTAAAGGCCAGAGCAGATTTGACGCAGGCCATGGTAGATGTTCCTGAAAGCGTTAAGCTGACTTCTGAGCTAAAGGAACACGGTCTTGCTATAGAGGGTGTGCCTCTTACCAAGGACGAGCTGGTAACGGCTATTAAAAAGGCAAAGGGGTGGAACTAATGCTGACAGATATTACTTTAGGTCAATATTATCCAGGTAATTCCTTTGTACATAGATTGGATCCCAGAACTAAAATAATAGCCACGTTTGTGTTTATGGTGACTATTTTTATGGCAGAAAGTGCTTTGTCTTATGGTTTGCTGTTGGCCTTTGTTCTCTTGGTGGGCCTGGTGTCAAAAATATCCATGGGACTACTTATCAAAACCATTAAACCACTTTGGATTATTATTATTCTTACGCTGGGCATACATATTTTTAGCGGGCAGGGAGAACCTTTGTGGAGCTGGTATGTTTTTCATATCACCAGAGAGGGCATTGTACTTGGCATCAAAATGTCCTTGCGGCTCATTCTTTTGCTTTTGATTTCATCTATTCTGACCTTAACCACGTCTCCCATTGTGCTTACGGATGGTATCGAAGACTTAATGAAGCCTTTTAAAAGAGTGGGAGTACCGGCTCATGAGCTGGCTATGATGATGACCATTGCCCTGCGGTTTATTCCTACCCTGTTGGAAGAAACGGATAGAATCATGAAGGCTCAGATTGCCAGAGGAGCAGATTTTACCAGCGGTAACATAATAAATAGAGCAAAAAATATGCTACCCATCCTTATTCCGTTGTTTATCAGCTCTTTCCGCCGTGCTGATGAATTGGCTCTTGCTATGGAAGCAAGATGCTATAGAGGCGGTGAGGGTCGTACTAGAATGCATCAATTAAGCTATGGTGCAGCAGATTATGAAGCCGGTTTTATCATGCTGGCAGTGCTGGTGATAATAGGGTTTATGAAATGGGGAAGCAAGCTATGTTCTCTTATAAGCTAACGGTAGCCTATGATGGCACTAACTATAATGGCTTTCAAAGACAAAAAAATGGTGTAGGTGTACAACAGGTTTTGGAAAAAGCTTTGTCTACGCTTTTGCAGGATACAATTGATTTGCAGGCTGCCGGCCGTACTGATGCAGGAGTACATGCTCAGGGGCAGGTAGTATCCTTTACAAGCAAAACAAAATTTCCTGCGGAAAAGTTGCCGCTGGCTTTAGATCATTTGCTACCGACAGATATTGTGGTAGTAAAAGGTGAGAGTGTTAACGAGGCGTTTCATGCTCGTTATGATGCGGTGCAAAAGACCTATCAGTATAAAATTAAGCTGACAGCAAGACCTGATCCCTGCTTGCAACACTATGCCTGGCAAATTTCGTCCGACTTGGCAGTAGAAAAAATGCAACAGGCTGCTGATTGTTTGCTGGGAACCCATGATTTCTCTACGTTTCGTAATTCCGGGGCTGCTAACAAAAATCCGGTTCGTACTATTAGCCAGGCCAAGTGGCGGCAAAAAGGCAAAGAACTGACCTTTACTGTTACAGGCGATGGCTTTTTGTATCGTATGGTACGGAACCTGGTGGGAACCTTGGTGAAGGTGGGAGAGGGAAAAATTACCCCTCAGGACTTTGCTCGGCTTTTGGAAGAAAAAGACCGTGATGCCATTGAAATGCCGGCGCCGGCGCAGGGTTTGTATCTTATGAAAGTTAAATATTAATGTTTAGAAAAACCTACCGATTCTACGGTAGGTTTTTTCATAAAAAAAGATTGACAAAAAACAATTTGACTGTTTATAATCAACCTGTAAAAGGTGTTATGGCAGTATAAGTTCTATAGTATATGCAACCATGGTTGCAGTAATGGCGCTACAATGTTATGTTGTTGCATACCTACTGGCTATGGTTTTTTTATTTGTTTTCAATTTTTTTCGTTAGTAGGGTTCAATGAAAATTTCCTCATAATTTATACTTTTTTGTCTGGCCTATGGAGCGTGATAACATGCTAACCGAAATGAAATATGTTTATACTATCTATAAGGAAAAAAGTTTTTCTAAGGCAGCTAAAGTATTAAATATTTCTCAACCCGCTCTTAGTGCTGCGGTAAAAAAACTAGAATATCAGATTGGGCAGCCAATTTTTAAGAGAGATACGGTACCTTTGACCGTAACACCGGCAGGGGAATATTTTATTAAATGCGCAGAGGAAATGTTGCGGCTTGGCAATAATATGCAAAAGTATTTTGATGACAGCAACAAGGCTCTTTCCAAACATTTGGTTCTAGGAGGCTCCTCTTACTTTTGTTCTTATGTTTATCCCAATCTTATTAATGAATTTCATAAGACCTTTCCTAATGTAAAGGTCGAAATTAACGAGGGAAATGTCAGGGAACTTTTAAAGGGTATTGAGGACGAGTCCTTAGATATAATTTTTGAAACAGCCATCTCGGATGACATACCTAATTTAAACAGGTATTATTATGCATCGGAATATGTTCTTTTGGCTGTTCCTACCAGTTGGCCCATTAATGAGGAGCTTACGTCTTATAAGTTATCAGAAATAGATTTTCAGAATAGAAATTATTTAAAACAAAATTTTCCCGGCGTACCCTTGCTAAAATTTAAAGATTCTCCCTTTATCAGAATGAAGCCTGGTAATGACCAATGGGCCAGAGGCAGTAATCTTTGTAAAAACGCCGGTTTTGTACCTAAAGCCATTTTTGATATGGATCAAGTACTGACCTCAGTTCTGGTTGCTTCGTCCACAGGGTGTGGAGCTGTTTTTATCAGAGACACCTTGGCTAAACGCTTAAATCATGAACAGGTTGCTCTTTGTTATTATAAAATAGATGACCCGCTGGCCAAACGGTCCATTTTGGTAGCTACCAAGAAAAAACGGTATGTAACAAAAGCCATGAAGGATTTTTTACAAATGTTTTTACCGACGGATTTGCCTGAACAACAGGATTGAATAACTGCATAAAAAGGAAAAGACATCTTACAACAACATTATGTTGGAGTAAGGTGTCTTTTTTTTATAAGTAAAAATTATGACATATCAACCCTTTTTATAATATTTTGAATTTTCAGAAAAATTTATACCTCATTTGATTTTAGTATAAGAATTGTGGCTTAAAAAAGCAGGCCTTAAAATTAGTTTAGAACAAGATGATCAGGCAAGGTTGTGGTTATCTTTTTAAAAATAAAAAAAAGGAGAGTGTTGAAGCATGGAAGACAACAGAATTATTGAATGCATTGAGAGAGCAGATTATATTCTTTCCAATTTGATGGCTGTTAAACCTGGCGAGGAGGTTCTAATCGCTATTGACCCTCAAACTGATATGAGAATGGCCAATGCTTTAGCAGCAGCAGCTTTAAAATGTGGGGCAGAATACAATATTACTATTATGCCAATCAGAGGAAAAGATAAAGCTACTATTTTCCCGAAGACCTTGGAGTTGGCTATGGAAGCCTGCGATGTCTTTATTGGTATGACCACCGCTTCCGGAGCGGCAATTTATAACAACAGATTGAAAGAGCTAATGAATCAGAAGAAGTTACGTGAGTGCTCCATTTGTTTGCGTAGCATTGATAACTTTACCCGCGGTGGTGCTTTGGCAGACTATGAGAAGGTGTATGCCGATGGTGAAAGGCTGCAGGCTTTGTGGAGAGGCAAAAAGAAGGCTCATGTTACCACTCCTGCCGGCACGGATTTGTACATGGATATGAATCCTATGGAACCAATTATTGAATGTGGTATTGCACGTAATCCCGGCGATGCTATGGCCTGGTCTGATGGTGAAGTTTCTCTGGGACCTGTTATTGGTTCCACCCATGGCAAGCTAGTTGTTGATGGTCCTATTTGCTACTATGGCTGCCCAACTATTCCGGTAGAATTGAAAATTGAAGGTGGCAAGATTGTCGAAGTAGTAGGTGGAGATCCTAAGATTTGTACTGAAATTCGCAGACAAATCGCTGAGGTTAAAGATAGTGATAATATTGCAGAAATCGGTTTAGGCTTGAATCCTGCTTGCATGTTTAATGGAGATTTTGAAGAGGAAAAGAAAGCAAGAGGTACTTGCCATATCGCTATGGGTAATGGTTTTTATTATGGTCAACCAGCTAGATCTACGGTACATATTGATATGGTTCTCTATCGTCCTACCGTTGTCTTTGATGAAATGGTTATGGTTAAAGATGGCAAGGTTGTATGTCTGGGTGATAAATGATTGTTTGTGTTGAAACCTTGTTGGATGTTGGGAAATAGAACAGCTTCTTTGTTGTTCTATTTTCCATCTATAAGCTAACCTTTACGAAAGGAAGTGTGTATTCATGAAAACCAAGTCTAATATTCTTCTATCACTAGTTTCTTCTGCTTTAGCTTGCAGTTTGTTATTGGCAGGTTGCGGACCTGCCGGGCCGGCTCCCGCCGGTGGTAATGGTGCAAAACCGGCTGCTTCCAAGGGACCTGCTCAGTTATTCCTGTTAACCGGATCTACAGGTGGTACCTACTATGCTTTAGGTGGTGCTATTGCTAATAGCTGGAACAATCATTTGAAGGATAAGGTGAAAGTAACAGCACAAGCTTCCGGTGCTTCTGTGGAGAACATGAAGCGTATTAATGCCGGAGAAGCACAGATAGGTATGTCCATGAATAACATTGCCGAAGATGCGTGGAATGGCAAAGGTGTGTTTAAGAGTAAGACCACTCATGTTAGAGCTATAGGTGTTGTTTATCCGGAAGTTTTGCAAGGTGTTGCTGATGCCAATAGCAATATTAAATCGATTGCTGACTTAAAAGGCAAAACCGTGGCAGTTGGTCCTACCGGAAGTGGTTCTGCAGTTTTGGCTAAAGACATATTTGCTGACCTGGGACTACAGTTCTCAGAATTTAAACCTGAATATATTGGCTTTGGCGATGCTTCTAACCGCATGAAGGATGGACATTTGGATGCAAACTTTGGCGTATTGGCTGTACCGGCTTCTGCTATTACCGATATAGTTACTGCGCGTAAAGTTAATATCATTGAGTTCAGTAATGATGATGTGAAAAAATTACAGGCTAAGTATGCTTTTATTTCCCCGTTTACCATTCCTGCTCACACCTATGGAAATGATAAGGCAGCCCAGACCATTAGCATGCAATGTGCTTTGTATTGCAAGGATGATGTTTCGGAAGATGTTATCTATGATTTGACCAAGGCATTTTATGAGAATAATAAAGAAATTGCAGCCGCACATGCAGCAGGCAAATATATCGACTTAGCTAAAGCTTTGGATGGTATTAGTACGCCTTTACATTCCGGTGCAGTTAAATATTATAAAGAAAAGAATATTAAGATTCCTGATAACATCATGCCGGTTAAATAACAAAATTAGCAAAGAATAGTAATTAGGTAGATGCAATATCACACTTTGAAACAAAGGAGGTGAAGGATGATGTCTTTGGAAAAGGGGGAACATGAAGATAAAATCGAAGAAAAAATTGGAACGGAAAGAGAATTAACCCCTGAAGAGATAGCTGCCCAGATGAACGATGCTGACTATTCCTTTAGACGCTTAGGCGGATTCTGGAAAAAGTTTGTTACTGTCATTTGCGTAATCTGGTCCTTGGGACAATTGTACACAGCTGCTTTTGGCACATTCCCTTCAACCTTACAGCGTGCTCCTCACCTGGGTTTTGCGTTAGTTCTAATTTTTCTTCTCTATCCTGCCAAATGGGCGAAAAGGACCGATCAAGTCCAATGGTATGATTTAATACTGGCAGGCCTTGCCGCGTTTTGCTCCCTCTATCATGTCGTTTGTTATGAAGGCATTATAGAAAGAGCAGGAGACTATTCCCAGACTGATGTCATAGTATCTATTATTGCTGTTTTGGTGGTGCTGGAAGCTACCTGGCGCATAGCCGGTACCGTTATTACCATGATGGGTGTTATCTTCCTTACTTATGCCTATTTTGGACCGCAAATGCCGGGATTTTTGGCACATCCGGGTTTCTACGTAAGTCGGATCACTACCTTCCAGTGGTTAGGGACAGAAGGTATTTTGGGTATACCAATGGATGTTTCTTCAACCTTTATTTTCCTGTTCATGATTTTTGCAGCCTTCTTGAAAAAATCAGGTATCGGTGATTGGATGACCAATGTAGCAGTCGGTATTACCGGTAGTGCTACCGGTGGACCTGCTAAGGCAGCTGTAGTTTCCAGCGCTTTGCAAGGTACTATTTCCGGAAGCTCTGTAGCCAATGTAGTAGGAACTGGGTCAGTTACCATTCCTTTGATGAAAAGCATAGGCTATCGTCCTGAATTTGCAGGAGCTGTAGAAGCTGCCGCTTCTACAGGTGGCCAGTTGATGCCTCCTATTATGGGCGCAGCAGCTTTCGTTATGACGGAAATGCTGGATATTCCTTATTGGGAAATAGCGAAGGCTGCAGCTATTCCGGCTCTCCTGTACTTTACAGGTATTTTTATCAGCGTACATATGGAAGCCAAAAGAACCGGACTAAAAGGTATTCCTAAAGAAAAGTTGCCGGATTGGAAACATCTATTAATCCATCAGTGGTACTTGTCTTTGCCGCTGGTTGGCATTATCGTAATGTTGACCGTGGGGTTCACTCCTATGCTGGCTGCTTTGCTTGGTGTAGGACTTATTATCCTTATTGCCATGATTAATCCCAAAACACGTTTAGGCTTGCGTGATCTTATAGATGGGCTGGAAGATGGTGCCAGATCTGCTTTGCCGGTAGCAGCTGCCTGCGCAGCTGCAGGTATTATCGTTGGCATTATCACCCTGACAGGCTTGGGATTGAAAATTGGCGGTAATATAGTAGAATTGGCCGGTGGCAATGTTTACCTCACCATGCTTTTCACTATGCTGAGTTCTTTAATTTTAGGCATGGGTATTCCTACCACTGCCAATTACATTATTCAGGCAACTATTTCTGCACCAGCTTTGATTCATGTAGGGATTCATCCTTTGGCAGCGCACCTGTTTGTGTTCTATTTCGGTATTGTGGCTGATATTACGCCCCCTGTGGCCTTGGCTGCTTTTGCCGGAGCAGGTATTGCCAGAGCCAATCCTATGAAGACAGGTATGCAGGCCTTGAGATTGGGTATTGGTGCTTTCCTGGTTCCTTATGTGTTTGCACTGTCTCCATCGTTAATTCTGGTGAATGTGACCTTCATATCAGCAACTCAGGCCATTATTTCCTCTGTTTTGGGCATGATTGGCATTAGCTCAGCCATTACAGGTTTTTATGTTACCGATTGCCCGCTGTGGCATAGAGTGGTTTTGTTTGCCGGAGGAATTGCCCTTATTACACCGGGAGCTATTACTGATATGATTGGTTTAGCTTGCCTAGCCCTTGTTTATATGTTGGAAAGAAGTTCTAAAAAGAAGGTTAGCGTAGCATAAAACTTTATAAAAAAAAGGTCAATCCATATGGATTGACCTTTTACTTTTTAATCTGGTAGCGCCAATGCTTACCGCCCCTAAGTCCGAAACATCTACATAGAACCTTTCCCGGGTTACCACAACTCTTGATATTAACTGGCTCAGCAGTGATTTGAGGGCGTAAGGATTAATCTCATTTCTCAGGTTGTGCAGCAACGTTGACCATTGGCTATATAAAACATTTTCAGATATTAAGTTCGGAGAATGCTTATAGGCTGCTAATTCTTCGTCCAGGAAGCTTATTTCACTTTTTACGGAAGATAACCTGCGCAGGTCATAATCATCAGCTATACCGTTCTCTATCACGCTGTAAAGGTTATTCAATTTCTTCACTGCATTGGCCTTACGGCTGGACAGTTCTGCTATCTTCCTGCCGTTCTGCGATTTAATCTGGTTATACATTTCAGCGGACCTGGCAATTACCTTCTTAATAAAAGCTGGCGTAAGCGTGCTGATCAGGGAACTGATTACCTTATCCTCAAGATATTCCTTCTTTACCTTTTCCATGTGGCAGGTGTCCGTACCATGATTATTCTGGTTGCAGCACTTATACCAGAAATACGGATACTTTTCTGTGCCGTTGGAATAGCCGGACATTTTGCCATGGCATTCTCCGCATTCAACAAGTCCTGAGAGCAGATAGGGGACCTTAGCGGAAAGAGTTCCGGGTGCCGTTTTCCTTTTTTGCATTTTTCCTCTGGTAATTTTCCATGTCGTGTCACTAATGATAGCCGGAACAGCATTCTCAATCCGGTATGGATTTTCATTCCACCGATGTGAATTGCACTTTCCCATTATCTTAATGCGTTTCCCAAAGGTGTAGGTACCTCTGTAAATTTCATTGCACAATATATCATGCAGAGAATTCTTTCCAAAGCTTTTGCCACGGCTTGTTTTATAGCCGGCGCTGTTTAAGCTCATTATTATAAATGTATAGCCGTAATCCTGGTTGTATAAGTCAAATATCATCCGGACAGCCCCGGCGGAATCTTCATCAATGACATACTTCTGGTTGACTACCTTGTAGCCGAGCGGTGGCTTACCGCCCAAGAACAATGCTTTTTCAGCCCTGACCATTTGCCCCTTCTTAACTTCTTTGGACAGGTTCCGGCTGAAATATGCAGCAAAGCCAACCAAGTTATTTTCCATCAGCTGCCCTTCCGGGGAAGCATCAAGACTTTGCCCGGCATAAGCGTATTGCTTGCCGAGAGAAAGAATTTCATCCTTGAAATGGTAATAGTCAAATTCGTTTCTGGCATTACGGTCTATCTTATGAAATATTATAATGTCGTAAATATCCTGCCTGGCATCTTCAAGCATCAGCCTGTAGCTGTCACGCTTCCTGGTAGTGGTACCGGACTTAGCCTCATCAGTATAAAGCTTTACCACCAGATAGCCTTTCTTTTTACAGTATTCTTTACAGATCTGCACCTGGGCTTCAATGGATTCCTCATGCTGATTCTCACTGCTAAAGCGGGCGTATATGGCTGCTCTTAATTTCATTTTCAATTCCTCCTATTAATGCTATAATAAAAGGGTAGACTTCACCCTTGTTTGGTAACTTGGGAACTACATGACCGTTCGGTAGTGGTGTACCGGGCGGTCTTTTTTATACCAAAAGTTGATATCTACTCAGGCCATTCAGCAATGCAAAGCCGGGTGGTAATTTTTTTATTTAATGTGGCAATGGTTTAGGTGCAGTAAATTTACCGTTTAACGCAATTTTTAAAAGCTTTAATGTGTATTCAGTTTTAATTGGATAATATGAAGAACCTAATGGTTCCATCTTATTGTCTTCAATACGATTATTTGCCTTGTTGTGTATACGCATACTTGTTTCTTTAAATGTGCCATTTGAGCAATTTATAATATAAGTATTTACTGAGTAATATTCTGCATTTAATGGCTCAGTTGTATCATGATGATCCGTTAAAACTTCCATAAAACATTTTTTTACATTGTTATCTATAATGCGTTCAATTCTATCTGGTCTGTAGTAATAAGAATTAATGTCATTAGAATAAAACCATTCCCATCCATTGGGCGGTTCCCATGCGTTACAAACGCCAAAAGAAATTACACTAAAAAATACAAATAAAGAGATTATTTTTTTAAACATATATTTCACCCCATATGTCTCATACGCTCTAATTTATCGGCATTTTCATATTTTCCAAAGTCATTTTTATGACTAATTTCATGCCTGCCAGCAACAAATCCTGTAGTTTCCAAATCTACTACTGTATAGCTATCTGTAATTGAAAATAATTCAGACACTATTAATCACTTCCGTTTTAGTATATAAAATACTATTCTAAGTCATGCCATACATGCACGACTTGGCCAACAACGATAACAGGTAACTTTTCTATATCCTCTTTACTATAAAAATGTGGAGAATATACAGCTTCGTTTAGCGCAGTTAAAATAATACCATTATCTTGATACCGTATCTTTTTTATGGTTGCTTCTGTATTACCATTAATTTGTACCAATGCAATTTTACCATTTTCGACATTTTCCTGCCTACGTATTATGGCAAGATCGCCCTCCATGATACGAGGCTCCATACTATGGCCCTTGACGCGTAAACCGAAATGCTCGCCCTTTATCGCCCAGCTTTCCGGAATGTCTATATACCCTTCAATATTCTGTATAGCGTCTATGGGAACTCCTGCGGCGACACGGCCTAAAATTGGAATGCGTACACCGGAGGACCTCATATTATCTATATTTTCCTCTAATAATGCACTACGGTTTATATTAAGAAACAAGCAGATCTTATCTATTTTATCCATTCTAGGCATTTTGTATCCTTTTACCCAGTTGTTTACTGTAGTACCGGTAACCCCGATGAATTTTGCGAGCTCATTTTGCTGAATATTTTTTACGGAAAGAAAATGGTTGAGATTTTTTGTGAAAACGAATTGAATTTTGTTTTCATTTGTCATAAGAGTACCTCCCCTTTTCTGTATTTTATAACTAAAAGTTTAAAATGGCAATACTAAAAGTAAAGAAAAATAAACTTTTAGTATTGACATAAACTTAAGGTTGATTTAAAATACGAGTAAAGGGTGGTGATAAACATGGAAGAAAAAACAAAACCAGAATTTCAGATATCTTTAGCTTCAGCAAGAACAAATGCTAAATTAACTCAGGAAGAGGTTGCGGCTAAGCTGCATGTATCAAAGCAAACAGTAGTAAACTGGGAAAACGGAAAAACCAAGATAGATGCGGTTAGTTTTGACTATTTGTGTTGTCTTTACCGTATACCTAAAGACTATATTTCTTTACCCTATCAATAAACTTTAAGTTTATTATGCTGCGAAAAGAACAAAGGAAGGTGGTACAGATGGAGCTTGATCAATATACGACAGATGAATTAGTCAAAGAATTGGCAAAGCGTAAAAATGTCGAAACAGGAAATGCCGGGCCGTACCAGCAGTTTGAGGTTAAAAGAAAATACAGCAACAACCGTAGTGAAATTACGGATGCCGCTGTACTTGTTATCCATCATTTTGTTTTTAAATAAAACTCCCAGATTGCATCAAACATTTTCATGTCGGCATGCTTGCTGGCCAGATAGCCATATATAGCCTTTTCGCTTTTAGGAAAATCCTTGTCAGAAAGAATATCCTTAGCAAAATCGCCTATTGGCAAATCAGCATTTTTAAAGTTTGCTATCCAAACTTTAAAAGCACATGGAATTTCAGTAATCATTTATATTCGCCTCCTTCTTTCTAATTGTAACACTAATGTAGATAAAGGAGAAAAAAACGATAGGGGGTATAGACATGAAGATAACTATTGACCGTAAAACAGATGGGGTCCAGGTAGAGGGAACGCTTCCCGATTGTGCGGTAGAAGCATTTGCTCAGCTTTTAGTTACTTATGTGATTGAAAAAGAGACTGAAGAACAAGCTGATAAGCAGGATAGGGAGAAGGTGAGCTAATGAGCAAGATTGAGGACAAATTCTTATTTAGGATAACGTACACCTGTAAAAACTTTAAATATAAAAAGGTGGCAGCAAGATTGGCTGATTCCAAGGAAGAGGCTATTGGTAGATTCTTTGAAGAGCATGATCATCTAAGCAATCTAAAAATCTTGGGTATTAGAAAGTTTAGCCTTGTGGAGGTGTAATCATGGAAAAGCAGCAAGATTATGTTTTAAGGCTTAAGGGTACCATGTATTCATACTGTGAGAAACGCAATAAGGAACGCGCCTTGGAAAAGCAAACGCAAAACAAGATAGGCCGTATATTTTATGTTACCTTGCTAGTTTTTGTAGCGCTGATAGGCTGCGCCGATAGTATCGTAGATTTTATTATTTCGCTTTTATAAGAAGGGAGCTTTTAAAATGAAAAATCAAGAATGGATGGTAGGTAAACCTGCTGAGGAAATAGCTAAGGCATTATCCGAAGATACAAGCTTAGAAATATTGCTTTTTGATGTCTTACAAATTTTAACACATAAGAAAATCAATCCGGAGCAAGAAATGAAGGATGCTAAAAATCTTGAAGCAGAAGTTAAAAATAATACAAAAAGGGTATTCCTTAACTGGCTAACCTGTGAACATAAAGAAAAAACCGCCAGTGCTGACACACCGACGGCTAATTAAATAAAACACTCGCAAAAGCATTTTATTTTTTAATTATATCATTCTTAGGAGGAAAAATAAATGGATATGAATATTAACGTAACGATTGGTGAAACAAAAGAACTTAGAGAAACATTGGAAATGCTGTGTATTGCTTTACAGCATAAGGGACCTTCCGGAGCAATTATAACTAACAATATTGTCCCTGCAAAGCAAGAAACAAAATTAACACCCGTTATTCCAGTAAAACAGGAAACCAAAATTACACCTATAATTCCCACGTCTCCTATAATCCCCGTAATTCCAGTTACACCGAGCGCTCCTATTATACCTGCTGCTCCTGCTGCGCCGGTTATGACGTTGCCAACAGCTACAGCCAAGCAATATACATTAGCCGAGATTCAGGATGCCTGTGCTCCCCTGGTTGATGCAGGAAAGATGGAAGCTATCAGCGCAATCGTTCAAGGCTTTGGAGTAGCGAGCATCGGACAGCTGCCAGAGGATAAAATCGGCGAGCTGGTAATTAAGTTACGGGCATTGGGGGCTAAGCTATGAGCGCCCATGCATTCTTAAGCCCATCCGCTGCACATCGCTGGCTTGCCTGTACTGCAGCTCCTAAATATGAGCAGCAATTCCCAGACGGGGAAAGTACTTATACCAAAGAAGGCACCTTGGCCCATAAGGTAGCAGAATTGAAATTAAGAAAATATGCTATAGAACCTATGAGCATGCGTGCTTATCACACTAGGCTAAACAAACTTAAAAAGGATCCGCTTTGGAAAAATGAAATGGACGACCACACGGAAACTTACCTGGATTATATTAAAAAGATTATGCTGCAATACCCAACCCAGCCACACGTAGTAGCTGAGAAAAAATTGGACCTCAGCAAATATGCCGCCGAGTGCTTCGGTACCGCAGATTGCTTAATCCTATCCGGGGATACTATTCATGTTATTGATTTTAAGTATGGACAGGGTGTACCGGTGGATGCCAAGGAAAACCCGCAAATGCGGTTATATGCTTTAGGCGCTCTGGAAGCTTACCAGATTATCTACAATTTTAAAAAGGTAAGCATGGCCATAGTACAGCCGAGAATTAACAATATCAGCGAGTATGAGCAATCCGTAGAAAGCCTTGTGGAGTGGGGCAAGAACACGGTAGCCAATGCTGCGGCTGCTGCCTTCCAGGGTGGCACGTTCCAGCCTGGCGAACATTGCAGGTTTTGCAAAGGGAAAATGCAGTGCAAGGCCAGAAACGAATACTACGCAGGCATGAAAAAGCTTGTGGATGAAAACAAAGACGCTACACAAATAACCATGAAAAGGCTTAGCCAATACATACCCATAGCCAATGAGCTTAAGAAATGGGCAGATGATATAACAGCTTACGCGCTCACCTGCTGCCTAGATGGTAAGGAAGTGCCTGGCTATAAAGCCGTTGAGGGCAAGGGACACCGCGAGTTTACAGATCAGGATGCAGCTTTCAAAGTTTTAATTGCCAACAAATACAATGAGGCTATCCTATACGAGCGTGTTCCCTTATCCCTGGCGCAAGCTGAAAAAGTCGTAGGACCTAAGCTTTTTGGCGATTTGGTAGGCAAGTATATTTTTAAAGCGCCGGGCAAACCTGCCTTGGCCCTGGCTAGCGATGCTAGGCCAGCGATAAGCAACATAGTTAAAGCAAAAGATATATTTACAAACTTGGAGGGAAAATAAAATGGCAAAAAGTAATTACACTGTTCTGACAAATGTTAGATTGAGCTATGCTCACCTTTTAAAACCTTATTCTAATGATCCTAGCAAAGAGCCACAATTCGATTCTACTATTCTGATTAAAAAAGATGATGCCAAAAACATAGCGACTATTGGCGCTGCTATCGCAGCCGCTACAGAGGCAGGAAGAGCGGGCAAGTGGAATGGCGTAGTGCCGCCCAATGTTCCTAACCCCATCCATGATGGCGATGGCGTTAAGGAAGATGGCACACCGTTTGGCCCTGAGTGCAAAGGCTGCTATGTCTTTACCGCGAGATCTAATGCTGAATATCCAATAGAAATAGTTGACAAGGCTTGTAATCCTATTATGGATCCTACACAAATATACAGCGGGATATATGCTAATGTGTGCGTTAACTTTTCCCCGTATCTGTACCAGACTAAAAAGGGGATTGGCGCATATCTGGGACCTGTTCAAAAGGTAGCAGATGGCGAGCCGTTATCAGCCATCGCGCCTAAGGCTAAAGATGTATTTGGCGCTGCCATTGGTGCAACTACCGTTAATCCTTTAACCGGGAAGCCGATGTAATTATGGCGCATCATTTAAGTATTGATATTGAAACATTCAGTACTGTTAATCTTGGAGATTCGGGGCTGTACAGATACAGCTCCGATCCAAGTTTTAAAATACTGCTTTTCGGGTACAGCGTAGACTTTGGACCGGTTAATGTAATCGACCTAACTAAGGAAAGCATACCGGACAATATCGTAATGATGCTGGATGATCCTAACTATATTAAGCATGCGTATAATGCCGCTTTCGAAATCACTTGTTTAAATGCGGATGGCTATAAAACGCCGGTTGAACAGTGGCGAGATACTATGCTCCAAGGTTCTTACTTAGGCTATCCAATGGGCTTAGCTAAGCTAGGAAAAGCTTTAGGACTGCCCCAGGATAAACAGAAGGACGCCACGGGTAAAGCGCTTATAAAGTATTTTAGCGTGCCGTGCAAGGCCACAAAAAAGAATGGCGGCAGAACAGTTAACCTGCCACAGCATGATCCTGATAAATGGCAGCTGTACATAGAATATAACCGGCAGGATGTTGTAACTGAAATGGCCATCTATCAAAAGCTTATCGCTTTTCCCGTACCAGATGATGTACAGGCCCAATGGGTAACTGATTATAAGATTAATTCCCGCGGGATTATGATTGACACCAAGCTAGTACAGGAAGCCATTAAGATAGATGACAGGCACAGGGAAACTTTAATGCAAAAGGCTATCGAAATTACCGGGCTGAGCAATCCTAACAGCCGCGACCAGCTGCTTAACTGGATTAACGAAAACAGTAATGCTGCATTACCTAATCTGACTAAAGCTACAGTCGCAAATGCCATAACAGGTAATAGCGTAGTGGATGACTTACTGACTTTGAGAAAAGAACTATCCAAAAGCAGCGTAACAAAATATGCAGCCATGGCAGCTTCCGTCGGTAAGGATCACCGCGTACGTGGCTTATTACAATTCTACGGTGCCAGTACCGGAAGATGGGCAGGACGCTTAGTACAGGTACAGAATTTACCAAGAACCTATATTAACTTAGGACCTGCCCGGCATTATGTTAGGACAGGCAACATGGCAGCCCTTAAATTATTTTACGGCGATGTATCAGACACATTAAGCCAATTAATCAGGACGGCTTTTATCGCTCCTGAAGATAAGCTGCTTTGCGTGTCAGACTTTTCCGCAATCGAAGCTAGGGTATTAGCCTGGCTGGTTAATGAAGAATGGAAATTAGAAATATTTAGGACTACCGGTAAGATTTATGAAGCTACGGCATCGCGTATGTTTGGCGTGCCTGCTGAAAAAATTGTTAAGGGCAATCCTGAATATAAGCTGAGGCAAAAAGGCAAAGTAGCCGAATTGGCCTTAGGCTATCAAGGCGGCTCAGCAGCTCTTATACACATGGGGGCCTTGGAGCAGGGCATACCGGAAGAGGAATTACCATCCATTGTCAGGATGTGGCGCAATACTAATAAGACAATATGTGATTTTTGGAATGCCGTAAACACAGCAGCTATAACCGCTACCTTAAATGGCGGTTTAGCCTATAAGCTGGACAAGTTAGTCTTTACTTATGAAAAGGATAATGGCATGGACTTTTTGACTATTAAGCTTCCATCCGGAAGAAAATTGTTTTATCCGGGAGCTCACATAGGAACTAACCAATTTGGACGTGATGCTTTAGTATTTAAAACTTTTGTCGGCAATGCCTGGGTAGATGAATCAACCTATGGCGGCAAGCTGGTAGAAAATATCACGCAGGCCGTAGCCAGAGATTGCTTAGCAGAAGCGCTTGAAAAGCTGGAAGCCTCACACGAATTTAAACCGTTAATGCATATACATGATGAGGTTGTAATGGAAATAAACAGGCCAAAAAGACCGGAAGTGTTCAGGTACGACAGTGAAATGCTACACAGAGCAATCAAGATTATGTGCTCCCCGATACCATGGGCTGCCGGCTTACCGCTTAATGCGGATGGTTTTGTTGGCGAATACTACAGGAAGGAATAAGGACTATGAATAATGACCGCAAGCTAATACTCTCCTGCGGGAATAGCAGGAAGTCAACCAACTGGATACGCACGGAAATAATGTGGTCTGACTTTGTAGAACGCCTTAGAACACCTCAGAGAACACAGGAAAGCATTAAAGAATATCTTAATATGACCAAAGCACAGCAGGGCCAGCTTAAGGACATTGGCGGCTTTGTTGGCGGCAGCTTAGCCGGTAAGCAGCGTAAGGCAGCAGCCATTACAGGCCGGGACCTGGTAACGCTGGATATGGATAATATCGCTTCCGGAGATACCCAGAAGGTCATTAAAAAGATTAATTCCTTAGGAGCCGGATATGTTGTGTACAGTACCCGCTCTCATGCCGAATTTAAGCCCAGGCTGCGCGTAATAATGCCGCTTGATAGAACGGTTACGGCTGACGAATACGAGCCCATAGCGCGCAAACTTGCTGAGGTAATCGGTATCGAAATGTGCGATCCTACTACCTTTGAAGCTTCCCGGTTAATGTTCTGGCCAGGGTGCAGCAAGGACAGCCAGTATGTTTATGCTGCTGCCGATGCTCCCTTTGTTTCTGCCGATGGAATCTTAAAACAATATAAGGATTGGCACGATATTAGGACTTGGCCGCAGGTACCGGGTGAAGCCGTTAAATCTAAAACTGCTTTAGCTAAGCAGGCTGATCCTACTACCAAGGATGGCGTAGTAGGCGCCTTTTGTAAGACCTACAATATTTTCACCGCTATTGAAAAATTTTTACCGCATGCTTATACCTCGACGGATAAAGAGGATAGGCTTACCTATACCGGTGGAACCACAGTAGCAGGTGCCGTAATCTACGATGATGGCAATTTCTTGTACAGCCATCATGCGACAGATCCTTGTAGTGGGGAATTGGTTAACGCCTTCGACCTGGTACGGCTACATCTTTATGGCGATAAGGACCAGTCAGCAAAAGAGGGTACTCCTATTATTAAGCTGCCAAGCTATCAGGCCATGAAGAAATTAGCCTTGGCCGATAACTTGGTAGCTAAGACATTAAATGAAGAAATGGCCAAGAATGCCTCCGATATCTTTAAGCCGCTGGACCAGGCAAAAGCTAAGCCGAATGTAACCAAGCCGGATGAAACTAAGCCGGATGTAAGCTGGCTGGAAGCTGCGGCGCTTGCCTATGACGGTAACGGTTTTCCTAAATCTTCAAGGGACAACATTATACGGATACTTAATTTTGATCCTGAGCTGAAAGGGAAGATTGCTACAGACGAATTTGCAGTAAGAGGATTGGCCTTAGGTGAGCTGCCATGGAATCCTGACAGCAAAAGGCGTATATGGTCTGATGCGGATGATGCGGGGCTGGCCTGGTATTTAGAACAAAGGTTTAATATCCAGGGCCGCGATAAGATTGATAGCGCCCTGGTACTGGTAAGCAATCAGCATAAGATTAACGAGGTCAAGGATTATCTGCTTTCTCTTAAGTGGGACAATAAGCCAAGGCTTGACACGGTTTTTAGGGACTACCTAGGAGCCGATAACGACAAATACACAGAGGCCGTGGCCCGTAAAAGTTTTACGGCTGCCGTGGCCAGGGTAATGGAGCCAGGTTGTAAGTACGACTATACGCCTGTACTGGTTGGGCCGCAGGGCATCGGCAAAAGTACTTTCCTTGCCACCTTGGGCAAAAGCTGGTTCAGCGACAGCCTGCAAAGTTTTGACGGCAAGGAAGCCGCCGAAATGATACAGGGTATCTGGATTAATGAGATAGCCGAAATGACCGCCTTTACCCGCAGCGAATTAAATGTTATTAAACAATTTCTCAGTAAGAGGGATGATATCTACCGCCAGGCTTATGGCCGGCGTACAGAAAAATTCCCGCGTAAATGCGTGTTCTTTGGCACAGAAAATAATTTTGCTTTCCTAAAAGATAGTACAGGTAATAGGCGCTTCTGGCCCGTTGACTGTGGTGTTAATAAGGCGCCCAAAAGCATAATTAAGGATTTACCGGGAGAGGTTGACCAGATTTGGGCGGAAGCCGTAGTACGTTACCGCCTCTCTGAGCCGCTTTATTTTGAGGGCGACACAGAAGCCTTGGCCAAGAATAAACAGGAGCAGCATAGAAACGTAAGCGCCTGGGAAGGCTTAATTATAGACTTTATAGACCGACAGATACCGGATAAATACGATAGCTTAGGCTTAGAAGGTCGGCGCATGTTCTGGACCGGACACATGGAAGATTGTAACCTGGTTCAAAGAAACAAGGTATGTGCTATGGAAATTTTCTGCGAATGCCTGAATGGTGATCCTAAATACATGAAGCGTTCAGACACGCAAGAAATTAACCAGATACTAGCCAATTTACCGGGCTGGCAGCGTAACAGGTCGGTACGCAGATATGGCTATTGCGGAATACAGAGAGGCTTTGAAAGGCTGATTTAGGCGTAAACATTCCCGTAAACATTGGTGTAAACATGTAAACATTCTCCAAAAATGGTGTAAACATTGAATGTTTACGTTTTCGAGATTGTTTACGCAAATGTTGACGGCTATAAACCGCTTAACCAAGCCAAATACTTATATAACGTAAACATGTAAACATTTATTTATATATAAATATATAAATTATAAATATATAGGCGTATATAGCCTATAACGCACCATGTACACGCATTATATACGCGTACGCGTGAGAATGTTTACGGTAAGACTAAGGAGCATGGAATGCTAGAAAAATATATTGAGCAGAAATTTGTCATGGGAGTAAAAGCCTTAGGAGGCCGGGCTTATAAATTTGTTTCTCCCGGTAACTCTGGCATGCCGGACAGGTTATGCGTGCTTCCAGTAAACAGAATTATTTTTGTGGAGCTTAAGCAGCCATCCGGAAGATTAAGCAAGCTGCAAAAGATACAGCAAGATAAGCTTAAGAGCCTGGGCTGTGATGTGCGTAATCTGTGGAGTGCTGAGGACGTAGAAAACTTTTTAAGGGAAGCAGGTAATGGCCATGCAGTTTAACCCTTATCCGTACCAGCAATTCTGTTATGAGCAGCTTATTAATCATCCGTCCATGGGATTGTTTTTAGATATGGGACTAGGCAAAACCATTATTACCCTATTAGCCATTAAAGAGCTTAAGTATGGCAGGTTTCAGGTTGCCAAGGTTCTGGTAATAGCTCCTAAGAAAGTAGCAGAGGCTACCTGGCAGCAGGAAGCGGCTAAATGGAACAATGTTAAGAGCCTTAGGATATCTACTGTCCTGGGGACAGAAAAGCAGCGTATAAAGGCCATTATGACGCCAGCAGATATTTACGTCATTAACCGTGAGAATGTGGTATGGCTGGTGGACTATTACAAGAATAATTGGCCCTTTGATATGGTGGTGGCGGATGAAAGCAGCAGCTTTAAGAGCCATAAGGCCAAAAGGTTCAAGGCTTTGGCGGCAATACGCAGCCATATAAAGCGCATGGTATGCCTGACCGGTACACCTACGCCTAACGGCCTGCTTGATTTGTGGAGCCAGGTGTATTTGCTGGATAGGGGTAAAAGGCTGGGCGAAAAATTTACCCATTATCGGGAAAGATTTTTTGAACCAGGGCAGCGTAACAGGACCACTATTTTCAGCTGGGATCCTAAAGACTGTGCCTGGGAAAATATTATGGCCAAAGTTAGCGACATCTGCATAAGCATGAAGTCAGAGGATTATTTGCAGCTGCCGGAAATCGTTTACGATGATATACCGGTTCAGCTGGACAGCAAAGCTACAGGCGCATATAACGAGCTGGAAAAGAAAATGGTGTTGAACCTGATCAGCCAGGATAAAGTTATTGACGTAGCCAGCGCAGCAGCCCTAAGCAATAAGTTACAGCAGTTGGCCAATGGTGCAGTATACGATGACGCCGGAAGATGGTACCCGGTACATGATTGCAAGATTGAAGCTTTCTTAGAGCTTTTAGAAAAGCTGCATGGTAAGCCGGCCTTGGTATTCTATAATTTCCGTCATGACCTGGAACGTATAACAAAAGTACTGAATGAAAAAACTAATTTAGTGTTTGAGTGCCTGGAAGGCGCTAAGGAAATGGCCGACTGGAACGCAGGCAAGCTTAACGTGCTATTGGCCCATCCGGCCAGCTGTGCATATGGGCTTAATTTGCAGCAGGGCGGCAATCATGTTATCTGGTTCGGTCTTAACTGGTCCCTGGAATTATACCAGCAGGCTAATAAAAGGCTGCATAGGCAGGGCCAAAAGGAACGTGTTATAGTGCATCACCTTTTATGCCGTGGTACCCGTGATGATGATTTAATCACGGCCTTAGGTAAAAAAGATAAGGCGCAGCAGTTTGTACTAGAGAGCTTGAAAGCCAGGATTGATAAATACAGGGAGGCTGAAAAATGAACAAAGATGATATACAGCAAATCAAACTTGTAGAAGTTATAGAAATAAAATTTTCAACGTATGATTCAGCATCGGAAAAGCAATTTTTAGTAACACAATATTACACTAAAGACGGAATCTTATTAGCAGAAAGGCAGAAGCCAGCATGAAAATAAAAATTAATAATGTCGAGTATGTAATTAGGCGCTGCCCGTGTGGAGCAGCTCCAATAATTAAGTACTTTAAAATGCGGCCCTTTTATAAAAAAAGATATCGTACAGTTATTTCCTGCCCTAATGCTATAAGTCTTCCGTGTCATAATAAAAAATGCATTTGCTTTCCGGCTATTAGCACTGAATATAAATACACGGCGGCTGATACTGAGACTGAAAAGAAAGGCATTCAATTTGTAGTTACTTCCTGGAATGAAACTATAAATAAAATTTTTCCTAAAGTAGGTGATTAAATGAAATGCTTATATAAGGTGCCGACTAAAGATAAAGAGCTAATTAAACAAGCCAATAAAATGAATATGTCGCCTATTGATATTTGCATGATTAACGGGGAAACCTGCAATAAACAGAACTGTCCTAAAAAGGAAATGTGGAAGGAGCCTAAATAAAAAATGCTAAGAGATTATTTCTGGTATCAGCTTGGCAAGACGGCAGGAACAAACGGAAATCCTAATTCCGATATCTTTGCTTATTATGGTATTACTTTAATTCTAGCTTTAATATTTTTGCTAATAGGTTTTGTGATTAAGAAAAGGCGGTGGTAAGTAATGGCAATATTGGATTTTAAAAAGGCAAAGTTAATTTACGTAGCCCATCCTTATGGCGGTAATGATTCTAATAAAATAGCCTCTGAGGAAAATATAAACAAGCTATTTAAGCTTTATCCTGACAGGACTTTTATTAGTCCGTTACATGGTATTTGCTGCCCTTATGATAGCGTTTCTTTTGAAGAGGGTATGGAACATTGTTTTAAGCTTTTGGAAAAATGCGATGCCTTATTATTAACCGGATATTGGGAAACCAGTAAAGGATGCGCATTAGAACAAGAATTTGCCAAGAATCATAATATACCCATTTTTTATTTATCACCTACACAATTTAATTATTTATTACCTAACCCAGAGGATACGCCAGCTGAGGATAAACCAGATAAGGTTATTGACCATCCGCAGCATTATACCCAGGGTGGTATAGAATGCATAGAGGCCATAAAGGCAGCTACCACTAATTTAACCGGTATTAAGGCTGTATGTACAGCCAATGCCATTAAATATCTGTGGCGCTGGAATGAGAAAAACGGTACCGAGGATTTAAGAAAAGCCGAGTGGTATATTAACAAGCTGATCAGTGAGGTTAACAATGAGTAAAGACTGGACCGGAAATAAAAAGGCAATTTTTACATCTTTGGGAGCCAGCAATCATGCGCAGGGTAAAAGAGAAAGTAATGATTATTACGCTACCGAGCCAAGAGCGGTTGAGCTGCTTCTGGAGCGTGAAAAATTTTGTAATAATATTTGGGAGCCTGCCTGTGGTGAAGGCCACATCAGCAAAGTACTATTAGCACATGGCTATAAAGTTTTAAGCACGGATTTAGTTAACCGGGGCTATGGTTCAGGCGGTATAGATTTTCTAAAAGCTGGTGGTCCGTCTAGCGTGGACGTGTGTTTTCGGGGGGGGGTATTTGATATAATTACCAATCCACCTTACAAGTATGCTTTGGATTTTTGCAAGAAAGCTTTTAGGCTAATAAGGCCTAAGCAAAAAATAGCGATGTTCTTAAGAATCCAATTTTTGGAAGGCCAGGAGCGCCGACAATTTTTTACAGTATTTCCGCCGGCCCGGATTTATGTGGCCAGTAAAAGGCTTAACTGTGCAAAAAATGGTGATTTTAAAACCTATTCAAATAACAGAGCTATTTGTTATGCGTGGTTTATTTGGGAAAAAGGTACCTTTGGAGAGCCTGTTATCCGGTGGATTAATTAAGGGAAAGCGTGTATAGAATGACTGAGCTAATAGAAGCCATTATATGTGTTATTGTTATAGCTTTGATTTTTTACGATATTTATTCTTCGGGAGGTTACGGATGAATACTAAGACAGTTAAACATGCATTAAACGCTTACTGGTATGCAACGCAGCACTTGTGTAATTTGGCTGAGAGATATAATAGGCTAAAATCGCAGGCGGAAAAAATAACTACTACGTATTCACCTGCTCCAGGAGGTTCAGGCAATCAGGATAAGATATCTAAAGCAGCAGCTAATTTAGCAGATTTGGAAAAGGAATATCAGGCAGAATACCAAAAAGCCCGTGATGCCATGCATCGCGTAGAAGCACTTATAGGTAGCCTGGATGACTTTAAGCAGCGCCTTATTCTTGAAGATGAATACCTAGATTTTAAGAGCCGTAGGCAGATTGCATATAATAGGCATTTCTCTTACCGTACGGTTACAAGAATACACGAACAGGCATTAATAGAGCTAAATAAACACGTTTTTTAGAAAACTTGTCCTATTTTGGCCACACTTGTCCTAATTTGGCCACACTTGTCCTAATTTGGCCACACTTGTCCACCCCAAAGTGTGGTATCATGTATACTGAGCAGAAAAGGAAAACAGCTTCCTTTCAAAAGCCCCTTCTTAAACAAGGACACGGTATACACAAGCCGTGTCCTTTTCTTATACAAAAAATCGGAGTGCAAAAATACCATGGAACAGTTAGAAAAAATTAGCTATAGAATTAGAACCGTAGATACATATAACCTGGATTATCTTGATGGTAAACGAGTAGCTGGTCCTTACCAGCTGCCAATTATCAAGAAGTGCGATTACATACCTAAGGACCTGATAGGCTTTAATTATATGCTTACGCAAAAGCCGAAGCCTATGGTAGGAGTACATTTCTACTTAGATGATTACCAATTTGAGCGCCTATGGAATAGGCCTATGCTTTACTTGCATACGCTCGCTAAGTGGGATTGTGTGCTTACGCCTGATTGGAGCCTGTATATGAATATGCCCATGGCTATGAAGCTGTGGAATGTGTACCGGTCCAGGCTGATTGGCCAGATGTTACAAGATTTTGGAGTTAATGTTATTCCTACGCTGAGCTGGGCGGAGAAAGCTACATACCAATTTTGTTTTTGCGGAATTGAGCCAGGCGGTGTTGTTTCTGTTTCAACATTAGGCGTGAAGAAAAATAAAGAGGCCTTAAAAGTTTGGTTTGCTGGGATGGATGCAGCAATACAAGCTTTGCAGCCTAGCTGTGTTGTTGAATATGGCGGCGACTTAGGCTATAATTATCCCTGCAAGGTAGTACGAATAGAAAACCATGTTACCACGCGGGAAAGAAAGATAGGGAATCGTTAATGGGCGGGCGTGGAGCTGCTTTTTACGTAAAGAGATTTATAAAAAATAATGCTGAAAAGGTTGTTACAAAAGGCGATTTAATAGGTCAACATTTTAATTCAAAGGGTAAAGATTATCAATACATAGGAATTGTTGAAGATGGTTTACTTATTCAGCAAAATACTCGTGGCTCAATAGGGCTTCCGTCTAAAGTATCGATACCAAATCAAACGCTGATATTACCAAGTGCTAGAGAGCGCATTTACATAGGCGGATATGATGCTAATGGGGCTATTAAAGAGCATGTTGATATAGGACAAACGCATGTTAATAGATATCCTGATGGAACCTATGATGTATTTGATAAAGCATTTGTGCATATTCAGCATTTACAATCAGGGCATCCTGAGTATGCGTGGGATCTTAACGATGCAGAGCTTGGTAGGTATAGAAAAACAATAGAAAAAATGGGAGGTAAGGTACGTGAAAAAAATAGAATCTTACCTGAAGAGAGACAAAGTAGAATTAATAGAGTTTGAGTATAATAAAAAAACTTATGTGCTTTCAGGTTGGTGGATACTAGAAGTCTTTAAAGATGAAGGTAAAAAGGATAAAGTATCTTCTACGATTTTTGAAAGTAAGGAAGATTTTTTAAGCGCTAAAATTTTTGATGGTAAGAGTATAAGGGAAATTGATGATAGTAAAATAAAAATTTTTGAAGTTTATGAAAATTAAATGCTACCGCTGCTGAAATAATCAGTAGCGGTTTTTTATTGCTAAAAACAGGAGGCTATAAAAATGGGTGGGCGTGGTGCAGAATACGATAAAGGAAAACTTATTGATCATCTAAAGGGCGAAGGCATAGGTAAAGGTACACCGGTACCCATGGATATAGAACAATTTAAGGGTATGAGCTTGCAGCAGATAGAGGCAAGAATAAGAACGCTAAAGCATGAAGAACTATTTGTTTTAGATAAAGGCGGTAACGTAGTAGCCGCATACAAGGGCGATTCTAATAGCGTGGCCTTTCCCGAAAATCTCCGGTATGAAAAAGGGGCAACCGTTACACACGGTCATCCAAAATCAGCCGCTGAATTTGGTGGTACCTTTTCTTTTGCAGATATGAAAAATATGTTAACATCCAAGTGGACTGAACACAGGGCGACAGCATCCGGGCAGGGCGAAATGAATTATATTCTTAAGCGTACTGGCAGGGCTAATGCCAAGGGATTCTATGATCAGATTAATCGTGATTATACTAAGTTAGTGTCAGGCCTTTCCAAAACTTATGATAAAGCATATAATACAGCTAAGACCAAAGGTGCTAATACAAAGGCGGCTATGCATGTTGCCAGGCAGTCAGCAGTCGGTACTTTAAATCAGTATTATAAGAAAACCGCTGGCAAGTTTGGATTTAATTATGTTACTAGAAAAGAAGCTTATGAGTATGGTAGATAAGGAGTGATGCAGTATGGTAAAGGACCATTTAGCTAATACTACGGATGGCGATTTCTTTGATCAGATGCGTAAGATAGAACGCGATGCATTAATTAAGGCCGGCGATAAAGAGGCCTTAGCTATTCTTGATGAAGAGGAACGCAAGGCCAAGGAAGAGGCCGAGCAAGAAGAAAATAAATAACTAGATAGGAGTTAACCACTACCGATTTTTCGGCAGTGGTTTTTTTATTGCATAAATGGCTAGGGACTTTGCAAAATCTTTTTATGAATCAAAGGAATGGCGCAAGTGCAGAGCTGCTTATATTAAATATGCTAATGGTTTGTGCGAGCGTTGCGGTGAAGCTGGTAATGTAGTACATCACAAAATCCATCTTACGCCGCAGAATATTAACGATCCTAATATAACTTTAAACTTTGATAACCTAAAGCTAGTATGTCAGGATTGCCACGCCATAGAGCATAGTAAAGATTGTGAGCCTGCAATTAAATCCGGGCTAAGGTTTACAGCTAACGGCGATATTATAAAGGCCCCCCTTAAAAAATAGGGGTATGCCGGAAAAAGAAAAACCGCGTATAGGCATTAGCGTAACACACGGGGCATTTTTTAAGAGGGAGGGGGTATAGGTAAAATGGCACTAAATAGCACAATTTCTAAAAAGAAGGCGGCTATTACCAAAGAAATAACCAGACTTAAAAAAATTTACACTGATTTGGAACCAGCTAAACAAATTTTAGCCGTTAAGCTTATCGAAAGCGCAGCCTTTTTATCCGTTACCCTTAAGGACTTACAGGACCAGATGCTCGATATTAATAATTTGTCGGAAAAGCAGAAAAACGGCCCAAGGCAATATTTTACTAAGCAAAGTACAAGCGTTACGGTCTATGAATCCGCGCTAAAAAGTTACAGCGACATAATAGCCCAGCTTGATAAGATGCTGCCTAAACCTAAGCCTATCGTTAAGAAGTCTGGCGGTGAGACAAATGACGAACTTGAAGCCTTTATTAATTCCCGCTAATCCGATAGCTGAGTATTGGCAGCTGATTGAATCCGGAAAGCTTACAGTCAATAAAAAAATCCGGATTGTATATAAAAAACTAATTAGTGATATGGAAAATCCTAATAGCGTGTGGACCTACGATGATAGGAAGGCCCAGCACGCTATTATTTTTATAGAGCATTTTTGCAAACACAGCAAAGGTAAGATGGGCGGACAGCCTTTTATATTGGAGCTTTGGGAAAAGGCTTTGGTAGCTGCTGCTTTTGGCTTTGTGCATAAGATTGACAGGACTAGGCGCTTTCAGGAAGTTTGGCTGATGGTGGCCAGAAAAAATGGTAAATCAACACTAGCTGCAGCTATTGGCCTGTACATGATGATAGCTGATCAGGAACCAGGCGCAGAAATTTACGCCGTGGCTACTAAAAAGGACCAGGCTAAGATAATTTGGCTAGAAGCTAAGCGTATGGTTATGAAGTCGCCAGCTCTTCTAAGGAAAATCAAGCCGCTGGTATCCGAAATGGTTGCAAGCTTTAATGACAGCACGTTTAAGCCTCTGGGCAGTGATAGCGATACCCAGGATGGCTTAAATGTTCACTGTGGTTTATTTGACGAGGTTCACGCCTGGAAGGATAAAAACCTATATGACGTAGTGAAAGATGGTACCTCTTCCCGTGAGCAGCCTTTAATCTTAATTACTACTACAGCGGGTACGGTCCGGGAAGGTATTTTTGACCTTAAGTATGCTGAAATTGAACGAATCATAAAAGGCTATGGCGACGGTATCGAATATAACGACCGTATTTTGCCAATCATATATGAACTTGATAGACGGGATGAATGGACTAAGCCGGAATGCTGGATTAAGGCTAATCCAGGTCTAGGAACAGTTAAAAAGCTGGAGCAGCTGCAAGGTAAGGTTAAAGCTGCCCAGCTTAATCCTATATTTGTTAAAAATTTGTTATGCAAGGATTTTAATGTACGCGAAACCGGTATTGATTCTTATTTTAGCTATGACGAAATTCTTAACAGAACAAAATTTAATCCCTTGGAATTACAGCCTAAGCCTCGGTATGGTATTGGCGGCGCCGACTTATCAGAAACAACCGACTTAACAAGCGCCTGCTTAATATTCAAGCCAACTAAGGACAGCCCGCTATATTACCTTGGCATGTACTGGATACCAGAAGATGTATTTGAGCTCAGGGTACATGAAGATAAAGTACCCTATGACGTTTGGCGGGACCTTGGCCTTATCCGGGTAATACCAGGCAATAAAAACCATCCAAAGTACATTACAGAATGGTACCGGGAAATATCTAAAAAATACGATATCTTTATCAGTTGGGTAGGCTATGATGCCTGGGCTGCTTCGTATTGGGTAGATGAAATGTCAGCCGAATTTGGCCCAAAAAGTATGCTGGCCATAAGGCAGGGTAAGCAGACCTTAAGCAATCCTTTAAAAGAAATTAAGGCCGACCTAAAAGCAAAAAGAATTATCTATAACGATAATCCGGTACTTAAATGGTGCATGACCAACGTAAACATAGAAACAGATAAAAACGGTAATATTCAGCCGCATAAAGGGGTTAATCAAAAAGCGCGTATAGATGGCTTTGCAGCTCTTCTTGATGCTTATGTAGTTTATCTGGCCCATAAGGATGAATATGAAACAGATATTGGAGGTTAAACAATGAATATCTTAACCAGGCTAATTAATTTAATCACGAGGAACAAAAATCCTACCGAGGTTATGTATCAGCTCTTAAGGGAGCGTGGTAATGGATGCTGGGAGTGGGACGGTAAATTATACGAAAGCGATTTAATACGGGCCATAATAAGGCCATTTGTCATAAGTGCAGGTAAATTTAATCCTAAACAAATTACGGGTACGGCAGCGGCAACTAAGGTTAACGCTGATGCGTACCTTACTTTTTTGCTTAAATTTCCTAATCCGATTATGACAGGCCAGAAATTCAGGGAAAAGCTAGCCTGGCAATACATGCTTAATGGTAATGCTTTTGCCCTGTTATATCGCGACGAAAACGGTTTTGCTGTACAGGCCTATCCGATTAATGCCTACGGTGTTCAGGCTAAATACGATGAAAAGATGAACCTGTATTTGGAGTTTGTACTAGAGAATGGCAAAACAGTTACCTATCCCTATTCTGACGTTATCCATGTGCCGCATGACTTAGGTAGTAATGAATTATTTGGCTCCGGTAACAGAAAAGCCTTGGAGCCTTTAATGACGGTTGTTACCGCAACCGATGGCAGCATAGTATCCGCCATTAAGAATAGCGGGATTATCAGATGGCTGCTTAAGTACAGCCGGTCCATGAGGGCAGAAGAGCTAAAAACACGGGCGGAAGAATTTGCCAGCAGCTTCCTTGATACCACGGATAACAAAAATGTGGGCGTAGCTGCTACAGGCTCCGATGCCGATGCTGTGCAAATCGCGCCTAATGACTATGTACCTAATGCTTTATTACAGGACCGGACTACCCGCAGGGTGCTGGAATACTTTAACACCAACGAAAAAATCGTAATGAGCACATATACCGAGGATGAATGGAACGCGTACTACGAAGCCGTGATTGAGCCATTCGCTGTGGCTTTAGGTGAAGAGTTTACACGTAAAGTTTTTTCCCGTCGGGATATTGGCTTAGGCAACAGGATTATTTTTGATTCTACTAGCCTGCAATATGCCAGCATGAGCACAAAATTAGCCCTGGTTCAGATGGTAGATAGAGGTGCTATGACACCTAACCAGTGGCGCGAAATTCTCAACATGGGGCCAACAGGAACGCCAGAGGGTGATATGTATATTCGTCGACTGGATACCGGACTGGCTAACCAAAATAAGAACGGAGGTGAAAGTAATAATGGCAAGTGAGCTTAAGAAGTTATTAATTAACGGCACTATTATTCCTACGAGTTATCAGCTTATGTATAGCTGGTTCGGTGAAGAGGCTACTAGCCCCGACACGGTAAGAAATTTTTTAGCTAATGCCAATAAAGAAGATGTGATTGTGGATATTAATAGCCCAGGCGGTTATGTATATGCCGGCTTTGAAATTTACAACCTCTTAAAGGATTATCCGGGAAAAGTTACAGCACGGGTAATGTCCTTAGCGGCTAGCGCAGCATCTATGATAATGTGCGCCGCTGATCATGTTCAAATATCACCTTTGGCGCAAATTATGATTCATAACGTCCAAAGCCGCGGTACAGGTGATTACCGAGATTTTCAAAAGACCGCAGAAGAGCTTAAGCAGCTTAATAGAATCAGTGTCCAATGCTATATAGCCAAAACTAAAAAGCCGGAACAAGAGCTATTAACCCTTATGGATAACACTACTTTTATGAGTGCTAAGGAGGCTTTGGCCAATGGTTTTGCGGATGAGATTTTGTTTAAGGATGATAGCCAAGAAGCTAAAGTGGCGGCCGCAGAAAGTGCCTTAATCATTCCGCCTAAGATGCTAGCTGCGCTTAGCGATTATATGAAAATCAAGGAAACCGAAAAAGAAGCAAAAGCAAAAGAGCTTGAAGAGAAAAAAGAAAAGGCTTTATCCGTTGAAAATGAACGGTTAGCATATTTAACCTTAAAGGGAGGAATTTTAAATGAATAAGGAACAATATTTAGCAAAAAGGAAAGAACTTTTGGCAACTATGAAGGCTGCTTTAGAAGCTGGCGATGTTGCCAAAGCTAAGGAAACCGGTGAAGCTATTGGAAAGCTTGATGCTGATTATGCAGCTATCGCTAAGGAAGCTGCTAATATGGCAGCCCTGCAAAATCAGGTTATCCCTGCTGGTGCTCCTGTTAATGCCGGAGCAGCTGCTCCCGCTGGTGGCGCTGAAAATGATTTGAAGGCACAGGAAGAGCTATATGCTACAGCCTTCGCTAAGTTTATGATGGGCCAAAGCTTAACCAGGGTGGAACAGGAAAATTTTGATAAGATTAACGCTCCTACTGCAGCCATGACCGAAAGTGAGCACTCTGTACTTGTACCACACACTTTACGCGCTGGTATTTGGGAAGAGATTGGCAAGGTTCATCCTATTTTGGCTAAGGTAGCCAGAACTATGGTACCCGATGATCTAGATATTTTAGTTGAAACTGATTCCGGTGATGATGCCACTTGGTACGACGAGAATACTACTGTTGCAGATGGCGATACTAAGCAGGTAATGGTTACTCTTAAGGGTAATGAATTGGCTAAAGCAATTCCTGTTACCTGGAAGCTTAAGAAGATGGCCATTAATGAGTTTTTAACCTATATTGCTAAGAAGTTGGCTGATAAGATGGCCAATGCTTTAGCTGAGGCCATTATGAATGGTAAAGGCCAGCCTGGTAATGAAGATACCTTTAAGGGCCAACCTAAGGGTATTTTAACCGCCTTGGCTGCTGAAACCAGCACACCGCAAATTATTACTTATACCGCAGCTGACGGTATTAAGTATTCTACTTTGACCAGCTTAATGGCCAAAGTAAAAAGCGGGTATCTTAGTGATGCATGCTTTTACGCTACCAATACCACTATTTGGACACAGCTTGCTAATATCGTAGATACTACCGGCCGCCCGATGTTTATTCCCGACGTTACCAATGGTACTGTTGGCAAATTATTTGGTATTCCCGTATTTGAAGAGGATTCCGTAGCAGATGGTGCAGTAGTTTTGGCCAATGTTGCTAAAGGCTACGTTATGAATGTAAAAGAAGATGTAAGCATGTACTTTGAGGACCACATAAAAGCACGTACCACCGATTACATGGCTTACGCTTTGATTGATGGCATGCCTATTACTACTAAGGCCTTTGCTTTGCTAAAAAAATCAGCTTAACCGTAAGCCCTGAAACGGCTACATTTAGCAAAGCTGCGGCAGCTGATGTAGTGCTTACGGTTGCAGGAGCCACTGCGATTACTGCTCTAAAGAATGGTACATCTAATGTTAATACGGCTAATTATACGATTAACGGCTTAGCATTAACCATTACAAAAGAGTACTTAGCCGGCTTAGCTAACGGTGATAAGACATTCACTGTGGTTACTGATGCAGGGAGCGTAGTATCTACTGTTACGGTAGGTGATTAATAATGGCTTTAACGCATGCAGAAGTTAAGCTGTATTGCAAGGTTGATAATGCAGAGGATGATATGCTTATTGAAGGCCTTATTGAGGCCGCCGAAGCCTTATTGCTAGAACAGTGCGGTAAGACTACTTTTGTTGGCAACGATGGTACGGCAAATGAACCTATTGAAGATACAGCCCTTTTTCAGACTGCACAAAAGCAGCTGATAGCTCACTGGTTCGATAACCGTACCGCCGCTTCCAGCGGTGCCTCAAAAGATATGCCTTTTAGCGTAGATATGCTCATAGCTCATTTTAAGTATTCAAAGGAGTACGTATGAAAAAAAATTATGAGGTAGGGGAACTTAAAGACAGGATTCAAGTCATGCGAGGCGCTAACACTAAGGATTCAGAAGGCAATCGCATTAAAGAACCCTACGCAGAAATTTTACGGCTATGGGCTAATATCTATTTTAAGTCATCCGATGTAGTGAGCTTAACCGGTGATTTAATTCATTCAGTCAGAACCGAAATAACAATACGGTATCGTACGGATATTCTTGAAGCAGATAGAATTATTGATTATGTTCATAAAAGAACCTATGAACAGACAGCGCCAGCCATGGTTACACCTAACCGAAAATGGCTGGTACTTATCTGTCGAGAGGTGGTTGATCCGGATGGGGAACAATAATTACCCAAATATTTATACTATCTTTGACAAACTGGAAGCTGATGCTAAGAACCGGCTTAAAAAAGCCTTACGTGATAGCGCGCAGCTTGTAGTTAATGAGGCCAAAAGTCGTGTACCGGTAAAAACGGGTAGGCTTCGGGATAGTATAGTTATTGAGGATAAATACGAAACCGTATTATTTATTCGGGTACAGGCAAAAAATAAAAATGTTGCATACGGGCGAATAGTTGAGTTTTCGCCCGTTATTAATAAGCCGTTTTTATATCCGGCAAGGGATGCTAAGCTCAATGATATAAAGAAAAAGTTTGAAGATGCTTTAGGGGAGGCCGTTAAAAATGTTCAGCATGAATGAAAAAGTTTATGCTGCCTTATCCAAAAATGAAGTGATTAAGGCAGCCTGCGGAACAAGAATTGACCATAACGGAACACCAGATGGCGGTACATATCCTGCTTTGTATTATGGTGAGATTTCTAATGTACCGGCCTTAATGGCTGATAACATGGAAAAGTTTACCAGGCTTACCATACAGGTAAGCATACTAAACGATACCGGGGCATTTGGTGAACTGCCTAAAGCGGTTGAAACTGTAATGCTAGGACTTGGCTTTATCAAGTTTAGCTATAATGACTTGAATTGGATTGACAACGGAAGCCGTATTTATTGCAAGGCTATGAGATACACTATTGGAGGTGTAAACGAATAATGAATACTATTGGTTTGGATAAGTTTTATTACGCAAAGATTACTAAAGATGATTCTACCGGGGTAACTTACGAAACACCGGTAGCCATTCCGGGATTACGTAAATTTAGTATTAATCCTAATGGCTCTAATAATACGCTTTTTGCTGATAATGGCCCGTGGGAAACTGCATCGGCCCTAGGCAAAATTAGTATTAGTATTGAGCTGGCAGAATTACCTTTAGAGCATCAAGCCGCTTTACTTGGCCATACAGTAGCAAAAGGTGTATTGGAGAAAAAAGCTACAGACGAGGCACCTTATGTGGCTATTATGTGCAGAGCGACTAAGGGCAACGGCAAGTATGCTTATATTAAGGTTTTAAAGACAAGATTTACGGTACCTACCACTGAGGTTGATACCAAAGAAGATAATGTGGCGTTTAAGACACCTACAATTACCGGTGAAGCCGTGCAGCGCAAATATGATACTAAGTATATGCGTATTGCGGATGAAGATGCTACCGGTTATGAGGATGTATCCGGCACTTGGTTTACAAGTGTTGAGCCCACTGTATAACACAAAATTAGGCGGACCTTTTATGGCCCGCCTATTCTTATATAAAGGAGAAATTTAACTATGAAAATTCCCGAAATTATTATTAACGGTAAAACATATATTGCAAAGAAACCAAAAATCAAATATTGGGACCAGGCAGAAACTTTGGGCCAGCGCCTAGTAGAAAGCGATAACTTTGTACTCGAATATAGCAAATTTATTGCCGATGGCTTTGATGGTCTTACCACTGAGCTGGTAGAAGATAATATTGACCTGGCTGACTTAAAGCCTAAATGCTTAGAGATTATATCCTGGCTGCGTACGGTTGTTAATGAAAAATTAGAGGCAATCCCAAACGTGGAAAGCCAGGAGAGCAAATAAAGTTATCCTGGCAGGAACAGGTACAAGCTATCTATTATTTTTGTGCTCACGAATTTAACTGGACAAAGAAACAGATAGGTAAGCAAGATATTAACTTTATTATGGATTTATTAGTAATTAAGGATAAGCTTGAACATCCCGCAGGCAATAAGCCTGAATACGGCATGAGTAAGCAGACCGCAAGGGCTTTAGGGATAATAGTTTAGAGGTGAAATAGCGAATGTCAAAATCAGTAGGCAGTAATGACCTTTCCATGAAAATGGGCATGGACCTGTCAGAATTTGAGCAGGGTTTTATAGATGCCAAAAAATCTTTTAGGCAGAATATGGCCCAGCTTAGGGGCATGAAGAAAGACCTAAAACTTAAAATGGATATTGACATAGCCAAGTTAGGACCGGCTGCTACGGAAACGCAAAAGCTGGCCGTGCGTGAACAGTACTTAACGCAGCAGATTACAGCTCAAAAGGCGTCTGTAGCATTGCTGAATGATCAGTATAGTAAGATGGCTTCCCTAAAAGGGGAAAATGATAGGGCCAGCAAGAAGTTACAGACCAGTATGCTATATGAACAAAGGTCCCTGGCCAATATGCAGAATGAGCTGCAACGGACTAAGCAGGCAGGTTCTTTGGGAGGCCTTAGAGGTGCCCTTGATACAGGAAGTGCCTTAGGACTTAATACCGGAGCTGCTGCTTCCATTGCATCGGCTGCGGCTTTTATCGGTCCGCAGGCTGCTTTAGTGGCAGGCTTAGCTGCAGTTACTAAAGGTGCTTTTGATATGACAGAATCCGCCACTAAAGCCGGTGATTCTTTGTATATGATGTCTAACAGGATGGGCATTTCAGCGCAGGATGCAGCTCAGCTTAGCCGTATGCTCCAATTTGAGGATGTCGATACGCAGGCTTTTACAGGAGCTATGATGCGCCTGGATAAACAGCTGCTTAATGCCGGTGAAAATGGTAACGCTATTACTTTAATGCTATCCCGTTTTGGCGTAAATTTAACCGATGCCAAAGGTAATTTGCTCCCGATGAATAAACAGTTAGAAAAGCTGGCAGAAGGTTATAGAATTGCTGCGGCTGCAGGGGAACAAGATGCTTATGTTACACAGATTTTAGGAACCAGAGGCATGGCCTTAATTCCTATTTTACAAAAGTATTCAGATGCTCAGGATATGGCTAATAAGGTAGCTAGCAGCGATATTCCCATAGATAAAGCCCATGAGCTAACCGAGCAGCATAAGCTACTTAATATGCAGGTAGGGAGCTTGGAAAAGGCTTTTGGAGCGGCTTTTATTCCTTTAGCTAATGAAATATTACCGGCTGCAACGGAAGCCCTTAAGAAGTTTGCTGACCTGCTTAATGATACTAAAAAGGCGGTAGATAGTAAGGATAGTAATAGTGGCTTTACCATTGGTAAAAGAATCCATGACAGCATAACAGAAGTTAAAACGGCTATGCATAATGGCTTTTTTAAAACACTGTTATACAATTATTCGTTTGGGAAAAATAAAGGTAATCCTCTTTTTGATTTAGAGGAATCTAAAGCTCAGGCCGAAAAGTTAGCTAAACAAGAAAAAGAAGTTTTGCAGCAAGTAGAAGCCAAAAAGAAAGCTGCTCAGCTGGGCGATAAGCCGAAAACATCTGAACAGGAAAAGAAAGAGCAGGAGCAGCAAAAAAAGATACAGGCTTTACAGCTCGAAACTTTTAAGCTTACGCATGACCAGCTTACTAGCCAGCTGCATGACTTAGATTTAAAAGCTGAGGCATACAGAAAAGAGGGCCAAAGCGAAAAGGATATAACCGCTTATGTGGAAGCAGAAAAGGCCAAAATCAGAGAGGAATTTCAAGCTAATACTCTGGACCGCCTTAATTCTATATATAAAACCGACTTACAAAATAGGTTGGACAGTATAGAAAAAGAAAAGCAGGCATATATCAAAAAAGGCGTAGATGAGGTGGAAGCAGATAAATGGGCGGCTGACCAGAAAAAGGCTATCACCCAGGAAGCAGCCTTAGATGTCATTAAGAAAAATAAAAAGCGCCTACTTGAATTGCAGGATGCCATGAAAGCGGACCAGGGAAGTGGTACCGTGTCCGGTATTGATCCTAAAACCGGCAAGATGCGTACCATTGACATTAACGGCCGCTCCGGCGGTACTGTTTCTGCCATTGATCCTGCTACCGGTGAAATGAGAACAATTAATATCCCTGGTACTACAGCGCAAAGCAGGGTAGAGGCCTTACAAGAAAAATATAGGCTGGAAGATCTTAAGGCTGCAGGTGTATCTCCCGACGATAGATATTCCATGTCAGCTATCAGCAAGCTTCTTGATATTAATAAATACAACAAGGACCATTTACTTGATGGCATTCTTACCAATGGTAATGTGTCAACGCCTAACAATGTTTTTGGTGCCCAATTCCTAAGCGGGATGGCTGCTCCAAAGGTAATCAATAATCAGCCGAATATTACGGTTAACATTGATCAGCCCATTGTTAGGGATAACGGGGATATATCCTCTTTAGCCGATATGGTCGCAGATAAGATACAGCCCGCTATCGAGCAGGCCTTAGGAGGTCAGGGCAATGGCTACTAAGATTGGCGATGTTCAAACGGTTGGCAAGGTAACTGACTTTGCCACAATTCCAGATGATAGGCAGCTAATACAGCCGCTAGTAGATCCTCCTTATAATGCTGCTATTGACAATGGCTATCACGAAACAGGCGATACCTATACTTTTTCGTGTGTTCTTTCCGTAGCTGATTTTGCCACGGTTAAAGGCTATTGGATAAACAGAACCAAGGTTACTGTAGTAAATGAGGATGGGGAAGCCTTAAGCAGCTGTCGTATTAGGATTTTAAGCTATAAGCCTAAGGAAGGCTTTGAAAAAACTTATAAGACCGTTTCTATAGGGATTTGGAGAGTATAAAAATGGGTTATCAAAGCTTTAATATTAACTTGCAAAGCAAAACAATATCGGATACCTTTTCAGCCGTCGCTACGGATGCTCCCACTATAGGCGCTAGCGTAGCTAGGACTATCTTAGGAGAGACTTTTTCTTTTGCGGTTGATAGTTATACCTATAATCCGGATAACGGCTTATACGCAATCCAGGGCAGCTATGACATGAACTCTAAGCTTAATGATGATATCGATGGCAGCTCTTACTCGGCAAGTGCTACAGCCAGCGAACTGTTAGGAAATTTTGCAGGGGCGATGTCAAAGACAGTTATCAGCGCCTTTGATAATTTTAAGCCAACCGGCATATTAGTACGTAACGGTTCAAGCTGGACTACTTACGAAAGCTTTGGCAGCATGCTTAATAAGGTATTCGGGTGGACGGGAATTATACCGACTACGATTGTCAATGTTTTTGAGCGTGGTTCTACAATCTACGCTATCCAGAGAGGTAAAGAGCCTGGAACAGCTATTGATATTACCGGATGGTGTAATAAAGCTGCATATAACTATCGTAAGATGGACCTGCTTTATAATGCTACCCATGATTATTACCTTTCGGGTGAAGCTATTGATACTAATACCGATGGCGACACTACAGCAACAGCTCCGGATACATTAATCTCCGGTCAGTTTACGGATAATAACGGCCAGCTGACACTAAGCTATACCAGCGGCCTTTTACGTACTGAATTGTTTAACAGCTCTGATGGTAATGTAACTTATACGACTACATATACCTATGGCACAAGCTATTATCCTCCCACGAATTTACTGCAAAAAGTTACTGAGAGAAAAGAAACCATAACGCCGGAAATTCCTGATCCTATAACTGAAAGTATGCTGCCTTATGACGTTGTTGATGAAAAGGATACCACGGCAACACTTATCAATACGGTAAGCATGAATGGAAAAGACCTTATAGAAAGTAATGAAACAATTACTACTATTTCAAAAGGCTATACAATAACTGCTACAGACGGGACAAAAGGAACAAGGGCGGATACTACGGAAACCCATACTAATAAAACTACTTATTCGGAAATTGGCCAAGGCCAGTGGAGCGTAGTAACTTATCGTGATGGGGCTCTTACGGGTTCTCAGATAGTTAACAATAATCCAGGTTGCAAGGCTACCCCTTATGCGGTAAAGAGCAAGTCAACCATGAGATCGTATCGTGGCGGCTATACCTTACCCGCTCGTGTAAAACTTCCAAAAAAATTTAATGGTAGCACTAATATTAATGTTTCTGATAGTGATACCTTAAGCCGTATTGTATCAGCTATCGAGGACTTGCATGGAAAGACACAGGAAAAGGTAACGCTTGAATACTATGGCCCTTCATTGATTGACTTTTTAGCTATGGTTATATACAAAGGCAATAGCTATTATCTTGATAGCAATAACATTATGTTAACTAAGGATAAACTTTGTCAAAGCTTAACCTTACTGAGGTGGTATTGATATGGGAATAAGAACTTTGGCCAATTACATAGCAACCAGGGTAAAAGGTAAAACAAGTACGCATGCTGCTTATCCAGCCGTGTACCATGGGGACTATGTTTACATGGATGGCCGTAATTATAAATGCGATGTGGCGGTAGATATTGAGCTGACCGATGGTGAATCTTGCTGGGTAGTACTTAATGACAATGGCAATACAGCCGTAATAGTAGGTAAATAATATGAAACTAGAATTGGTAACGGGCCTGGATGGCAGCAGGATAATTACAGAGAGTGGTATTAAATCACCTATTGGCAATAGGCATTTTGCCGTAGGTGAGGCTGTATGGGTAGATGGTTCTATTGTTTTTGGGAGTGAAAGAAATAGCCAGCCAGTAGTTATACATTCTACGGGAGATGGCGTAGATAATTTAATAACAATGTATTTGTACAATGATGCAAGCAATTTGAATCATATAGTTATATATGATGTAAAAAATGAGCAAATTTTAAACGACCTTACCTTAAATTTTACCTACGATATAGGCAACACATCGATGCGCTCTTTTACATATAACAAAAGATTTACTAAGCTTGCGATGTTGTACGAAGATTACACTACACGAGCTTTAACGGCTTATATTGTTACCGCATCAGGCTGCACCGTTAAAACGTTTGGCGGTTATATGTATGATGTAATGAGCTGGTACACATGTTACTTTGATGATAATGATAAGTTGATTAATAAGGTATTTATTAATGATTCTGGCAATAATCTAATACGCTTTATAACATATGTAGATGGTGTCGCTACTAACATAAGTGATATGACTAGCTTTATGGCAAGCACATTTGACAGAGCTTATAGTATTGCAAGTGCCGGTACATATTCGCTTACATCATCCGATGATGAATCATTTTTGACAAAGGGCGGAACGGTAGATGATTATACCGTATTTGAGCAAAGTACAAGCTTTGCAAATGATAGTTATACTGCTAGTACTGGAACAGCCAGCGGTCAAATCAGCATGGTTAATGATTATATATGTTTAGTAAATGCCGAATCGCTTGCAACAGCATGTCCCAACCATTTACTAGATACTAATTGTGCTAATGATGTAATAAAAACTTTGTATGATGCGACAAGCGCCAGTATTGTTATTGGTGACGAAACTAAAACCGAAAGAACGGCTCAAAAATGGAAAACTTATAATAGCGAGGTTTACGCTGGCGGTAGTGGCTATATTACGGCGTTAAGCGACGGAACAATTATGAGCATAGGCTCAACAAATCGTGGTGTTGGTGAGGGTAAGCAAGTCTATTTTATTGAAAATGGCAAAATAACATATACAGATACCAACGGCGCTGAAAGAGTAAGCAAACTAGATTTAATAATACATAGAAAAAATTATAAATTAACATGCTCTCTGGGCAATAGCGGAACTGGGAAAGACATTGGCAACACAATTGTTTTACAAAACGGTTTTAAACTTGTTGCAACAAGCTTAACACCATCAGGCGTAATGTTTGATGCTTATTTCGTTAACAATAATTTTAGGATACCTTATTATCCTAATGGCAACGTTGGACAAGTGTCGTGTAGTATTTTCCCAGATGCTGTACAAGCAACAACAAACAAAGTGCTGATATTAAGATATGCGGGCGTTGACTCCGGAGATAATGGGCAAACACTAAAATTATACAAAACAGATGTAAGCGTTGACGATGGTACAATTTTGCCGAACGGAGATTATATTTACAATTCAACCGTTTTGACAAAGACATTAAAAACCAAGGAATTAAATGCACTAATCGAAATGATAATTAAAAACAAAGATATACCTAGCAGCTAAATGGCTGCTTTTTTTATGCCCATTTTAGGAGGTGCAAAAAATGGCAATCACAGCAAAAAACGGAAGGATATACTGCCCCATTGGTGATGCCGACACGATAGCCTTCGAGCTAATTGGTATTGACGGAACAGCGTATACCCTTTCAGACGGCGAAATCTTAACCTTTGAGGTGAAGAAAACAAAAGATAGCGAAGCACTGCTTACCAAACAGGTTACGGCGCTGACAGACGGAGTGGCCCAAATAGATCTGACAAATACAGATACGGCTGCTTTAACGGCAGGCTTTTATTTGTACGGTTTTAGAAGCTCTCTCAATAATACATTAGTAATTGCCGGTGATTTTATCGTTGTTAAGGGGGTGGTAGCATGACAGTAAGACTTGTTGACCAGGCAAAAGTATACGTTAAAACACTGCAAACCTATCTCTGGGCGCAGATTAAAAACACACCTACCTCTATCAGCGGTTACGGCATTACTGATGCCTACACCAAAACTGAGGTAGATAAGATCATTACCGATTCCAAGGCCCTGGCCGTTACCAGCGTAACCGGAATAGATGCCAAAATTACCGTTATTACTAACAGCAAAGAGAGCAGCTTCACCATTGATAATGTTGCCAATGCGGTTAAGGCTGCCAAGGATGGCGCAGGTAATGTTATTGTCGATACTTACGCAACAAAGGAAGCTTTGGCCAATACGAATAAAAATGTGGCTGACAATGCTACAGGCATAACTGATCTTAATTCAGCCATGCAGCTTAAGGCACCTTTGGCCAGTCCGACTTTTACCGGCAAGGTTACTGTGCCGGCATTCATAAGGCACGTGCTTCATGTGCAGCGTGGCCATAACTGAACTGAAAGCTGTCCTCAGCTGAGTTGTGGTCATGGCAGCAACCGTGGTCCCTGACAGGCGTTTCTCAAACATTGGCCAAACACTGTCATGAATAGGTATTACACGGTTACGTCCGGCTGGTGTCTTACTCTGGCGGACCGTCAGGAAGTGCTGCTTAAGATTTATGTCTGACGGCCTGAGTTTCAGGAATTCAGCATACGGCCTCATGCCGGTGTAAATAAGCATCAAGATAATTTCCGCTTCCGGAAGTCCTGATCGGTACAGCTTCCTTATCTGCCGGACAGTAAAAGGAACACGTTCCTTGCGCTTACTATCTTTGCAGACTGTTACATAAAGAGAGTAATCCTTTTCCACAATATCGTTTTTCATAGCGTATTCGTACATCATGTGGAAAAGTGTCCTGACCTTCTTTTGCGTGGAATAGCCAGCATTAAGATTGTTGACCAGGTTTTGCAGGTCAGGAAGCTTGATAGTCTGGAATGGCTTGTCATATAGCTTTTTACAATGCCGGTAAGAGCTAGTGTAACCATTTCTGCCAGCTTCTGAAAGCACTGGCCAATGTTCGTCCCTGAACGAGCTGAAAACCTGCTCAAAGCTGATTTTAGAGCCATAGTAGTTAGGCGCTTTGTTGTAATGAACCAGAAAGGTAAGAGCTTCCTGGTAGCTTGCAAAATAACCAATGGCCTTCTGCTTGCCGTCAATGGTTTTCTTGACTACGAACGGACGGCGCCTGATACCGCTTAGCTGGTAAACAGTACCAAAATTGTTTGGTAATTTCATATAAACATCTCCTTTAATCTTTAATTATACACAGGAGGGAACGGAGGTAAAAATGGATCCTGAGAGAGTGCTGATGTGGGTAGGAATCATAGGGCTTGCCATTACGATAACAGCAGGAATATCTAAGATAGTGAGAGTGGTATTCCAGCAGGCCCAGCAGCTTTTAATATCACCGTTGACTTCTGAAATGTCCCACCTAAGTGAAAAAATAACGACCTTTGGCAACCAAGTAGAGAAATTCAGTGATGCCCTGACTAATGCCAGGGAGAGAATTGCTAAGGTGGAGGACAGTGCCAAGCAAGCTCATCACAGACTTGATGATTTAAGCAAAAGATTTGATGACCACGTGAACCGGGAAGGGATGTGATTCCAATGGGCAAAATTATTAAGCTGCTCAATAAGCTAGTAGAAAAGCTTACGCCTGCTCATGCATCCATGAAGTACATTGTTTGGTATGCCCTAATGCTGGTATTCAGCAGCGTTATATATCTGATAGCCTGGCTGTTTAAATGGTATATAGAAGGAAAACCAGATTTACCATCCTTGTTAGCTTTTATACATGAGATAGCATCAGCTGCATGGATTGCTGTTATAGGATTCTGCGCAAAGTATTTTATAGATAGGAATGCTGACGGTATTCCAGATGAGCTAGAGGGCAAAGGAGGTGATCATTGTGTACGGTAAGAAACGCGGAGGCTGCGGCAAATAAGAGGTATTAGAAAAGGCGTTACCTATTTGGTAGCGCCTTATTTATTTAGGAGGAAAATTATGTTACAAAATATTTTAGTTAATAAAAGCGAAAATAGAATTTATGCAATAGATGAAGATGGTAATGTAATTAAATATTATGAAATGAGCAAAGATTTTTGGCCAGGAGAGAATGAATCAGGTCAAAGTTATTGTAATGCTGAGAACGGAGAATATGATTTAACTGGTCAAGAAATAGATGCTGACGGACCATATAAAGGGGACGGAAGCCGTGATTTGGAAAAAGATGTTATGCCTTTTGGATGGGCCTATATTAATTTAGATGAACGTGGCCATGCTATTCATTGTGGTGGTAGTAATTTGGGTTGGCCTGGTAGTGATGATCCAGAACAAGAACTAACCAAAACAAATGGATGTTTTAGAATGCACAATAAAGATGGTTTTGAATTAGCTAAATTGGCTGTAAAAGCAAGGAACTCTGGTATAAAACTTATAGCTACAGTAGAAGGCTAAACAATTTGGGAAAGAGAACAAGCCATGGCTGCTATTGGCCAATAAAATACGGGTGGGTGGGCGTAAGGCTTGTTAGAAAGGCTAAGATGGACACATTAATTAATTTAATCCTTATAGTTGTAGGAGCAAGTTTCTTTTATCCGCTATATAAACATAGGAATCATAATTCAACTGGAGACATTGGAGAATGGATTATTGATATGACCAAAGCTTTTGTAGGACTTATCATATTAATATTTGTGGTTATGAGGTGGTAAAATGCTTGAACAACTAAAGCAATATAAAACTGTTATCATTATTGTAGCTAGTATTCTTATATTATTTGCAGCCTTCGGATTAGGATATAGAAGTGGATATGGAAGTGGATATAGAAATGGTTATGATAAAGGTAAAAGTGAAGCTAAGGTAACAAATAATGAAATTAAGATACCGGGAGAAGCTACCACAGAAACTAAAACGATTATTCAATATGTGCCTAAGATTGTGGACACACAAACCGGAGAAACAGAAAAAACTGATTTGGAAGTGGCTATTCCTAAAACAGACTTCCATGTAAAGGTTAATGGCCAGGAACAAATTATTGCGAAGGATGATACTGAAAAACAAGTTTTAGAAAAAAATAAAATCACTTTGGACCAAAAAAGCACTGCAACCTTTGAAGTGAAAGTACCCACAGTAGATAATACTCGTAAATGGGCGGTAGGTATCGGATACAGTAACCATGGAATAGCCGGTAAAATCGACTTCCCAATAAAAAAACCCGTAGGCGGATGGATTTATGGCGATAGAAAGACCATAGCCGGAGGCATACAGATAAGCTTCTAATAATATTGATAGATAAAACCCCGAGGAGTAATTCCCCGGGGCTTATTTTATAGTCATAAAAATTTTAATCTTGTTTTGTTGTTTTTGCTGTGCTAATATTATTTTAATAGAGGGGGATGAAAAAGAAATTGTACAAGAATAGATGCGTCAATTACAGAAAACTTGAAAGCATGCTTGGTACTAATCTTTTAGTATATGTTACTGGTGATCGCGCTGGTATGGAAACCCAAATTGCTCAAGATGTGATTGATATTTTTATAGATCACCTTGATAGAATTGGTGTTATAAAAAAACTTACTCTATATTTATACACGCGTGGTGGAGATTTAGGGGCAGCATGGAATATAGTTAATTTAATTAAACATTATTGTGATGAATTTGAGGTAATAGTACCACACAAGGCACATAGTGCTGGTACATTAATTAGTATCGGTGCAAATGATATAATTATGACTAAACAAGCGACATTAGGGCCTATTGACCCAAGTATAAATACCCCGCTTAATCCTATAAATCCTATGTCGCCTAATCAGAGAATTCCTGTAAGTGTGGAAGCTGTTAAAGGATATTTGGCCTTTGCTAAAGAAGAATTAGGTATAAAAGATGATGATGCGCTTGCCAATTTGATGATAAAACTTTCGGAAACAGTTCATCCGTTAGTATTGGGACAAGTTTATCGATCTAGATCTCAAATCAAAATGTTAGCAGAAAAATTACTAACTAGTCAAATTAAAGATCAAGCAAAGATTCAACATATTATTTCATTTTTATGCAGTGATTCTGGTAGTCATGACTATACGATTCATCGTAGAGAAGCAAAAGACGATTTAGGACTTAATATTATAAAACCAACTCAAGACCTATATAAAATAATTAAAGATATTTATGATGATATTAATGCTGAACTTGAATTTAATCATCCTTTCAATGCTCAAACAATAATTAAAGATAAGGATAGTACTGATTTTGTTGTAAAACGTTGTTTGGTTGAAAGCACAAAATTTGGTTCGGACTATCTTGTAACTAAAGGCCGAATTTCAAAAAAAATTATTCCACCGCCTGTAATTCAATTAGCACCTGGAATGCCATTTCCGCCATTATCTTTGCAAAATTTGCCAACACAAAATAAGAAACAAGTTCCACCACAGATGCCGATTCCTAAAAAGAAAAGTCCAGATATTGCAACTAAGCTTGTAAGTACTGGTAATGAAAGTTTAGAAATTAATATCACATATGAGGGATGGGAACATGAAAAAAATACAGTACAAAGAAAACATAAAAAATAATAAAATGCTAAAAATAGAAACAAAAAAAACTAACTCTAATGTTTTAGCTAATTATATTAGCTCTGTAAGCAGTGATACTGGTCACAAATATGATATCTATTTTACAAGTGAAGCTAACTATATAAGTACTAAATCTGCATTATAATGTTAATAACAGATACTTAGTTTTAGGTAATATCAGTTGCTGTCACAGCGTTTTTATCGGTTAGTTTAAAAGCAAATGGTATTAAAGAGGTCATGAGCTCGATTCTCATCGCCTCCGTCAATGAAAAGCAAGAGCCAGCCTAGGTTTTGACAACTTAGACTGGCTTATTTTTATGACCTTTTCCGTAATAAATAAAAAAGCCTATCCAGTAAGGATAGGCAAGTTTTACGCGCTTTTTTCACGCTCTATTGCAATGGTGAAGCTTTTAGGACTTTGAATGGTAGCGCCAATGAGAATCGAACTCATGATTTCGCCTTGAGAGGGCGACGTCTTAGCCTCTTGACCATGGCGCCGTATTAAATTGGCTCCGGGACTAGGGCTCGAACCCAGACTAAAAGATCCAGAATCTCTTGTGCTACCATTACACCATCCCGGAATGTGTAAAAACAGCAGTAAATGCACTGGGAATAGTCTCCCGTGTCACTCAAACAGTATAAAAGAAAAAACGAGGTATGTCAAGGTAAAAAATAGAAGAATTCACTACATTAACCTGATTATTGGGTCAAATCAGCTATAGTTAAATCCCAATTGCCGTATTTGAGCGCTATTGATACATAGCCTGACTTATGTTTCCAGATTTGGTAGCTATGGGCACTGGTAAGATTTAGTTCGTACCCATTAGGAAATGAGGCTGTACCGGTTGGAATGATAGGAACTGCGTTCAAATACTGGGGAGTGCTGTTTACCATGACGTTTACATCTGTTTCCCCGGTGGCGACATTGTTATCTATCATATACAAGGTTAAAGAGCTTTCCATGGAGCGCATATCTGCTAAAATTTTTGTAGCACGAGCTGTGGCTTGGGCATCCAGAAAACGGGGAATGGCTATGCCGGCCAAAATGCCCAAGATGGCAATGACGACGACTAATTCTATTAAAGTAAAACCTGATTTTGGTTTTGACATAAAGAGGCCTCGCTTTCCTAATTTTTTATTATTATACCATAAATGAAATTTTATGCTATAATAATGTGGTCGAAAGACAGGCAAGGGATGCTACTTAGGCGTCCCTTTAACTTTTCCTGGTTATTATGATATAATAAGTTGTTATTTTTTTGAGTTTTTTATTACAAGTATAGAGGCGGTGAAAAAATGAAAGTTACTGTTAAAGATGTTAAACACATTGCCAATTTGTCTCGTTTGACTGTTTCCGAGCATGAAATTGAAAAATTCACGGAGCAATTTAACCAAATCCTTGACTATGCCGATATTTTGCAAAAAGTGGATACTACCGGCATTGAGCCTACTCCTTACGTACTACCCTTAAGCAACGTCTTAAGAGAAGATGTTGCAGTACAAGGTGTTAGCCACGAAGAGGCTTTAAAGAACGCTCCGGAAGTACACAATGGCGGCTTTAAGGTACCGAGAGTTCTGGAATAAGGAAGGGAGACAAAAAAGTGGAATTATATAGAGGTACAATCCATGAGCTCCACGAAAAGCTGGTAAAGAAAGAAATTAGCTCTGTGGAACTTACTAATAATGTATATGACAGAATTGCTGCTGTAGAAGACAAGGTCAAGGCGTATATTACCTTGGACAAAGAAAATGCCCTGGCTCAGGCAGCGAAAGTAGATGAAAAGATTGCTAAGGGAGAGGCTATAAAGCCTTTGGCAGGCATTCCCGGCGCTATTAAGGATAATATTAGCACCAAGGGCTTGAAAACCACCTGTGCTTCCCATATGCTGGAGAACTTTATTCCTATTTATGATGCACATGTTATTGAAAACTTGCGTAAGGACGATACTATTTTCCTGGGCAAAACCAATATGGATGAGTTTGCCATGGGTTCTACCACGGAAACCTCTTATATGCAGGTTACTCATAATCCCTGGAATTTGGACAGGGTTCCCGGTGGTTCTTCCGGCGGCAGCGCTGCTGCCATTGCAGCCGGTGAGACTATTTGGGCGTTGGGTTCTGATACCGGTGGATCTATTCGCCAACCGGCTTCCTTTAATGGCTGCGTAGGTATTAAACCGACCTATGGTCGTGTTTCCCGTTATGGTTGTGTGGCCTTCGCTTCCTCTTTGGACCAAATTGGACCTATTACTCGTGATGTGACTGATGCTGCTTTAGTGCTAAATAACATTTGCGGATTGGACCCGCATGATTCTACTTCCTTGCCTGCTGAGGTACCTGATTTCACCAAAGCCTTGCGCCAGGATGTTAAAGGCCTGAAGATTGGTATTCCTAAGGAATACTACGGTGATGGTATTGACGCTAAGGTGAAAGAGCAGATCCATTTGGCTATTGAAAAATATAAAGAATTAGGTGCAGAGATTGTAGGTATTTCTCTACCCCATACTGAGTATGCGGTAATTACCTATTACATTATTGCTCCCGCTGAAGCATCTGCCAACTTGGCACGTTTTGATGGAGTTCGGTACGGCTATAGAAATAAACAAGCAACCTCTGCTCCTGAAATGACTACAGCCAGCAGAACTGAGGGCTTTGGCGCAGAAGTAAGACGTCGTATTATGTTGGGCACCTATGTACTGAGCTCTGGCTACTATGATGCTTATTACAACAAGGCTATGCAAATCCGTACCTTGATTAGAAATGACTTTACGGAAGCTTTCAAGAAGTGCGATGTACTCTTGACACCAACTTCTCCTGTAGTAGCTTATCCGGTAGACGGCAAGATGGATCCTTTGACCATTTACATGCTGGACGTAACAACCATTCCTGTTAATATGGCAGGATTGCCGGGCATTTCCATTCCTTGCGGTTTTGCAGATGGCATGCCTGTAGGTATGCAACTAATTGGTAAGGTATTGGATGAGGAAACTATTCTTCGTGCTGCATATACCTTTGAACAGGCTACTGAGTTCCATAAACAAGTAGCAGCTTTAGGAGGTAAATAATCATGACAGAATATACAACCGTTGTTGGTTTGGAAGTACACGCAGAATTGAAAACCAAGTCTAAGGCTTTCTGTTCTTGCTCTACTGCTTTTGGCAGCGAGCCTAATACTCACGTTTGCCCGGTTTGCTTAGGTATGCCGGGAGCACTTCCTGTAATGAACAAGGAAGTAGTGGAGTTTGCTCTGCGCTTCGGTCTGGCAGTAAATTGCGATATTCAAAAATACAGCAAATATGATAGAAAAAATTATTTCTATCCTGACTTGTCCAAAAACTATCAGATTTCCCAATTGTATCAACCCATTTGCCTGGGTGGTCATTTGGATATTCAGGTAGATGGCAAGACTAAACGCATCGGTATCACTCGTATCCATATGGAGGAGGATGCCGGCAAGCTGGTGCACTCAGGGGCTACCATTAGCACTTCTGATTCTTCTGCCGTAGACTACAACAGAGCAGGTGTGCCCTTAATTGAAATAGTTTCTGAACCTGATATGCGCAATGCTACTGAAGCACGTGCCTATATGGAAAAATTAAAATCTTATTTGGAATATACTGACGTTTGTGACTGCAAGATGCAAGAAGGCAGCCTACGTTGCGATGCCAATATTTCTGTAATGCCTGAGGGTGCCAAGGAGTTTGGTACTCGTGCTGAAATTAAGAACCTGAATTCTTTCCGTGCCTTGGAAAGAGCTATTGACTACGAAGTACAAAGACAAATTGAGCTTATTGAAGATGGTGGCCATGTTGTACAAGAAACACGTACTTGGGATGATGCGCAAGGTATGACCTTCTCTATGCGTTCCAAGGAAGAGGCTCATGACTATCGTTATTTCCCTGAACCGGATTTGGTTCCCATTATCTTGGATGATGCCTGGATTGAAAGATCCAGAAAGAGCCTGCCTGAATTGCCGGATGCTCGTAAGGCACGGTTGATGAAGGATAAGGGCCTGCAGGAATATGATGCAGAGTTAATAGTTTCCAGCAAGAAGATGGCCAATTACTTTGATGCAGCAGCTGCCGAGTCCACTGATGCCAAGGGTGTTGCTAACTGGATGTTGGGAGATGTGTCTGCCTACCTGAACAATGAGGGTGTGGAAATTGATAAGTTCCCCATTAGTCCTAAACACCTGGGTGAGATGGTCAACCTAATTAACAAGGGTGTGCTGTCCAGCAAATTAGCTAAGAAAGTCTTTGCAGAAATGCTAAAGGCTGACAAGGCTCCCGCCGCTTTGGTCAAGGAATTAGGCTTAGAGCAGGTAAGTGATACCGGTGCTCTGCAAGCTATGGTAGATGAAGTAGTTGCCGCTAATCCCCAATCTGTTGCTGATTTTAAGGCAGGTAAGGATAGGGCTGTTGGTTTCTTAGTGGGTCAAATCATGAAAAAGTCCCGTGGCAAGGCTAATCCCTCCATGGTCAACGAAATGATTGTTAAGAAATTAAAGGAATAACAGCAATGCCCCGCCTGGTTTAAGCGGGGCATTTTCATAATTAGTTAGAAGGAGGAAAAAAGATGGATCAAAGATTTATTAAATTAGCTCATAGCTTGATTAATTATTCCGTGCGGTTGCAAAAAGGTGAAAAAATACTTTTGGAGATTACTGATGATGGCATTGATTTAGCCAAAGCTCTTGTAGAGGAAGTATACAAGGTGGGTGGAGTACCCTTCCTTACCTTAAAGAATAGCAGTCTGCAAAGGGCACTGCTCATGAATTGTACCAAGGAGCAGATGGAAGAATATGCTGAGTATGAAAGCAAACGAATGAAAGATATGGTTGCTTATATCTCGGTAAGAGCCAGCTATAACAGCACGGAGATGAGTGATGTACCTGCCGATAAGATGCATTTATTTCAAAAATATTGGTCAGAACCTGTACATAGTAAAATCAGAGTGCCTCATACCAAATGGTGTATTCTGCGTTATCCCAATGGGGCTATGAGTCAGGGGGCTGGCATGAGTACGGAGGCTTTTGAGGATTTCTTCTTTAATGTGTGTACCTTGGATTATTCCAAGATGGAGAAAGCAATGACTCCTTTGGTAGAGCTGATGAATCGTACTGACAAGGTCCACATCAAGGGGCCGGGCACTGATTTGCATTTTTCTATAAAGGGTATTCCGGCTATTAAATGTGCAGGAACGATGAATATTCCTGACGGAGAGGTTTTTACAGCACCGGTAAAAAATAGTATTAACGGGACTTTAAGCTACAACTGTCCTACTTTGTATCAGGGTATTGTTTTTGATAATATTAAATTGACTTTTAAAGATGGCAAAATTGTAGAGGCTGTATCCAACAAGAGTGCAGAAATGAATAAGGTTTTTGACACTGATGAGGGTTCTCGTTATGTTGGAGAATTTGCTTTGGGTGTTAATCCGTATGTGATGTCTCCGATGAAGGATATTCTTTTTGATGAAAAGATTTCCGGCAGTTTCCATTTCACTCCGGGTTGCTGCTATGATGAGGCTCCTAATGGCAACAAGTCCGCTGTACACTGGGACTTGGTAAATATTCAAAGGGCTGATTGGGGTGGCGGCGAGATTTACTTTGATGATGTTTTGGTGCGCAAGGATGGGTTATTTGTTTTGCCTGAGTTAGAGTGCTTGAATCCTGATAAATTGAAATAAGGATGGAAAAGTGAAGAGACCGGCGTTTTCCGCACCAGGGACCAGGTTGGCAATGCCTGGCGCAGGGAAAACGCCGGTCTCTTTTTGTTATCGTATCAGGTAAAAGCACTTTCCTCTTTTGCACAAAAAACGAGCAGTATTATTTCGGAGCTCGGCATTGAAAATCTGGTGCCCAGCGAGAAAAATACTGCTCGTTTTGTAGTATGATATGTATTTTTAAGAAAGTATAGTTTAAGATATACTACTTATAACGTTCGCAGTTTATTGCCACGGGCTCCGGTGCAGTGGTTCGCTGTTTCCACTCAGCTACGCTTTGTGGACAGCTATCACATGGCCAGTTCCATTTGCTTGCTACGTCGCTTTGCTCCTTGCTCGCAAGGAAGCTGGCTCAATGCGGCCGGCTTTACGGAATAAACTTATTTTTGGCCGGTCCTCGGCAATGTCGCCCTTAGGCAAATAAACCTGCTCACTATAGAAGTTGCCTGGTTGTAAGACTTGCAGTGTTTTAGCCTAAGCCTGACTTTGGGGAGGCCTGCCAAAAAACAAGTTATGCTCCTTGGTGCAGGCCGAGCCAACCGGAAGGCGTGGCTAAACACGGCAAGTTATTTACTGTGCAATATTCTATAGCTTTTAAAATAAAATGTTACAAAAATACAAAAAATAATGCATAAAAACCAAGTTTATGCTATACTAAACACAATTTATAAAATTTTTTGGTGGAGGAAAAATGTCATGACTGATATGGCCATGTATGAGGAATTGTTGGAAATAATCACTACAGATTCTGCTTCAGGCAAAGAAAACAAGCTTGCCGACCTGGTTGCAAATAAGCTAAAGCAATTAGGCTTTGCCGTTACCAGAGACGAAGCCGGAAAAACCTTTGGCGGTGAATGTGGTAATGTACTGGGCGTTCTGGAAGGGACGCTGCCGGGGGCCCTGCTTTTGTGTTCCCATATGGATCGTGTACCTAATGGCTTGGGCATCAAGCCGGTAGAAAAAGCCGGCATTTTATATTCAGATGGTACTACCATCCTGGCGGCAGATGATGTTTCCGGTATTTGTGCTATTCTTGCCGGGATAAGGAAGGTCATGGCAGAGCAAATAGCGCTACCTCGCCTGGAGGTATTGTTTACAGTAGGCGAAGAAACCGGACTTAACGGTGCCAAGGCTATGGATATGAGCAAGCTGAAGGCTAAATTAGGCTATATTTTTGATTCACCAGGTCCGATTGGCCGCTTTGTGAACGCTGCGCCTGGACGGTATGGCCTCAGAGTAGATATTGCCGGCAAGGCTGCCCATGCAGGCAATGAACCGGAAAAAGGTATTGATGCAGCAAAAACCATGTGTGATATGCTGGCAGGTTTGCGACAAGGACGTTTGGATGCCATCTCTACAGCTAATTTCCCTATTGTACACACTGGTACAACAGCTGCTAATGTTGTTTGTGATAACGCTTGGTTTGAGGGAGAAACACGTAGCCGTGATAAGCAAAAGCTAATGGCGTATCTTGCTTATTTTGAAGAACACTGTACCAAGGTTGCCACGGAGCATGGAGCAAGTATTAAAATCACAAAGGAAGAAGGAATGAAACCTTTTGTAGTCCCTGTAGAATCTCAGGTTTTGCAAATTGCCCAGGCTGCTTGTACTAAACTAGGCCTTGCTTGCAGGATTGAAGTAGGTGGAGGCGGTATGGACGCCAATATCTTTAATGGCAAAGGGCTTGCCACCGTAGGTGTTGCTACAGGCTACACCAAAAACCATACTAAACAGGAACAATTGGTTTTAGCAGATTTTTATAAAGCAGGAGAGTTGGCAGCAGAGCTTATCAAAATTTATGCCGCTTCTTGTTAAATAATTTTGAGGGGGATTTTCGTTATGTCCATGACTATGTATCAAGCCGTATTTGCTGTTTTAATTGTCTTTTTTTTAGGAGATTTTATTGGCGCTATTACCAAGGCCAAGGTTTCCTCCATGTTCGTTATCATGATGGGTTTTCTACTTCTTTTTATGACCGGGACCTATCCGGCCAAGATAATGGAAATCGCAGGCTTTGCCAGCTTAGCACGTTTGGGGCAATATTTTCTTTTGTTTAACATGGGAACATCCATAGACGTTGCTACTTTAAAAAGAGAGTGGAGAACGGTACTTTGCGCTACTATTGGTATGGGAGCGGCTATTTTAGGCTGCTTGGTGGCTATGCCGGTAGTAGGTTATGAATACGCTCTAGCCTCAGCACCGGTAGTAAATGGTGGTATTGTTGCTACCACTACCATGGTAGATGCTTGCACCAAGCTGGGCTTTACCACGGCAGCTGCTCTTGCCACTTTTGTTTATGCAGTACAAAAATTTGTAGGAACCTTACCAGCCTCCAGTTGCGGCCTTAAGGTGGCTAAGCAATTGGTAGAGGATATGAGAGCCAGACATGCAGCAGATCCCAACTACAGCTGGCATAGTGAACAAAGCGCTACTTTAGGCGAAAAGAAGACCTTTTTCTGGGAAAAGTATAAAAAATATTACACACCCTTTATTTGCCTGACTGTTGCGGCCGGCGCTATGTGGTTGGCCAATATTTTAGGTACTTTGTGCCGAGGCTGGGTGAATATGGCTATCTGGTGTATGCTGTTAGGCGTATTTTGCCGTAATTATGGTCTGGTACCTCCCAATACCTTGCGTGACTATGCCAAAGCTAACGGCTTTTTTGCTTTTCTGTCCTTGTGCACTATTATTCCTTCCTTAGCCAAGGTTGACTGGAGCCAGATTCCTGTTATTGGTTTTAAGGCAGCGGTTATCTTCTTGCTTGTTGTTGTGTTCAATTATCTGGTATTCTTTATGACACCGGCTTGGAAAATTGCCGGTAGTAAACATCTTTCTATTGGCATTGCCATGTGCCAGCTGATTGGGTATCCCGGTACAGAATTGATTGCCAACGAAATTACTAATGCCGTAGCTATGACTGACGAAGAACGCGATGCTGTTTCTTCAAAAATAAGAACAGCTTACGTTATTTCCGGTTTTACTTCTGTGACGATTTTATCTGTATTTATCGCCAGCTTTTTGGCCAAGTTTATGGGAGCCTAGTTTCCGTTAGTAAGTTTTAACTGCTTAGCTTTGCTTTATTGAAGTGTGAAAGGAATACAGCTTACCAAATAAAGGCTCAAAAATGATGAGCTTAAAAATATCTGCAAAGGATAGTTCCCTCCGGAACTATCCTTTTTTATGCGGAAAAAGTGAATTTTCATTTATTTAATAAAAATCAACGACCACTTTTTACAAAAAACGACCACTTTTGCAGGAAATGACATTTTTTTTAATAATTTATTGTAAAATTATAAACGTAATCAAAGAAGCTTACAAAAATACTAAGCAAAGGATGTTGTCGCGCAATGAATAATCAACGGAAAATTAGATTGTTAATGCTGGCTTTAGTGGGGACAGTTTTAACCGGAAATGTGGTGTTGGCAGCTTCGGCGCCGGCTCAGGGTAGCCTACCGGGGGTGGAAATAAGCCGAACCAAGGAATATCTGGAAAGAGAGCGATTGGCCCAGCAAATTGCGGAGGATGTGGCAAGAAAAAAGGCTAAGGTGGAAAATCAACGGATAGAGACCTCTCAGCCTTTGAAATCGGAAGTAACCTTTGTTGTAAATAAGATTGTTATTGACAAATCTCAAATTTTAAGCGAAGCAGAAATTACCAAGCTTAAAAACAGCTACGAAGGCAGAACCCTGGTAGTTAAAGATTTGTACGAATTGGTAGGTAAAATTAATAAACTTTATAGTGACAGGGGATACCTTACCTGTCGCGCTGTTTTGCCAGCCCAAACTATTAAGCAAGGGGTGGCTTATATTCGTTTGATGGAAGGAAAAACAGGCAAAGTATCGGTAGAGGGGAATAAAAGTACTAAAGAAAGCTATATTACCAATAGACTTTCTTTAAAACCAGGTACTATTGCCAATATTAATACTTTGAACAAAGATCTCTTGTTGTTCAATGGCACCAATGATGCCCAGCTGAGAATAAAAATGAAAGCCGGAGAAACAGCAGGGACTACTGACTATGAGCTGACGGCCTGGGAACCACAGCAAAGGACCTGGACGGTATATAGCGATAACGGAGGTAGTAGCAACAGTGGGGAATACAGAGCCGGCCTGTTTTTTACAGACCGTAGCCTGACCGGAACCAGGGATGCATTAACTTTAAGCACCTTGAATTCCAAGGGTATGAGATCCTTTAGTACTGCCTATAGTCGTTCCCTTGGTAGAAGCGGGACCAAATTAAATTTGCTCTACAGTACAAACAGAGTCCACATTATAGACGGAGATTTAGAACCATTAAATGTGCGGGGGCATGCTAATTCGTATACCGCTGGTATTGTACAGCCGCTGGTAGTTAATGAGACGACTAGATCTGAAGCGGGCATGGAGTACACTTATCAAAATTCCCAAACAGACTACCTGGGTATGCACTGGTTAGATGATACAGAAAGAGATGTAACCACCTCCTTCGCTCTTACGGACTATGGTAAAAGTCATATTTTTTATCAAAAGCATAGCTATACCGGCGGTTCTTACCATGCTTTAAATGACGGAGATAAGAATTACGGATTATATAAATTTGGTGGTTTGTATCAAAAGAGTTTTAAACATGGTCAAATGGTTAATAGTAGATTGGATGCCCAGTGGGGTTCCTCTCATTATTTGCCCAGTGCCAGACAATTCTATATAGGCGGTGCCTACAGTGTCAGGGGCTATGAGGAAAATCTGCTTAGTGGCGATAGTGGTTACAGCTTTAATATAGAATATGCAGTGCCGCTTAATACCAGAAATGTTTCTGCTTTTGCTTTTTATGACCAAGGCGGGGTGTATGGAGATAGTTCGTTTGAAAAACATATTCTTAACAGTGTAGGACTTGGCATGAAGGCTACTATAGCTAAAAAGATTTATGCGAACTTGTCTTTGGGTTGGCCTTTACGGAGAGATATGAATGGGTCAACAGTAGATGGAAGTCGGTGGCATTTTGTAATTAACGGCACATTTTAGGGGAGGAAGAATACTAATATGAAACGAAGTAGAAGAAAAACGACCTTGACTCAGCAGGTCCTCCAAACTTTGGCAACAGTAGGCTTTGTTATGGCTCCCTTAGCTACCGGTTTGGCAGCTGATGCAGGGGCTATTCAAAAAGTCAATGGCACTGAGTATTTAAAACCCAATGAAAAGCTGGCAAATATTTATGCTGATGCTGTTTTGGGGACAGGTAGTAATAGTGTAGCTCTTAATACCTTTAAAACCTTCAAGGTTGATGCAGGTAAAATTGCTAACATGCATTTTCAGAAAGAAGGCGGCACGTCTGCCAATAACCTGGTCAACGTTGTAGGCAGCAAGGTTGATATCAATGGTATAGTTAATGCGGTAAAAGATAATAAAATTGGCGGCAATCTTTATTTCTTAAGTAACCAAGGTATTGCGGTAGGACCTACCGGCGTTGTTAATGCCGGCTCCGTAACCATGATGACGCCTACTAATAAATTTTATGTAGAGGCAGGACTGGCCAGTTGGACAGATCAAACTGCAGAGAATGGTGTTAATGGTGCTATTAATCTGATCGGTAAGGACGGCAATGTTGATGTTTCCGGCTTGGAAAAGGGCTTCTTAGTTGCCAACTGGGGTAATATTCAAAAGCTCAACATTCCTCTTAATAAAACTGGCACAATTACTATCGAAGGTAAGATTAATACCGTAGATGGCATTAACCTTTTGGCAGGTAAGGATATTACCGTGAAATCAACTGCCAGCTTAACCAGTAAGGCTAGTGTGGACTATGCCAGCCTGGTTAATATTACTGATGCAGGGGCGGCAGTTGATGCCGGCTTAAGCGGTGATTTGGTAGCAACTAAAACCGGCAGCGGCGATATTACGTTGGCAGTAGCTGCCAATACTGTTAACCATAATGATGAAAGCTTTGCAGATTTTGCCAAAAATGCGGAAGGCTATAATACTGTTAAAACTACACTTACTGTAGAAAAGGGTGCTGTTATTGATGCGGTAGGTAACGCTTCTCTTACAACAGTTTCCTCTGTAGGTTCAGGGCAGGCCGGTTTCTTTGGTACTGACTTACAGGCTGCCAGCGCTGATGACCTGGTAGGTACCATGGCTAAAACAGTGTCTGAAATAAACATTGATGGTACTGTGTCCGGTGAGCAGGTGGCAATTACTGCCGATGCTTCTAATGTGTATGTTAATGGTTCCTTAAGCAACTTTACCAACTATGCCGGAACCATGCTAAAGAGCTTTATCCCTTTGGATTCTGATCTTAACTATGTAGTCATGGATAACCAGGCTCTGGTAAATATTGGCGCTGATGCTGTCATTACAGCCAGGTCTACTATCAAGGATGCTGTTACCGAGGAAAATGGTTATTCTTTAGGTGGAATTGAGTTAATTCCGGCTACGGAGAACAGGGACTATGCGTTAAATATTAAAGCCAATGCTTATTTAGAAGTAGGTGCCGGTAGTGCGGCAGCTGCTACTAAGCTGTCTCAGAGAAAAACCGTTCCGGCAGGCAGTGATCCCGGACAATTTATACCCAATGCCGGTGTAACCTATCTGGAAGCCAACAACCAAGCTAATGTAGTAGTGGCAGGCAAGGTGGATTCTGCAGGTGATACCAACATGAATGCCACAGCCTCTATGTATGCCGAGGCTTCCGCTGCTGCTGATGCCCCTACTCGTACTACCAATCAGGAAGTTAATAACTTTGTGAATATGGCAGCAGTTGTAGCTGATTTGACAAATACAGCGACTGTTAACGTTACCGGAGCTGACAAGACCATTGGTGGTGCTTTAAATGTTGAAGCCAATTCTGATGGGCAGTCCTATGCTACTTCTGCCATTGTTGGCGCCAGTGAAACCAGTATGGCCAATACTGCTCTCAACTTAACTGACGTAGCTACCAAAGCGGATATAACCATTGACAGTGCACTGACAGCAAATTCTTTTGATATTCATGCTGATAACTCTGTTAGTAATAGTTTTACCTCCAATAACACGGTAGGCCTTAGCAAGAGAGGCGCCCGGATGGCTAGTAAGAAGGGTGGACTTTTCGGCGGACTTTTAAATAGAGGAAAAAATGGCAAAACCTCAGGCGGCTTAAAAGTACCTGAAGGCTTGGAAAAGCTGGGCGAATTCTTTTCGGCGGGCGCCAGCATAGCTGTCATTAATGAAACTAATGCTTCCAATGTTACTGTGACTAAAAAAGCCAAGCTAACGGCTCCTAATGATATTAATGTCACTGCCAACACTACTTTGTCAGGCAGCTATATCAATGTATCGGGCACTACCAACAATTTTAATTCAAAAGTTAATAACCAGGCTTTAATTAGCGCAGCTGTGTTAATTTCTGATATGGACAATAGTGCCAACGTGATAATCGAGGGCGGGGATGCTACTAAGAAAGCCCAATTATCCGGTGCTAATGTGAATATAAAGGCCAACAGCCAATTTCTCTATGACCGTCCGGCTACTATCTGGGGAGACTTCCAACAACTCTGCTCAGATATTCAGACTGCCTACCAGGGAGACGCGGCCGTTATCGATGCGGTAACAAAAGTATTAGGCGTTTCCAAGGACGACGGTTTTGCTTATATGGAAGATCGTTCCACGGAAAAGGCAGTAGCGTTTTTTGAAAATGTCCAGAATCTGGTTAATACAATTAACGCTAGTACTGTTCAAGCTAACTTGGATGCCTTAACTTCTCTTACCTCCATTCCTTCTGCTCTAATGGCTTTCATTGACGGTTCTAACTATGCCAATGTCAATGTTTTTGCCAGCACAGGCGGCAAGACAAATACAGGCTCCGGCAGTGGCTCTGGTAGCACTGGCTCAGGCAGCAGTGGGTCAAGTGCTAAGCTGGCAGTGGCAGGAACAGTTAACTTAAGTACTTTAAATAATAATGCCAAGGTAATTGTAGGCAAGAATACTCAGCTTACTGCTGCTAAGACTTTGGATGTCAATGCTACTGCTACCCAAAGTGATGTTACCTTTAATGGCAAGGTTAAATTATTTATTCCTAAGACCGGTTCTATAGGTGGTGCGGATACTGCCGTAGGTGGTAATGCAGGTATTTATGAAACCAATGTTAATAGCCTTGTAGTAGTAGGTGAAGGTGCAGAACTTACCGGACGTACGGTAGATTTGAGCGCGAATAATGATGTTTTACATATTGTTGCTACCTTTGGCGGTGGTGCCGGTGGAACCACAGGCGTTACCGGCATGGCTTCCTATATGAGTGGGACCAGCGACAGTATTGTAGCCGTAGATGATGAAGCTATCCTAAAAGCTAAAGCAGCTACTGTGGATGCTAGTGATTTTGCAGTAGCAGATTCAGCCACAGCTGATGAGAAGGCTGAGGCTAAGGCCGCTTATGATAAGGCCGTAGCAGAAAATGGCGCTATTAATCTTAACGCTACCAATAAAACAAATATCCAAAATATCGTCTTTGATAAGACCGCGGCAGGGAAGTCTGCGGTGGGAGCTTCCGTAGGCATTGTTAAGTATGCCATCAATAACATTGCCGGTATTACTGATACGGATCAAGGTGCAGTACGCACTTCCTCAGAAGTAAGCAATCTTTCCACCTTGCTTGCTACCAAGCTGAATACTCCGGCTCGTGCTGTTACCTATAATTTGGATAATTATAGTGACTATCAGGATGTTAATACTAGTATAAGTTATCTTAATGCTTTAAAGCAGAGTGATATAGATGCAATACAGACTGCTTATGAGGCAGCTACTGATGAAACAACCAAAGCAGGACTCTTGGCTCAAAAAAATCAAATGGATTACCAGCTGGCCAATAAGACGTTGTTGGTAAACAGACTGCAAACTGAGCAGGCTGAAATGAAGTCTCAGGATAAGGCTTATGCTGACAAATATATTGCTGAGACAGAAAGTGATCTTGCTACCTTAGATAAAGCATATACAGATAAAACTGATGCAGAATATCTGGCAGAGAAAGCTTATCTGGATGGTAAGAAAGCTTATTTGGAAAACTTAAAAACTGATGCTTCTGTTGTGGCAGTGACTCCGGAAACACCTGCTAGCGGACCTGACTTGACTACCCATTTGGGTACAACTGCTAACAAATTAACTACAGGGAGCGTTACGGCAGGCGACGTAACAATTAATGCTGTAACTGATGGCCTGATTGACAACATTACCGTGGCCGGCGTTACCGCAGGCAAGAGCCAAAAGGGTGGTACCAAGACCGGTGGTTTTGGTTTGCCCTTAGATATTGCTGCTTCCGGTAGTGCTTCTGTAAACATGATCAGCGGCAATAGCGCAGCTCTCTTGGAAGGTGCTAATGTTGATTTAGTTACTACCGATGCTACGGCAGATACCAAGCAGGTAGCTGTTACGGCCAGCGATGCTTCCATAATTGGTGCTTATAGTGGTGCAGCTGCAGTTAAAAAGGGCGGTGGCGCAGGTGGCAGCAGTGGCTTTGCTACAACCTTGGCAGGTGCAGTAGCCTATAACCAGACTTCAACCGGCGTGGTTGCCCAGATTAAAGATACCTCCATTGATAATGCTGCAGCAGTGGATAATACTGCTACCAAGAAAGGTGCCTTAGTGGCGGCAGGACTGGCTTTAGGTAAGCAGTCAGGCGGAACTAGCGGTAGTGGTATTGCCGGTGGTGCCTCTGTTTCCTATAACGATAGTACTAATACCATTCATGCCGTAGTCGATAATACTAAGGTTAACAAGGCTGCCGATACTACAGGCGCATCCACTACTTTAAATAACATTGCTTATGACAAGGATATTCAGATAGCAGGCGGCATTACTGCTCAGTATGCTAAAGCTAATCTTGGCCTGGGTGTAGCCGGATCTTATTTAGATGTAAATAATGATGTTAAGGCCCTTATAACAGGCAGTAATTTGGCTCAAATGGATACCGTGAAAAACTATGCGGCTACCAATTTGATTCAAGTGGGAACAGCCATTAGCGTAGGTATTGTTTCCGGCCAAAGCTCTAATGGTGTACAGGGTGCAGCTGCTATTAATAATCTGACCAATAACGTAAATGCTGAATTGGCGGATACCACTATCAGTGCTACGCAATTAGAAGTAAAGGCCTTTGATGGCAAGCTAAGCGTAGGTGAAGCTGACAACAGTCATAAGTCAGAGCTTTTAGGCACAGGCGGTGAAGGCTTTGATGTAGCCGGCGTTGATGCCATGGCCGATGTTAATGCTTCCAATGATGGAACTAAAGGGGGTTCCGATGTAAGCGTAGCGGATAGCAACCTGGGTGGTTCCGGTGGTACTACCAGCGACGAGGCATATAAAGCAACTACCTTTACGGCAAATGATAATGCAGGCAATCTTATCATTACCGGCGCGGTAGGTACGACTTTAAACAATGGTAGCCAAGGCACTGTTACTGCAGGAGCTGCAGTAGTTTATAACAATATAAATAACAACTTTACTTCTGCTATCAAAAACGGTAGTTCAATAACGGCTACCGGTACAGATGGCATTGTAGTACGGTCTGATTCTGATACTCTTCTGGTGGGTGTAGCAGCAGGCGCAGCTGCCAGCAAAGGGCAAAATGGGTTGGCTGCCTCCGGTTCTGCTTCTGTGCAGAAGCTTAATGCTGCTACCACAGCTACCGTGGAGGATTCTACCCTTACTGCTGATAAAACTAACGTTGAAGCAGAAAGTACTTCCAGACTTATTGATGTGGCAGGACAAGTTAGTGCTACCAAGGGTAATGTGGCAGTAGGTCTTACCACAGCTGATAATATACTAAATAATACAACCGGTGCTTATGTAAAGGGCAGTACTCTTGCTGCCAATAATACTGCAACAGGTTCTAAAGTTACTGTGAAAGCAACCAATGATAGCAAGAACTATGCTATTGCAGTAGGGGTAGCAGCCAGCAGCAATCAAACCGGTGCAGTTTTGCAAGGCTCTATGGCTATGAATAGTGGCGCCAATAATACTGAAGCGATAGTAGAAAAGAATGCTGACAAGTATGATGAGACAACAGGTATAGGCAGGAGCAAAATTACAAATGCTGCCGGTATAGATGTAACCAGTGCTGATAACACTATCATGAAGGCTATTGCCGGTAGTGTCAGTGCTACCCAAGGTAGTGCTGCTGTGGGTGGTGCTGTAGCATACAATACTATTACCGGACAAACCAATATAGCGGCTTTAAATGATACAGATGTAACTACGGTAGAAAATACCGGCGTTAATGTGAAAGCTACCGATAATTCTGATCTTCTGACTATTGCTGCCGGCATTGCTTTAAAGAGCGGCCAAACCGGTGGTGCAGCAGAAGGTAGCGTTGCTATTGCCGATACTACCAAGAGCACCACAGCAGCAATGGATAATACCAGTATTAATAAAGCTGCTGCAGTAGCCGGTGTAGTGGCAGATGTAGAAGCAAATTCAACGAATAAGATTACCACCAGTGCAGATGTGCTGGCCGGGACTACCAGTAACGTAGCCCTTGGTGTGGGCGTGGCAGTGAACAAGAGCCACAATGATACCGTGGCACAGGTTACAGGTGGAACCTACAAAGTTCAGGATTTAACAGTGGCAGCAACTTCTTCTGCCAAGCTTGTTGATATAGGTATAGGTGTAGCAGCTACCACCGGACAAGGTGGTTCTTTGGCCGGCAACGTAGCTGTCAATAATATTGGCAATAATACCAAGGCTGTTTTGCAAGAGAGAGTAATTAAAGATGGCAATGGTAATGATGTAGCTACCAATGTTGATGTTACTGCTACCGGTAATGTAGCCGTATTGGCTAACAGCACCGAGCATTTGAAAAACTATACCGGCGCTTTGTCTGCTACCGTAGGTAGTGGCTATGTGGCAGGCGGATTCTCTGTAGCTGTCAATAATATCAATGGTGAGACTACTGCAATGGTGAATGGTGCTACTTTAGAAGCTCAGGGCACAGGGAATGGTATTGAGGTACTTTCCTATGCTACAGACGATGATAGAAATCTTACTACCACAACCAAGACTCTGCATGGCTTAATTGTCAATGCAGATGCTCACCATGAATTGGACAACGTAGATGTTACCGGCGTTACTGCTTTATCTAGCGAAGCAGGTGTAGCAGGTGGAGGTACGGTATCTGTTAATACCTTGGAAGGTTCCACTCTGGCTAAGCTTAGCAACTCTGATGTGAATAAGAGCGGTGCAGCTGCAGCTGCCGATGTTAATGTATTGGCTAAGGACAATACAGAAGTAGATAGTCATCTGGGTGTAACGGCAGTAGGTATTGGCATGGAGGGTGCCGGCGCAGCCGGTGCAGCCGCAGATACCAATATTTTAAAACGTAGCACCAAGGCTCAGATTTTGGGAAATAGTACTACGAAAAATACTGTTAATGCCAACTTACTTAATGCACAAGCCTTCGATCGCCAGGACGTAGTAACCAATGCTATTGGTGTAGCTGCTTCCGGAGGTATGTATGGTGCAGGTACTATTGCAGGTACTATTTCTGTGAGCAAAAATGCAGCTGTTACTCTAGCTGAGATAAGTGATATTGATAGTACCAATAATGGCCTGAATGTTACTGCTGATCATAGAAATAAGCTACAGCTCTTCGGTAATTCCGTAGCTTTATCAGGGGCTATTGGCAGTGGTTCCATTGGTTTAGGTATAGGTGTTGTCAATGATGACAGCGATACTCGTGCCAATGTTATAAATAGTACAATTAAGCATAACGAAAATGGTACAGCAGTTGATAGTGTCACTGCTCTTAACGATACCTATCTACTTACCGAGGTAGCTGATGCAGCAGCGGCCATAAGTTTAGGTGGAGGAGCCAGCGGTAGTATTACCGTGGACAACATGGATAATATGGTAATGACTACCATACAAAATAGTACGGTGGGTACAGCAGATAAGAAGGCTGCTTCCTTTACGGCCGGCGCCAATAATTCCCTGTCTACCAAATTTGCTACGGCCACAGGTGCAGGCGGCCTGGGTGCTGCTGCCATAGGCATTGGCGTTACTACTGTAGATACCTCAGTGGTAACCAGTGTGGATAATAGCCGAATTTATGCCGATAGCATTAATTTGTTAGCCAGTGAAGACAGGGATGTTACCCAATACGGTGCAGCAGGTGCTATCAGCGGTGTGGGCCTGGGTACCAATGTGATGATAACCAGCATTGGTAGCAAGGTAGATACCCTGATTGATTATGCTGACTATAAAGATAAAGATGATAAGAAATTAGTAGAGCTTGATATGTCTCAATATCTGGGTACAAGCGGTTATGTGAACACTTCTGCTGAGAAGCAAAGCAACCTTGTAACCAGCGATTCTACCGCCGGTGCAGTAGGTAACTCCGGCACACAAACCGGTGCTATCAATTCTCTGGGGAGTTTATATACAGAAGAGGGAAATACCACCACTGATACCGGTACTATGTGGACGGATATTGGAAATAATTCCGGTAATGCTTCTGTTAATAGTGGTTTAACTGCCGATTCTACTAAGTCAGGAGTAACCGGCAAATTAGGTGGTAGCACTACTGCTCAAGGCGTTAAGGTGGAAGTAAAGAATGGTTCAGCTTTAACCGGTAGCGAGGCAGTGCTTAATGCTAATGCCAATACAGATGCTGATATAGAAGTATATCAGGGCAACTTCTCCGTAGTGGGAGTGAGTGTTTCTGTAGGTGTTTTGGATGTAAAACGCAACAGCGGTGTTACCCTGGATAACTCTACCATAACAGCTGATAATATTACGGTAAGTTCCAATCAAAGTGGTACAACTAAGCAAAATGTCTATCAAGGTGCCATTGGTGGCGTAAATGCCAACGTGGCCTATGGTCGGGCAGGTACCAGTGGTTCCAACCAGATTGATATTACTAATGACAGCAAGCTGATAGGTCAGGGAAATGTTGCGGTAAGTACTGCTGATACGACTGACACTAATGTTCACATTTATGGCGTAACAGCAGGCGCAGTTAATGGCGGTGCCTTAATAGCTGATGCCAGCAACACCAGTACCAATACTATTAATGTTTCTGACAGTACCATTACTAATGGTGTTACCTATCTGAATGAAGCTGACGATGGTACAGTGACTGATGCAGCCGGAACGGTTTACACTACCTATGAACTGGATGCAGCCGGCAAGCCCTATCTGGTTGCCGATTCTACTACCAGGATTAACGCTACCAAGAATAATTCTGTTACTGCTGATGTAAAGGCAGGAACCTTGGGAGCAGCCAGCATTTACGGCATGGTATCTGTAGCTAATGATGATAGTGCTGTGACAGTTAATCTGGCCAAAGCAAGTGGCACAGGTTTTGCTGATGGCAACAATACTTTTATGGGTAAAACTATAGATGTATTGGCAGAGAACAATCCCAAGGTCAAAGCTGTACAAGATAGTGTGGCTGCAACCTTGGTGGGAGGCATTGGTGTATCGGTAGCAACTGCCAAGGCAGAAGGCTCTGCAGAAATGCGCTCGCTGGGTAATACCTACTGGGTGGATAAAGCCGATCTTGGTGCTCAGGTGGGTACGCAAGATGGTGATTACACAGCTGAAGCCAAGGCCCTTAGCGTTAATGCTTCCGGTGTAGCAGCAGTGCAGGCTAATGCGGCTACTGCTACGGCAGCGATGACCGCAGGTACTGATATAGGTGCAGATACCTATAAAACTGTTACAGTGGCTGAGCTGATAGATACGACTATTAATGATGCCGGAGAAACAGTTAATACTTACAAGTTTACCAAGCAAGGCAAAACTGATTTGGCAGTAACCGCTAATAATGGTACCAAGCTACATGCTAATGTCGAAGGTATTACTGTAGGTGGCATTGTAGCTAGCGGAACTAATTTAGCTTTTACCGAAAATACTACTGCGTCTAATATTAACCTGGCAGGGTCGGATGCCAAGCTGAAAACGCTTACTGTCAATGGCAATGGTGCAGGGGATAGTACTGCCATAGCCAAGGGCTACGGCGGTGGCTTGGTTGCCTATAGTCCTGTAGCAGCAGAGAGCAAGAACAATTCGGCTGCCAACGTTACTGTTAATGTAAGCGGTGATTTTACGGCAGTGGGCGATGTTCTGGTTACAGCTATGCAAGGCGATAAGAGCAATATCTTGGCAGATGCCTTGACTGCAACGGTAGTTGGCTATAGCGGTACCATAGGTAAGAATACTATGGCAGGTTCCACAACTATCAACTTCACTAAGGCTCAGTTAACCACAGAGGGAAGTTTGCAAGCTAATGCCGTTAATACCATGACTTTTGGTGATACTCAGGAATATGCTGTGAAAGGCAGCGGGTACGGCGGTATTGTAGGTGCCGGAGCAACGCTGGACAACACTATTGACAAGACAGCTACAATTAATGTGAAGGATGGCAGTACCTTAGCCAGTGCCGGCGAGCAAATCCTAGAGGCCGGCTCTACCGGTAGTATTGTGGCCAAGGGCGTTATTAAAGCAGCAGGTGCTGCTACGGTAGCAAATATTGATGTTGGCAATACCATTACGGTTAATAATAAGATTAATGTAAACGACAATAGCAGCTTAAAGACTACTGCCGCTAATAGCTCTTTGAGTTTGGCAGCCTCTGATAATATGAATCTGACGGTAGGAGGTGTTTCCGATATCCAAGGAGCTGCTGTAGGCGGTAATGCAGCAGATGTGACCAGCAAGTACAATCGCAATAATAGCATCAATCTCAACAAAGGCTCCTTAGCCAGCAAGGATAATCTTAATCTTTATGCCGGTAAGGATGCGACAGGAGCAGTTTCCAGGCTGGAATTTGTAGGTGAAGCAGAGGCCTATAATCATAGCGGCATAGCTTTTGGAGCAGATCCTAAGCTGAATAACAGCATAATACAAAAGAACCAGATTAATATTTCCAATCTGAGCAACGGCAGTAGCGTGGCAGACATTAATATGTTTGCTGATAGCGGTGTGGAAAAAATTAGGGAAACCACTATTACATATACTTGGTTACATAGTGAAGGAACTAGTGATTATACTAGCTCCAACATGGGACAGAAATCTACCAGCGTTGCCTCTGACAATTTTATTAAAACAGATGGCACATTGACAGCCGGTGTCCAAAACAAGCAGAATATTGTTATTGGTGGAGATAACAACCAAGTGGTTGTACTGAACCCCACAACTTTGGCAGCAGTGCGCAAGGTTGCAGGTCAAGAAGGTGCCGTGGGCAAGGACGGCATAATTATCAGTCTGACAGATGGTCAAGGCGAAGCTTTGACTAATCTTACGACCGCTGATTTCACGGTAGGCAGCTTTAACTATGGCGCAGCTCTTTATCAACGTTATCAGGATTTGCTGAAATTAATAAATGGTTACAGCGATGACAAGACTTCTACGGCTTATCTTGGTTATAAAGCAGAACTGGCCAGAACAGAAGACAAGCTGCGCTCAATGAATCTCTATACTTCCGACAAATATGATAGTAACGGCAATCTTGTACAACTTGGGCAGGTAGTAGGCAAGGTTAATGTAGATTATATTTCCCTGCCTGATTTGGTGGCTTCCGGTGGTAACATCAATATTCAAACCGATAATTTAAGTGGAAGCGGTACCTTAGAAGCCAAGGGTTCACCTGAAATTAATATTACTAACAATACCAACCTTTATCTAAAGGTAAACGATATTACTGTAGGTGAAGCCGGCGGCAAGGTAATCTATAATGACAATATCTTAAGCAACACGGGCACTACTCAGACCATTGGTCAACAGATTGCCTCCATAAATGACAACCACGCTATTACTCTTACTGACGTAAAGATGGAAGAAGGAAGCAGTGGCAAGATAAACATTAAGGGTAATTATGGTGGGGCAAAAATTAGTGCTCAGGATTATGATATTAATGAAACTACCTATGCAGTTGATAAGACGAAGGTAGCTACGTATGAGATGACACCTATGGCCGACATTGAGATTAATGGTCATATTGACAGCTTAAAGGGTGAAGTAAATATAGAAAGTGCTCACGATGATATCATCATTCAAGGAGATACTGCCTATACCAGTGCCGGTATTGATGCGGCGAAAATTACCCTGACGGCAATTAACGGTTCGGTAAGTCAAGGCTATCACGATGGCATTACCAATATTGGTGGTAGTGTACAGACGCAGTACGCAGACCTGTATAACAAAACTAAGACTGAGCTTGATAACTACTATGGTTATGCTACCCCAAAGAGCATTACTGACGTAAAAACTTCAACAGCTACAGTTAGTGCTACCGGTGGTAACACCATTGCCGGCGATAGTATTTATATTAATTCTGCCGATATCAATGTCAATGGTACGCTGCAAAGCGGCTATGCTAAGTACGCTGTTGATATTGATAGTACTGATACCTATACCTATGAGTATACAGAAAAGGTTCCTGTGTACAGAAATATGTGGAGCCTTGGTGGTAAGAGAACCATTCTGGTAGGCTATAACGATGTCAAGAAGACCAAGACAGTTACTGTGGCAGAACGTCTTGCTGAGTTACAAACGACCTGGGAAAATAGTGGCAGCAAGGTTTTATCAGATGCTGTAGTTACTACGGGAGATGCTTATAAAATTCTCAATGGTGGTACTGATAGCTCCGATAGTACTATTTATAATCTGCCTGTTTACTACAATCCTTCTACCGGCAAGTTGGTTTTGCCGGACGTTGATGCTAACGGTGGCAAGATATATCTGACGGGACGTGTAAGTAGTACAGGTGGCGGTACCATTAAGGTGCTGGATGGTGCTTATGACATTGACGTGGTAAGCAATGTAACCAATGATGTGCAGGTAGGCAAGCTGCTAGTCAATGATATATCAGGTCTTATCAGCATTACTGATGCTAACAAAAATACGGTAACGGAAATTCGCAGAGATGGTACTACCTATAAGAATTTGGATGGTACCGTTACCGGTACAGGTGCGTCTATTACCAGCTATACTCCGGAAGCAGGTATTAGATACAATTGGACTACAGGCCAAGATAGCGTTACCACAGAGACCTATGTGAAGACGGTAGAAAAGGGAATGTGGGGCAAGAGAAGTCTGAAAAATTTTACAGACTTGACCGATTCAGAATTAGCTCAAATGGATCATGATAGTGCTACTCATGCCGATCCAACTAAAGTAGATAAACCTAATGGTGAATATGTAGGCGCTATAGGGGATAATGTTGTTCGTGTTACGCCTACCTATACAGCTGCCTACTATGCTTTACCGGAGTCAGCGAGAGAGACATTTGTTAAGTTATTTAACTATGGCGATAAATATGTTACTTATTCCAAGTCCTATGGCCTTACTGATGCTGAAAAGGCTGCTGATTTCCTGGTAATCTACAATAACACAATGACCGATCACAGCTATACCAGTTCTAAAGAGATTGCTTATTGGACAAGTGGCGTCTTTGGTTGCCACCAGTGGACTAAATACCAATGGCAAGAAATAACCGGTACTTCTCAAACCTATGTAGGCAGCGTAAAGGCAGATAAACCTATAGCTATTAACTTCTTTGGAGTTACTCCTGATCAGTCCTATGTATCGGTTAAAGCTAAGGGCAATATTAATCTCACTGATAATATTGGTAATAAGGCGCTTTACCAGATTACCAATACAAGCGGCAATGCAAATACCATTTACGGTGGCTTGAAGCTTACGTCTACTGCAGGCAGCATTGAGCAGACCGGTGGTACGCTTTACGGTGCTAATGCTACCTTAAGTGCTAAGGGTGCTATTGATCTTAACAATATTACAACAGGTCAACTCTTAACCATAACGGCTAAAACAGGAGCTACCAAGGCTGGCTTGAGAGGTGCTTTAATGGCCTTGCCCAGCAGCTCTTCCGGCAATACCAGTCAGGATATTAATTTGAATGTCCATTCTGCTTATGGTGCCAAGGGTGATGTTTCCGTAGGAAGTGTTGGCTCCACCAGTACAGGTGTAGTTACTATTACTGCGGATGGCAATTTAATTCAGACTAATGATACAGATGTTATTACCGGTCAGAGAATTAATCTGGCTAGTACCAATGGTACCATTGGTCAGACCGGCAAGGCTTTGAAGGTATATGCCGGACAGACACCTACAGCGACGGACAGCTTGACTGCCAGCCTTAATGCTACGGCTTATGGCGACATTAATCTGGAGCAAACTACCGGGGATATGAGAATTGGTACTATCAATTCTTCTAACGGCGATGTAACACTGACCACTTCCGGCAGTATTGTGGATGCTTTGCCTTACGCAGATAAGATTGATAGGGGCGAGACAGACCGCTTGATTCAAAAGTGGAAGGATTTGAACTTAGTAAATGATTACGGTGCAGAAGGAAATGCCGGTTGGACTGTTAATGGCTTACTCTACGCCATTCAGGATAATATAATTAACCCCAAAGCAGGCGTAGATACCAGCACCAAGGCACCTAACATCATAGGTAAGAATATTACTTTAAATGTAGGCAATAGTGCAGGTTTGAATGGTTCTACTATTACCACCATTGACTTAACTACTTTAGGTGATGCGGATCATCTAACCGAGCTAAAGACTTTAGCCGGCGCAGATGCTTCTACTGTAACCTGGGATGCAACAGCCAAGAAGGCTTATATTAATGAAAAACTTGCTCTTGGCATTGAATCTAAAGAAGGTAATATTACCGTTAACTCTACAGGAGCCAACGGGAACGTTTATCTGCAAGGCCGTGTAGATAGTACTGATCCTAACAGTGCAGAACACAAGAATGTAAATATTGCCGGTATCCAGGCAGCAGGTAATGTTTTGGTACAAAGTCTGGGCAATATTACCAATACTCACACCGGTACTACTGCCGCTATCACCGGCCAGGATGTTTACCTGATGGCAGCCGGTGCTTTAGGTAGTGCAGATAAGGCTATGACCACAGCAGCTAAGGGTGCTGTCCTAGCTACTGCCGTCAATGATATTTACCTGAACCAAATTAGTAATGATCCCTTGCAGATTAAGTCTATGAGCAGTGGCAAGAATATCTTCGTCAATGCTGTGGGAAATATTGTAGGCTATATAGATCCTAATGCTACTGCTGGTGAAGCTCTTGGCTATATTCGTACTGAAAACGATGGTACCCTGCAACTGGTTTCTCAAACCGGCAGCGTAGGTACAACCGATGCGGCTGTACGTATTTTCAACAGCAACATTAGCGATGAAGATGACAGAACTAAGAATGGCGTTACCATTAGTGCAGAAGAGGGGGGCGTAAATATTATCGGCGTTAGCACAGAAATAGCTGCTAATGCTACTCCTCAAGGTGGTTTGTATCTGAATACTGTAACTGCTAAAGCTGGTATTAATGTTACTGATAACGGTACAGTAAAGGTGCTGGGCGCAGTGAAGAATACTGCCAGTGGCAGCGTTGATATGACAGCTCAAAAGGATCTGACGGTAGGTGCACAAGGTAGCATCACTAATAGTGGCACCGGACTTTCCTTAACGGCCGGTAAAATTAACACCACTGACGCAACGAAGAATGTAGTTGGCAATATTGCTTTGCGTGGCGATGTTTCCAATGCCAATGGCACAACAGTGCTTGCTTCTAAGACTGGTGCTATTTCTCAGGCCTATGATAATACCAATACCGCAGCAACTAATGCTCAACTGACCGCAGCTAATTTACAAGCTAGTGCAGTAAATGGCATTGATCTTGGTAACAAAGCTAACGTGCTGGCCAAAGTAAGCCTTACCAATATTAATAATGATGTGGTATTAGGTAATGGCGGCAGTACTGCTTTAGACATTACTCTCAACCATGCTGTAACAGGTAGTATTAATCTGCACAACTATGTAAGCGGTGCAGTTAATGACATGACTGTTAATGGTATTGTGCAAGCCGTTAAGACCATTGATGCCGTTAATGATGAAGGCAAGCTAACCTTTACTACTAATGATGTTTGGGCTAGTGCTGAAAGTGTTGACCTACACGCTACAGATGATGTAATTAATAATCGTATCATCCTGGTAACAGGCGATGGCAACAATATTGATATGACGTCTGATACAGGAAAGGTCGTTAACAACAAAGACGTAAGCGCTGATGGCGGTTATGTACATATGACTGCAGCTGAAACTGTGGAAAATTATGGCAAAGTTACGACAGCGAAGGATGTTGCTTTGGTTGCAGGAGATGGTAATCTTACCAATACCGGTGCTATTGATGCTGGTCAAGACCTGACCATGACTGCTAAAAATGGCAGCATTGAAAATACTGCCAGTCTTACTTCTCAAAATGGCGGTGTAAGCTTAGCAGCTACTAATGGTACCATTACCAATAATTCTTCTGTAACAGCTAAGAAAGCGGCAGACTTTACTGCTACCGGCGATATTTCTCTCCTGGGAACAGCTAATACCATTCAGGGTAGTGCTGTTAGTACAGCTGTAACCAAGGAAGGCAATATTAACGTTGAAGCAATATTGAAGGCTACCGATGGCGATGTTAGCCTTACTACTCCCAATGGCAATATTACGACTGCTAATGCCATTACCGCTAAACAGAACGTTACGGCGACAACAGACAAGGGCAATATCGAACTGCAAAAGGCAGTTACCGTTCAGTCTGGTAGCATTACTGCCGGAACTAAAGACGGCAAGGTGACAGCTGCTGATACTTTAACAGCAGCACAGAACGTTACTGCCAAGACAGACAAGGGCAATATCGAACTGCAAAAAGCAGTTACCGCTCAGTCTGGCAGCATTACTGCCGAAACGAAAGCTGGCAAGGTGACAGCTGCTGATACTTTAACAGCAGCACAGAACGTTACTGCCAAGACAGACAAGGGCAATGTGGAATTGCAAAAGGCAGTTACCGCTCAAGCAGGTAGTATAGAAGGTATTGCTTTGAATGGTTCTGTAACAGCTGATGGTTCTTTGAGCTCCGGGCTTGATACACACCTGAAAGCAGTAGATGCCGGGACTACAGATGATCCGCTCCTGGGTAATGTTACGGTAAATAGCAGCATTACTTCGGGGCGCAATACCAAACTGGAAAGCGTTCAAGGTAATATTTCTGTAGCAGGCAGCGTGGTAGCACAGGGAACGGTAGCGGCCGGGACTACCAATGGCAATATCGACTTTACCGCTACCGATGGTACAGTAAGTGGCACCTCCGTACAGGCTACAGTAACAGGTAAGGGAGACATTACCAGTAAGGAAGCTCTCCAGGCAACTAGTGGTGATGTAAGCCTAACTACCAATGATGGTAAAATTACCACCGCTAATGTTATTACAGCAGCACAGAATGTTATTGCTAGCACTGACAAGGGCGATATAAAAGTACAGAAAGCAGTTACTGCTGAAAACGGTAGCATAGACATAGAAACCAAGGCTGGCGCAATAACAGCAACGGATACCTTAAAGGCTGCTCAGAATGTAACAGCACAGACAGATAATGGTGATGTGAATATCAGCGGTGCAGTAGAAGGCACCAACGGTAATGTGAATATTAGTACCAAGGCAGGTAATGTGGTTGCTAATAGTACGGTTACCGCAGGTGATGATGCTAACCTGAAGGCACAAAATAACCTAACTGTTAATAAGGCTGTAACGGCAGGCCAAAATGCTAACCTTACTACTGAACAAGGTAATTTAGAGGTTAACGGCAGCGTAACAGCACAGCAAGGCAATGCTAACTTGCAAGCAGGTGGAGAGGGAGCAATCCATACTCAGGGCAATGTTGTGGCAGGTAATGATGTTAACGCAACCACCAACAACGGCAACTTGACCGTTGACGGCAGCGTAACAGCACAACAAGGCAATGCTAATTTGCAAGCAGGCGGAGAGGGAGCAATCCATACTCAGGGCAGTGTTGTGGCAGGTAACAATGTTAACGCAACCACCAACAACGGTAACTTGACCGTTAACGGCAGCGTAACAGCACAACAAGGCAATGCTAATTTGCAAGCAGGCGGAGAGGGAGCAATCCATACTCAGGGCAATGTTGTGGCAGGTAATGATGTTAACGCAATCACCAACAACGGCAACTTGACCGTTGACGGCAGCGTAACAGCACAACAAGGCAATGCTAATTTGCAAGCAGGCGGAGAGGGAGCAATCCATACTCAGGGCAATATCTTGGCCGGTAACACCGTCAATGCTAATACTGATAATGGCAGCTTGACTGTAGATGGTACCATTACAACTCAGCACGGCAGCATTAACTTGCAAACCAATAATGAAACAGATCCTGCTCGGGGTGCTATTAACCTAAATGGTGCTGTGCTTACTGAAACAACCGGTAATACCGGCGATATCAATATCATTACCAATAATGGCAATGTAAACTACGATAGTGATATTACCGTAACAGGAACCGGCGTGCTTAAGATTAAGGTAGGCAAGGGTAACATTACGGCAGGACGGACTACTCAGCCGGATGGAACAGCAAGCGGCGGCAAGCTGCAGTCCTTGAATGGATCTGTAGATGTCTTTACCCAACAGGGTGATGTAGACTTGTACGAAGTATTTGCTCAAAATAAGGCTTCTGTCGGTTCTCAAAATGGTGATGTGAAGATCTATAAGATTAATGGCGACATTGTAGTACTGCAAACCAAGGATATGGACAATAACCTTCATGTGGATGAAACCGTAGCCGGTTCTCAGATTATCGTCAGCAGCAATAGAATTGGCTTAGACGATATTCAACAACGTCCAGGCAAGAATAATTTGTTGCTTATGAGTGTAGATAGTGCAGATCCTAACGAGCCGGTTGATCAGCTGAGCATGAACTTTAGTAAGGTGAATAAGGGTATCGAGTTCTCGCAATTATGGCTCAACAACGGCAACATCGATGTAAAAGAGGGTCAATTCTTCATTGATAAACTGGTAGTAAATAACAAAGCCTTGTTTAGCAATAAGGGCATGACCACTTCTGTATACGGTGTTCCGCCTGTTCACGATGGCAGCACTTCTATTTACTGGAACAATGTGGCTGCAACCAACCCCAAGAACAATCTCGCCGGTTGGCATGATACCAACTACAGTGGCAATTGGATGAACCTGTTCTTTGGTAAAGATGGCCGTCAACAAACCAGTAACGGTATTTTGCTCCATCTTACTGATTATAATTATGTTTTTGAGCAACGCTATACCGGTGAAGATTTCCTCAGCTTCCTGCTGGATAACAAGGCACAAGATACTTATCGTGATAGATATGCTCCTGACATTGCTTATTATGGCAGAAACTACCTCTATGAACTAAGTGATAATGTTGTTAATTCACCAATCAAACAAGCACCTAGTGCTGAAATTAAGATAATGCAATAAGTCATAACAACAAATAAAATAAAAGGGAGTGTATGGATTTGAACAAGAAAGCAGAGACTTTTAAGAAATACCTGGAAGAGAAAAAGATTACTTGTTTCAAGGAGGAGAAGGTTAAAGATGACGAGTTAAATACCGTCGTTTTCCGTTCTTTTATTGAAGCAGATGGTCAGCAGCTGCCTACCCTGGTTATTTTGGATAGTAGCATTTATGGGATGGTAAGAGTGAAGCTTGCCAACAACGTCATGAAAGAGGAGCGGGAGCTGGCTCTTTTAAAGCACATTAACTCTATAAACAGCAAATATAAGATTTTTAAATATTATTTTGCTGATGATGGGTCCCTGCTTTTAGACAGCTATGTGCTTAACCAAAATGGTGAAGTAGATTGTGCGATGATTTTTACAGTCTTGGATGTAATCATTAAGCACGTCACCGGGGAGTACAAAAACGTAATGAAGGAAATTTGGGGTTAAAATGAAACATAGCCATGGGAGCTTGCCTCTCATGGCTATTTCTACTTTTTATGCTATAATTATTGCAACAAGCATAAGAAGTCAAAGAGGTGTTGTTTATGAAACTGAAAAAAGCTTTAGCCGCATTAGCTTTAGGCTTGGTTATGATACCTACCATGGCTGATGCCAAAGAAAAACTGCTTTTTATTCCTATTGATAACCGTCCCGTGTGTCTAAGCTATACAGTAGATACCCTAAAGGCAGCCGGTTGGGATATCCAAACTCCTCCGGAAGAATATATTGCTTCCTATAACAGAGTAGGAGATCCGGATAAGCTTTATAAATGGCTTGAGGATAATGCCCTTTTGGCAACAGATGCCATTATTTCTACCGATAGCTTGATTTACGGCGGCTTGGTTCCCTCCAGAACCCATAATTTGGCACCGGAGGTCTTGGAAGCCCGTACCCAACGATTGCTTAACTTTAAAAAGAAATTTGATTGCCTGCGTATTTATGCCTATGACACTGTTATGCGTTCTCCACATGCCAGCAGTGCGCCCGTAGAGCCGGCTTATTATGAAAAGTGGGGACCCCAAATTTTCCGCATGGGAGAATTGAAGGATAAACAGGAAATGAAGCAAATCAGCAAGAAGGAAAGTAAGGAATTGGCAGACCTGGTGAAAACAATTCCTCAGGATATTCAAACTGATTTGTACGCCAGAAGAAATAAAAACGTTAAGGTGACGGAGCAATTGCTGGAGGGTGTTAAGAACAACTCTTTTGACTACTTCCTGCTAGGTAAGGACGATACTGCCGTACATTCTGATGCCCATCGTGATGCTCGTCATATTGACAGCGTTATGAAGGGTTTGCCGGAGTATAAGATTCGTTTCTTCACGGGAGCAGACCAACTGGGTCTTATCCTTTTGAACCGTGCTGTGAATAAAATTCACGGTACTACGCCTTTGGTTTACCCTTTCTATACCGAAGGACAAGGGGAGAATACTATTCCCAGTTTTGAAGACACCATCGTGAAAAATACTTTGCGTGAGCATATCTTGGCAGCGGGAGCTTTCCCGGTAACTAAACCGGACAGGGCAGACCTGATTTTGGCTGTTAATACCCCTGTCAAGGGGACTACGTTATCTGCAGCAGGTCCCTTAAATGACGGTATTATGAAGCCGGCTACCCAACGTTTTATTAACAGGATTGAGCAATATGTACAAAAAGGCAAAAGCGTAGGTGTAGGCGATATTGCTTTTAGCAATGGTTCCGACAACGCTTTGGTAAAAGGCTTGTTTGAAAAAACAGAAGAATTTAGAGTAAAGATGCCTCCCAGAGCAGGCATTGGACCTGTAGCCAGAAAAATACCTCTTTCCTGGCTGCTGAGTTCTTATGCAGGCTGGAATACCAGCAGTAATACCTTAGGCTATGCTATTGGTCAGGGGCTTTTAAGGCCTTATTTAACTGAAACGGCTAAGAATTTCCTCATGAAAACCCGTTATTTGGATGAGTGGGTTTATGAAGCTAATGTGCGTCAAACAGTCCGCGGTAATCTTATTTACCCTAATAAGTGGGTGGATGGTTCCTTAAAACCCGAGCAAAGAGCTCAAGCAGAAGCAGAGGTTCGTAAGAACATGACTGCTTTTGCCGGTAAGTATTTTGATCCTAATGAATACGGCAAGGTGGAGTTCTATCTGCCCTGGAGCAGAATGTTTGAAGTGGATGTGAGAAAGGTCGATAAATAGGTCGGTTTTTGTGCTTTTCGTTGACTTTTACAGGTCAGCGTGTTAAACTAATACCAGTTAAATATTGCATACCTTTAATCTAGTCCTGTGAGACTAAGAAAGGGACTTTTATCTTACTAATAGAAGCATTTAGAAGCCTTCTTGTCTTGGGACGAGAAGGCTTTATTTTTATATCTAACTTTAGAGGTAAAAGAGCAGCTTATTTGCTCTACACTAATCAAGGAGGCGTTAAAATGGCGAAGGCAACAGCAAATCTGTCAGGCCGTGATATTTTGGACCTGGCATCCTTAAGTGTAGATGAGTATGAACTCATCATGCAAACAGCCACGGAAATGAAGAAAATAATGAAAAGGGACATAAAGAAGGTTCCTTCTCTGCGAGGCAAGACCATTGTTAACATGTTTTATGAAAATAGTACCAGAACAAGAACCTCCTTTGAACTAGCAGGTAAATTTTTAGGCGCTGATGTTATCAATATCAGTACCACCGGTTCCAGCGTAGCTAAAGGTGAATGCTTGCGAGATACTCTTCTGACCTTGGAAGCTATGCACTGTGATGCCATAGTTATGCGTCACCCGGTGGAAGGCTCAGCTAAATACGCCGCTGACATCGTAAAACCGGTTATTATTAATGGCGGTGACGGTGCCCATGCTCATCCTACCCAGGGCCTTTTGGATATGTTTACCATTAGAGAGCATGGCAAGAAATTTAAGGGCCTGAAAATGGCCATTATCGGTGATATCCTCTTCAGCAGAGTGGCTCGCAGCAATATTGCAGCCTGGACCAAGCTGGGTGCAGATGTCCATGTGGCAGGTCCTATGACCTTGATGCCCTACGATATTGAAGCCTTAGGTGTTACTGTACATAAGAGAGTAGAGGACGCCATAGAGGGTGCTGATGTAGTAGATATTTTGAGGATTCAGCTGGAAAGACAGAAGAAGGGCATGTTCCCCACACCCAGAGAGTACGCTAGAATTTACGGGATGGGAACTGATAAGCTAAAATTATTAAAACCAGATGCCTTAATCATGCATCCGGGTCCTACGAATAGAGGACTGGAAATATCCTGGGATATGAGCTATTGCGACCAGGCAGTGATTAGAGAACAGGTAGAGAGTGGTGTAGCAGTAAGAATGGCGCTCTTATTCTTAACCTTGATGGGGGGTAAACAAATTGAAAACGCTAATTAAAAATGGTAGAGTGGTTGACCCCAGCCAAAACCTTGATGCAGTGATGGACCTTCTGGTAGAAGATGGCAGGATTACTGCTTTGAACAAAAAAATTACCGTCAAAGCGGATGAAGTTTTTGATGCTACAGGCCTTGTGGTAGCTCCTGGCCTTATAGATGTACATACTCATCTGCGTGATCCGGGCCTGGAGGCCAAGGAAGATATCAGAACAGGTACTATGGCGGCAGTAGCAGGTGGTATTACCAGAGTAGCCTGCATGCCCAATACCAAACCGGTTATTGATAATGCGGTTTTAGTAGATGGTGTAAAAGAGAGAGCTAAAGAAGTAGGCTATGCACATGTAGAAGTTATCGGTGCCATTACTAAGGGTGAGCAAGGCAAGGAATTGTCAGAAATGGGTGACATGGCTTTACATGGTGCCATGGCCTTTTCCGATGATGGTCACTATGTGGATAGTGCCAACACCATGCTTTTGGCAGCCAGATATGTAAGCGCTTTTGATAAGGCACTTATTTGCCATGATATTCTTACGGAATTTAGTGAAGCAGGTTTTATGCATGAAGGAGCAGTTTCTGCCCTGATTGGCGTGCCTGGTATTCCCAGTATTGCTGAAGATATTGCAGTGGCAAGGGATGCCATTATTGCTAAATATACAGGAGCTCATATTCACATTGCCCACGTGGCAAGCAAAGGGGCCCTGGAAATTATCAGACGGGCTAAAAAGGATGGCGTTAATATTACCTGCGAGGTTGCTGTACAACACTTAACCTTGACAGATGAAGCTTGCAGAGGCTTTAGTACTGCTACCAAGGTTTCTCCTCCCTTAAGAAGCCGCGAGCACGTAGAAGCAATGCGAGAAGGTCTTAAGGATGGTACCATTGATGCCATTGTTACTGATCACGCTCCCCATGCTCCTGAAGAAAAAGATGTGGAGTTCCGTTATGCACCCAATGGCTTCTGTGGACTGGAAACCTCTGTAGGTGTGATTCTTACAGAACTTTACCATACCAAGCTGTTTACCATTAATGAAATTATTAATAAAATGAGTACATCTCCCGCCCATCTGTTTGGTCTGGAAGCAGGTACCCTGCAGGTTGGTAAAAATGCCGATATTACCATTCTGGACTTAGATAAGGAATGGGTAGTGGATAGCGCCAAATTTTATACTAAAGGAAAACTGTCGCCTTTTAATGGCAAGGCTTGCAAAGGTAAAGCTGCTGCCACGATGGTGGATGGTAAATTTGTCATGAAAGATGGTGTCGTATGCGAAAGGTAAAAGGTAAGCTGGTACTGAAAGATGGCAGTGTGTATGAAGGTGATTTATACGGAAACAAAAATGCAGTAGGCGAGGTAGTGTTTACTACCGGCATGAGCGGTTACCAAGAAACCTTAACCGACCCATCCTTCTGCGATCAAATAGTTGTGTTTACCTATCCTTTGATTGGTAACTATGGTTGCAACAAAATTTTTGACCAATCGGATAAGTGCTGGTATCAAGGTCTTATCGTCAGTGAGCTGTGTGATGAACCCAGCAACTGGAGAAATGAGGAGTCCCTGCCCGCCTTTATGGAGAGAATGGATGTACCCATTTTGGTAGGTGTGGATACTCGTGCCATTACCAGAAAAATAAGAAACTATGGTACCTTGCAGGGTGTAGTGGTTCCTGCCGACATGCCTGAGGAGCAGGTGCAAAAGCTTTTGGCTACGCCGGAGGTGCATGACCAGGTAGCGAAGGTAACCACTCCTAACGTTTATACCATGGGCAGCAATGGTAAATATCATGTAGCTGTTATGGATTATGGTATTAAGAGAAATATTTTAAGAGCCCTGGTAAAGGAAGACTGCAAATTAACCGTATTCCCGGCAGAAACTCCTGCTGAAGAAGTACTGGCTGTGAAACCGGATGGAATTTTCCTGTCTAACGGACCGGGAGACCCCATGGATTTGCAGATTGAAATTGCAAACATTAAAAAGATGATTGGCAAATGCCCGATTTTTGGTATTTGCATGGGACACCAGGTTATGGGAATTGCCAATGGGGCCAAGACCTTTAAAATGCTCTTTGGTCACAGAGGTATTAATCAGCCGGTAAGGGATTACGTGGAAAATCTGATTACCATTACTTCTCAAAATCATGGCTTTGCTGTGGATGAAGAATCGATTAAAGGCTTGCCCATAGAAGTAACCAATAGATCGTTAAACGACGGAACTATCGAAGGTGTGCGCTATTTAGAGCATCCTACCTTTACTGTGCAATATCACCCGGAGGCTTCGCCGGGACCAAGCGGACATACTTACTTGTTTAAACGCTTTATAAAAATGATGGGAGGACATTAAGATGCCGAGAAAACCAAATGTAAAAAAAGTAATTGTAATCGGCTCCGGTCCTATTATCATTGGCCAAGCTGCCGAGTTTGACTATGCCGGTACTCAGGCCTGCCGTGCCTTGAAAGAAGAAGGCATAGAGGTTGTTTTGGTAAACAGTAACCCTGCTACCATCATGACTGATGTGCACATTGCTGACAGAGTTTATTTGGAACCCTTGAACGTAGAATTTTTGGAAGCAGTAATTCAAAAGGAGAAACCGGATTCCCTCTTGGCTACCTTGGGTGGTCAGGTAGGACTTAACCTGGCTATGGAGCTGGATGAAAGAGGTATTCTAAAGAGATATCATGTAGATCTGTTAGGTACTCAGATTCCCAGTATTAAAAAGGCGGAAGATAGAGAGCTGTTTAAGGAAACCATGCAAAAGCTCCACCAGCCCATTCCGGAAAGCACTATTGTAGAGACCGTTTCCGCGGCTAAAGAATTTGCTAAAAAAGTGGGTTACCCTTTGATTGTTAGACCTGCTTATACCTTAGGTGGTACCGGTGGCGGTATTGCCCACAATGATGACGAGCTGGATGATATTACCAACCTGGGCCTGACCTACAGCCTGATTGGACAAGCTCTTATTGAGCGCAGCGTGGCAGGCTGGAAGGAAATTGAATTCGAAGTTTTAAGAGATAGCGCCAACAACTGCGTTACTGTTTGTAATATGGAAAATCTTGACCCGGTTGGCATTCACACCGGTGATAGCATTGTAGTGGCACCCTGCCAAACCTTGACAGACAGAGAGGTGCAGATGCTGAGAACTGCTGCTATAGACATCGTTCGCGAGCTGGGAGTAGAAGGTGGTTGCAACGTACAGTATGCCTTGAATCCTGACAGTGAGGAATATATCGTAATCGAGGTAAATCCTCGTGTCAGTCGTTCCTCTGCACTGGCTTCAAAGGCTACCGGTTATCCTATTGCCAAGGTAGCAAGTAAGATTGCAGCAGGCTACACTCTGGATGAAATTGAAAATGCGGTAACTAAGAAAACCTCTGCTTGCTTTGAACCAACTCTGGATTATGTGGTAATGAAGATTCCTCGTTGGCCTTTTGATAAATTCGTTAATGCTGATCATACTCTGGGAACCCAGATGAAGGCTACCGGCGAAGTGATGGCTATTGAAAGAAATATTGAAGCCTCCCTGCTTAAGGCAGTTCGTTCTTTGGAAATAGGTTTAATTCACCTGGATCTTAAAGATTTAAGAAAGCTAAGCGACATCGAAGTTTTTGAAAGAGTAAAGAAACAAAATGATGAACGGTTCTTTGTTATTGCAGAAGCCTTCCGTCGCGGTATGGAAATTGAGGCAGTACATGACATCACCAAGATAGATCGTTTCTTCTTAAGAAAGATTCACAATATTGTGGACATGGAACAGGTTATTAAAAAAGGTCCCATGACTCCGGAGCTAATGAGAAACGCCAAGAAGATGGGCTTTGCGGATGTGACCATTGGCGAATACATTGGCAAGACCGGTTTGGAAGTTCGTAAGATGCGTAAAGACTGGGGTATTATTCCTACCTTCAAGATGGTTGATACCTGTGCCGCTGAATTTGATGCAGCAACGCCTTACTATTATTCTACCTACGGAACGGAAGACGAAGTGGTAGATTCTAAAAAGAAGAAGGCTATCGTACTGGGTTCCGGTCCTATCCGTATTGGTCAGGGCGTAGAATTCGATTATTGTTCTGTGCACTCTGTATGGGCTCTGAAGGAATTGGGCTACGAGACCATTATTATTAATAACAATCCTGAAACCGTAAGTACCGACTTTGATACCTCTGACAGATTGTACTTTGAGCCGCTTACCATAGAAGACGTTTTAAACGTGGTAGACAGAGAACAACCGGAGGGCGTTATTGTCCAATTCGGTGGTCAGACTGCTATTAACCTGGCCGGACCTTTGGCTGAATGTGGCATCAAGATCCTGGGTTCCTCTGTGGACAGTATTGATAGGGCAGAGGATAGAGAAAGATTTGATGAGCTGCTAACTGAGACAGATATTCCCCGTCCCAAAGGGCACACTGCCTTTGATGTGGAGGGAGCTCTCAAGGCTGCCAACGATGTAGGCTATCCCGTTATGGTTAGACCATCCTATGTGCTAGGTGGCAGGGCCATGGAGATTGTGTACAACGATGACGAGCTAAAGTATTACATGGCTAACGCTGTAAAAGCTTCTCACGAGCATCCTGTACTGGTTGACCATTACTTAATGGGTACTGAAGTAGAAGTTGATGCTATCTGTGATGGCAAGGACGTATTGATTCCCGGCATTATGGAGCATATTGAGAGGGCCGGTGTGCACTCCGGTGATAGCATCGCCGTTTACCCGCCTCGTTCCTTGAGCCAACATATCATTAAAACTATCGTGGACTACACCAACAAGCTTGCTTTAGGTTTGGAAGTACACGGTATGATTAACATTCAATATATTGTTCGTGACGAAAAACTATATGTCATCGAGGTTAATCCCAGATCCAGCAGAACCGTGCCTTTCATTAGTAAGGTAACAGGTATTTCTATGGTCGATGTAGCAACCAAGTGTGCTATGGGAGTCTCCATTGTGGACCAGGGACTAAGACCGGGTCTTCGCCACTTCCCAGATTATTATGCAGTGAAAGCACCTGTTTTCTCCTTTAATAAGATGACGGATGTAGATATTTCACTAGGGCCTGAAATGAAATCTACCGGTGAAGTAATGACCATAGATTATCAATTCCCCAGAGCTTTGTATAAAGCCTTCGTGGCAGCAGGAACTAATATTCCGGAAGAAGGTACGGTACTCTTTACTATCGCCGATATGGATAAACCGGAAGCAGCTTCTATTGCTCAGGGCTTGTCCGAGTTGGGCTATGAGATTAAAGCAACCACCGGTACTGCCAAGTTCCTAAAAGAAAAGAATATTGAAGTAACAGAGGCTAAAAAAGTAACCGATGGCGAGCACGATTTGCTGGACGACATCAAGGAAGGCAATATCAGTATGGTTATCAATACCTTAACCCATGGCGGCGATGTGGCCAGAGATGGTTTTAAGATCCGTCGTTCCACTGTAGAGCATGCTATTCCCTGCCTTACCTCTATGGATACTGCCAATGCCTTGCAACATGTTATGACAGCCATGAAGGGACGCAGGATTGTCAGTATCGTAGCTTTGCAAGATTTAGACTGGGAGTAAATCATGAAAAAAACAATTGTGCTGGCGGAAATATTGAGCCAGGAAAAATTAGCACCGGAAGTTAATAAAATAGAATTGTTAGCTCCTGCTATTGCCCATGAGGCTCAGCCGGGACAATTCGTAACAGTTGCAGTGTCTGATCAGGTGGCGCCCTTGTTGCGCCGCCCCTTCGGCATTGCTGATGTCAATAAAGAAGCCGGTACCATTACCCTCATCTATAGGCTATTGGGACCTGCCACGCATCTGCTGGACAAGCTTTTACCTCAGGCAAAGGTCAGTATAATAGGACCCTTAGGCCATGGCTTTAGCCTTGCCGGTAAAAAGCCTTTGCTGATAGGTGGTGGCATGGGCTTGGCACCGTTGCATTTTTTAGCAACTAGACTTTCTGCTGTGCCTGTAGAGGTTTTAATGGGCGGTAAAACCCAAGCTGAACTTTTTTGGACCCAATTATTTACCGATATTGTAAAAGAAGTGCACCTTACTACTGATGATGGTACAGAGGGAACCAAGGGAACAGTTATGGCGCTGTTACCACAACTTTTGGCAGCAGGCTATGACAGTATCTATGTTTGTGGCCCTATTCCCATGATGAAGGCGGTAGTAGCAGAAGTAAACAAAACCAATATTCCCTGTGAAGTCTCCTTGGAAAAATATATGGCCTGTGGTTTAGGAGCATGCTTATCCTGCTCTTGCCAAGGTATAGGCAAACGCTTAAAGGTATGCACCGATGGACCTGTGTTTGACTCCAGGGAGGTGGTAGAATGGTAGACACATTGTACGAAGGAAGATTGGCGGTAGACCTTGGTAAGCTGCATATGCGCACACCAATTACTACCGCATCAGGTACCTTTGGTTTTGGCCTGGAATTTACAGACTTTTTGGATTTAGAAAAGCTAGGCGCCGTTACGGTAAAGGGTACTACCTTAAAACCGCGCAGTGGCAATAAGGGACAGCGCGTAGTAGAAACACCGGCTGGTATCTTAAACTGTATAGGCTTGGAAAATCCCGGTGTGGAATATTTTCTTACAACTACTTTACCCAAGCTGCGTCAATACGATGTTCCTGTTATTGTGAATATGGACGGCGACTCCCCGGAGGAATATGGGGAACTGGCGGGGCTTTTAAATGTGGATGGGGTGGCAGCCCTGGAAATAAATATATCCTGTCCCAATGTCCAACAAGGCGGCTTAGCTTTTGGTACTTGTCCCGATGCAGCTGCCGAGGTAGTACAAGCTGTTAAAGCAAAATCAAATAAGACGATTATTACCAAACTTTCTCCCAATGTTACTGACATTGTGGAGATAGCCCAAGCGGTCGAGGCAGCTGGTTCTGATGTAATTTCCTTGATTAACACTTTGCTGGGCATGAAAATAGATATAGATAAACAGGCACCGGTTTTAGGAAACATAGTAGGTGGTTTGTCCGGACCGGCTATTCACCCTGTAGCAGTGCGAATGGTTTATCAGGTAGCACAGGCTGTACACATTCCCATAATTGGTATGGGTGGGATTGAGAACTATGCAGATGCCTTGGAATTTTTCCTGGCAGGTGCAACAGCTGTTGCTATTGGTACAAGTAATTTCCGCCATCCTGATTTGGCAGAGAAAATCAGCTTGGATATTCTTGCTTATTTAGATAAGCATGGTATCAAGAGTATCAATGATATAAGAGGCAAAGCCTTGCCACGTTAGATAAAGGACGGTGACAGTATGAAGGCAGATGATAGAATCATAGTAGCACTGGATTTTCCTACAGCACAGCAGGCTCAGGCCGTAGTAGAAGAGCTGGGAGACGCAGTGAGCTACTATAAAGTAGGTATGGAGCTGTATTACGCAGCCGGACCTGAAATGCTGAAATTTTTAAAGGCGCATGGGAAAAAAGTCTTTCTTGATTTAAAGCTACAAGATATTCCCAATACGGTTGCCAAGAGCTTGGCGGTGTTGACCGGCTGGGGCGCTGATATTATGAACGTCCATGCAGTGGGCGGCGCTAAAATGATGAAGGAAGCAGTAGCTTCCGTACATGCGGAAGCTGAGCGCCTGGGCATTGAAAGCCCCAAGCTGATTGCAGTAACAGTCTTAACCAGTATGGATGATGAGCAATGGGCACAGCTAAATTATGCTAAACCGATTGCTGAGGAAGTGATTGCCTTAGCTCAATTGGCTAAAGAGTCAGGTATGGATGGAGTAGTGGCTTCTCCGCAAGAAGCAGCTGCTATTCGGAAAGCCTGCGGACCGGAGTTCTTAATCGTAACTCCCGGTGTCAGACCACAGGGCTCAGCAACTAATGACCAAAGCAGAATTGCTACACCGGCAAGCGCCCTAAAGAATGGTGCTTCTCATTTAGTAATAGGCAGACCTATTACTAAGGCAGAAAATAAGCAAGCGGCAGTAGAAAATATTTTAGCAGAAATAAGAGGTGCTAAATAATGGATGAACATGAAGTACAAACCTTGTTAGAAAAAACAGATGCAGTTTTACATGGACATTTTCTTTTAACCAGTGGTTTGCATAGTCCTATGTATGTGGAAAAATTTAATGTATTGCAAAATCCTGTTTACACAGAAAAACTTTGCCAGGAAATTGCCGCTCGTTTTATTAACGACAACGTGCAATTAGTAGTAGGACCTATGACGGGAGGCATCCTGCTCTCTTATGAAGTAGCAAAGAATCTGGGTACGCTCTCTATGTTTACGGAGAGAGTAGACGGTAAGATGACCTTTAAACGTGGCTTCCACTTTGCACCGGGAACCAGAATCCTGGTAGTAGAAGATATTACCACGACAGGCGGCAGTATCTTCGAAGTAATGGATGCCATCAAAGCTTTGCAGGGCGAAGTAGTGGGCGTTGGACTCCTGGTTGACCGTAGCGGCGGGAAAGTAAATTTCGGTGTACGCACTGAAGCCTTGCTACATTTAAACGTAGAAACCTATAAGCCGGAGGAATGCCCCTTGTGTGCTCAACATGTGCCCATGACACAAAGAGGCAGGACCGGTAAATAAAATGAAGATATTAGTACTCACCGGCAGTCCACACAAAAATGGTACCACTGCCCTACTGGCGGAACAATTCATTAGAGGCGCAGAGGAAGCAGGACATAGCATTTATCGTTTTGACGCAGCCTTTCAGGAGATTCATCCCTGTAATGCCTGCAATGCTTGTCAAACTACGGACAAGGGCTGTGTCTTTAAAGACGGCATGGCTGAGCTTTATCCCCGCTTACCGGAGGCCGATGCCATAGTCTTTGTAGCTCCCATCTATTATTATGGCCTTTGTGCACAACTCAAGCTGGTTATTGACCGCTTTTATGCTTTGGGCGATGCCCTGCATGGCGACAAAAAATGCCTACTCCTCATGGCTTGTGAGGATGATACCCTGGAATCTGTTGCCGGTGCCATTACCTCCATAAAAGGAATGGCCGGCTATTTAGGCTGGGAAATGCAAGGCATTATTTCAGCCTTATCTTGTGCGGATAGAGCCGCTATAGAAAAAACAGCTTATCCTAAACAAGCCTACGAGCTTGGCAAAAATTTACCAATTGGGGACGGTACTAACTGGTAACAACTAGATCGTATTTACCAATTGGGGACGGTACCAACTGGTAACAACTAGCTTACACAAGCTGAAAAGCAAAAAGCGTTGCCAAAGCCTTTAGTGGATGCTTTGGTTAAAATTCGCTTTTGCCAAGTAAACAGTTATCAAAGAAAAAGCAACCACCGTCCCTGACAGGAGAGTGGTTGCTATCTTGTTTTTTTTTAGCGTTATGTTATAATAATCAAAGTTTACACAGAGAAGCAAAGGAGGATTATTGCAATGGCAAAAATTACTAGAGATAGCGGCATTATTGATGCTGTACAAGCTCATCCGGAAATCATAGAAGTTTTCCAACAATATGGTTTAGGTTGTGTAGGTTGCATGGCTGCAAATTTTGAAACTATTGGTCAAGGAGCTAGCGCTCATGGCTTGGATGTAGATGCTTTGATTGCAGACATCAACAAAAAAATCGGCGAAGAATAATTCACGATATAAAACTGGAAGGGACTCAAATGTTAACTAACATTTGGGCCTCTTTTTTTATGCCCTAAAAACTGAAAAAAAGTATGTAAAAATGTTGATTTTTCCTAAAAAAGGCATTATAATGGTGAAAAGTGGTGAAAAGTGGTGAAAAAAGAGGTGGGCATAACGATGTTGATGGGTGAGTTCGAACATAGCATTGACGCCAAGGGGCGCTTGTTTATGCCTGCTAAATTACGTGAAGCTCTAGGTAAGCATTTTATCGTTACCAAAGGGGTTGATGGCTGTTTAGATGTATTTCCTCTTGATGAATGGGAAAGGTTAAAAAACAGTTTTGCCACTAAGATGATGCCTAAACAAAAAGAAAGAGATGTTTCTCGTTTTATTTTTGGCGGCGCTGTAGAAGCTGAGCCGGATAAACAGGGACGTATTCTTTTGCCCACTAATTTAAGGACCTATGCAAAACTAGATACTGTAGCTCTGATTGTAGGTGTTGGTGCTAAAGCGGAAATTTGGGATGCCAAACGTTATGCAGCCTATAATGCTGAAGTAGAAAAAGATGTTGTGGCTATGGTAGAAGAATTAGATTTTGAATAGGTGATAAATATGGAATTTGTCCATAAAAGTGTTTTGTTAAATGAGAGTGTAGATTGGCTCATCACAGACCCGGATGGTATTTATGTAGATTGCACCATGGGTGGGGCAGGGCATTCCAGTCATTTTGCCCAAAAGCTTTCCGCCAGGGGTACCTTAATCGGTATTGATCAGGATGCAGATGCTATAGCGGCTTCCACGGAGAAGCTGAAGGGGCTTGGGCTAAGCTGTCAGCTCCATATTGTGCGTGCCAATTTTAAAGACTTTAAAGAGGTTTTAGCCTCCCTAAATATAGATAAAGTAACAGGTATGTTTTTTGATTTAGGAGTATCTTCGTATCAGTTGGATACTCCGGAGCGTGGTTTTTCCTATATGCATGATGGTCCTTTGGATATGCGTATGGATAACCGCAAAACTCTTACTGCCGAGTATGTGGTGAACCACTACAAGGAAGACGAGCTGGATAATATTATTCATAGCTTTGGCGAAGAACGCTGGAGCAGGCGCATTGCCCAATTTATTGTGGCAGAACGCAAAATAAAGCCGCTTACTACTACCGCAGATTTGGTAGCTGTAATAAAAAAAGCAATACCAAAAGGCGCACGGCTAGATGGTCCTCATCCGGCTAAACGCACATTTCAAGCCATCCGCATCGAAGTTAATAATGAACTAGGAATTTTAGGTAAGGTTGTAGAAGACGCTGTGGATAGCTTGGCACCGGGTGGACGGATAGGGGTCATCACTTTTCACTCTCTTGAGGACAGAATAGTGAAAAACACCTTGAAGCGATTGGCCAAAGGCTGTACCTGTCCACCTGAGTTACCGGTGTGCATTTGCGGCAAGAAGCCCGTTGTTAAAAAGCTTAAAGAGTTTGTTCCTACCGATGGGGAACTTGAAGATAATCCCAGGGCACGTAGTGCCAGACTTAGGGGAGCTATAAAAATATGATTGAGGAGATTCTTCAATGTTAGCTAGAAAATACGATTACGATTATACCTATAGTCGTTATTATGATTATAAAGAATATCAACCAAAGAAGTTTGAACCCCAACGCCGCAAGATTAAGAATTATAAGGCTTTGAGGCATCAGGCAATCTTTTTGTTTGTAGTTGGTATTTTGTGCTATTTTGGCAATGTAGTATTAAGTGAATGCTACGTAGCCAGGACTAATGCCCTGGTTCAATTGAAAAAACAAGAGGCAATTTTGGTAGGAGAAAACCAAACTTTAAAAATTGACGTGGATAAACTAAAAAGTCCGGAGCGTATCACCCAATTGGCAAGCTCCAAGTTAGGACTCAGTACAGCACGAAGCAATATTTACATGCATGCAGATAAAAGCGGTAGCAAAGATACAAGCTTGCAGGTTGCCAAGAAATAAGAGTGCTGCGCAAAGTGCTTGTTTAATAAAGCAGGAGAGCAGCCTTAGGGCTGCTTTTCTTTTAATCGGAGGGATTACTACTTATGGAAAAGCAATTGAAAGATATTTTACAACTATTACCCCAAGCCAAGGTACTTAGTGGTACTACGGACAAAACTATCACTGGACTTACTATTGATTCTCGTACGGTAGAAAAGGGCAATTTGTTTATTTGCCTAAAGGGCGTACACACTGATGGCCATAAGTATATCGACAAGGCTATTGCTTTGGGGGCTGCTGCTGTTCTGGTAGAGGATCATGTAGAGCCTAAAGCCGGTCTTACTATTATTCAAGTGCCGGATGCTAATGCAGCGATGACAGCAATTGCTCCCTGGTTCTATGATTTCCCCGGTAAGAAAATGCGTGTAATAGGTGTAACCGGTACCAACGGTAAAACTACTACAACTAACATAGTAAGAATTATCTTGAGACAAGCAGGTTTTAGGGTGGGCCTGATTGGCACTATTAATACCATCATTGAGGATGAGGTGGAAACATCTCACAACACGACACCTAACGTAGTTGATTTGCAGAAGGTTCTGTATCGTATGCTGGAGGCCAAGTGTGATTACGTGGTGATGGAAGTATCCTCCCATGCTTTAGCTTTAGACAGGGTAGCCGGTATTGAATTTGATGTGGCTGCCTTGACCAATATTACCCAGGATCATTTGGATTTTCACAAGACCTTTGAAAATTACAGAGAGGCTAAGGCTTTGCTATTTACCCATTTACACGAGGGTACCAAACCTAACAAAACTGCTATTTTTAATATGGATGATCATAGCTCCGCGTGTATACTGGAAAGAACAAAGACCAATATTCTAAAATACGGCAGGAATACTAACAATGATATTTATCCTTTAAGCTTTAAGGTGGAAGCAACTCATATGGAGTTGCACCTTCATACTCCTGTGGGAGAAATGAATTTGTTGCTACATATTACCGGTGAGTTTAATGTTTATAACGTTATGACAGCTGTAGCTATCTGCCTGGCTGAAAAGATTCCTGCCCAGCAAATTATTAAGGTGCTGGATGGTTTTGAAGGTGTACCGGGGCGGTTCCAATTGGTGCAGGCAGGTCAACCGTTTACGGTAATCGTAGACTATGCCCATACCCCGGATGGCTTGGACAATGTGCTACGTACTGCCAGACAAATTACCAAGGGTAAGCTGTGGGCGGTATTTGGCTGCGGTGGCGACCGTGATAATAAAAAGCGCCCCATTATGGGACGTATTGCTTTAGAACTGGCAGATACCCTGGTAGTCACTTCTGATAATCCTCGCAGTGAGGATCCGGAGCTCATTATTGCCGATATTGAAAAAGGTCTGGCAGGAGCACCGGCCCAAAAATCAATTCACAAGATTACGGACCGTAGGGAAGCTATCCATTTTGCTTTATCTCATGCGGCACCTGAAGATGTGATTATGATTGCCGGCAAGGGTCATGAAAATTATCAAATTCTCAAAGATAAAACAATTCATTTCGACGATTGTGAAGTGGTAAGAGATTACTTTAAACAGGAGAAATAATATGCTGACGGTCAAATTGGTTGTTCAGGCAACGCAGGGCATCACCCGGCTGCCTGTGTCTTTGGAATTTACCGGTGTTACCACTGATTCCCGGGCTGTAAAACCTGGGGAGCTTTTTGTGGCTTTAAAAGGTGAAAAATTTGATGGACATGCTTACTGCGCCAAGGCTATTGCTTTGGGTGCTGCAGGTGTCCTGGTAGAAAAAGCAGAGGGATTGCCCCAGGATAAGACTATTTTGGTAGCCGATACCCTAAAAGCTTATCAGGCTATTTCCCATGCTTGGCGAATGAGTTCACCCCATGTTAAGGTTGTGGCTATTACAGGTTCTAATGGCAAGACCTCCACCAAGGATCTTATAGCCGCAACCTTAGCCTCTAAATATAAGGTTATTAAGACAGAGGCAAATTTTAACAATGAAATTGGCCTACCCAAAACCCTCTTAACCATTACTCCCGATACCCAAATCGCTGTTGTGGAGATGGGTATGCGGGGGTTTGGTCAGATCAGGGCCCTAAAGGCTCTGGCAGAGCCGGATACAGTAGTAATTACCAATGTGGGTGAGACCCATATGGAGCTTTTGGGCAGTATGGAGAATATTGCCAAAGCTAAAAGCGAAATACTGGAAAATTTAACTGAAAAAAATGATGCTATAATTAATGGAGACGATTTTTACGTCTCTAAAATGCATACTGGCGCAAATACTACTACCTATGGTATAATATCCAGCAGTGCAGTTAAGGCTTCCGATGTTGAAGTGACTGGTGTTGGCACCACTTTTACTTATACAAGTAAAGTGACTGGCAAGACACAATATGTGGATATGCCCCTTATTGGCCGACATAATGTTATGAATGCATTGGCAGCAATAGCTGTTGCTGAGCTTTACGGGGTGGAGGACGAGGCTATCGCGGCCAGTCTTCACCAAGCCGTTATGACGGAAAAACGTCAGGAAATTTTGCATTTTGGTAAAATTACTGCTATTAATGATGCTTATAATGCTAGTCCTGCTTCTATGCAAACAGCTTGCAACACTTTAGAAAAAGTGGTGGTAGCTCAGGGTAAGGGCAGGGCTCTTGCTGTTTTGTCAGATATGCTGGAGCTGGGAACGACTTCCCACGATGCGCATACCAGAGTGGGTGGCTATGTGGCCCAGGCAGGTGTTAAAGAGCTGATTACCTATGGCAGCGAGGCTAAGGCAATTAGTGAAGCAGCCGGTGCTCAAGGTGTGAAGGTACACCATGTGGCCGATAAAGAGGCTGCAGCAAAATTGCTAAAAAGTATCATGCAACCTGATGACGTTATCCTTTTTAAAGGCTCCCATTCCATGTCCGTAGACAAAGTAATTGATCTGGTTTTTAAAGGAGAAGAGGAATAATGGATTACACAGGCTTAGAGGCGCTGCTAACCGCAGTGGTCATTAGTGCTGTCAGTGGGCCTTTTATCATCAAGGCTCTGCGTAAGTGGCATCTTGACCAAAGCGTACGGGATTGTGGACCTGCTGCACATCTGAAAAAAAATGGTACTCCGACTATGGGTGGTGTTATCATCATCCTGGCTATTGTGGTTTCTACTTTCTTGTGGTGTACCATTACACCACGTTTGGGAGTTGCTCTCTGGCTGTTGGTGGGCTATGGCATTATTGGTTTTTTGGATGACGGTATAAAAATAATCTTTCACAGAAATTTAGGCCTGACTTCTAAGCAAAAACTTATATTACAAATGCTGGTGGCTGTTGTTTATTTGATACATCCCGGCGATGTGGGCAACAACACTTCACAGCTGTGGATTCCCGGACTTAACAGCACTGTTAATCTGGGAATTTGGTATTATTTGTTTGTAATTTTGCTTTTGGTTGGTACCACCAATGCCGTTAATTTGACGGATGGCTTGGATGGCCTTGCTTCCTGGGTCACAGTGCCTGTTAGCCTGGCATATGCTTTTATCGGCTACAGAAACGGACAAGAGCTGGTGGGTATTTTTGCTTTGACCATTACAGGGGCGGCTTTAGGATTTTTAATTTTCAATCACTATCCGGCCAAGGTTTTCATGGGTGATACAGGTTCTTTGGCTTTAGGTGGCGGCGTAGCTAGTTTAGCACTGCTTACTCATACCGAAATCCTCCTGGTGGTTATCGGAGGCGTTTATGTGGCTGAAGCACTTTCTGTTATTATTCAAGTAGCTTATTTCAAACATACAGGAGGCAAGCGTATTTTCCGCATGGCTCCACTGCACCATCATTTTGAATTAGGTGGTTTAAAAGAAACTGAAGTGGTGAAGCGTTTTGCTCTTGCCAGTACTTTTTGTGGTTTGCTTGGCATGCTGCTTTTTGCATTAAAATAATGGGGGCTTGGCTATGGTAGCAGAGAAAAAATATATATTTGTATATGGTGCCGGCATCAGTGGGCAAGGTGTTGCTGAGGTGCTGGCCAGACATGGCAAAAAAGTTATTCTCTATAATGATGAGCCTAGGGAAGTAGATCCCATGGTAGAACAGATTTTAGTTAAAACAGGTGGGAAGGTTGTAATGAAAGAAGACCCCACTCCTTATTTGAAAGCTTCCTGGTACGCTATTATTTCTCCGGGTATTCCTTTTACTACGGCTACAGCTCAAAAGGCTAAGAGCCTGGGTGTAGAAGTAATCGGGGAGGTCGAGCAAGCCAGTCGTTTATATACAGGTAAATGGGTAGGGGTTACCGGCACCAACGGTAAAACTACCACTACTACCTTGCTGGGTGAGATGCTGGCGACTTTGCCGGTAAAGACTGCCGTAGGTGGCAACATCGGTTTTGCCCTGTCCAAGGAAACTGAACAGTTGGACAAGGATTCTTATATCGCAGCAGAATTATCCAGTTTTCAGTTAGAGGGTATTAAAAGTCTTAGGGTAAATATTGCACTTATCCTAAATATTACCCCTGACCATATAGAGCGTCATGGCAATATGGACAACTATATTCTCGCCAAGGCCAATATCTTCAAGTATCAAACTAAGGAAGATGTGCTGATTCTCAATGCCGACGATCCTATTGTCAAAGGTTTTGCACCGCAGGCTAAAGCCAGAGTATGCTTTATCAGTTGCAAGGAAATCTTGCCGGAAGGTGTATACATTGAAAATGGTAGCTTTACCATTAAACTGGATGGCAAAAAGCAAGTGGTGTGCCCTGTAAAAGATATGAAAATCTTCGGTGCGCATAATGAGCAAAATGCTCTGGGCGCAATTGCCTGTGCCTATTTTGCCGGCGTTACACCGGAGAACATGGCCAGAGTGTTGAGAAGCTTCAAGGGAGTAGAGCACAGAATTGAGTATGTCAGAACTATAAATGCTGTGCCTTATTACAATGACTCTAAAGCAACTAATACTGACTCCACCATTAAGGCTTTGGAAGCCTTTCAAGATGGACATATTATTCTTTTGGCCGGCGGTCATGATAAAATGACCGATTTGACGGAAATGATGAATTTAGTCAAGACCAAAACGGATGCCTTAATTCTTTTGGGAGAAGCTAAAGAACGTTTTAATGCAGCTGCTCTCAAGGCAGGTGTTAAGAATATTTATTTGGTAGATTCCTTCCAAGCTGCTGTAGACAAAGCACACGAGCTGGCCAAGGCGCCACAGGTAGTGCTCCTGTCCCCTGCTTGTTCTTCTTATGATATGTTTGACAATTTTCCGCAACGAGGACGTGTGTTTAAAGAGATGGTAAATAAATTATGAAAATAGTTATTTCCGGTGGTGGTACCGGGGGACATATTTATCCGGCCATTACCATTGCCAATCAAATAAAAAGTATGGAGCCTACTGCGGAAATTACCTTTGTAGGTACTGAGCACGGTCTGGAAAAAAATATTGTGCCACGGTACGGTTATCCACTAAAGTTTATTACTGTAGCAGGTTTTGAAAGACATTTAAGTGTAGGTACCATGATTTCCGGTATGAAGCTGTTGGTAGGTCTGAAGGATGCCAGAAGTCTTTTGAAGGAAATCAAGCCTGACCTGGTTATAGGTACCGGCGGGTATGTGTGCGGTCCTGTGCTTTTCTGGGCTGCTCAGATGGGTATCCCTACTTGTATTCAGGAACAAAATGCTATGCCGGGTGTAACCAATAAAATATTGTCCCATTTTGTAGATATTATTTGTCTTGGCTATAACGAAGGTGCACAGTATTTTAGCGGCAGGGCCAGAAAAATCTTCACAGGTAACCCTGTCCGCCAGGAAATTCTAAAAGATGAAAGAGAAGATGGTTTTGTAAAATTCTCTTTAGACAAAGCTAAAAAAACTATACTGGTTTTTGGTGGTTCCCGCGGCGCACGGAGCATTAACAATGCTATGCTGGAGCTGGAAAAAGCCATGGCAGGACGTACTGATGTACAAATTCTCCATGCTACCGGCGAATTGGATTATGAGAAATATAAAGCTCAGCTGGCACCTGAGGCCCAGGCAGCAGAGAATATCAAGGTAGTACCTTATTTACACGAAATGCCCTTAGCTCTTTCTGTAGCAGACCTGGCCATTGCCAGATCGGGAGCCATTGGTTTGGCAGAGCTTTTGGTAAAAGGCATACCGGCAATCTTAATACCGTATCCTTATGCCACGGCCAATCATCAGGAATTTAATGCCAGAGCCATTGCGAAGGCCGGAGCTGCAGAAGTGATTTTGGATAAAGAACTTACAGGAATGCTCCTGCGAGAAAAAGTTGAACAGCTATTAACTAAACCTGATACACTGGCAGCTATGCACACAGCAGCGCAAAAACTCAGTAGGCCTGAGGCTGCCAAAGAAATAGCCCAGAGTGCCTTAAGCTTAGTAAAAACAAAATAGGGGGAAGTTCTAGTGCTAGATTTAGACAAGGTAAAAAGAATTCATTTTATAGGTATAGGTGGCGTGGGTATGAGCGCCCTGGCGTATGTACTGATTAAAAGAGGGTACATGGTCAGTGGTTCTGATGCCAAGTCCAGTTTTATTGCCACCAAGCTTGCCAAGGAAGGGGCTATAATCTTCATCGGTCATGCTGCCTGCCAGGTGGAAGGTGCGGAGGCTGTAGTCGTTTCCAGCGCTATTCATCAAGACAATCCTGAATTGGTAGAAGCAAAAGCAAGACAAATCCCTGTACTGCATCGTAGCGATGTACTTGCTTATTTAATGAATAAACATCAAGGTATTGCCGTAGCAGGAGCGCATGGCAAAACTACTACCAGCTCCATGCTAGCTTGTATTACCCATGAAGCCGATGTTGATCCCACTGTAGTGGTGGGAGGCATTGTGCCTAGCCTGGGTGGTAATGCTTTAAATGGTAAAAGCGATATTGTGGTAGCGGAAGCTGATGAAAGTGATGGTTCTTTCTTAAAGTTTAAACCATTCTATGCTGTTATTACCAATATTGAAAATGATCATTTGGATCATTATGGCAGTGAAGAAAAAATCCAGGAAGCCTTTGCTCAATTTGTAGAAAATATTAAGGACAAGGGCAAAGCTATCTTGTGCTTTGATAATGCCAAGATTAAGGAGCTGGCAGAGAAAACCACGAAGTCCTTTATCTCTTATGCTCTTGATGATCCCAAGGCGGACTATACAGCGAAGAACATTGAATTTGGTCCTGATGGTACCCATTTTGATGTGTATCATAAGGAAGAAAAAATTGGTACAGCCCATTTGGTAGTGCCGGGCAGGCACAACGTGCTTAATGCGTTAGGTGCTATTGCTACTTCCCAGCTGATGAATATTCCCCTGGACCGTGTGCTGACTTCCCTGGAAAAATTTACCGGGGCTCAAAGAAGATTTGAAACCAAGGGCAAGGTAAAAGGTATTTGGGTAGTGGACGATTACGCTCACCATCCTACCGAAATAAGGGTGACCCTGGCAGCAGGTAAACAAACTAAACCTAAACGCTTGATTTGTGTATTCCAGCCGCATCGTTATACCAGGACCAAGCTGCTCCTAAATGAATTTGCTACCTGCTTTAAAGATGCTGATGAACTGATTTTGGCTGACATTTATCCTGCCAGCGAGGAGCCTATTCCCGGCATTGATACACCGCTTCTCATGAAAACTATTCAAGAAGCTACGGGACAAAAGGTAACTTATTTACCAACCTTTGAACAAATAGAAAAATATTTAATAGAGAATGTTCAGCCAGGCGACTTGGTAATGACTGTAGGTGCCGGCGACGGTTACCGTATTGCTGAAAACCTGGTGAAGGCATTAGAAGGAGCGAGAGCCATGAATAAAGACACTAAAATTGCAGTAGTAATGGGTGGCCCATCCAAGGAAAGAGAAATTTCCTTTATGACAGGTAATGCTATCCTGGATGCTTTAAAGAGCAAGGGCTACAATGCTGTAGCTATTGATTTGGATCCTAAAAACTTTGCTAACCAGCTTCAGGATAATGGTATCCAGATAGTGTTCAATGCCATTCATGGCCTTTATGGTGAAGACGGTAGAATGCAAAGCGTTCTGGAAATGCTGGGCATTCCCTATACAGGTTCAGGCGTTTTATCCAGTGCTATTTCCATGGATAAGGTTTACAGCAAGAGAATGTTTGAAGCTATGCATGTGCCTACTGCCAAATGCATCTATCTTGACAAAAAAGACAATTTGGATTGGGTGGCAGAGGTAGAGAAAAACTTTACTTTGCCGGTGGTGGTAAAGCCGGCAGCTCAGGGCTCCAGCATTGGTGTAACTATTGTCAAAGATAAAGCTGCCTTGACCAAGGCTTTAGACGAAGCTTTTTCTTATGGCGATGAGGTTTTGGTAGAAGCTTTCTTCCAAGGCAAGGAAGTGGCAGCCGGTGTGATGATGACAGACAAGGGTGTAGTGCCCATGCCTTTAGTGCTTATTGAGCCGCACTCCGGTTCCTATGATTTTCATTCCAAATATACCAAGGGTGCTACCACATATACCTGTCCCGCACCTTTTAGCAAGGAAATAACTGAAAAGTTGCAGGCTATTGCTGTAGCTGCTTACAAGTCTCTCGGCTGCAATGGTGTGGCCAGAGCAGATTTGCTCTTAGCCGACAATGGTGATGCTGTTGCCCTGGAAATCAACTCTATTCCCGGTATGACTGCTACCAGCCTGATTCCTAAGGCTGCTGCTGCCATGGGTATTACTTTCCCTGATTTGTGCGAAATGATTTTAAACGGAGCTAAGTAAACGGAAGGGGAGGTGGCCGGCCGTGCACAGTAGTGAGGAAAATATAAAGGCTGGTAAACGGCGCCAAATCAATACTCACCTTCGTTTGTTTTTCAATCTCTTTTGTATAGCTTTAGTGTTGGGCGGTTTGTATTATTTCCTACATCGTCCCTGGCTTACCTTCGGCAAGCTGGAAGTAGTGGATGATGGCACAGCCTTTTCGGTGGAGGAAGTAGTAAAAGTCGCTGATATTAAGGAGCCAGTCAATTTATTTAATGTTAGTCGCAGCCATGTTGAAGAGGTTCTGACTAATGATTTGAGAGTAGAAAAAGTAAGTACGGGGTATGCTTGGCCCAACATTTTGAGAGTTACCATTACAGAGCGCAAGCCTGCAGTCTATGTGGAGTGCGCCTATGGTGGGTTTGCTAAAATTTCCTATAAAGGTGTTGTCTTGGAAGTAAAAAGCGGTATCAAAGACGCTACAGCACCTTTTGTATCAGGCTGGAAGCTGGGTAATCTTTATACAGGTGATGTAGTGGAGGATCCCGGCATGGTGGCCCTCTTGGATTTCTTGGGCAAGATAGATTCCAGCGTTCAAGCCAGGATTGCAGAGATAGTTATGGATTCCGGTAAGAAGTTACGCATACTCCTGAGTAGTGGCGTTCCCATTATTTTAGGAGATTATGAAAATTTGCCAAAAAAGGTGGATACTTTTAATACAGTGTATAAAGAATTAGAAACTAAAAAGGTTAAGGCGGCTTATATAGATTTATCTTTTGATAAACCCTATATAAAGTTGCGCTAAGGGGGGAATAAGATATGCATGGTAAACAACCCAAAATTCTTCTCTTTCTAGTATGTGTGGTTTTAGGTGTCATGATCTCTACGCAATTTCGTAGTTCAGAAAGTGCTAACCGTACCATCGCTCAACAAAGAGCAGAGGATTTGTCCGGCAGGCTGAAGGCCACGGAAAAGGAAAATGAAACTTTAAAAGCAAAGGTAAAAGCTCTGGAAGAAAATACCGGAGCAGATGTAAAAGGTGAAGAAATTCTTCAATTGAAGGCAGACGCGGGCTATACAGCTTTGCGAGGTCCGGGTGTAATAGTTACGGTGGATGACAGCAAGGTCATTCATAAACCGGGCGACAATCCCAACCTATACATTATTCATGATGATGATTTACTGAGAGTAATTAACGAGCTGCGCGCAGCAGGAGCTGAAGCTCTTTCTTTGAACAAGGAAAGGATTCTTGATGTTTCTGAGGTACGTTGTGCAGGACCAACCGTTTCTGTCAACAATACTCGTTTCTCGCCACCTTATGAAATCAGGGCCATTGGCAATAGTAAAACCTTGGAAGGAGCCTTAAAGCTAAGAGGCGGTGTAATAGAAACCTTGAAGCTATGGGGTATTTCCGTAGATGTGGTTGCCAAGGATAATTTGGAAATACCGGCTTATAAGGGGCCACGGCATTATGAATTTGCCAAGATAAAGGATGGTGACAAAAAATGATCTATCCAATACTTGGTGTTGTTATTGGTTTATGCATTGGCTACTTTGTTCCAATAGTCCCTCAGGACTACATGAAGCTTTTGTCCGTAGCCTTAATGGCGTCTTTGGATGCCGCCTTTGGTGGCATGAGAGCTGCCAAGGAAGGCAGCTACGATCCGACCATTTTTATCTCGGGATTTTTCGTTAATGGTATTTTTGCTGTTTTTCTTTGTTACTGCGGTATCCGCTTAAGTATAGATTTGTATTATGTAGCTGTTTTAGCCTTTGGTTTAAGGATTTTTAATAACATTGCCATCATTCGCAGACTATATCTAAAAAAATAAAAAAATAGCAATAAATGATGAAAAAATGGCTGTAAAATGCTATAATATTGTGTGTGTATTATTAGGATAGTACTACATTTAGTTTAGGGAGGAGCATAAATTATGTTTGAAGTTGACGAAAAAAAAGAAACCCCGCTGTGCAAGATTAAGGTTGTTGGTGTTGGTGGCGGTGGAAATAATGCAGTAAATCGTATGATTGAATCAGGATTACAAGGAGTAGAGTTTATTGCTATCAATTGCGATGCGCAAGCTCTGCTTTTATCTAAAGCGCCCACTCGTATCCAGGTTGGTGAGGAATTAACCAGAGGCTTAGGTGCCGGGGCTAATCCTGAAGTAGGCGAGAAGGCCGCTGAGGAATCCCGCGACCAAATTACCGAAGCTCTCAAGGGAGCTGATATGGTATTTGTAACAGCAGGTATGGGTGGCGGTACCGGAACCGGTGGCGCTCACATTGTAGCTGAATGCGCTAAAGAAGCCGGTGCTTTGACTGTTGGCGTTGTTACCAAACCGTTTACTTTCGAGGGCAGACGTCGCTATAACGCAGCTGAACAAGGCATTGTGAACCTAAAAGCAAAAGTTGATGCTCTTATTACTATCCCTAATGATCGTTTGCTGCAAGTTGTTGACAGAAGAACTTCCATGTTGGAAGCTTTCAAAATCGCTGATGATGTATTGCGTCAAGGCGTACAAGGTATCACTGATTTGATCAGTGTTCCCGGTATCATTAACGCTGACTTTAACGATGTTAAGACTATTATGACGGATGCAGGCAGTGCTATGATGGGTATTGGTTCTGCTAAGGGTGACGGCGGTGCTGAAGCTGCCGCTGAAGCAGCAGTGAAGAGCCCGCTCTTGGATAGCACTATTGACGGCGCTCATGGCATACTACTTAATATTACCGGTGGTAAGGATCTTACCTTGGTTGATGTTAACGAAGCCTGCAAGATTATTACTGATGCTGTTGATCCTGATGCAACTATCATCTTTGGTGCTACCATTGATGAAAGCCTGGATGATGAAATCCGCATTACCGTTATTGCTACCGGTATTGATGGTCAAAAGACACCTACCGTGGCTAAAGCTAAGGCAATTCCTTTTGTTAAGAGCGAAGCTGAAAAGAATAAGACTAAAGCAGAAGGTAAATCGGCTCTTGGTGGCTTTGCGGCTCCATCTGCGGAGATTCCACCCTGGATTCGTAGTAAATAATTTAGGAGCGAGGTAAGAATATGAAATGTCCTTTTTGTTCATATGGTGATAGCAGAGTAGTAGATTCCAGGTCCATCGATAATGGTACTTCCATTCGTCGCAGACGTGAATGCCCTAGTTGTGGCAGACGTTTTACTACTTATGAGAAGTATGAAGAAACTCCTCTCTTAGTCATTAAGAAAGATGGGCGCAGAGAACTTTTCGATACTCAAAAATTAACCAGCGGGCTTTTGAAGGCTTTCGAAAAAAGACCTTTTTCCTACGAAAAGATTCAGGAGATTGCTTCTGACATTGAACGTCAATTAAGAGCTAAGGGAGATACAGAAATTAACTCTACTACTATTGGCGAAACAGTGATGAAGACCCTGCAAGGTATTGATCAAATCGCCTATGTGCGTTTTGCTTCTGTGTATAGACAGTTCACAGATATCAATAGTTTTATGCAGGAGATTCAAGGCATGTTAAAAAAGAATAAGGAATAGTTGTTTATCAAGCTTAAAAATCGTTCTTGCTTTGGCAGGAACGATTTTTTTTGTCTCAATCCCAATTATTACAAAGTGCATCCCATTATTGCAAAAAAATCAAGGGGAAAAAGGAAAGTATTTTTAACGCAAGAAATGTGCCTATAACCTAAAAGAAAGGAGAAGAAGATTTGCGAGTATATCGGTGGCAGGCGAGACAACGCAACGGAAAAATTGTCAGTGGTCGTATGAAAGCAGCTGATCCTAAAGAGGTTGCCTTGCATGTTCAAGCCAGGTACGGCTATGTGACCAGTATTAAACCTGTTAGAAACTTTGAGCAGCTTTGGCTGAACCAAACTGCCGGAGCACTAAAATTACAGGAAAAAGAATTTCTGTTCAGACAATTAGGCCTTCTACTGGAAAGTGGCGTTCAAATACTGAGAGCCTTGGATTTAGTAACGATACAGGCTTCTGCCCCGGTTGTTCAACTGGGGAAAGCTATTCATCAAGACTTGGAAAGAGGTCAGTCCTTTTCTTTCTCCCTCAGCAAAAGACCTCGTGACTTTTCTCCTTTGGTGGTAAAGCTGATAGAGGCAGGTGAGATAAGCGGTAATTTAGCTTTTCTCTTTTTGCAGCTAGCTCAATATTATCAAAGAGAAAAGGAAGTCAAGAAGACCGTAGTCACTGCTTGCCTGTATCCGACTCTGGTGATATTACTGACCGCTTTTACAGTAGGCTACTTTCTTGTACAGGTATTGCCGGTAATCCTTGAGCTATATTCAGTTCTGGATGTGGAAACTACCGGCTTTTTTCAGACCTTGTTGCCTTTAGTGGAGGGGAGCAGGGAAAACTTTTATCTGTTAACGGTGGTGCTATTTATGCTAGTAGGTTTTGCCTATCACAAACGAAGTGCACTACAAAACTTGTTTCTTGAGCTGCCCTATTTTCGAAGACTTTATCATGGCTTATGGGAGGCAAGATATTGCCGTATTCTGTCTTTACTTTTGGAGAGTGGTATACCTCTGGTGCAGGGACTGCAGATACTAACGCCTTTGTTGCCATCTCAAGCTTTGCGCAGCGTTAGTTTGGCAATTAACAAGGCGGTTGTTCAGGGGATGCCTCTTAGCAAGGCAGCAAATATTCATGCCGGTATATTTGGTCAATTAAGCACTGAATTTATTAGCTTGGGGGAAGAAAATGGCGGCCTGGCTGCTATGCTAAAAGAAGCAGCAGACATCCTGGAAGCCGAATTGACTCTTAAGCTAAAGCGACTGAAAATTCTTTTGGAGCCACTTCTTTTATTAGTACTCACTCTTTTTCTGGGGGGAATTCTTTATTCTCTCATGACCCCGATATATGGCCTAATGACAGGACTTCCCGATTATTAGCAGAAGGAGAAATAGCAGAGTGAGAAATTTAACGGAGCAGAGATTAAAGCACCAGACGCAGAATGGCTTTACTCTAATTGAAATAATAGCTGTTTTGGCTATTGTGGGAGTAATGGCGGCAGCGCTGCTTCCTACCATAGAGACAGCGATGCAGAAGTCTTGTGATACCAAGCTTATTACGACTTTAACAATGGTTGATGGTGCCGGCAAAATTTATAAGCTGGAACATGGTCAGTTTCCTGATAGCATAGATGTCTTGGTGGCCGGTAACTACCTCCCGGCTCATGACTATACTATGATTAGTTATGACAAGGCGACCGGTACCGCCAGTGGTACAGGTAGCAATGGCAAACTGATATATTCCAATAAAAAATAATGTCGGTACTGTTCAGGCGGAGAGGATTTACTCTAGTACATACTGTCTTGGGGTTGGCTTTGGGTGCCGGTTTATTTCTAGCTACTTCACCTTTTCTTTTAGGCCTTGGGGCGAAAAGTGAAGGGGATAAACTGGGACTGGTTCAGAAATTGCTGCTGGGCAGGCTGGCTTATCTCCAGACGCAGGCCTGCTACAGGGACACGTTTTCTGCCAGCTTGGTCTTATTAAACGAGGGAAATGGCTATTTTTTTAACAGATATACTCAGGCTACTCAAAATTTCACCTATACTCAAAAGGGACTTGGTAACTATAAAGTGGAAGGCACAACGGTATTAAATTTTAATTCCAATGGGTCTCCCAGCAAACGGGCCGGGTATACCTTATTGCATCGCAACGTGGCGTTGGGTGCCAGACGGGTTGCCGTACAGCCGATTACCGGAGTTTTATCCGCAGAGGAAGCTGCACTATGAAAAATGGCTACCTCTATTTGGAAGCCCTTCTGGGTATCAGTATCTTTATGGTAGGTGTTGTCTGTATAGCAGGCTGCTACCTTACGATTTGGCATTTTATGCTACGGCATGAAGCTAAGGAGAAGGCCACTCTTTTGGCCGAAGCTGCCGTGATTTCTTTACGACAGCACAGAGAGGTAATTACCAGCTCCGGAGATTTAACACTTACCATAGAAAAAAAAGAAAATTTATGGCCCGGTAAACTTACCTCTAAGGAACTAAAAGTTTTCTATAAAGAAGAACAAGAGCCGCTGTACAATCTTTTTATCTATGAATAAGGAGAGAGGTATGCTGCTTTTGGAAATCAACATAGTATTTTTGTTGGTTTTAATAATTTTTAGTACATTTTATAGGCCGTTTACTCAAATACTTGCCAGTTTAAAGCATATGGAAGAAGATATGGTATTATGTCTCAATGAACGTTTGTTGTTGGGACGCTTGGAAAAAGAACTGACCTATGAGACACAGAGTCTTAGTTTAATACAGCAGGAGGGGGAAACCGGGACTTTCCTGACCTGTCAAATGCTAAGCGTAAGCCGCACCAAGGAATTCTTTCTCAAGCCCCATAAGTCAGGCAATGGCTACAGTCTCTATCGTTGTACTAAGGTTGTTGGCAGGCGGAAAGGTATTAATCCTTTAACTCCTCCTCATGTTAAAGTCCTTACCTTTCTGGTACAACCCATAGATAATCAAAGCGTGCAAATGATTTTAGAGCTGGGGCTGACTACTTCAGAAAGACGACGGCGAACCACTAGATTTATTGAATTGCTTAATGGAGTACTTCATGAAAAAAAGTGAGGCAGGCTTTATTGTCTTACCCGTACTTTTCCTGCTAATTCTTTTAGCAGGTCTGACGCAAGTCATGCTATATCTGGTTCTTGATGAAACCTTTTATCAGCAAGAATTTTTGCGCTACAGACAATTTTTGCGTATAAGCTCCGGTGTAATGGAGGCAGTTGCGCGTCAGACTAGGCTTCCCCGAACTGGTACGTACCAATTGCCTCAGGTGGAACTATATCCGGGCAAGGAGGCTATTAAACCTCAGCTTACCCTGGACTATCAACCCCACCAGCAAGTGCAAAGCATTACCATACATTTCCCCTATGTGGATGGGGAATGGAGATTACGCAAACTATATCTGGAGCCACCGGGCGGCTGCAACTATCCGCTCTACAAAGAAACTGCCCAAATCGGCTATAGCAGTGGTGGAGGACCAAAGCTGGATAAAGCATTGTTTAAGACCTATAGTGATCGTCCCTTTCCAAGGACTGCGGAAGATTTTACCGATGGACTTAAAGGCTATCTTTATGTAGGTCCGGGCAAGGATTATTATTTCCCACAAGGTCTTAAGATAGCAGGAACGGGAGTATTCTATAATCAAGGCAATATGACGATTGGTGCCGGCAGTACTTTTACAGGTAGAATATGGTTTCTCTCCCAGAAAAATATTTACGTGGGGGATAATGTTCGTTTACCAAATGCCTTCTTGTTTGCCCAGGATAGCATCAAAGTAGGGCGAAACGTGGAAGTTTGTGGTATAATGATTGCGCAAAATAATATAGAAATGGATGAACAATCCATATGCAGAGGCAATGAGCATGTAGTACAAACTTTCATTACCCCAAGTTATATTCCATAGGAGGAAAATCAATGAAAAGAATATTATTCATTTGCGCTTTACTAATGTGGGAAGCGGTGAGCGCGTTGGCCTTTGGTCACACTACCATACTTTCCGAAAAGGTTTCAGGACACAAGACCGGTGTTATTCCGGTAGTTGATGGTTTGACAGCTCTTCCCTTGCAAAGCAACATTAACAGTATCCTTCGTACTAGTGCTGATGCTTTGGCAAAACAAGCAGGCGGTAATCCGGTGCTTTCCTACGATGTGACAGTAAATAGGCCGACTGTTTTTAGCGTGGTGTTAAAGGCAGAAGGCAATAAAACTGCTTATCAGGGGGTAAACATCGATATTACCTCAGGCAAGACGGTAGAGCCCAAAGACTTTTTCTATATTAATGACAATTTTAAAAATGTTATTGGCGACAAGGATTATGTGTTTGGTGAAGACGGCCTTTTGCTTGCAACCGGCAAATACGGTCCCTATACTCAGACCATAGCCTATGGTCAATTACTAAAATCCATTAATATTGCTGATGGGGCCAGATTAGTCACCAGCTATAAACTTAGCAAAGATGCAGAAGATAGAATTTTGGAGTTAAAAGCAGGTGAATTAGTCTCTGTTTATTTAGGCTCTAATCCTTCTACCGGTTATGATTGGAAAGTAGTTAATGCAGACCAAATGCCAGGCTTTGTGTCCATGGGCAGTTCCTTCTATATGCCACAAGATCCCCAAAAAAGTGGAATGACCGGCTTACCAGGAACAACCATTATGTTCTTCGGTTTTGAACGCCCCGGAACCTACAACGTCAATTTCGGTTACGCGCGTTCTTGGGAAAAGAACCCACCTCTCTACGCAAAAAAAGTGACTTTCATTGTTAAATGAGTAATAATATAAGCAAAATAGTTGCCACGGCTTACGCCGTGGCAACTATTTTTTGTCGTGATTTACCAATTGGTACCGTCCCCAATTGGTAAATCGTATGGTATAATATACAATAGTGTATTTTGTGGAGGAAACGATGAAACGAGAAGATTTGGAGCTGCTTGCTCCGGCTGGTACCTATGAGGCACTGGAGGCGGCAGTAAATGCGGGAGCAGATGCGGTATATTTAGGTGGTACGGCATTTGGTGCCAGACAATATGCGGAGAATTTTGGACCTGAGGTTTTGCCTCGGGCGGTAGTGTATGCTCATTTACATAAGGTTAGGATATACGTTACTGTTAATACTTTGGTGGATGATAGTGAAATGACCCAGTTGGGGGATTATTTGGTCTTTCTGCACAATTGTGGTGTGGATGGTATCATTGTCCAGGATATGGGTGTTATCAGAGTGGCTAAAAAGATAGTGCCGGATTTGCCACTGCATTGCAGTACCCAGATGTCAGTTACCAATTCGGCAGGGGCGCAATTTGCCTATAAGGCAGGGATGACTAAAATCGTAGTGGCTAGAGAAACTACCTTGGTTGATATGAAAACTATTTGCCAAAATGTTAAAGATGCTGCTATCGAGGCTTTTATCCATGGTGCACTATGCGTGTGCTATTCGGGGCAATGCCTCATGAGCAGTCTAATCGGCGGGCGCAGTGGCAATCGGGGACGTTGTGCGCAGCCTTGTCGTTTGCCCTATACTTTGGTAGATAAAAACGGGGAGAATCTTTTGGCTAATGCCGATGCCGGACAATATCTGCTGAGCCCCCGAGACATGAATACCTTGGATGTGCTGCCTCAATTAATTCAGGCGGGAGTGGTGTCTTTTAAAATAGAAGGGCGCATGAAACGTCCTGAATATGTGGCTGTAGTAACGGACATTTATCGTCGTGCTATTGATAGCTATCTGGCCGGTGACTACCAGGTGCCTGCACAGGATAAAGCTAATATTGAGCAAATCTTTAACAGAGATTTTACCACCGCTTATCTAGAGCGGCCCCAAGGTCGAGAGATGATGAGTGATCGTCGTCCCAACAATCGTGGTGTGCTCATTGGTCGTGTCGCTGAGCTGGACAAGGCTGCCAACACGGCAGTGGTTAAGCTGGATAAAGAGCTGCATTTAGGCGACGGGCTGGAGTTTTGGGTGTCCGTAGGTGGTAGAGTGGGCACTGAATTAAATAGAATGCTTGTTAATGGTAAAGAGGTAACTAGCGCTGCCAAAGGCAGCAAGGTGGAAATCTCTGTACCCCGCGGCGTGCGTTTAAACGACAGAGTATTTCGTACCAATGATGCTCAGCTGATGACTTATGCCCAGCAATTCTTTGGTGAGCACAATAAAACCAGGCTGCCCATAACGGCAGAGGTTACTGCTCACTTGGGTGAGGCTTTGCAGGTAGTGCTGACCGATGCCGATGGCAATGTGGGCAACGGAGCTACGGACTTTATTGTAGAACCTGCTCGCAAGCATGCCCTGGACGAAGCAGCTATCAGAAAGCAAGTAGATAGATTGGGAACCACTGAGTTTAGCCTACAGGATTTAGTTCTGCAGGTAGACGAGGGTGTTATGGTGCCCATGAGCGAAATAAACGAAGCGAGAAGAAAGGCAGCAGAGGAGCTTACTGCCCGGCGTTTAGCGGCTATTGGACCTAATCGTAAGCAGGCGGTTTGGCATGAGGCCACCCTTGCTTTGCCCCGCAATCATACCTTGTATAAGCATGCTCAATTGACCGTAGAGGTAGACACCTTGGCTAAAGGCCAAAAGGCTTTAGCGGAAGGGGCCGATGTTTTAATTTTGGCAGGTGATAGTTTTACCTTGCCTCTTTTAAAGCCGGATGATCTGCAGGTGCTTAAGCAAATGGCTGCTGACAAGGGCAAGCAGTGGGGTATTGCTACGCCTCGTATTGTTGAGGAAAAGCAGCTGGCTTTTTTCCAAAAACAATTTGCTCTGTGGCAAGAGCTGCAACCTGATTTCTTTTTAATTGCCAACAATGGTCTGTGGGAGATGGCGCATGCCACCGGAATTCCGCTATGGGGCGACTTTGGTCTCAACAGCTACAACTCCCAGGCTTTGACTTTCTGGCAGGAAGCGGGCGCAGAGGGTATGACCTTGTCACCGGAACTAACAATGAAACAGGTAGAGGCTTTGGTGCAAAGCTCGCCTGTGCCGTTGGAGTGCCTGGTAGATGGTCCCATTGAAATGATGGTATCCAAGTATTGTGTAGAAGGCAGCTTCCTAGGTAATCTGGCCGGAGGTAAATGCAGCTGGCATTGCAATAAGGATGCCTTTCTGAAAGATAGAAAGAACGAAGCCTTTCCCTTAAAGCATGATCAGTTTGGTTATATGCATGTTTTAAACAGCCACAGTCTGTCCATGCTTACCGGTGCCAAGGCGTTGGAGAAGCTGGGCGTAAGAAGACTGCGTATTGATGGCAGAAGCGCGGCTGTGCTGGACCTGGCCGCTACCATTGCCAGCTACCGTCAGGTGCTGGATGGTGAAACAACGATTGAAGAGAATCCTCCTCATACAACCAGAGGACATTATTTTAGAGGAGTATTATAATGGCAAAATTTGCAGTAAAAACGTTAGAGTTTGAAAAAATTAAAGAAGCTTTGGGCGAAGAGACAGCTACCAGTCTGGGTAAAAATTTGGCTATGGAGCTAAAAAGCTCCACTATCTTTGGAGAGGTGAAATTGCTCCAGGAGGAAACCGCCCAGATGATGCGCATCCAGTCCGAAGGCAAGCGGTTGCCCTTGGGTGGAGCCAGCGATGTCTCTGCCGCACTAAAGAGAGCTAAAGTAGGTTCTGTGCTGGAAGTGGAGAGCATGCTGGCTATCGGCAATACGGCTGCGGCTATTCGTCAGGTCAAAGCTTTTCTGGAAGAAAATAAGGAGATTGCACCCAACTTGGCTGAGTATGGTTTAAAGCTGGGCGATTTTTCCCGTCTGGAAAAACAAATCAACAGTGCTATAGATGAAAAGGGCGAAGTCAAGGATACTGCTTCTACCAAGCTGTCCAGCCTGCGTACCGGCATCTATTCTGCCAAGAAAAAAGTTAAAGAAAAATTGGATAGCATCCTGCATGACCCCATAAATCAAAAATATTTCCAGGATCAAATAGTGACCATGCGTGAAGACCGCTATGTTATTCCGGTAAAACAAGAATATAAATTTAATTTTCCCGGCTTAGTCCATGACCAATCTGCCAGCGGTGCTACTCTTTTCATTGAGCCTATGGCTGTGGTGAATTTAAATAACGATATCAAAAAATATTTGCTGGAAGAAAAAACTGAGATTGAAAGAATCCTGCGGACCCTCTCAGAAAATGTAGGACTGAATGCAGAAGAGATGGAGGGCTCTTTGGACACGCTTGGTCAACTGGATTTGATCAGTGCCAAGGGCTATTATGCTACCAAGACCCATGCTGTAAGGCCTACCCTTACCACGGACAGCGTGATAGATATATTGGCCGGCAAGCACCCCTTGCTGGACCAGGAAAAGGCAGTACCACTGGACTTGCAGCTAGGTGAAAAATTTACCACGCTGCTTATCACCGGTCCTAATACCGGCGGTAAGACGGTAGCCTTGAAAACTGTAGGTCTCTTTGCCTTGATGGCTCAGGCGGGGTTGTGCGTACCTGCCAAAGCAGCCAAGCTGCCGGTGTTTGGCGGCGTGTATGCTGATATCGGTGATGAGCAGAGTATTGAGCAAAGCTTGTCTACCTTCTCAGGACACATGACCAACATGGTGTCCATTCTGCAGGAAGTGCAGCCCAGCGATTTGGTACTGGTAGATGAAATTTGCGTAGGTACCGATCCCTCTGAGGGCGCAGCCCTGGCTATGTCCATGCTGGACTATCTGTTTAATAAAAAAGTTTTAACTATTGTTACCACGCACTACAGTGAGCTTAAAAGCTTTGCCTACGAGCATGAGGGCATGGAGAATGCCAGCGTAGAGTTTGATCCTACTACCTTGCGTCCTACCTACAGACTGCTGATGGGTGTGCCCGGCAGCAGTAATGCTTTCTATATCAGTAAACGTTTGGGTCTGGCTCCGGAGATTTTAAATCAGGCCCAGTCCTTGATTGGCGCAGAGCATGCCAACATGGAAGCTGTACTGCAAAATTTGGAAGGGGAAAGACGCGAGTACGAGAGCCGCAACAAGGATATTGAAACCTTGCAGCTGGAAGCTGAGCATTTGCGCAATGAGCTACACCATCAACAGGTGGAGCTGGAGAGAAGAAAAAATGACATTCTCCGCAAGGCCAGAGAACAGGCTGATGAGCTGTACCGCAATGCACGTCGGGAAAGTACCTCCATCCTGAAAGAACTTAGAGCCAATAAATCTCTGATAGATAATGCCAAAGTAGAAGAGCTGGCAGAGCTGTCCAGACAGAGCCTTAATAAAAGCTTTGCCCTGGAGGGTAAGCCGGTGCCGGAAGGTCAGGGGCTGACCAGCGGCAATGCAGCTCTGGGTAAAGAAGTCTACATTAAAAAGTTGGGTCAAAGCGCTATCATTAAGGCAATAAAAGAGAATGAAGTGGAGGTAGCCATTGGCCCCATGAAGATGACCTTGCCCATGAAGGACTGCATCTTGGTGAAGGAAACCTCTCAGGGTCCCGGAAAAGCAGGTCCCAGAGTAGTTCGCCATAAGCCCAAGCAAAGTCATACGATTTTCATGCAAAAGGCCCAGGCTGCCACACCGGAAATCGATGTACGCGGTAACACCGTAGATGAAGCTATTCCCTTTGTGGATAAGGCCATCGACGATGCCCTGCTGGCCGGCATGCCCTCCTTTAGGCTGATACATGGCAAAGGTACCGGAATGCTGAGGGCAGGCTTGACCGAATATTTACACGCTCATCATAATGTGGATCATATTGAAATTGCACCGCAAAACGAAGGTGGTTATGGTGCGACTATTGTTTACGTAAAATAAGGAGGCTGGAAGATGACTGAGAAGTTTCGCAAGGAAAAGGATTCTATGGGCGAAATACTGGTTCCCGCAGATAAGTACTGGGGTGCCCAGACCGAGAGAAGTCTGGAGAATTTTAAAATAGGCACAGAGAAAATGCCTCCTGAGGTCATCAAGGCCTTTGGCTATCTGAAAAAATCTGCAGCAATGGCCAATAAGAAATTGGGCAAGCTGACTGCCAGAAAATGCCAGATAATTTGTCGGGTGTGTGATGAAATCATCGCCGGCAAGCTAGAGGGTAACTTTCCTTTGGCTGTTTGGCAAACAGGTAGTGGCACTCAGTCCAACATGAATGTGAACGAGGTTGTTGCCCATCGTGGCAATGAAATTGCCAAAGCTCAGTTGCTGCATCCCAATGACGACGTGAACAAATCACAAAGCTCCAATGATACTTTTCCCACCGCTATGCATATAGCAGGTGCCATGGAAATTAAGGAGCTCTTGCTTCCTGCCATAGATGGACTTATTGCCACCTTTAAAAAGCTGGAAAAAGCCAACAAGGGCATTGTTACCACCGGTCGCACTCATTTACAGGATGCTGTGCCGGTAGCCTTTTCCCAGGAAATTTCCGGCTGGCGGAATATGCTGGAAAAAAGCAAGGAAGATATTTTGGCTGCCCAAAAAGGTCTTTGTGAATTAGCTTTAGGCGGTACTGCAGTAGGTACGGGTCTAAATGCTCCCAAGGACTTTGACAAAATTGTTGCAGCTTATTGTAAGGAAAATACAGGTCTGCCCTTTGTGACAGCTAAAAATAAATTTCATGCTCTGACTAGTTTGGACGATATGGTTTTTGCCCATGGTGCCCTGAAAGCCCTGGCTGCCAATCTGATGAAGATTGCCAATGATGTGCGCTGGAAAGCCTCCGGCCCCAGAGATGGACTAGGGGAGATTACTATTCCTGCCAATGAACCGGGCAGCTCGATTATGCCGGGCAAGGTAAATCCCACCCAGTGCGAAGCAGTGACCATGGTGGCGGTCCGTGTGATGGGCAATGATACCTGCGTGGGTATTGCCGCTTCCCAGGGAAATTTTGAGCTGAACGTCTTCCTGCCGGTTACCATTTATAGCTTTTTACAATCTGTACGGCTGTTGGCTGACTGCATAAATTCCTTTAACAAGAATTGCGCGGTAGGCATTAAGGCCAATAAAGAGAAAATGAGCAGCAACCTGCATAATTCCTTAATGCTGGTTACCGCTTTAAATCCTTACATAGGCTATGAGAATGGTGCCAGGGTGGCAAAACTGGCTCACCAGGAGAATATTTCCCTAAAAGCTGCAGTGCTTAAGCTGGAGCTTATGAAAGAAGCTGATTTTGATAAGGTATTTAAACCGGAAAAAATGGTATAGAAATGTTGACCAATAGGCAAAATAATGCGATAATTAAGCTCTAGGGGCTGATTGTGCCCTACTAACTTTGAGGAGGAGATTTTTATGACAATGAATGGTGTAGCAAAACATGCCATCGGTAAAGCGGCAAAGGATAATATTTTCGGAGCGAACGCGGCGGCGGTTGAAGCGGCGGCGAAGATTGGTGCCGAGAATGTTACTAACGCTACCATCGGCGCCATTCTGGATGATAATGAGAAGTTAGTTACCCTACCGACAGTTTCTAAAGTATTTCGTACTTTACAAGATAATCAATACTTTGCTTATGCTCCTATTGCGGGCTTGCCTGATTTTCTAAAATTGGTGCAGGACGATTGCTTTGGCGCTTCCAGACCGGAAGGCTATATTCAAGCTATTGCTACCGCAGGCGGTACCGGTGCTATTCACCATACCATCTGGAATTACACTGATCCTAACGAAACAGTATTGACCTCTGAATGGTACTGGGGTCCTTACAAGGTATTGTGCCGCGATATGAATCGCAAGCTGGATACCTACAGAATGCTTACTGAAGATAATAAATTTGACGTTGCTTCCCTGGAGGCCAAGGTAAAAGAAATTTTGACCAGGCAAGATAATCTACTGTTGATTATCAACACACCTGCTCACAATCCTACAGGCTACAGCCTGACCAGTGAGGACATTGCCAATGTTCTGGAAATTTTGAAGGCTAACACCCAAAATGGCAAGAAGGCAGTTTTGCTTTTGGATGTTGCTTACATTGACTATGCAGGCGAAAGAGAAGAGGTTCGTAAGATTTTCAAGAACCTGGCTCATCTGCCGAAAAATGTTATTGGCTTGGTTGCTTACAGTCTGTCTAAGGGCTATACCATGTATGGCCAACGCTGCGGCGCTTTAATTAACGTAGCAGCAACCCAAGAGCAAAGCCAGGAATTCTTTGATGTTAACCAATATTCCAGCCGTGCTACCTGGTCTAATATCAACCGTGGTGCAATGCAGACCATGGCTACTATTTTGCAAGATGAAAAATTAAAAGCTGATATTTTGCAAGAAAGAGCAAAGTATTATGCCCTGATTAAAGAGCGTGGCGATTTGTTTACCAAGGAAGCTAATGCATGTGGCCTGAAGATGGTTCCTTACATTGCAGGTTTCTTTACTTCCATTCCTTGCACCGATCCAGGTGCTGCTTGTGATATTCTTCACAAGGATAATATTTTCGCCGTACCTTTGGCTAAAGGTATCAGAGTTGCCCTTTGTGCTATTCCCAAGAAAAAGGTCGCAGGCATGGCAGCTAAAATTAAGGCAGCAGTAGACGCAGTTGAAAAATAGCTAGGAGTCTTATCCATGTTAAACGTCAAATGCCCGGATGGTAAAGTGCATCAGTATGCCCCGGGAACAAAAATCATAGACATCGCAAAAGAATTTGCCAGTAATTATAAAACACCTATAGCAGAAGCTGTCGTTAATGGCAGGAGAGTGGGTTTGCCTTTTGCTCTGGAGAATGACTGTACCCTAGACTTTATCGAGCTCTATAGTACAGCAGGCAACAGGGTATATGCGCGGACGTTGTTTTTCACTTTTATTACTGCTATGGCTATGAAGCGTCCCGAGGTTCAGCTGGAATTGCAAAACTCCCTGGGCAGTGCTATTTATTGCAAAGTCAAGAATGGCATTGTACTCAGCAAGTATGACCTGGAAGACGTTAACAAGGCTATGCAAAAGCTTATTGCCAAAAAAGAGCCTGTAGAACTGAAATGGTTAACCGTGGAAGAAGCCAAGAGATTGGTAAAGCCTAATCAAAGCAAGGATACCTTGCCCTTACTGGACGTAGTAGACGGCATCGATAAGGTACCTCTCTTCAGATTGAAAAATGAATGGGCTTTCTTTCTGGGTAATATGTTGCCGGACTTGAGCTATATTAAAGGCTATAAGCTACTCAATTATAAAGACGGCGTGCTTATCTGCTATCCTACGGGACCGGATTATACGGTGGTTCCTGAGTTTGTGAATCAGCCCAAACTAGCAGCAGTTTACGATGAAACAGAAGAAGTGGGACAACGTATTCATTGTGCCACCGTTGCTGAATTAAACAAATATATTAAAGATGGTAACAGCAGAGGAATTATTCAAATCTGTGAGGCTCGCCATGAAAAAGAGATTGCCAAGATTGCTGACAAGATTTCTGAATCTCAGCACAAGATTCGTCTGGTTTTGATTGCCGGACCCTCTTCCTCAGGCAAGACTACTTTTTCGCAGCGCTTGGCTGTACAGCTCAGGCTTAATGGCCTGGAGCCTATGCCTGTGTCTTTGGATAACTATTTCAAGGACAGGAAGGACACGCCACGTTTGCCGGATGGCAGCTATGATTTTGAATGCCTGGAGGCTTTGGATCTGGAGCTCTTCAATGATCACCTGCACAGAATGATTGCCGGCGAAACCGTGAAGATTCCTCATTATAGTTTCCGTAACGGACAAAGAGAATTTAGAGGACAAACCATTACCCTGGGTGAAAAGGGCGTTTTGGTGGTGGAGGGTATCCACGGCCTAAACGAACAGCTATCTTCTTCCGTGGAGAGAAATTCCAAGCTGAAGATTTATATCAGTGCGTTAACACCCTTGTCCTTTGATGACTACAACAGAATATATACTTCCGATATGCGTCTCATGCGCCGCATGGTAAGGGATTCGCAGTTTAGGTCCCATGATGCTTTAGGTACCCTGCAAGGCTGGCAGAAGGTAAGAGACGGAGAGGAAAAGTACATTTTCCCCTTTGCTGAAGAAGCAGATATTATGCTGAATACCACTTTGATTTATGAATTTGCTGTTTTTAAGAAATACGCTGAACCCTTACTCAAGGCTATTCCGTTGAATGTGCCTGAGGCTGCAGAAGCACAAAGACTTTTGGTTATGCTACGAGCGTCTCTGTCCATTGATGATGAGGCGGTTCCCAACAATTCCATTATCCGCGAGTTCGTGGGTGGATCGATTTTTGGTGACCTGTTGTAAGCTTTTCAAAAAAACTATGGAAGAGAAGGATAATATATGAAAATTTCTGAGCGTATTCAAAAAGTGCCTGCTTCACCTATAAGGAAGCTTGCTCCCTTTGACTTGCAGGCTGAGCAAAAGGGCAAGAAGGTTATTCATTTAAATATTGGTCAGCCGGACGTTGAAACACCACCGGCTTTTTACGAAGCAGTAAAAAAATTTCATGACAAGGTTTTAGCCTATGGCAACTCACAAGGCGATGCTGAGCTGATTAAAGCCATCTGCAAATATTACGAAAGATGGGATATGCATTTTCAGCCTGAGCATGTGTATGTTACCAATGGCGGCAGCGAGGCCATCGGCTTTGCAGTAATGACCTTGTGTGATGCAGGGGATAACATCCTGATGTTTGAACCTTTTTACGCAAATTATAAAAGCTTTATCAATGAGTTTGGTTCTGAAGTAATTCCGGTACCGACCACGGCAGAGAACGGTTATCATCTTCCTGACGCCGCTACCATTGGGAAATATATTACTCCCAGAACAAAGGCTATTTTGCTTTCCAATCCCGGCAATCCCACCGGTGTTATTTACACCAAAGAGGAAATGGCCGAGATTGCCAAGGTGGTTTTGAAATATGACATTGCCCTGATTTCTGATGAGGTATATAGGGAATTTGTTTACGATGGTGAGTTTAACAGCTTTGGTACTATGCCGGAACTGGACAACAATCTGATTTTGATTGATTCTATTTCCAAGCGCTTTAGTGCTTGCGGTGCCAGAGTAGGTGCTGTAATTACCAAAAATAAGGATTTGGCTGATCCGCTGCTAAAGTGCTGTCAGGCCAGATTATGCTGCCCTACCTTGGAGCAAGTCGGTGCAACAGCCTTATATGACACTTCTAAATCCTATTTTAAAGCTGTTAATGACGAATATAAAAAACGCCGCGATACCATTAAAGCAGAGCTGGCTAAGCTACCCGGTGTAGTTTCTTCAGACCCTAAGGGCGCTTTCTACGTAATGGCTAAGCTGCCTGTAGACGACACAGAAAAATTTGCTACCTGGCTGCTGACCGATTTTGAAAAAGATGGTGAAACAGTAATGATTACCCCGGGCTACGGTTTCTACGAAACGCCGGGCAAAGGCGTGGACGAAGTAAGACTAGCCTACGTAATCAACTGCGATGATTTGGCTCGGGCTATTAGAATTTTAGGCGAAGGCCTGAAAGCTTATCCCGGCAGAACAATTTAAAGGCAAAAAAATGAGCCACAGGGACTGTCCCTGTGGCTCATTCTTTTTGCCTTTTTCTATTTTATTAGACTAACCATCTTGTCGCACCTGTTATTCTTGACTAACAGTTTATTTCTACTCTATAATAAGCCTATTCTCTTAAAACCACTCTATATTTTCTTTTGAGAAAGGTTGTTTTACTATGGAACAAAATAAGATGCTTTTTGCAGCTACAGCACGTTTGGAAAATGCAGCTCGACTAAATACTACAGAACTTTTTACACAATATGGTTTATCGGAAAAGGGCCTGACTGATCAGGAGGTTATAAAAAACCGTCAACAATACGGTAGTAATGAAATAGCTAAAAAGCGGAAGAACAGTATTCCTAAGCGACTGTTCTTATCCTTCGTAACGCCCTTTACCACGATTCTCTTTATCCTGGCAGGCATTTCGCTCTTTACTGATATTATTATGCAACCACCGGAGGAGCGTGAGTACATTACTGTCTTCATGGTGACCGCCATGGTGCTTATTAGCGGCCTGATGACCTTTATTCAGGAATATAAATCAGAACGGGCAGCGGAAGAATTGTCTTCCCTGGTCAAAAATACTACCTCCGTGCTGCGCAATGGCATAACTCTGGAATGCACCTTTGAGGAACTGGTAGTAGGCGATCGGCTCTTTCTTTCCTCCGGGGATATGATACCTGCTGATGTACGCATCATCGCTGCCAAGGACCTTTTTATCAATCAATCAGCCTTAACAGGCGAAAGTGCGCCTATTGAAAAATTTGCGGAGCTGGATGGTGTTTCTCCTGCTGCTCTGATGGATTATCGCAATCTTGCATTTATGGGTAGCAATATCATAAGTGGTGTGGCACAGGCTATTGTCATTTGCACAGGCAAGGACACCTCCTTTGGCAGTATTGCTGAAAATCTAACCGGTAAAAAGGAAAGTACCGGATTTGATATTGGCATCAACAAAATTTCCTGGATGCTTATTAAGTTTATTCTGGTTATGGCTCCCTTAGTATTTCTCATTAATGGTGTGTTTAAGACGGGAGACGACAGATGGCTGAATGCTTTACTCTTTGCTCTTTCTGTAGCCGTTGGTTTAACACCGGAAATGCTGCCCATGATTGTTTCGGCCAATCTTGCCAAAAGTGCTATGATCATGTCCCGCAAAAAAGTTATCATCAAAAATCTAGGTGCTATTCAGAACCTAGGTGCCATGGATGTGCTTTGCACGGATAAAACAGGCACGTTAACCGAAGATCGTATAGCGCTGGAATATCATTGCAATATTATGGGCGAAGAAGATATCAGGGTCCTCAAGCATGCCTTTTTAAACAGCTATTTTCAGACCGGTTTAAAAAATTTAATGGACATTGCCATTATTAAGCATGCTGACGAAGATGAATTAAAGCCATTATGTGCCAAGTACAAAAAGATAGATGAAATACCCTTTGATTTCACCAGACGACGCATGAGCGTCATCGTAGAAGATGTGGCTGGCAAGAGCCAGCTCATTACCAAGGGCGCTGTGGAGGAAATGCTGGGCGTTTGCAGCTTTGCCGAATTTAAGGGTAGAGTAGAGCCTTTAACGGAAGAATTGAAAACCGTTATTTTGCAAAATGCCACCAACTTTAATAACAAGGGTTTCCGAGTATTGGGCATAGCCCACAAAACTCTTTTCGGTGCTGTAGGAGAAGCGGTTCTCAAGGAAGAAAAGGACATGGTCTTAATCGGCTATCTGGCTTTTCTTGATCCGCCTAAGGCCTCAAGCAAGGAAGCTATTGCCAAGCTGTTGGAATATGGCGTAGACGTTAAAATCCTTACCGGTGATAATGATGCTGTTTCGCGCTACATTTGTTCAGAGGTAGGTATTCAGACCAAGCAGATTGTCCTAGGCTCCGATTTAGAAAAAATGTCAGAAGCGGAGCTTAGCAAAGCCATTAATCAGTTTAATGTTTTCGCTAAATTAACACCTGACCAAAAAACCTATATTGTGACAGCCTTACGCAAGCAGCACATTGTAGGCTTTATGGGGGATGGTATTAATGACGCTGCCGCCATGAAGGCTGCTGATGTAGGCATTTCCGTGGACACGGCTGTAGATATTGCCAAGGAATCTGCCGATATCATTTTGACCGAAAAGGATTTAAATGTTTTGGAGAATGGTATTATCGAAGGCAGGCGTACCTATGCCAACACCATAAAATACATTAAATTGACAGCAAGCAGCAATTTTGGCAACATGCTGTCTATTCTGGCCGCCAGTGTCTTTCTACCATTTTTGCCCATGGTTCCCATCCAAATCTTAATTCTAAATATGATTTATGATATTTCCTGTTTGGCCTTGCCTTTTGATAATGTTGATGATGATTATCTAAAAATTCCCCGCCATTGGGAAGCCACTTCCATAAAGAAATTCATGTTAATAATTGGCCCAACCAGTTCTATTTTTGATATTACTACATATTTGATGATGTTTTTTGTTATCGGTCCTCAAGTGTTTCACGGTCCCTATGCGACGCTTAGCCCGTCTGCCCAGCTGGCTTTTGCGGCTTTATTCCAGGCAGGTTGGTTTGTGGAATCACAATGGACTCAGACTATCGTGATTCATTCTCTGCGCACTAAACATTTGCCGTTCGTCCAAAGCAATGCTTCCTTACCGGTTTACCTATTGACCAGCATCGGCATTTTAGTCAGCACAGGTCTGGCAATTTTCTTGGGCTTTGGTTCAGGACCGCAGTCTTTGGGCTTTACCTATTTTGCTTATTTAGCAGGAGTTATAATGCTTTACTCTTTATTGGTAATGGTTGTGAAAAAATATTTTGTAAGCAAGTATGGCGAACTACTCTAGCTATTAAAGCGTGCCAAAAGATATAGAATTATACACGGCAAATAACTTGCAGTGTTTAGCCACGCCTTCCGGTTGGCTCGGCCTGCACCAAGGAGCATAACTTGTTTTTTGGCAGGCCTCCCCAAAGTCAGGCTTAGGCTAAAACACTGCAAATCTTACAACTAGGCAAGTTACATAGTGAGCAGGTTTATTTGCCTAAGGGCGACATTGCCGAGGACCGGCCAAAAATAAGTTTATTCCGTAAAGCCGGCCGCATGGCACAGGAGCCCGTGGCAATAAACTGCGAACGATATAAGCAGCATATCTTAAACTATAGTTAGATAGAATCTTTCCCGCCTTTAAATCAAAAATGGCGACAAAGATTGCTGACGCTATAAAAAAAAAGAGCTATGAACTTTGCGCAAATACGCGAAGCTCATAGCTCTTTAATTATTTAGGATAGTTATTTGAAGTATTATCCTTCAATACTACATCATGTGCCCCACCCTCAACCAAACTAGTTGCGGAAACCAAAGTAAGCTTGGCCTTCTTTTGTAGCTCAGGAATGGTAAGCGCACCGCAGTTACACATGGTAGAACGCATCTTGCTTAAGGATAAGTTTACATTGTCCTTTAAGCTTCCGGCATAGGGTACATAAGAATCAACACCTTCTTCGAAAGAAAGCTTCTTAGCACCGCCCATGTCATATCTTTGCCAATTGCGGGCTCTGGCAGAGCCTTCGCCCCAATATTCTTTCATATAAGTACCATTAACATTAACCTTGTTGGTCGGAGATTCATCAAAACGGGCAAAATAACGACCCAGCATCATGAAATCAGCACCCATAGCCAAAGCTAGGGTCATATGGTAATCGTATACGATACCACCGTCGGAACAAATAGGAACGTAGATACCGGTTTCCTTAAAATATTCGTCGCGAGCTTTGGCTACGTCAATAATAGCTGTAGCTTGGCCGCGGCCAATGCCCTTTTGTTCACGAGTAATGCAAATGGAGCCACCGCCAATTCCAACTTTGACAAAGTCTGCTCCTGCTTCAGCCAGAAAACGGAAACCTTCGCCGTCTACGACATTGCCGGCTCCTACTTTAACCTTGTCACCATATTTGTCTCTAATCCATTGCAGGGTAATCTTTTGCCACTCGGTAAAGCCCTCTGAGGAGTCTATGCAAAGTACATCTGCACCTGCATCAACCAACGCGGGAACTCTTTCCGCATAATCCCTACTATTAATACCTGCACCAACTACATGGCGTTTTTGGTCATCCAAAAGCTCTAAAGGATATTGCTTGTGGGTGGAATAATCCTTACGGAATACCATGTACAACAAACGTCCTTCTTGATCCACAATAGGCAAGGTGTTCAGCTTGTTGTCCCAAATGATGTCATTGGCTTCCTTTAAAGTGGTGTTATAATTACCAACCACCATATCCTTTATCGGAGTCATGAAGGTTTCAACCTTGGTGTCCATGGGAACCCGGCTTACTCTGTAATCACGGCTGGTAACAATACCAACCAGCTTGCCGTTAACAGTACCGTCAGAGGTCACTGCCATGGTGGAATGTCCGGTTCTTTCTTTCAGCTCTAGTACCTCTTCCAAGGTAGAAGTAGGGCTGATATTGGAATCGCTAATTACAAAACCTGCTTTGTAGCTTTTTACTTTAGCTACCATGGCAGCTTCACTTTCAATGGACTGAGATCCGAAAATAAAAGAAATGCCGCCCTCTTTGGAAAGAGCAATAGCCATGTTATCATCGGAAACAGATTGCATGATAGCGGAAACCATGGGAATGTTTAAGGAAAGGGCCGCTTCTTCGCCCTTTTTAAATTTTACTAAAGGTGTCTTTAAGCTTACATTGTCCGGAATACACTTTTCAGAAGAATACCCTGGAACTAATAAATATTCACTAAACGTATGTGCTGGTTCATCATAAATAAATGCCATTTTGGTCCTCCCCTATTAAGATATTTTTACTATCTTACCACTACATTGTACCAAATGCAACACTTTTATCTTAATTATTTTCTTTGGAGAGCACGCCAAGCAATATCCGTACGATAATGGGCATTTTCAAAGTGGATACGGTCCACAGCAGCATAAGCTTTTTCCTTGGCATCGGCAATATTATCACCTACTGCAGTTACACCTAGAACTCTGCCTCCACTGGTAACAACCTGTCCGTTTGCCGCTTTGGTACCGGCATGGAAAACAACAACATCCTGCAGCTTACCGGCTTCCTGCAAACCTGTAATAGCAATATTCTTAGCATAGCTGCCGGGGTAACCACCGGAGGCCATTACTACGCAGACTGCTGCCCTATTGCTCCACTTTACCATTTCCGGTCTTAAGGTACCTTGCGCACACGCCAGCATAATCTCTGCCAAATCTCCATCCAGCAAGGGAAGCACAGCCTGAGTCTCAGGGTCACCAAAACGAGCATTAAATTCTACTACCTTGATGCTATCGCCTTTAATCATCAGTCCTGCATAGAGACAGCCGGAATAACTACGGCCTTCCTCTTCAAGAGCTTTCAAAACAGGACGAATAATAGTTGCCATGCATTTATCTCTTAACGCATCAGTCAAAACAGGTGCAGGCGCATAGGCTCCCATACCGCCGGTATTAAGGCCCTTGTCCCCATCGTCCACTCTCTTGTGGTCCTGGGCTGCAATCATGGGTACAACAATTTTGCCATCAGTGAAAGCCAGGAGAGAAGCCTCCTCGCCCTCCATAAATTCTTCAATAACTACACTGGCACCGGCTGTACCAAATTTGTGCTCTGCCATGATATCTTCCAAAGCAGCCAAAGCTTCTTCTTTAGTCATAGCAACTATAACACCCTTGCCGGCAGCCAGGCCATCAGCCTTGACCACAATAGGTGCGCCTTTTTCTTCCACATAGGCTTTAGCAGTAGCTAAATCATTGCAAACCTTAAAAAAGGCTGTGGGAATATTATATTTTTTCATCAACTCTTTAGAAAAAGATTTAGAACCTTCAATGGCGGCAGCTCTGGCATTAGGTCCAAAAATAGCCAAACCCTGAGCCCTGAACTCGTCAGCTACGCCGGCCACCAAAGGAACCTCCGGACCAACCACCGTTAAATCTATTTGGTGTTCCTTAGCCCACTGAGCCAGGCCCTTGTTGTCTGTAGTATCTAGCGCAACACATTCAGCCAAGGCAGCAATACCGGGGTTACCGGGAGCACAATAAATTTTTGTTACTTTTTTACTTTGAGCCAATTTCCATACTATGGCGTGTTCACGACCGCCACCGCCCAGAACTAAGATTTGCATCATGTCCTCCGTCTACGCTTTTTCTTCGTTTAAGCGCTTTGTTAAGTAAGCAGCAATAGCTGCGTCGTATTCTGCAGTATGAGCAAATGCCTCTTTTGCCAAAGTCTTTCTGGTACGCATATCTGCATCGCCATATTGACTGAGCATGGCAATCAAGGTTTTATAACGAGCCGGGTTAGTAATGATAATTACATCCCTAAAATTCTTAGCTGCGGCACGTAACATAGCCGGACCACCGATATCGATGTTCTCAATTGCTTCAGCTTCGGTAACATTAGGTTTAGCAATGGTTTCTCTAAAAGGATAAAGATTGACAACTACTAAATCAATGGGTTTTATGCCATTGTCTGCCATATCCTTCATATGACTGGGATTGCTACGAACGGCCAGAATACCACCATGGATCTTAGGATTCAGAGTTTTTACCCTGCCATCCATCATTTCCGGAAAACCGGTAACATCACTAACGTAGGTTACAGGAATACCTGCATCTTTAATAGCCTTCATAGTACCACCGGTAGAAATAATTTCTACACCAATAGAATGTAAAAACTTTGCTAATTCCACTACGCCTGTTTTGTCAGATACGCTTACCAATGCTCTTTTAATTGCCATTTTATTCACCTCGTTAATTTATTTTGCAATGAATACTTTTCTGCCTTCTACCCGAAGCTTGCCTTCACACCACAGCTTTACCACTTCCGGTAAAGCCAAGTGCTCCTGAACTAAAATTCGGGCAGCCAAGGTATCATGAGTATCATCGTCTAAAACAGGAACCGCCTTTTGCATAATAATCGGTCCTGTGTCCATACCTTCATCAACAAAATGCACCGTGCAGCCTGCTACCTTAACGCCATAATCAAGTGCCTGTCCTTGCGCGTCGACACCTTTAAAAGAAGGAAGCAGTGCCGGATGAATATTAATAATGCTATGAGGCCACTTGTGGACAAAATCACCGGAGAGAATGCGCATAAAGCCGGCCAAAACCACCAGCTCCACACCATGCTCTCTCAGCACAGCATCAATTTTCTCTTCAAATGCTTCTTTGGTAGGAAAACTTTTTCTCACTACAGCAACATTATCAATACCGGCATTCTGAGCTCTGGTTAGAGCATAAGCATCAGCCTTGTCGCTAATAACCACTACAATCTCAGCAGGTAAATTTTCCGCCTTAATCTTGTCCAGTACTGCTTGGAAGTTGCTGCCTCTACCACTAACAATAACGCCTATTTTTCGGTTAGTCACCAAAAACGCCGCCCTTCACAATAGCTTGTCCGGAACCCTTTACTACGGAACCCAGTTCATAGAAGGTTTCGTTATTTGCTTGCAGATGAGCTCTTACTGCATCTGCTTCACCGGCTGCCACCACCAGCACCATACCAATACCCATATTAAAGGTACGATACATTTCATGCCAGGGCACATTACCCCATTCCTGCAGTTTCTTAAATACTACCGGCATTTCCCAAGCATTGGCGTCAATCAAAGCATCGCAATCTTGGGGAAGTACACGAGGAATATTATCATAGAAACCACCACCGGTAATATGTACCATACCGTGCAGATCAAATTTTTCAATTAATGGTAAGCAGGTGCTGGGATATAAACGGGTAGGAGTAATTAACTCTTCACCCAGGGTTTTGTGAAACTCAGGGATAGGAGTATCCACGGTAAAGCCCATAGCATCAAAGCAAATCTTTCTTACCAGGGAAAAACCATTGGAATGCACACCACTGGAAGGTAAGCCTAGTAGCACATCGCCTACGCCAACCTTGGCACCGGTAATCATTTTGCTTTTTTCTACTACGCCGACAGAAAAACCGGCGATATCATATTCATCCTTAGCATAGAAGCCGGACATTTCAGCAGTCTCGCCGCCAATCAAAGCACAGCCTGATTCCTTACAAGCTCTGGCCACACCTGCTACAATGTCAGCAACCTTTTGAGAATTAACTTTATCTACAGCAATGTAGTCCAGGAAGAACAAAGGCTCTGCACCCTGCACCAAAACGTCATTAACGCACATTGCTACGGCATCTTGGCCAATAGTATCATGTTTGTTCATCATAAAAGCGATTTTCAACTTGGTACCAACACCATCAGTACCGGAAACTAAAATTGGCTCTTTGTATTTGGAAGGAAGTGCACATAAACCACCAAAACCACCTATATCCCCTATTACTTCCGGACGATAGGATGCTCTTACGCTATCCTTCATTAGTTCAACTGCTTTGTTACCGGCATCAATATCCACACCGGAATCTGCATAAGTAATAACTTTCTTCTGTTCCACTTTATTGCCTCCTTTAGCAACCTAAGTCAAATAAGAATTTTGTACCTTGACGAATAACATCTTCTGCCTTATCAGGATATGCTGCGTTAAAGCAAGCATAACACATGTTGTCAGGATCCAGAACACTGAGAGATTTTCTCAAGCCGTCCATGGAAATATAATGCAAGCTATCAGCCTTAATAAATTGCCTGATTTCCTCTTCGTTCTTAGCAGAAGCAATTAATTCCTTCCGCACAGAAGTATCAATACCATAATAACAAGGATTCATAACCGGGGGAGAACTGATGCATACATGCACGGCCTTGGCACCGGCATCTTTCAGCAGCTGCACAATTTTGCCACTGGTAGTACCACGCACAATAGAGTCATCCACCATGACAACAGATTTACCCTCTATCAACGGCCTATTGGCATTCAGCTTTAGTTTTACCGCATTCAGCCTTTGCTTTTGAGTAGGTTGAATAAAGGTACGTCCTACATATTTATTTTTGGTCAGGCCTTCCACGAAGGGAATGCCGGATTCCAAGCCATAACCAATAGCAGCCGGTGTCCCGGAATCAGGTACAGAAATAACTACATCGGCTTTAATACCTTTGGTTTCTCTGGCCAGCTGCCTGCCCATATTTATTCTGGCCATATAAACACTTTCGCCATCAATAATGCTATCGGGACGAGCAAAATAGACATATTCAAAAATGCAATGAGCCTTATGAGCCGGCTTTGTCTTGGCATACATAATGCTTTCCGGTTCTTCGTAATCATCCTTAATAACCAGCATTTCGCCGGGTCTTACATCTCGGATGTATTTAGCTCCCACCAAATCCAAAGCACAGGTTTCCGAGCAAACTACCCAGCCATTGTCCAGCTTGCCCAGGACCATGGGTCTGAAACCATAAGGGTCACGGAAAGCAACCAGCTCGTGATCATTGCTGATAACGATTGCAAAAGCACCGGCAATAGTATTGGCAGCATCTGCCACTCTTTCCGGCAAGGTTTTGCAACGGGAACGAGATACCAGGGTAAGTATGATTTCACTGTCTACCGTAGTATTAAATACGGCACCCTCTTCCATTAATTTTTTACGTATTTGCATAGCATTGGTTAAATTGCCATTGTGCGCCAGGGCCAAATTGCCACCATCATAATAAACCTTCATAGGCTGCACATTAAAGGCCATGCTGGCACCGGTAGTGGAATAGCGCACATGGCCAATGCCGATGTGTCCCTCTAAGCCCTGTAGGCCATCCTTGAATATGTTGGATACCAAACCCATGCCACGTTTAATAAACATGTTTTTGCCATCGCTGACAGCAATACCTGCACTTTCCTGGCCACGATGCTGCAAAGCAAAGAGGCCCCAATAGGTATTAAGAGCAACATCATCCTTGTGAGAATAAATACCAAAGACACCGCACTCCTCATGCAACTTATCTTCTTCCAAACAAAAATCCTTGACCATATTTCCTCCTTGTATACCTACGGTCTTAAGCCTTGTTTCTTAACTCTGCCAGTTTTTTACCTTTTGCTAATACTTCCTGCTCCATTTGTTTTCTGTTGGCTGCCAATTTTTCTACCAGCTCAGGATATTTAACTGCCAAAATTTCCACTGCAAACAAAGCGGCATTTTTGGCACCATTAATGGCCATCGTAGCCACCGGAACACCGGAAGGCATCTGCACGAAACTAAGTAGAGCATCCATACCCTTCAAGGGCGTAGCATCAATAGGAATACCTATAATAGGCAACGTAGTATAGGAAGCAATAACGCCACCCAAATGAGCTGCAGCACCTGCTGCGGCAATAATTACCTCTACGCCTCTTTCTCTGGCGTTAGCAGCAAAGTCATGAACCAGCTCAGGTGTTCTATGAGCACTGGCCACAGCCACCTCTACTTCAATACCAAAGTCCTTCAATACTTTCTCCGCCGGTTCCAAAATCGGCCAATCTGAATTACTACCCATAATGATTGCAACTTTCATATTAGTACCTCCTGAAGCTGAAATAAAAAACCCAAGAGAGTTTTTAGAATATGCAACTACTAAAATCTCTTGGTCTCCTTTGCAACTTTTTTTAAATTCTTCTAATATACATAACAATTCTACCAATAGGCTAGTTTTATGTCAACAATAGTCCGAACTTTTGTAAATTTTTTAACATTTAAGTTCGGAATTTTTCCTAAAAAAACATAAAAATGACACTTAGTAGTGCTATAATTTACTAAATTAAAAGAATGGGGGAGATTTTCTCATGATCCATAAAAAATCAGCAGTAAAAATGCTTATTTCTTTATTGGTTGGTGCTTGCTCCTGTGGCTACTTTAGCACAGCCTTCGCTATGCCACCTTCTCATGGCAGTATGCCTCCTCCACCCGGTAGCTTCTCTCGTCCCAATCCCGGTTCTACCGTAAGAAATCCGGCACCGGGAATTAATAGGCCTAACCCGGGTTCTACTTTAAGAAATCCTCCCGGTCCACCATCAGGTTCCGGTAATTACCAAAGGCCTCCCGGCCCCGGTGGTCCTAATGGTCAAGGCAGATCTTGGGGTCCCGGTGGTCCGCAAGGTCCCGCCGAAATAAGAATGGCTCCCGTCAGACAGTTGCCTATACCACAAGCAAGAGCTATTAACCCCCGTGGTCCCGGCAGCGTTCCCGGCAATGCTCCCCGCCTGAGTCCCGGCTATAGTCGTGGCCCACAAGGCGGCCCTCCAAATGGTTTTCACCCTGGCTATGGCCCACAAAGACCTCCTTACCTGGGTCCCAGTCCTTATCCACACTGGCGCAGAAGCGGTATCGTCTTTCACTTTGGCTGGCCCAGAGCCTATTATTGGTGGGGCTGCAGACGTGGCGTTACTTTTGGTGAGTATTTGCTGCTGGCCCTTATGGTTGAGGCTCTGCGTACCTCTCAGCCACGCAATATTGATGATTTGTATTCCGAACATTTAAATGGCGTGAGCTATGAAGCAATGTGCGAAAAATACGGCGTGGATTGGACTAATATTCAAACCAGCGCCAGATTCCGTTACAACCAAATGGGTGCTTATGCTCGTGGTGAAGGCATTGCTTTCTGGACCTGGGATGATAGACTGATTTACTAAATGTTAAAATTCAAAAAAAAATTCCTAAAAGCCTAGGCTTTTAGGAATTTTTATTATTTAACGTTTATTTCTTTGAAGAAACAGCTGCGATTGCTTCATTGGTCAAATCCTTGCCACCAACAACTACTGCTTCTTGTCTTAAAACAACAGTAACGCCGGCTGCTTTAGCTACGCTATTGATAGCAGCGCGAACGCTCTTATCGATAGGAGAAAACAGAGCTTGCTCACGTTTGCCAACACGCTCCGTCAGAGTATTTTGGAGATTTCTTAAAGCTGTTTCATCCAAATTAGCTCTCTTAGACTCAAATTCTTTTTGGGCATTTTCATTTTCCAATTGCAAAGCTGCAGTAGCACTTTGATAATCCGGGTGCCTGGAAAATACTGCCGCATAATTTACATAGCCAATAGTATCTGCTGCCAAAGCAGTACTCGGTGCAAAAACACCTGCAAAACCCATCACAACTAGTACAGCCATTACTAAAGATAAAACCTGTTTTTTCACTGATATCATCCTCTCACTTATTCCTCTAGTACACTAAAGGGTCGTCAAAATCTACAGTGTGATTATAGCATTTTGACTCAAATGTAGCAAGAAAATAAATTGTTTCTTTGTTAGCCTACCAATTCATAGCCTGCTGCTGTAATAACCTTAGCAAATTCTGCTTGTGGAATATCCTTGTCAGCAACAACCTTAGCCTTACCGGCAGCTAAATCTACATCCACCTTGGTTACACCCGGCATTGCACTTAAAGCATCATAAACATGTTTTTGACAATGTGCACACATCATACCCTTAATAGTTAATTCTTTTTCCATAGTTTTTCTCTCCTCTTGTATTTTTATTTTATTTTCTTGCTCAGCTGTTGGTTGAGAAGAATTTGTTACCTTGGAAACTGCCTTACCCTGACCTACCGGCGTAAAAAACCTGAGGCGCAAAGCATTGCATACTACCGTCACGCTGCTCATGCTCATAGCTGCTGCTCCAAACATAGGCGATAGCTTTAGACCGAAAGAATGATAAAGCGCACCTGCAGCCAGCGGAATACCAATAACGTTATAAAAGAAAGCCCAGAAAAGATTTTCTTTAATATTTTTAATCACTTTTTTACTTAGCTGAATAGCACTAACTGCATCATTGAGATCATTACGCACCAAGACAGCATCGGCACTTTCAATTGCCACATCGGTACCTGCCCCAATGGCAATACCCAAATCTGCTGTAGCCAGAGCCGGAGCATCATTTACGCCATCACCAATCATAGCGACCTTGTGACCTGCTTGTTGCAGCTCTTTAATAACAGCACTTTTATCCTGAGGCAAAACCTCAGCCTTTACTTCCGGAATACCCAGGCGTTGCCTGATAGCCTCTGCCGTAATTTTATTATCGCCAGTCAGCATAACTACATTAATGCCCATTTTCTTAAACAATTCAATGGCGTGCTTACTGGTTGCTTTTTCCATATCTGCCACAGCAATTATACCTAACAGTTTAGCTTGGGAAGCAAACAACAAAGGTGTCTTACCTGCCTCTGCCAAAGTAGCCAGGGCTCCCTGGGCTTGGTCCAAAGCAATATGCTGGTCTGCCAAAAAAGCAGCATTACCGGCAAAGTAGGTAACACCTGCTCGGACTGCTTGTACGCCCTTGCCAAAAACGGCTTGGAAATCAGTAACAGCAGCAGCCTGTAAATTTTCTTGTTTAGCCTTGAGCACAATGGCCTCGGCCAAGGGATGTTCACTGCCGGCCTCCAGGCCTGCCGCCAGGCTTAAAAGCTCTTGCTCCGTGCCCTCGTAGCATACCACATCGGTAACCTGAGGCTTGCCCTCGGTGATGGTACCTGTCTTGTCCATAACAACAGTATCAATGCTATGAGCAATTTCCAAGGCGTCACCGGACTTAATCAGGATTCCATTTTCTGCACCCTTACCTGTACCTACCATGATAGCCACCGGGGTAGCCAGCCCTAAAGCACAGGGACAGGAAATAACCAATACGGAAATCGCACAAGATAAGGCAAATTCAAAGGTTGCGCCAAAATACAGCCAAACGCAACCGGTAAGCAAAGCTATGGTCATGACCACCGGTACAAAAACACCGGCAATCTTATCCGCCATTTTAGCAATAGGAGCTTTAGAACTACTGGCCTCTTCCACCAATTGAATAATCTGGTTGATAGCCGTATCCTTACCAACCTTATCAGCCCTGAATTTAATAAAGCCGGCTTTATTGATAGTCGCAGCGACTACCTTATCACCTATTTGCTTTTCCACAGGAATACTTTCGCCGGTAATTGCCGCTTCATCAATACTGGTAGTGCCAAAAATAATAGTACCATCAGCCGCAATACGTTCCCCCGGTTTAGCCAGAACCGTATCGCCAATAGCAAGCTGCGCAATAGGAATAATTACTTCCCTGCCGTCTTTTTCTACGGTGGCTTCCTTAGGTGCCAGCTTCATCAGCTCTTCAATAGCTTCACTGGTTTTGCCCTTGGACTTGGCTTCCAAATATTTACCAAGGGTAATCAAGGTTAAAATCATGGCCGCTGATTCAAAGTACAAATTGGTTCTGTACTGAGTTACCAAGGCAGCATCACCGTAGCCCAAACCATAGCCAATACGGTAAATAGCAAAAATACCATACACAGCGGAGGCACAGGATCCTACGGCAATCAACGTATCCATATTAGGAGCGCCGTGAGCCAAAGTTTTAAAGCCCATTTGGTAAAACTTTCTATTTAAATATATAACCGGTAAGGTAAAAAGAAATTGGGTGAAAGCAAAAGTAAGCGCATTGGCATTTCCATCAAAGATATTACTGATAAAAGCCGGTACCGGAATACCAAACATATGCTGGAGCATCCCATGCATGGAAATATACATTAAAGGCAACAGAAAAGCCAACGACCAATATAGCCGAAATTTCATTGCCTTAATTTCTTCTGCCGCCAAATTTTGGGGAGCTGTCTCCTGCTTTCCCTGGGTTGCTACCTCACCTGCTACGGCAGCACCATAACCGGCATCTACAACTGTCGCAATAATCTTAGCACTATCTACTACTTTTTCATCATACTCTACCTGCATACTATTAGTCAGCAAATTCACACTAGCCTTGTTCATACCGGGCAGAGCACTTACACTTTTCTCCACTCTGGCAGAGCAAGCACTGCAGCTCATCCCTGACACCATATATTTTTCTTTTTTCATGATAAGCCTCTATCTTATTATTTCATTAGCTTCTGCAAAGTATCACAGAGCTCATCCACCACTTCATCGTTGCCGCTTCTTATATCATTGACCACACAGGACTTAATATGCTCAGACAAAAGCTTTTTATTAAAAGCATTCAGCGCACAAGAAATGGCACTAACCTGATTGAGAATATCCACACAGTAGCGATCGTCCTCCACCATTTTCTTCACGCCTCTGACCTGACCCTCTATTTTGTTCAAACGTTTAATAAGGTCCTGGTACTCTTTACCATCTTTAGCTCTAACTTTTGTTTTAACCATTTTACTATACCCCCGTATGGTATACATTAATACAAAGTACACCCTTTTGTCAAGTGATTTACCAAATGGGGACGGTACCAACTGGTAAATTTTCAATTTACCAGTTGGTACCGTCCCCATTTGGTGAGTCTTATTACTCCGGTTTGTGTACAAAATTAAAATGGTTCTTATTAAATTCCAGGATACCTTCATTACGCAATTTGGAAAGCTCATTAGACATGGCGCTGCGATCTACGGACAAAAAATCTGCCAGTTGCTGTCTGTCAAAGGGAATCGCAAAAGCCTTGGCACCATGTTTCTTGGATTCAGAATAAAGGTAGGCCAGCAGCTTTTCTCTGGTACTACGCTGGGTTAAAAAGGATAGCTTATGATTAATAAAAAGATTTTTAGTAGCCAACAAAGCGACTAAATTTCTTATCAACTTAGTGTGGAAGGTACAAGACGACGGACAAACCGTCAAAATCTTTTTTACATTTAACCACAGCACTTCAGAGTCTGCTGCTGCCTGAGCACTGACACGCAAGGGAATATCCTCGGCGCATGCATAGCTTTCGGCAAAGGTCATCCCCTCTTTAATCATGGTAATAATGTTACGATTCCCCCAATAATCTTCCATTATAATATTAACTTGGCCGCTGAGAACAATGCCTATAGAATTAACCTGCTCGCCAAAATGCAAAACAAAACTGTCCTTGGTATATTTTTTAGTTGTGGCCGCCATACAAGAAAGAATGGCTTCAATATCCGCCGTTTTTAAGCCTTGAAATAATTCCGTTTGTTTTAATAACTCTGTATTTATGTTTTTCATAAGCGTTCCTCGTTTCGTTGTTTTTGCAACATACATTTGTGTTTTATTGTAATATACTAAAGCCAGAAAAACAAGAGATACTAACCTTGAAAAAGGAGGAATAAAAAATGAGCTACATAAAAAATATGCCGGCGGAAGCAGTTCTTCCCCTGGCGCAGGAAGTAGAGATTCTTCCCGGTCAGGTAGTAAGTAAGACTTTAGCACAAAACGATGCTGTAAGCCTTACCCTCTTTGCCCTTGCCCAAGGCGAAGAAATCAGCGCCCATGATTCTGATGGGGATGCTATGGCACAAGTTTTAGAAGGCACAGGGCAATTTACCGTAGGTGAGCAGGTTTATCATGTGCACCAAGGTGAGGTTTTAATCATGCCTGCCAAAATCAGGCATGCAGTTTTTGCTGAAGAAGCTTTTAAAATGTTATTAACTGTAATTTTCCCCAGGGAAAAGAAAGGAGCTTAATTATGAAAGCAACAATTGACAGAAATGGTTGTATTGGCTGTGGTTTGTGTGCAAGTACTTGTCCCGAGGTATTCCAAATGGCAGGCGATGGCTTGGCAGAAGTAGTTGCTCAACCTACTCCCGCCCAAGAAGCTGCTACCAAAGAAGCTGAGCAAGGTTGTCCTGCCGGCGTAATCAAAACCGAGTAGAATAAGGAGAATATAAAATGAACGAAATGTTTTGTTTTCAATGCGAACAAACTGCTATGTGCAAAGGTTGCACAGGCAAGGCCGGTGTATGTGGCAAACCAGCTGATACCGCCAAATTGCAAGATAAGCTAACCGGTGCTCTAATCGGTTTAGCACGAGCTGTAAAAATCAGTAAGAAAGAAACTGCAGATACAGACAAGGCACTTTTAGCCGGTTTGTTTACCACTATTACCAACGCCAGCTTCAGCAATGAAGCAATCCAGGCAATTATTGATGAGGTCCATGCTGAAACTAAAAAACTGACTCCCCATGACCAGGTAGCTGATTATGACCTTGAACAGATCTGGCAAGCCAACGAGGATATTCGTTCCCTGAAGTCCTTAATTCTCTTTGGTCTACGTGGTATGGCTGCCTATGCTTACCATGCTATGATGCTAAAATATACTGACCCGGAGGTAAATAGCTTCTTCTATGAAGCATTATTCATCCTAGGCGAAGAAGCAGACATGAATACTCTGTTGCCTATGGTTCTGAAAACCGGTGAAGTGAACTTAAAGTGCATGGCGCTTTTAGACAAGGCTAATACCGAGACCTATGGTACCCCTGTTCCTACTACTGTACCTCTGACCATCGAAAAGGGCCCCTTTATCGTAATTACAGGTCACGACCTTTGTGATTTAAAAGCTCTCCTGGAGCAGACCAAAGATAAGGGCATCAACATTTATACTCATGGTGAAATGTTACCGGCCCATGGTTATCCTGAGCTGAAAAAATATCCCCATTTAAAGGGCAATTTTGGTACGGCTTGGCAGAATCAGCAAAAAGAGTTTGATAATATTCCTGCCCCTATTTTGTGGACTACCAACTGTTTAATGCCACCCAGACCTTCTTACAAGGATCGTGTATTTACTACGGAGGTTGTTTCCTTCCCCGGTGTTGTACACATTGGCGAGGACAAGGACTTTACTCCTGTGATTAACAAAGCTCTTGAACTTGGTGGTTATAAGGAAGAGCAAGCTCTAACCGGTATCAATGGTGGTCATACTGTCACCACCGGTTTTAGTCATGGTACAGTTTTATCTGTAGCAGATAAAGTAATCGCAGCTGTAAAAGCCGGTCAGATCAGCCACTTCTTCCTAGTGGCAGGTTGCGACGGTGCTAAACCCGGTCGTAACTACTATACCGAATTTGTTAAACAAACCCCGAAGGATTCCATTATTCTTACTCTGGCTTGTGGCAAATATCGCTTCAACGATTTGGACCTTGGCACCATCGGCGGACTCCCCAGAATCATGGACATGGGCCAATGTAATGATGCCTACAGCGCTATCCAGGTAGCAGTGGCTTTAGCCGGCGCCTTCAAGTGCGGCGTAAATGAATTGCCACTTTCTTTCGTACTGTCCTGGTATGAGCAAAAAGCAGTTTGCATCCTTTTAACCTTGTTGTATTTAGGCATTAAGAACATTCGTCTTGGTCCTTCCCTGCCCGCTTTTGTTTCCCCCAATGTATTAAAGTTCTTGGTGGACAACTATGGCATTGCGCCAATCACTACCCCGGAAGAGGATTTGAAGAGTTTGTTGAAGAAATAGTCAAAAATAAAAGGTGTCGCCTTCCGGCGACACCTTTTATTTTTTTGACATCAATCAACTTGTTCCTAACTACTCTCACTTTATTTCTGCAAAATCTTTATCACTTCATCCTTGCTCAATACCCTACCCATAGAAACCACCTTATTGTCGATGACCAGGGCAGGTGTCCTCATAACACCCATAGCTGCAATTTTGGCAAAATCGGTTACATGGTCAATCTCTGCCTCCACCTTCAGCTCAGCAATTGCTTCCTTCACGTGCTCTTCCAGAGCATTGCAATTAGCACAGCCACTACCTAGAATTTTAATATTCATTTTGAATTCCTCCTTTTATATTAACAGATAAGCAATAGAGTTAAAGAAATAACCTACTGCAATAATGTCAATAGTACAGATTGCTACAAAGGTTCCTAACAATTTTGGTTTTACAGCCTGTCTGAGCATAATAATAGACGGAACCGACAGGGTTGTCACTGCCATCATAAAGCTCAAGATAGTCCCCAGCTGGGCTCCTTTACCCAAAAGAGCTTCTGCTACAGGAATGGTACCAAAAATATCTGCGTACATGGGAACGCCTACCAGTGTTGCCAGTACCACACCAAAGGGATTATTACTACCCAATACTTTTTCTACGTATTCCTCCGGAATCCAATTATGGATAACCGCTCCAATACCTACGCCTATTAAAATATACGGAAAGACTTTTTTAAATGTGGTCAGCATCTGCTCTTTGGCATAAGCAATACGATCCGAGGTAGTCAACTTCTCCGGTTCAATATCCAGTACCGTGGCATTTTTCACCAAATCCTCCAATTCATCTTCCAAATGGAGCTTTTCTATAATGGTGCCGCCGACCACCGCAATAACAAGACCAAAGAGTACATAGACAAAAGCAACCTTAGCGCCAAAAATGCTAACCAAAAGAACCAGGCTGCCCAAATCCACCATAGGTGATGAAATAAGAAAAGAAAAGGTCACTCCCAAAGACAGCCCTGCCCCGGTAAAACCAATAAACAACGGAATAGATGAGCAAGAGCAAAAGGGTGTCACCGTTCCCAAAAGAGCACCCAGAATATTGGCCCAAATGCCATGGAATCTGCCCATAATTTTTTTACTGCGCTCCGGTGGAAAATAGCTTTGGATATAGCTAATGGTAAAAATTAAGACACAGAGCAAGATGGTAATCTTCAGAACATCATAGATAAAAAACTGGACACTGCCACCCATTCGTCCTGAAATGTCTATGCCTAAGCCGGTAAGCAAATTGCCAATTAAAGCATTCAGCCATTTCATTCCTAAAACTTGATTCTGTAAAAAATCTCCTACGTTGCTTAGCATGTTAATCTTTTCCTTCCAGTAATTGATTTAATAATTGTTTTACTTGTTTAGCCGCTTTTTGATTAATACTATAGTGCATCCACTTGCCTTCCTTGCGAGAGGTTACAATGCCCGAATCACACAATATTTTCATGTGATGAGATAAAGTAGGCTGGCTAATATTTAACTCTTCTAAAATTTTACAAGCACATTTTTCTTCATTTGTTAGCAGCTTTATAATAGCTATTCTGCTTTCGTCACAAAAAGCTTTAAACATTCTTGCTATTTCTGCATTCGTCATACCAATCACTTCTTTCCCTAAGAATCTCTAGCTTTATTATAGCGTTATATTGATATATGTCAATATATAAATATATAAATATATAAAAAGTAAACCATTTCTCCCGCTACGTTTTCCTATGTTATAATATCTATATAAATGAATTACTGTAGATGAGGTTAAAATCATGAAAAAATTTTTCACTGCAATAGTATTGGCTATTTTCGCTCTCACATTTTTGGCTAGCTGTGGCGCGCAAGGCCTTCCTAAGGAGCAAGATAAATCACCTAAAAATAATCCTCCTCCTTTAACTATAAACAAGAAAGAAGGTAATTCTATGGGAACAAATACCATCTACTTAGCCGGTGGCTGCTTCTGGGGCATGGAAAAATTAATGTCCTCCTTACCCGGAGTTCAAAAGGTAACCTCAGGGTATGCCAATAGCGACAAAGAAAATCCTACCTACAAGGAAGTATGCACCGGAACAACCAATGCCCGAGAAACTGTGAAAGTAGACTATGATCCGCAAAAAGTAAGTTTGGAAACAGTACTCTTTGCCTACTTTTCCGTTCTTGACCCTACCGTAGCTAACAGACAGGGCAATGACAGAGGCTCTCAATACCAAACCGGTATTTATTACAACGACGGCGACAGTGAAAAGATTGTTAAACAAGTGGTAGATGTGGAACGTAAGCGTTGGAAAACCTTTAAGGTAGAAGTTAAACCATTAAGCAATTTTTATCCGGCCGAGGAATATCATCAGCAATATTTAGAAAAGAATCCGGGAGGCTATTGTCATATTTCACCCCGGGCTATAGAAAAGGTAAAAAATCTCAAAGTAGATGCCCATCCCTACCAATTGCCTGACCCAAAGACCCTTAAGTCCAAGCTTACTCCTGAACAATATGCAGTTACTCAGGAGCGCGGTACGGAAAGGCCCTTTACTAATAAATATGATGCCCATTTTGCTAAAGGCATCTATGTAGATATCGTCACAGGGGAACCATTATTTCTTTCTGCCGACAAATTTGACAGTGGTTGTGGCTGGCCGGCGTTTAGCAAGCCTATTGACCCCAATGTGGTAGTAGAACAGCAGGATAGTTCCTTGGGAATGCAAAGGACGGAAGTCTCCAGTAGAACAGGCAGTTCTCACCTGGGACATGTCTTTTTTGGAGAACCCAATGCTCCCGGTGGTGTCCGTTATTGTATTGATAGTGCCGCACTGCGTTTTATAGCAGAAGCTGACATGGACAAGGAAGGCTATGGTGCTTACAAAAAATTATTAGATAAACAATAAACAAGCATAAGAACAACAAAGAAAAGTGTTAATTAAAATATTGCCTGACCTTTATTTGTAGCATTTGTTTATTGCTTTAGTGCTATAATCTAAGGTAGATAAGTTACTGCATTATGCACTCAAAGGAAGCGAATTGTTATCTTGGATAAAAATGATGTTCAATTAGAAAATGTTTACCGCTTGGATGGCCGTGTTCCTCTGTCCAAAGCGATTCCTTTCGGGCTACAACATGTCTTGGCTATGTTTATAGCCAATTTGGCACCTATTTTCCTTATTGGTAAAGTAGCCAACCTACCGGCCGATACTATGGTCATCCTACTACAAAATGCCATGTTCGTAGCAGGTGTAGGTAGTTTAATCCAGCTCTATTCTATTGGTGGTATTATCGGTGCTCGCCTGCCTATCATCATGGGAGTAAGTTTTACCTTTGTCAGTGTCTTGTCCTATATTGCTACTAACTATGGGTATCCGACGGTAATTGGTGCAGTCATCGTAGGCGGTATATTTGAAGGTTCTTTAGGACTTACTGCCCGGTACTGGCGAAAATTTATTGATCCCATTGTTTCCGCCTCTGTAGTAACCGCCATTGGTTATTCGCTCTTAGGCGTAGGTGTCCGTTCCATGGGTGGCGGATACTCCGAGGGCTTTGGTTCAGCCGTCAATATCTTTTTATCTGTATTAACCTTGCTATCTTGTCTGGTTTTTAGTTCGCTGGCCAAGGGTTTTCATAAACAATTGTCTGTGCTTTTTGGTTTGATAGTAGGCTATGTAACAGCCATACTAATGGGTGTAGTAAATTTTACCCCTATTTTAAAGGCTACTCCTTTCTCTTTACCCCATTTTTTACCTTTCACTCCGGAGTTTAATCTCGGTGCTATTATTTCCACCTGCATTATCTTTTTGGTATCCGCTGCCGAAACTATTGGTGATACGTCTGCTATGACCGCCATGGGATTGCACAGAGATGTTACTGAAAAAGAAATCTCCGGTTCCCTAGGTTGCGATGGCTATGGAAGTACTATTGCCGGTTTATTTGGTTGCTCTCCAATCACCTCTTTCAGTCAGAATGTGGGCTTAATTGCCATGACCGGCGTGGTAAACAGGTTTACTATTGCTACCGGCGCAGCTTGCATGATTCTTGGCAGTTTATTTCCTCCTCTCGGTGCTTTCTTCACCTCTCTACCTGAAGCAGTACTGGGTGGGTGTACGATTATGTTGTTTGGCACCATCATGATTAGTGGCGTTAGAATGTTGGCTGATTGTGGTTTCTCACAGCGCAATGTTATCATCTCTTCCTTGTCCATTTCGCTCGGACTTGGCCTAACCTCACCTACCGAGCTTGGTATTTGGAAGTTAGCTCCGCAAATGGTAAAAGAAGTATTTGCCGCTAATTGCGTTGCCATTGTCTTTGTGGTAGCTTTTGTACTAAACCTGCTTCTGCCCAGAAGCATGGACAATAAAAACTGAGACAAAAGATCTTTTTCTTCAGTTCCTGAATCTATTTGGTTATGTATTTCTTTTAAGGCAAAAAAATAACTGCCAGGTGAAAACCTGGCAGTTATTTTTTGTTTAATAAGCAGCTTCGCCTTTCGCAGGCCTGTCAGCAGAATAAAGCCGACGACCTATCGTCATCTTTTTTGAATGGCTTTGGCTATGGTCTCATAAAATAGATTTGGTTCAATAGGCTTAACAATGTAAGCATTCATACCTGCTTTAAGGAAACGATGCAAGTCATCCGGAAAAACATCTGCAGTTAAAGCAATGATAGGAATAAGCCTAGCATCCTCCCGTGTCAGGGCGCGAATGGCCTTCGTAGCTTCAATGCCATCCATTACCGGCATACGATTATCCATTAAAATTGCATCAATAGTTCCCTGCGGACTATTTTGAAAAATATTCAGCCCTTCCTGTCCATCTGCTGCATATTTAACTGACATCCCTTTGTCTTCCAATAAGTGACAGGTAATTTCCTTGTTAATCTCATTATCTTCGCAAAGAAGAATCGTCTTATTCTGCAAGATACCTGTAAAATCCTGATCCTGTGTCCCGCCAAAATTTTCTGCCGATTTTTCTTGTTGGTGATTTTCTGTTAAGGCAAAGGCCAGATGTACGGTAAACTTAGAGCCCTGCCCCTGCACGCTGGTTACGCCTATGGTTCCACCCATGAGAGTTACCAATTGCTTTACAATTGCCAGTCCAAGCCCTGTGCCAATAGTTTTAGGATGGCTATCCTTTTCCTGAGCAAAGGCCTCAAATACATGAGGAAGAAAAGCAGGGGAAATGCCCTTGCCTTCATCTTCCACTGTCATAACCAGTCCTAGTTTTTGCGGTCCGGCTTGTTCCGTACGCACTTTAAAGCAAACCTTCTTACCGGCCTCCGTAAATTTCAAAGAGTTGCTAATCAAATTCAAGAAGATCTTTTGTACATTTAACTTATCTGCCAAAATAGTACAATCCTCGACACCTGCTTTAGCAAAGCTGAATTTAACTCCTACATTGGCTGCAATAACTTCCACCGGCACAGTTATTTGCCTAAAAAGTTCAAAAAGCGTAATAGGTGCAATATTTAATGACAGCTTGCCATTCTCCAACCGGGAAACAGTAAGCATATCATTTACCAAATCCAGCATCAAATGACCTGAAATTCCTATCTTTTCCAGATAATCAGGAATGTTTGCGTTATTCTGCGCATGCAAGGCTAAGTCCGTAAAACCGATAATACCATTTAAAGGTGTCCTCATGTCATGGCTAAGATTAGAAAAGAAATTGAATTTTGCCAGGTTAGCTTGTGTTTCAGCCTGAAGAGCAGCCTCCCGTTTTTCAGCCTCAGCCTTTTCTTTGGTCAGGCTTTCTTCAGCTTTATGCCTATGCCAAATAATCCAAAAGGCCGCCAATACCAAAATTAAGGAGATAAGACTGAGGAAAGAAATGGCCAGTGCCCAGTTGCGAGGAATCCTATTAAACACAGCTAACAGTCCTGTTTGCTGTTGTATATTTTGCTGCATCAATAAATTACCAAAGATATCACCTGATACTAAAATGCTTTTATTTAAAACAGAACGAAGCAGTGCCTTATCACTGTTCGTGGCACTATATACCTGCCAGGCTCTGGATGGTATGGAAACTAGAGAATATTCATCAAGCCTATCACTATTTATGAACCAGATGGCCGTCTGCATATCGCAAAGCACTCCATCTACCTGGCCATCCCTTAAAGCAGCGAAGCACCCGGCAACACTAGGCAGCATGGTAACTTCAGAAAGATTTATTTTTTTTCTGGCTGTTGCTAATACATCGTCATTAATTTGCGCTAAGGCTAGCTTAGGACGCTTTGTTCTGCCATTTCTAGTAACCTGGGCCAAATTCAAAGTATTGTAAGGAAGTGTCAAAATCAGGTTGTCATGAAAAGCACTGATTATATCTTGCTGATAAAGGGCCAAAACATCTGCTTGTTTATTTTTAACAGCAGCTAAGGCAGTCGGAAAATCAGCATAGGACTGGAAAGCAAACTTCAGCCCGGAAATAGCACCCAGTTTCTTATAATATTCTAAAACAACGCCCTGCAAGGAACCATCCTTACCCTCATATGAATAGGGTGGTACATTATTAAGCATAGCCACTTTGATAGTCGGTGCATCTTTAATATAGGCTTTTTCTCGTGGCGTAAATAAAGGTGTATTACTTTGCACCTTACCAAAATATTTGTCAAACAAAGACATCTCATACAAAGGATTTTGCACCAACAGTTGATCATTAGCAGCATCAAGCTGTCTTTTTATATCCATCCGATTAGGGGCTAGCATGAAATAAGAATCCGCAGGAGAAAATTGTGCCACCGGCCTGGTATTGTCTAAAGCATAAACACCACCTACTACTATGCTGTCAGCTTTTTTATCCAGCAGTGCCTGCAAGGCGTCTTTATAATTGTCAAACAGCAACAGGTTGGGCTTTATATTATTTTGGGCACACCAATCCAGATAAATATTAACGACGACGGAACCTCTCCTGCATGCCGTAGTAATATTCTGCAAAGATACTAAATCACCAAAAGTATAACGCTCATCATCAGGCCGTACCATTAGAGTCATGTAGGAGGTAACCATTTTCTTGTCGGAAAACAGGTATTGTTTCTCCCGTTCCGGGGTTTTGGCCATGCCAATAAGAATATCTACTTCGTTATTTTTCAAATCTGCCAGGCTGGTCTCACTATCACGACAATCCTTAAAGCTGATCTGCCAATTCGCTTCCTGAGCTAAGGAATAAATATACTCCACCTCATAGCCTTTGTACTCCCCCTGAGGAGTTTTATACATATAGTCGCCATCATAGACATAAGCTACTCTAACCTTAGTAATCGTATTATCTTCTGCAGCGCATTGTGGAATAAAAAGTTCAAAAATAAAGCTGGCAAAGAAAAGGACCATAAGCATAAAATAAATGCCTATTTTTTTCACAATACTAGCTTTGTTCATTTGGACTCCCTCCTCTTACTTCCTATCAATGAAATCATAGCATACCAATTTGTTCCTTTCAACCAAGGAGACAACGAAAAGATGAATACGGATACATCTCTTTGTCAGCTTTTCACTTATCTGCCACTTGTGCTATAATAAGGCAATATTTATATTGAGGAGAAAATTTAATGCGCACAAAATTATCCGATGTTTTAACGCAGACTCATGGCCACATGGTCATAGATGGTTCCATGTCCACCGGATTGGAGCTATTAGGTTGTACGATGACAGACTCACTGTGGACCGCTAAAATTTTAGCAGAGCAACCTGAAAAAGTTAAAGAAGTTCATTTAGAATATTTCCGTGCCGGTGCTGATTGTGGTATTACCTGCAGCTATCAGGCCACTATTCCGGGACTTCTGGCTCATGGCTACAGTCAACAGGAAGCAGAAGAAATTATTATACGTTCCATTAAGGTATTTTTGGAGGCTCGTACCCAGTGGTGGGAAAAGGAAGGCAAGACCGCAGGACGTGCTTATCCCTTGTGTCTGGCCGGTTGCGGTCCCTATGGTGCCTACCTGGCTGATGGTTCCGAATACCGTGGCCACTATGGCGTTAGCAAGGAAGTCTTGCAAGAATTTCATAAGCGTCGTGCTGAGCTTTTGTGGCAAGCCGGTGCAGATTTACTCTTATTTGAGACAGAACCTTCCTTGGAGGAAGCTTTAATAGAAGCAGAGATAGCCGAAGCCATGGGTGCTGATTACTGGCTAAGCTTTAGCTGCCAAAATGGTACTCTCACAAACGAGGGTGACAGTTTAACAGACTGCGCCAAAATACTAAGTCATAATCATCCTCATTTACGCATGCTAGGTGTCAATTGTACTCCTCCCCATTTTATGCCGGAAGCAATTGCTGCTTTGCAAAAGGGTACTTCCCTCCCTATTGGTGTTTATCCTAACAGCGGTGAAATATATGATGCCAAGACTAAGACCTGGCACGGGGAAAGGGAAAAGCAACAAAGCTTTGGTGATTTTGCCAAAGCCTGGTACCTGGCAGGGGCAAGTGCTGTAGGCGGGTGCTGCCGTACCGCCTCCTCACATATTAAACAAGTAAACGCTGTTAGAAACAATTGCTTGGCCGGGATTAATATTTAGCATGAGTAACAGAGTAACATGTAAACATCAACTAACACAAAGAAGGCGAACGTAATGAAAAAGCTTGTTAGTACGATTGTAGGAACTTGTTTAGCCCTGACTATTTTGACAGGCTGCGGTGGAACTACTACTCCTAAGAAAGCTGCTGAAACACCTAAAGCTAAAACTGAAACAGTCTATAAGGTAGGCATGGATGCTACCTATGCACCTTTTGGTTTTCAGGACCAAAAGACTAAAGAATACGTTGGTTTTGATGTAGATATAATAAAAGCTATCGCTAAAACTGAGGGCCTGAAAATAGAAATACAGAATCTGGCTTTCGATGGCCTGATCCCGGCACTGCAAACCGGTAATTTGGATATTGTCATCAATGATATGACCATTACCGACGACCGTGCTAAAGCAGTACTTTTCTCCAAGCCCTACTATACTGCCGGTCAGGGTTTACTAGTGGCCAAAAACAATAATAGTATAAAATTAAAGAAGGACCTGGACGGGAAAAAGCTGGGTGTTTCTATCGGTTCTACAGGAGCCGAGGTTGCTCACAAGTTAAAGAATGTCACTATCCGCGAATTTAACACCATCGTAGATGCTTTTCTGGAATTAAAGAATGGCGGAGTAGATGCTGTTATCAATGACAAGCCTACCAATGAGTACTACGTCACCACTACCGGCAAGGATTTTGCCAAAGCGGAAGATGGCGACTTCGAGGTAGAGTATCTGGGTATTGCCGTAGCAAAGAAAAATACCGCCTTAATGAAAAAAATTAACCATGGTTTAGCTACTATTAAAACTAATGGTCAATATGGGCAAATATATAAAAAATGGTTTGGCAAGGAACCACCTAAAGAAAAATAAATTTTTGTTATTAACTTATTTCCGGCACAAAAAATGACCATTGGAGCTCAGCTCCAATGGTCATTTTTTTGTTCTAGCTTCTTTTTTTAATAATGGTTTTCATCTTTTCTAAACGATTTAAAGCTGCATTTAAGGTTTCATCTGATTTGGCAAAATGCAAACGAATTAAATGGTTAATAGGCTCTTTAAAGAAAGCAGAACCCGGTACCGCTCCTACTCCCACATCTCTGGCCAGCACTTCACAAAACTCTAAATCATCTTTATAACCATACTCAGATATATCCAGGAGTACATAGTATGCTCCCTGTGGCGTGGTGTGGGCAATACCCAGTCTATCCAAGCCCTGTAGCATAAGGTCCCTTTTATGAGTATAGACAGCTAATAAATCATCGTAATATTGCTGAGGGAACAACACACCTACTGTGGCTGCTTCCTGTAAGGGGCTGGCTGCTCCAACTGTTAAAAAGTCGTGTATCTCTCTAGCTCCTTCAATAATACGAGCCGGTGCTACAATGTGACCCAGGCGCCAACCGGTCATGGAATAGGTTTTCGAAAGAGAGCTGCAGGTCAAGGTACGTTCAAACATACCGGGCAAAGAAGCAAAATAGGTGTGCACATTGGGTTTGTACACAATGTGTTCATATACCTCATCGGTTATAACATAAACATCATACTTTTCTGCCAAGCCTGCTATATACTCCAATTCTGCCTTGGTAAACACCTTACCACAGGGATTGGAGGGGTTACAAAGAATCATAGCCTTGGGATGCTGCTTAAAGGCAGCTTCTAACTGGGCGTAGTCAAAATGAAAATCCGGCGGAATAAGCGGTACATAAATCGGTTCCGCTCCCGATAAAATAGTGTCTGCTCCGTAGTTTTCATAAAAAGGTGAAAAAATTACTACCTTGTCACCAGGATTGGTAACGGTCATAACAGAAATCATCATGGCTTCCGTACTGCCGCAAGTGACCACTATTTCGCCGTTGGGGTCAACAGTACGACCTAAGTGAGGTGAACGATATTTGGCTAAAGCTTCTCGAAAATTCTGCGCACCCCAAGTAATGGCGTATTGGTGCGGTCCCTCATAAGCAACCTGAGCCAATCTATCCAGGATGGGTTTAGGAGGGGGAAAATCCGGAAAGCCCTGGGACAAATTAATAGAGTTATATTGCAAGCAGATTCGTGTCATACGACGAATGACAGAATCTGTAAAAAAGCCTAATTTATTTGATAATGCCTGCATGCAAACATCTCCTTTTCGGTAAACACTCTAAAACTGTATTATGTATAACGTTATCATACATTTTAATTGTTTTCCAATTAAAATACAACTAATTTTGTATTATAATAGTAAGAAGAGAAAGGAGTGATTATTATGAAAAAGATAGAAGTACCAAAGCCAAGGAAAGGCTGTTTATTATTTTCTGTCGTCCTGCTGCTACAATTGTTTATCACCATTTTACTTCCGGCAACAACATTTGCAGGTACCATTACCCTGGAGCATCCTGTTGATAAATATAACGGCAGTGTGCAGTTTGCTCCCGGTCGTGATTTCGTAGTACAGGGCAGACTACTGGACTTTGCCGGTATTCCTCTCAATGTGCGGATAACTCTGCAGGATGAACAGGGAAAAACAGTCCGCTCTTTATGCAGCACGGTGAATGCTCAGGGCTATACGGACCCCGCTTTGGTAGATGTTTCCCAAGTGGGAAGTTTTGGGGCTCTGGCCTGGACCAATGATAGTACCGCCTTAAAAAATAATCCTTCTCCTGATTTAGTAAAAGATAAAACACTTAGCAGCAATAAAATTGTTGTTAATTCTGCCGGACAATATGCTGCCATTATTTTTGGTGGTATGGCCAGTAACAGCGGCATTTACGAACCTGGCGATAAATTAGCGAACGGCAGCTATATTCTGCGCGTTGCTGCTCTTGATACGAATGGTCAAGAGGTAGCCACTGCTTCTGAAACAATTAAAATAGGTGTCAGCAATATGGTTTGTGCCCGCTTTTCTCCCTCCCAGGCAGACGGATATCCGCATTTTGAAAATGTAAAACAATTCGCCCAAGCCAACAACTTAAAAATCATGCTTGATCCCTTCCCCGCCTTTTGGTCACAGAAAGCTACCCCCACGTCCGCTCCTGTTTTTTACGAAAACCTTAAAATTTGGCGGGTCAATGACTTGGCCGAGTATTTATATGCTCCTCAAACCTATGTAATTATGTATAACGTTGCCGGTACAAGTGCTACTCAAAATGTAGAACTGGGTGGTTTGGTATATAACAAATTTTTACAGAATGCCACTCCCAAGCATGTAGTTTATTTCTACCGTTATGATATCGGTGATACCTCTGTCAGTTACGCAAAAAAGAATGGAAAGATTGTTACAAGGAACGGTGCTTTGGTTGATTTCGATGGCAAGCATCGCACCAACGGTTATAATCAATTAGCTATTACCAGGGCAGAGCGCAGAGCCGACAATATTGCCACTGTAGAAAATCTCTACAATCCCAGAGATCTGCAGAAGACGATAGATACAAAGGTATCAGATGGTGTTGATTTAAAACCTCATCAAACTTTAAGCTTGTTTGGAGTGGTAACACCCTTGGCAACGGACTCTGTAGTTTACGATGCTGCCAGTGAGTCTTTTGCAGTCAATAACTATTTAGCCAAGCTACATTATGAAATTACAGGCCCCGGTGGCGTAGTAACCAGAAGAACGCTACGCACCATTGGACTAACGCGGCAATATAAGGAAAATTCTAAAGCAGCTTCCCTCTATGAGTTTAAGCATGACTTCCCTGCCCAATACTTTCCTCATGCCGGTGTCTACAAAATCAAAGTACAAGGCCTGGACACTAAAGGTGAGCAGGTTAAAGATGCTTCTGCCGCTTTTAATATCATAGTCAGAGAATAATAGCCGGAAAAAGTATGCCACAAAAGACTTGACAAAAAATTATTATGTTATAGAATTATACACAAGTTCATATATAAACCGATGACTGAGAAGAGTAAGTAAAGATAAGTTTCTTTGAAGAGAGTTGCCGACGGTGGGATGGCAGCAGGAAACCCTATACTGAATGGACTCACGAGGGCGGGACGAATTCTAGTAGTGCCCGACGGGATCTTCACCTGTTAGCAAGGAAGCGTATAAGTGAGCGTATACGGAAGAAGTTGGATGCATTAGCATCAATATGAGTGGTACCGCAGAAGCATAAGCTTTTGTCTCAATAGAGACAAAAGCTTTTTTTATTTTCTGGTGCCTGGCGGCTCAAATAAAAATTTTATGGAGGTAAGTAACATGACTAACAAGATTCCACACAGAATTTATTTAACCGAGGACCAGATTCCTACCCAATGGTACAATTTACGGGCAGACATGAAAGAAAAACCGGAACCCATGCTAAACCCGGCTACCGGCAAGCCCATACAGGAAGAAGATTTATATCCTGTTTTCTGTAAAGAATTGGCTAAGCAGGAACTAGATAATACCACGCCCTATATTGATATTCCTGAGCCTATTTTGGAGCTGTACAAAAATTATCGTCCTTCCCCCTTGTGCCGTGCTTATAATTTAGAAAAAGCTTTAGGCACCCCCGCAAAAATTTACTACAAATTTGAAGGCAACAATACTTCCGGCAGTCATAAATTAAACTCTGCCGTAGCTCAAGCCTACTATGCCAAGCAACAGGGCTTGAAGGGTGTTACCACGGAAACAGGTGCCGGACAATGGGGCACCGCCTTGGCTGAGGCCTGTGCGTTCTTTGGCCTGGAGGCTGTAGTTTATATGGTAAAAGCTTCCTACAACCAAAAACCTTTCCGTAAGGCTATTATGCAGACCTTCGGAGCCAGCGTTTATGCCAGTCCCAGTGACTCCACCGCAGCAGGCCGCCAAATTTTGGCTGAAAATCCCGATAATCCCGGCAGCTTGGGCTGCGCTATCAGTGAAGCAGTAGAAAGAGCCGTTACTTCTGATGGTTATAAATATGTATTAGGCTCCGTACTAAACCAAGTCTTGCTCCACCAGTCCATCATTGGTTTGGAAAGTGCCAAGGCCATGGAAATTCTAGGTGAATATCCTGACATCATAATCGGCTGTGCCGGAGGCGGCTCCAATTTAGGAGGACTAATTGCCCCCTTTGCCAAGGACAAAATCAAGGGCGTACATGGCCCCCGCTTAATTGCCGTAGAACCGGTTTCCTGTCCATCCTTAACGCGTGGTCGCTATGCTTATGATTATTGTGACACCGGTAAAATCACGCCTATGGCTAAGATGTACACCTTGGGCTGTACCTTTACCCCCTCTCCTATTCATGCCGGTGGCCTGCGTTACCATGGTATGTCACCTATTCTCAGCAAGCTGTATCACGATGGTTATATGGAGGCTATTGCTGTACCACAAACCGAGGTTTTCGAGGCTGCTACCTTATTTGCCAAAAACGAAAGTATTTTGCCTGCTCCTGAATCAGCTCATGCAATTTTGGGAGCTATCAAAGAAGCAGAAAAATGCAAAGTCAGCGGTAAGGCCAAAACCATTCTCTTTGGCCTTACCGGAACAGGCTTTTTTGATATGACTGCTTACGAGTCCTTCCGTACCGGCAAGCTCATCGACTACGTCCCCACCGACGCCGATCTGCAAGTAAGTATGGATAGGCTGCCAAAAATTCCCGGCATACAAGACTAATTCTCTTCATCAAAAAAGGCTTGCTAGTCTATTTTTTAGACTAGCGAGCCTTTTTTATAAATCCGGCAATATTTCTTTAATAATATAGCTCCATAAATCGTGATTGCAATCCGGTCCCAAACGATTGGCAAAGCTTTTAGTTTCCTCTACAGCATTGTCCGGAGCTACACCACAATCTGCCCTTTGCAACAGCTCATTATCGTTGGGATAATCCCCTGCTGCCACTACCAACCGCCCGGCATTTTCAGGCAGCTGCCGCATTACCTCCAGCATATGACCCTTAGAAACCTGTGGTCCCACAAACTCCAAATAATTTACCTCAGAGTAGAAATTAGTGGAAATCTCAGTCAGCCTTAGTTGCTCCGCCGCACTAAGTACTTGTTCCAAAGTAGGTCGAGGAGCACAGAGAAAGAACTTCAGCCAAGCCAAACTGGCGGCCGCCTCCAAGGAAATATGCTGATAGTCCCACTGCTCAACGGTCAGGCGCGGGTCATCGTATTGTGGCGCACTAAGGATATATAAACCCTCAGCAGTATAAATTTCTAAACAGACCTGAGGAAAATATTGCAGGCAAAAAGCTGCAAATTTACGCCACAGTTCTCCCTCCAGGGGACAACTTTTCAAAACTTTACCGGTGGACAAATCTGCCAGTAAGGAACCATTATAAAAAATGCTGGGAGAGTTAACCGCCACTCCCTTCAGGTAACCACGGGAGTTGTCAGGAGTACGCCCGGTGGCAATGGCAAAACGACCACCTCCTGCCACAAATTCGTTAAGAGCGGCCTTATTGCCCTCCGAAACCGTCTTGGCACTATTAAGCAAGGTCCCATCCAAATCACTTACCAACAAAAAGTCTTTATAGGTTTTCATCCTTATCCTCCTGCTGCCATATCCCTGACAAGCGGTTCATAAAATCTCGTGGCGAGACGTGCAAGTACTTTTTAAATACCACACAAAAATTCTTATAGTCGCCAAAACCGTTCTGCTCTGCTACCTCATAGACCCGATAGGTTCCTGTGGAAAGCTGCCTTACTGCCTTGCGCAGTCTCTGCTTGGTCAGCAGCTCACCAAAGGTTTGACCGCAAACCTCTTTAAACTTGCGACTTAGATAGCTGGGACTGATTTCTTGCTCCTCAGCCAGCATTTCGATGCTAAGCTTAGCTTTATAATCACTGCGAATACGTTCTAAACACACTCGGACGTAAGGATTCAAGGCATCAGATTGAAGCCAGCTCTGCCAATCTATCAAAGCCCTGGCTTCCTGTTCCAGATTTATTTGGCTAGGCTCGGGAACTTTTTCCAGATTCTTTTCCCTGTTTAACCGTTGCATTAATTGGGCCAGTTCTTGTTCTTCTACCGGTTTTAAAAGATAATCGGCGGCCTGGAGCTGAATAGCTTTTTGAGCATACGCAAATTCCGCATAGCTGCTAAGAAAAACCAGCCGTGGCAGCAAGCCCTTGGCTTGAGCCCTTTGAGCCATAGTAATGCCATCCAGCTTGGGCATCCTAATGTCAGTTATCACCACATCCGGATGCTCTTTTTCCAAAAGTGCCAGTCCGGCCATGCCATCAGCAGCCTCGCCTACCACTACACAATCCATGCTCAGCCAGTCCACTGTACAAACCAGTCCCCTGCGAATGATATCCTCATCTTCTACAATTATTATTCTCAGCATCTTGGTTTGCTTCCTTCCTTATCAGTCAGGCCGTAAGAGCGACAGACCGGTAAAAGCATGTGCACCCTGGTACCGCCGGTAGGCGGACAATCAATAGTAAGTCCATAAGACATACCATACATAAGCTGTATCCGGCGATGAATATTATAGATACCCGTATGGACAGAGTTATTAGCTTCTTGTTGAAGAAGTTGTTGCAATTTTTTCAACTGCTCAGGTTGAATACCTTGGCCTGCATCCGTAATTTCCACCTGCAAGTACTTTTGGTCCACCTGAATTTTAGCACGAATGGTAATCTTCCCTTCGTCATCTGCTCCGTATTTAATGGCATTTTCCACCACAGGTTGGAGCAGTAGCTTGGGCACCAGACAGTCCAAGGCCTCTGTAGCAATAGCATCCTTGTAATCCAGGCGCTTGCCAAATCTTTCCTTTTGAATAAACAGATAGTTAGTTAAAAAAGTCAAATCATCCTGTAGCTCCACCTGGCGCACGGTGTTATTAATGCTGTAGCGCAAAAGCGAAGATAATGCTACCACCATTTTCCCGGCGGTGGTAGGATCCAGCTTAATCATGAACTTAATATTTTCTAAAGTGTTGAACAAAAAGTGCGGATTAAACTGTGATTCCAACTGTCTTAATTCAGAAACCACATTGGCCCTGGCCTCGGCTTCATTAAGCGCCATCAGCTTTTTAAGGCTGCCCACCATCCGATTGTACTCATTGGCAATTTCCTCAAACTCATTGCCAGTATGTATCTGCAGGTCATAATCCAGCCTGCCTTCTTTCACTGCCTGGAAAGCCGCAGTCAACTCCTCTATGGCCTGCATCTTGCGCTTGGTTTCCCGTTTCAAACTAAAAAGGATGATAGGAATCATCAGCAGTAATACACCCAGGAGAATAAAAATACCTGTGACCAGTTGCATCAGCCGGTTACCAACTGACAGAAAGGAGTATAAGGTAAATTTATTCTGCCAAAAGCTTTGCCTGGTTAGATAGAAAGATTGCTTATGCAAGGTAACCACGCCACTGTCCTTTTCCAGCTCCGGCATAGCCTGTTTAAAAGCAGTATTAGTAAATATGCCCATGGTGGAAAGTGGCGTATAGCCATATTCATCCTGCAACACCAAATTCACTTCCGGGAAAGCAATTCTTCTGGTCAGTTCCTCCCCGGTAAGTACAAAAACCATATACCCTTGCAGGCGTCCTGCCTTTTGCAGAGCACGTCCAATCAAAAGATTCCATTGATTGGTATCCGGATTCTGGACAAATTCCAGCTGTGTTGCTTTGTTTTGTTCCATGCGATACAAGGCACCCCAGCGGCGTACAGGACTTTGGAGAGTTTCCTGCCGGTGCAAAGGATTTGCTAAAATAACATTTCGGTTGCTATCCAAAAGGTAAAAATACGGATGATCACCACGCCGATTAATCTCATGATAAAAAGCTGTGTAAAACTTCTGCCTGTCCTGCTCTGTACTATCCAGCTTCGCCAGGTCAATGCGGTCAACGGCATCTACCCTTTCTTCATAATCCGAGAAAATTTCGGAGAGTATCTGCACAGCCTGTTCTCGTTTATCGTTGCTTAAATGTACTACGTTGCGATTCCAGTAAAAGGCAGCCAGGATAATACAGATTAGGGCCATAATTACTACCGGCACCAAGGCATACTTAGTCAAGGCAATTCTAAACTCATCCTGTAAACGTCGCAAGCTGTCCCCTCCTTCCGCAATGCAGTGCTCCTTTGATTTATCGTTCAGTACTCCTTTGGTTCAGCGTTCAGTCCTTCCATACCTGTCCATTATAGCATATCGCACTTGGTAAGAAAAAGACCGCTGTGCTAACCTAACGGCTAGGACAGCGGTCTTACCTTGCTATTATTGTACGCTGGCGAAAATATCTTTAAACTTATCCAGCCAAATCTTCTTATTCTTGCTAACTACTTCTTCGTTATCCTTTATAATTTTAATCTTGCTCTTGCTTTCCAAGCCCTTCGGTGCGTCTACATCATCACGGACACTGCGACGGTGCAGCTTGGCAGTAATAATGCTTTGAGCTTCCTTGCTTGTAACGAAGTCAATAAACTTCTTGGCATTCTCCATATGTTTAGCGCCTTTAATGACATAAATGCCATCTGGTTTGGAAATAACGCCTTCCTTCATATAAACAACCTTTACAGGTGCGCCATCAGCAACATACTTAGCACCGCCTTCTTCAAAGGTGCAACCTACCGTGTATTCGCCATCTGCTACGCCCTTGTAAACTGCGGAAGAACCGGAAAGCAACTTGCCATCCAGGTTCTTACAAAACTTAGTTACATAATCCCAGCCCTTTTCCGGATCGCCATTGCCCATATCATAGAGCATGTTAACCAGGTGTTCAAAAGCAGAGGAAGACTTGGAGGGATCCGTCATGGCAATCTTGCCCTTTAAAGCAGGATTTAACAAATCAGCATAGCCGTCTACCTTTATATCGCCAATTAATTTGGTATTGACCATGATAACACTGGGAATATCGGTAAAACGAGTAAGAGTTCCTTCAGCATTTTTAAAGTCTTTTTGAATATGCTCCTCATTCTTTGAAGAATACTTTTCAAACAACGCGGTCTTCGGTCTTACAGAACCCAAAGCACCACCCCACAGAATATCGCCCAGAGGATGAGCCTTTTCTGATTCAATACGTTTGAGCAGCTCACCGGTACCGGCGGAAATAACCTCCACCTTGATACCACTTTGCTTTTCAAATTCTGACACCAACGGTTTGGTAAAATCTAAGGGATGAGAGCAGTAAATAATCAGCTTTTTTTCCGTGTTGGTTTCACCCTTAGCTGCTTCCTGCTTTTTGCCGCCACAACCAGCCAGTGCCGTGCACATCACTACGCCGGCAATTACCAGAGATAATGCTTTTTGCAATTTCATACAAAAACCTCCTTTTTAATTTACCTCTATATCTAATTTTTTACTTCTTAAGTTAGGACCGGAATAAACTCAATTCCCTCGCCTTACAAGGTAACATCCTTGCTACCTGAAACCTTAAAGAACACCAGCATGGCTATAATAGTCATAAGGGTCAAGATAGTGGACAGTGCCGCCGCCGTACCATAACTGGCTCTGATAACTTCGGTATATATTGCTACAGACATGGTCTTCGTTTCTCCGGTAAAAAGAATAACAGAGGAGCTTAATTCATTAATGGCCGTAATCCAAGAAAGAATGGCACCACTCATCACTCCCGGCAGCATCATAACTGCCGTCACCTTAAAGAAGGTCTTCAAGGGCGAAGCGCCCAGGCTGATGGAGGCCTCCTCTATGCTGGGACTAATCTGATAAAGAATAGCTGAGCTGGACCTGAGGGTATAAGGCAGACGCCTGATGACCAGGGAAATAATAATGATAACAGCCGTACCTGACAGTAAAATAGGATAATCGTTAAAGGCCAGCAGCAAGGTAATACCCAAAACAGAACCAGGAATAATATAAGGGAACATGGTCAAGGTATCAATGAGCTCGGTAATCCAGCTTTTTCTCCTGGTAGTAATATATGCTACGGTCATGCCCAAAAAGACGATGGCCACAATAGCAACAGTGCTGAAAATATAAGTATTGGCAATAGCTGAACCCAGGTTTTCAAAAATACTGTAATAGCTCTCCAGGGAATACCCGGCGACAAACATGGAGCCCTTGGTTTTAAGGAAAGAAGTATAGATAACCACCAGCTGAGGAATCATGGAAATTAGGACCAACAGATAAATAAGTCCATGCATCACAAGATTGCCCACACCTCGCATGTGCTTTACCTGCATGGGTCGCATGGAGCTCATGGTAAAGGACTTGCGATTAACAATATATTTTTGCAGCATGAATATGGTAGAAGTGATGACAACCATAATAGCTGCCATGGCAGCGGCAAAATTGGCCTGGTCACCTACCTCGTTGATAAACTCTGAGTAAATCATAACCGGCATAACACTGAAGCCTTCACCAATAAGCATGGGTGTACCAAAATCAGCCAGGGCATTCATGAAGACCATCAAGGCTCCCGCCAAAATAGTAGGCATAATCAGAGGAACAATAACGGTCACTACCTTATGAATACCGTTGCACCCCAGGCTTTCCGCCGCCTCGATAAGGGCCGAATCAATTTTTTTCATGGCACCGGCTACATACAGATAAATAAAAGGATAGAGCTTTAAGGTCAGTACCAGCAAAATACCGGCAAAGCCATAAATGGAGGGAAAACGTATCCCAAAGGTATCACTTAAAAACCTTGTCAGGATACCGCTACGTCCACCAATCAATATCCAAGAGTATGCGCCGATAAAGGGTGGCGACAGCAGAGAAATAATTATACAAATTTCTACAATATTTTTACCACGAATTTTATACAGAGACATAAAATATGCTAAGGTCGTCCCAATAATAATTGCCAGAATGGTAACACAAGCGGTAACCTTGAAGCTATTTATCATAGAGCCGTAATAATAGCGGCGCTGAAAGAAATGTACAAAGTTTTCCAGGGAAAACGCTCCTGTTTCAGCATTTTGAAAGGCCGAAACAAACAGCGAAAATAAGGGGTAGATTAAGAATAAACCAAAAACACCAATAGCCAAAATGGTAATGCCTGTCCAGAAATCCCATTTAATGTGTTTTTTATTCATAGTGAACCACACCCTTTAAGATATTCCTACTGCCATCGGCAGTAAAAACATTCACCTTTAAGCGATTTGGTCGCAGCGTAACGCTGTCACCCACCTCCAAAATTTGGCTGGCATGACCCAGGTCCTGGGAAAATTCAATGGAAGGTTGCGCAGGCACCAGCATCTCCTCCGGAAACGCCAAGCTGTAGTTAACATACTTGCCCAGAAACACCTTGGTTTTGATCTTACAAGGCAGGCCATCTGTCTGAATAGAAAATTCCTCAGGACGCACAGAAATGATGACCTCTTGTCCGTCACAAGCAGCCTCCTCTAAATTATCCATAGGTAAAACATAGCCATTCTGGAATACCACGGCCTTACCTACCGCAGTACTTTGAAGATGGCCTTTAAATAGATTGGAATGCCCAATAAAGGTAGAAACAAAAACATTATAGGGCCGCGTGTAAATCGTATGTGGTCTGGCTGTCTGCTGAATCTCCCCCAACTTGATAACAGCAATCCTATCAGAAATGGACAGTGCCTCTTCCTGGTCGTGAGTTACATAAACAGTAGTGATTCCCACCTGTTTTTGCACCTCTCTAATAGCTGAGCGCATCTCTACTCTCAGCTTAGCATCCAAATTGGACAAAGGCTCGTCCATTAAGAGCACACTGGGATGAATAACAATGGCGCGGGCCAAAGCCACCCGCTGCTGTTGTCCACCGGACAGTCTCTCCGGCAAGCGATCCTGGTACTCGGCAATCTTAACCACATCCAGGATTTCATCCACCTTTTGTTTAATCTCTGCCTTAGGAACATTTCTTAGCTTGAGACCATATTCCACATTTTCCCGCACGGTCAAATGGGGAAAAATTGCGTAGCTCTGAAAAACCATACCAATATTACGTTTATAAGCCGGTATATCATTGATAACCTCATCATTAAATTTAATTTGCCCGCCTTCAATGCTATTAAACCCGGCAATCATTCTTAAAAGAGTGGTTTTGCCACAACCGGACGGCCCCAGTAAAGTAAAAAACTCTCCGTTAGCGATATTCTGGGACAGACCCGGAATAATGGTCAGCTGACCATATCTTTTGATAACATTTTCAATCTTAATGGCTACGCTCATAAATTCCCTCTCCCATCATCGCACAGTAATATTATCTGACTACTTAGAATTATAAAATAACAACAGTTGAAAAAAAACCTGAAAATCAGTAAAAATATCGCAAAAAATGAACTTTATGCTCCGGCGCCCTCATACGGAGCCGCGCAGGACTTCTCTCTTAGTACATTTTTGTGCATTAGACCAAATTTATGTGCCAAAGCAGCATTTATGTGTTATGCTAGGTGTATAAGAAGGCGTTTTTTATCGACATGATAAAGGATGTGAATAGTGTGGATACTTTTTTTAATTTTTCTGACGATTATTTTGAGTATTTAAAACTTTTGGCCAGAGAATACCCCACCAAGCAAGATACCTTCACTGAGCTAATCAATCTGATGGCTATTTTGCATCTACCTAAGGGCACCGAACATTTTATGAGCGATTTACATGGAGAATATGATGCTTTTTCCCATATTCTGAATAATTGTTCCGGGGTCATCCGTGAAAAGGTACAGGCACTTTATGGGGAAACTATGTCCGAAACGGAGCAATCCAACCTTTGTACGTTGATCTACTATCCCAAAGAGAAACTGTCCATCATTAGTAAGGACCACAAGAATACCGTAACGTGGTACAAGGATACTTTAAATGCACTGGTTAATCTGGCAAAATTTCTGTCTTCCAAATATACACGTTCTAAAGTCAGAAAGGCCATTCCTACCGGCTACACCTTCATTATTGATGAATTGATTCATGCTCAGCCTGATGAGGATAATAACCAGGTTGTGTATCATGCCAGTATTTTAGACTCCATCATTGAAACCGGTAGTGCCGATGACTTTATCAGTGCTTTTGCAGCTTTAATCAAGCGCTTGGCTGTAGACCGGCTGCATATTGTGGGAGATATTTTTGACCGTGGCAGTCATGCGGACCGGATTATTGATAGATTGATGCATTACCATGCCGTGGATATCCAATGGGGGAATCATGATGTACTCTGGATGGGTGCTGCTGCCGGCAGTGAGGCTTGCATTGCAACTGTACTGCGCAACAACATTAAATATAACAATATGGACATTTTGGAAGCAGGTTATGGCATTAGTCTTCGTCCTTTAGCTCTCTTTGCTTACGATACTTATAAAAAAGGTGAGAAAATGTCACCTATGATGAAGGCTATTTCCGTTATCCTCTTTAAGGTAGATGGACAAACTATTCTAAGACATCCTGAATATGAATTGTCAGACCGTTTGCTATTGGATAAGATGGATTTGGCAAAGGGAACTATCACCATAGATGGAAAAATTTGTCAGCTTAACACCACAGATTTTCCTACTCTAGACCCGGACCACCCCTATGAACTAACTGCGGAAGAGCAAAAGATTATGGATGATCTGGTTTATGCTTTTAAAAATGGTGAAAGATTGCATAAACATATCAACTTCTTGTATACCCATGGAGCTATGTATCTGGTACTTAACGACAATCTGTTGTTCCATGGCAATGTTCCCCTAGACGAAGAAGGCAATTTTGCCACTGTTGTCTTTGGCGAACAGGAGTACCAAGGTCGTTCTTACCTGGATTACACGGATCGCATGGCTCGCCAGGCCTTTAACAAAGGTACACAAAACAGCCTTGATTTTATGTACTTTCTCTGGTCCAGCATAAAATCTCCCGTTACCGGCCGCATAGTAAAAACCTTTGAACGCACCTACATTGATGATAAAACAACCTGGAAAGAACCAGAAAACAGCTATCACGTTTTCAGAGAGGAAGAAGCCACCTGCAACAAGATACTGGAGGAGTTTGGCTTGCATTCCGACCGCAGCCATATTATTAACGGCCATACCCCTGTTAAAGCCAGCCATGGCGAACGTCCTATTAGGGCTAATGGTAAGCTGTTGGTAATTGATGGTGGTTTTAGCAAGGCCTACCAAAAAACTACCGGAATAGCAGGTTATACCCTGATTTTCAACTCCCACGGTCTTAGGATTAAAGCTCACCATGCTTTTGCCGGCTTAGAAAATGCCTTAGCCGAAAATGCTGACATTTCTTCTGAAACAGAGCTGGTAGAAGTAGAGAAGAAACGTGTTATGGTAGAAGATACTGATGATGGTAAAACTATTACCACGAGTATCAAAAACCTCAATGCTTTGCTCTATGCCTACAGTACCGGACGTATTGCTCAGAATTTAAGTAAAACAATAAATAAGAAATAACTATCCAAGTAAAACGGCGTTAAGCAGTTATCTGCTTAACGCCGTTTTTATATTATCTTATTGCCATCTTAAGCTATTGTTATAGTATTTCTGATACAACAAGCAAATTTCAGCTTTTACTTTTACGTTGAAATTTCAACATACAAATATATTTAATTGTATTACACTACAGGCAGGTAAGAAAAAAACACAAATGCCCCCGGCCCTTTACAGCCGGAGAAAGGAACTAAATATGAATACTAAACAAATACACAAAGAAATGAAAAGTAGAGGTAACCCCGACATCACTTATCTGGGACGTGCTGTAGATGATATGATTTGGAATTTCATGGAGGAGAACAAAATCCCAGGTCTTACACTCGCCATTGTGCAAGCACCCTATATTCCTCGCGTAGTAGGCTATGGTGTATCTGATGTAAGACAAAAAAGATTGGCTTCTGTAAATACCATGTGGCCGGTAGGCCCTATTTCTCAGGCCTATGCAGCTGTAGCTTTAATGCAGCTATATGAAAAAGGCTTATTGGATATTAACAAGCCTTTAGCCACCTATCTCCCTGATGTTCCTAAAGCCTGGTCCACCCTTCCCCTTATCACATTATTACGTCATGCCTCCGGTATTGCGGATTATAGAAAAAATCAAAATTGGCAATATGACAAACCTTTTACTTATGCTCAATTAATTTCTTTTGTCCAAGAACAGCCTTTGGCTTTTGAGCCCGGTACAGCGGTAGAATTGAGTGCTACCAACCTCCTGCTCATTACGGAAATTATAGAAAGAGTAAGTCAGCAAAGCTATCACGATTTTGTGCAAAAAAATCAAATTGAGTTCTTGAAGCTGAAACATACTGGTTTTGCCGAGGATTTGCCAAATTTCCCTGCAGAAGACGTGGCTAAAACTGACAACGTACACCAGCTTTTCAAAACCAATGGCTATTATATTGACCCCACCGAAGCTGCTCAAAGCTACGATGAAAATGGTCAGCCGGTAGCAAGAGCGGCCTCCTCTGCTCTAAAAGGTTTCTCGGATATATGGGCCTCTGCCCAGGATGTTTCTTTCTGGGATATTGGTCTGGCCGGTGGCGTATTGATCCATTCTCCTGAAAATCGCGCCCTGGTTTACTCAGCTTGGAAACTGCCCAATGGTGAAGAGGTGCCTGCTGTAGCCGGTTGGCAATTTTATCACCACCGTGGCCTTATGGATATCAAAGGCTCCATACCCGGTTACTCTAGCTTTCTAAGTCGTTTTACTCATTCTGAGGAATTGGTCTGCGTAACTCTCTTGGCCAACAAGGAAGGTATTGATTTCACCAATCTGGGTCGTCGCATTGCCGGTGCCTTTGGTGACCTTCTTTCCACCAACTATGATGACAACAAACTCTTCCTTTACGAAAGTCAGTTCCCGGCAGCCAAAACCATTACCCGCTTGGAAGAAGCCTTGAACAAAAAAGGTATTCCTCTCTTCGCCAAATTTGACCATAGTGATAATGCTAAACAAGCCGGTCTGGAATTGCGTCCTACCACTGTGCTGGTCTTTGGCTCCCCTAAAGTAGGAACAGGACTAATGCAAATAGACCAAAGCTTTTCCTTGGAGCTGCCTCTGCGGATTGCAATTTGGGAGGATGAGTCAGGCAGCACCTGGTTGGCTTTCCCCCGCTTAGGACTTGTAGCCGAAGCCTATGGCTTGCAGGACAACAAAACAATTGCAGCCATGGAAGCTTTACTAGAGAAACTGGTTGAGCAAGCCGGCAGTATTTATACAAGTACTTATACAAGTACTTACCAGCCCCAAAAGCAACCTTGCCAACAAAAACACCAGTGAATCTTTGACAAACTTCGAGGTTTGTTCGAAGCATAAAAAAAAAGTCAGTGACCTAGGTCACTGACTCTTTTTTCTACTTTTACTCTTCTGCTACCTAATAACCCACCGGATACCTCTGGCTAAGCGTTCTGTAGTATCCTGAAAATGACCACCCTGATTTTTTTCAAATACGGTACTCACACCTTTTTGATGCAATAAATTTTCAGCCTCATAGGTCCTCTCTTCCACTACTGCCAAACGCTTATTCTTCGTATTTTTCTCCTTTTCGCCCAAGGAGAAATAGACCTTTTCGGGCAATTTTTTCATTTGATGACTTTGCATGTAAGCTAAAAAGCCATCATACCATAAAGAACCTGAAGCACAAACCACCCTCTGAAAGCTAGTAGTTTTATATAAAGTGTATAGTGACCACAAGCCTGCTAAAGAATAACCGGCCACTACACGATACTTCGGTATTAAACCTAAACGCTGCTCTATCTGTGGCACAATTTGCTCTGCCACCAGTTGTATAAAGCTATCGGCACTACCCGTAAAATCCTGTCCACCATGAAAAGATTTTACCGCCGGCCAGGGAGACAGCTCCTCCTCCCAAGTGATACCTGCTATGGTCACCAGTACCAACTTTTGTCCCACCAAGGCCTTTACCAGTTCCTCAGCATCTTCCGGCTCGGCTATGGTATAAACCCACGGACAACTTTCTTCCGCCAATTTATAAACCTGACAACTATATTTACCCTGATTAAACGTAAAAATTTCCATAGCTCTACCTTTCTAAATTTACCAATTGGGGACGGTACTAACTGGCAACAACTTGATTAGTATTTACCAGTGGGGACGGTACTAACTGGCAACAACTTGGTTAATACTTACCAGTTAGTACCGTCCCCACTGGTAAGTTAGCACATAATACAAATTTTGTCACTATTTTTTTGAGTTTCAATCTACAATCTAGGCCTGCTCGTTACTTTGTTTCAGGCCTTATTCAATTTTTATGATAAGCAGGAAGCCATTTCTGTGCTTTAACACAGATAACAGGATTGGTGAATTGCACCCTGTTTAAGCCCTCTGCTGCAGCTTCGCCGGCAACAGCAGCAGCAACAGTTTCCGAAAATTCCGTCAGCCTGGAAACAGGTGGAAGAACTGCTGCGCCAAGAACATCAGCATTCACTATGCCTCCAATGGAATGTGCAGCTACTGAAATCATGCGGTCTGTCAGCAATTTAGACCATGATGCTATTACGCCAAGCCCCAGTCCGGGATAAATAAGCGCATTGTTGGCCTGCCCTATCTCATAAGTAACTCCGTTATATTGGACCGGCGCAGATGGAATACCTGTGGCTACTAAAGCACGTCCGTCTGTCCACTGAATAAGGTCTTCAGCTGTTGCTTCGGCAAGTTCAGTGGGGTTACTAAGCGGGAAAATAATAGGATGTTTTGTATGTGACGCCATTTCAGTGACAATAGCTTTCGTAAAAGCTCCTCCTTGTGTCGATGTACCCACTAAAATAGTTGGATGGACTGCTTCTACAGCCTCCTCCAATGTCGTAAGCTTATTTGCATTGGTAAATTCATTTCTTTTCCTTGCAAAAGCCCTTTGCTCAAGAGTTAAGTCCTTCATATCATCAAACAGCAAGCCCTGCTTGTCCACCAGATAAAACCGTTTTTGTGCTTCGTCTGAAGTTACGCCTTGGTCTAGCATTTCCTGATAGATTCTTTTCACAATACCGCAGCCGGCTGTTCCGGCGCCAAAGCACATATATCTTTGTTCGCTAAGCTTTTCATGAGAAATATGCAGCGCACCAATAATTCCAGCCAGAGTTATGATACCGGTACCTTCAATGTCATCATTAAAAACAGGGTATTTATTGATATATTTATGCAGAAGATTTGCAGCATTGTCCCTGCCAAAATCTTCAAAGTGTAGATACAGATGCGGAAACATTCTTTCAACTAATTCCACGAACTGATCAATAAAACTATAGTAAGCAGCGCCTTTTATTCTGCTGTGATGCCAGCCAAGATAAAGAGGATTATCAATCAGACTTTGTCTTGCGGTACCGGAATCAATAACAACTGGGAGAACCTTGGCAGGATCAATTCCTGCTGCTGCCGTATAAACCATCAATTTGCCTGTAGAAATACTTACGCCATTGGTTCCCCAGTCACCAATGCCAAGAATTGCTTCCGCGTCAGTGACAACAATTAGTTCAATCTCTCTATTTTCAGCTGCATTAAAAATTGTCTCTGCCATTTGTTCTGGGTGATTAATTGTCAGATAGGCGGCGTTTTGCGGCGTGATAAAAAATTCGCTGTAGTTGCGAATGCTCTCCGCAATACCTGGATCATAAACAATCGGCATGAATTCCTTGACATGCTGAGAGAATAAATAGAAGAACAACGTACGATTACGGCTGAAAATATTCATCAAATAGTGCCGTTTCTCATTGACGTCAGGCTTTTTCTCAACATTTTCGTATGCCTGTTGCGCTTGCAATTCCAAAGTTTGTACTGTAGGCGGAAGTATACCTATCAGATTATATTTTTCCCGTTCTTGTTCTGTAAAGGCAGTCCCTTTGTTTAAAAATGGATCATTCAATAATTCATAACCTTTTTTCATAGCGCTTTTCCTTCTTTCTGTATTTCGAATAGTTACTTTATGTTTATTCTCCTGATTACTAATGTAAATATAGGCCAAAAAATTATTTTTGTGAAATACATAGTTGTTTACCACCCAAACTTTTTGTTATAATCTATAAATGAAAAGTCTATTGCTCCGATCCAAATAACAAATAGTGGTTAAAAGAAGGAATGAACATGACAATAACACAAATAGAATATTTTATTGCCGTCTGTAAATATCAAAATTTTTCCAAGGCAGCGGAAGAATTACACATTTCTCAACCCGGTATCTCAAAAGCCATGCGAGAATTGGAGGAAGAATGTGGTGTAGCTCTGTTTGAGCGCAATTACAACAACATCGTTATTACCAAGGAAGGAGAGATTCTGCTGGAAAGTGCTCAGAAATTCCTGGAACATTTTCAGGAGCTTGATAGGACTGCCCATTCTCTTGCCTGCGGCAAAGCAATTTTGAAGATTGGCGTTGTCCCTATGTGCGGTAATACTGTATTTCCACGCTTGCATAGTGACTTTCTGGAGGCATTTCCTGATATCAGAATTGAGACTATCGAAGATACGGCATCTGTTCTGTATGATCTACTAGATCAGCACGAGATTGATTTTGCCTTATGCGTTACCAACCATCTTCCAGAAGCTCATTACAAATACTATATTCTTAAAAAGAGCCATCTGGAACTTTTTGTTCCCAAAAACAGCCCTTGGTCCGGAAAAAAAACTATTGACCTTAGCGAATTGGCAAATGTCCCACTGGTTCTCTTTTCTGATCATTTTGGCCAGACAAAATATATCAGACGTATGTTCAGCCTTAACGGCATCCATCCCCTTGTGCTGCACCAGACAAGCCAAGTATTTACTATTCTTGAATATATTCGCTCCCATGTTGCAGCAGGTTTCCTTTCAGAAGAATTCGCCACCCAGGAGACCGCTATTGTTCCAATCCGTGTCAATCAATTTCCTGCCGCATATATCAACCTTGTCTGGGCACGGGATAAAGCACGCTATCCTTCTATGCAAAAATTTATTCAGTTTGTAAAAGCTAAATACCCAGAGAATTAAATATCCTCCTACAGCTTTCTTTACTATATCAATTCATCCTTAAAAACAAGAAAAGGCCGGCAAGCCATGTAAATGGTTTGCCGGCTTTCTTCTTACTTTTGCCCTATTACTGATGATATTCTGTCTTGTTTACAGCAAGGTTTTAAACTGTTTCTTATCTGGCATAGAATTACCGTATTGGACAAATCGGAAGTTGTCTTACATGAATTGCAATCATGTCAACTAATCGTCTCGACAATTTTTATAAAACCAATTTGGAACCATCCCCCAATGGTTCTCAGTCAATCCACACACTTGTTAAAGCGCCTGGCCGCCATCAACAGCCAATTCTGCTCCTGTAATGAACGAAGCCTTATCAGAGGCTAAAAATAGCACTGCGCCAGAAACTTCTTCCGGTTTCCCAAACCTGGCCAGCGGTGTCATATCTGTTACTTTCTTGCGATGTGCCTTCATCATCTCAACATTCTCACTTAGTGCAACTGCGTCCCCAACACATATGCCTGTTGTGGGTAGTCCGTAGCCTCTATATCTGCACGGGTCATTACACCCTTGGCAGCCAAGCGGCCTGCATCTTCCCATTCCATAAAACGGAGTAGATTTTTATACCAAGCATCCACCGGTTTCACCACCCAATCCTCATTACTTGCCTGTGTAGTCAAAAGTACTACCTTTTTATGTCCTTGCATGGAAAAAACCGTCGGTTGCCAGCGGTCGATTACCGCCTTCAGCTGTGAAGATAGACCCCAGTAATAGACTGGAGATGCCAGAACGATTACATCAGCTTCTAGCATCTTCGGATTGAGTCCGTCCATATCATCGCGGAATACGCAAGGATTCTTTCCGTATTCACAATGATTGCAGCCAATACACCCATGCACCTTTGCCTTGCCTGCATCAAATCGTTCCACTTCATGACCTGCATCTTTTGCGCCGCGTATAAACTCATCTGCCATAAGAGCAGAAGTTCCTTTGCCGTGTGCACTTCCTGTAATTACTAATACCTTCATCTGATTTTCTCCTCACTTTCATTCTGCTAGCAGCCATTGCCCAATTTTACGTATCTGTTCCAGATACTCTGGATGTTGTTTAATATCTCCACGCCCGGGAATCTGGTTAAAAACAAAAGATTTTAATTCTTCAGCTCCCATCTGTTTAAAGTTCTCTACCGTCCAGGCTGCATATTTTTGATAGATGTCTATAGGCCCTCCCCAGCAGGAACAAATAAGTGCTGCCTTCTTACCATACTTTGTAGTATTTGACATATTCTTTTTTGCAAAATTAAAGAATGGATAAAACCGTTCGATAAAGAGCTTTGCCTGTGAGTTAATCTGATGATTATAAATGGGCGTAGCCATAACGATGCCATCACAGGTATCCAACAACGGTATGATGGTTGTAAAGTCATCTTTTTGTACACAACCTGCAACCGTATCTTTTCCCTGACACCAACCGCATGCTAAGCAGGGGTTGCATTTATGCTCACGCATCTTAAACATCGTAACCTCTGCATCTTTAAGCTGCTGAGCAAGAAGTGACACAATAACATCACTATTGCCATCTTTACGCGGGCTGCTGTCCACCAATAATATTTTTTTCATATGCTATTCCTCTTTTCAAAAATTTAGAACAATACACTGTATTTAGTTGTATTATAAATAACACAGTGTTATTTGTCAATATAAAATTTTATATTGTTTAAAATGGCACTATATTCCGTACTACTACTTTGTTTATTGTTATACTATCTTTAACTTTTATAATGATAACTAACATCTAGTTTCTTGATTTTCTACATATTCTATGTTATTATGGTTATAATATTTATAGAAATGGGTGAGACCATGGAGTTTAAAAGAGCACGCACCGATAAACAAAAAGACCAACGCCTTAACCAGATTTTACAAGTAGCCGAAGCTTTGTTGCAAAAACATGATTACGCTGATATCAACATGAAGCTGATTGCCGAGCATTTAGACTATACACGCGGTAATCTTTACAAATATTACGCAACGAAAGAAGAGATTTTCAGTGCTTTGTTCCAGAAGCAGTTGCACCTGTGGATTGAAGATACCTTGCAAAATTTTGCCGGAGCCGGTAACCTTAGCGACACAGAATTTGCCACATTATGGAGTCAGACCATCGCGAAATATGGCACTATGCTAAAGATTGACAGCCTACTAAGCACGATCATAGAAACCAATATAGACTTCGAAAAACTGATTGAGTTTAAGTCCGCCATTATAAATGATTTTTATCGTCTGCTCCCTTTGGTGAAGAGACAATTGCCGTTTTTTACAGAAGCTGAAGCCAAAGATTTCCTCTATTTTCAACTTTTGCATGCCAGTGCTCTTTATATGAATATCCAGGCCCGCAACCGCGAGCAAAAACTGCTAAAAATTTGCGATCCGGCCTATAACTTCATAGAATTCATTCCTACTTTTAAAGATTACTTATATACGCAAATCTGTGGAATTAAAACCATCCAAGCTAAAAATAAAAGGTAACGAAAAAGCAAAGAGCAAGCTATTCTATGTAATGCAATAGAATAGCTTGCTCCTTTTTTATTCGGCAAAACAAATTTGTTTAAAAGCAGACAACAGCTCAGCTTTTACCAACACCAACTTCTAATCAATAGAAATTAACTCATACTTATCATTGCCCATCTTCAGTTGATGCATGGCAGTTAATTGATGCAAACCATGACGTGACTCCATTCTTTCTACTAAATCATGCTTGTCCTTATCATGTTGAGCATAAACTAGATCCACCGAAGCTTGGTCAATGGCTAAAATATCAGTAGAAGCCATCATACCCAAGTCAGGAATAGTTGGTTTAGCTGCACTCACACCGGCACAATCACAGTCCACGGACATATTGCGTAGTACATTGAGGTACACGATATGCTTGCCAAAATAATCAATGGTGGCTTTACCGGAGTCAGCCATATTTTCCATTAATGTATCAGAATGAGCCATAGTACCCAGCCAGTCCTCTCCTTTGGGGAAACCTGGGTTAAAGTAGGCGTGTACTTGCCGCTTGCCAACTTTGTAATCAGCACAACCAATAGCAATATTCTTTAAGGAACCACCAAATCCACCCGCATAATGTCCCTTGAAATGAGTCAAGACAATCATGGAATCATAATTCAGCATATGACTGCCCATGGAAACTTCCTTTAGATGCAAGCCGTTGCGAACCGGCAAAGGAGTCCCACCCTCCTCATCTAGAATATCAACCGGGGAGAAAGTCCAGCCATTCACTTGCAATGTCTCACGATGTTTTTCCGTAGTATCGCGATCTCCGGCATACATAGTGTTGGTATCTGCAATAGTACTATTAGGCACATGTGCCTGAAATTCTTTTACCCATTCTCTAGGGAGAATATTGGGTCCATGCTTCTCCCCTGTATGCAATTTAATAACTACCTTACCATAAATGCCTTCATTAATTTTGTCATAAAGCTTGATTAAATGAGCTGCATCTAAATGTTTGGTGTAATATACCTTGGCAACAGAGCCTACCGGCTGGCTGCCTTTTTCCACTTTAACACTTCCTACCACCGGAGCCTGAGCCATAGCTGCTCCTGTACCACCAATTACCAATGTTGTACACATCAAAGCTGTACTCACTACCTTTCTGATTTTTTCTCTAGTTTGATACATGTTTTTCCCTCCCCTACTTTACTCTATTTCTACCAGTCTATAATTTCTTTTGCCTACACCCAGTTCTTCCGCATATTGCAGTACATCATAATTATGTTTATTTTCCCAGGCTTTTCTTACTTGTGCAGAAGGAGCTTGTCCATAGGTAAAATCAAGTGCAGCACTGTCTATAGCAACCGGATCATTTGATGCCAGAATACCTATGTCCGGTAGTTGTTCAGCATCTGAGCAGGAATCTTGCACCTGCAAATTATTAAGGACATTGATAAAAGCCCATCTACCTTGCTTATAATCCATGGCACCCTTACAGGCATCTGCCAAAGATTCCATAAAATTCTTCATGCTGCCTTCACTAAAATTCGTATTTGTGCCGCCACTATGAATGATGCCCTTACCGCCTATGGAAGCTAGACAAATAGTCAAGTTTTTTATAGTACCTCCATAATCACGCAAAGTGTGTGGCTTAAAATGCACTATAGAGATTAAGGTATCATAATTAGCAAAATGAGCCCCAATCCTATGGAACTTGAGATGTTTGCCTCCCACTACCGGTAAATCCAATTCTCCCTCGCTATCAAGGATATCCACCGGACCAACTGCAGTAAAACCGTGTTCCTGAGCTACCTGCAAATTTCCGGCTGTGGTGTCTCTGGGCGATGTAAAACCATTAGAGTCTATAAATGTTCCCTGTACCTTATCAACCAAAGGTTTAAGCATCTGTGGATCCAGGTGAGTTGCACCCGGAGCTTCAAAAGAAAGTTTAACTCCTACTTTCCCGCTAGTTTGCTGTTTTAGTGCTTCGTACACTTTTAACAAGCCCTGAGAATTTACAGCTTTAGTATAATACACGATTGGTGCAGCAGGATCCTGTACCCTATGAACTAACTCAGTTGGAGTCTTATCAGATATGGCATTGTTATTTTCATTTTCTAGAGTAAATACCATCGTCTCCTTAGGACTTAAATCATGAAAAATACTTAAATCATCAGTAATTTTCCCAATTGTATATACTTTCATAGTCAAGTTAGGTTGATTAGTCTGTGCATAAAATATAGCAATACTATTATTGGTAGGGCAATAAGTAATATCTCCATTGTCAAAATTAAGTCTGCCAGGTGATGTTACTTCTAGCTTTTTTTCCATAGGACCATAATATTCCCTGCCACCAAAACCAGTCATACTAATTTTTTGAGGCAACATTGTTTTAAAAGCCTTTGCCTCCGGAGTTGAATTAAGCTGTCCCCTTACTTTTTTACCATTGATGGTAACCACAAGAACATTTTGTGCAGCTTGACCGGAATTAACATTATTCTCCGTGCCTGCTGTCTTAGGTTTCTCCGGTTTAGCAGTTTTTTTTCTGTTTCATGGCCTGTACCACAGCCAGAGGCACAGAGTACCAACAACACACTCAGCACCAATAGCAAGTATTTTTTTATTGGGGAAAGCATTTTTATCATCTCCTTTTTGTTCGATTCTAACAATTAAACCCAACTATAAGACAAGAGATTTTTTTAAATAATAAGGCTTTTGTTTTAAAGCGTGACAACGTAAAAATATAAACTATCAAGGCAAATTGACATAAAAAAGCCGCTGACAAAATCATCTTCCGGGCTCTGTCTGCCTCTATTAGATAACCTCGCCAGCGGTTCTTTTTTTATTATCACTTATTAGACAAATGGGAAGTTGGATTTACCACTGTGTAGGTCGAAAAGTGGTAATAAATCACACCTATAAATTCCAGTTTGTAGCTATAACATTTATATATTATATTTAATTATTTGTCCATCGTTCCAAATGTTTGTCTATATTTCTGCCGCCGTACATTACTCTCATAACAGTTACTTCCGCTTTTTCATTATTAACAATATAAAATACGCAGAAATTATCTATAGGCATTAGATGTAGTCCTCTGCTTTTCCAAGGTACTGTATTATACCCCTTAAATCTGTTTGGCATTTTCTTTAATCCCATTATGCCAGATTCAATTTTATCTAACAATATTTTTGCATTAATCGGAGATTTTAAGCACAAAAAAATATAATCATATATCCCCATCAGATCACTTGTTGCCTGGTCTGAAATATTAATGCGATAAATCATAAACCACGCTCCTTACGAATTTCTGCAAAGACTTGGTGTACTGGTTTTACCTTACCTTTTTTTATATCCTTATAACCTTTTTCCAATTCTTTATTCATATCAGCATCAGAAAGCTCACTCATATCTACTGGTATATTATCTGGAATGGTAACCTCAAAGGGTAATCCTTTTCTAAGAATTATTTGGTTATAGAACATATTGATTGCACTAGATGATGATATTCCCAATGTTGTTAAAATCTTTTCAGCTTGCAGCTTAATATTAGGTTCAATACGAACATAAAGATTGGAAGATTTTGTAGTCATTTTATATACCTCCTTACTATTTTTATATTACAATTATAGGCTAGTGTACATACATTGACAATACTTTTCTGTGGATTTATTATCTATAATATTATGAAAATTACATGATAAAAAAAGAGCAAACCATTCTATCTAGTAGAATAGTTTGCTCTATAATTTTGCCTTACAAATCGGAATTTGCCTTTGTGCAAATTATATTAACCTTACTACGGAACTGTCTTCTATTTACCAAAAGATACAGCAATTTTTACTAATTCATCTCTAATGGCAATATGCTGAGGACATGCCTCTTCACATTTACCGCATTTAATACATTCGCTAGCATTCTTTTTGCCGTGATAGTCTACCAGCCACTCTCTTTGGTGATCAGCAGAAGTCATATCTTTATATAATGTAAGCAAATTCATTGCAGTGAAAGAACCTGATATGCCAATATTCATTGGACAAACTTTGGCACAATAATTGCAAGTTGTGCACGGAATAATAGGAATGGTCTTCAACACTTTCTGGGCTTTGGTAACTATTTCCTTTTGTGCCTGGTTCAGGCCTTTAAAATCTTTCATGTAAGCTAAATTGTCTTCCATTTGTTCCACATTGCTCATGCCTGACAAAACGGTAATAATTCCCTCCAGGCTGGCTGCAAAACGGATACCCCAGGAAGCTACAGAATAATTTGGCTCTGCATCCTTAAACACCTTAGCCACTGCCTCAGGCGGGTTAGCCAACATTCCACCCTTAACCGGTTCCATGATGACCACAGGTTTATTGTACTTTCTGGCCATTTCGTAGCAACCACGAGACTGAATGGCCGGATTATCCCAATCGGCGTAATTTATTTGCAACTGCACAAATTCAGCTTCAGGATGTTCCTTAAGAATTGCTTCCAATTCCTCCGGTGTTGAGTGGAAAGAAAAACCAACATGCTTAATCTTTCCTTCTTTCTTCTTTTCCTGCACAAAATCCCACATCTTGAAATCATCGAAGAATTTAGTTCTATGCTCGCCTAGATTATGCAAAAGATAAAAATCAAAATACCCGGCACCTGTTTGTTTCAAAGAAGTTTCAAACTGGGCAACGGCATCTTCTCTTGTCTTACAATTAATCCACGCTGCGTTTTTGGTAGCTAGAGTAAACTTATCTCTGGGGTAACGTTCTACCAATGCCTGACGAATAGCATCCTCACTGCCCTCATAGGCCCAAGCAGTGTCAAAATACGTACCGCCTGCCGCTAAAAACTTATCTACCATTATTTTTACTTGCTCTATATCTATCTTGCCATCTTTTTTGGGCAGACGCATTAAACCAAAACCTAGCTTTTTTACATTTTCGCCTAAATATGTCATCTGACTCGCCTCCTAAAATACTTCCAATAAAAACATTCCACCTAAAACAAGCCTGTCATCTCATTGTTAATTTTACTATTTTTTTTATCCTTTAACAAATTCTTGTTTTGTATGCTTTCCTATACCTAAAAGGCATACAAAACAAGAATTGTGTGCTAGCCTTGCTTTGCTATTTTATTTTGTTCGACAAATCGGAAGTTGGATTTACCACTGGGGACGGAGAAAAGTGGTAAATCCGCCTGATAAGGCGGGAAAAATTTACCACTTTTCTCCGTCCCCAATGGTAAATATAAGCTTTAGGCCGAAATTATAGTTGTCAGCATTATATTTTTCGTTCTATCTTACTTTCTCAGATAAAATATTAAAATTGTATAGTCGCTCTGTAATACTTGCCAAGACAGCCTTTATTAAAGTTTTTTCTTTCACTGTCTTTAAGAAAACAATCACAGATTGCACGAAGTCTTGCGGAGTAAGATAACTCAGGTAGCAGGTTAAGCAGGTTTTGTAACAATACATTCCTGTTCTGCTACTATTTAAGTCTGCCGCAAAAGCTGTGTTTGCCGCCAGCATACCTACACCAAAACAGGAAAGTACTCCTAAAAAGACTATTCTTTTCATACCTTATCCCCTCCCTAAGCTGCTATTTTATCGTTCTCTTTTTTTATAAGTCGATGCTTTACAGCTTGTCTGTAACCATCTTCCATTTACTTTTTCCATCGTAGCTGAATAGCATAGAAAATATCAAGCATAAGCTTATTATTCTAAACATCCTGTTTCCCTTTCTATTGAACACTAAATCCTAATTTACCCAGCCATGCCTTAATCTCAGGTTCAATACCGGCAGGATTTGCTTGGGCACGCTTTCCCTCAATGCCTAAGCCTTGCAGTACAGTAGCACCTTTAGCATACTTAGGAATATTACTTTCTTTGCCTGTTAACACATCCCCGGCAGAAGTACAAAATGGAATAATTGTTTTACCCTTAAAATCATAGCTTTCCATAAAATTATAAATAACCATGGGCATATCGCTCCACCAAATTGGATAGCCTAAGAAAATTACATCATAATCTTGCATATTGTCTACCTTAGTAGCCATTTCAGGTCTCGCATTACTACTTCTTTCTTGTTGTGCCACCTGGGTTGTTTCACGATAATTAGCAGGATATTGTTTAACTGTTTTTATTTCAAATGTTTTGGCACCTAAATCCTTAGCAATAGCATCTGCAACTATGTGAGTATTACCTTTGGAAATATTGCCAACGGCATAGTTATCTCCTGTGCGGGAAAAATACGCCACCAGAATTTTATTACCGGGAACAGTCTTTAAATCAATAGACGTATTACTTGCTTTAGGTTCACTTTGTGCCACATCCTTCTTGGGTGTAGCAGCTGTAGTAGCTTGTGTCTTATTATTTGTTGCTTTATTAGCAGAAAAGCCATAAACAGCAAAACCTAAAATTAAAACTGCTCCTAAACAAAAAACTATTATTTTTTTCATGTTATCCTCCTAATCTTGTGGTTTCAAAGGTCCATAGTAATAAGAAGAAGTTGCACCACCATCAATTAAGAATGTAGAACCGCTAATGAAAGCTCCCTTCTCACTCATTAAAAGCTCTGCCACATTGGCTACTTCATCAGCAGTACCGGGACGACCGGCAGGGCATTTAGCAAACATGTTCTTATAGAAAGCACCCCGTGGTCCGTTAAATTCGTCAATAGCTAAGGGTGTCACTATGATTCCAGGTGCAATATCATTAATTCTCGCGCCCCTCTCACCCCACTTAACAGCCTCAGCCATAACACGTTTCTCATTGCAGCGCTTTGCCATTTGGTAAGCGTGCAGGGTATCTTTAATATTTTTAAGTTGTAAAATATCCAACTTGAGCAAGTCTTCCGTTGGAGTTGTAGCCAGCTGTGCATCTTGCTCTGCAGTAAGTTGTGGCATTCTCCAACCTGACTGACTGGAAATGGTAACTCCTACGCCACCTCGAGCAATTACCTTGCCTATTTCTTCCAGTAAAACAGCTGTACCATAAAGGTCTACTTTCAAAATAGCTTCAATAGGAGCCTGGCTGGGTGAAACACCTGCTGCATTAACCAGCATGTGAATATCACCAAATTCTTGCGCCTTGGCGATGATATTTTTAATGGATTCTCTGGAAGACAGATCCATTTCTAACGGAGTAACATCAAAGCCTGCCTTATTCATAATATCCGCAATAGTAGTGGCGTTTTGTAAACGCTTATCTCCTAATACTATTTTCATGCCTACACCCATTCTTCTGGCAATAGCCAGACCAATCTGACCTGCACCTGCTAAAATCATTACCTTTTTCATGTTAGTTCTCCCTTTTTTATAATACATTTTTTAACCAAGCTTGTACTTTAGGTTTTGCCTGAGCCGCTTCTGTACCATGAATGGCAAGTCCACTTATAATCTTGGCGCCTTTGGCAAGCTTCTTTAAATCACTCTCGCTGTGTCCCATTCCGCTTCCTTCATTGGTACAAAAAGGAATAATCGTCTTACCCTTTAAATCATAATTTTCTAAGAAGCTAAATACAGCCATAGGCATCGTTCCCCACCAATTAGGGTATCCCAGAAAGATGGTGTTATATTCCTGCATGCCACCTGGGTAGGACTTTAATAACGGACGCGCCTTGCTTTCTAACTCTTGCATTGCCACTTCTGTACATTTTCGATAATTTCCCGGATATGACTGCAAGGTCTCAATTTCGAAACTATCTCCACCTGTTAATTCTTGTATCATTTCTGCAACCACCTCTGTGTTACCCTTAGTCAGGTTACGTATTTGGCCGTTGCAATAGTTCTCACCCTTACGGGAATAATAAGCAATCATTATGTTACTCATTTTCTGCCTCCTTGTTTTTCTTTGTCCTTATTATAAAAATTTTCACTTCGACTAACAATTTCCGTTTTAGCATGTTATAATAAGTTAAACTTATGCGAAAAAGGTGAAACATATGTTACTAAGGCAAATACAATATTTCATTAGTGTGGTAGAAAATGACAGTTTTACTGAGGCAGCCGAAGAATGTTTTATTTCTCAGTCTGCCATTTCCCAACAAATTAAAGTCTTAGAAACGGAGCTTGGTGTCCAACTACTCACAAGACAAAACAGAAAGTTTACCCTTACCCCTGCCGGCGAATACTTTTACAAACAAGGTAAACGCATCATGGCAGAGCTTGATAAGATTAAGCAAGAAACAGTCCGGGTAGCCAAGGCTGAAGACCAGCATCTGAGAATTGGTTATTTACACTGCTATGGCAGCCAGGAACTATCCCAAGCCATTAACAAATTCACCAACTCTCATCCTGAAGTAAATCTTGATTTAATAACCGGCACCCATGAATCCTTATATGAATTACTGCGCAATGGCAAGGTAGATTTAGTTCTAAACGATCAGCGTAGAGCCTTGTCGCCTGCTTATGTAAACTATCATCTAATTACTACAAAATGTTTTATAGAGATTTCCCCCAACAACCCCTTAAGCAAGGAGAAAAAAGTAACCTTGGCTGATATACAAAAAACGCCCTGCATTCTCATTGCCACTAAAGAGCAACAAGAACAAGAGCGTGAATATTATCAAAACACTTTTGGCTTAGGAGACAGTTATATTTTTGCCAATACCTTAGACGAAGGGCGTTTAATGGTCATTGGCAAGCGTGGCTATATGTTGGCAGAAAGTACTACCGGTAAGCTAGTCACAAGTTCTAATACCGTTTGTGTTCCTCTCTACAGAGAAGCCAAACAAATAACTACCAAGTATTATGCTTTCTGGCTTAAAACAAACAGCAATCAGTTAATAGAAGATTTTGCCTCTAACCTGTATCAGATTTTTCACAGCAAAAAGAAATAAAATGAAAAGCCTTACCTTTATCAAAAAGGTAAGGCTTTTTTCTTGAAATTGGACAGCGTAAAAGAATAAACTATTAAGGTAAGTATGGCCCCCACGCTTCCCGCCAGGAAAACAAAGGTATAGCCAAGTTGCTCCACACACAGCCCTGCCACTGCACTGCCTGCCGCCAAGCCTAGATCTGACGAACCATTAAAGGCAGCTGTTGCTGTTCCTCTTCTGGCCACGGAACACCTTAAAATACAGAAAACATTCATTTCAGGATTAAAGGAGCCTATGCACATTCCCAAGACAACCATAGCAAGATATAGTTCCCAAATACTGGAGCATAAAGCAATACTACTTAAGGCAAGAGCTGTAAGGATAAATACCGGCAGCATTACATAATCCGGTCCATATTTGTCCCCCAGTTTACCAACAAACAATCTGGATACCAGCAGTCCCATGGCATACATGAAATAAGCATTGCCAATGTTACCCCAGCCTTTACTTAGACCATAGGCAGCTAAATACACAAAAGCAGAAGCATAAGAAAAGGTAAGCATAAAGGTAACAATTACAGGAATTACTACACCTTTTTCAAAGCCTAAAAAAGTAGGCGGTAATTTCTCCTGTACTATACTTACCGTTTTGGGTATTTCTTCAATTTTTCCTAACCGATATATATGTATCGCCAAAATAAAAGCAGCCAGACAAAATAAAAAAGCCACCAAAAATAGTGTATTAAATTCTGCCCTGGTAAAATCACCTATGATAGCCAGAGCCATGGCAGGTCCTAAAGCTAAGGCCAGTACATTGCCAATGGCAAAATAGCCGATACCTTCTGTAATTCGTTCTCTAGGTACCAGGAAAGAAGCAGCTGTACCACTTGCTGTATTAAACATGGAATACCCTATGCCATGCAAAGCTCTTAGTATAATCAGGACAGCAATCGTCTCAGCATAGCGATGCGCAAAACAGGCTATAGCACAAAGTGCAGCGCTTAATATCATTAGTGGTAATGAACCGTATCTTTGTACCAGCACACCGTTTACCAGTCTCATACCAACCGAGCTGGCATAAAAGGCAGAAGTAACAATGCCTGCATATAGTCCAGAGTTAGTAATTAATTTAGCATAAACAGCTATTGTAGAAGCAAAATAATAATTTGCACTGGCAATAAACAACAAGCTTATCATTAACAGGATAAATGGTTTTGTCCAAATTTTATTCTTTGTCACGTCATTACTCCTTCCCTACATATTTTTTTATTGTAGCACTTAAAGTCGACATTAAATCAAGATAGCTTGACATAAAGTTAACTTTAAATGTTACATTGTTTGCAAACAAAAGGAGTCTTGATATTATGAAAAAAAATAAATTTAACTTTCTTCTAATTGCACTATGTACCTTGCTTATCACCCCAGGATGTGGTACTGCCACCTCCCAGCCAGTTGCTTCTCCTACCAAAACAACAACTAACAAGGCTCAAAAATCGGAACCAAATAAAGCTAATTCCGGTAAAATTTTAATTGCCTATTTTTCCTATTCCACTGATCACAATACCAAACTTGTTGCGGAACAAATTCAAAAAGCCACCGGTGGCAAGCTGGTAGAAATTAAAACAAAAGTTCCTTACTCAAGTAATTACGATCAAGTGGTAAGTCAAGGTAAAGATGAGGTAGCAAACCACTTTAAGCCAGAATTAACTACTGAAATAACAGATTGGAATGCCTACGATACAGTTATTGTAGGTTCACCTATTTGGTGGTATCACATTTCCCCTGCTTTAGCTAGTTTTCTGGCAAAACAAAACTGGCAAGGCAAAAAAGTGGCAGTTTTTACAACCCATGGTGGCTTTGGCCCAGGTGAAAGCGACAAAGATTTGCAGGAATATTGCAATAAAGCTACTATCTTAAAAAGCTACTCTGCTCCAGGCGAGAAAGTAAAAAGCTCTGAGCAGGCTGTAGTCAAATGGCTAAACGAAATAGGTATTACTAAATAAAACAACAAAAATAAAAAAGCCTGCAAACCATATGAATACTTGGTTTGCAGGCTTTATTCTTATTCCCATTCGATAGTTGCCGGTGGTTTACTTGTGATATCGTACACTACTCTATTGACGCCCGGTACTTCATTAACAATACGTCTGGAAACAATATCCAAAACATTGAAAGGAATGTGTGCCCAGTCACTGGTCATGCCATCTACGCTGGTTACAGCGCGCAGGGCAATGGTATTGCTATAGGTTCTGAAGTCGCCCATAACACCAACGCTATGGATGTTGGGCAGACAAGCAAAATACTGCCAAATACTTCTATCAAGTCCTGCTTTGGCAATTTCGTCCCGGAAAATGGCATCTGCTTCACGAACGATTTGCAGCTTCTCAGGAGTGATTTCACCCAATACACGAATAGCAAGTCCGGGACCTGGGAACGGTTGACGCCATACCAGCTCGGAAGGAATACCTAGTTCCTCGCCGACGGCACGAACCTCATCCTTGAACAAATCGCGAAGCGGCTCGATTAAGGACAAGTTCATGTCTTTAGGTAAGCCACCTACGTTGTGGTGACTCTTAATGGTAGCAGAAGTGCCTGTACCGCCGCTTTCTACTACATCAGGATAAATGGTACCTTGTACCAGATAATCTACATGTCCAATCTTCTTAGATTCTTCTTCAAATACACGAATGAATTCTTCGCCAATAATCTTACGCTTACGTTCCGGTTCGCTAACGCCCTTAAGCTTGCCTAAGAAACGATCGGCTGCATTAACACGAATTAAATTCATATCAAATTTTTCTTTAAAAATCTTCTCGACCTGGTCGCCTTCGTCTTTACGCAACAGACCGTGGTCAACAAACACGCAGGTCAATTGCTTGCCCACAGCCTTGTGAACCATCACAGCAGCTACAGAGGAATCAACGCCGCCGCTCATGGCACAAAGTACATTCTTGTCTCCTACCTTAGCCTTGATTTCAGCAATCTTGGTTTGGGCAAAGGTAGACATGGACCAGTCGCCGCCCAGCTCGCAAATATCAAACAAGAAGTTCTTGAACATTTGCTTGCCAAAGGGTGTATGCACTACTTCGGGATGGAACTGTACGCCGTAGAATTTCTTCTCATCATTGACCATGGCAGCAACAGGACATTCGTTGGTAGCCGCCATCATCTTGAAGCCTTCCGGAGCTTTTTCTACATAGTCCTGATGGCTCATCCAGCAAACATTATTTTCTTCCAGATTTCTAAACAGCTTGCAGTTAGTCTGCAAAACAACAGTAGTCTTACCATATTCACCTGCCCCGGCATGAGCCACCTTGCCACCCAAGGCCTGAGCCATGGATTGGTGTCCATAGCAGATGCCTAAAATAGGTAAGCCCAGTTTATATATACCATCATCTACTCTGGGAGTATTTTCGGCATAAACGCTGTTAGGACCGCCTGATAAAATTAAAGCCTTAGGATTTTTAGCCTTAATTTTTTCTAATGTATAAGAATAAGGAACTATTTCACAATAAACGCCACATTCACGCACACGTCTGGCAATTAACTGGCTATATTGTGCACCAAAATCAATCACCAAGACTAATTCATGTTGCCCTTGATCCATGGTTAGACCTCCCGCTAAAGAACTTATTTGTACTAGTAAATTATATTATAATCAGGTACTTTTTTCAATGTAAAATAATGGCATTGCCTATAACCTTGTTCTTGACCAAGCCAAGATATTACGCCCTGCCATAGATGCAATGACAATCAGTGCTATTATTACACCTGTGGTGGCAAACGAGTACCTGGTGGAAACATGGATGCAACTTATATATATAATTCCTGTAAAAAAAAGTCGTACCAAAGCAAAGGCTACAGAACAGAATGAGATTATTCTGCCTAAGTGAGCCACCGGTATAACTCTATAATACAGACCATACCAGCAGTTCATTACCATAGAATCGCAAAATCCCAAGAATATACCTAAATATAATTTTCCTGTAAAGGCTAATATTATGATTTCTACGGCACTTAATAACAAGCCACTTATAATGCCAATCTTCTCTTTGCCAAATAGTATAATTTTGCTAAACATTATCTGTGCTAAAAATATTCCCACAAGAGCAAAGTTCTTATAAATACCATAATAATAATTAGGTAAACTTAAATCCTTTTCTAAGAAGACTACCAATTGTGCACCCAGGACAGTTTCTATGCCTATGAGAAGCGCATAGTACAGTGAACACATAACAAATTCATGATTTGCCAGTAAAAAATTATAACTTTCAATTAAGCTTTCCCAATATTGATGTATTTTTACCTTTGCATCAAGTGCAGAAATAATTGAATCTGTACTCCCACTATTAAAAGTGATGTTATATACCAAAAGAGCAGTAATCAAAAAAGAAGCAGCATCAAAAAACAACAAATACTTTACATCCATCAAAACAAGTAACATAGTAGCAGTTGCTGCCCCCATAATTCTTGCTATTTTTAAGACTAGAGAAATAAAGCTATTAACCCTGGAAAAATCTTTCTCATTTTTCACCAAAAATGGCAACGCTGTCTTAGCCGCCGTAGTATAAAACAGATTAGCAATGCTAAGTATACTATTGCTAAAAATATAAAACCAACAATTATCATAAACTATCGCCAAGCATAAAATGCTCCCCGCTAGAATGTTGGCATATACTATGATTTTCTTTTTGTCATAGCTATCTACAACTACTCCAGCTAAAGGTGCCAACAGAACCTCCGGCAAAATGTCTAACAAATAAACAAAAACTGCCATTCTGGCAGAATGAGTAATATTGTAAATGAGTAAAGGAATAGCAGTGGTGGTAAACACATCGCCACCAACACATATAAAGCTACTTATAATCCAAAATATTATATTTTTATTTTGCCAATATTTGCTCATTATTACTCCTTAAACAACTTGCCGGACTATCTACAGAAGATAATCCGGCAAGTTGAACTGCTTTTGATTTAATCTGCGCAATCATCGCCACTGATACTTTTTCTGACATAATTATTAATACCTTTTACTTTTTGTGCTTTACGAAGCATAATTCTCACCTCCTTTATTTTGTTTCTAACAATAGGTAGTTTTATAAATTTTTTTCAGAACATACGGTAGCATTTCCTTAACTATTGCACAATAATATTTATCTACTACTTCTGTATGTCCTGAGCCTCTATAATTTCTTGTAGGGCACCACCCTGCACAATAAAAATTTAGTGGGCACTTAGAACAAGCTTCTCGTATTGTCTGCGAACACACATTGCCACATTCTCGTCTATTTTTGCTTTTCAATACAAATTCATTTAAGGGCTAGCAGCTACCTGTTTACAAGCGTATGTCACCATTTCTTTTAACAACTCTCCTTCTATCCCTGGTTCACCACCAAATGCAGTGATTATTAAATGCCTATTTCCTGCAATTTCAATAGCTTTATCGATTGCTTTATGCAAAACCTGTGTACTCATACTAATTCCAACATTCTCTGCATCTAAGAAACAATACCTACATCTACAATTGCATTTCTCAGTTAAACATAATACAACTTTCATTGTATTATTCTCGCTTATCTGTCGATTACGGTAACAACTAAACGCACCATTCTCTTTTGCTTTTTCGTATTGTTCTTTTGAATAGAAATCATTTTCTGGAAATCTGCCAACAACAATATCATTATCAATCTTTGTAAAAAATGCCTAGTTTTTTTCTCCGTTATCCTCAATTAAAATTGCCGGTAAACCATTCCATAGTTTCATTTCGTCGTTGCATTCATTGATTATCATTTCATCATCTCCTTATCAACAATATAAAAAAAGCCGTTACCCAAGGGTAACGGCTTAATCTAGAAATCACTGGGGACGTTGGAAAATTTCTTAGATATCCAATACCCTGTATCTATATATGTGAAATTATCATAATATGTCTCTGCTGTCAATAGATTTACAGATGATTATATATATTTAAAAGAACTCAATAATTTTATAAGAATTATAAAAATCTTGCTACTTATAAAACAAATGAACGACAAGAAGTAGACAAATGCTTACCAAACTTAAAGAGCGATGAGAAACCAGCAGATACGCGAAAGGCCGTGAGTTTGGAGAATCAGCATAAAAAAAGAACGACTAGAAGCTGACAGATACTAGGAACAGCGCGTCTTTGGGGAGGGACTGTACACCTCGGTACGTCCCGACCCCAAAACGCAAGCTGTGACAACGTAGCTGTCGCTTATTGTCGTTCTTCTACTTTAGAAAGCTAATCTTACATCATGCCTGGCATCCCGCCACCCATCGGAGGCATAGCAGGAGCAGCTTCCTTAGCAGGCTTATCAGCAACAATGGTCTCAGTGGTGAGAATCATAGCAGCGATAGAGGCAGCGTTTTGCAAAGCGCTACGAGTTACCTTGCAAGGATCAACAATACCAGCTTTAATCATATCAACATATTCTTCAGTCAAAGCATTGAAGCCAATGCCTTTCTTGGAACGTTTAACAGTATCAACAATAACTGCGCCTTCCAAGCCGGCGTTGAAAGCGATTTGACGGATAGGTTCTTCAATAGCACGTCTAACAATGCTAACACCGGTCTTCTCATCGCCCTTAACATCAATCTTGTCCAAAGCGCCTTGTACTTGCAGAAGAGCAGTACCGCCGCCGGCTACAATACCTTCAGCTACAGCAGCACGGGTAGCGTTCAAAGCATCTTCAATACGGAGCTTCTTATCTTTTAATTCAGTTTCAGTAGCAGCACCAACTTTAATAACAGCAACACCACCGGCTAATTTAGCCAAGCGTTCTTGCAATTTTTCTTTATCAAAATCAGAAGTAGTTTCAGCAACTTGTGCTTTGATTTGAGCAACACGAGCAGCGATGTCAGCCTTCTTGCCAGCACCATCAACAATAGTGGTCAAATCCTTGGTAACGCGAACTTGGCTGCAGCTACCTAGGTCTTCCAAAGTAGCGCTGTCCAATTTACGACCAACTTCCTCACTGATGACAGTAGCACCGGTCAAGGTAGCGATATCCTGCAGCATAGCTTTACGACGGTCGCCAAAGCCAGGAGCTTTAACAGCAACAGCCTTAAAGGTACCACGGAGTCTGTTAACCACCAAGGTAGCTAAAGCTTCGCCTTCAATGTCTTCAGCAATGATTAATAGTTCACGGCCTTGTTGTACAACCTTTTCCAAGACAGGCATAATGTCGGCAATCAAGGTAATCTTACGGTCAGTAATGAATACATAAGGATTGCTCATAACCGCTTCCATCTTATCAGGATCAGTTACCATGTAGGGAGAAACGTAGCCACGGTCAAATTGCATACCTTCTACAGTTTCCAAAGCAGTATCCATGGTCTTGGATTCTTCTACAGTAATAACGCCATCATCGCCAACCTTTTCCATAGCGTCAGCAATCAGGCCACCAATTTCTTCGTCACCGGCAGAAATAGAAGCAACTTGCTCCTTTTCTTCCTTAGTTCTTACTTTCTTAGAGGTCTTTTCCAATTCCTTAACCAAAGTATCAACAGCAATCTTAATACCCTTTTTAATGATCATGGGGTTAGCGCCTGCTGCTACGTTCTTCATGCCTTCATGAACCATGGCTTGTGCCAGAATGGTAGCGGTAGTAGTACCATCACCGGCAATATCATTGGTTTTGGTAGCAACTTCTTTAACTAATTGAGCACCCATGTTCTCAAAAGGATCTTCTAATTCAATATCTCTGGCAATGGTAACACCATCGTTAGTAATAGTGGGAGAACCATATTTCTTATCCAATACTACGTTGCGGCCCTTAGGTCCCAAAGTAACCTTTACAGCGTCAGCCAGGGCATTAACACCACGCTCCAGGGCACGACGTGCTTCTTCATCAAATTTTATTTCTTTAGCCATAATTCATCTCTCCTTAGTTCCATATTCTTAAATGTGGTTTTGTATCAGCAAAATCGTCTTCCGTTACCGTTGGGACGATTCATTTCTTAGCTTTTTTAGTTTTAGCTTCTTCTACAACGATAGCTAAAATATCGCTATCCTTCAAAATAATATAATCCTTACCATCTAATTGCACATCGCTGCCGGAATATTTAGCAAAAACAACTGTGTCTCCAGCTTTAACTTCGGAAGGAATTCTCTTGCCATCATCAGTAAGACGGCCGGAACCAACAGCAATAACTTTACCGGTTTGAGGCTTGTCCTTATGGGCAGTATCAGGTAGGTAAATACCACTTTCAGTTTTTTCCTCTTGCACAATGGGTTCAACAATCACATGGTCTTCTAACGGTTTTAACATAATGTAAATCCCCTTTCCTTTATCTATGATATTTTATTAGCTCATTTTGTTAGCACTCGTTTACTAGGAGTGCTAACCACATAACTAATAATAGCATCTTTTAAAAAAAATGCAAGCCTTTTTCCGTAAAAATTTTGTGAAATAAACAAAAGGTAGATGCATCCAAAATAGTTTCCTGAAATAAAACAAGCCTGTAGGTTTTATTTGCCTAATGCGCCGTATTCCTTGCGAACAAGGAGCTTTGCGACGAAGAGAGCAATCGGAAACGGCCATGTGATAGCTGTCCATGAAGCAAGCTTGTAAAGCGTAGCTGAATGGTAACAGCGAACCACTGAAACCATTAAAAAGCCGACAGGCGTCACGGTTTCCGAGGCAATAAAACTACAAGCTATTTATCTTGAGCCAATTCGGAACCATCCCCAATTGGCTCACATTATTGCTTTTAAACCTTGGCTCTGGCACTTACGATGGCCTCAGCCAATTCTTTCATGCTCATACGCTTATTCATACAATATTTTTGCATTTTGCGATAGGCATCCTGCTCGGACAACTTGTAGGTGTCCATGATAATGCCCTTAGCTCTGTCCAAAATCTTCCTGGTTTCCAGATTTTCTTTCAGCTTACCTAATTCATCTTCCAAGGAAAGCATATCGTGAAAACGTTCATAAGCAATCTTAATGGCCGGGAAAAGTTGCTCTTCCCTAATAGGCTTAACAAGATAAGCCATTACCCCTGCCTCGTTAGCTTTTTCCACTATATCGTCTTGACTATAGGCAGTCAAAAGTAAAACAGGAGATATTTTTTCTTCAATAATTATCTTAGCTGCGGCAATGCCACCCTTGCCCGGCATTTTCACATCCATGATAGTGAAATCAGGATGCAATTGTCTGGCCAAATCCAAGGCTTCTTCGCCGGTAGCTGCCTGGCCCACTACTTGATGGCCGGCTTCAGTAAGCATTTCCTTAACATCCATTCTAATTAAAGCTTCATCATCTGCAATCAAAAAATTTAACTTATCCATTATGCGTTCCCCCTCTTAATTGGCACTGTTACCCTGGCACAGGTACCCTTCTTTAGCGGTAGTAATTCAAATTTGCCGCCTAGATCGGTTTCAACCATAGTCTGGACTATCTTTAGGCCCAAGCTGTCTGTATTTTTAAGGTCGAAATCGGGACTTAAACCTACGCCATCATCTTCTATTTCTAACATGCCCTTGCTGCCCACGATTTTGAAGGATACCTTTAGGGTTCCTTCTTTTCTATTTTCAAAACCGTGCTCAATGGCATTTTGTAACAGTTCATTTAATGTTAAAGCAATACTGGTAGCCTGCTCGGACGGCAGTAAAATCTTATCCACGTCAAAGCTGGTGTTTAGATGTAAATCCGGTGCTACCATAGAACTTAAAACCGCATGATAAATATCATGGGCAACTTCTGCAATATTAATCTCACCTTGTTCCTGTTGGGACAAGGACTCATGCACTATGGCAATACTATTAACTCTGTTAATGGCATCCCGCAAAATCTCCTTGGCTTCCTGAGAATGGGTACGTCTGCTTTGCATGCGTAACAAGGAGGCAATAGTCTGAAGATTATTTTTCACTCTATGATGAATCTCTTTAATGACAACTGATTTAATATAGAGCTCTTCTTCTTTTTCCCTAAGCGCTGTTACATCTGTTAAGATGACTACCGCCACATCAGGATTCAAGGTAGAAGTAATCGGAATTACCCTGAGCACTAGTTGTAAGCCTTGCTCTTTCATTTCCTTGCTTTCGGCAATACCGGTTTTTAAGGCCATGCTAACCAGTGGCCAATTAATCTGCACGCTGTTAACTCGTTTGCCAAGTGGCTCCGGTACTCCCAACAAGGAAAGTATATGCATGGCATTATTATTAACTGCCAAAATCTTATTATCTGCGTCTACTACCAGCACGCCATCTGAAGTAGTAAGACGCCTGTAGTTCAAATCTTCTTTGACCTTCACGGAATCAATGCCCATGAGAATTTCCATGGCAGCATCAATAAAGATTTCTTCCGTGGCGGTATCATGCTGTATAGTTACTTCAAAAGCTGCTACAGCAAAGACTCTGTGTCTGGCATCAAAAATAGGAAATATCTTGGTCTGAGCAAAGATACCCAGCTCCCATTCTCTCTTTCCGGTAAGAGCCACACCGTTATCCATGGTACGATCTACCAAAGGTTCTTCTACCTTGCGAATGGAGCGTCCCACCTGACTAGGTGAATGCATCAGAAAATTAGTTAGTGGTCTGGATTGCGCATACACATAGAAAGCTTTAGGATCTGTGTCCGCCGTGTAAATAGTTAAGCGGCCATGTGCAATATCTGCCGCCAAATCAGCACTGGCAGCGCAACGTCGCAAAATATTCATTTGGTCCTTGGTAAAATTCTTAGGCAGCATTTTATTCTCCTAATTTTAGAGCCGGAATGGCATTCAAATTCCAGGCACTTCTGTCTCCATGTATGTATTGGTAATAGCCACGTGTGGCTATCATTACTGCGTTATCTGTACACAAAATAGGAGTAGGATGAATTAAGCTTGCTCCCACGTCCTTGGCACCTTTAGCCAAGGCTTGTTGCAAAATCTTATTAGCAGATACACCACCGGCTAAAACTATTTGTTTTAAACCGGTAGCACGAATAGCGTCCTGACTTTTTTCTACCAGCACTTCCACAATAGTTTCCTGGAAGGAGGCAGCAATATCAGCCTTATTGATAGGCTCCCCCTTTTGTTCCAAGCCATGAATGTAATTAATAACAGCAGATTTCAAACCGCTGAAACTAAAATCATGAGTACCCGGTAAAAGCGGTTTAGGGAAAGCAATGCTCTTAGGATTACCGGTAGCCGCCAGTTTCTCAATCTCAGGTCCGCCGGGATAAGGCAGTCCCATGAAGCGGGCAATCTTATCAAAGGCTTCTCCTGCAGCATCGTCTCTGGTCTGTCCCAGCAGCTTAAAGGTATTATAGTCTTCCACGATCAAAAGAGAAGTATGTCCACCGGAAACAACTAAGGCCAAGAAAGGCGGTTTTAATTCTTCTCCTGACAAGAAATTAGCAAAGACATGTCCTTCTAAATGGTTTACGCCAATTAAAGGCTTATCGCAGGCAAAAGCCAAAGCCTTGCCGGCAGATAGTCCTACCAAAAGAGCTCCTACCAGACCGGGGCCATAGGTTACAGCCACAGCGGTAATGTCTGTCATGGTAAGCTTGGCATCTGCCAAGGCCTTATCTATGACCGGCATGATGCGTTCAATATGTTTACGGGAAGCTATCTCCGGCACTACGCCACCGAACTTCCTGTGTATGGGTATTTGGGTAGATATAACATTAGATAAAACCTCTTTACCGTTTTTCACAACTGCGGCAGCGGTTTCATCGCAACTACTTTCTATGCCTAAAATATAAATATCCTGCTCTGTCATTTTGTCACCTTATTTAAATTCTTGTGCCATGATAATGGCATCTTCATGATTGTCTTGATAATACCGAGGTCTTGCTCCCACCGGTTTAAATCCTGCTGCCAGATAAGCCTTCTGAGCCGGGAGATTACTTATCCTAACCTCCAGGTTCATATTGGTGGCCCCCATGTTCATGGCATTAATCACTAAGGCTTTAATTAAAAGATTGCCTAGTCCTTTGCCACGTTCTTCTTTAGCTAAGGCCACTCTGGTAACCTGGCCTTCTCTGGCAATAAACCACATACCGGCATAACCGCAGGGCTTACCGTCCAGCTCCATCACCAGATAGACGCCAAATGGGTGCTTAATTTCATCCTGCCAGGATTCTACAGACCACTGGTCCGCAAATGAAACCTCATCAACTTTTCTCACCCAGCCAATGTCCTCGTTGGTCATAGACCTAAATGCTATTTTTGCTTCTGTCGTTGTTCCCATAACTCTTCAGCCTCTGACCTTCTAATATAGAAAGGTTCTGTACCAAAATAATCTGTATCAGCGCCTTCTTTGTGTTGGCTGGCACCTAGCATAGCCACCGCCATGGCTTTAGGTAATCTAATACCCTGAGGAGCCACTGTAACGTTGGCGGTACAAGCCTGGGCAAGCTTGTTGCATTCACCTAAAAGTACCGTTGGTTCCTTGTAGGCAGTAAGCATGTTAAAAATTTCTTTACCTGGCATGATGGTAACCGGTTTTACCTCCACCAGCTTTCCAACTTCCCATTTATATAATGCTAAATAGTAATTACCTTTTTGTGCATCCAGTACGCAGGCTAAAAGTAAACCAGGTATGGGCAAATTATAAGCCAGGGTCTCTGTCGTGCTTACCGCTATCATAGGAAGCTTTAGTCCATAGGCCAAGGCTTCAGCAGTAGCAAGACCAATCCTCAGGCCTGTAAAAGAACCTGGTCCACGACTGACCGCAATCAGCTCCAAATCTTTTTTGGCTACGCCACTTCTCTCCAGCATTTGAGCTATCTGAGGCAACAGTCCTTCAGAATGTGTCATGCCCATATTAACTTCATAGCTGGCCAAGGGTTTAACCCCGTCACACAAAGCTACAGAACAGACCTTAGTAGCAGTTTCAATTCCTAGTGTTAACACAGTTACACCTTCTCACAAAGTTCTTCGTAATGCTTGCCATGAGGAGTAAGAGTGATCTTACGTCCCTGGCCTTCCTGCTCAATAGTTACCTGCAAATATTCCTCAGGCAAAGCCTCTTGGAACAATTCACTCCATTCAATGAAAGCAATGCATTCATCTGACAATTCTTCATCAAAGCCTATATCCTCCAACTCCTCTTCAGAGTTGAGACGATACAAATCAAAGTGTTTCAGCTTAACATTCTTACCATCATATATGTTTAGCAAAGAAAAAGTAGGACTGGTCACATCACCGGCAGACACACCCTGAGCAGTAGCCATAGCCTTAACCAAGGCAGTTTTGCCCATGCCTAGGTCACCGGTAAGGCACACCACATCACCTACCGTTAAAACACCGCCTAGCTTGTGACCAAAATTTTCAGTTGCTGCTAAATCTTTACAAACAAAGGTTTTCATATCTTAACTCCTAAAATAAAGTTCTTAATATTATACCATAATACAAGCGAAGGAGCTGTAACAAATTAGACTTAGGCCTAAATTGTTAAAGCTCCTTTGCTGGTGTAATTATACATCAAAGCCTCGTCTTTTGTCCAACTACCAACGCTTCTAATAATTTTTGCAACAGTTGTTCCGGTAAGTGGTATCATAGTAATATATATATATTTAATAGCGAGAAGGTTGATGTTATGTATAAGGTGGGAAAAAATATGACGAAAGTTTTTACTACGCTCTTGCTTGCCATGCTACCGATGTGTTCATTAGGTGGAGTGGCCAGTGCTTCCCGTTTAGTGAAGCCAACTGCTCCTGAAATCACCTATGGTGGTCGTTGGGTAAAATTCAACGACAAAATCTACCGCACCGGACGTGGTGCCGCTTATCTGGAGGCCAACTTTACAGGCAACAGCATTGGTGTCTTCCTTGATGATAAAAATCAGGAAATTTTCTGGCTGGCTCGCATCGACAATGGTCATCTGCAACGCTTCCAGACTCACGATACCATTACGCCACTGGGCAATGAGCTGGGCAAGGGCAACCACAAGCTTCTCTTGATTCGTGATACAGAAGGTATGGCCGGCAATACAGACTTTGGCGGTTTAGTCTTAGCCAAGGACGGCAAGATTCTGCCTGCCTCTCCTCTGCCCAAATACAAGCTGGAATTCCTAGGCGATTCCATTACTGCAGGTGCCTATAACCTGGGCAGGGAAAATGAAGAATATCCTACTTATATGGCTGCCGAAAGTAGTTATCTGGCCTTTGGTCCTAAGCTGGCCAGACTGCTGGGAGCCGAGTACAGTGTCATCGCTGCCAGTGGTGAAGGTGTGTTACATAACTGTGGAGAATTTGGTTACACCTCTGATTGCCACGCCACCGACAATTACCTGAGAAGCTATTACAATACACCCTCGCCGGCTTGGCAAGAAACCGGGCGGGAACCTGACGCCATCATTCTAAACCACGGCGCCAATGATTTCATTGACTACCCTACCCTTGATAAGGAAGTTTTTACCAAAAGCTATCAACAGCTGCTTGAAACAATTCGTAGCAAGCATCCTAAGTCTGCCATTCTGTGCGTAGGCCCTGTACCGCCGGCGGAAGATCGTCTGGCTAGTCCTTTGATTGCTCAAGCTGTTCAAGCCATGGGAGATAAAAATATGTACTATGTGCCACTAAACAAGGATAAGCCTTTGCTGCTAACAGAAGACTATGGCAGTGATAAAACACATCCCTTGGCCCGAGGGCACGAAAAAATTGTTTCTTTCTTATATCCTATCCTCACCCGAATTTTAAAGTAGCAGTCATAAAAAAAGCTCTACTCCTTAATGGAGTAGAGCTAATTTATTATTTTCTGCCGATCATCAATTGGTAAAATAAATACCTGTTGAACTGCAGTATATATTTGGTGCGGATGACAGGAGTTGAACCTGCACGGTTTCCCGCTAGATCCTAAGTCTAGTGCGTCTGCCAATTCCGCCACATCCGCAAAAAATTGGTGATCCACCCGGGATTTGAACCCGGGACACCCTGATTAAAAGTCAGGTGCTCTACCAACTGAGCTAGTGAATCATTTTGGCTGGGGCGGCTGGACTCGAACCAACGCATGCGGGAGTCAAAGTCCCGTGCCTTACCGACTTGGCTACGCCCCAAACAAGTCAAACAAAGCTGTGAAAATGGGGTGGCTGGTGGGGATCGAACCCACGCATGCTGGAGCCACAATCCAGTGTGTTAACCGCTTCACCACAGCCACCATATACCAAACTTAATAGCTTGGCGACAATGGGTATTTTATCATATTGTCCGTAGCAGTGTCAACCGCTATTTTGATATAAATTAATATTTTTTTCTATATTAAGGACAATTTCTCTTAATCTATACCCGCCAGAGAACGATGCGCCAAACCAATACATAATTCGTTAAGATTTAAAACCCCTACTCCCATGAAGACAGCCACGCAAAGGTGCTCGCCACGACGGGCAATTCCTATCTTGCCGCCTACGTTAAACCCAAGGGCTTTGCTTTGTATTTGACTTAGGGCTTCATGTGCTGCGCCTGCTACTGCCCCGGCTCCCACATGAGTGTCGGTAACCAGCTGCTGCCGTTCGGCAGCTACTACTGCTCTCTCCACTATTTTTACAATGGAGGGTATAAACTCCCCGCCAAAATCTACTGCGGTAACTGCATAGCCCTGCTGTTGCAATATGGCCTTTATTCTCTGCTCTTCTTCCCTATTTTCGGAAATAGCCATTTTTATGGCGGCACGACCTACATCAATACTTTCTATCTTTTTTTCCATCTCGTGCTTCCTCTCTACCCATAGAATAATCTTCTATGCCTACATTTACTTGTCTATTATAACAAATTTGACGACTTTAATGAAGATTTAATTGAGAAAATCTTGCTATTTCTGCGTTAAGCAATTAGAATAAAAACAAAAACGCAAAATGAGAAAGGTAAGAAAGCTATGTCAGTTATTATTGCGGAAGAATTAAAAGCAGGCGTTATCCTGGGAGACAACACCAATAAAGAATATATCTATATGCCGGGCAGCGAGATTGGCAGCGATGCACCTATGTGTGTGTTTGAAAAAGCCGGTCGCAAGGAAGACTTGCATCTATCTGATGCCGTAGAGCTGGCCAAAAGGTTAACCTTAAAACCCTGCACTCATCCTATTTTTGGTAAAAAAGCCTATTAAGCTAAGAGGCAAAGTCATGGAAACTACTAATTTACTACTCCGTCCCTGGCTGGATAGTGACGGAGATTTATTATTAAGCTACATTCTTAATCCTCTAGTGGGCACAGCTGCTGGTTGGTTGCCCCCCGGTGCAGATGATGATAGCAAACAAATCCTAAAAAGAATCTTAACCCGGACAGATACCTTTACCATAGCCTTAAAAACTGAGAACTACCCTCTGGGCAGCATTGCCCTCATGTCTTTTGGCAAAAGCAAGCTGGCAAAAAGTCCTCGGGAGGGAGAAATAGGTTTTTGGCTGGGGCAGGAATTCTGGGGACAGGGTTATATGTCAGAGGCCATTGCCGCCATGCTGGCCTATAGCTTCACTGTTAAGAAGCTAAGCAAGCTCTGGTTTGGCTACTTTGCAGAAAATACTCGGTCCAAGAAGCTTTCTGCCAAATTTGGTTTTCAATATGCTTACACCAGGCCTTTCGCCTACTGGCCTGCCCTGCATACTGTTAAAGCAGAAAAAATTACTGAATTAACCAGTGAGGCTTGGCAAAAAAACAAAAAATCATAACCGCCGGTAGAACCGGCGGTTTGGTCCGCCCCTAGAAGGGGCTCTTACCGGCCACGGCTTAAGCCGTGCCGAATTAAAATCCGTCATTTGCACCACTTTTTCAACTAGGCCCTCACGGGCCTTTTTTATTTCTTGGTTTCTGATCCTTTGGCAAACGGATCAACATATTCTTTAGAATTTATACTGTCTTCTGTGATATCTTCTTGCAACTGATTCCTGACATACTCTTCAATCCGTTTGCTGTTTTTGCCAACTGTATCTACATAGTATCCCCTGCACCAGAAGTGCCTGTTGCCATATTTATATTTTAAATTGGCATGTCGGTCGAAGATTATAAGTGAGCTTTTGCCTTTCAGAAATCCCATTATTTGTGATACGCTGTACTTGGGTGGAATCTTGACTAGCATATGTACGTGGTCAATACAGCATTCTGCTTCTATTATCTCTACTTCTTTCCGTTGGCATAACATACGCAGTATTTTGCCGATATCTACCCTCAGGCTTCCATATATCTCCCGCCTTCTGTACTTAGGTGTAAAAACAATATGGTATTTGCAGTTCCAATATGTGTGTGATAAACTTTGACTATCCAATTGGATGCCTCCCTTGTTATTCGATGTGGTTTTGACGGACCATCATCATTTTAACATGGGAGGTTTTTTGCTATAAGCTGTTCAATCTCACCGGCATAGCCGGTGGTTTATTGATTTCGTCCACTTCGTTCCCGAAATCCATCGCTTAAGCAAAATCTACAAAACAAAAAAATCGTGAACCTTTAAGGTTCACGATTTTTTATTTTGTCTTAAATTGTTCTACCGGGATAAGCCTTCAGACCTTCACCTAAAAGTCTGATTGCTTTGGTTAAATCCTCACAATTAATTACATAAGCAAGTCTTGCCTCGTCATCACCCTTGCCCGGTGTCTCATAAAAACCATAGCCGGGAGTGATGAGCACTGTCTCGCCGTTTATCTCAAAATCTGTTAGCATCCAGGTGGCAAATTTCTCAGTATTGTCGATAGGAAGCTTTACCATGACATAAAAGGCACCCTTAGGATCGGAAGAAACCACGCCTGGCAACTTAGCTAATTCTGTTTTAATAGTGTCTCTTCTTTTTTTGTATTCATCGTTAACAGCCTTAAAGTAAGATTTAGGTGTATTGTAGAGAGCTGTTGCACCGATTTGCTCCAGAGTTGGGCAGCAGAGCCTAGCCTGACAGCATTTAAGCAAGGGAGCATGGAGTGCTTTGTTCTTAGTGATAATGGAACCGATTCTGGCACCGCAAGCACTAAAGCGTTTGGAAATAGAATCAATCATGATTAGATTGTTGTCCAGCGACCGCATAGTTCCAAAGCTCTCGTAGGTACCGTCATAAACAAATTCTCTGTACACCTCATCAGCAATCAGGGCCAAATCATATTTCAAAACTACCTTGGCAATAGTTTCCATTTCTTGCTTAGTGTAAATAACACCGGTAGGATTGCCGGGATTAGAAAGCAAGATACCCTTGGTCCGAGGCGTAATGTATTTCTCAATAGTAGCAGCGTCAGGAATATGATAACCATTTTCTGCAGTGGTTGGTACTGCCACAATATCAGAACCAAATTCATTAATGTAGCTCTTGTAGTTAGCGTAAAAAGGCTCAAACATCAAGATGTTATCACCGGCATCACACAAACTCATAACTGCAAAACCTACAGCCTCACTGCCACCATTGGTGACAAATACGTCCTCAGGAGAATAGTGAATGTTCCAGCCTTCATAATACTTACAAACTGAGTCAATCAGATCAGGATCGCCGTGAGAAATACCATAGGCTAAAACCTTCTCGTCAAAGCCCTTCACTGCTTCCATGAAAGCAGGTGGAGTTTCTACATCAGGCTGGCCAATATTCAAACGATAAATCTTTTTGCCTCTCTTCATAGCGTCTAGAGCAAAAGGCGTCAACTTGCGGATAGGTGAAGCAGGTACTTTTTTGATACGCTCAGATATTTTCATATATATAATCCTTCTTTTCCATATTTTTTAGAGATACTTTTATAGCAAGTCACCAAAAATAGATCCGCCTACAAACTCGCGAATAATGGAATTATTGGGAACCGCCTCGTCGTCAATAGACAGGGACGCTCGTAGCATAATCAAAAGCCTGTTTGCTTCTGCCGCCTCAGGTACATCTTGTGGAATAGCCTTAAGCAAAGGTACTGCATATTTCTTAAATACAGCAAACTCATAAATCAAAGTGGTATTAAACATGATGTCAGCTTGTTCACAATAAGGGAAAATATACTTGTTCTCCCCTTCCCTTACCTTGTGCCAGCTTTGCAGAGTCCCTAGTGCATCATGGGACCTAAACTGGGAATCCCTAACCATACGACGCATCAAGCGCATATCGGAAGTATAGATTCTGTTGTAATCATCAAAGGATAGTGGTGTTAAGGCGCTAATATAAATCTTCAGCTTAGCATTTCTTTCAACAGCTGCAGATAATTTCTCATTTAAGCCATGAATGCCTTCTATTACCAAGACCCCCTGGTCTCCCAAGGTAATGGTCTGTCCTCTGAACTCTCTTTGTCCGGTACGGAAACTGTAATGGGGAATCTTCACTGTTTCACCAGCAATCATTCTTTGCAGATGATCATTAAAGAGGTCCAAATCCAATGCTTCCAAACATTCAAAATCATAACTGCCATCCGGTAAACGGGGCGTGTCTTTCCTTTCCTTGAAATAATTATCCAAGGAAATTGGCATGGGTTCTAAACCATTCAGTCTCATTTGTACAGCTAAGCGCTGGGAAAAAGTTGTCTTGCCTGAGGAAGATGGTCCGGCAATCAACACCAGACGAATCTTGTGCTGAGAATTGGAAATCTCATCAGCAATCTTGGCAATCTCTTTTTCGTGACGTGCTTCACTGATTTGAATAATACCTCTACTGTTGCCATCTTTAATATATTTGTTTAAAGCAGCAACGGTAGAACATTTAATTCTCTTGCCATATTCTTCTGCTTCGTTATAAACCTTTGCCAGCTTAGGCGTATCCACAAACTCAGGAACTACACTGTAGTCCGGTCCTGAAGGATAACAAATAAGCACACCGGTTTTATAATTAAGTAATTTATAGCCTTTGATGTAACCCAAATCCGGAAGCATATTACCTAAGAAGAAAGCCCACTCACTCTTTAATTTAAACAGAGGTACCTTATCAATACCCTCCACTACATCCAACAAAGGAAGATTTTCCTGAGTTTGATTAGGCTTGACTAGTTTCTTGGCTTCTTCTACAGATAACCACTTAAGCTCCACGGGAGTTTTCTGGGCTATCATTTTCTGCATGGTTTTGTTAACATCTTCTAAATCATATTTACTAAGCACAATATCATTCTTAATGTGACAATAAATAGCACTGCCTAAAGAATTTTGCAACTCAATTTGTACTTCGGGACGTTTAATGGCCATAGCGGTAATAAAGGCAAAGAACAAGGTGCGCACATACACTCTGTTGCCGGCTGTACTATTAAGCTCAATGAAATCCAAGGTACAGTCTACAGGGAGAGGATAAGGCAACCCCACTCTTACGCCATTCACGATAGCTTCAACGATGGGAGTAGCATAATTGCCGGCAAATTCTTTGGCAATATCTATGATTTTAGTTCCCGGCGCATACTGGTGAATTTTGCCATCCGGGCATTTGATATTTAACATGAGTAAGACTCCTAGTTATTTTTCTACTGCATCAACTGCTGCTTTAATCTTAGCGGCCATACCTGCAACCTTTTTCTTAGGAATAGCGCACAGAGCAACTCTGATACCTTTAGCCAAAGGTACTGCATAAATATTATCCTTGTGGAGAATATCGCAAGCAGCGCCGGGATTGGTGCAAGGAATGGAGGTAAAGAAGCCGGCAATGTAAGGAACCATCTTTAGTCCGCAAGCTTCTGCTTCTTTAGTGAACAAATCGCCACGCTCTTTAATCAAAGCATAGTATTGATCTCTTTCTTTCATAATGTCGGCCTTTAATTTTTCATCTTGCAAAATGGTAACCAAGGTCTGCATAGCGCCACGGTTAATATTGGACCAGGTAGCACGGCTGGAATATTGGTTAACATCAAAGAATTCCTGACTTTGTTCCTTAGTGGCAGCTACATTCAGCAAAGCGCCACAACGTTGGCCATACATGGTATAGCCTTTGGACAGGCTGTAAGCCACCAAGCCAATAATGTTTTCCGGTAAATGAGCTAAGTTTTTGAAAATCTTACGAACTTCTTCTCTCTCGCCGGCGTAGTCAATGTAAGCAACATCTAAGAGTAAAACTGCTTTCTTGCCGTTCTTTGTTTCTGCTTTTAAAATCTCAATAACCTTGGCAATATCCTCAGGAGTTAAGCTGTAACCGGTAGGATTGTGAGCAGGGGTATTGATGATCAAGAGGATATTATCCTGCTTGGTCAAAATTTCTTTAACCTTTGCTTCTAAGGAAGCAAAGTCAAACTTGTTGTCTTCGGTAAGCATTCTGTAGGTGTCAAGCTTGCGATTCATATCGCGGCACAACACCTTGTAAGGACCCCAATACCATTCAGAAGTCAGCACTGTTTCGTTAGGATCTGTGTAGTTCCAGATGGTATGGTGAATAGCACCGGTACCACCGGAGGTAGCGATAGCTTGGATATAGCCTTCCGGTTTGGAAGCGCCAAAGCAATCGTCCTGCACTAATTTTAGGAAATCTGCTAAGCCCGCAATAGGAGCATAAGCAAAGTATTGGTTATCTTGTAAAGTACGGAATACCTTGGAAACTGTTGGTAGGGTCACTAACTTTTCATTATCATCCAGAATGGCACCGATTGTAGCGTTGGTAACATTCTCAGCGCCAATCTTTTTCGCCGCTTCAACCGCCGCCGCGTTCGCTCCGAAAATATTATCCTTTGCTGCCTTGCCTATGGCATGTTTTGCTACACCATTCATTGTCATAAAAATCTCCTCCTCAAAGTTAGTAGGGCTCTTTTGTCCCTATTGGATAATTATCGCATTATTTCGTGCTTTGGTCAATATTTTAGACCATTTTTTCAGGTTTAAAAACCTTATCGAAATCGGCTTCTGTCATAAGTTTTAGCTTAAGTACCGCCTCTTTCAGGGAAATATTTTCGGCATGGGCCAGTTTCGCAACCTTGGCACCATTTTCGTAGCCGATATAAGGATTCAAGGCAGTAACCAGCATCAAAGAATTATGTAAATTGCTACTCATTTTTTCTTTGTTGGCTTTAATGCCTACCACACAATTATTGTTAAAGGAAGTAATGCAGTCAGCCAGCAATCTGACAGATTGCAAGAAACTATAAATAGTCACCGGCAAGAACACATTCAACTCAAAATTACCCTGGGAAGCAGCAATGCCTACGCAAGTATCGTTGCCCATAACGCGCACTGCTACCATGGTAACTGCCTCGCACTGGGTAGGATTAACCTTGCCCGGCATGATGGAACTGCCCGGCTCGTTAGCAGGAATGGTAATCTCCCCTAGTCCGTCTCTGGGACCGGAAGCCTTCCAGCGCACATCGTTGGCAATCTTCATCATATTAGCAGCCAGTGCCTTTAAAGCACCATGAGCAAAAACCATATCATCCAAACTGGTTAACGCATGAAATTTATTTTTAGCTGTCACAAAGGGCAGTCCTGTATTAGCCTTGCAATACGCTGCTACCGTCTTGTCAAAATTCTTGGGAGCATTAAGTCCGGTACCTACTGCTGTACCGCCTAGTGCTAATTCACATAGACCCTTTTGGGCAGCTAGGATATCTTCCTTGCTTTTTTCCAGCATGTTGCGCCAACCGGAAATCTCTTGGGAGAAGGCTACCGGTACAGCGTCTTGCAAATGAGTACGCCCGGTGGTCACAATTCCCTTGTTGTCTTTTTCCAGCTTCTTAAAAGTAGCGATAAGCTTGTCGATGGCAGGAATTAAAAGATGCTTTATTTCCATAGCACCTGCTATGTGCATAGCGGTAGGAAAAGTATCATTAGAGCTTTGAGATTTATTTACATCATCATTGGGATGCAAAAGCTGAGTCTTGGCAATTTCGTTACCACGATGCGCAATGACTTCATTCACATTCATGTTGGACTGAGTCCCACTGCCTGTTTGCCATACTGCTAAAGGAAAGTTACCCTCTAGCTTGCCGGCAATGATTTCGTCACAAACCCGACAAATGATTTGGCATTTCTTGGCATCCAGCTTGCCCAGTTCTTTATTGGCCTGAGCTGCAGATTTTTTCAGATAGCCAAAAGCCTTGATTACTTCGGAAGGCATTTTCTCTGTGCCTATTCTAAAATTCTCCAGACTTCTCTCTGTTTGAGCGCCCCAGTATTTATCAGCGGGCACCAATATTTCGCCCATAGAATCTTTTTCCTTGCGAAACTTCTCTGCCATTTTACCGCCTCCTCAGTTATTTAACGTAAACAATGGTTGCACCATAACCACCTTCGTTTTGCGGTGCAATTTCGATATGATCAACATTATGATGAGCATGAAGATACTCAGTAAGTCCTGCTCGCAGCATGCCTGTACCTTTGCCATGAATCAATCTAAAGGAAGGCATACCTGCAAGAAGAGCATCGTCGATAGCCTTGTCCACAAAAGGAATGGCTTCATCTACCGTATTACCACGAACATCTATCTCCGGTGTAGCAGATTGAGCCTTCTGCATGAAAATAGAATGACTTTGGTTGGCCTTGTGACGGACAATTCTGTGTTCCTTGTGGCTGGGCGCCGGAGGCGCTTCCTTCACCAGGATGCAGTCCTTCATGGGCAGTGTCATCTTCATAGGTCCGATGGCTACTTCCACTTCATTATTTTTAATGGCCTTGATAATAGCACTCTGGCCTAACTTCTTCACATATACTTCTTTGCCAAGAGCAGCATTGCCACTAGTCAAGCCCTGTCCTTCCGGTACAGGTTTGCCTTCCAAGGCAAAGCTCTTATTAAGACCTGCTCTGGATAGCTCGGCTAGTTCTTCAACCTTGGCGTTATCCACCAATGACTTATTGGCACGGAGTTCTTTTAAGATAGACGTACTTTCTCTGCGAGCGTTACGATACAACTCGTCAGCCTGCTCTCTGGCCTTGCGGAGAATGTCGTTCTTGCGTTTTTCCAGCTCCACTTTTTGATAATGAAGCTCGTTACGAAGATGCTCTGCTTCTAATTGCAAGTTTTCAATATCTTTGTTACGACTTTCGTATTCTCGTCTTTCCCCTTCCAGATTTTGCAACACATTTTCCATGTTGGCATGTTCAGCACCAATCAAGGATTGTGCCTGATCCAGAATTTCCGGTGCCAGTCCTAAACGCTTGCTAATATAAAAAGCGTTACTGCTGCCCGGCACACCCATCAGCAGCTTGTAGGTAGGACGCAGGGTAGTAGGATCAAATTCCACGCTGGCGTTCTCCATACCATCGTGCTCATAGGCAAAGGATTTCAGCTCGCTATAGTGAGTAGTAACAATGGTTAAGACTTTTTTGTTATACAGATAATCCAGCATGGACATAGCCAAGGCTGCACCTTCACTAGGATCAGTACCTACGCAGATTTCATCTACCAGCACTAAATCTCCCTGCTGTACTTCGTTTAAAATAGACACCATGTTAGTCATATGTCCGGAGAAGGTGGACAAGCTTTGTTCAATACTTTGCTCATCACCAATGTCCGCATAGACACCACCAAATACCGGCAGCTTTACAGCCTTAGCCGGCACACATAAGCCTGCTTGAGTCATTAAAGCGAAAAGGCCTACGGTTTTTAAAGCCACTGTTTTACCACCGGTATTAGGACCGGTGATTAATAGAGTGGTAAACTTCTCACCTAATTGCAGGGTTAAGGGCACAGCTTTTTCCTGATCCAGCAAAGGATGCTTGCCTGCTAGAATATCAATGATACCATCTGTAGCCAAGGTAGGTCTTACGGCATGCAGCTTGGTAGCATAGTAACCCTTCGCACCGATTAAATCTAATTGAGCCAGGGTTTCTAAGGAACCGGACAGCTCTTCGGCGTTAGCACCTACATTCTCAGATAGATTACGGAGGATACGTTCAATCTCTGCTTTTTCTTCCAGCAAATATTTCTTGATGTCGTTATTTAGATTCACCACTGCCGTCGGTTCAATAAACAAGGTTGCACCGCTGGCAGACTGATCATGGACTAATCCCGGAAAATTAAATTTGTATTCTTGCTTTACAGGAATAACATAACGATCTTCTCTCATGGTCACTATCTTATCCTGAAAATATTTTTGGTTAATAGGATCTTGCAGAATGCTGTCTAATCTTTCTTTAACTCTTTTCTTGGAAGAGAAAATACCGGTACGCAAGGAAGCCAGTTTAGTAGAAGCGGTATCTTTAATCTCGCCCTTTTCATCAATGGTACTGTTAATTTGTTTTTCCAGACGGGAGAAATCGCCCAGCTTCAAACCATACTCCGCCAGATTAGGTGCTACTTCCTTTTCTTCCTCTAAGAAGGCTTTCACCTGACGCATGGCAGCAGCAGTATTGCCTACTGCCATCAAGCTCTCTAAATCCAATGCTGCTCCTACTTTGGCTCTCTTTAAAGCCGGTGAAATATCACTGGCTCCGCCTAAGGGCAGCCTCTTGCCTTCGGATTGGATATGCATCATCTGCGCAGTTTCCTCTTGGAGCAGCTTTACTTCTCCAAACACCGTGGAGCTTTTTAGCTCCATAGCTAAGGCTCTGCCCAAACTGGTAGCAGTTTCCGCACCTAAGGCTTCTTTTATTTTTTCAAACTCTAAAGTTTTTACTGCAAACTTTGCCATTATAAAACTCCTCTAAAATAATGTCCGCGGGTTGTCCCGGGAGGATTTTCTTCAATTGTGGTATCGCCATCCAGCACCTGACGATACATGCCCACTGTAGCCGCCAGCGTCATAGCATCCAGGCTTCTGCCATCAATGCGCATTCTCTTCACGCCCAGCTTCTCTACAGCTTTAGCACTGGTAATCATGGATAGACTGTGGCTGTTTAAAATATGCATGTAGCCAAATTGATCATGCTTTAAGGGAAAGGCTTCGTTCTTTCTATCCTGCAGGAAGGCTTCTTTGTTGCAATGCCAAGCGCACTTGCCACCGGCCAGATTACCTAGGAAGCTGCCTTCTACACAATACTTGGAAACCATCATTTCAATAGGCCCTTCTACCAGACACTCCAGCGGTACCGGTGAAGATTGTACTAGGGCTTCTACCTGTTTCATGGTTAATTCCGGTGACAAGGTCATACCCTGAGCACCATTTTCCTGCCAGAAGGTAAGAGCCTGAGAATTATAGGTGTTAAGGCCAAAATCGCCCCACAAAGCAATGCCGGTAGCCTTGGCCATTTCCCACAAACCATTGTTGGCAATGAGGAAAAAGTCAGGCTGTAGTTCCCGCCACAACGCAAATTGTTTTTGGAAGAAAGCTAATTGTTTCTCTTCTACAATGCGGGGCGTAGCAATACCCCACTGCTTATTTTTATCAGCAGCCATTTGCTTTAAGGCTTGGATGTCTTCTTGTTTAATCAAAGGCAGGCTAAAACTATCCCCTGCCAAAATCAGCACATCTGCACCTTCACCCAAAGCCTTTTGCCCTTTGGCTAAGGTATCCACCTCTACAGATAACTGAGCATGCTTATTAAGAGTATGGTTGCGGGGCAACACAATGGACTCCTGCTGCCATACTGCTTGTTTACGATTAGGGCCAATAGCAGCCAAGCGGTTAGCCGTAAGCTCTTCGGCCGCCTTACGTCTTGCTTCATTAATCTCACTCATGGGCACCATGACGCTTTCATCAACTTGCAGGATTAAATCCTGAAGGCTGAATTCAGTAGTACCTAATCTATCTACTTGCTTTCTGATGGCTGCCTCATCAAGAGCATGCTTTCTAGCTTTTTCTACAATAAAGTCTGTTGCACCTGTTCCCACATTGCCATCAGCATCAGTTAAGACAACCTGCAAAGGCTGACCCAAATGAGCCGTAACCCCTGCCTTGATAGGCAATCTGGTTTTGTTATGCTCACCATAGAATTTGCCTGCATAGGCCATCAGTTGAGCATCGTTAGTGCGGAATACTCTGTCGTTGAGTCGCACGCCACGGGGCACGGAAATTTCTACCTTGCTGCCACGAGCAGCAGTATCTACTTCTTTGCCATTAACCGTCATTCTATTTAGTTCAGTGCCCACCCTGCCACCTACGGACACCCAGAATTCCAAACCATCACCGATATGCAAATCCTTGTCCAATTTGATGACAGCAGTATTGGCACCCTTATCCAGCTGAGCCACACGACCAATAAGCACACCACGGTTGTTGGGACGACGATCACTCATCATGTCCCGACCCGGTAATTTCTCCAAATAAGCTGTGGTAAAATCTCTATTAAAAATTTGCTCAATATTTAATTTATCCTGCTCCGACACCTGATAATTGCCTGCCAGATAACTGTCAATGGCACGACGATAAATATCCGTAACTACCGCTACATATTCAGGTCTCTTCATGCGGCCTTCTATTTTAAAAGACACCACCCCGGCTTGAATCAACTGAGGCAAAACATCCAAGGTATTCATGTCCCTGGGACTGAGCAAATATTGTCCGGCGTCCACATTAGCCAACAGGTTCTCGCCGTTTTTATCTACCAAGGTGTAAGGCAAACGACAGGGCTGAGCACAACGTCCTCTATTACCACTGCGACCGCCAATTAAGCTGCTCATCAGGCATTGACCGGAATAGCACACGCATAATGCTCCGTGAATAAAGGCTTCGATGTCGCCCTTGGTTTTTTGGCAAATAGTTTTCATGTCGACCAAAGATGTTTCTCTGGCAACTACTATCTTGGTCATACCAGATTTGTAAGCAAAGTTAGCACCCTCTGAATTGGTCACAGACATCTGGGTACTGCAATGCAGTGACAAGTCAGGCACTAATTTACGAGCCAGACGAATAACACCCATGTCCTGGACAATGATACCATCTACTCCGCAGTTATGCAGGAAGACTAAATACTCTCCCAGCTGAGTCATTTCTCCATCATCCACCAAGGTATTAACAGTTACATATATTTTTACTTTGTGCATGTGGGCATAACTAACTGCCCCAGGCAAAACCTCAGGTCCAAAGTTCTCCGCATATTGTCTGGCTCCAAAAGCCGTACCACCTAAATATACCGCATCCGCTCCGGCATTTACCGCAGCCTCCAGTGCCTCATAAGTTCCAGCAGGAGCAAGTAGCTCCAAATCCTCTCTTTTCATCGTTTCCTCCACAAAATACACTATTGTATATTATACCATAAAAAAGATGACAAGGTGAGCCAAAGGGACGCGTCCGCCGTCCCTTTGGCTCATCTTATACCGCACGCAAAAAAAAAGCCGTTCCCAACAAGTGGGAACGGCTTTTCGCTTATTATTCTACTTTACAATGAATGTTATCTTTTTGCCTTCAACGGGGGCTTTCTGCTCCCAAGAACGTTCGTAGCCTAATTCTACATTATAGGTACCGGGACGATCAAAACCAAAGAACAAAATGGTTGTCCCAGGTACACCTGTCATACCCGCTTTCCGCGGATCCTGGGGTAGATAGAAGGAACTGCCCATGGACACAAAACCGGGCATTTGCTCGGCATTAACTACTTTCCAGTCATAGCCGGTAGAAGGATTAGCACCTAAGAAAACAGATACCAGTTCACCTGCTTTAACATTTAGAATCTTGTCTTCAGCTTCCTTAGTCAGCTTATAGCTGGTAACAAGTCTGGCACCATCTGCAATATTAATAGATTTCAATAATTTAGCATAAGGCATACTTTGGTCATAAGGACCGTATTTGCTGTCTTCCAGCAGAATACCGTCGTCCCCAAACACATAGCTTCTGTTGCCAATTAAGCTCTTAAAATTATCGTTGACATAGAAAAAGTCTTTATCCAAAACTTCCTTGCCTGAGGTAAGATCGATGTTCACGCCCTGATAAGCGATTCTATTACCTACTGCTTTTAACACCACGCTAAAAATAGTCGGCCTGTTCACCGTAATATCATAGGATAACACCGGTGTACCACCGGCAGCTTTTGCTACAGCATCGGCATTGGTACGCAGAATGCTGTTAATGTTGCTTTGCAAATTCTGGACATCCACTCCATCCACAGCAGGAATTACTCCTGTCTTGTGGCCCGATACTTTTTCGGAAACTATGGTAGTGTGACCGAAAGCAAACACCGTAACCGCCTCCCACATTAGTAAGGCACAAATACACAATATCTTTTTCATTGGCTTTCCTCCTAAAAAACATATCTGGGGGTAATGAAGGTTTGTACTACCTGCTCATTGCCTCTAAATAAGGAACTATTGTCCCTGGTAATTTTATTGCGTGCAATTATTATACCACAAACCTGCACATTCCGTCCTATCACAATGCTATCTTGAGCAAAGATAAAAGCATTGGCAAGATGGACATTGTCCTCCAAATAAATGTTTCCTCTGGCTAAAAGCCAAATTCTGCCTGTAAAAACAGTACCTGTACCTACCCACATATGTGTACGGTTATAAAACACCCCGTCTCCGCTTATCTTCTGAGCCTCCGGAAAAGAATAGTCCTTGTCCTTCTTAACATACAAGTAACCCTTTAAGCCCTCTTCAAAATCCGCTCTTAAAGTAGGGTAAGGATGCTCGCCATAGTTTTGATACAAGGTATCCTCCAGCAGCGGAAAATCATTGCCGCCTACCGCAAAGCCGGTAAGGGCAGCTGATTTATAAAGAGGATGGTTACTACCTCCCGGTGGCTCCAGATATAATCTGCGCAATTTCCACTTTCCTTCCCGGTGAGGAAAGGACACAGTAATGCTTTGCACTTGTTGCTTGGGCTTACAGTCCACGGTGAGGAGAGGTTGCACTGTCTCCTTACCCGGATATAGTTCTAACCCAGGCAGTTGATAAGTACCGGCTCGGGGAAGCCTAGGCTGGCTTTCAACTGCCTCCATAAGGTCAAATCCCAAACGCAGAAACTGTCGATAACGCATGAATTCCTGCTGATAGATGGTTTCATCCAGAATTAAATGCCAGACGCCAAGCGTTAAGCCTGCCAAAATAAGCAACAGGAAAAGAAGGGGCATTAGAATAAAACCGGTTTTATCGGTGGACACTAATCGTGCCATTGCCCAGCTTCATATAACGGGTAGTATTTCTTTGTCTTGAGGCAGAAACCAAGCTCAAGCCCAAAGTCACTTTCAGGCTATGCTCATTTAAGGGCTGAAACAAAAAGGTGGTAACTTTAACATGAGGAGGAGTTAAAGGATTTATGCCTTTCTGCCTGCCTATTACCTGAGTGCTTTGGTAGAGTGTGTAGCCGCTGCCCGACTTGTGGGGACGACAGAAGAATTGTCTGGTTTTGTTTGAGTTGAGAAACCGGCAAGTTAAGAGAGTTCTCTCTTCATTCTGTTGTTCCAGTATCAGCTCGCGGGTTTCGTAGATTAGTTCCTGTTCCAATCGTGCCAACAGTAAACGTTCCTGCATGCAAAGAGCCATGTCTTCTTTCATATGTTTTAAACCCAGGATGAATTGAAAAAGCGGTTCGTAGAAGGTAGTAAAAAGGATAAAAACCAACAGCAAGACGAAGTTGATCTCCAAAAGCAGCACCCCTCGCTCCTTACTCATAAATAAAGAGATTATACAGGGGCTCTCGTTCCTTTTTGTAATAAACCTTCAACTCCTTAGTCTGCAGCTTGCCTTGCCAAAGAGTTTCCCTGGTTTGCAGCGTGATTTGAAAATCCGGTTCACTCTGCCCGTCAAACACGCCTGTCTGCTGCAGAGAGATAACAGCTGTTTCAGCTAAGAGGGCCGCTTTTTCTTTAGCCTCATGTCTAAGCATCATGTGTAAGACTGTAAAATAACAGCTTACCAGGCAGACTAGGACTGCCATAAAAATGCCCACTCCTGCCAGAGCTTCCAGATATAAAAAGCCCCTTTTCATTCAGTGTCTTTCTCTTCTCCCGTAAGACCGGTAACAGGCTGCACGCTAATACATCTGGCACCTAGAGGCAAGCTGCGATGCGCTAAGGTGTAACTGCCTCTTTTGTCAGAGGAACCTGTTGACGTAAAATTCAAGCTGGCAGGTCCGTTTAGGTGCAAGCTTCCCAAGCCTTGTTGAGAGTAGGTAAAAGGCAAACGAGCATTGGTCTGCTTATTCAAGAGGTAACCATCACCCGTATTCATGACGATCAAATAGGCGGAAAACATATGTCCGTAAAGAGCCTGGGTTTGCAGATAAGCAAGTCTGCCCATCAGCAATTGTTGTGCCAATCCTAGTTTTTGTTCCTCGTATTTTCTTTCTAAGCCTAAAAGGAAAGGAGCAAAAGTTAAGAACAGGCCGGCTGCCCAGGCCAAGCTCAAAATAAGATGAAGAAGAGAAAAACCCCTAGAGCAAAATAGTCCGGCTGTTATTTTCGACTGGAAGAAAGCTGTTTACCGTTGCTTCCTGTTCCACTGGCAACACCGGTAGTCTTGTCGTAGCTTATCAAGGTATAGTCCTTAGCAGGAAGATAGTTGTTTTCTACTAAAGTAGCTATGCTTTCCGGAAATTGGCCATGTTCCAGCTTGTAAATTTGACCGGCACCATCAATCATTGTCAAAGTAGTAATAAGCTTAGTATCACAAGATTTCTGCATGGCAGTTTCCAAAGATGGCAGCAGAGCTGTGGCCATTACTCCGATAATAGCCACCACGGCTATTATTTCTATCAGGGTAAAACCACTGGTCAGCTTTATCCTGCAGTTCTTGTGCTTGTGATTTTCCAACATTGCTGCGTCTCCTTCTAGTTATAGTTGGTAATCTCCGTAACTAGCCCATAAATCGGCGTCATAAGGAAATAAATTACGCTTCCTACCAAAGCTGTAAGCGATAACACTAAAAATGGTTCCAAAACTATTTTTCTTTGTCTAATTTTAACAGCCAGCTCGTCTTCTAAAATATTAGCTGCTTCCCGGAGCATCTCTGCTAAAGAACCGTTTTCTTCTCCCAAAGCAATGAACTCTGTGCTGAGAGCATGAAAAAGTCCGGAATGCAGCTCTACCGCCTTACTAAAAGGCATGCCCTTGAGCACTGCCCTGCCAATGGCAGCACCCTTGGCGCGAAGCATGGCAGTTGGTAACAAGGCTGTTACCATTTGTAAGCTTTGCACCAAGGTAATACCACTGGACAATAGCAAGGAGAGAATACGACAGCAACGTACTTCCCATACAGCCTGGTACAATGTGCTAAGGTAAGGTAGCTTAAGGCACCACTTGGGCACCTTATGCCTTTGGTGATAAACCGCTCCCATTAGCAACAGTCCCAAGCCAAACAGCTGTCTACCATATAGCTTGCTATTTTCTACTAAAGCAGCAATCGTCAGAAAGAAAACACCGGTAGTTAAATTTAGCGCTTCATATAGTTCCAGAATAACAGGAAGAATATTAAACAAGAAATAAGTAATGGTAAGCAGTGCACTAATGAGTACTAAGCCTGGATAAAGACAAGCCGTAAAGATAGTTTTCCGGACTTCTCTTTCTCCCTGATGATATTGAGCCAGCTGTTTAAAAAGCAAGGGCAGATTACCACTTGCTTCTCCTGCTTCGACCAGCCTAATCACCAAGGGCGAAAAATCATCAGGATATTTACGCATGGCAATGGAAAAGGAAAGGCCATTTTCTAAATCTTTATGCAAAGCTTTGTCTACCCGTAGAACAGTAGCAGAAGCTTGTAAAGCCACTAAATCCAAGGCTCGTAAAACATGTACACCACTGTCCAGCAAAATGCCTAGCTGGCGAAAAAATAATTCTATTTCTTGTAAATTCATTCTCCGTTTATTTTCCCAAGGCCAAAGCTTTTTCCAAGCCCAGGTGGGCTTGATGCTAGTTACATAACAGTCTTTGGCTTGGATATGCATGGCTACCTCCTGAGGATTAGCTGCTTGCAGCCGTCCTTTCAGGCGTTCACCATTACGCTTACGGGCTTGCCACCGATATACCTGCAAATTATCATATTCTCCTTTCTTTTAGGCTGTCAGCAACTTTCTCATTCTTCCTATATTTTCCTTTTTTCGTAAGTAACTTTAGTAATAAAGGGGAATCCTATGTCATAATTGGGAATTTTACGCAAAAAAATACCGTTCTTGCCTTAGCAAGAACGGTATTTAAAATTTTTACTCTTCTTTACTCTTTTTCAACATGCCTTGAATCTCCTGCATGAAACTATTGATATCTGTGAACTGTCTGTACACAGAAGCAAAACGCACATAAGCGATTTGATCAATACCCTGCAAGGTTTTCATGACAGTTTCGCCAATAATACTGGAGTTAATCTCAGTTTCACCTTTGGCTCTTAACTGACGCTCGATATCAGAAGCAATCTCCTGAATTTTCTCGTAGGAAAAAGGTCTTTTCTCGAAAGCTTTTAACAGCCCGCTGGTTAATTTCTGAGCATCAAAAAGTTCTCTCCGTCCATCTTTCTTAATAACCAAAAGAGGAGTCTCTTCATATTTTTCATAAGTAGTGAAACGTCTGCCACAACTTGGGCACTCCCGTCTACGACGAATGGATGTACCGTTGTCAATGGAACGGGAATCAACTACTCGGCTATCACCATATGAACAAAAAGGACACTTCATATTTTTACCTCGCTCCTAAAATATTTGCTGTATTATTTGCTGCGAATCCAGGGTGGAATCTCCGTAGATGGAGCTGCAAATCCGCCCAAAGCTGCTTTGCCTTCTGCTTTAGCTTTATTCTTTTCAGCTTCGGATTTAACAAAAGGTACTGCTTTAGCCTTAGTCAAAGAAGGTGCCTTTTGACCATCAATACCGGTAGCAATAACAGTAATGCGAATCTCATCATCCATGGACTCATCAATGTTAGCACCAAAGATAATAGTTGCATCAGGATCAACTGCATCGGTAATAATCTTGCAAGCTTCGTTAACATCAACCAAGGTTAAATCCTTACCACCGGTGATATTGAGTAGTATGCCATGAGCACCATCAATAGTGCTATCCAGCAGAGGACTCTTCACAGCAGCTTCAGCAGCAGCTTCAGCGCCGCCATCACCCTTAGCAGAACCAATACCCATCATAGCACTGCCGGCATCGGTCATAATGGTCTTAACATCGTTAAAGTCAGCATTGATAACGCCGGGAACACTAATCAGGTCAGTAATGCCTTGTACGCCTTGACGTAATACATCATCAGCAATCTTGAAGGCTTCCAACATGGAAGTTCTTCTATCAACTACTTGGAGCAAACGATCATTAGGGATAGTAATCAGAGCATCAACCTTAGCTTTTAAGTTTACAATGCCTTGTTCAGCTGCGTTATAACGACGTCTACCTTCAAAAGTAAACGGTTTGGTTACAACGCCAACAGTCAAAGCACCGGCTTCTTTTGCACATTCAGCTACGATGTGAGCGCCACCGGTACCGGTACCGCCACCCATACCTGCTGTTACAAATACCATATCTGCTCCCTTAAGAGCCTCGGTGATTTGGTCGCGGGATTCTTCTGCGGCCTTTTCGCCTACTTCAGGGTTAGCTCCAGCACCTAAACCTCTGGTTAATTCCTCGCCAACTTGGATACGAGTAGGCGCTTTAGATAAAAGCAGAGCTTGTGCATCACAATTGATAGCAATAAACTCTACTCCTTGTAGACCGGATTCAATCATTCTATTAACTGCATTATTTCCGCCGCCACCAACACCAACAACCTTAATCTTGCACAGCGGGGTTTCTTTTTTGTCATCAACTTCGAACATAATATATGCTCCTCCCTAAACTAAATGTAGTACTATCCTAATAATACACACACAATATTATACCATATTTACTGCAAAATTCGACCAAATATTACTATTTTTTTACTTTTTTAGGTATAGTCTGCGAATAATGGCAATATTGTTAAAAATTCTTAGCCCAAAGGCTAACACAGCTACGAAATACAAATCTATGCTTAAGCGGATACCGCAGTAACAAAGAAAAACAGCAAAGATTCCATTTACAAAGAAACCTGAAATGAAAATCGTCGGATCATAGCTTCCTTCTTTGGCAGCTCTTAAGCCACCAAAAGCAGCATCTAAGGATGCCATTAAAGCTACTGACAAAAGCTTCATATAGTCCTGGGGAACTACCGGCAGGAAGTGTCCTAATACCAATCCTAAAAGTACACCAAGTATAGGATAGATCATTTTGCGTCACCATCCTTTATCTTAGCATATTCGTAATGTCTGGGACCCTTGAAGGCCGGAATGCTAATATTGTCTTTTTGCACAACCTCAACGGAGATACCCCACATCTTCAAGGTTTCCACTACACCGCCTCTAAGCTTTAAGGCACCTTCCATGGTCTTACCATTACCAATGGCCTTTATCTCATAGGGTGGTGAGAAACGAGTGTTGTTCACCGAAACAGTGGGTCCTGCACAACGTACCTCTGAAACATCAATAATTCTTTCCTTATTTAAAGACAAGGCCTCTGCTCCTGATGCTCTTAATTCATTAATGATTCTCAGCAAATCGTCATCGTGAATAATGTACAAATTCGGATTATCTCCAGGTTTATGAATGACCTTGCTGTCGTCTACCGTAACAATGACGCCAGGGCCTTCCATAGCAGTATACCCTGAGTCTGCTCTTAGCTTAGTAATTTCTTCACCCTTAACATCTGCCCCGGTATTTTCCTCCAGGGACTTTACTTTCTCTTTTAATGTTTCGTTTTCTTTTTCCGTAGCTTTTAATCTACTGGACAAATCCTCTGCTCTTTGTTGAGCAATGGAATGGTTAGCACTTTCTGTACTGCGAAATTGCGTAGAGATCATGACACCTAAAACAACACATACTAAAAAGAGAAGAATTTTGGGTATTTTATCATGCAACATCTTATTCCCCCCTTATCGCAGTTTAATATATGGTTTATCAAAGGACAAATCAATATAAGCTGTCTTAACTTTTTTAGTTTCCAATTCTTTATACACTGTATTAAAAGTATCCACCTTTTTGTCTAAATTTTCATAATCACCTAAGATAATGGGCACGCCACTACTTAAGAGAATTCTAACCTTTTTCCCTGACTCCATGACTATTTCAGCAATTCTGGCATGAACCGTGGGATCAATCTTGCCTAAGAAAGCTAAAAGTGCCATCATGCTGGGATCATCCACCTGGTCACCGGTATAGGGATTGCCTAACTGCCAGCCTGATACAAAAGGTGCCATGGAATCCTTGATGCCTTTATTGACTTCCAGCACCACACCCTTGTAAGAAATTTTAGCATAACCACCATAAGCGCATTCCACATACACAGCCGGCTTGCGCTCCTGAATGGTAACTCTTAAAATGTTGGGCCAGGCATATCCTGTGGTAACGTTTTCCACTCGTAAATCATTCTGCAAAACATCTTCTATATGGCTGCGGCTAACATTAAACAGATTAATGGGCTCTTTGATATCAGCCACCTTAATGACTTCGCTCACCGGAAAGGCTTTACCATCATCAACTACGTCAATCTTACCAAAGGTAAGCCAAGGACGATGCAGCAAATAATATACGCCGCCTAAAACAACTGCTATACAAAAAATTCGGAAAAACAAACGAAGGTGAGCGTTTCTTTGGCGCAGTCTGTCAGCCTTGATTCGTTCCACACTACTGTGCACGACAGGCCACCTCCCCTTTAGTTTATTTTGCTCCGTTTAAAATCATTTCACATAAATCCGGGAAGGTAATGCCCATGGCAGCAGCAGCTTTAGGAATCAAGCTGGTAGCAGTCATGCCAGGCACAGAATTAATCTCTAGGGCAATAGCATCTCCATCCTCAGCCAAAAGTAAATCCGCTCTGGCTACACCATTACAGCCTAAGGATTTATAAGCAGCCACGGCAATAGCTTGCAGCTTCTGGGTAATTTCTTTGCTGAAAGGTGCGGGACAAGTATAAGTGGTGGCACCCTTGGTGTACTTGGAATGAAAATCATAGGAACCGGAATGAGGTTCAATAAGCACTAAAGGCATAGGTACCACACCTTCGTCAGTAGTCATGACGCCGGCTGCTACTTCTTTGCCCTTAAAGAAAGCTTCTACCAGAACTTCCTCACCATAGGAGAATGCATCCTCCAAGGCCTTGGTCAAAGCTGCCTCATCCTTAACAATGGTTACACCAATACTGGAACCTTGGGCAGCCGGTTTTACTACTACCGGCAAAGCGAAATTCTTTTCTACTTCTGCTACAAAATCCATTTTATCCTTCTTGCTCAGATAAATACATTGAGCAGTAGGAACATGCATAGCTTCAAACATTCTCTTGCTATAAACCTTATCCATGGAAATAGCGCTGGATAAAACGCCGGAACCGGTATAAGGAATGCCTAGCATTTCCAAGACACTTTGCATTCTGCCATCTTCACCATACAAACCATGAATGGCATTAAACACAACTTCAATTTTATTTTCCTGTAATTGGTTAGCAAAATTTTTAGGATCTAAATCAATGGCAACGGCATTGTAGCCCTTGCTTTTTAAAGCCTCCAAAATAGCATTGCCTGTCATGAAGGAAATATCTCTTTCTTTGGACGGACCACCCATTACTACAGCAATTTTGGTGTTTTTATTCATGCTTGTTCTCTCCTTCTAGTGCTTTTACCAGATATTCACTGATGCGGTACCCATCACCGGCACCTACGGTCATCACTAAATCTCCTGGCTTCACATTTTCTACTAAGTATTTTTCTATTTGCTCAAAGGTGGGCAGATAGGTTACTTTTTGTCCTGTAGCTTCTTCAATGGTTTTTTTCAGCAGTGGCGTATTAACACCGGGAATAGGATCTTCACTGGCCGGATAAATATCAGCCAGAATTAATTCATCCGCATCCTTAAAGCAAGTAGCAAATTGCTTTAAAAGTAACTTGGTTCTGGAATAACGGTGAGGCTGGAACACGCAGATTAAGCGTTTAGGTTTAGTCTGCTTGCCTGCTGCCAGAGTAACCTGGATTTCTGTAGGATGGTGAGCATAATCATCAACTACCCAGATACCATTAACTTTGCCCTTAGTTTCAAATCTGCGCTTGGCTCCGGTAAATTTTTCCAAAGAAGCCAACACCTTATTAATAGGTATTTCCATTAATTGAGAAGTAGCAATGGCACCTAAGGCATTCAACACATTGTGCTTACCAGGCACTACCAGATGAGCGGTCCCAAGCTTCTCCCCTTTGTGATACACATCAAAGTGAGTACCATCCTGACCAAACGCAATGTTCTTGGCTGTATAATCAGCATCAGGATCATTCAAAGCATAAGAAATAAAGGATTTAGTCGTCTTCTCAGCCAAAGCCTTAATCTTAGCATTATCGAAACACAGGATGGCCTTGCCTTCGTTCTTAATATTTTCTACAAACTGAGCAAAGGCTTCCTGAATTTTTTCTTCGCTGCCATAATGGTCTAAATGATCGTTTTCAATATTGGTAATAACTGCATAGAAGGGATGAAACTTGAGGAAAGAACCATCACTTTCGTCTGCTTCTGCTACTACGATATCGCTTTTACCATTTAAGGCATTACCACCCAGGCTGGGAACGATGCCTCCTACCACTACAGTAGGATCAACGTCAGCCTCATGAGTAATGCAGGCCAGCATGGAACTGGTAGTAGTTTTACCATGCGCTCCTGCTACAGCCACGCCTTTATGTTTATTCATGAGGAAAGCTAATACATCGCTGCGGTGCAGCACAGGAATCTGTCTGGCTTTAGCTTCTACCAGTTCGATGTTATCCTGATGGATGGCAGAGGAAACAACTACTGCTTCTGCGCCTTCAACCTGACAAGCCGCATGTCCAATGAACATTATGGCGCCTTCCTTAGCCAGCTTAGTTACCATAAAACTTGACTTGGCATCAGAGCCGCTTACCATGTACCCTCTCTTAATCAGCACATAGGCTAAGGCACTCATGCCAACGCCACCTACGCCTATAAAATGTATCCTCTTAATCTTGTCTAAATCTACCAATTAAACTTCCCCCTATTTTGTCTTAACTAAGCTTAAAGCAGTTTGGGCAATTTCCATTCCTGCATCAGGCCTACCCAGTCTCTTAGCTGCCACTTTCATGGCTTCTAAGGTAGCCGGCTGTGTTAAAAGTTTTTCAATCTTTTCTCTAAGCACTAGTCCTGTCAATTCCTTGTCCAAAATAACCTGAGCAGCACCTTCTGCCTCAATGGCTCTGGCATTATATTCCTGATGATTAGCCGTAGCATAAGGATAAGGAATCAAAATGGAAGGTATGCCCTTTACCATTAATTCTGCCAGACCTATGGCACCTGCTCTGGCGATAGCCACATCTGCCACAGAAAGAGCTAAGGGCATGTCATGAATATAAGGCAACACCTTAATGTTATCAGCTTGTAGAGCCTGGGGCGCAAGCTTAGCCTTATATTTCTCATAATCAAGTTCACCGGTAGCATGGAGGATTTGCACATCTTGGCGTCCTGCCATGGCGTTTTCCAGCTCCAGCATAGCGTTGTTAATACTGCGGGCGCCTCTGGAACCACCGAAAACCAGTACCGTTTTCTTATTTGGGTCTAAAGAGAATTTGGCCAGGCCGGCTTCTCTTTCATCTTGTAAAATTTCCTGACGAACAGGATTACCGGTAAAAATTTTTTTGGCTTTACCGCTAAAATATTTGGCACCTTCGTTATAGCCTAAGCAAATGGTATCTACAAAGTGAGCAAGTATTTTATTGGTAACACCGGGCATGGCATTTTGTTCCTGCACACAGGTAGGTATGCCCATCTGGGCTGCCCAGAAAAGCACAGGACCACATACGTAGCCACCGGTACCAATAACCAAATCAGGCTTGATTTCTTTCAATAAACTTCTGGCATCCTTTAAGCCCACTAGCAGCTTCATGCCTGACACCATGGTGCCAATGCTGAGGTGTCTTTCAAAGCCTGCTACTGTGATAAATTTCAGGGGATAACCATAGCGTGGCACAATGTTTTTCTCCAGACCATGCTCTGTTCCCACGAAAATTATTTCTGCAGTAGAATCTATGTTTTTTATTTGATTGGCAATGGCTAGGGCAGGATAAATATGTCCGCCGGTACCACCACCGGAAACAACTATTTTCATAATTTATTTACCATCTCTTTGAACACTTTGCCTCTGTGAGGGAAATTATCAAACATATCATAGGAAGAACAAGCCGGGGATAGCAATACTACCTGAGGCGCTTTGGCTAACTCATGAGCCTTATCTACCGCAGCCTGGAAAGAATCCACCAAATAGATATTCTTAACGCCGGCTTTAATGGCAGCCTCATTAAAACGTTCCTTGGCTTCTCCCAGCAAAATCAAAGCATCTGTTTTGGTCTTGATCAAATTCATCATTTCAGTCAGGTCAGTCATCTTATCGTGACCGCCGGCCAAAAGTATAATATGTCCATCCTTAAAAGCTTCCAGAGCTTTAATGGTGGAATCAGTATTAGTAGCTTTAGAATCGTTGTAATAAGGCACTCCATTAATAGTTTTCACATATTCAATACGGTGCTCAACGCCCTTGAAACTTTTTAAGATCTTGGTCATGTTCTCTACCGTTACGCCGGCATAGTAGGCACAAGCAATAGCCCCCAAGGCATTCTGCTCATTGTGGGCACCGAATATTTTCATATCGTTGACTGCACATACCACTTGCTTTTTGCCAGATAGGTTAATGGTAAAATTACCATTTTCTATATACACGCCAGAAGGCAAGATGGTTTTACAGCTAATGAAACAAACCTTGGCTTTTGCACCGGTAGCAAAGCCCTTCACAATAGGATCATCGGCATTAAGAATCAGCACGTCGTCCTTGGTCTGATACTTAAATATATTAGCCTTGGCAGCAATATAATTAGCCATGTTGCCGTGGCGTTCTATATGATCAGGAGTAATATTAAGAATAAGTGCAATATTAACCCTTAGACTCTTGATACCTTCTAATTGAAAACTGGATAGCTCTGCCGCAATGTAAGAATCGGCATCCAGATTCTCTGTTTCTTTGGAAAGAGCAAAACCAATATTGCCACCTACAGCAGTTTTCACCGGCAAGGTAGCTAACATCTCACCTAATAAGGTAGTAGTAGTGGTTTTACCATTGGTACCGGTAACTCCCACCCATTTGCCTTTGTATAAACGGCTAGCCTGCTCTACCTCTCCTATTACTTCCACACCCAATGCTTTAGCCTTTTGAGCTGTAGCTGTGGTAAAGGGAATACCTGGAGAAATAATGACATACAAGGATTCTTTTAAATAGGGCGTAGGTTCTTTCTTCATAACAACCTCTCCGCCACTTTTCTTAATAATGTTGGCAACCAGAGGGTCAACCTCTCTCAACTCATCATTGTAGAGAATGATTTTTTTGCCATGTCTGGCCAGAACTTCAGCAACGCCTTGGCCACTAATGCCGGCGCCATAGACAAATATATATTTTTTCTCAGTCATGGCTTATCCATCTCCTCTTATTTCAATGCAAACAACAACATGCCTAGTAAGGCACAAATACAACTAACCAAGGTAAAGCGCTTAACTACGTTGACTTCACTTAAGCCACCTAATTCATAATGGTGATGCAAGGGAGCCATTCTAAAAATACGCTTACCGCCGGTATGCTTAAAATAAGCAACCTGAATAATAACTGATAAAGCCTCTGCTACATAAATTCCACCGATGATGACCAGCAGCAGTTCTGTGTGAGTTAAGAGTGCTAAGGCTGCCACCCCGCCGCCAAGTGCCAGAGAACCGGTGTCCCCCATGAAAACCTTGGCAGGATAGTGATTAAAAATTAAAAAGCCTAAAACAGCTCCGACAATAATCAAGGCAAAAATACCAACTAATTCCTGACCATTACGATAGCCTATAAAAGCATAAGCTATGGCTACCGGCACTGTAACGCCTGAAACAAGACCATCCAAGCCATCTGTTAAGTTAACTGCATTGGTAGTTCCAACCAACAGGAAAATTACGAACAAATAATACCAAATTCCCAGATCAACAGTACTGTTAAGTCCGGGAATCCATATTTGGGACGTGTTGCTGCCTACATCCCCGGGATGTATAAGGTACACAACAGCCACCAAGATTTGCAATATGAGTTTTTGCTTAGAAGTTAAGCCTAGATTTCTATGAAAAACAATCTTAATGCCATCATCCAAAAAGCCAATAAGACCATAACCAACTAACAACCAGAGAGCTACGCCTAATCTGGGTGTGATGGTACACCACAAGAAGGTAGAGACTACAATAGCCATGATGATCATCACACCACCCATGGTAGGAGTACCGTTCTTCTTTTGATGTTCAGCAGGTCCACAGTCACGCACACTTTGGCCAAAATGCCAGGTGCGCAAAGCCTTAATGATGAAAGGCCCACAGGCGGCAGTAATAGCCACGGCGGTGAGTAGAGCTTCTAAGCCTGTTAGATACATTATTTCCCTTCTCCTTTAAAAACCAAGTCAATAACTTTATCTACGGCCATGGAATGGGAACCTTTAAACAGAATAACATCATCAGGCTGCATAATTTGCTTAAGCAGCCCAGCAGCTGCTTCCTTGTTTTCTACCTGGTGAACCTTAACGCCCAGCTTACCTGCTGCTTCGCTAATAGCCTTAGCTTCAGTGCCATAAGTAATAAGCTCCTTGATACCGGCCTGAGCCACATAGCCACCTACTCTGGCATGAGCATCATGAGAGGTTTTGCCTAATTCCAGCATATCGGCCAGAACAGCAATACCTCTACCCTTGCCTTGGGCTGCCACTACTTTTTCCAAAGTGTTGCAGGCCGTCTGCATGGAAGCAGGGCTGGCATTGTAGGCATCGTTAATAGCGGTAATGTTACCAAAGTGCAATATTTCCTGACGTTTTTCTGTCATCACGGCTTGGTGAAGACTTGCGGCAATCGCCTCATCTTCTACCCCGTAAATTTCAGCAACAGCTATAGCTGCCAGAGCATTCATAACATTATGTCGGCCAATAAGGGGCATATCCACATATTGTGTTTTACCACTCACCTTACTTGTGTAAGTAAAAGTGGTGCCAACTCCAGTTACTTCAACCTTGGAAGCCTTAACTGCACTGTCTGATATTATACCATAGGTAGTGGTATTTGCGCCAGTGTGCATTTTTTGGATATAAGGATCGTCGCCATTTAAAATAGCGTCGTTTTTTGCTGTTAAATTCTCCAAAATCTCGCTTTTGGCCTTGGCAATGTTCTCCATGCTGCCCAAAAGCTCCATGTGGGTCTCGCCCACATTGGTTATAACTACTGTATCAGGCTCGGCCAGAGCCTTCAAAGCCCTGATTTGTCCAAAGCCCCGCATACCCATCTCCACAACTGCGATCTGGGTATCCGGTGCTATGGTTAAGAGGGTTTTGGGTAAACCAATTTCGTTATTGAAGTTAGCCTCTGTCTTAATAACCTTATATTTAGAGGCTAAGGCTGTAGCTATTAAGTCTTTAGTGGAAGTCTTACCATTAGAGCCTGTAATAGCTACAACCTTAACAAGGGGTGAACTTTTCCTATAGGCATGAGCAATAGCCTGATAGGCCTTTAAGGTATCTGCCACTTGAATAGTCTTATCCTGGGGCAACCCTGCCGTTTTTTTTACTAAAACACCTGCTGCGCCAAGCTGGAGAGCTTTGGCGCAGTAGAAATGACCATCAAATTTTTCACCTTTTAAAGCCACAAAAAGCTGCCCAGGCTGTACAGCCCGAGAGTCAGTGGTAATACCTGTAAATTCTAAACTAGCAGGTAATTGGGTTTTGCCTTGTGTTGCTTCTGTAACCAGTTTTACTGTAAACATATCATTTCTTCTCCTGTTTAAAGAAGTCTTGTACTACTTCATGATCATCAAAATGAATAGTTTTCTCTTTAAGAATCTGATAATTCTCATGGCCCTTGCCGGCAATCATGATGACATCAGTAGGTTCGGCATGAGCTAAAGCGTAGTAAATTGCTTCCCGGCGATCGGTAATCTTGTGAATTTCTTTTGTAGCGGGAGCTCCGGCCAAGCCCTTTTCAATATCTGCAATAATCAGTTCCGGATTCTCACTGCGAGGATTATCAGAGGTTACTACCAGCTTATCAGCCAGCTCCAAAGCAATTCGTCCCATAATGGGGCGCTTTTTATTGTCTCTATCGCCACCGCAGCCAAACACTACCCAGAGCTTACCTTTAGTAATCTGTCTAGCCGTACGAAGTACATTGTCCAAGCCATCAGGAGTATGGGCATAGTCCACAATAACAGTAAACTTCTGCCCGGCATTGACCAATTGGAATCTTCCTGTTACGCCTTGGAAACCATCCAAAACGCCGCTGATTTTTTCGGCAGGAATCTGCTCTGCTAAACAAATAGCCACAGCCGTCATAACATTATAAACATTAAACTCCCCGGTAATATGAAGCAAGAGATTCATTTCGCCTGCCGGTGTATGGAGCTGAAGCTCCATATGAGTAGCTTCTACTTTAAAACTAATAGGATAAATATCATTGTTAGTGTTCTTGCCATATTTTAAGATATTGGTTTTAGTTCTCGCCAAGATGCAGGAAGAACTGTGGTCATCCATATTAAAAATAGCAGTCTTGTTCGGCTTCTTGCCTTCATGGAGATGAGTAAACAAGAGAGCCTTGGCTTCCCGATAGTTCTCAAAGGTCTTATGGAAATCCAAATGATCTTGGGTAATATTGGTTAAAGCAGCCACATCAAACTCAATTCCTGCCACTCTGTTTAAGGCTAAGGCATGGGAAGATACTTCCATGACAACATAATCGCATTTAGCCTGAAGCATCCTGTAAAGGACCTTCTGCAAATCAACTACGTTAGGAGTGGTATTGTGAGAGGTTTCTACTTCATCCTCAATAATGGTATTAATAGTACCTATCATACCTACCCGATAGCCTGCTTGTCTTAAAATAATTCTTACTATATTAGTAGTAGTGGTTTTACCGTTAGTACCGGTAACTCCAATGATACGCATTTTCTGTCCGGGATAGTCATAGAACCAGGGAGCGATGGCGGTCATGGCAGCATTACTGTCTGCTACTTGAATAATGGTAAGGCCTGCCTTTGGCTCTACTGCATCTTCAACCAAAACTGCGGTAGCTCCTAAAGAAACAGCCTTATCAATATACTTGTGACCATCGGTATGGACACCTTTAAGACAAATAAACATACTGCCGTTCTTCACTGTACGTGAATCAATGGTTAAGTCGGTAATGGTTTTGTCCGTAGTACCACTAAGTACCTTTGCCTCAGGCAATAGCTTTAATAAGTCTTTCAGTTGTTTCTCCATAAAAATCTCCCTCCGCTTAAAAGAAAAGCAGCCCAAAGGCTGCTCTCTTGCTTTATTAACTCAGCACACTGGGCAGCACTTTATTTCTTGGCAACTTGCAAGCTAGCATTTTTATCACTGCTATTATCTGCATGCATATAAATATTGCTTCGTGCTGTACTTAGGCCTAATTTAGAACTTGCTAATGAGGTAATACGCTCAGGACTCTTCAGCTTATCAACATCTATTTTTAAGGTCTGGTTTTCGCCGACCAAAGTTGCTTCCTGTTTTTTCAGTTGAACTAGCGCATTAGTTCTAGCCACGTAGCTCTCGCTTAATACTACGTTGCCAAAATAGCACATAATACCAACTACCAACAAGAAAATTGCCTGATGCCTGAAAGCCCTATAGTTCTTGACTTTTCTTTGGCGGGGCTCGAATTTTTTAGGTTGGTATTCTTTATAATCATAATAACGACTATAGGTATAATCGTAATCGTATTTTCTAGCTAATGATGACATTGAAGATTCTCCTCAATTAGATTTTTATAGCTCCACGGAGTCTAGCACTGCGGGCTCTTGGGTTATCTTCAAGCTCCTGGGGAGTAGGAACAAACTCCTTCAGTTTTTTAATGACAGGTTTTTTACCGCATACACACACCGGTAATTCAGGTGGACAGGTACAGCCTTTGGCCAATCGCTTCAAGGTGTTTTTCACTATTCTGTCCTCAAGAGAGTGAAAAGTTATGACCCCTATCCGTCCACCCGGTGCCAAGCTATCTACAGCATCTTCCACGACATTACCTAAAATACCTAGTTCATTATTGACTTCGATGCGGATAGCCTGAAACGTACGCTTCGCTGGGTGAGGACCATCCAGCCTTGCGCCTTTTGGTATTGCTTTTTTTATTACAGCTACCAATTCTGCAGTAGTCGTAAGCGGTTTTATTTGACGCTCTGCCACAATAAACTGAGCAATGCGCCGACTCCAGCGTTCTTCGCCAAAGCTATGAATGATATTATCCAGCTCGTCTTCCTTGTAGTGGTTCACCACGTACTGGGCAGTAAGCTGTTTGCGGTTGTCCATGCGCATGTCCAGAGGACCGTCATGCATATAGGAAAAACCACGTTCTGGGGTATCTAGCTGATAAGAAGATACTCCTAAATCAAAAAATATACCTGTAATTTTATCTATGTTTAAAGAAGCAAGTACTTCCTTAAAATCTTTAAAATTGGCACGTACGATGTGGAGCTGACAATTAAGTCCCTTGAGCTTCTCAGTAGAAGCTGCAATGGCATCTGCATCCTGATCAATGCCGATCAAGGTCCCCCTGGCAGAAAGCTGCTGCGCAAAATGCCAGGAATGCCCTGCTCCGCCCATTGTGCAATCTACATAGATGCCATCTGGATCAGTTATAAGCCACTCAACACTTTCCTTGAGTAAAACACTTTTATGGACAAATTCCATATTCTCACCTATTCAAAATCTAATTCTTCTACCATAGCCACTACATCTTTTTCCACTTTGCTATTATAGGCAGCGTAACGTTTAGCATCCCAAATTTCTGCTTTACCGCCCACACCTACAATTAAGGCCACAGTTTGCAATTTTGCATAGGTGCGTAAATTTATCGGCAAAAGAATACGTCCTTGTTTATCCGGTTCTGCCTCAACAGCACCACCAAAGATAAAACGAGAAACATCTCTTTCTTTTTGCTTAGGCATCATTTTAGTGGCGAAACTATTTTTTAATTTTTCCCATTCATCTAAAGGGAAGACATCTAAGCAACCGTCTACACCTTTGGTAACAATAAAATGCTTACCTAAAGATTCACGTAATTTAGCAGGCATAAATAGGCGCCCCTTGGCGTCAATGCTATGTTCAAACTCACCCATCAACATTTTTATGCCCACCTCAATTCACACCACTTTTCACCACTTTTCACCATTATAATGCCTTTTTTTATAAAAATCAATGCTTTTAAGCCCTTTTTTTCACTTTTTTTAAAGATAGAAAAATGGCATAAAAAAAGGACTTAAATGCCTTAGGCATTTAAGTCCTTCTCTTACTTTGTCAGCGAGAATTATTCACCGATTTTCTTATTGATATCAGCTATTAAAGCATCTACATCCAAGCCATGAGCGCTAGCGCCTTGACCAATGGTTTCGAAATTTGCTGCCATACAGCCTACGCAGCCTAGACCATATTGTTGGAAAACTTCTATGATTTCCGGATGAGCTTGCACAGCTTCGATAATGCCGCTATCTCTAGTAATTTTTGCCATTTTGGTAATCCTCCTTATTGAGAAACTGGAATTATTATAACATATAAATCTAAAAAAACAAGGTAAGCCACTAAAAACAAGAGCTCGCAGTTTATTGCCTCGGGTGCCTGTCACCATGCGGCCGGCTTTAAGGAGCACAACTTATTTCTTGGCCGGTCCTCGGTGAGGTCACCCTCTGGCAATAAACCTGCTCTCTTTTTATTTTCCTGTTCTGCCGCGTTGAGTCATGGGAACATGCTGAGCACAAAGTGGGCATTCTTCCGGTTTATAGGTTTCTACATTAAGGTGCAGCAAAGCTTCTGTGCGTACGCCAAAGTTAACCTTGCCACCGCTACGATCTACCAGAAGACCAACACCAACTACTTCACCCTTTAAGTCTTTGATGGCATTAATGACTTCCTCTACACTGCCACCGGTGGTAACAATATCTTCTACTACCAAAATTCTGGTACCAGGTGCAAAGCTAAAGCCTCTCTTAAAAGTCATCTTGCCGTCTACTCTTTCGGTAAACATGGACATAGTGCCCAAGTTCTTAGCTACTTCATAAGAAAGCAAAATGCCGCCGGTCATAGGTCCTACTACCAATTGAACATTATCATTAATGAAACGAGCTGCAATTTCCTTGCAAAGTTTTTCTGTATAAACAGGATTTCTCAGCACGTTAAATTTTTCTACATACATAGGGCTGTGTAAGCCACTGGTCAAAAGAAAATGTCCGTGTAACACTGCATCAGTTTTTTCTAACAAGGTTTGTACTTCATTCTCATCCATTATTTAGCACCTCTTATTTCTGCTAAAATATTTTCTACTGCCACTTTTTTATTTTCTGCTTTTGTAATAGGTCTGCCTATTACTAAATGTGAAGCTCCATTCTTTAAGGCTCCGGATGGAGTAGCGATTCTGCTTTGGTCATTAGTAGCAGAACCCTGTGGTCTTACACCCGGTGTTACAATCAAGAACTCCGGTCCGCAGGCTTGACGAATGGCAGCTGCTTCCTGAGGAGAAGCAACCACGCCATCCATGCCTGAAGCTTTAGCTAACTTAGCTAATTCCACAACTTCCTGAGCAATGGGTTTAGCATAATTTAATTGTGCCCATTGTTCGTCATCCATACTTGTCAAAACAGTTACCGCAATAAGCTTAGGACACTCTATATTAAGACGTTGAGCCTCGGCATGCACAGAAGCTACCGCTTCACGCATCATCTTAGCACCGCCTACGGCATGCACATTCATGATGTTGGCACCAAGACCAGTCAGCACTGCCAAGCTTTTGGCTACAGTGTTGGGAATGTCTTGCAGTTTTAAATCCAAGAAAACTTTTTTACCGTTAGCCTTTAAGAATTTCAGCATCTCAGGTCCTGCGGCATAAAATAATTCCATACCTACTTTGTAATAGCTGACGGCGTCACCCAGCTCTGTAACTACTGCTTGGGCAGCCTCCGCTGTAGGAAAATCCAGTGCAACTATGATTCTGTCATCTGCTTGCATACCGTCACCATCCTTATTTAACGCGGTAATGCTTTACCGCGAATATCGTTAATGCTCTCGATGCCATGTTTGTCTAAATAGGCTAAAAGATCTTTACTGATTGTTTCTGCCAAAGCAGGATTTCTAAAATTTCCGGTACCAATGGCTACAGCAGTAGCGCCAGCTAAGAAAAATTCTAAAGCATCTTCTGCGCACATGATACCTCCCATGCCAATGATAGGAAGCTTGATTGCTTGTGCAACCTGATACACCATCCGCACTGCCACAGGATGAATGGCAGGACCGGACAAGCCTCCCATGATGTTGCCCAATACAGGAGCTTGCTTTTCCACGTCTATCTTCATACCTAAAAGAGTATTAATTAAAGATACTGCATCAGAACCTGCTACTTCCACCGCCTTGGCTATCTCTACAATATCCGTAACATTAGGTGATAGCTTGGTAATAATGACTTTCTTACTTTTAGCTTTGACAGCCTGCACCACTTCTGCTGCAGCATCCGGGCAGGTACCAAAGGCCAAACCTCCCTGTGCTACATTGGGGCAGGAAATATTTATTTCTAAAGCGTCTACGCCATCTACATTTAATAATTCGGCCAGCTGGCCATATTCTTCCGGAGAATCTCCGTCCATGTTCACAATCACAGGAACATTATACTGACGAAGCTTAGGTAAGGTTGTACTGAGAAAATATTCCACACCGGGATTTTCTAGGCCTACGCAGTTCAAAATGCCTGCCGGTGTTTCCACTACTCTCTGTCCCTTATTGCCACTGCGTGGTTTTAAGGTAGTGCCTTTTACCGTAATTGCGCCCAATTTTTCTAAATCCAGAAAATCCGTAAACTCCAGGCCAAAGCCAAAGGTGCCTGATGCGGTAGTAATAGGCGTTCTCATATGGAGCTTGCCAATATCTACAGCCAATCTGCCCTCATACAAAGTGTCTACCATTCTACCACCTCCCCGGACTCAAACACAGGTCCATCGGTGCATACCTTTAAGCGTTTGCCAATACCTTGGCAAGAGCAAGATAAGCAAGCTCCTAAACCACAACCCATATATTTCTCTAGAGATACTTGGCAAGGCAGCTTAGTTTTGTTTACTTCTGCTACCACTGCTTTCATCATGGGAATTGGTCCGCACACATAAATGCTGTCATACCCCTCTGCCAATAGCTTAGGCAAAAGAGCCAGCACAGTACCATGCGTTCCCAAGGTACCATCATCAGTAGTTAAGTATTGCGTTTGGCCCACAAATAAACTCTGCCAGAAAAGTTCAGCCTGGGTTTTGCCACCCATTAAAACAGCCACGGGACTAGCAAAGCTTTTTGCTAAAAAATGCAGTGGTGCCAAGCCCATGCCGCCACCTACCAAAAGTGGCTTCTTGCCGTTTAGGTTAAAGCCATGTCCTAAGGGGCCCATAACACTAACAGTAGCGTGAGGCAAAAGCTGTACAAGCAAATGAGTAGCAGGTCCCAGCACTCTGTAAATAAGGGTAATGGTCCCCGTTTCCTTATTAGCATCAGCAATGCCGAAAGGGCGGCGTAGTAAAGGCGCCGCCTGTTCGGTTACTGCTACGGTAACGAATTGTCCCGGTTGGGCAACAGCTGCAATAGCAGGAGCTAACAGCTCCACTTTATGTACTTCAGGTGCTAGTTGTTCCTGGCTCAATATTTCTGCCGTAACAATTACTTTCTTCATGTTTTACTCCCAGTCTAAGTCTTGTAAAGCTACGATGCTGACTATTCTGCGTCCCTTCATAGCTGTCATAACATGTTGCAATGCGTTAGCGGTATCCATGGAGGTAAGGCAGGGAATAGCATGCTCAACAGTGGAACGACGAATCTTAAAACCATCTCTGGCTACATCGCCGCCATGAGTCAAGGTATTGATAACCATACCAATGTTGCCTTCCTTGATATCATCTAACAAATCGTGCTCGCCATCTGTTACCTTCTTAGCTTCTGTTACCTTAACATTCTTGGATCTTAAGAAAGCAGCTGTACCGCTGGTAGCTTTGATTTCATAGCCCAGCTCAGACAAGCCTTGGGCAATGGAAGCTGCTTCCGGTTTATCCATATCTGCTATGGTAAAGAGAATGGTACCCTCTTCAGGAATATTAGTGCCTGCTGCCACAAAGGCTTTGTACAAAGCTCTGGGGAACTGATAATCTATGGCCATGACTTCGCCGGTAGATTTCATTTCAGGCCCTAAGGAAATATCTACATCTGTCATCTTATTAAAGGAGAAGACAGGTGCTTTAACTGCATAATAATCCGGGAAGTGTCTCAAGCCTGGTCTTAGACCCTGGTCCACAATGGACACGCCCATAGCACACTTGGTTGCTACATCTACCATGGACACGCCGGTAACCTTACTAATGAAGGGTACTGTTCTGGAGGATCTGGGATTAACTTCGATAACATACAGCTTCTCATCACGAACGATATACTGAATGTTAATCATACCATGTACTTCCAAGCCTAGTGCTAATTTATTAGTGAAGTCCACAATGGTTTTAATGATATGAGGACTTAAGGAACGTGGCGGATAGACGGCAATACTATCACCGGAGTGTACGCCGGCTCTTTCAATGTGCTCCATGATGCCAGGGATTAGCACATCCTTGCCATCACAGATAGCATCTACTTCTACTTCTGTACCCATCAGGTAATGGTCTACCAGCACAGGATGCTCCTGAGAAGCTTTTACGGCATTAGCCATGTAGTATTTTAATTCTTCATCGTTATATACGATTTCCATGGCTCTACCACCCAATACATAGGAAGGTCTAACCATACAAGGATAACCTACATCGTTGGCAGCTTTTATGGCGCCGGCAATATCAAAGACAGTATGGCCTTTGGGACGAGGAATGTTGGTCTCCGTTAAGAGCTCATCAAATCTTTCTCTATCCTCAGCTCTATCAATGCTGTCTACAGAAGAGCCTAGAATCTTGACGCCACAAGCAGCCAAGGGACCTGCCAAATTGATGGCAGTCTGACCACCGAATTGAACGATAACGCCTTCCGGTTTTTCTCTGTCGATAACATTCAAAACATCCTCTATGGTAAGAGGCTCGAAATACAACCTGTCAGCGGTATCAAAGTCAGTACTTACTGTTTCCGGGTTATTATTAATGATGATAGTTTCATAACCCAGTTCTTTCAATGCCCACACAGAATGCACTGAGCAATAATCGAACTCTACGCCCTGCCCGATACGAATAGGACCGGAACCTAGTACAATCGCTTTCTTCTTTGTAGACTCTCCTACTTCGTCTTCTGTGCCATAAGTGGAATAGTAGTAAGGAGTAGCTGCATCAAATTCTGCAGCACAAGTATCAACCATCTTGTAGGTCGGGATAATACCCCAAGCCTTACGCATCTCTCTTACTTCTAAACCCTTCTTACCAATATATTCACCAATGGTAACATCGGCAAAACCCATCTTCTTAGCTTTCAGCATCAACTCTTTGGTCATAGGGCCTTTTTTAATTAACTGCTCCATGTCCACAATGTTGTGAATCTTTCTTAAGAAGAACCGATCAATCTTAGTAATTTCATGTACTGCTTCTATTGCCATACCACGACGGAAGGCTTCGGCAATAACGAAAAACCGCTCATCGTTTTGTTTCTTAACTCTTTCAAATACTTCGCTGTCGCTAAGCTTTCTTAAATCTTTTAAATCCAAGTGAATTAAGCCAATTTCCAAAGAACGCACAGCCTTTAAAAGAGAGGCTTCAATGTTTCTTTCAATAGCCATTACTTCACCGGTAGCCTTCATCTGGGTGCCCAAGGTATGATCGGCATTAACGAATTTATCAAAAGGCCAACGAGGAATCTTCATTACCACATAGTCCAAGGTAGGCTCAAAGCAAGCAGAGGTTTTCTTGGTTACGGCGTTTTCTATTTCATCCAGGGTGTAACCTGCTGCAATCTTACTTGCTACCTTGGCAATAGGATATCCTGTTGCTTTGGAAGCTAAGGCAGAAGAACGGCTAACACGAGGATTTACTTCGATAACGATATATTCTTCGCTATCAGGATTCAAGGCATACTGCACGTTGCAGCCACCTTCTACACCTAATTCACGAACGATATCGATAGCTGCTGTTCTCAGCATCTGTACTTCCCTATCAGTTAAGGTTTGGCAAGGTGCTACAACTATACTATCACCGGTATGAATACCAACCGGATCCAGGTTCTCCATGTTGCAGACAGTAACGCAGTTGTTGGCGCTATCTCTTAATACTTCAAATTCAATTTCCTTCCAGCCTGCTACAGAACGCTCAATCAAAGCTTGGCCAATTAAGCTGTAGGTCAAACCTAAGTTAGTAATATCATCCAGCTCTTCATCATTGTGAGCAATACCGCCACCGGTACCACCCAAGGTATAAGCAGGACGAACAATTAAAGGATAACCAACCTTCTTGGCAAATTCCTTAGCGGCAGATACTGTTTCTACAATGGTGCTTTCCGGAATAGGCTGATGGAGTTTCTGCATGGTTTCCTTAAACAGCTCTCTATCTTCAGCCTTTTTAATACTGGGTATCTGAGTACCCAATAAATCTACATGATATCTCTTTAAGATACCTCTCTCATCCAGCTCCATAGCCAGATTAAGTCCTACCTGACCACCCAAGGTAGCCAAAAGTGAATCCGGTTTTTCTTTTTGAATAACGGCTTCCATGAATTCCACATTCAATGGTTCCAGATAAACTCTATCTGCAATGTGTACATCCGTCATGATGGTAGCAGGGTTACTGTTTACCAGTACAACCTCAATACCTTCTTCTTTTAAAGCACGGCATGCCTGAGTTCCTGCATAGTCAAACTCTGCAGCTTGACCAATGATGATAGGACCGGAGCCGATTACTATTACTTTCTTTACACCAGCTTTTTTCGGCATCTTATTTTCCCTCCATCATTTTTATGAAACGCTTAAACAAGTAGGTATGTCCACTAGGTCCTGGTGAAGCTTCCGGGTGATACTGCACCGTAAAGGTGGGGTGCTTAAGATAACGGACACCTTCGATGGTACCATCATTTAAAGCTCTATTAGTTACTTCAATGGGCAAATCTTTAATGGACTCTTCATCTATGGCAAAGCCATGGTTCTGAGAGGTAATGGTAATGAGATTTTCTACATAATCTCTTACCGGTTGGTTAATACCTCTGTGGCCAAAGAGCATCTTAAAGGTCTTGGCACCGTTAGCAATACCCATGACTTGATGACCCATGCAAATACCAAAAATCGGGCACTTGCCAATCATTTTCTTAATGTTCTCTATTTCAATTTGCAAATCCATGGGATCTCCCGGTCCATTGGAAAGGAAGATGCCATCTGGTTTAACAGCCAGTACTTTTTCAGCTGGGGTTTCCGCAGGGAACACGGTTAACTTGCAATCTTCTTTAACTAAAGCTCTCAAAATATTTCTCTTAATGCCGTAATCCATTACAGCCACATGGTACTTACCATTACTGCCCATGGTATAAACCTCAGGTGTGGTAACCTTAGCTACCTGATCATGTACCTCAGGTGTTGCCAAGAGTTTTTGCACTTCGTCGTCAGGCATATCAGCAGGTACTACTACACCCTGCAAGGTACCATAGTTTCTAATCTTTCTGGTAATGGCACGAGTATCTACGCCTACCAAAATAGGCACTCCTAAGCGTTCCATGAAATGTGGCAGGCTTTCTTCGTTGCGCCAGTTGCTGGGCTCGTCGCACAGCTCGCTAACAATCAGGCCTTGATACCAGCACTTGTCAGATTGGTCGAATATCTTACTGCAGCCATAGTTACCAATTAAGGGATAAGTAAATACTACGATTTGATCACAGAAAGAAGGATCTGTTAAGGTTTCCTGGTAACCGCTCATACCGGTAGTGAAAACAACCTCACCTACAGCATTTCTGTTACCGTATAATTCTCCTTCATAGACACTGCCATCTTTGAGAACTAATTTTCCTTTTACTTTTTGCATAGGACACCGTCTTTCATAACAAATTTGCCATCTACCATGGTAGCTACTGCTTTGCCTTTACAAGCCTTACCATTAAAGGGTGATAGCTTGCCTTTGGTATAGAACTTGCTGCTATCAACTACCCATTCCTTGTCTAAATCCAGAACGGTAACATCAGCATTCTTGCCGACCTTAAGGGTCCCTGCATCCAGATCAAAAAGCTTAGCCGGTGCAGTACTCATCTTGTTTACTAATTCATTAATGGTAAAAAGCTTACTATGATAAAGTTCGGTAAGAATCACACCAACAGAGGTTTCCAAGCCACAGAAACCATTAGGTGCATAACGGAATTCTACATCTTTTTCTTCCGGAGCGTGAGGTGCATGGTCAGTTACAATTGCATCAATGGTACCATCCTTGAGACCCTCGCGCATTGCTTCTACATGTTCCCAACTTCTTAAGGGAGGGGAAACCTTGGTTGCTGTGCTATAAGTACGGCAAGCTTCATCTGTTAAGGTTAAGTGATGGACTGTAACCTCACAGGTAATGTTAATGCCGTCTTTCTTAGCCTTGCGAATAATATCTAGAGCGCCTTTACTTGCCACATGGGCAATGTGAATATGGGTGCCGGTATATTTAGCAATAATGGCATCCCGTGCTACCGCAATATCCTCGGCAATACTGGGAATACCGGGCACACCGATAAGGGCAGAAACAGCTCCTTCGTGCATGAAGCCTTCTTTATTAAATTCTGTAACAATGTCGTGACAGATAAGCGCTTTGTTAAAAGCGCCTACATATCTAGCCGCCAAAAGCATGGTGGAGGCACTATCCACATAGTGTCCATCATCGGAGAAAGCCATTGCGCCGTGCAGGGCCATATCGCCCATTTCTGACAGCTCCTTGCCTTGCTCGCCTTTGGTAATGGCACCGATAACTTCTACATGGACATAGCCCACGTCAGCAGCTCTTTCTTTAACACCATCCACTAGGACTGCACTATCAATAACCGGCTTGGTATTAGGCATGCAGGCTACTCTGGTAATACCGCCGGCTGCTGCTGCCATGGTTCCGGTTCTCATATCTTCTTTAGCTTCTAGACCGGGATCACGTAAATGGGTATGTAAATCTATGAAACCGGGTGCTACCACAAGTCCGGTAGCATCAAAAACATCATCTGCTTTAGCAGTAATTTTCTTCTCTAAAGCAGTAATCTTACCATCTTCTATCAGCAGATCCATTACTGCATCAAGATTTTGACTGGGGTCAACCACTCTACCGTTTTTAATTAGCGTTTTCAATTTGTTTACCCCCCATCAAGGTTAAGAATAAGAGTGCCATTCTTACTGCAACGCCACTCTCTACCTGTTCTCTAATCACTGCCTGGTCACAATAGCCTACATCCCAGGAAATTTCCAGGCCTCGGTTCATAGGACCCGGATGCATGATTAAAGCATCAGGTTTCATTAATTTCAGCTTGTCTTCTCCTATGCCATAAATTCTGGCATATTCACGAGTAGTTGGAAACATGCCTTTCTTCTGTCTTTCCAGTTGAATCCTAAGAATATCTACTACATCAGCACCTTCAATGGCGTCCTCTACTCTCTTATGCACAGTAACGCCCAGAGCTTCTATATCCTGAGGCATTAAGGTCATAGGTCCGGCCACATGGACATCTGCGCCTAGCTTAGTCCAGGCCGCAATATTACTGCGAGCCACTCTGCTAAAGAGAATGTCGCCGATAATAGCCATCTTCAGGCCTTTAAAATTCTTGCCATGTTCTCTGATGGTAAACATGTCCAACAATCCCTGGGTAGGATGAGCATGCGCACCATCACCGGCATTAAGTACTACCGGCTTTAAAATATCAGCTGCATATCTGGCAGCACCTTCTACCGGGTGACGCATTACTACTGCATCACAGTGCATAGCTTCTACGGTCATCAGAGTATCTCTTAGGCACTCCCCTTTAGCTACGCTGGAAGATGCTACGCTGATATTAATAACATCGGCGCCTAAATACTTGCCTGCTAATTCAAAGGAGGTCCTTGTTCTGGTACTGTTTTCATAAAACATGTTGATAATAGCTTTGCCTCGGAGAGATGGCACCTTTTTAATGTCCCTTTTCATGATTTTCTTCATCTCTGCGGCTGTTTGCATGATGAGTTCATACTCATCTACGCTTAAGGATGCCAGGTCCAGGATATCCTTGCCTGACAAATTTGCTGCTGCTTTCGCCATTTGAATGCCTCCTTAATTTAGATATAAAAATAAAGCCTTCTCGTCCCAAGACAAGAAGGCTTCTAAATGCTTCTATAAATAAGATAAAAGTCCCTTTCTTAGTCTCACAGGACTAGATTAAAGGTTTGCAATATTTAACTGGTATTAGTTTAACACGGTGACCTGTAAAAGTCAACGAAAAGCTAGATTTTAGCTCATTTCTCCACTTTTCTCACATCAACCTCAAACATCCTGCTCCAAGGCAGGTAGAATTCTACTTTGCCATACTCGTTAGGGTCAAAATATTTGCCGGCAAAGGCAGTCATGTCTTTACGTACTTCGGCCTCAGCCTGAGCTCTTTGGTCTGGTTTTAAGGAGCCATCCACCCATTGTTTAGGGTAAATCAAGTCAGCTCTGACAGTTTGACGGACATTAGCTTCATAAGCCCATTCGTCCAAATAACGGGTCTTGAGAAGAAAATTCTTGTCAGTTTCATTCAGATATGGTCTTAAGAGGCCCTGACCAATGGCATAGCCCAGGGAATTGCTGCAGGTATTCCAGCCTGCATAGGAGCCTAAGGTCCAAGCTAAGGGAATATTTCTGGCTACAGGTCCAATTCCTGCTCTGGGTGGCATTTTTACTCTAAAAAGCTCAGTTTTGGTAAATAATCCTTTCACTAGCGCATTATCTGAACCATTACCGTAGGCAATATCACCTACGCCCACATTCTTGCCTTTTTGGACATATTGCTCGATTTTGTTTAGGAAACGTTCAGTGGCAGGTTTAATAACGCCATCATTTAAAGGTCCGGCTGCTGACGGTGTAGGTCCTTTTACCGGGGTATTAACTGCCAGTACTAAATCAGCCCTGTCCGGTTTAGTTACCGGGAAGGCGCCTGCTGCTAAAATATGTTCACGAAGAGTATTTTTAACAGTGGTATCTTCATAGCTTGGTATAGTGTTTTCGCCCTGACCTTCTGTATAGAAGGGGTAAACCAGTGGTGTAGTGCCGTGAATCTTATTAACGGCACGATTTAAAAGGATAAGACCTAGCTGATCTGCTCCTACAAAGAAACGGATTTTATAATCCGGCAAATCCTTCATAATTGTATCAATATGACGGGCATCACGATGAGCGTCAGAATGCACTGCGGTATCGTCCTTACCTAGGAGGAAATAATCAAAGGCATTATTTTTGACGCCTGTAAGCAGTTGCTCGGTAACTTTTACGTTCTTATTTCTACGGGTATAAAGATCAGTTTGAATATCAGCAGGAATAGTTTTAATAAGTTCAGCTAATTCCATGCTTTCTTTTTTAGTTATTTGCTTCATTTCCTGCTTATCTTTTAATTCTCCCATGCGGAAAATTTGAGGGCCCCATTGGGCATAATAAGCTGGTTCTACAGGAGCGCTGCTGGCGTGAGGAGAACGCATTACTGTATCATAAGCATAAATACGCAGACAATCGAATTTTTTCTTGAAATTAAGTAGTCTTTGGGTCCTATCTTCCAATACTTTAGGATCTAAATTATGAGTTCTGGATGGTACCAGGCCGCCATAGATCAAGCTATCGGTGGAAATAACTGCATCCGTAGCCAAAAGGGCATTATCTTCCAACCATTGATACAATTTATCCGGATCGCCCACTCTATTATAGGAAGCAATATATTCATCCGGAGGAGTCTCAATATCCCAGCCGGCTGCCTTTAAAGTATCCACTGTATAGCTGAGACACACCGGTCTATTATCAATGGGGATAAATAATATTTTTTCTTTAGCACTAGCCATGGCTGGAATCATAAACACTCCTAAGGCTAACACAGATAAAACCTTTTTCAGTTTCATAAACAACACCCCTTTGTATTCCTTAATGCTCGCAGTTTTTTGCCACGGGCATCTGTCGTCATGTAATGGTGCCCTTTGGCAAATAAACCTGCTCGCTTTTTTATTATAGCATAAAATAATTCCATAAAATTAAAGAGCAACGAGATTTACTCGCTACTCTTAAAGTGAAAATGGCGAGAAAGGTTGCAGCTGCAAGGCGCCGGTGAGGCTTGCGAAGAAGATTGTACAATAAACGTACATCGCCTGAGCAAACGTAACCGGCAACAAAGCAGATGCGCCCTAATCGCCATTTTAGTTATTTTGGATAATTATTAGAAGTATTGTCTTTTAATACTACATCATGTGCTCCGCCTTCAACCAGGCTGGTTGCGGAAACTAAGGTCAGCTTAGCTTTCTTTTGCAATTCAGCAATTGTCAAAGCACCACAGTTGCACATGGTAGAACGAATCTTGCTTAAGGATAAGTTTACATTGTCCTTTAAGCTGCCGGCATAAGGTACATAGGAATCAACGCCTTCTTCAAAGGAAAGCTTCTTAGCGCCGCCCATGTCATATCTTTGCCAGTTACGGGCTCTGGCAGAACCTTCGCCCCAATATTCTTTCATATAAGTTCCATTAACATTAACCTTGTTGGTAGGAGATTCATCAAAGCGGGCAAAATAACGGCCCAGCATCATAAAATCAGCACCCATAGCCAAAGCTAAGGTCATGTGGTAATCGTAAACAATACCACCATCAGAACAGATAGGAACATAAATACCAGTTTCTTTAAAGTATTCATCACGTGCCTTGGCTACATCAATAATAGCAGTAGCCTGACCACGGCCAATACCTTTTTGCTCACGAGTGATGCAAATGGAACCGCCGCCAATACCTACCTTAACGAAGTCAGCTCCTGCTTCAGCCAAGAAGCGAAAACCTTCTCCATCTACTACGTTGCCGGCACCAACTTTAACCTTGTCACCGTATTTTTCTCTAACCCATTGTAGAGTTATTTTTTGCCATTCGGTAAAGCCTTCGGAAGAATCTATGCACAGAACATCTGCACCGGCATCAACCAGAGCAGGAACTCTTTCGGCATAGTCTCTACTATTAATACCTGCGCCAACTACATGGCGTTTTTGCTCATCTAAGAGCTCTAAAGGATATTGTTTGTGAGTGGAATAATCCTTACGGAAAACCATGTATAGCAAGCGTCCTTCTTGGTCCACAATGGGCAAAGTGTTCAGCTTGTTATCCCAAATAATATCGTTGGCTTCTTTCAAAGTCGTTTGATAAGTACCAGCCACCATGTCCTTAATGGGAGTCATGAAGGTTTCTACTTTAGTGTCCATGGGCACTCTGCTTACTCTGTAATCACGGCTGGTCACAATACCTACCAGCTTACCGTTGGTAGTACCATCGGAGGTTACAGCCATCGTGGAATGTCCGGTTCTTTCTTTCAGCTCTAATACATCAGCCAAGGTAGAAGTAGGAGCAATATTGGAATCGCTAACTACAAAGCCTGCTTTATAGCTCTTAACCTTAGCAACCATAGCAGCTTCGCTTTCAATGGATTGAGATCCGAAAATAAAGGAAATGCCACCTTCTTTGGAAAGAGCAATAGCCATATTATCGTCGGAAACAGATTGCATGATAGCGGAAACCATAGGAATGTTTAAGGAAAGGGCCGGTTCTTCACCTTTCTTGAATTTAACTAAAGGTGTTTTTAAGCTTACATTATCCGGAATACATTTGTCAGAAGAATAGCCAGGAACTAATAAATACTCACTAAACGTATGTGCAGGTTCATCATAAATATATGCCATTTTGGTCCTCCCCTATTAAGATATTTTTACTATCTTACCACTACATTGTACCAAATGCAACACTTTTATCTTAATTATTTTCTGCGGAGGGCACGCCAAGCAATATCCGTACGATAATGAGCATTTTCAAAGTGAATACGCTCTACGGCAGCGTAAGCTTTTTCCTTAGCGTTGGCAATAGTATCGCTGACTGCAGTTACCCCTAGCACTCTGCCGCCATTGGTAACCACTTGTCCATTTGCTTCTTTAGTTCCTGCCTGGAAAACTACTACATCCGGCAAATTATTAGCTTCCTGCAAGCCTGTAATGGCCATGTTCTTGGCATAGCTGCCCGGATAACCACCAGAAGCCATTACCACGCACACAGCTGCCTTATTACTCCACTTAACCATTTCAGGTTTTAGTGTTCCTGTAGCACAAGCCAGCATAATCTCTGCTAAATCACCATCTAGCAAAGGCAGTACAGCCTGAGTTTCAGGATCGCCAAAACGAGCATTAAACTCTACAACTTTAATGCTATCACCCTTAATCATCAGTCCGGCATAAAGACAACCGGAATATGGTCTGCCTTCTGTTTCTAAGGCTTTTAAAACAGGGCCGATGATAGTTGCCATGCATTTATCCTTCAGTGCCTCGGTCAGTACCGGTGCAGGCGCATAGGCACCCATGCCTCCGGTATTAAGGCCTTGGTCTCCATCATTAACACGTTTGTGATCTTGAGCAGCAATCATGGGCACTACGGTTTTACCATCGGTAAAGGCTAAGAGAGAAGCTTCTTCGCCGTCCATGAATTCTTCTACAACCACATTAGCACCGGCTGCACCAAATTTGTGGTCAGTCATGATTTCTTCCAGTGCGGTAATAGCCTCTTCTTTAGTCATGGCAACGATGACGCCCTTACCAGCAGCTAAGCCATCCGCCTTCACTACAATAGGTGCGCCCTTTTCTTCTACATAAGCTTTCGCTGTAGCTAAATCATTGCATACCTTAAAGAAGGCTGTAGGAATATTATATTTCTTCATCAGCTCTTTGGAAAAAGCCTTAGAACCTTCTAAAGCAGCAGCCTTGGCATTAGGTCCAAAAATAGCTAGGCCCTGAGCTCTAAATTCATCTGCCACGCCGGCTACCAAAGGAACCTCCGGTCCAACTACGGTTAAATCAATGTGATGTTCTTTAGCCCAGTGAGCCAAGCCTTTATTATCGGTAGTATCCAAGTTAACGCATTCTGCCAATTGGGCAATACCGGGGTTACCGGGAGCACAATAAATCTTCTCTACTTTTTTGCTTTGCGCTAATTTCCAAACGATAGCGTGTTCACGGCCACCGCCACCTAGCACTAAGATTTGCATGATTGTGTTATCTCCATTCTACGCTTTCTCTTCGTTTAAGCGCTTCGTTAAGTAAGCAGCAATAGCTGCATCATATTCTGCAGTATGAGCAAAGGCTTCTTTAGCCAAAGTCTTTCTGGTGCGCAAATCAGCATCACCATGTTCGCTAAGCATAGCAATCAAGGTCTTGTAGCGAGCAGGGTTGGTAATGATGATAACATCCCTGAAATTCTTAGCAGCAGCACGAAGCATAGCCGGGCCACCGATATCAATGTTCTCAATGCATTCTGCTTCAGTAACATTAGGTTTGGCAACAGTCTCTTTGAACGGATAGAGATTAACAACTACCAAATCAATAGGTTTTATTCCATTGTCTTTCATATCCTGCATATGTTTAGGATTGCTGCGGATTGCCAAAATACCACCATGAATTTTAGGATTCAAAGTTTTTACTCTGCCATCCATCATTTCCGGAAAACCAGTAACATCACTAACATAGGTTACAGGAATACCTGCATCTTTAATAGCCTTCATGGTACCGCCGGTAGAAATAATTTCTACGCCGATGGAATGCAAAAATTTTGCCAGCTCTACTACGCCAGTCTTGTCAGATACGCTTACCAATGCTCTTTTAATTGCCATTTTATTCACCTCGTCAATTTATTTTGCAATGAATACTTTTCTGCCTTCTACCCTGAGTTTGCCCAAGACCCACAGCTTTACAACTTCCGGTAAAGCCAAATGTTCCTGAACTAAAATTCTGGCAGCTAAGGTATCGTGAGTATCATCGTCTAAAACAGGAACCGCCTTTTGCATGATAATCGGTCCTGTATCCATACCTTCATCAACAAAATGCACGGTGCAGCCTGCTACCTTAACGCCATAGTCAAGAGCTTGCCCTTGAGCGTCGATACCTTTAAAGGAAGGTAGTAGTGCAGGGTGAATATTAATAATGCTATGTTTCCAATTGTGTACAAAATTACCGGAGAGAATGCGCATAAAACCGGCTAAAACAATCAGCTCTACGCCATGCTCTTTCAGCACTTCAGCAATTTTTGCTTCAAACTCTTCTTTGGTAGCAAAGCTTTTTCTGACTACAGCCACATTATCAATGCCGGCTACTTTAGCTCTGGTTAAGGCATAGGCATCAGCCTTGTCGCTAATTACTACCACAATTTCTGCAGGTAGCTTTTCAGCCTTTATTTTTTCCAGCACAGCTTGAAAATTACTTCCTCTACCACTTACCAATACACCTATTTTTCGGTTACTCACCAAAAACGCCGCCCTTCACAATTGCTTGTTGGGAACCTTTCACAATAGAACCTAATTCATAGAAGGTTTCATTGTTAGCTTTCAAATGTGCTCTTACTGCATCTGCTTCTTTGGGAGATACCACCAGCACCATACCAACACCCATGTTGAAGGTACGATACATTTCGTGCCAGGGTACATTGCCCCATTCCTGCAGTTTCTTAAATACCACCGGCATCTTCCAAGCATCAGCGTTAATCAAAGCATCGCAGTCCTTAGGAAGAACACGGGGAATATTATCATAGAAGCCACCACCTGTAATATGCACCATACCGTGGATATCAAACTTTTCAATTAAGGGTAAGCAGGTTCTGGGATACAAACGGGTAGGAGTAATCAGCTCTTCGCCTAAGGTCTTGCCAAATTCAGGAACAGGAGTATTTACAGTAAAGCCCATGGCATCAAAGCAAATCTTTCTTACCAGAGAGAAGCCATTGGAATGAACACCGCTGGAAGGCAGGCCCAGGAGAACATCCCCTACTGCTACCTTGTCACCGGTAATCATTTTGCTTTTTTCTACTACGCCTACTGAAAAACCTGCAATATCATATTCATCCTTAGCATAGAAACCGCTCATCTCAGCTGTCTCGCCGCCAATTAAAGCACAACCAGATTCCTTGCAGGCCCTGGCAACGCCTGCTACGATGTCAGCAACCTTTTGAGAGTTAACCTTATCGACAGCAATATAGTCCAAGAAGAACAAAGGCTCAGCACCTTGTACCAAAACATCGTTAACGCACATGGCTACTGCATCCTGTCCGATGGTATCATGCTTATTCATCATGAACGCAATTTTTAATTTGGTACCAACTCCGTCTGTACCGGAAACCAAAATAGGTTCCTTGTACTTGCCGGGCAAAGCACACAAACCACCAAAGCCACCAATATCGCCAATTACTTCAGGGCGATAGGATGCTCTCACACTATCCTTCATTAATTCTACGGCCTTATTACCGGCATCAATATCTACACCTGAATCTGCATAAGTAATAACTTTTTTCTGTTCCACTTGACTGCCTCCTTTAGCAACCTAAATCAAATAAGAATTTTGTACCTTGGCGAATAACATCTTCCGCCTTATCAGGATATGCTGCATTGAAGCAGGCATAACACATATCGTCAGGATGAAGAACACTAAGAGATTTCCTCAAGCCTTCCATAGAAATATAATGCAAGCTATCAGCTTTAATATATTTCCTGATTTCTTCCTCGTTCTTGGTAGAAGCAATTAATTCCTTCCGTGCGGAAGTATCAATGCCATAATAGCAAGGATTCATAACAGGAGGTGAACTGATGCAAACATGTACAGCTTTAGCTCCTGCATCTTTTAAGAGTTGGACGATCTTGCCGCTGGTAGTACCACGCACAATGGAATCATCTACCATGACTACAGACTTACCTTCAATCAAAGGTCTGTTGGCATTAAGTTTTAGCTTAACAGCATTTAATCTTTGCTTTTGAGTAGGCTGAATGAAAGTACGTCCTACATATTTGTTCTTAGTCAGGCCTTCCACAAAGGGAATGCCTGATTCCAGGCCATAGCCAATGGCAGCCGGTGTACCGGAATCCGGGACGGAAATAACTACATCAGCCTTAATATCCTTGGTTTCCCTAGCTAGCTGCCTGCCCATATTAAGTCTGGCCTGATAAACGCTTTCGCCATCAATAACACTATCAGGACGGGCAAAATAAACATATTCAAAAATACAATGAGCCTTATGGGCCGGTTTCGTTTTGGCATACATGATGCTTACCGGTTCTTCGTAGTCATCTTTAATAACCAGCATCTCACCGGGCTTTACATCACGAATATATTTAGCGCCTACCAAATCAAGAGCGCAGGTTTCAGAGCAAACCACCCAACCATTGTCCAGCTTGCCTAAAACCATAGGTCTAAAACCATAGGGATCACGGAAAGCTATAAGCTCGTGATCATTGCTGATGACAATGGCAAAAGCACCGGCAATAGTATTAGCAGCATCTGCAACTCTCTCCGGCAAGGTTTTGGCACGAGAACGGGATACCAGGGTAAGAATGATTTCGCTATCTACCGTGGTATTAAAAACAGCACCCTCGTCCATTAATTTTTTGCGTATTTGCATGGCATTAGTTAAATTGCCATTGTGAGCCAAGGCTAAGTTACCGCCATCGTAATAAACCTTCATCGGTTGCACATTAAACATCATGCTGGCACCTGTAGTGGAATAACGTACATGGCCAATGCCAATGTGACCTTCTAGGCCTTGCAAGCCATCTTTGAAAATATTCGCCACCAGACCCATACCACGTTTAATAAACATGTTCTTGCCATCACTGACAGCAATGCCGGCACTTTCCTGGCCACGATGCTGGAGAGCAAATAGTCCCCAGTAAGTATTCAAAGCAACATCGTCTTTGTGAGAAAAAATACCAAAGACACCACATTCCTCATGCAACTTATCTGCTTCAAAATCAAAATCCTTAACCATATTTCCTCCTAGTTTGCCTACTGTCTTAAGCCTTGTTTCTCAGTGCAGCTAATTTCTCGCCTTTGGCCAAAACTTCTTTTGCCATTTGTTTTCTGTTTTCTGCCAATTTTTCTACTAGTTCTGGATACTTAACAGCCAAAATTTCTACAGCAAACAACGCAGCGTTTTTAGCGCCGTTAATAGCCATGGTAGCCACAGGAATACCTGATGGCATTTGTACAAAACTAAAAAGTGCATCCATGCCATTTAAAGGAGTGGCATTAATAGGAATGCCAATAATAGGCAAAGTTGTATAGGAGGCAATGACGCCGCCTAAATGTGCTGCCGCGCCTGCTGCAGCAATAATTACTTCTACGCCCCGTTGTCTGGCATTAGCTGCAAAATCATGTACTAAGTCCGGAGTCCTATGGGCACTAGCCACCATTACTTCAACTTCTACGCCAAACTCTTTCAGTACTTTCTCTGCCGGTTCTAAAATCGGCCAATCTGAATTACTTCCCATAATGATAGCTACTTTCATTTTTGTCCCTCCAAGAGTAAAATAAAAAATCCAAGAGGATTTTTAGAATATATAACTGCTAAAATCTCTTGGTCTCCTTTACGATTTTCTAATTTCTTTCAACTATCATAACAATTTTACCAATAGGGTAGTTTTATGTCAATGTCGCTCCGAACTTTTGTAAGTTTTTTAAGATTTTAGTTCGGATATTTTAGAAAAAAACACAAAATTGACACTAAACAGTGTTATACTTTAGCAAATTGGGGAAAGGGGTGTTGCTATGATATACAAACATTCTGCAAGAAATATACTTGTTTCCTTATTAGTGGGTATTTTCTCTTTTGGTTCCCTAGGGGTGGCTTACGCCCATCCTTTTGCTCCTCCCGGCGGTCCCAGGCCAGGTCCAGGTTCAGGTCCTAGATCTGGTCCCAGTTCAGGTCCTAGACCAGGCCTTAGCTCTAGATCAGGTTCCAGTCTTGCCCCAGGTGCAGTAAGACCTAATCCCGGTTCATCCTCAGGCACTATTGCTCCCGGTGCAGTACGTCCTAATCCAGGTTCTTCTATCAATCATACAGCGCCCGGTACGATGAGACCTTATCAACAGCCCAGACTTCACCCTAATATGCCACAAGTGCATTCTATGCCTATACCTGATACTTATGCCCATAATCCGGGCGGTCCTCGTATGTGGCCCGGTGGCAGACCTCCTATGGGTCCCGGTCCACAAAGATCACCCTATTGGGGTTATTCTAATCCTTATCCCCACTGGCGCAGAAGCGGTATTGCCTTCCACTTCGGTTGGTCCAGACCTTATTATTGGTGGGGTTGCAGACGCGGTATTACCTTTGGAGAATACTTATTGCTGGGTCTTATGATTGAAGCCATGAGAAATTCTCATCCCCATAATATTGATGATTTATATTCCGAACATTTATCAGGTGCAAGCTATGAAGACCTTTGCAGTAGATATGATGTAGATTGGGTAACCATTAACAGCAGGGCAAGGCTCCGCTATGATGAAATGGGTGCTTATGCCAGAGGTGAAGGTATTAGCTTCTGGGCCTGGGGTGACAGAATTAGTTACTAACTGAAAACTAGCATAAAAAAACTCCTAAAAGCTTACGCTTTTAGGAGTTTTATTATGTGCTTTTATTTCTTGTTCATAACTTCTTTTGCTACATCTTCAGTAATATCCTTGCCACCATAAAGAACGGTACCGCTTTGCAATACAACAGAAAGGCCTTGTGCCTTAGCTACGTTGGCAATAGCAACAGTGATGCTCTTACGAATAGGAGAAATTAAATCATTCTCACGTTTAGCAACACGCTCACTCAAAGTTTGTTGAAGAGCTCTTCTACCCTTATCATCCAATTTATCTGCTTTAGACTCAAATTCTTTTTGTGCATTTTGTTGTTCTAATTGCAAAGCTGCAACAGCACTTTCAAAATTTGGGTGTCTTTGTAGTATAGCATCAGCATTAACATAACCAATGGTATCAGCTGCCAAAGCAGTGCTGGGAGCCAAAACACCTGCAAAACCTGTAACTACGAGTACGGCCATTACTAAAGATAAGAATTGTTTTTTCACGAATATCATCCTCTCAATTGTCTCCCTTATTAAAGGGTCATCAAAAATCTAATGAGATTATAGCATTTTGGCCCAAATGTAGCAAGAAAATAAGTAAAAATTAACCTGGAACTAGCAACTTGTCTTTAGTAAAGGTGACAGGTCACCGTCCTATTTCCCTTGGTTATCATATTAGGTGACTCCTCATGACAAATCGTCTTTGCCAAAGGACATCTGGTAGAAAAACTGCAACCCCTGGGCAACGCCAGTGGATTAGGAACCTCGCCTTGTAAATGAACTCTTGTTTTAACAAAAGATTGATTTGGCGCCGGAATAGGTATGGCAGAAAGCAAGGCCTGAGTATAGGGGTGAAGAGGCTGCTGATACAACTGTTCAGCCGGCCCGCTTTCCACAATGCTGCCCATATACATAACCAACACTTCTTTACTGATGTATTTAATCATCGCCAAATCATGAGCAATAAACAAATAGGTTAATCCTAATTCCTTTTGCAACTTGCTTAAAAGATTAACTATTTGAGCCTGTATAGAAACATCCAAGGCGGAAATAGGTTCGTCACATACTATTACTTGTGGCTGAGCCGCCAATGCTCTGGCAATACCTACTCTTTGGCGTTGTCCTCCGCTGAATTCATGAGGAAAACGATTGGCATGTTCCGGCTTTAAGCCAACCATATACAAAAGTTCGTGCACCCGTTGTTGTCTTGCTGCTAATTTCCCCTGCAGCCCATGAATAATCATGGGCTCTTCGATAATTGCACCAACTGTCATTCTGGGATTAAGGGAAGCATAGGGATCCTGAAACACCATTTGAACTTGCTTTGTAATATGCTTCTTTGCCTGACCTTGATAGTATATTTTTCCGGCGGTGGGATGATATAGTCCCACCAGCATACGTCCAATGGTAGATTTACCACAGCCTGATTCACCTACTAAGCCTACTGTTTCACCGGGCTGCAAAGAAAAATTCACCTTCCGTACAGCTGGCAAGACAACACTTGGCTTACCCCAGAAATTATGCTCTATGACAAAATGTTTAGTTAAATCTTTAACTTCTATAATAGGTTCTGTCATCTGCTTGCCTCCCTTCTCATTCCCTCCGTTTGTATATTATTTTGTTGACAGAGATGACAACAAACATAGTGGTTCTGGTGCAGAGTACTAGCTACAGGGGCAAAAATCTGACACCCCTTCATGGCATACTTGCACCGTGGAGAAAAGGCGCAACCTTCCGGGTATTTAAGCAAATCAGGCGGTTGACCATGAATAACATTAAGCTCCTGGCGTTTATCATCTGTTAAACGTGGCAAGGAAGCTAAAAGTCCTTGCGTATAGGGATGCTGAGGATGATAAAAGACATCAGCAGTCAAGCCTTGCTCTACGATTTGTCCGGCATACATTACTGCCACCCGATCACACATTTCGGCAATAATGCCTAAATCATGGGAGATTAAAACCATGGATGTAGTAAATTTTTCTCTTATCTCTTTCAGCAGCTCCAGTATTTGAGCTTGAATAGTTACATCTAAGGCAGTGGTAGGTTCATCTGCCAAAAGCACCTTAGGATTACAAAGCAATGCCATGGCAATAACCACTCTCTGCCTAAGGCCCCCACTTAATGCATGGGCATAGGTATGCATCCTCTTGTCAGGAAAAGGCATGCCTAATTTCTCTAACATCTCTATGGCAAGCTTAGTTGCCTCGTTCCTGCTTACCTGCTTATGTCTTATCAAGCCTTCTGTTAATTGGGTACCTATAGTAAGCACTGGATTAAGAGATGTCATAGGATCCTGAAAAATCATAGAAATCTCATTTCCTCTAATCGCTTCCATTTCAGACTTTGTACGCCCTAGCAAAGAAAATCCTTCTAGTTCTATCTTGCCACTAGCCACAAAAGAATTTCTGGCCGGTAAAAGTCCCATGATGGCGTTGGCGGTAACACTTTTGCCACAACCTGATTCCCCTACAATACCAAATATTTCTCCTTTGTTTAGCGTAAAGCTTACATCTCTTACCGCATGAACAGTACCACGATAAGTTCTAAACCCCACAGCCAAATTTTCTACATTAATGACAGGTATATTCATAAATGTCTGCCACCTTTCTTAATCAGCCAAGTGTTACAATCTCATTTTGGGGTCAAGAGCATCTCTTAATCCATCCCCTAAATAATTAAAAGCTAACAAAGTTAAACAAATAGCCAAGCTGGGAAAAAACAACTGATAAGGATAAACTCTCAGTACGCTTACTCCTTCATTAGCCAGCACACCCCAGCTAGCCATGGGAGCAGCTACTCCCAAACCGATATAGCTTAAGAATGCCTCCAAAAAAATTGCCCTGGGAATAGCCAAAGTAAGATTAATCACAATGATACCCATGGCATTAGGTAAAAGATGCTGCCAAAGGATTCTTTTCCTATTTGCTCCAATGGTATGTGCTGCCAAAACAAATTCCTGTTCCTTCAGGGAAAGGATTTGTCCTCTCACCATTCTTGCCATACCCAACCATCCGGCAATACCCATAGCCAGAAAAATATTAAGCAAGCCTGGTTTTAAAAACACCATGAGCAAAATGACATAAATAACAGATGGTATACCATACAAGATATCCACAAAGTTCATCATCAGACGATCAACCTTGCCACCCAAAAGTCCTGACATGCCACCATATATTACCCCGATGCCCAGATTAATCAGACTCACTACCACACCTATGGAAAGAGAAATGCGGGCTCCATACAACACCCTGATAAAAAGATCTCTACCCAAAGCATCTGTGCCAAACCAATGTTCCCAGCTGGGAGAATGATTAATAGAATCCAGCTCCTGCCAGGAATAGGAATAAGCAGAAAAAAATGGTCCAATAATAGCTGCCAGGATAATTCCCACAATAATACCAAGGGACAAAAGGGCATACTTATTTTGCTTTAAGCGTCGCCAGGCATCCTGCCAATAGCTCATGGAAGGTGTTTTCATATCCTCAAAAGCACTAATATCCTGAACTACCGGTGAAGTGTCAAAACTAACATTCTCCATCTTAGGCCTCCTTTTTTGTCAACATGGTAATCCTGGGATCCAGCAAAGGATAGATGATATCCACCACTATATTCAGAAAAATTAGTAACGCACTGTAAAAAATAGTCATGCCCAAAATCAAGGTATAGTCCCGGTTATAAATACTGGTTACAAAGGCCTTGCCAACACCGGGAATAGCAAAAATGCTTTCAATGACAAAACTACCTGTTACTATGCCGGCAATCAAAGGACCTGTAATGGTAACAACCGGTATAAGAGAATTGGGCAAAGCATGCTTCCATAAAACTGTATAATCCGATAGTCCCTTGGCATAGGCCAATTTAATGTAATCCTGGCCAAGCACATCTAACATACTCGTTCTGGTTAGACGAGTAATTACTGCCATAGGCCCCAGCGACAAAGCTAAAATGGGCATGACCTGATACTTCCAGCCTCCCCACATGGCAGTAGGTAAAAGATTAAGTTTCAAGGCAAGGACAATCATCAGCAGGCTGGCTACGATAAATCCGGGAATCGCAATACCGGCCACAGTTACAAGGCTCAAGATTCTATCCTGCCACTTACCATGCTTTAACGCAGAAATAACGCCTGCCGGTATTCCCAGCAGCAGTGATAGAAGTACACTTTTGATACCCAATTGAAAAGACACTGGTGCACCATCGGCAATAATACTGTTTACTGTTCTATCTTCATACTTGAAGGAAGGTCCCAAATCTCCTCTAAATAAGCCTTTAAAATAATCACAATACTGTACAATCAAAGGATCATTAAGCTTATATTTGGTTTCTAGATTTTTTAAGATAGCAGGAGGTAATTTTCTATCCATAGTGAAGGGTCCTCCCGGCATTAGCCTTAAAAGCATAAAGGTCAAAGTGATGATTAACCAAAGCACCATCAAACCATTGAGTATTCTTTTGACGACAAATTCCAGCATACTACACCTCCTCTACTCTCCATCCTGCTCATTCTTTGTAAGCATATTTAAATGAATAGCTGCCATTGCCCGGGTTAATAAAGCCTTTCAGTTTAGGCTGTACAGCTGCCATATTCTTACCGAATAAAATTGGTACTACCCCCATATCATCCATGAGAATTTTCTCCGCCTGATGCATCGCTTCCATACGCACTTTTTGGTCTCCTGTGTTTTGAGCTGCTTGAAGGAGACGATCAAATTCAGGATTAGAGTAAACCCCGTAATTATTGCCGCCATTAGTCATGACTAAATCCAAGAAGGTCATAGGGTCAAAATAATCTCCCGCCCAGAAACATTGGGAAATATCGTAAACTCGACGTTGCTTGCTATCCTGATAAACCTTCCATTCCTGATTATGTATTTCTATATTTATACCCAGGTTCTTACGTATCATCTCCTGCAGTAATTCTGCTGCTTTCTTGTTTTCTTCTCGGGTATTATAAACCAAGGTAACGGTTGGAAAACCTTTACCATCTTTATAGCCGGCTTCCGCCAAAAGTTTCTTGGCTTCTCCTACACTTTCACTAAACAAAGCTCCTGCTTCTTGTCTAAAATCTTGATTGGTGCTGGGATTAATTAGACCGTAGGGCACTATACCATAAGCTATCGGAAATTTATCTCTGGTCAAAGCCTTAACCATTTTGCTTCTATCAATTGCCTTAGCAAAAGCCTGTCTCACTTTAGGATTATTAAAAGGTGGACGGCCATTATCCAAGGCGTAATAAGTTAACTTAATAGAAGCATGTTCATATAATTTCCCGGCTTTAGCCAACAAATCCCACCGTGACTGATTAGGTGCAACCTCAAAGTCCAGCTCGCCATTATCAAACATGGCGTCTGCTGTAACATCACTGTCTAAAAGATAAAATTCAATGCCATTAAATTTCACTTTATCTTTATCCCAATAATCGTTATTTTTAACCATGCTTATCTTATTGTTATGAACCCATTTTTTAATTATGAAGGGACCATTGCCAATCAAGGTTTCTACCTTAGTAGCCCAATCTGAACCTGCAGCTACTGTTCTGGGATTAACAGGGAAAGCTGCCTGATGAGCACAGATACCTAAGAAATAACCTGTTGGTGCCTTCAAGATAACCTGCAAAGTCCTGTCGTCCAAAGCCTTTACTCCCAGCGCATCTGCCGCTACCTTGCCACTGTTGTACTCCTCTGCTCCCTTAATGGGGTAAAGCATGTAGGCATATGTAGAACCAGTCTCGGGATTAAGTGTTCTCTTCCAAGAATATTCAAAATCTTTTGCTGTAACAGGATCACCGTTTTGCCACTTGTTATCTCTAATGTGAAAAGTATAGGTTAAGCCATCCGGAGATATGTCGCATTTATCAGCAGCCGCCAATTGTGGCACACCCTTTTCGTTGAGAACTGCCAATGGCTCATAAATACATTGTCCATACATGTGACCGTGGGCACTGGAACATTTGGCTGGGTCAAGACTTTCCGTATCAGAACCTACAAACGCGTGAAGAACATCTTTGGTACTTTTTTTCTCTTTGTTGCAACCTCCTAAAAAGATAGTCAGGCCAATCAGGATAAGTGCTACTGTTTTTTTCATAAAATCACTCCTTCGCTTTTTCTGATTATCTTAGAGATGCGGTAATAAAAATAACCGCTGCCTAAAGAAGCAGCGGTTAAACTATGTAAATGGGGAAAGGGGCAACACCACACCTCTTCGCTCAAAAACATTTTATCATGCTAAGTAAAAAAAGAACAACTTGATTTTATATACTTTCCGGCTACTATAATAATGAAAAGGCATATTCTATATTTTTAAAAATATAGAATATGCCACTTTTTATTTCCTTTTAATCAACCAATTCATAGCCGGCATCTTTAATAACCTTAGCAAATTCTGCTTGAGGAATATCCTTGTCAGCTACTACTTTAGCCTTGCCAGCTGCTAAATCTACATCGACTTTAGTTACGCCTGGCATTGCACTCAAAGCATCAAATACATGCTTTTGGCAATGAGCACACATCATACCCTTAATCGTTAATTCTTTTTCCATGGTTTTTCTCTCCTCTTGTGTTTTTATATTATTCTCTTGCTCAACATACGGTTGAGCAGAAGTTGTTACCGGTTTAAAAAATCTCAGTCGCAAAGCATTACATACTACTGTTACACTGCTCATGCTCATGGCTGCCGCCCCAAACATCGGTGATAGCTTAAGGCCAAAGGAATGATACAGAGCACCTGCCGCCAGAGGAATACCAATGACATTATAGAAGAAAGCCCAGAACAAGTTTTCTTTAATATTCTTAATGACTTTCTTACTAAGGGCAATGGCGCTGACTGCATCCTGCAGATCATTGCGAACCAAAACAGCATCGGCACTTTCAATAGCTACATCAGTGCCTGCACCAATGGCAATACCTAAATCAGCTGTTGCCAAAGCAGGTGCATCATTAACACCATCACCTATCATAGCTACCTTGTGACCAGCCGCTTGCAATTCTTTTATCACGGCACTCTTATCCTGTGGCAGTACCTCGGCCTTAACTTCCGGAATGGCAAGACGCTGACGAATAGCTTCGGCAGTAATCTTATTATCGCCGGTCAGCATGACTACATTAATACCCATTTTCTTGAAGAGTTCAATGGCATGCTTGCTGGTTGGTTTTTCCATATCAGCCACGGCAATGATACCTAGCAGCTTTTCCTGAGAAGCAAAAAGCAAGGGTGTCTTGCCTGCCTGGGCTAAGGTAGTCAAATCTTGTTGAGCCTTAGCTAAAGAAATTTGTTTACTTGCTAAGAAGGCAGCGTTACCGGCAAAATAGGTAATCCCGTCTTTGACTGCTTGCACACCTTTGCCAAACACAGCCTGAAAATCTGTTACCTTAGCAGGTGTTAGTGCCTCTTGTTGAGCCTTTTGCACAATGGCTTCAGCTAAGGGATGCTCACTTCCTGCTTCCATACCTGCGGCTAAGCTAAGTAAGTCATGTTCTGTACCGTCATAGCAAACCACATCAGTTACCTGAGGCTTGCCTTCTGTGATGGTACCTGTTTTGTCCATAACTACTGTATCAATACTATGGGCAATTTCCAAAGCATCACCGGATTTAATCAAAATACCGTTTTCTGCGCCTTTACCGGTACCTACCATAATGGCTACCGGAGTAGCTAAGCCCAGGGCACAGGGGCAGGAAATAACCAGGACGGAAATAGCACAGGATAAAGCAAATTCAAAGGTTGCGCCCAAATATAGCCAGACCAGACCGGTTACCAACGCTATCACCATGACTACCGGCACAAAGATACCGGCAATCTTATCTGCCATTTTGGCAATAGGTGCTTTAGAACTGCTGGCTTCTTCCACTAATTGAATGATTTGACTGATGGCTGTATCCTTGCCTACCTTGTCAGCCCGGAACTTAATAAAACCGGCTTTGTTAATGGTGGCAGCTACTACCTTATCCCCTACTTGTTTCTCCACAGGAATACTTTCGCCGGTAATAGCAGCTTCGTCCACGCTAGTAGAGCCAAAGGTAATCGTACCATCGGCAGCAATACGTTCACCTGGTTTAGCCAGCACTGTATCGCCAATAGCTAATTGGCCAATGGGAATAACTACTTCCTGACCATTCTTTTCTATCGTAGCTTCTTTAGGAGCCAGCTTCATGAGTTCTTCAATGGCTGCACTGGTTTTACCCTTGGACTTGGCCTCCAGAAACTTGCCTAAGGTAATCAAGGTCAAAATCATAGCCGCTGATTCAAAATACAAATTAGTTCTATACTGAGTAACCAAGGCAGCGTCGCCATAACCTAGGCCGTAGCCAATACGATAAATGGCAAAGATACCGTATACGGCAGAAGCGCAGGAGCCTACTGCAATCAGGGTATCCATATTAGGTGCACCCTGGAACAAGGTTTTAAAACCAATCTGATAAAACTTTCTATTTAAATAGATGACAGGCAAGGTAAATAAGAACTGAGTGAAAGCAAAGGCTAGGGCATTAGCGTTGCCATCAAACATATTGCTGATGAAGGCTGGTACGGGAAGCCCTAACATATGCTGTAGCATCCCATGCATGGAAATATACATTAGAGGAAGCAGAAAAGCTAATGACCAGAACAAACGGAAGCGCATGTTCTTGATCTCTTCTGCTGCCAGATTTTTAGGTTCTGCTGTCTGTGCAGAAGGTGTAGCTTCTCCTCCTACTACCTGGGCACCATAGCCTGCTTCCACCACCGTAGCAACAATCTTGTCGCTATTAACTATTTTTTCGTCATACTCTACTTGCATACTATTGGTCAAAAGATTAACGCTGGCCTTCTCCATGCCAGGTAGAGCTCTGACATATTTCTCTACTCTGGAGGAGCAGGCACTGCAGCTCATCCCTGACACCATATATTTTTCTTTTTTCATAATGAACCTCTATTTCATTAACTTCTGCAAAGTTTCACACAACTCATCCACTACTTCCGTGTGACCACTTTTTATATCATTAACAACGCAAGATTTAATATGCTCGGATAACAGCTTTTTGTTAAAAGCGTTAAGGGCACAGGAAATAGCGCTTACCTGCGTAAGAATATCCACGCAATAGCGGTCATCCTCTACCATCTTTTTCACGCCTCTTACTTGTCCTTCTATTTTGTTTAGGCGTTTAATCAGATCTTGGTACTCTTTACCGTCTTTAGCTCTAACTTTAGTTTTAATCATTTTACTATACCCCCGTATGGTATATAGTAATACAGAAAATACTCTCTGTCAAGTCAATTGTGGTGGGACAGGGGGACGGTACTTTTGTCCCACGGTATCCCGTGTGGGACAAAAGTACCGTCCCCCTGTCCCACTTTTTTTATTTCTTCAAGAAATTAAAGTGGTTCTTATTAAACTCCAAAATTCCTTCGTTGCGCAATTTGGATAACTCATTAGACATGGCGCTGCGATCTACAGAAAGGAAGTCTGCTAATTGCTGCCTATCAAAAGGAATGCTAAATGCATTGGAACCACGACTCTTGGATTGAGAATACAGATAAGCCAAGAGTTTTTCTCTGGTACTGCGCTGGGTTAAGAAGGTCAGTTTATTATTCATGATTAGGTTCTTAGTAGCCAACAAGGTAACTAAATTTTTAATCAAACTATTATGAAAAGCACAGGAAGATGAACAAACCGTAAGAATTTTCTTTACATCCATCCAGAGAACCTCGGTATCTTCCGCTGCCTGTACGCTAACTCGCAGTGGCACATTTTCGGCACAAGCATAGCTTTCGGCAAAGGTCATCCCCTCTTTTATCATGGTAATGATATTACGGTTGCCCCAGTAATCTTCCATGATAACATTCACCTGTCCGGAAAGGACAATACCTAAAGAAGTGATTTTATCGCCAAAATTTAACACGAAGCTATCCTTAGCATATTTCTTGGTATTAGCTGCCATACAAGAAAGTATGGCCTCAATATCAGCACTCTTCATATCCTGAAACACTTCTGTTTGTTTTAAAAGTTCTATATCTATATTTTTCATAAAGTTTCTCCATTCTCGTTGTTTTTACAACATACTTACTTTGCCTATTGTAATATACTAAAGCCAGAAAAACAAGAGAGAACAAATTTAAAAGACAAGGAGGAAGTACAAAATGAGCTATATAAAAAATATGCAAGCAGACACCGTTCTTCCCCTGGCCAAGGAAATAGAAATTCTTCCCGGTCAAGTAGTAAGTAAGACTTTAGCACAAAACGAAGCAGTTAGTATCACTCTCTTCGCTTTTGCCAAAGGAGAAGAAATCAGTGCTCATGATTCTGATGGTGATGCCATGGTACAGGTTTTGGAAGGTACCGGCCAATTTACCGTAGGAAGTAAAATTCATCATGTGCATCAAGGCGAGGTTTTAATCATGCTTGCTACAATCAGACATGCTGTATTTGCTGAAGAAGCTTTTAAAATGTTATTAACTGTAGTTTTCCCAAGGGAAAAGAAAGGAGCTTAATTATGAAAGTTAGAATTGAAGAAGGTTGTATTGGTTGTGGTTTATGTGCAAACACTTGCCCGGAGGTATTTGAAATGGGTGACGATGGTTTTGCAAAGGTTCAGGCTCAACCTACCCCTGATAAAGAAGCAGCTACCAAAGAAGCTGAGCAAGGTTGTCCTGCCGGCGTTATTAAGACTGAAGATTAAGGAGAAAATGATGATGAATGAAATGTTTTGTTTTCAATGCGAACAAACTGCTATGTGCAAGGGTTGTACAGGCAGAGCAGGTGTATGTGGCAAACCTGCTGATACTGCAAAGTTGCAGGATAAGTTAACAGGCGCTTTAATAGGTCTGGCTCGTGCTGTTAAGATTAGCAAAGTAAATACTGCTAGCACTGATAAAGCCTTACTGGCAGGTTTATTCACCACCATTACCAACGCCAGCTTTAGCAATGATGCAATTAATGCTATCATTGACCAGGTTCATGCCGAGATTAACAAAATTGCTCCCCGTGACCATGTGGCTGATTATGATGTAGATAAAATCTGGCAAGACAATGAAGACATCCGTTCTTTAAAGTCACTGATTCTTTTTGGACTACGTGGCATGGCAGCCTATGCTTATCATGCTATGATGCTCAAGTACACTGACAAAGAAGTAAATTCTTTCTTCTACGAAGCTTTGTTCATGCTGGGTGAAGATGCTGACATGAATACTTTGCTTCCCATGGTACTAAAAACCGGCGAAGTAAACTTAAAATGCATGGCTTTATTGGATAAGGCTAACACTACTACCTACGGTACTCCTGTTCCTACCACCGTTCCCCTGACTATTGAAAAGGGTCCCTTTATCGTTATCACAGGTCACGATCTGAGTGACTTAAAGCTACTCTTGGAACAAACCAAGGACAAAGGCATTAACATTTACACCCATGGTGAAATGTTACCTGCGCACGGCTATCCTGAACTGAAGAAATATCCTCAATTAAAAGGTAACTTTGGTACAGCTTGGCAAAACCAGCAAAAAGAGTTTGATAACATTCCTGCTCCTATTCTCTGGACTACCAACTGCTTAATGCCGCCTAAGCCTTCCTATAAGGACCGTGTATTTACCACTGAGGTTGTTTCCTTCCCAGGCGTTGTACACATTGGCGACGATAAGGACTTTACTCCTCTTATTAACAAAGCCTTAGAATTAGGCGGTTACAAAGAAGACCAGGCTATGACCGGCATTAATGGCGGTCACACTGTAACAACAGGCTTTGGTCACGGCACTGTGCTGTCCGTAGCAGATAAAGTTATCGAAGCTGTGAAGGCCGGCCAAATCAGTCACTTCTTCCTGGTAGCAGGCTGTGATGGCGCTAAACCCGGTCGTAACTACTACACAGAGTTTGTTAAGCAAACTCCTAAGGACTCTATTATCCTTACCTTGGCTTGCGGCAAGTATCGCTTCAATGATTTAGATCTTGGTACCATTGGCGGACTCCCCAGAATCCTGGACATGGGCCAATGCAACGATGCTTACAGTGCAATTCAGGTAGCTGTAGCTTTGGCAGGTGCCTTCAAGTGCGGTGTGAATGAGTTGCCTCTTTCCTTCGTCCTTTCCTGGTACGAACAAAAAGCAGTTTGCATACTCTTAACCTTGTTACACTTAGGCATCAAGAACATTCGTCTTGGTCCTTCTCTGCCCGCTTTTGTTTCCCCTAACGTATTAAAGTTCCTGGTTGATAATTACGGTATTGCACCTATTACCACTCCGGAAGAAGACTTAAAGAGCTTGCTCAAGAAATAATAAAAAGGCGTCACCTTATGCAGTGCACCCCAAATGTTAGACAAAAAATAACATTTGGAGGTGCACTTTTTGTATGACAAAATTTAATGAAGAATTTAAGGCAAAGATGGTCCAAGAAAGGCTTTCAGGTAAAACATTTAAAGCCATTTCCAAAGAATTTGGCGTTGGGGAAAAAACGGTAATAGAGTGGTGTGCCCGCTACGAAGCTGGCGGGACAGAGCAATTGTTACGAGTTAACAGACGGTATACGCCTGAATTCAAGAAAAAAGTAATTGAATATAGGTGGGAACATGGGCTATCATTAACTAAAACGGCAGCCCAGTTTAAAATTCCCGGTTGTGGTATCGTTTACCAATGGGAACGCAATTACCTCGAAAGGGGCATGTCTGGGCTGCTTCCAAAGAAGAAAGGCAGGCCGAGTAAAATGCCTAAGAAGCCCAAGAAGAAAGAAGAGTTAACCAGACTGGAGAAGCTGGAAGCTGAAAATGCCCAGCTTCGCATGGAGAATGAATTCCTAAAAAAATTAGACGCCTTGGTTCAACAGCGGAAAAAGCAACCAAAAAAGAACTAGCCATAGTTGTTTTCGAGCTCAAGGTGAGATTTCCGCTCAAGGCCCTGCTGAAGTTCGCCAAGCTGAAGCGCAGCACATACTACGCCATCATCAAGTCAATGAACAAGGCGGACAAGTACGCAGAAATCAGAGCCAAGCTGCATCACATCTGCGAGAGTCATTTCGGCAGGTACGGCTACCGCCGTGTAACTGCTGAAATGCACAGGCAGAATATTTGCATTAACCACAAGGTGGTTATGCGTCTAATGAAGGAAGAAGGCCTCACCAGCAAGGTGCGCATGAGGAAATACCGCTCCTACAGAGGCCAGGTTGGCAAGATTGCCCCCAACATTATCGACAGGGACTTTGCTGCCGACAGGCCCAACCAGAAATGGACCACAGACATAACGGAGTTTTCTCTTTTCGGAAAGAAGCTCTATCTTTCCCCTATACTGGACATGTTCAATGGGGAGATCGTCAGCTACGACATTTCTGCGGCACCGGCTTTGCCACAGGTCATGAACATGCTGGAGAAGGCTTTTGCCAAGGTTAAGGACACCAAAGGCATAGTATTCCATTCCGATCAGGGGTGGCAGTACCAGCATGCCTACTACCAGAAGGCATTAAAAAATCACGGCATTATCCAGAGCATGTCCCGCAAGGGGAACTGCCTGGATAACTCCGTGATGGAAAACTTCTTTGGCCTTTTAAAGTCCGAGTTACTGTATTTGCAGGAATTCAAGTCTCTGGAAGACTTTGAAAAGAAACTGCATGAATATATTTATTACTACAACAACAAGAGAATCAAGCTAAAACTAAAAGGAATGAGTCCGGTAGAATACCGAACTCATTCCAGAATAGCTGCTTAAAAACTGTCCAACATTTTGGGTGCATATCATAGGCTTCGGTGATTTTTATTTACAAATTATTTGTAGCTTAATTCTCTGTGACCATATAAGCAGGTTGCAGGGTTCAGTTGAGCTACGCCGGTGAATCTAGGAGTAGCAAAGGTTGCCTTGTAGATCTTCAGGTTTTGGCCATTAGGATCATCTTCTAAGGTAACAACGATGTTAGAAGCATTAGGATAGGTTTCCAAAATCTTAGCGGTAACATCAGCAGCTTTCTTGTTGATGGTTACGGAACCAGGGAAGTTAGAACCGGAAATGGTAACATGTTTTACTTTGTTGGTAGCCTTGTCAACGGTAACATCGTAGTAATCCAAGGTATCAGGATCTTGGTACTTAACATCATAGACAGCTGCCTTGTTGCTGGTACCAAAATAGTTGGAAGCAGTAGGAACTTCTAACTTTGCAGTTGCGATAGCTTTTTCTTTTTCGGTTAACAATGCTTTAACGCCAGTGTTTTTGGTTGCAGCAAATGCTGTAACGGTTAAAGCCATAGTGCCGATTGCTACCAAACCCATTAATACTTTTTTCAATTTCATGAACAATCACTCCTTTTAAAATAGAAACAACAATTTCTGTAATTTTTATTATAGCACTTTTTGAGCATAATGGCTAAAAAATATGCAAGAAAACTTGGTAATTAATCTGTTTAGCAAATAATCTTTTAAAGGAAATAAAGCTGTTTTCCAGAATTTTGATAGTGTTCCCTGCAAAAATCTTAGGAAAGGAGAAGATGCCTTCACTCATCATTTTAGCTGGAATTGGCTAAATAAAGCGGTTTACCTTTTTGAAGAGGGAAACCGCTTTGTATTTTTATACAGAAAAAATTAAAAAATTATTGTGCTCTAAGCAACTTTAACTATCAAATATTGAGATTTTGGTATAAAATAAAGCTTGAGATGAGACATAGGAACATAGGAAGAGGTTATTATCTTGAAGAAAATTTCTTTTTTAGAAATTTATCATAAACTTATAACTGCTTTATTAGTCATTGCTTGTTTCCTGTTCTGTTCTCCCTGGGTGACGTTAGCTGCTGATTCGCAGTCCCAAACAGGCAAGACAGTACGGATAGGTGTTTTTGGTCTTAGGTCTTTTGTGGACAAGAATCCAGCCGGAGAATATTTCGGCTATGGCGTAGATTATTTAAATCAAATTTGTATGTATACGGGCTGGAAGTATGAGCTGGTAGTGACCGACAATGTTTCTTTGCGGACTATGCTGGCTAACGGTCAGCTTGATTTTCTTATGCCTATTGAGTATAGCAAGGACAGGCTTGATTCTTATTTGTACCCTAATTATCCCATGGGCTCTCAGTTTAATGGACTTTATGTTTTAATGAATCGGCGTGACATTTACTATGAGGATTATGCTTCCTTTAATAATATGAAAATTGGCGTAGTGGAAAACACTTTTCCCGCTGAGTCCATGCGTGCTTTTGCCAAAGCACATGACTTTGTTTATCAGGAAGTTTTGTACGCTAACCTTCAGGAGCTGCATGATGCTGTGCGAATGGGGCAGGTAGAGGCAGCTTGTTTAAGTGCCTTAGGCAACATTCCTACTAATTATAAATTAGTGGCTAGAACTGAACTAATGCCCTTTTATATTGTGGCAGATGCCAAACATCCCAGTCCTTACTTTGCGGAGCTGGGTGTGGCCATTAATAATCTTAATGTTAATTTACCTTTTCTTGCAGTTCAACTTCATGATACCTATTTGAAGAGCTATGACTTTAACAAGGACAGAGCTTTTTCCAGAGAAGAACTGGCTTATCTTGAGCGTCATCCTGTTATTCATGTTATGGGTGCCAGCGACCGTTATCCCGTAGTTTTTCAGGATCATAAGACAGGCGATTTGGATGGCATACTGAAGGGATTGCTGGATTTAATTACCGTGAAGACCGGTGTGCAATTTAAGTATTCTGTGAATAAGCCTAATTTTAACATTCAAGAGGGATTGAAAAATCCTGATGTGGATATGGTAGTGGGTTTAATCAGAACGGCCAATTTCCGCCAGGATGAGAATATGATTCTTTCCAATGGTATATTAAACAATACCATTGGCATAGTAGGGCGCAAGGGTAGGCCTTTTGATATTAATAAGGGCTATGCAGTGGCTATTCCACGCAGTGCCATTGGTACCAATGCTCATTTTAAGACCTATCATCCCAATTATAAGGTAGTTAATTATGAACCTTTGGAAGAGTGCTTACGAGCTGTTTTAAGAGGAGAGGTTGATGGAGCTGTACAAAATGCTGATATTTTGGCAGCGACCTTGCAGCATCCGGAGTTCAGCGATTTAACCTTATGGCATACCTTTAGAGGAGAAGGCGAATATAGTTATTGTCTGGCTATCAGGGCCACTGATAATCCTTTGCTTTTGTCCATCATTAATAAGGGAATTGCCTCTTTGGATCAAAACGATATTGAAGCGATTAGAATTAAGTATGCGTCTGCGGCTCAGTATGAGATGACCCTTCGGGATGCCATGGCTAAATATGGGCCGGCCATCGTGATTGTAGTTGTCTTATTAGGTATTATTGTAGCAGGCTTGGTTTATATTTTTAGAACGAAAGAAAAGAATATTGAGAAGTTAAGCGTTGCCATGGAGGAGAGCAAGAAGGCCAACAGCGCTAAGTCAGAATTTCTGTCAAGGATGAGTCACGATATGCGTACACCGCTTAATGTTATCATTGGCATGACTTACTTGGCCAGGGAACAAAAGCTGCTCCCTGTAGTTGCTGACTACTTAGCCAAGATAGACCGGTCTTCTAAATTCCTGTTAAGCTTGATTAATGATATTCTTGATATGTCTAAGGTAGAAAGTAACAAAATTGAGTTTCACGCTGAACCTTATCCACCTGAGGAATTTAAGGCTTATATGGATGCTGTTATCCAGCCTTTAGTAGAGACAAAGAATCAAAAACTGCTTATAAAAGTAGATATAGCCCCAGGTTATGTTCCTGTCATGGATAAACTGCGTACCAATCAAATTGTCTTCAATTTGCTCAGCAACGCCATCAAGTATACACCGGAAGGTGGAACCATTACCTACACGGCAATTGGTAAGCTGCAGCCTGATGGTAAGATGCACATTCATATTGAAGTTAAAGATAATGGCATTGGTATGAGCGAAGCTTTTCAAGAGGTTTTATTTGATCCTTTCACTCAGGAAAGACAAAGTGATGTGGCCAGCAATCGCGGCACAGGACTGGGTATGGCGATTACTAAACGTCTGGTTACCCTATTGCAGGGTACCATTGCTGTGCAAAGTAAGCTTAACGAGGGCTCGATCTTCTTTGTAGATTTTACGGTGAAAACATTGAAGGAGCAGACTGTTAAAGCAGCCAAGCTGGAGAAACAAAATGAGACAGTTAAGGAAGATATTCTGGAGGGTAAGCACATTTTATTGTGCGAAGACCATCCCTTGAACCAAGAGATAGGCAAGACGCTTTTGGAAAAGAAAGGTGCTCAAGTAGTTATTGCAGAAAACGGCCAGCAAGGACTGGAGTTGTTTAAGACTTCTGTACCTTATTTTTACGATGCAGTCTTGATGGATATTAGAATGCCTGTGATAAATGGCTATGCTGCTACGGCCGCCCTTAGAAAACTGGATAGGGAAGATGCGGCCACCGTTCCTATTATTGCCATGACAGCTGATGCGTTTGCTGATGATGTACAAAAATGTAAGGCTGCCGGGATGAATGATCATATTGCTAAACCTATTAATCCCAAGGTTATGTTTACAACGATTGCAAAGTATCTGCACTAACACAGGGAAAGGCGGAACTTACTATGGCAACTGGTAAGACTAAGCTAAGTGAGGAAACTAGGCTAAAAGAGCTTACCGCTATTTTAGATGATATTCCGGGTGGGGTAGCTATTTATGCCCAAAGAGGGAACCTTTACTATTGTCTTAGTGTCAATAAGTATTTGGCTCAACTGCTGGGAGTAGCCAGAGAAAATCTTATTGGCCAAAGTGTCAATGATTTAATGACTAAATTTTTAGCACCAGGGGAAGAAGCACATTTTCTGAAGGCTTTTCAAGCTCTTAAAAATGGCCGAATCAATATGTCAGGGACATATAGATGTAAGAATATACGGAAAAACACCATTATTTGGTTGCATCTAAACGGCAAAATTATAGTCAGTCCCGAAGGAGAGCAACTTTTCTATTGTACTTACACTAATGTAGATAAATTGATGAAGGTAGAAAAAGAGCTGCGCGAAACTCATCAGATGATTAAGGAGCGCTATGCCAGAGCTCTAAATTTACTTAGAGAAAATAATGAAGGCAATGTTGTTGCTAAGGGTTATTTCAATCTGACTCGTAATAAGATTTTGGAATATACTACTTATCTAAAGGATGTTTACCAATCCTCCACGAATGTAACTTACGATGCTGCTTTTGCCAAGATGCTAGAGCTTCCCTATGTGGAAACCGAGAAAAAGAAATTGGCGGAAACTCTTAACAGAGAAAAGCTGCTTACGGCTTTTAAGAATGGGGAAACTCGTTCAACAGTTGTTTTTAGGAGAGTCCTTGATAACTCTAAGCCTATGTGGCTGAAGATTATCATGCAGACTTTTCAGGTACCGAAAACGAGAGACATCAAGGCCTACTCCTATTCTTACGATATTACTCAGAAGAAGTTACAGGATACCATTATTGATAGATTGTCTGTCCTTGGCTACGATGAGCTGGGCATAATTTACACAGTCAGCGGTTATTGGCGTGGCTTTAAGTATGGTGATATGAGACTTAATGTACACAATACCACCCGTCCGGAAGGAAACTGGGATGAGGAGATTGCCAGATTTGCCAGTGAAAATGTAGTTGTTGATCAACGACATCAAGTCTTGAAATGCCTGACTATCCAAAGAATAAAAGATAAATTAGCTACGATGCCTGTTTATAATTTCAATGTTGCCGTAAGTATGGAAGATGGCACTATACGGCAAAAACAAATACAATTTTCCTATCTTAATGATGTACGGGAAACCATATTTTACTGCGTTATTGATACCACAGAACAGTTTGTTAAGCAAAACGAGCAGCTTGCTAAGCTGGCCCAAGCTAAATTAGAAGCAATGCGCTCTAATGAAGCTAAATCAGCTTTCTTATCCAGCATGAGCCATGATCTGCGTACGCCTTTAAATGGTGTCCTTGGCTATACTCAGCTGGCAATAGATGAGAAAGATCCTACCAAGAAGCAGGATTATCTGAAGAAAATTAAGATTTCCGGCGATTTACTTTTAGATCTTGTTAACGATACCTTGGATTTGTCTCGTATTGAGAGCGGTAAATTGGAATTAAGGCCGGAAGCGATGGATGACGTTCAATATTGGAAAGAAGTAGTTACTGCCATGGAGCCTGCTGCTAATGTTAAGCAGATTAAGCTATTGATGGACAGCACCACATGGCCTCACCAGATGATTATGGTGGATAGGATTCAAGTAAAGAAGATTCTTGTAAATCTTATCTCTAATGCTATTAAGTACACTAAGGCGGGTGGTATTGTTAAGGTTAATGTACAGGCCTTAAAACCCGAGAAGAGTGAGTGTACCCGTCGTATTACGGTAGAAGATAATGGTATAGGCATGAGCAAGGAGTTCTTGGGAAGAATGTTTGAACCTTTTTCTCAGGAGCATCGTTCCGAAATGCTCAATGTAACCGGTACAGGCCTGGGACTATTCATTGTGAAAAAGATTGTTGATTTTATGGGTGGCACTATTGCAGTGGAGAGTGCTCTCCACCAAGGCACCAAGTTCGTGGTAGATTTGCCACTTAAGGTCTGGGATAAGAACGGCACCGACGACAAAAAGAAAGAAGCAGACCAAAAGAAAATCATTAATGAGTCCTTGGCTAACCGTAGGATATTATTATGTGAAGATAATTATCTTAATGCTGAAATTGCTCAGCTCTTGTTGAAGAACAAGAAGGTTGCAGTCGATTGGGCGAAGGATGGTAAAGAAGGTGTAGAGAAATTTAGCGGTTCTGAACCTAATTATTACGATGCTATTTTGATGGACATCAGAATGCCTATCCTAGATGGCCTAGCTGCTACTGAAGCGATTCGTAACTTAGAAAGACAGGATGCTGCAACTATACCTATTATTGCCATGACGGCGGATGCATTTGAAGAAACAATCAATGAAGCTAAAAATGCCGGCATGGATGCTTATGTAACTAAACCAATTGTTCCTACTGTTTTCTATAAAACCATAGCAGAAAAATTGCAAGGATAATATGACAAGGGGCGGTAATTTTGTCAGGCTTTGGACCACGACAAAAGAACTGCCCCTTGTCAACTTTTTAGTGATATAATTAAACATATGTATACTACTTATGAGGTGAGCATATGTTCCACAAAATTTCTAAACTTATCTGTACACTATTTTTACTGATTATCTGTCCTTTAATTTTTGCTTGCAGTAGTAAGGAACAACCTAAAACTGCTTCACTCACCAAACCGGTGGTTGCCAATGAGGGCGCTGTTGCGCTGGTGAAAAAGGAAAAAGCAGGTGCTGACAGCAAAAAAGTCTTAATGTATAACTCGCTGGAAGAAATGAACGGCAAGCCTGTTTGTATTTTGGCAGGAACTATTTTTGATAAAACCGCTAAAAAATATTTACCAGATTCTCGTTGCGAATCTTACAATACTATTGCTGATTGTCTTCAAGCTCTTAAGAGTGAGAAAATAGATGGCTTTATTGTTGATGAGCCTGTTGCCAGAGGTTTTAAGAATGCTAATCCGGACCTTGGTTGTTTCCAGATTATTCCTGATCTGGGATCCTTTGCCTTGGTGGTGGACAAGGATAACAAGTCCTTGCAGAAGGTTTTGAACGAAGGTATTCAACGCTATAAAAAAGATGGAACCTTGAAGAAATTAGATGATATCTGGTTTGGCAGTGATGATTCTATAAAGCAAATGCCTGCTCCCAAGGAAGGCGTTAAGGGAACTGTTATTTGTGGTACTACTGCAGAATATTATCCTATAGAATACATTAAAGAAGGTGAGATAGTTGGCTATGAGCCTGCTTTGGCGACTAGTATCTTGCAGGAAGCCGGCTATAATGTAAAATTTAAAAACATGGATTTTAAGGCGCTAATTCCTTCTGTTGTGACACACAAGATTGACGTAGCCATGGGATGTATCGTGATTACTGAGGAACGCCAAAAAAGTGTTTTCATGACTGAGCCGGAGTATAATGATGCAGTAGTAATGGCCGTGAGGGCGAAAAAGGTGAATGGCGCTCAAGGTACTTCCATAGAAAAGCTTTGGAATGATTTAAAAGAGGGTTTTAATAAGAATTTCATTGTGGAAAATCGTTATCAAATGATCTTGACTGGCTTAAAGACTACCGTCATTATTTCCTTAGGCGCAGTTTTATTGGGAACAATACTTGGTATTATTTTTTGTGCTATGCGAAGATCTTCGAAAAAATTCTTGCAAATGCCGATAGGCATCTTTGTTACAGTTATGCAAGGTACCCCGATGATAGTATTTCTTATGATTATGTACTATATTATTTTTGGCAAGCTTTCAATTAATCCTGTTTTTGTGGCAATATTGGCGTTTGCTCTTAACTTTGCTGCTGCGGAATCCGGGGTATTCAGCGCAGGTATTGATACCGTGGATAATGGTCAAAGAGAAGCTTCTTATGCCATGGGCTTTACCAAGAAGCAGACTTTTATAAAGATTGTGCTGCCTCAGGCTTTAAAATATATTTTGCCTGCCTTTACCGGTGGTTTTATTTCTATGTTTAAATCTACGGCAATAGTTGGTTACATTGCTATTCAGGATTTAACTAAAATGAGTGATGTTATTAGAAGCCGTACCTATGAAGCCTTTTTCCCGCTGCTTGCCACTGCCTTGATTTATTTGGTGGTAGCCTGGACCTTGGCATCATTTTTAACTTATTTACAACATAGAATTGATCCCAAGAGACGTCCTCGTACTTTGAAGGGGGTGCAATTATGAGTCTTATTTCCATAAAACATTTAGCTAAGGAATATGCTAATGCAACACCCTTAAAAGATATAAATTGCGAGATTGAACCAGGCGAAGTAATTAGTATAATTGGACCCTCGGGCACAGGTAAGAGTACGCTATTGCGTTGCATTAACGGTTTGGAAACACCGACCAAAGGAGAAATTTTTATTGAAGGGCAAAATATTCTCCTGCCAAGTACAGATTTGAACAAGGTACGTCTTAAAATGGGGATGGTTTTTCAGTCCTTTAATTTGTTTTCTCATCTCATGATTATTGAGAATGTGATGTTGGGAGCAACTGAGCTTTTGGGTAAGTCTAGGCAAGAAGCCTACGATAATGGCATGAAGCTACTGAGACAGGTCGGGATGGGCGAAAAAGCCTTTAACTATCCGGATGAACTTTCCGGCGGTCAAAAGCAACGTGTGGCAATTGCCAGAACTTTGTCCATGGACCCTGAAATAATTCTCTTTGATGAACCTACCAGTGCCTTGGATCCGACCATGGTAGGAGAGGTTGTATCGGTAATTCGTTCCTTGGCAGAAAAAAGTATGACCATGATGATTGTTACCCATGAGATGAAATTTGCTCACGATATCAGTACTAGAATTTTTTATATGGATCAAGGTATTATTTATGAGGACGGAACACCGGAACAAATCTTTGAGCATCCGCTCAAAGATAGAACCAAAGCTTTTATTAAGAGATTGAAGCCCTTTAAATTTGAGCTTAAATCCAAGCAATTCGACTTTTTGGGCATTAACAGTGCTATCGCTAAATTTGCAGTAGATAACATGATGCCTTATGAAATGGTGTATAAGATTCAAAGCTTGTTTGAAGAATTGTTCCTGCAAAGCATTTTACCGCGTTTGCCGGAAAAATTTGAAGCGGCACTGGAACTAGGTTGGTCCGATCGTAATAGAGAATGTGAATTTAACTTACATTATGCTGGTGAAGCTTATAATCCCTTAGAGGACCCCAGTAGCGATGAAATATCAATGAAGCTGGTTAGAAAAGCAGCTCCTGATTTGTCTTATACCTATGAGCAAGGCATTAACTCACTAATGGTTGCACTTAAAGCATGATGCCATATGTAGGATGTAATGTTGTAAAGAGTAAGCTTTTACTAAGAATAGGAGATGAACCCCATGAAAAAGATCATTATTCTAAATGGTGCAGCAAGAAAGACCGGTAATACTGCTAAATTGATTCAAGCCTTTACCGAAGGTGCTAAAAGCGCAGGACACGAGGTCAAAGAGTTCTATTTATTTGACATGAATATTCATGATTGCAAGGGCTGTCTATTAGCAGGCAAAGATCCTAAATCACCTTGTACGCAAAAGGATGATATGGAGCAGATTTATGCTGCCTTTGCTGACTGTGATGTAGTAGTATTTGCATCTCCTGTTTATTTTTGGACTATTTCCGCTACCCTAAAGACAGCAGTAGATAGATTGTATGCAGAAGTGGAGTGTCTGGGCTATACCAAGTTTGCCAGAGAATGTGCTTTGCTTATGACTGCCGGCGGCGATGATTACTCCAACGCTTTGTTCTGGTACAACAAATTTGCTCCTAATCTGCATTGGAAGAATCGCGGTACCGTGCTAGGTGCTAAGTTAACTGAAGAAGCAAAGAAACTGGGAGCTACATTATAGAGATGGAAAAAAAGACATCAATTTGGGAAAATAGCGTTATTTGGTTTGGCGCAGCGGTATCCTTGGCAGAAATATTTTCAGGAACTTTGTTTGCCCCTTTAGGCTTTACCAAAGGAATGGAAGCAATTTTACTGGGACATGTTATTGGCTGTCTGCTTTTATATGGAGCAGGACTTATAGGCGGACTTACCGGCAAAAGTGCCATGGAAACGGTAGGTATTGCTTTTGGCGAAAAAGGTAGTACTTTTTTTGCAGTATTAAATGTTATTCAGCTTATTGGCTGGACTGCTGTTATGATTGCCGGCGGTGCAGCAGCTCTTACTTCTCTTGTGCCGGGCGGCCCAGTGCTGTGGAGTTTTGTATTGGGTGCACTAGTGTTAGTTTGGACCTTTACAGGGACTAGCCATGTGGGCAAGGTTAACATGGTGGCCATGGGTTTACTTTTTGTTTTGACCTTAGTGCTTTCTGTTTTGATTTTTGGTGGCGGCGCTTTAGGAACATCTTCCGGTGAAGCTTTAAGCTTTGGCGCTGCTGTGGAATTGTCCATAGCAATGCCTTTGTCTTGGTTGCCACTTTTGTCTGACTATACCAGGCATGCTCAAAAGCCTTACAAAGCTACAGCAGCCAGCTGTGTTGTGTATGGCTTAGTAAGCTGTTGGATGTACGTGATGGGTATGGGCATGGCTCTTTATACCGGTAGTACTGATTTAGGTGTGATTATGCAAAAGGCAGGCATAGGGTGGGGAGCATTGGTTATCATCTTGCTTTCCACAGTAACTACCACTTGTCTGGATGTTTACTCTGCAGCCATTAGTAGTATCAGTATTAACAAGGCTTGGAGTTCTAAAACAGCTTCTATCGTAGTATGTGTCATTGGTACCTTGCTAGCAGCCTTTGCCCCAACCTCTAAGTTTGAAGAGTTCTTGTATTTCATTGGTTCTGTCTTTGCTCCTATGACTGCAATCATGCTTACAGATTATTTCTTTCTGGGCAATAAGGACACCAATCATCTGTGGCGTTTGGATAATCTTGGCTTATGGGCCTTCGGTTTTATCTTGTATAGATATTTCTTAAATCTGGATACGCCTATCGGCAGTACCGTGGTAGTTATGGTGATATTAATGGTTATCTGCTATGTAGTGCACTGGGTAAGACATTTGTGTGGTTGTACTGATTAAAAAAACCAGTGGGGACGGTACTAATTGGTACAACTTGTTGTACCAATTAGTACCGTCCCCACTGGTTTCTGTTTTCATTCAGTTTATTTTGATGATAACAATTTTTCTACTCTTACATCTAAACCATAAGCAATGGTCATGATCATGGTAAGAGAAACACTTTTGTGGTAATTACCACATTCAATTTTACTTAGATAACTGGGACTCATGGAAATTTTCTCTGCCAGCTGGGTCTGAGTTAGACCTCGTAAGCGTCTATAATAGGCAATATTAAGACCGAGAAGTTGATAATCCTTCTCATAAGATGGCTTCATTTTTTCACTCCTTAGTTACTCTGTGTTCATTATAAGAAAGAAATGAATAAAATAGTTTGCCTGCCAGGCGAAAAAAATATCTCTGCTTTTTAGCAGAGATATTTTTGTATGCCAGATTATTTGTCGTTAAAAACAAGGCTGCCTTTGCCACGAGGACCTTCGTAGCTGTTGGATATTACTGTTACCAACAAATAAGCTACTGGGTGTAATAAAGCTAGCTTGTTAAAGGTAATGGTAGCAGTTGCTGTTTCTCCTGCAGCTAAGGAATCGGACAATTTTAGATAAGAGGCCTTGCCTCTGTCCACACCATTAGTACCGCCGAAGGCAAGATTAGAGGGGTAGAACATGAGATAAGGATCTTCCAATGTATAAGCGGAATTGTTGGTAACCGTAAAGCTTATGGTAAAGCTTTGGGGTGCAGTAAGATGTATGGCATGTGCATAATCATCAGCCTTAAGCGGCAAAACCTGACTGTTGCTGCTTGTAGAATAGGTAATGGCAAAATCATCATCCTTAACCGGGACAAAAATTTGTTTAGCTTTGGCAGCTTCTGGGACAGCTGGTTGAGTAGGCGGTTGAATATTAGTAACCTTATCTGTTTCCGCCTGATTTTGTAAAGTGTCTTTATCAACTTTAGGATTTTTGCTGTCAGGGACAGTTTTTTTGCCTAAGGTAAAGCCCGGCAGTTTAACGGTGGAAGGCATGGTAGCTTCTTGCTTAGCCTTGGAGGGGAGAGGACTTGGATGATTATAAACCCACAAGCCAATACCCAGTGCAGCAAGACAACCAACCACAAGCAGGCAAGAGGTTAAACTAAATTTTCTCCGGCCTTTTTGTAAGGCTTTTTCCAGGGAAGCTGCATCTTGATAGCGCTTGGCAGCATCTATCTGGGTAGCTTTTTGGATGATGGCAAGAAGATAACCGTGATAATGAGGACCAAGTAGAACCTCCATTGTTTTGCCTAAGGCATAAAGGTCGCTTCTGCCATCAGTGGGAGCGAAACCATATTGCTCCGGTGGTGCGAACCCTTTGGTACCAAGCAGGCGAGTATCACTGGAGGCACTGTCATGAATGGTTCTGGCTGCATCAAAGTCTATAAGCTTAATCTGGCCATCTGGCTGCTGAATAATGTTGGATGGCTTAATATCGCGATGGAGAAGCTTGTGCGCATGTAAAAAGGCCAGAACCTTGCAAAGCTGGCTGGCAATATTTTGTACCTGCTCTTCAGAAAAAGGTTGTAGGGCTAAAGCATCAGCCAAATTTTTCCCGTTCACATATTCTTCTAAAACAGTAGTTTGCTCAGCTGTTTCGTTAACATAATAAATTTGTGGCAGAGCCGGATGTTTGAGCTTTTGCAAGTCTTGATAAGGCAAGCCGGTACGTTTGATTTCTTTCAGTACATAGAACGAACCACCTTGATCACTAACGATGGTGACATGGCTTTGAGGAGTGTTTTTTAATTCTCTAACAAGCGTGAAATTAGTAGATAAATACTCTTGAGCAGCAGCTCCCATAACCACGTCTCCTTGTCAGACTGCAGAAATAGTTTATAATAAAAGTATAGCATAAGGAGGTTGTAAAGGCGATGCCCAAATCAACAGAGGTACTGTTTAACGAACTGGCAGAGGCAAGTAATGTTGGCGATTATTTACAGCAAAATCAGCAGGAAATACAAACACCTGATTTTGGTTTATACTTGCGGACTCTTTTGACAGAAAAAAATTTCAAAAGAGCAGAAATCATACGAGCTGCCAATTTGGAAATGAGCTACGGTTATCGTTTGTTTGATGGCAGTAAAAGCAAGCCGGGCCGAGATAAAGTTTTAGCCTTGGCCATAGCCTTTCATTTAACTACAGAGGAAGCCAATCACCTGTTAAAATATGCCGGAGCCAGAGAGCTTTATCCTAGAGATAGGAGAGACAGTATTATCCAGTTTGGCTTACAAAAAGGTTATGCCTTGGATATTGTCAATCAAACTCTGCTTGCTTATCAGTGTCCGGAATTAGATTTGGTAAAGTGAGTTGAATTTACCACTGGGGACGGAGAAAAGTGGTAAATTTTTCCGCCTTGTCAGATTGATTTACCACTTTTCGACATCCTCAGTGGTAAAAATATGGTACAATAATAGCTGGGAGGCGATAGTAATGAAAGCATTAAAATATGTGATAGCAGCCTTGTTTTGTTGCCTTATTTTAAGTGTAGGACAGACAACCTTTGCTGCAGCTAAAGATACTATCAGTGTAACAGGAACAGCAGTAACAGACGCTAATCCGGATATGGCCTATGTACATATGCATTTGGACGCTAAGGGCGAAACAGCAGAGGAAGTACGTCAGGCTTTGGCAGAAAAGTTGGATACCTTGAAGAAAGTTTTGCTAGGTCAAATGATTGGGTCAGAGGATATTAAAACCTCAGGCTACAATTTTGGTCCTCGTTATGTATACGAAAAAAATAAACAGGTACAAAAAGGTTTTCAATCCAGTATAGAGATAGTGGCCAAGGTAAGGAATCTGGATAAGCTTAGTGATGTGGTAGATAAGAGCATTAATAGGGCCACGGTTAGTGTCAATAGTGTGGAATTTGGCTTGCAAGACAGGAATATTATTGAGCAAAGCTTATTGGATGATGCGGTAGCCAATGGTCGCGCTAAGGCTGCGGTAGTGGCTAATGCAGGCGGCAGGACTTTGGGAAACCTGCAAAGCGCCGATATTAATAATGCCGGTGGTGAGGCTAGAGTGATGATGTCTCAAGCTAATCTTGCTATGATGAAAAGTGCCGCTGATACGATGACACCAACAGAATTTTCACCGGGAACTATTACCGTGAGAACTACTATTAGCATGGTATTTGCTTTGTTATAGAGAAAATTGTACAAAAGACTTGCGCTCTAAGGCGCAAGTCTTTTTTTATTAGTGACCTTTTATTACTTGTGCTATAATTAAACTTAAATAACGGCACTAGTTTGGAAGGTGACCACAATGGGAAACCCAAGTATAACTAAACATAATAGGTGGAGTTTGGCACCCTTATTTTTTCGTTTCTTAATTATTTCTACTGTTATTTGGCTGACTTTATTAGTTGTTACATTAGGTGTCACTTTACGCTTTTCTCATTCCGTTATGCAGGAAAAACTGGAAAACGAACTAACTTCTACAGCCGTTACTTTAGGTAATAGCGAAATAATCAGGGGAGCCATGCTGGCAGGCTCTTGCTCTGAGGAAGTACTGAATTATTTAGATTCCTTGGTAAAGAATAACCCGGACTTAGATGTTATTTCCATTGCGGATAGTAAGTCCAAACGCATCTACCATGTTAATCACCAGCAAATTGGCAAGCAGTTTGTAGGCGGTGATCAGGATAGAGTTCTTTTAACCGGTGAAGTTTATCTTAATGATGCAGTGGGAACTATGGGCTTGCAGCATCGTGCCTTTGCACCTGTCAGAGATGGACTGGGCAATATCATTGGCTTTGTCATGACCAGTACGACTATGAACAGCCTTGATAATTTGCGTAAAAATATTACCACTATTTATGGCAAATTAGCATTGGGCATGCTGCTATTGTCTTTTTTAATCGCTTGGCTGCTTTCTCTTTTAATCAAGCATATGCTACTGGGGCACTCTCCCGGTGACTTGGTCCATGCTTATTTAGTACAAAGCGAAAGCTTGAATAATCTTAATGAAGGTATTATTTCTGTTGATAATAATGGCTATATCCAATTGGCTAATGCTGCGGCAGCTAAAATGCTGGGACAAAGCATAGAGCTGCTGGAGGGGAAGAAACTGGATGACTTGCTAACAGACGATAAGGGGAAGAGTCTGTTGGAAGAAAAGAAAATCAATGAAGCAACCTCTCATCCCAATGTACTGTGTTCTAGCATTCCCTTGGAGGAAAACGCTATCAGAACAAGTACAACCTTAATTTTAAATGATAAAACTGAGGCTATGCAATTGGCTCAGCAGCTTAATGGTTCCAGACATGTTGTTTCCATGCTAAGAGCTAATAAACATGAATTCATGAATAAGCTTCATGTTATTTCCGGTATGCTTCAAATGGGCAAGCAAAAAGATGCCCTGCAATATATAGGCAGCTTTGCGGCTGAACAGACTCTTGTGATGGGACCGTTGCTACAATATATTAAGAATACTAATGTACTGGCACTTATTCTGGGTAAGTTAAGTAATATGAAGGAGCTGGAGATTCAGCTTACCTTGCTGCCAAACAGTAATCTGCCAGAGCATAGTAAGTATCTTACTACTAATGAATTGATTACCGTTTTAGGTAATCTTTTGGAAAATGCTATCGAGGCTATTAACATGAATCAGGCAGGCAAGCCTCGTAATATTGTTTTGCAAATTAGTGAAGATGACAAGGGACTTTCCATTAATGTTTCAGATACGGGAGTGGGTATTAAGCCGGACATACTTCCTAAGATTTACGATACAGGCTTTAGCACGAAGGACAAAAAGAATCGTGGTGTAGGGATGAGCTTGGTTAAAGCCATAGTAGACAAACACCATGGTAATATCGAGGTTGATTCTGAACCTGATAATGGCACTTCTTTTTCTATCTATATTTTTGAAAAACGTCAGTAGGGGGGACGACAATGATTCATACCATAATTGTAGAAGATGATCCTATGGTAGCGCAGATTCATCGTCAGTATTTGGAAAAATTGAATGGTTTTAACATCGATGGTATTTTTAACGATGGCAATAAAGCACTGGACTATTTGGAAAAGCATCCTAATGACCTTATTATTCTTGATATTTATATGCCTACCATGACGGGCTTGCAGCTTCTGCGCAAGCTTAGATCTATTGGTATAAAAAGCAGTGTCATTATGGTTACGGCCGCTATGGAAACCAAGGTAATAGGTGATGCCTTAGAGCTGGGCATTGTGGATTATTTGATTAAACCATTTTCCTATGAGCGCTTCCATGAAGCTATTAGCAGGTATTTAAGTAAGAGACAGCTGTTAAAAAATAAACAGGTTGTTGATCAAGCTGAATTGGACCGCTTGATGAACAGCAACCTGTCGACTAAAGTAAATATTACAGAACTAAGTAAGGGCCTAAATAAAGCAACCTTGGATATTATTACTGAACAACTGCAAAAAGCCGGTACGGAAAAATGTACCTGTGAAAGCCTTTCCCAAGCCTGCAATTTATCAAAGGTCACCATCCGCCGGTATCTAAATTATCTAATAGATATAGGCAAAGTGGAAAATACCATTGATTATGAAACAGGTGGTCGTCCCAGAACCTTGTATTTTTTAAAGTATTAACTTCGTTCCGGGTGGATACGTTCAAAGGCTTCTACAGCAATGGCCGGTAAAAGCTTATACAGTATCATTAAATCACCGTTCTTTAGTTGCAGAGTTTCTTCGTTAATGGGAATATAGGTTAAATCATCTAAGTTGAATTTCTTGGGCAACAAGGTTAGCAGATATTCATAAGCAGCTTTTTCTAATTGCTGGGAAGAAGCTAAAGCCCCATAGGAACTTTTTTGTATTTTAGCTTTTTGATAGGTGGAAAATACACCAAATGTGCCACAGACAAGGGCGGCTAGCCCCAGTAGGCGAATAGCTCCTAGGTCCCAGAAAAAGTAACTGAGCAGTAACCCTAAGAGAAAAATAACGCCAAAGATTATATACTGATGGCGCTCTTTTTGGTGATCTTCCTGCAAATAAGTTAAATACTGCTTAGCACAATCAGCGCAGATGGAATAAGTTTTAAAATCACCTAAACCTTGTATTCTTTTTTCACCTGGCAGGTCGCGGACATGCAGTGTTCTTACTTCTAATACTTTAAAATCATAACAGCCGGGTTTATCACATTTTAAGCAGTTCATGATTCTCATCCCATCTCAATAATAAGCTTAAAATAAAGGCGCTGCCCAGAAAGCAGCGCCTTTATTTATTATACTTTAAATTGGTTATAACATCTTGCCCAAAGCAGAGAGCAATAAGCTACCGATTAACAGAATGATAGCACCGCCTAAGCGGGAAGAAATCTGTGCGAAAGGCATTAATTCCATTCTGTGTGCAGCGGACAATACAGCTACATCGCCGGTGCCGCCCATATTGGACATGCACAGACCAGCAGTAATACCAGCTTCCAGAGGATAGAAGCCAACGAACTTACCAATAAAGGCTGCACCAAAGAAGGCACCAAAGCAAGTAACAAAGCAAAGTACCAAATAAGTAAGATTGAAGTTAGCGATAATGGTATCCATGCTCATGTAGCACAAACCGATACCAACCAGCAAGGTAGGAGTTAAGTTCTTCATGATAAACTGGAACCATTGATAACAAGCAATTTCAATATTTTCAGGAATAATGTTGGCAACTTTGCAAATAGCTACGCTAATAATCATCCAGGCATAAGCGTGGATATTAAAGGAAGGAACAGCTTTGTTCCAGAAACCTGCTACAATGTAGCCCCAAGCGAAGAAGGAGCAAGAAACTAAAAGACCAACACCCAAACTGGTGATTTCAATCTTTTCGCGGAGAGCTTGCACACGAGGACTGATTTCTAACTCTTTTGGATCAACAGTGCCGGCTTTCATGATAGCACCATTACCATTAAAGCTGGGGTTCTTAAAAATACGAGGCATTAAGCCACCCATAACAATGGAAATGGCATTACCAATAGCGACGGCAGGAGTCATGATGGAAATTGCTATGGCTGCTGTCATTGTACCTGAACCTTCAAAAATCTTGGAAAGAGGAACTGCACCTGCACCCATGCCACCACCCATGATAGGCAGAGCAATCAGCAAAAGTGCCTTTATAACACCATAACCCATCAGCACTGCAGTACCCATAGCCAGTGCAAAGGAAAGACCAATACCACCGAAAATAGCCGGGAAATAACGAGCAGCTGCTTTAACAAGAAGCTTACGGTTCATTCCCAAAATAGAACCGGTAATCAAAGCTGCAATATATAAATCCAGGAAAGCACCGGTAGGTTTAAAGAATGCGTTGATATTGACCAGCAAATCTGATTTACCCATCAATTGCATCATGCCTACTTTGGCACCGTTAACAGTAGCCACATAGGGCATTAGCTTAAAATAACCTAATAAACCGGAGCCAAAGATACAGACGATGGCGCCACCACCTAAATAAGAATTAATAATAGGTGTTTTCTCACCAATTTCATTTAGGATAGTACCAACTACAATCATGAATGCAAAACAACCAGCCATACCGGTTGGTAATACACCAATATACGTTGCAGCCAAAACTATAATAGCAAGTATAGCGAATATCTTCCAGGGAAGATTAAAAAGCTTATAGCCCTTGTAAACTTCTGGTTGTAGCATTTCAGTATTATTATCATCACTCATGACAATTCCTCCTTAGGAAACGGATACTAAATTTTCGTATTAAATACGAGCAACCCCTGTCTTACGAGCAGCGTCAGCAACTGCTTTAGCTACAGCCTTGCCTACTCTGGGATCGAATGCTTTAGGAATAATATAGTCTTCGTTTAGTTCTTCGGGAGCTACCAGGTCAGCCAAAGCATGAGCTGCAGCAACTTTCATTTCTTCATTAATGTCACTAGCTCTTACATCAAATACACCACGGAAAATACCGGGGAAAGCTAGCACGTTATTGATTTGGTTAGGATAATCGCTACGGCCGGTGGAAATAATTCTAGCACCAGCTGCCTTAGCATCATCCGGGAATATTTCGGGAGTGGGGTTAGCACATGCAAAGATGATGGCATCTTTGTTCATGGAACGAACCATATCTTGAGAAACGGTATTAGGAGCAGAAACACCGATAAATACATCAGCACCCTTCATAGCGTCAGCCAAAGTGCCTTGTACCTTGTTGGGGTTGGTAACCTTGGACATTTCCTCTTTAATCCAGTTCATACCCTTGCCACGGCCTTCGTAAATAGCACCGGTACGATCGCAGAGAATGACATTCTTGGCACCTGCAGATAGGAGCAGCTTGGTGATAGCAATAGCAGCTGCACCGGCACCGCTGACAGCAATCTTAATATCAGGAAGCTTCTTGCCAACAACCTTTAAAGCATTGGTAATACCTGCCAAAGTAATAACAGCAGTACCATGTTGGTCATCATGGAAAATAGGAATATCAGTACGCTCTTTTAATTTGCGTTCAATTTCAAAGCAACGAGGAGCAGCGATATCTTCCAGGTTGATGCCACCGAAGGAACCACTAATAAGAGCAACTGCGTTAACAAATTCGTCTACATCTTTAGTCTTTACACAAAGAGGGAAGGCATCAACATTACCAAAGCTCTTGAAGAGTACGCACTTTCCTTCCATAACAGGCATGCCAGCTTCAGGACCAATGTCGCCTAAACCTAGAACAGCAGTACCATCTGTAATAACGGCACATAAGTTCCAACGACGGGTTAGCTCATAGCTTTTGTTAATGTCCTTTTGAATCTCTAAGCAAGGTTGTGCTACACCGGGAGTATAAGCCAAGGACAAATCATCCTTAGTTTTAACAGGAACGGTGGAAACTACCTCAATCTTGCCCTTCCATTGAGCATGTAATTTTAATGATTCTTTTGCGTAATCCATAAGATCACTCCTTTTTTGTATTGTGTCTACAATATAAGTATATTATAGATAATTTAAATTGACAGACTTTTGAAAGTATTCATTTACTTTGGAAAGTAAAGAAGATATTTTCACAAAATGCATAAAATAGAGAATTTATTATTTTTTTCTAAAAAAAGCAATATATTTCTTTACAACATCCTTAACATAATCCATTTCTCGCAAAGAAAGCACGGAAAAATGGGGCTGTTCCTTAGCTAATAATTTAGCTGTTTCAGCTACGGTGTACATAGAAATCTCAGTATTGACGTTAATCTTAGCTACGCCATTGGCAATGGTATTCAAAATGTCTTGCTCTGGCACACCGGAACCACCGTGTAAAACCAAGGGAAGCTGACAGAGCTTGTTAATTTCTTGCAGAATATCAATGCGAATGTTGGGCTTGCCTTTATACAAGCCATGTACTGTGCCTACGGAAACGGCTAGGGCATCCACACCGGTGGCTGCTACGAACTCCTTAGCAGCTTCTGGCTCGGTATAAGCTTGGACATCGCTGGCACTGCCTTCGTGTGATTTTTCTCCGGCAGCCAAACTGCCCAGCTCAGCTTCTACAGAGACATTGTGAGCATGCGCTGCCTGGCAGACCTTAATGGTATTGGCTACATTTTCTGCAAAGGGTAGAGCACTGCCGTCATACATGACAGAACCAAAGCCTGCTTCAATAGCGGCTTTGATTATCTCTAGATCCTTGCAATGATCTAAATGCAGACAAACAGGAATAGTCAGGTCCTTGGCCAAGCTATGCACAAGGGCACTGGCAGTTTCTACGGACATGTTAGTAAGGTATTTAGCACCAAAAGCTACAATAATTGGCGTGTTGGTTTCTACGCCGGCGTCAATAATGCCCTTGAAGGTCTCAAAATTATACGCGTTGAAGGAGCCCACAGCATATTTTTCCTTATAGGCCTTTTGCAAAATTGTGCTTAAATTTGTCATCATAAATAAACATCTCCTTGTTAAGATTATATCATAAACAGGACCAAGAGGGAGAACTATACTGGTCTGACTTTCTTTTTCGTTGCATTTACTTTGTTAAAGTATTAAAATACTTATATTTAAACTCCGGTTTTACAGTTATTGTATACCGAAGCAATTTACTCCCTGTCGGGGGAAGGAGTATGAGTATATGACTACATTTTTAATTTCGTTAGCTGCACTTATTTTAGGTTATTTAATTTATGGAAGATTGGTGGATAACATGTTTAAGCCAACGGATCTTCCCACTCCTGCCATGGTTCATAATGATGGCGTGGATTACGTACCCTTGCCTACCTGGCGTGTGTTTATGATTCAGTTGCTCAATATCGCAGGCTTAGGGCCAATTTTTGGAGCTTTGGCTGGTGCTATGTGGGGACCTGTTGTTTATTTGTGGATTGTATTAGGTAGTATTTTTGCCGGCGGCGTTCATGATTATTTGTCAGGCATGATTTCTCTTCGCGAAGATGGGGCAAGCATTCCTGATGTGGTTGGCGAAAGTATGGGGAAGACCATGCTGACCTTCATGAGATTTTTTACTATCCTTATTTTATTCTTGATTGGTGTACTCTTTATTTCCGGGCCTGCCATGCTGCTTGCTAAGTTAACAGGCTTTGGCGTAACTCCCTGGCTTCTGGTGGTGTTGGTTTATTATTTCTTGGCAACATTTTTACCGATTGATAAAATCATCGGTCGCTTTTATCCTATTTTTAGTATTTGCCTGTTAGTTATGGCAGCAGGACTTTTGGTGGGACTTTTGACAGGAGCAGGCGGCCATGTGCTACCGGAGATGACCTTAACTAATATGTTCCCGGCTCCGGCTGGTAAGCAATTACCTATTTGGCCGTTAATGTGCGTTACCGTAGCTTGTGGTGCTATTAGTGGTTTCCATTCTACTCAATCACCACTGATGGCTCGTTGCCTTAAAAACGAACGCCTTGGTCGTCCGGTTTTCTATGGCGCCATGATTTCTGAAGGCATCATTGCCCTGATCTGGGCAGCTGCCGGTGTTTCTTTCTATGATGGTACTGCAGGATTAGCTGCAGCCTTAAAGGCCGGTGGTCCAGGTGCGGTGGTATATGATGTCTGTGTAGGACTTATGGGTAACGGCCTTGGTGCTACTTTGGCAATGCTTGGTGTAGTAGCTTGTCCTATTACTTCCGGTGATACTGCTTTCCGCAGTGCGCGGTTAATTATCGCAGATTGGTTTAAGATTCCTCAGACGGACAATGTAAAGCGCTTGAAACTAGCACTACCCTTAATCATTGTTGGTGCTGCACTAACTCAGGTACAATTTGCTGTACTTTGGAACTATACTTCCTGGAGCAATCAAGTGTTGGCTGCCATGGTTCTATGGGCAGGCGCAACCTATATGTACAGGAAATGCGAGAACCGTCACGCTTATTTGATTCCTATGGTTCCGGCTACTTTCATGAGTATCGTAAGTTCAACTTATATTTTGCAAGCTAAAGAAGGTTTGCAGTTACCAACCTATATTACCTGGCCGGCAGGTCTTGTGATAGGCCTTTTAGCATTGGCAATGTTCTTAAAGCATACTGTGTTCGGACCTAAAGAAGAAATGGCTACAGAAAGTAAGTAAAGATCATTACAAAATAAAAAATCACGCTGGTGTTAAAACCAGCGTGATTTTTATTTTTGCTTAGAAGACAAATTAACAATTAAATAATAGTCTTAGATAAAATTACACAAATGAGACCAACCATAATACCCATGAGGGCGGTCATACCGGTCTGGCATTTATAAGCTTGATCGGTGGTCATATCAGAGAACTGGGAAACAACCCAGAAGTAAGAATCGTTGGCATGGGAAGCAACCATGGAACCGGCACCAATAGCCATAACTACAAGAACTCTGGCCAAAGGACTGGTGAAGCCCATAGTGCCCATTAAAGGTGCCATCATAGAAGAAGTAGTAATCATTGCTACGGTAGAAGCACCCATAGCCAGCTTTAGAATCATGGCGATGACGAAAGGAATCAGAATACCAATACCGGTATCTAACAAACCTTTAGTTGCATTGGCAATAGGTAATAACTTTAAGATAGCACCGAAGGAACCGCCGGCACCGGTGATAACCAAAATAGCAGCGGAGTCGCTGACACCTTCTGTAACCCAGGCCAAAGTATCTTTCTTAGCACTTTTAGGAATAAGGCTCATAGCTAGGAATACGCCCATAAGTAAAGCGATTACAGGATTACCGATGAAATTAAGGAATGTTGCTAAGGCACCGGTTCCTAAGGGCTTGCTGGGGAAGTTAACTACAGAAGCAATGGCAATCAATATGATGGGAAGGAAAATAGGAGAAAAGCTGTGCAACGCACCAGGCAGTTGACCATATTTTTCTTGTAATTGTTCCAAGGTATATTCGGAGTTAGCAGGAATTTCGATAGAACTGGCAATTTTATTAGCATAGAGGATAGCCATGATGGTAGCAGGAATGGAAATAATTAAGCCAACTAAAATTGTTAAACCCAAATCTGCCTCTAAGGTACCTGCCATGGCAATAGGACCGGGAGTAGGCGGAACAAGGCAGTGAGTGGAATACAAACCACCGGAAAGAGCAGTGGCCATAATGGCTAAAGACTTTTTGCTCTGAGCACTCATAGCACGGCTGATAGGGGAAAGGACAACGAAGCCGGAATCACAGAAAACAGGGATACCGGTAATGTAACCCATGATACCCATGGTTACAACACTGTTCTCCTTGCCAACAATTTTTAGAATGGTGTTAGCCATTGTCAAAGCAGCACCGGTTTTTTCCAAAATCTTACCAATGATGGTGCCACACAAAATAACTATACCAATACTGGTTAGGATACTACCGAAACCATCTTTAACAGTGTTGACAACCTTCATTGGCTCAATACCACATATCAAGCCAACCACAATGGAAATAATGGTCATAACAATGAAAGGATGTTGATGATACTTAGAAATAGCAATTACCATGCAAAATACAGCTAGAAAAATAACCCCAAATAAAAAGAATGATGACATGTAAACTCCTCCTTTGAATTAAGAAACCGAAAATTTGTTTCCCATGGTGAGCAATTATTTTTTAGAGATATTTTTATTAATGCATAATCTAATAAGAAACTCTTTTTCAAAAGCTGATAGTGCATCTAATTCTAAGGTGCTTTCTAACTTATGTAGCCTATACTGGACGGTGTTCTTGTGGACATGTAAGAATGTCGCGGCCTTAGTTATGCTGCCATTTTCCTCATAATAGATTTTGGCTGTTTTAAGGAATTCTTCAGCTTCTACAGGGGAAAGGCATTTGTTTAGCTTATCCTGTAGTCCCTGTAAATAAGAAGTTTCTTGTTTGCTGGTTCTATCCAGGATAAACTGGCAACGTAGGGCAGGTGTGTTGATATCGCAAATGCCGCTGCCGGGCAAATCTTTTAAAGCTATAACATCTTGATAGGAAGAAGGAAGCTGTTTTAAACTGGTACAAATGCTACCAAGGCACAACTTGGTGCTTGGAAAATCATGCTTGGCAAGTTCGTAAACATGCTGGAGCCAATGCAGGTCTAACTTATCAGTATTGCTCTTTAATAAAACAGGATGGGTATCAACTATTCCTGCTAAATCATGATCAGAGTTTAAAAGACCTTGGGCAAACAGGTTACGCAATAAACTATTGCCGATCTTCACCAAATCTACAGAAGCAAGTTCATTTTGGGCATCGAGCAAGATAATACGAACTGGACAATTCAGACGAGTATGTAAGCTCTCGCACAGGGAAAACCCGTTCTCTAAGCCTTCTCCACCCGGTGATATTAATAATTCCAGTGCCTTACTCCGTAGTTCCTTCTCAGCTTGTTCTTTGTAGGACTCTGCTTTTAATGCAAAATATTGACGAGTATATACGGCTAGAAGGTTAGCTGCATCAGCAACCTCTTCAGGATTGCCATACATACCCACAACTCCGATAAGCTTATTGTCCACATCAAAGATGGGCATGTTGCATCCCTCTTTGGCACCTGCATATTTGCTGACATCTTTTTTTGCGATATAGACAGGCTTGCCAGTTCGGGCTGCTTTGGCTGCACCAGTGTGTAGAGTACCAATTCTCTCTTTTTCTGTAGAGGCAAGAATGATTCCCTTGGTATTCATGATGTTGACGGTGCGATTGCTAACTAGCTTGGAAGTAGCTTCTACCATCATTTGTGCCATTTTTTCAAAACTATCGGCCATAGGACACCTACCATTTACTTTTATTCTTTCAAGAAAATACTATCTCCGGCAGTTACACGACAACCGGCCAAACCAGGATAATCTTTTAAATACTCAATAGCTTGTGCTCCTGAACAGTGGCAAAAACCGGCTACTTTCAGTCCCAAATTCTGCAGCTCTTGGAAAGTCAGTTTGATACGCTCCTGGTCAGCTTCCATTAAATGGGTGCCACCAATTACTGCATATACAGACTGCTTTAGTCTTTCGTGAACGGTGGTAACAATGTTGAGAATACCGGGATGGGAACAGCCTGTTAGTACTACAAGACCATGAGATGTAGCCATGACTAGACAAATTTCATCACTGAAATCATCGGTCACAAATTCTGCTCCTGTATCCTTTACAAACCGGGCAGGAATGGTTTCAAAGCTGTGCTTGCGAGGGAAATTTCCAATTAGCCATAATCCTTCGTCTAGCTTTAAAAGGCCATTTACCTCTATGTGGCTTATGTGGTGCTTAACTAGGAATGCTTGATCAAAACCACAGGACAAGTCAGAGTAGCGAATGCCATCCTTGGCATATTTCTTTTGGAAAAAGCCGGGACCTGTATAAAGAGTCTGGGGAGCTAATTGTTGCTCAGCAATATCACGAAAACCTGCGGCATGGTCGTAATGACTATGGCTGCAGACCGCGAACTGCGCTTGTTCTAGATGGACACCTAACCGATGGGCATTTAGAAGAGTGCTGTTAGAGGCGCCGCAATCAAAGAGAAACTTGTGTTTAGCAGTTTCCACAAAAAAGGAAAGACCATGCTCTGCTTTTAAGGCTATGTTTTCTGATGGTTTATCCTCCATAAGATTCTGAATCTTAATCATTTAATCACCTCGATTCTAAATTTTTGGTTAATTTAATTATAACTTATTGAAAAACGGTTTTCATTGTTATGGGTAACAAATATATAAAAAATATTCAGAAAACTTTTTGTATGCTTTACTAAAAGCTTTGACCTGAAAGAACTTTTATATGGAAAAATTTTGCTGTATACTATACCTGTAATGCAGTGACAGGAAGATGTTCTATTAATTGTTGTTTGCGAAGCAGAATAGAAGAGAGGGAGAAAACATGAAAAACTTAATTAAAGAAAAAATGCAAAATGGAGAAAAAACCCTAGGTCTTATGTTTGAAAGTGGTAATACCACCATTGCAGAATGCATTGCGTTGGCAGGCTTGGATTATATCATCATTGATACAGAGCATGGACCATTTGAAGCAGAAACTGTCATGGAACTGGTTTGTACAGCTGCCAGAAGAAACATGACACCATTAGTTAGAGTCAAAGAAATTTCTCGCCCGGCTATTTTGAAGATGCTGGATGTGGGGGCCATGGGCCTTATTATTCCTTGTGTAAATACCATAGATGAAATTAAGAAAATTGTTTCTTATGGAAAATATTTCCCGCAAGGAAATCGTGGCGTGGCCTTTGCCAGAGGCAACGGCTTTGGTTACGCAGACCCTAAGCCACTTACGGAATATTTTAAGGATTGTAATCGTGAGACCATGCTAATTCCTCAATGTGAAACGAAAGGTTGCTTGGAAAACATAGAAACAATTGTTACCATGGATGGGGTAGATGGTATTTTCGTAGGTCCTTATGATTTATCTACTGCTCTTGGCAAACCTGGTCAGTTCGATGATCAGGAGGTTGTGGTGGCTATTGCCAGAGTGCTTAAGGCTTGCAAGGCTGCTAAGAAGCCGGCCTTTATTTACACTGATACAGCTGAAGCAGCTAAGAAGCAATTCCATAATGGCTTTGATTCAGTGTGCTGTTGCTTGGATACAGTCTGGTTAACCAGAGCTGTGGAACAAATGAAAAAAGATGCGCTGAAGTAAAAATGAAGTAAAAATTAAAAGGCATGCACTTCGCTTGAAGTGCATGCCTTTTTTGTTTGACAGAATGAAGTTGATTACCAAGTAAAAAATTAGTTGCAGAAATATTTATAAGTTGTTGCTGCTCATGTGGTCTAGTATAATGTTCAACGAGACGGTACAGGTGGTTCGGTGTCTCCGCGCAGCTGCGCTTTATAAGCTTGCTTTGCGGACACCTATCACATGGCCGTTTCCATTGTTCGCTACGTCGCTTTGCTCCTTGCTTACAAGGAAGACGGCGCATGTTCCTTCTGTATAGAAGGAGGTGACGTGATGACTGATTTCGAGATATTAGTTATAGTTCTTATGCTAATGTCCATCATAGTCAACATATTACTTCATTGTTGGAAGTAATATAAATATTGTTTTCCCTCACATAGAGAAAAACATCCACCGTCCCTTTTGAAAACGGTGGATACCACCAATTGGAAGGGGCACACGCAAATGTACCGTCTTCTTATTGATTTTATTTTATCATAGTGACTGCAAAGGTCAATATGAATTTAGTATAAAAATGATATTAAATATTTTTGCTAGCAGATTTCTTTAATCTAGTGCACAATTCGTCTAGTATTTCTAAATCATCATCGCTTAAATCTATTAGCTTTAAAACTAAGCTTAAATGTGCACCAAAATCATTTTGTGTAAAACACCAATCCAAAACTTTGGAAAGAGTTTTATTTCCACCGAGTTGTATATGCATAGGTACTACAAAATAGGCCGTAGATACGTTAAATAACTTGCTTAATTGTTCTACCGTGTCTAAGCGTGGCAAATTAGTTCCCTTAAGCCATTTGCTGACGGTGGATGGAGAGGCAAGATGTAATTGTTTAGCTAATTCTGTTTGGTTCATATTATTATTTATCATTACGTTTCTCAACCTATTAGCGAAAACCTGCTTTATGCTTGCATGAGACGAATTTGTAGAAACAATGTGTTCAAATGTCATAAGCACACCTCTTGTTTATGATTCTAAAGAAAATAACTGAGAATGTCAATATGATTTAAAAGAATAAAAACATTGACAAATATAATACCGTGATATATACTAAAACTATAAAAAGTACTAATGCGTGTTGAAAAATGCTGTTAAATGTGTTGCTTATATAAATAGTAGACACTTTTTTTATGCGATTTCTTATGATTTAAAATCATAAACGGCTGACTAAAAATAATAAAAAGGGGAAGGCGATTTGTATGAAAAAAATATTCAAAGCGGTTGTGTTGGCGGTATCGATGTTAACTATGCTTGCAATATCCGGTTGTGGAGGAGATAAGTTCTCAGGCAAATGGATTAATGCAAATCCGGTATTTGGGGAAGGGTACAGAGTGAAGGAACTGGTTATTGAAAAGAATGGACAAAGCTACATAATCAAACAAAATCTGGGCAGATATGATGAAAGTCATAAAATGCTTAATGAAAAAGAATATAACAAATCATTTGGTTGGTATTATTTTGGTGATAGTAAAAAGAACAAAGAAGTTATTCCGGAATATGACTATACTTACACATGGCAAATGGGGCCTATTTCCCAAGGAACTGCAGTAGAGAAAAGTGGTCGTTTGGTTATTGATGGGACAATGGGAATGGATGCTATAGCCTATGTTGAAAAAGATGGTACCTTGCTATGGAATCAGTTGGTATTCAAAAAAGAAAACAAAGATGACATAGCAAAGTATAAACAGAGCGAGCAAAAACGCTTGCCGAAGGCAATAAGAGAAGAACAAAAAAGCTCAAAAATAAACAAGGTTGAATTTGTGGATGCACCTATTAATGTGAAGAAGTAATAATATAGGTATGTTTATTCTCTGGAGACATAGTGAAAAATTATTTGCGGAAAATAAAGAATAAGAGCTGGAAATGTGTTATACTATCCCCATAGCAGTATTGGGTATCGCAGAAAGTCAGTATTACAAGGCAAGTAGTAGTGAAGTTTAGGGATAGCGCTTACGGCGTTATCCCTTTTTGTTTTATTAGAGAGGATTTTGTATATGAAGATTTGGTTGATTACAGATACGCACATAGGTCATAGGAACATGATTAATTCCTGTGGCAGGCCGGAGAATTTCAGCCGGCTAATATTAAAGAACTGGGAGAAGAAGGTTGCCAATACGGATAAAATTATTCATCTAGGTGACATTGCCTGGGGCGATGATAATCTAAAGAAGGTTATGCGTATGCCGGGACATAAGATTTTGATAAGAGGCAACCATGATCCTAAGAGCTTGGAAAACTATATGGAGGAAGGGTTTGATTTTGCTTGTGATGAACTGGGCATGACGATTGAAGGAGTAAAGATATTGTTTACTCATAGGCCAAGAGTTGGGCACATGGCTGATGTAAATATTCATGGCCATGAGCACGATGTACACAGGGTATCGGAAACAGAGTTTCTGCTGCCAATATCGTTAGAAGTCATGGGCTACGAGCCTATCGCTATGGATCATGAGTTTATCCGTAAGATTCGCAGTTGGTCGGATAAGTTTAAGGCTTATGGAACATTGCCGACATTGGATGAAATACGGCTGTTAGGTCCTAATCCAATACCAAAGCTGAGAGAACGTGATTTTACCGGTAGGGGACATGAGGAAGAATAGAGGACAAATAAAATGATTTATGTTACAGGAGATATTCATGGCAATCCAAGCAGGTTAAAAAAAGATAATTTAGCAAAAGTAGGCATAGATATTAAGGCTGATGACTATGTAATTATCTGCGGTGATTTTGGCTTGCTCTGGGGTGGTAAATATCAAAAGGAGGCAGACTGGTGGTTAGAATGGCTAAATGATAAGCCGTTTACTACATTGTTTGTAGATGGCAATCATGAGAATTTTGATATGCTTAATGCCTTACCTGTAGAAAACTGGCAGGGTGGTAAAGTGCACAAAGTTCGTGAGAATGTACTTCATTTGATGCGTGGTGAGATTTTCACTATTGAAGGAAAAACATTTTTCTGCTTTGGAGGTGCTACATCAACGGATAAGGAAGATAGGAAAGCGGGAGTTACCTGGTGGAAACAAGAAAATCCTAGCATTGCAGAGTTTGATAATGCTTTATTTAACTTGGAGCAGCATGACTTCTCTGTTGACTATGTGATTACTCATACGGCTCCTAAGCGCTTTCTTTTTACAGTGCCGGAAGCTGTGGGAAGAGTTGTGGATTGTACTAATTCCAAGATGTTGGCAGAGATGGAAAAATATATGAATTACAAGAAATGGTATTTTGGACATTTCCATATAGATTATTGCAGACCTGACTCTAACGAGGCGTGGATGTACAAGAAAATTGTAAGAATTGAGGATTAAAAATGATTTATTTAACAGGTGATACCCATGGTGAATTTAGCAGATTACAGTATTTCTGCTACCGTTACGATGTTGCTCCCAAAGATATCATGATAATTTTAGGCGATAGCGGTCTTAATTATTACCAAGGTGATAAGGCCAAAGCCATAAAGCAGCAGCTAGCAGAGTTGCCCTTGACTTTCTTTGTTATCCATGGCAATCATGAGGCCAGAGCCAGTACTATTAAAAGCTATGAGCAGGAGGAATGGCATGGAGGGACAGTATATAAGGAAAAAGCTTATCCCAATATATTGTTTGCCAAAGATGGGGAGGTATTTACCTTTGGGCATGTTAATATGCTGGTAATTGGCGGGGCTTATAGCATAGATAAATATATAAGGCTGCAATATGGCTGGCACTGGTTCTCGGATGAGCAACCATCACCGGAAATTAAAGCGTGTGTGGAGAAGAAAATAGAAGAACTAAATCATACGGTTGATATTGTTCTTAGCCATACAGCACCTATTAAATATGAGCCGGTAGAAAGTTTTATCCCAGAATTTGACCAATCTCAGATAGACAAGAGTACGGAAGAATGGCTGAATACCATTGAAGATAAGCTGGATTATAAGAAGTGGTACTGCGGGCATTATCATATCAACAAGCAAATAGATAAAATTAGATTTTTATTTGATGACATTATCAAGCTTAAAGTTGATGATTAGTGTTTATGCTTTAATTATTTGTGCTTAATTTTGTCAGCAATTTATAAAAAAGGAAAAATCTCAGCAGTCCCAAACTAGGGATGCTGAGATTTTTTCTTAAACCAACGTAGGAAGGGGCACACACCAATGTACCGTCTTCTTATTGATTACATTTTATCATAGTGACTGCAAAGCTCAATATGAATTTAGTATAAAAATGATATTAATATTTAGCTGATAAGAAAAGAAGAGTAGGGAAACAAAAAATCTATAGAAAAGAATAAGAAGAGGGTGGAGAAAAGGGTGAAAAAAATGAGAGGCACAAGCCTCTCATTTTTAGAATTACAACGGTATTTGATCTGCTCCGTAAACAGCAATTAAGACGGTATTTGATCTGCTCCGTAACAGCAATTAAGACGGTATTTGATCTGCTCCGTAACAGCAATTAAGACGGTATTTGGTCTGCTCCGTAACAGCAATTACATGCATATTATATCACAAACTGTTTCTTTTGTATAAGGTTTTCAAATATAGCCTTTGCAAATTGATTTAGGTTAAGGTTACTTTTTATTAAAACATATTATAAAAGTGACTATAATTTTATTAGATGGTTAGAATTGACCATCATTTAAGCCTTTCTAAAATCAAATGTTTCTCCACATTCTTTAGGTAACAAATTAAAAATATCAGCGATTTCTTGCCAGGTTATTTCTTTGCAAAATCTGAAATCTGTCCATATATCAAAATACCATCTTTCAGTATGGCTTCTTTCAAATAATCGTCTAATTCGTTAAAATCAACCGTTACAATGTCTACTTCAGTTCCTAGGACTTTTTCTAAAGCAATCATTAGACCACCAAGCTGAAGAAAGTTCTTTAAATGGCCCTTCTTAACATAAAAGTCATAATCGCTGTCAGACCTATTATCGCCTCTGGCTCTGGAACCAAATAAGTAAACGGCTGCAAGGCCATATTTTTCAGCAATTGGTTTAACTTTCTCCCTTAAGACTTCTAGCTTTCTCGTATCCATCATAAAATTACCTGTTTCTATCGATTATGTTTCATTATTTTTATAATTGTTTGTAACTATTACTTTCTTGATCTTCTTTAGCCCATTGAAATAACAATTTTTCGAACTTTTTAACTCTTTGAACTAAAAACTTTCTTTCTGGTGGTGTAAATCCTTGGCTCAATTGAATTTCACAATTTGGCAAAGTAAATTCCAATGTATCAAAATCATCATGGGCATCATTCCAACGTTCAGCTCTAATTAGCATGAATCCTTTGTTTGCGTCTTCCTGTATGTTTGAATATACAATCATAGTTCCATCATTTAATTTTAAAAATGGATACATCATTATTTTCACCTACTTTTTTACACGTGTATAGCAACAACTAGACATGAGACAATCTGCCGTATCACTGTCAATTTTCTTTGTGGCTTCAGCCTCTTTTATAGCATCTATTAATTTTATATAATAGCTCTCTGCCATAGGATCTTTTTTAGTTATGGCTTCTTTATATGTGGCAAGACCTTTTTGCAAATATTCAGGCGCTTCTTTTATATAATCTCCGATTCTTTTTAATTTACCATCTTTAGTTAAATTAAAATAGCCTTCTTGTAATGCCTTTTCTACAGCGACAGAACAGGCATATGATAACCGTTTAAGTTCTGCATCACTTCTTGAACCTAGAGGCCTAGGTTTCTTTTTAGGCCGGCAAGAAGGTGGAAACGAATTATAAAATTCTTCTTTATTCGCTACCAATTCGGCAATCTTTTGATTCCTTATAGTATTTTTTTCTTTTATGATCATAATTTACACCTCCATTTTCGGCTTACAACCACAGTCAACCTCCCTCAGCCAATAATATAATGTATGCTCAGATAATTCTTTTCCAGCATATTTGGGGTTATTAGCCTCATGATTGAATTCATCTTTTATTTTACCTAAATCACTGCCACGTTGCACTATGTTACGTTCATAGTCTCTTAACTCATGGCGTATTTCTCTCCCTGCCATTTTATACAATCTATCATACCAATCAATTTGTTTATCGCAAAAAGCAGTAATTGCATTGGTTCTCTTGGTTAATTTTATCATACTGTAATATAACGCAGCACATTTGAATTCAGCGTCAATACAATCCAGATGATAATGCCCATAAAACCAGTATTTATATTTAACTTTAGATTGGATTATATCCAACATTTTAGAAGTAGGGCACTCATAGATTCTAATAAGTGCTGTGGTGTTTCTGCGTAAAAATTTTCTCGGTGCAGTATGAGTAAGAACATAATCAACATTATAATTTGCTTTTTCCAAATTGCTTATAGCGTACTGATATTCTTCTTTGCTAGGATTTTCTTGAGGCCACCAGGATTGTCCTTCAATTCGTTTATCCTTGTCCGTGGAGGAAGCACCGCCAAAGCAGAAGAAAGACTTGCCTTCAATATCAAAAATTTCTCCGCGCATAAGATGCAATATGTTGTTTCTAATCTTGTGAACTTTGCCCCCGTGCCATTCTTCAACCGGCAGAGCATTGAGCAAGTCAAAATTTTCGTGGTTTCCGTCAATAAACAAGGTGGTAAAGGGCTGAGCTTCTAATATTTCTAATGCCCTAGCATTCTTTTCTTTAAGGACACCACCCCAGACGCAGCCAAAATCGCCACAGATAATAACGTAATCTCCGGCTTTGATGGTTATGCCAACCTTTTTCAATTCTTCCTGCTGTAAACGGCAAGGATTGCCGTGCAAGTCTCCTGTAATGTAAATCATGATTTATCCCTTTATAACCTAATATCATTTAAATAACAAATGCTTAAGAACGGCAATTATGGCAACAGCTGACAAATAAACAAAACCAAAAGCTATAATTATATGTATGTTTGCAATAAATAAAAATACAGATACCAAGAATGTGTAATATGTCCAATTGAACACACTATTAAAAAATAAGTATGAGATAATGCAATAAATTGTGGATGCAAGTATAATTGCCTTTACTTCACGCCATAACAACGGCCTGAAAATATAGAAAACACCTAAAATGGTATTCTTCAACCCGATTAAAAAATTAGAAATTGCCGAATTTTGGGCATTATATTGATATGTTGTTTGGGATGCTTGGTTTGTCTGATATGCATTTTGACTATATGTAGCTTGAGTAGAATAATTCGTATGGGTATTCGTTGTATTAGCAGAATTATCTTTAGGCTTAAACAGGTCTTCTTCAATGTCATACTCGTTCATAAGATTAAAAGCCTTGGCTCTGGCTGATCTCGCTTCTTTGCTGCTGGGGTTGTTGTTGGCTAGTTTTAGAAGCTTATCTATTTTGCTTATGATTTTTTCTTTTTCTTCAGGAGTATGTTCTGTTGCCACATGTAATTTCTTACATAATTTTTCTGCCAAAGCAAGCCTTTCATCTGTTGTTTGCGCATACCAATACTTATCTTTACTATTCCATCTATAACCTTTGCTCTTCATTTCTTGACGAATAGAAACATCTGGAATAGTCTCAAAATGTATTTCTATGCGATGTAATGTAGAGTTTTCTTCAAATCTCGGCATAACAACAGCTCCTTAAGATTGCCTAATTAAAAAACTTATTGTTAATTATACCATTTATGTTAGAAGAATATTTATTGTTAATTAGCGGTGGGCGAAAATAGTCGCATCGGCGCAATCTTTTTGAAAACACATTTTATTAGCATGCTACAAAAGCCTAAACAAAAATTAGGGATAGAACAGGCTTTTTTCAAGTCATCCTATCCCCTTACGTGGAATGTTTAAAATCTTCAAATTCTGAAAATAAAGTTTAAAATCAAACTATAACTCAAATAGTGGATATAAAAAATGAGAGGCATTAGCCTCTCATTTCATCTCAGTGAGCTTTTTTTATATTTATATGGTCGCGGCTCTGCGACCATTACACAGCCCATTTGCTGCCCGGTGGAGCTTTTTTTATTTTAGAGCGGTCGCGGCTCTGCGACCTCATCATCTAGTAATATTTTATCTCTTTTACTTTCCTTGTCAACTACTTATCATCTTCATCTTTCCATCTTATAAATTGTCCGTTTTCATCTAAATTAAAGAAGCCCTCTTTAACAGCTTTTTCTACATCTACAGAACAGGCATACGCTAACCGCCTAAGCTCTGCTTCACTTCGGGAAGATATCGGTCTAGGTTTCTTTTTGGGACGACAGGAAGGCGGAAGTGAATTATAAAAATCTTCACGTTCTTTCCACCAATTATTTCCATTAGAATTAGTCATGATTTTCACCAACCTTGCTATTTTATTGATTATACCATTTATGTTAGGAGAATATGCATTGTTAATTGGCGGTGGGCGGAAATAGTCGCATTATTTTACAGAACTTTTGATTACCAAGTAAAAAATTAGTTGCAGAAGTATTTATAAGTTGTTGGCATTTATGCTGTCTAGTATAATTTGTAACGAAGCGGTACGGTGTTCCTTCTGTATAGAAGGAGGTGACGTGATGACTGATTTCGAGATATTAGTTATAGTTCTTATGCTAATGTCCATCATAGTCAACATATTACTTCATTGTTGGAAGTAGTATAGATATTGTTTTCTCTCACATAAAGAAAAACAACCACCGTCCCTGAAAGAACGGTGGTTGTTACCACATATTCGAAGGGGCACACGGAAAGTACCGCTTCTTATTGATTACATTTTATCATAGTGACTGCAAAGTTCAATATGAATTTAATATAAAAATGATATTAATATTTAGCTGATTAGAAAAGAAGCGTAGGATAACAAAAAGGACTTTCGCATCGCGAAAGTCCTTAAGTATTCATATGGTGGCCCCGGAGTGATTCGAACACTCGACCTTTTGGTTCGTAGTTGCGAAAAGACGATTTGCAGAGATTGCAAGGAAATAAAATAGCGTATTTAAGCCAATTCTTAGCATATAATTTTTTATTAATTTCATAAAATTCATGGAAAATAATAAGAAGAGGGTGGAGAAAAGGGTGAAAAAATGAGAGGCATAAGCCTCTCATTTCATCTCAGTGAGCTTTTTTTATATTTATATGGTCGCGGCTCTGCGACCATTACACAGCCCATTTGCTGCCCGGTGGAGCTTTTTTTATTTTAGAGCGGTCGCAGCTCTGCGACCTCATCATCTAGTATCACAGTGATAAATAATTTAATTCATAACAGCTATCCAAGTAGTATTGTATCATAATTCTTTTATTTGTGTATAGAAATATTATAAAGTTTTGTTAGATTAAAATGAAATGATATCAGAGGATTTTTTTTTACCTTTGTAGTAGTATTCAAGAATAATGGCCCTTTTGTTATAATTAATTTCATAGTATATGCCTAGAACATATCTACAGACATGTTCTGGTAAAGTATGGCCATCGAAAGACCAAACATCATCAAAACTATCTTTTGTTAAACACATAAGCCTCTCTTTGTCAGCTTTTTTTGCAGCTTCAGGACGGTAACTTTTTTTCATTTCAATAGCAATAAGATTGTCTTGCGATGAGATTTCACCTCGGCTGTGAACAATCAAGTCACAATTGATTGTGATAATTTTAAACTTGTTGCCATTATTCTTTTTTACAATGGTTTTTAGTTTTCCGTTAATGTTGCGATTATACTCTACATCAGCATAATAATCTGAATACCGAGTATTTTCCAAAGCTTGTTGTAAACAAAGCATTAGAGATCCGCTTAACGTTCTTTCTGAAACTTTTGATTCTAGCAAAGATTTATTATTTGAAACGAAATGGTGATTTGCAGATCTAAAGATTTCTTTTAGCTCTTTATATATCGTTATTTGTGGCATTTTACTCCTCTGATAGTTTAATTAATGATGCTACATATAAACTAAAGTTCATATAATTATACTCTAAATCATTGCAAGACGTACATTTTAAATAAGTCAAAATAGGTATTTATTAATTAGTTCTATATGGCTTTGTACACCATTTTCTGAAAATGTGTCATAAATTGCAAAAATACCGTAAAACGGCTCATTTTTTTTGTGTTTTGAGTCATTTGCTGTATAATAAAAGAAAACATTATTGAGATACTAAACGTTATAAATAAGAGGTAAGTTATGTTATTAGAGCATGTTATTACCACAACGGAAAAGTATATAGAAGATATGCCAAAAGCTCAACGTAAGGAGTATGGCCAGTTCTTTACCAGTGAAGCAACTGCAAAATTTATGGCTGGATTATATAAACCGTTTTGGAAAAATTTAACTTGTATATCTGTTTTGGATACTGGTGCCGGAAGTGGCATTTTATCTGCCGCAATATTGGAAAGATTACATGAAAGCAAACTCAAAGAAGTATATCTTACATGTTATGAAAACGATGTGAAAATTATACCGTTACTTATGAAAAATTTGTCTTATCTGAAAAGAAATGTTTCTTTTCAGTTAAATTTTGAGATTAAAACAGAAAATTATATAACTAGTCAAACATCGGATTTTAATGGTGATTTGTTTTCTAAAGGAATAGCAAAAAAATATGACATCGTAATAGGCAATCCTCCTTATATGAAGGTGTCAAGTAATTCTGCTGAAGCTAAATCAATGCCTTCTGTTTGTTATGGTGCACCAAACATGTATTTTTTATTTGCTGCCATGGCATTGTTCAATTTGAGAGATAATAAAGAGATGGTTTATATTATACCTAGATCATGGACATCTGGGGCATATTTTGACCACTTTAGAAAATATTTTCTCGAGAATGGAAAACTTGAACATGTACACCTTTTTGTTAGCAGAGACAAGGTCTTTGAAAAAGAAAAGGTATTACAGGAAACAATCATCATTAAGGTTATTAAAACAAAAAAGGTGCCAGAAACAATTAAAATTACTAGTTCTAATGGTAATAATGACTTTGACAAAATACATTCATTGACTGTTCCATATAATGTTGTTGTATCAAAGATTAATAATTATGTATTCCTAATGACTACGGAAGAAGAAGCAAGTTTACTGTCAAAAATTGGAAGCTGGAATAAAACGTTGTTAGATGTGGGTTTGAGAATGAAAACAGGCCTCACAGTTGATTTTCGTGAATGGAAATATCTGAAAGATAAGGAAGAAAAGAATACGGTACCAATGTTTTTTGCACAACATATTAAGAACGGAAAAATTGTTTTTCCATGTGGTAAACATGGTGAATACTTACTTGCAGAAAAAAAGAGCCTTTTACAACTAAATAGTAACTATCTTTTTGTTAAAAGATTTACGTCAAAAGAAGAAAAACGCAGATTGCAATGTGGAATTTATCTGTCTAAAAAATTCTCGAGCTATAAGTTTATTAGCACCCAAAATAAAATAAATTTTATTGATAATAATGAGCATAATTTATCTAAAACTATTGTTTATGGACTGTATGTTCTTTTTAATTCTACTGCTTATGATATGTACTATAGAATATTAAATGGATCAACACAAGTTAATGCTACTGAAATTAACTGTATGCCGGTTCCTCAACTGACTATTATTGAGGAAATGGGTGCCAAATTAATAGCGTCTAAAATATTGACTGAAGAAATATGCGATAGCATATTGGAGGGATATCTCTATGGGAAAGAAAGAAGAAGCGAGAAAATTTCTTGAAGAAATGGAACTTCCAGAAGCGCAACAAGCTGATGTTTGTGTTTATACTCTTTTAGCTCTTGCCAATATAAAAAATCGAGATGAATGGATTTCAGCTTCTAATGAATGGATAAGAATTCACGACATCATTCAATTTGCTAAAACATATGGCATTACGTATGCAGAAAATAGCCGTGAAACTATTAGAAAACAGGCACTGCACCATTTTAGATTGGCAGCTATTGTTGAGGATAATGGACTGGCAACAAATAGCCCAAATTATCGTTATAGATTGACAGAAGAAGCAAAAAAATTACTGCAAACATTTAAGAGTCCACGTTGGGAAGCACAACTTAAACAATTTAAACAAACTCACGAAACACTAATTAATATATATGCATCTAAAAAGAATATAATAAAAATGCCAGTGAAAATTAATCAGGCTAATTATACTTTTTCTCCAGGGAAACACAACCAATTACAGAAAGCTATTCTTGAAGAATTTGCACCAAGATTTGCACCGCATTGTGAATGTGTTTATGTCGGAGATACCATTAACAAAAACATGGTAGAAGACAATATTAAACTTCAAGAATTGGGCTTTGAAATAACACAGCATGATAAAATGCCAGATGTTGTACTTTATAAAGAAGATAAAAATTGGATATATTTTATAGAAGCTGTTACTTCTGTTGGACCAATGAATCCTAAGAGAATAGAAGAAATTAAAGCTATGACTAAAAATGTTGTCGCTGGAAAAATATTTATTACAGCTTTTTTAGATTTTTCAACATTTAAAAAATTTTCAGAAGATCTTGCTTGGGAAACAGAAGTATGGATTTCAGAAATGCCTGATCATATGATACATTTAAATGGTGATAAATTTATGGGTCCAAGGTGACAAAACGAATTTGTGCTTTTTCAAAATAAAGGTGATGGATAAATGAATTTTACAAACGAGACATTATTACTTAAAATTAATACTTTTAAAACATTTATTCGCTTTATGTTACAGCAACAACAGTGGACAGAGTTAGACAGAGAGGATGTTGAACACTGGTTAGGTAACTTTCGCACAAATACATTGTATGAGCAATATTTAGCATGTAGACTTCTTGCAAATATAATATATTTTTCAAAAAAAGATATTTCTTTTGCTTTGAGAGAAGGAATATTTAACTTGCTTGTTTATAAACAAGTTTTGGAAACACAAATAGCTTCAAATTTTGGACAAAGTTTACAGGCAATAAACAATATTTTTAAAGAAGAAATGAGTAAGACGTGTTTCATACCATTACTTGCAACTGGTTCTCCACATGAAAGTGGTAATTACATTACCAGGATTCTTGTGCAAGATGACATAATATTACAAGAGCAATCGAATTTTATTGACACTGTTATTCATTATCATAATACAAAAAAATTTATGCACCTAGTAATAGTTGACGATTGCATTGGGAGTGGTGACCAGTTTCGACAATTCTGGGAAACTGCAGAAGTAACTGATAACGACAAGACCATATCTCTTGAGAAATTTTGCGTTTCTAAAAATATTGATATTAGTTATTTAACATTAATTGGTTACAAGAATAGCGTCGAAATGTTAAGAAATGAGTACAAGTCTATAAAAATATATTGTGTTAGACTTTTGACGAATGAGCAACGTGTATTTAATACTAATTCATATGTATGGTTGGATGACGAAGAAATGCTTCGTGCCAAAAAGTTCTTTAAAGAAGTGACAGAAGAACAAGGAATTGATCTTTATGGATATAATAATCTTGATTTTGCTTTGATTATGGATCAAACAATTCCAGACTGGAGTTTGCCAATGTTTTGGAATGAAACCCCAAGATGGAAATTGCTTAAAAGGAGGAAAAATTCAAATGGATAATCTTTATGAACAATTTAATCCATTTAAAGATAATAGAACTGAACAAATGACACATTTGTTAAAATATTATGTTCCGTTTTCAAGATTGGATGCAGCCGCCAAACCAGTTGTAGTTGAAGGTGGAAGAGGCAGCGGAAAAACAATGCTTTTTCAATGTAACTCATGGAGAGAAATTTTAGCTCAAATAAAGAAGAGTGGAAAAAATGCTGAAACAATATTTTCTGACTATCCGTTTATAGGACTTTATTATAGAGTAGACACAACATTTGTTTCATCTATGCGTGGAGAAAGCTGTGAGCATTGGGACGCTTTATTTGAAACATATCTTGGCATATGTATTTTACAAGAAGTTCTCGATTTTATTATTGAAATTAACGATGATATGGATATAGATGAATCGCTGATTAATAGTTTCGTTGGTGAATTTTCTGCCCTTTTTGATTCTTCAAAAAGAATAGAAACATTAAGAGATTTTAAAAAAGAGACAGAAAGATATTTGGATAGTATTGAAGATACAATCAACGGCATGAGTAAATCAAAAATTCAAGATAGACGAGTACAACGACTGATAAATAGAGTTTGTGATGCTGTTGGGACAATGGTTGATAAAGAAGTAAAATTCAAGATATTTATTGATGAATATGAAACATTACAAGTATATCAACAAAAAATTATAAATACTTTAATTAAACATAGTAAAAATAATGTCGTATTTAATATCGGAATGCGTCCAAATGGGATGAGGACACAAGAAACTTTTTCTGATTCTGAAACAGAGATAATTGAATATCCACACGATTATGGAAAAATAACTCTTGATACAGAAAAAATAGAAAATTATCCTCAAATTATAAAAGATATTTGCAGAAAGAGGATTGCCTCTGGAAAGGAACAGGGCAAAATACCCAAAACAGCATCAGAAAACATTGAGGACTATCTTGGAAATTATTTGGCTGAAGATGAGTTGAATATGCTTGAAACAACAACGAAGAGCTTTCCTTACTTAGCCAAACTTGAACATATTATTAGAGAAAAGGCTGCGGAAGAAAACCTAAGTAAGGAAGACATTGAAACAATTGTAGCGGAATTATGCACTAATGCTAAAATAATGAATTCCAGGTTGCACTATGCATTGCTGATTGGTAATACAAAAAACACACCAAAAGTTAAAGATTTATATAGTGCCTATATGACAAAAAGTAGACAATATGCAGAGTGGGTTCATAATAGAAAACAAGGTATTATTTTCTTATTATGTAAAGAAGCAAAAAGGGACAAAATGTATTATGGCTTTAATGCTTATACTGAATTATCATCAAATATTGTTAGATATTTCCTAGAACTTTGTGAACAGGCTTTTCATTTTGCCTTTATGAATGGATTTACATGGAAAGAACATATTAGTCCGGAAATCCAAACAGCTGCTGCACGTTATGTAAGCGAATATAAAATTAATGATATTGCTGGTTATGAGCCTTCAGGTGAAAAGCTGAGAATATTTATTCAATATTTAGGTATGATCTTTTATACAATTCATACCGATGAAAATTCTACAGTGGGCGAACCTGAACCAAATCAATTTTGCACAAAAGATTTATCTCTTTCTAAAGGTACAAAAGAACTTTTGTCTTCAGCGGTTATGTGGAATGTTTTGCAAGCTGTTGAGCCAACTAAAAAAAAGCAGGGAAGTTATTCTAGCGAAACTGTTGACTTTGGTATTAACAGAATTTATGTACCTTATTTAGGAATTTCATATAGAAGACAAAGAAAGATATATCTAAGCACAGAAACATTAGAGCTTTTAGTTAGTGGTGACGAAAAAAAAGCTGTTAGAGCATTTAAGCAATACTTTAAATATGATATTAATTTTGACGATGATGGCGATAGAGAAGGACAAATATCTCTTTTCCAAAATTTGGAGTGATAAGAAGTGATACATGAAGAATATGATTTTAAAGATTTATCAAATTTTCTTTATGACCATAACGAACTTTTAATTGCAGGTATGCCACGGATTGAGGAAAGAACTTGTTTTATGACTGATTTGTGGAATAAGCGTGGAAAAGACATATTGTTTTTTGAAATACTGGCTAATAATAGGCTGCATTATAAATTTAGGGATAATGAAGATGGGACAATTGATATTTCAACTGAATTAACAGGTTTACTACGCCATTTTAAGGTATATGAAAAAAATATAATGATAGATTTATCAAGCTTAGATCACATATTAATTATGGTTATTACTAAACAGTTATTAACAAAAGTTGTTCCTAAATTATTGTTCGCATCATATATACGTCCCAAAAAATATTCAAATAGAAATAAAAATAATACAAATGATAAAAGCTTTGCATTGTGCACTCAAACTTCAACAGTTATGGCAGTGCCATGTTTTGCTAAACGTGAAAAATTAAAACAGACTCTTTGTGCTTTTATAGGTTTTGAGGGTATTAGATTAAAAAAGGTTTTAGAGTCAGAACACAATATTGAATGTTTTTTACCTATTGTTGCCTTTCCGTCAGGGGAACCGCAATGGTATAATGTTACAATGTTGAATAATATGGATGTTATAAAAAGCGAAATCAAACAGAGTGCTATTAGAAAATGCCCGTCAGAAAGCATATATGAAGCTATAAATATTTTGGAAAATAATACATTTCCCGAGGACAATATAATTTTGGCTCCTTTAGGAACGCGTCCTCATTCAATGGCGTGTGCTATTTTTGCATGCCGGCACTCAAATGTAGGAATTCACTATGATTATGCGAAAGAAATGGAAAATAGGACAGAAGGAATATCTAAAGTTATAATTTATCATCTTACTCATTTTTTGACAGTTTAGTATTTAAGGAGAACAAAAGATGGACTATACAAAATTTTATACTCCCCCACAAATAGCCGAACTTTTGGTTAAACAGATTCACGTTCCAGTTCCAGTAAAAGTAATTGATATATGTTGCGGAAGTTGTAATCTTTTACATGCTGCTCAAAAAAAGTGGAGAAATGTGTGCCTTTTTGGGGTAGATGTGAATATGTGTAAACAGAAAGATGTAAAGTTTACACAAGCTGATGGACGTAAATTTGTGCTAAAAAATCCTGTACGATTTCCTCTAGTTTTAGCTAATCCGCCATTTGATAAAGTGCCTGAGAAAAATAAATTCAAGGTGTTATTTAACGGGATGCAATCTAAATCAGTTACTTCAAGACTGGAAATTGAGATGTTGTTTGCAAATCTAAGGTTGCTAAAAGAGCATGGGACATTAATGATTATTATGCCAAGTACATTTGTTGAGTCGGAAAGAAATAACTCTTTTCGTGTTTTTCTAGCACAAAATTATTTTATCCAAAAAATAATACACCTACCTGATGATACATTTGGAGCTTCTCAAATTAGAAGCTACGCATTGTTTATCAAGAATGAAGAACCCAAATATCGTAAGACTAAGATGTTTAATGTCGTAGATAATGGAGATGGTTATGCTATTTCAAAGTTAAAGAGTATTACCTTTACTGCTATAAAAAAAGGTAGTTGGAGTGTATTGCCACAAAAAAAATGTGAAAATACACAAATATTATCAATAAAAAGAGGAAATATATCTAGTCATTATTTTTCTGATAATGGAATACCTATTTTACATACAGCCAAGATACAACAAATTTGGAAACCTTCTATACGTTTTGTAAAAAAATCTAAAGGAAATAGCAATGCTGTCTTTGCCGAGGCTGGAGATATTGTTATTAGTAGAATCGGAAAATCAGCAGGGCAATGGTTTAAATATGAAGGAGAAAAGATTTTGATATCTGATTGTTTATTTGTATTGAAAGATGCCGATGGTAAGATAGCGACTAAACTTACAGGCAAAAAGTATTCATATCAATTAAAAGGTGTTGCCACGCGATATATAACTGCTAATGACTTTAACAATTGGTACCTAAATATCTAACTAAAATTATTTAAAACACAATAAAGAAAAAGCTAGCTGATATAAAATCGGCTAGCTTTTGTAATAAAAAGAATTTTTTAATGAAGCGTTGAATAATATTTATACTATTTGTTGTTTTATATATAAGTATTATCTGAATATTACAAAACAAAAGATATATTTATTAGGAAATGATGGTACATACCTTCTCTTAAAGCAAAACATAAAGTCAAAAGAGCTCCGGTTAGCTTCGCTAAGTAAGATGTACATTATTCCCTAATTTAAGACCACCAAATTTTAGCTTTGGCTAGCTTTATGCATGACTACAAGCAAATTATCAAGGACAGCAACAAAACATGCTTAAAAACAAAAAATAGAGCGAGGAAATTTATTTTCTGAACCTGTCAAGCAAAAGTAGACACAATAAAAAACTCAAAACCCCAATTCGGTCTTGTACTGAATTGGGGTTTTGTATCCCAATGCAGCTGCAGAACGCTTGTTGTTGAAATATTTAACGTATTTATTAAGTACTCCGGGCACGTTGTTCGTGGTTTTTAGCCCGAAGTCCACATATAATTCGTCCTTTATCCAGCCATTCAAAGCTTCAATAATTGGATTATCTGTCGGGGTACCCCCTCGCGACATTGACCGTTTTATATTATAATATCTATGGGCCTCGTAAAAGGCCATGGACGAGTAGACGGCTCCCTGATCGGTGTGCAAAACTGTTGGGGCCGTCTGCTTTTGTTTTTTAGGGAGCATCCTTACAAGGTCTGCTAAACATTTATAGTATGTCCCTGTATCACCTCTGCGCGCAGAGAAAGCGTGCGAGATAATCTCATTGTTAAAGGTATCTACAAGTAACGTCCACTCAAAGTTTCCTTTTTTCGTCTTGAGAATGGTCATGTCTGACACGACTATCTGCAAGGGCCTTTTGGCTATCCATTTACCCTGCACGATATTTGGCAACCTAATGCTTTCCGCGCCAGGCTTTCTGTATTTATAATGGCGTACCAAAGAATAAATCTTTGCCTGCTTGCAACACTTATGGGCCAGATTATCTGAGAACTTCCACCCGGTATCTTCACGTATGGCTTGAGCCAGGCGGTGATATCCCCAAGTCTTGCGCTTTAAGTGGAGCTCCTTCAGCATTCTGGTGAGGACCTGCCTGTTGATTTCATAGTTGTTTAGCTTGCCACGACGCAAACGCCATTTGTAGAATCCGGACCTGTTTACGCCTAATACCTTGCAAAGAAGCAGCACGGGATATCTTATTTTGAAGGCTTCGATGATTTCAAAATCTGCCCTTTGCCAATAACGTATTCCTTGTTTGCACCAACTCCTCTCACAAAGTAGCCTTTTTTTAGGCGCGCAAGCTCCAATTCCTGTTTAAGTATGATTAAACGTAAGCGTTCTACCTCGCTCAAAGACTTGCTTGTATGCAAGGCTGAGAACTTGTTGCCTTTGTGCGATTCGAGCGCAGCTTCGCCTTCTTCTACATATCGTTTGCACCAAGTACTTACAAGCCCATTTCTTACATGTTCTTTCTTTTCTATTTCCATGATAGAAATGTGATCTTCTAGATGCATTTTTACAATTCTAAGCTTTTCTTCTTTTGTCCATTTACGATGAGGAACACCCTTTAAAGATCCCATGATTTTCTCCTTTCAAATACAAATCCTATATCTATTTAAGCATAAAAAAGAGTAGACATCCATTTTTTTATGAATGTCTACTTTTAGTTTACCAGTTCAAGGAAATTTATTTTCCTTGCTCTATTTTTACGTGTAGTGAACATAAAAAATGAGAGGCATAAGCCTCTCGTTTCATCTTAGTGAGCTTTTTTTATATTTATATGGTCGCGGCTCTGCGACCTCATCATCTAATAATATTTTATCTTTTTTACTTTTCTTGTCAACTACTTATTATCTTCATCTTTCCATCTTATAAATTGTCCGTTTTCATCTAAATTAAAGAAGCCTTCTTTAACAGCTTTTTCTACATCTACAGAACAGGCATATGCTAACCGCCTAAGTTCTGCATCACTTCGGGAAGATATTGGCCTAGGTTTCTTTTTGGGACGACAAGAAGGCGGAAGTGAATTATAAAAATCTTCGCGTTCTTTCCACCAATTATTTTCATTTGAATTAGTCATGATTTTCACCAGCCTTGCTATTTTATTAATTATACCATTTATGTTAGGCGAATATTCATTGTTGATTGGCCGTGGGCGAAAATAGTCGCATCGGTATAAGGCTTTTGTCTAGAATTTGTCAGATGCTTGTGTTATAATAAATTAAAAGCAAGAGGTACTTTCCGTGTGCCCCTTCCGAAAAGCTGTAAAAAACAACCGCTCTCAGATGCAGAACAACTGCTCTTGAAAAAGAGCGGTTGTTCTGTTTATATGCTTTTCATAATCAATTGGTACCAATCTATCTGAACAAGTAATTATCTCTTGCTATAGATGATTTGGGTGCATGTTTTATAAGCTCCAACTGTAATCAAGCTCTTTTTCAACTCTTTCTTGTTCATTTTTGGGGGTTTCCTCGTACTCATCCTGGTTCCAATGTACATTAAGTCGTATTGGTTGTCCATCGTCTAGCATTTTGTTGGCAACTTTTTCCAATTTTCTGGTTAGGTCTATACATCTTACATAGTTTTCTCGCTGATTAGGATTAGACATATATTCTTTCTCGTTTTTAGCATATTCTTTAGTAATAGTTTGGGCATTTTTGTAATTATTTATGCGATACAATGGTGCAAGTTCTTCCGTTTTGGTTATGGTTGGCTCTTTTTTTTTGCCATAGCTAATATTGTAGACAGCGGTTTTACCATTAACTATATTTTCACCTAATCTAACGGCTTTATAGGTCATTTTTTGTTTATTGCTGGCTTCAATTAGAAAATACATCTCATCGCCTTTAATGATGCTTTTAAGGCTTTGAAGGGTTTGTGAACCAAAAAATTTTGATTGTAAGCTGGTAGTGGGAATCCTTTGCTCAGAAAAAAGAATATCGTCAGGCTGGAAACCCTGCAATTTAAGAAGAAGTGTATTGCATTTTATTAGTTGATCGCTGTTTTGGGGTAAATTTGCAATCATATCGTTAATGTAGCAAGTCATATCATATATCGTTAATACCATAGGGTTCTCTTTAATTCGTTCTTTTTCTTTTTGTTGCCTGCTTATTTCCATTTCTTCTTTTGTTTTTTGCTGTGATGTTTGAAATGTGATTGGTCTCCTAATCTGTCTGGTTGGGATAGTGGAAAGTTTGTTATCAAGATTTTTAATATCTAATGGCAGATTTTTTACATTACTAATTATTGCTTGAATTAGCTTGTTATTTTTTGCTTTGAATAAAGCAATTTGCTCTTCCTGCTCTAAAATTGATTCTTCCAACTGCTTAATTTTGTCATTGGAGCTATCTAGCCGCTGCTTAAGCTCGTCTATATGTAATACTTTATAGGTCTTGCATAATGCTGACATAGCATTAAATGTTTTAGCTAATTTACTCCAGTTTGATTTAGACACTTCCACCGTTGCTTCGCCAAACACATGGTTAAGAGTTTTAGGCCTAAAGTTATGGCTACCTTTAAAAGTTATTTCATTTTGCTTACGTTCACTAATTAATAATTGCTTAATTTCGGCTAATTCTTTTTTAGCCAGTTCTGCTTCTTTGGTAGCTTTTTCTGCAACTGTTTTGGCAACAAGAGCTTCTTTCATTGCTGTATTCGCACGTAATTCGCTGACATCCTTATTTCCACCTTGCTTCTTGGTAATTCCTGTTTCTATTGATACCTGATAGGGGAGATGCTCATTCATATATTGCTGGCATAGGGGATGCCAGGTATTAAGATATTGCCTGTTCATAGATTCTTTATTGCAGATTTTTGTCTTGCCGGTTGCTATTTTTTTGTAAGTAATTTTTTCTTTCTCTTTACCATTTTTATCCTGACTTTTTTCTATTTTATCTATAATCTTTTTGCCATTTTCATCCTTGGCAAATTTAAGTTCTTTGATGACAGGAATAAAATAATAGTGCATATGCGGCGTTGCCTCATCAAAATGAATTGCATGACATATATAATTGTCTGTACCAGTTAATTTGTTCTGAAAGTCCACAGCATTTTCAAAAAACTCAAGGCATTTTTGTCTGTCATTTTTTATTTCTGGCGGAGCAGTTAGAGATATACAATCCATTACTATTAAATCTTTCCTTTGTTTTGTATTATCGTTAGGATCATTTAATTTTTCATTTAATTTTTTTAAGAATCTTTCTCTAAAGGTTTCGCCTTTCTTAACTCCGAAATACAAATTCAAATGTGATTTGGTTTTATCGATATTAGGCTTCTGATGTTCCTGTGTGCGGTCAGCTTCGTCGAGGATTCTGCAAGCGTTTTGTCTGTCATATTTAAGTTGTTTCATGTTAATCACCTCACAATACAATAGTTAATGTATTAAAACTTTACGAGTGGCAAGCGAGTCAAAGTATAGCAAGATATACCATTTTTCTCGCTTCGCTCTTAAAATGGTATACTTGGCAAAGGTTGTACCATTTGCAATCCCAAATTCAAAAATATATTCAACGCAAAAAAATAATAACTTGCGTTCAATACTTATAAGCATTGCCAGCATTGATAAAAAATGTAAATTTTTATCAATGCTGGCAACTAAAATTGAAAAAATATTAAAAATGAATTAATACGATTTTTGGTATGAAGGCTTATTAGCCTCATACTTTGACTCGCCAGTGGTTGAGGCCTTGGGATATGGTGCCTTAGGAGTATTTGCTTTTGCATCCGCATTGAAGAATGAAGTTTTATTTTTTCTTTTTTTACTTAGCTCAAAAAGCTTTTGTGCACTTTTCCTTTCTGCTTTTAAGCTTTTTATCATCGTCAAACATTCTTTAACTTTCAATTCTGATTCTTTAATATTGGCATCATATTCCTTTATTAGCTCTGATAATTTTAATTCCTCGCTACTTAACATTTTTTCTGCATCCTTTCTTTATCTCTATAAGATTGTCTATTATATTTATTGCCTTACTATCCATTGATTTTAAAACATGAGTATAAACATCAAGAGTGGTTCGTATAGAAGCATGGCCTGCACGCATTTGGACCGTTTTAATATCAACATTGTTTAAAATCATTTGGGTTATTGCTGTATGCCTAAGAGAGTGGGGAGTAAAACCTTCCGGCATCTTAGCAGCCTTGCATAATTTATCCCAATATCGTTTTCTATAGTTCTCAAAGTTAATTGGCTTTCCACAACTATTTGGGAAAAGTAAATGTAAATTGTTATCATATAAATTAGCCCATTTTTGGGCATATTTTCTTTGGTATGTTAGCCATGCTTTTAATATTCTCATAACATTGGGCGGCATTGGTAATGTTCTGACACTGTTATTCGTTTTTGTGGGCACGAGTTCCCTTTTAGGTGAGAGAGCTTTATTTATAGTTATGCTTTTATTGGTGAACGATATATTGTCATTGGTAATGCCAAAACATTCACCTAGCCTTAGACTACCGGCTAACATGATAACTGTGGCAGCATAACATAATTTGCTGAAGTATAATGTATCTTCTTCCTTAAGGTATTTTTTATTGATATAGCATGCTGATTGGGCAATAGTTAGCAACTTATCTATTTGTTCCTTTGATAAGGCGACCTTTTCTTTTGGTAATTCCAAGTTGTCAGGTATCTTGGTTCTTGTCACAGGGTTAGTAGGAATATAGCCTTTATCTTCAACGGCAAAATTAAGCATTGCTCTCAGGCATATCCTTATATCAGCTATTGTTTTGCGTGATAGTTTTTTGTTCGTTTTTGTTGAAACAATAGTTGTGCTATTGTTTAAGAATTCTTGAATATTATACCTATTTAATAATTTAAGCTTAAAATAACCTATTTGCGGAACAATATAATTACTACATAGTGATTTGTATTGTGAATATGTACTGGGACGTGTTGTAGGAGGTTTTTGAGCATTTAACCATTCGTTAGAGAGTTTTTCTATGGTTATATTATTAGATAAGGACACATTACCTTTTTTTAATTCATCAAGGAATATATCAGCTTTTGCTTTTACTAATGGTTTGGTTTTCGCTGTAAACTCTTTGGTTATGTAGTTCCCCATATAGTGAGTTTGGAGGCGGAAACGCCAATAATCACGTTGCTTATTGTGAAAATAAGATCCTTCACCATTAGAACGCCGTGTCATTACATTCACCTTCACATTCTTTAAATACATTAATTAATTGTGGTATGGTCGTTATATGTTGATTGTGACAGTTTTCAATACATGCAATAATCTGTTGTTTTCCTAATTTTTGAAGATAGTTTTTAATTGAGGATAGTTGAGCTGAATCATTAACTGTTGCTATATTATCACTAACCAATTGAACTATTTTGGCAATATCTACGGAAGAGGGGATATGAGAAAGATGATGACGATTAAATTCATTTGAATTATTTTTACTTGTATTAACTTCTATTGTATTAGGCACGGATTCCAGTGGGTTCCCCACGGGATTTTGTGTGGTAGAAGAAAGATAGTTAGAACTTACTGCTTTAATAGCTAAATTACCTGATTGTTCTTTAGGTAAAGAGTCCCATTCCTTGATTGTAATTACTATAGTTTTATATTTTTTCTCTTTTTTCGTAGGTATTGGATTATATAATCTTGCGAATACTTTAGCATCTGGCAAAGATTGCAACAGATATTGCCAATATTGGCTTGCCTTAAGATATCGAACATCGAGCCCTGGATTATTAAGTGTATAGTCAGTAATATAGCCTAGGATTAATTCTTGAACGCTGAAAAGTTGTATATATCCTGATTTCGTTAAAGCTTCTTGGTCACCCAAATTGGCGTTCACAGTCCTTATTACTCGAACAAAATCAACGATACCCATATCATCTGATTCTCTATTTAAATGCATATATAGCGCTTGTGCTGATAATGGCAAATTAAGGAACCTTGACGAATTAGTTATAATAGATGACAGCATAAATGAACTACGCATTAAATCACCTTCTGTCCAGTAGCCATGGCAATTAGTTTGTCATATTCGCATTTGGGCACATATTTGCGCCTGTTAAAAGAAACAGACTTGATTTTGCCAGCATGAATCGCATTAAGCACAGAGCCTTTGCTTATCTTGCCGCCAAATAAAGCGCGAACATCTTCAGTCGTATAAAACATTTTTGTTGCATTTTCCATTTTTTTTACCTCCTTTTATGGTATAATGGTAATCAAAGTTATTAGGATGAAATACATCCTAGATATATTATATAGGACGAAAAACATCCTGTCAAGATATGGAGGCAAAATTTTTATGGGAAATTCAATTAATACATTTAGGCAAATTCGTGATAAATATGATCTGCAAGCAAAAAATATGGCAGATATTGTTGGAATCGCATATAGAAATTACCAAAACTATGAAAACGGTAGTGTTACTCCTTTTAAAAAATTATGTATCATAGCGGATTTCTTTGCTGTTAGTCTTGATTGGCTTGTTGGTCGTTCTAGTGATGCTTATAATGACAGTGTAATCAGTCTTTTGGAGTCAAATTGCAAATATAATAGGCCTAATCATAAATCAGATGGATGGTTCTTAGACAGATATAATATGTATGCATTGAAATGGAAAGATCTGCATAAAGATTATTTAAATGAAAAGAGAAGAAAAGAAAAATTCACTTTAGAAGCTAGAGCAGAAATACTGACATATATCAATCTTTTGGATTTCTATAGTAGATTTGAAGAAGAGGATTTTGAACATACCCCGATAATAATGCCAAAAGAAAATATGGAAGAATTTGCATTAAAGCTTCAAGGAACATTACTTCATTATTAACAAAAGAAAGCCAATCGCTGCTCTAAATGAGCTAAGTGATTGGCTTTCTTATGTAGAAGAGGGTGAAAAAGAGGGTGGAGACATCTTTTTCAGGCAAAACAAAAAAGGATGCAGACATCAAAGTCTGCATCCTGTCTTTGTTAATTAATGGTGGCCCCGGAGTGATTCGAACACTCGACCTTTTGGTTCGTAGCCAAACGCTCTATCCAGCTGAGCTACGGAGTCATATTGAGAACATTGTTTATTATATAGACTTGCGCATAAAAAGTCAACATTTTCCTTGACTTTTCTTTTTGGAATGTTATAATCTAACCATAATTCATATTGAAACAGCGATGACGAAGAAAAGTAATTTTGGTGGGATACCCCAAGAGAGCCGGGTTAGGTGGGAGCCGGCGGTTGAACCTGAGATGAAGTTCCCTTCTGAGCTATGAGCTGAATTCTAGTAGGCTCGTTCGTATTCCGCGTTAAGGAAAAGAGTGGATATAATTATCCTAAAGTGGGTGGTACCGCGACTATGTTCGTCCCAAGTCGAGGTGCTTTTTTTATTTTAGGTGAGTTATATCAACTAGGGTGGTACCACGATATTATCGTCCCTTGGAGGGGCGATTTTTTTATGCCCCTAATCAAAAATTAGGAGGTTGTTCAAATGTCTATTTCTCTTGCTATTATCATTCTTTACATCTTAGCTTTATTCGCCATCAGCTGGTATGCTAAAAAACGCAGCGAGTCCGATAGTGAGGCTTATGCCTTAGCCAGCAGAAAATTATCTGCACCACTTATTGGAGTAACGATTATTGGCTTAGCCGTAGGAGGAGCTTCTACGATTGGTGTTTCTGAGCAGGCCTTCAAGGTAGGCCTTTCCGCAGGCTGGTACACCATTGCCTGGGCTTTAGGCGCTATTGTGATGGGGCTTTTCATGGCTAAGAAATATCGTGAACAAAACATCACTACTATTTCTGAGCTTATTGAAAGACACCATGATAAGAAGGCTGTTGTTCTTGGCGTTATTTGCCAGATCATTATTCAGTTGGTTATTATTTCCTTGCAATATATCGCCGGAGGCAGTATCTTGCATGCCATCATGCCGGACATTTTTGACTTAAAAACTGGTATGCTTGTCAGCGCAATAGTATTCATTGGCATAACTTTCATCGGTGGTATGTGGTCTGCCAGCCTATCCAACGTTTTAAATATTGCGCTTATCTATATTGGCATGATTGTGGCTACAGCCATCCAATTCGTGAAGGTAGGCGGTATGGCAGGACTATCAACTCAGCTTCCTGCTAATGTGCCCTGGTTCAGTTTCATTGATGGTGTAGGTATAAAAAATATTACCAGTTGGGTTGTTACTTTGGTGACTGTTAATTTGTCCTTGCAAAGTATTTTGCAAATTTCCTTAGGTGCTAAGGATGCAGAAACTGCTAAGAAGGGCTTCGTGTGGGGCGGTATTGCCATGCTGCCTGTGGGCGTTTTAGCTGCGTTCTTAGGTATCTGTGCTAAGGCTATGTATCCTAATGCTCAAGCGGCTTTGGCTTTGCCTCAGGTTATCGTGGGCTTGCAACCGTTATTGGCAGGACTTACCTTGGCAGCACTTTGGGCTGCTGATGTTTCTACTGCTTGCAATTTGTTGTTGTCTGCCGGTACTTTGTTCTCCCAAGATATTTACAAACGTTTCATGAATCCAAGCTGCAGCGAGAAGAAACAAGTAACCATGATGAGACTTTGCGTGGTAGTCACAGGTTTATTGACTTATGGTATGGCCTTAGGTGTTTCCAGTATTTTGGGAACTATTATGATTGGCTTGTCCCTCACAGCTGCTTTCAGCGTCATTGTCATTGTTGCTTTGTTCATGCCTCAGTACTCTAACAAAGCAGCCGGCTTCTGGACCTTGTTAGTTGGGTTGGTAGTGCTTGTTTTGTGGCAATTAGTGCCTGCTGTCCGTATTTTGCCTAACGTTATTTATGCAGAATGGCTTAGTTGCATAATTACTTACGCGGTTTGCTATGCTTTGACTTCTGAGTCAAAAGTAACAACGGAAGTAACAGAAAATTAATCTAAAATTAATGATTATATGTTAAGATAGCGCAGAAGTTAATTTCTGCGCTTTTCTTATTGTCAGAAATGGGCATATATGATATTGTAAACTAAGTGAGCTTGCATACAATAATATTGAAAGGAAAATAGCATGTCTAAAACCTATAAAATTATTTTTTGGGTAGCGGTAGTAGCATTATTATTCTTCATGAATGAATCTTTGCCAATTACGGATAGCGTAGAATCTAACTATGCTCAAACAGCTAAAGAAATGCTTAATAGTGGTAATTGGATATCACCACAAATATATGGGGTTTATTGGTTTGATAAACCAATAATGTCCTACTGGCTTATTGCCCTTGGTTTTAAATTGTTTGGCATTAACGAATTTGGTGCCAGATTTTTTCCTGCGCTTTCTGGCTTAGCAGGTATGTGGCTAACGGTTTGGTTTGGCAAGAAAATATATTCGGAAAAAATCGGTTATTTAGCGGGTGCCATTCTATTAACTTCCGTAGAGTTTTTTACTATTTCCAAATCAATTTTAACGGATGGCATGCTTTTCTTCTTCTTTAACGCTTGTCTGGCTTTCTTCTATTTAGGCTATTCTACGGATAAGAAGAATTATTACTACGGTGTTTATGCCTTTGCTGCATTAGGTACTTTAACAAAAGGTCCTATTGCTTTCTTGCTGCCTGGTTTGATTATCGTACTTTTCCTTATTTGGGAAAGGCAGTGGCGAGAGTTGGGACATGCCAAGTTAATTAGTGGTACCATTCTGTTCTTTTTGATAGCAGCACCTTGGTACGGCGCCATGTTCTATTTGCACGATGATTTCTTTGGTAAGTTCTTTGGAACTCATAATTTCCTCAGGGCTACTGTTTCTGAGCATCCCCGGGATAACGTAATCTATTATTATACAGCTATTAATATTTTAGCCAGCTTTGTTTGGATTGCCTTTTTTCCTGCCACTGTTAAAAACCTTATTTACAAAGCAGGACACTGGCTTAGACCTGTAGCCAGAGAGAAATTTCTTCTGCTTTGGGTTTTTACCATTTTCTTTTTCTATCAGAATATGGCCACCAAGTATATAACTTATACCTATCCGCTTTTACTTCCACTATCTATTCTTATAGCAGCCTACATTGTGGAAAAAGGCGAGAATCTGGGCATGAAGGCAGTTATTGCTTTTGATACATTGATTTACGGCGGTGTGGCTATTACTGCTATTTTATTGCCACAGTATAACGATGAGGCTATGGACTATGACCATAAAGCTGTGATTTTGGTATGCACCTGTGCCGTAGCCATGCTCTGGGCAGCTTGGAAAAAATGGCGTGGTGCTACCTGCTACAGAACGGTTTTAACTATTCTTTGTGTGGCCTATACCTTTAATTTGGTGGCTGTTAAGGTTCTGGCACAACCACTTATGTTTAAAGTTTCTGCTATTAAAGCAGCAGAATATATTAATGCCAATGTACCGGAAGGCACCACAATTTATTCCTTGGATAACTATCCTACTTCGGCGGTGTTCTACAGCAATCGTAAAATTATTAATCTAATTCCTGATCGGCAGGAATCCAAATATCATCCTACCGGTTTTAGCTGGAATGCCAAAAACGTTATGCCCTATAGGATTTATACCAAGATTGACACCAAGGAAAAGTGCGTAGTTCTAGTGCGTCCCAGAGCTCATAGGGAGCTGAACCTGGCTTTTTGGAATCAGTACCTGAATCAGAAGGTGTATGGTCCTTGGGAAGTATATACAAATTATTAAGATGAAGGATACTATGGATAAGGAACAAATTGAAACATACTTACAAAAGCATGATTACATTACTCTGGGGATTAGCAAAGCTGATCTAACCAAAGATGGAGGAGCTCGCTATTTTGAGCTCCTTTCTTTAGTAGGTGAGGAATCTTTTTATGGCAAGAAGTTTTGTGGCAAAATGTTCCTAGCCTTTAAGGATTTTTCTGAACAAGAACTTTGGCACAGTAAGCTGGCCAGAAACTTTGTACAAAAACTGGCTGACCAATTCCCTTATTTATTCTTTTTAGCGGAAAAAGAGCAGGCTACCCTCAAACTTTTGACCATTTTGGCCTGTGCCAATGGCGAAGCCCAAAGGGAAGACTTAGCCTTGGATAAGGACAAGTTTAATGCTTTTTTGCAGGCTCAAATGAAAGGAATTGTGCAAATGTCCCAAAAAGTAGGCTTTTCTCCTGAAATGGCTCAGAGCCTCATGGATGAGGTTTATGCCTACTTTGGATTATGAATTAATTTCACAAATAGTTCATATTTACGACCTTGATTTGCCATATATATAGTCTATACTTTAAAGCGTAGTAGGGATTACCCCTCCTTACTATTCTTCCCCATCAAATCATCATAAACAACTTCCTTTTGAGAACAAGCCTTTCGCTTCCCCAGCGAAAGGCTTTTCTCTTTATGGGGATTTGGCTGATAATTGGTTCAGACTTTGTCAGAAGGCAATTTCGCTCAGTTGATGTACGGGGACTGTACTATCGCCCTCGCTAAATTGCCTTCTTCCTTGTCTGAACACAATTCTAAGCCAAATTAGGTTAGATGGTCAGAGACAATAAACTGCGAGGCTTATAGCATGAGTAAAATTGCTATTGAAATTATGACCTTGTTATGATATATTTTTCATTGTGGCAATGAAGGGAGTGGCGTCCCGGAGCGACAAAATAGCTTTGAGAGGCTGCTTAGGCAGCAAGCAGGGTGGAACCGCGGAAGAGATACTCCCGTCCCTGTAATATAGATAATTCCTATCTATGTTACAGAGATGGGAGTTTTTATTTAGGAGGAGAGAAAATGGATTTTCAAACAATTATTTTGAATTTGCAAGCCTTTTGGGGCAAGCAAAAGTGCATCATGGCACAACCCTACGATATTGAAAAGGGTGCCGGCACAATGAACCCGTCTACTTTTTTAAGAGTATTAGGACCTGAACCTTGGAATGTTTGTTATGTTGAGCCTTCCAGACGTCCTGCTGATGGTCGTTATGGTGACAATCCTAACCGTTTGTTCCAGCACCATCAATTTCAGGTTATTATGCAGCCATCTCCGGAGAACATCCAGGAGCTGTATCTGCAAAGCTTGGAAGTGTTGGGTATTCATGCTGCAGAGCATGATATTCGTTTCGTAGAAGACAATTGGGAATCTCCTACCCTGGGTGCGTGGGGCATGGGTTGGGAAGTATGGCTGGATGGCATGGAAATTACCCAATTCACTTACTTCCAACAAGTAGGCAGTATTGATATTAAACCGGTAGCCGTAGAAATTACATACGGTCTGGAAAGATTGGCTATGTACATTCAAGGCGTGGAGAATGTTTACGATATTCAATGGGTGGATACTGTTACTTATGGCGATGTGTTCCATACCAATGAAGTTGAGCAATCCCGCTATGCCTTTGATCTTGCTGATACGGATTTGTTATTTGAGATGTTTGATAAATATGAAAAGGAAGCTAAGAGAATCATTGACACAGGTAACATTCGTCCTGCCTATGATTATGTTTTGAAGTGCTCCCACACTTTTAACCTTTTGGATTCCCGTGGCGCTATCAGCGTCAGCGAGCGTACTGCTTACATCGGCCGGGTACGTACCATGGCCAGAATGTGTGCAGCTGCTTATGTTAAGCAAAGAGAAGATTTGGGATTCCCCATGTTAAAGGGAGGTAAGAAATAATGGAAAAGCTACTATTTGAAATAGGTACTGAAGAAATACCTGCCCAATATATGGATTTTATTTTAAAGCAATACAAAGAATTAGCTGAAAAGAAAATGCAGGAATTGCGCATTGCTTTTACTGACGTGAAGACCTATGGTACACCCAGGCGTTTAGCTTTCATTGCCGAGGGTTTGCCGGAGCAACAGGCTGATACTACAGTAGAAGCCAAAGGACCTTCCGCTAAAATTGCTTTTGATGCTGAAGGTAAGCCTTCCAGGGCTGCCCAAGGTTTTGCCAGAGGACAAGGTGTGCCGGTGGAAAGCCTGGAAACCCGTGATGGTTATGTTTATGCTGTAAAACATTTAAAGGGCCAAGCTGTAGCAGATTTATTACCTGCTATGCTAGATGATATTTTGCATTCTATTTCTGCTCCCAAGACCATGCGTTGGGCTGATTTTGATTTTGGCTTTGTTCGTCCTATCCGCTGGTTGGTGGCACTGTTTGGCAGCAAGGTTATTCCTGTTCATGTTAACGATGTGGACAGCGGTAATAAGACTCGCGGTCACAGATTCCTGAGCAATCATGAAATCGAAATTCCTTCTGCTGATGCTTATGTAGAAACCTTGGAGAAAAACTTCATTATCGTAGATTGCGACAAGCGTCGTGAAATGATTAGAACCCAAGTTGAAGAGCTGGCTAAAGCTGAGCATGGCAAGGCTTCCATTCAACCGGATTTGCTGGAAGAAGTTTTATATTTGGTAGAATATCCAACAGCTCTGTGTGGTCATATTGATGAAAAATACTTATCTTTGCCTAGAGAAGCTGTTATTACTCCTATGCGTGACCATCAAAGATATTTCCCCATGGTAGATGAAAATGGCAAATTAATGCCTAAGTTCATTACCGTGCGCAATGGTGGTAAGGAACATTTGGATATAGTAGCTCATGGCAACGAAAGAGTGCTGAGAGCTCGTTTGGATGATGCTGTATTCTTCTTTGATTTAGATAGAAAGAAGTCCTTGGCTGAGCATAGGGAAGCTTTGAAGACCGTTGCTTTTCAACAAGGCTTAGGTAATATGTATGATAAGAGTGAGAGACTTGCCAAGGCTGCCGCAACTTTGCATGCTGCTCTTGGTGCTCAATCTGATGTAGAAGATTTAAAGAAGTCCGCACTGCTCTGTAAGGCTGATTTAGTGACAGGAATGGTTACCGAATTTACTGAATTGCAGGGAGCCATGGGTAAGGAATATGCCCTCTTAGATGGAGAGAAACCAGCAGTAGCAACAGCTATTTACGAGCACTATCTGCCTCGTTTTGCCGGCGATGAACTGCCTAAGAGCGAGAATGGCAGAATCTTGGCTATCGTAGATAAAATTGATAATATCGTAGCTACTTTTAGCCGTGGTCTAGCACCTACCGGTTCTTTGGATCCCTATGCACTGCGTCGTCAGGCTTTGGGTATTTTGAATATTATTCTGGATGGCAAACTGCACATTGCTATGTTTAAGACCATTGAGAGTGCTATTAGTCTTCTGGGCTTAGAGAAAAACGATAAGCTGGTTGCTGATGTGTTTGACTTCATCAAAGTGCGCTTTAAGAACATGCTTAGCGAGATGGGTATGCGCTATGACGTAGTTGATGCAGTGCTTGGCTTAAAAGCTTTGGATGATATTTATGATATTTACCTAAGAATTCAGGCTCTTAATGTCTATGTACAAACCGCTGAGGCACCTGAGCTGGTTATGGCAGCTACCAGAGTAAGCAATATTTCCGGTAAAGCGCAAGGCGAACTGACAGTTGACCCTGCTTTATTTAAGGCTCAGGAGGAAAAAGACCTCTTGGCAGTAATGGAACAGGCAGCAACCACTGCTAACCCTTTGGCTGACGGTCACAATTATGAGGCTTATATGAAGAGTCTGGCTCCTATCGTTCCGGTAGTAAATAAATTCTTTGATGGTGTTATGGTCATGGACAAGGACGAGGCTGTAAAGAATAACCGTTTAGCCTTGATTCAAAAGGCTCAGAAGTTGTTTAACGGCGTAGGAAACCTAGCTTTACTGGTCATGGATAAATAAAATTTTTTAAAACAAAAAACAGATAAATAGACCCTATAGAAGAATTCTATAGGGTCTATTTATATTTTCTACTTGATTATGCGCTATAATGGTGTTATAGTGTATACTAAATAAGGGATAAAACCTTATTAAGTGTATATTAAAGGGGCGGTAAAATGGATAAGGAAAAAGCGTATTTACTGTGGTTTGAGCAACTAGAGAGAAAAGATGTTGCTATCGTAGGCGGTAAGTCTTCTTCTTTGGGAGAACTTACTTCCAAAACTGATGTGCCGGTACCTTATGGCTTTGCTACAACTGCATATGCCTACAGATACTTTATTAAGGAAACCGGACTGTATGAAAAAATGAGATCCATTTTAGCCGAACTTACCGACGTAGAAAACGGTGAATTATTGCGGGATGTCTGTGCAAGACTACGCCAGGCTATTATGGCAGAGAAGATGCCGGATGATTTACAACAAGCTATTGCTGATGCTTATGCTCAGCTAGCTAAAAAAGTAGGAGAGAAAGAGCCTTATGTAGCAGTTCGTTCCAGTGCTACTGCAGAAGATTTACCGGATGCCAGCTTTGCCGGTCAACAGGATACCTACTTGAACGTGAAGGGTGCCGAGACAGTTATTGCCAAGGTAAAGGAATGCTACGCATCCTGCTTTACGGACCGAGCTGTTTATTACAGAGAAAAACAAGGCTATGATCATCTGGAATTAGCACTTAGTGCTGTTATTCAAATGATGGTTTTCTCCAAGGCTGCCGGCGTTATGTTTACTGTTAACGTTGCTACCGGTGACGATAAGAATATTATGATTGAAGGCGCCTATGGTTTAGGCGAGTATGTGGTACAAGGTACCGTTACTCCTGATAGCTATATTGTTGCCAAGAAGGATTTGAAGATATTATCAACCACTGTTAACGAGCAGGATGTTATGTTGGTCCGTAAAAGAGGCGGCGATTGCGAAGAGGTTCCTGTACCTAAGGAATTACGCAAGAAGCAAACCTTGACCAATGAGCAAATCGTGGAATTAGCAGGCTATGCTAAGAAGATTGAAGCTCACTATGGTTGCTATATGGACATGGAGTGGGGCGTAGACGAAAGAGATAATAAGGTTTGGCTCCTGCAAGCTCGTCCTGAGACAGTTTGGTCTCGTCGCAATAAAGAGAAAAAGCCGGAGGTGGCAGAAGAAGTGGCTACGACAGAGGAACGCAAGGTAATAATCAAAGGTTTACCTGCCAGCCCTGGTAAAGGTGCAGGTCGTGCTCATGTTATTTTGAATCCTAAAGATATAGATGAATTTAAAGATGGAGAAGTTTTGGTTACCGAAATGACTGCTCCGGACTGGGTTCCTGCTATGAAGAAAGCTAAAGCTATTGTTACTGATAGCGGTGGAATGACCTGTCATGCTTCCATCGTTAGTCGTGAGCTGGGCATTCCTTGTATCGTTGGTACCAAGAGCCGTGGCCAGGCAGCTACTACTACCATTCAAGATGGTACTGATATTACGGTAGATGCTTCCAATGGTGTTGTGTATGAAGGCATTGTAGCTGAAAAGAAAGCTGAAGCTCCTGCCCAGGGCACTGTGGTTGCTGCCGAAACCTTCCCTGTTACCGGTACCAAGATTTACATGAATTTAGGCGATCCTTCCTTAGCAGAGAAATATAGCAGCTTGCCCTGCGATGGTATTGGTCTGATGAGAGAAGAGTTTATCTGGACCACCTACATTCATGAGCATCCTTTGTATTTGATCAAAACAGGTCATCCTGAGAAGGTAGTGGAGCAATTAGCAGAAGGCTTTAGAAAAGTTTGTGCTGCCATGGCTCCTCGGCCTGTTACTCTTCGCTTTAGCGATTTCAAATCCAGCGAGTACAGAGATTTGAAAGGCGGCGATGAATTTGAGCCTCATGAACCTAGTGCTCTCTTAGGCTGGAGAGGTGCTTCCAGATACTATGATCCTAAATATACCGCTGCTTTCCGTTTGGAAATTGCTGCTGTTCGCAAGGTAAGAGAAGAATTTGGTCTTAAGAATCTTAATGTGATGATTCCTTTCTGCCGTACCGTTGAGGAATGTGCCAAGGTTGTAGGCATTATGGAAGAAGAGGGCTTAAGACGCGGACCTGATTTTAAGGTATGGCTGATGGCAGAAATTCCTGCCAATATTATCCTAGCTGACCAGTTCAATAAATTTGTAGATGGTTACTCCATCGGTTCTAACGATTTGACCATGCTGGTACTGGGTTGCGACCGTGATAATGACACCATCTCTCATCTGTTTGATGAAAGAAATCAAGCTGTTAAGAGAGCTGTTAAACATTTAATTGATGTTGCCCATAAGGATAATAAGACAGTTTCTATTTGTGGTCAGGCTCCCAGTGTTTATCCTGAATTTGCTGAATTCCTGGTAAGAAGTGGTATTGATAGCATGTCTGTAAATCCTGATACTGTTAAATTTACCAAGAAGATGGTTGCCCAAGTTGAACAAAGAATTATTTTGGATTCTTTAACAGGCAAAGGTCGTAAAGCTAATGATAGCGAGTTTGCTTGGTAATAATTAATAAAAATATCCCTAAAAAGTCATTAAAGACTCTTTAGGGATATTTTTTTTCTAAAGAAAATGGTGTATAATATTTAAGAATATAGTGTATGGCAATTACTTAAGAAAGGAGGAGAGTATCATTTCTTTATCTGAGAGACAGAAACGTATTGCAGAAATGGTAAGACGGGATGGTCCTATTACCGGTGACAAAATCGCCGGAGAATTAGGCTTAACCCGGGCGGCTCTCCGTTCCGACCTGGCTATCCTTATTATGAGCGGAATACTAGATGCCAGACCTAGAGTGGGATATTATTATACCGGCAAGAATACCTTGGGTATGCTGCAGGAAGAAATTTCTTCCATTAAAGTCCAGGATATTCAATCTGTGCCCATTGTTATTGCCAGTACCAAGAGCGCTTATGATGCAGCTATCACTGTTTTCGTAGAAGACGTTGGCACAATTTTTGTTATTGGCGAAGACGGTTTCCTGCAAGGAGTAGTTTCCCGCAAAGATTTATTAAAACCGGCTATTAACACAGGAGCGGATTTACACAAATTACCGGTTGCGTTAGTAATGACTCCTTTAAGCAAGCTTATCGTAGCAGAGCCTCAGGACTCTGTGGCGGCAGCGGCTCGTCGCTTGATTGATAATGAAGTAGATTGTATGCCGGTGGTGCATTTTGCAGATGACAACAGGCACCATATGGAAGTAGTAGGCAGAGTAACAAAGACAAACTTTGCCAGGTTGTTAGTGGATTTGGCAGAAGGTAAGGGAGGCAATAATCATGGCCAATAAAGTACCGCTTATTTATGCCATTTCTGATTCCATTGGTGAAACTTCCGAATCTGTTATTAAAGCCACCACTAGTCAGTTTGTACAGGAAAAATTTGATATTATTCGTGTGCCTTATGTTAAGAGCGCAGACCAGGTCCGCAACATAGTTGCGGAAGCAGCCACGGAAAATGCTGTTATTTGTTATACTCTGGTTTCACCGGATCTTAGAGAGACGATTGCTACCTGCGCTGAGCAGAGCGGAGTGGAGGTAGTGGATGTTCTCAGTCCTATGCTAAAAGCCATTGAGAAAAATTATGGCTTGGTGCCGAAGAATCAACCGGGACTAATTCATGCTTTGGATCATGAATATTTTAAACGAGTAGCTGCCATTGAATTTGCCATTAAGTATGATGATGGTAAAAATCCCTGGGGCCTTTTAAAAGCTGATTTAGTTATTATCGGCGTTTCCAGAACATCTAAGACTCCGTTGTCCATGTATTTGGCCAACAAGAAATTAAAGATGGCTAACGTTCCCTTGGTACCGGAGATTCCACCGCCGGAAGAGCTGTTTAGAATTTCTCCTAAAAAGATCATTGGTTTGCTCATTGATCCATATAAGCTAAATGAAATTCGTTCAGAAAGATTAAAAGCCATGGGCTTGGCAGACGGTGCCAATTACGCTGATCTAAAGCGTATTACGGAAGAACTTGATTATGCCAAGGCCATTATGAGGCGCATTCATTGCACCAGTATTAATGTGTCTAACCGTGCTATTGAAGAAACAGCCAGTATGATTTTGGATTATGTAAGAAAGAATTTCCCGGAAATGGAATTATAAAATAAGGCATCGCCTGAAGGGCGATGCCTTATTTTATGTTTAGCCTGTTAGCCAATAATTTTTTTATCTACTACGTTATAAACCAGCTTATCACTGTTTACTTTTTGCGCAGGACTTACAAAGTGGACATTGTTGACAAAAGATGCTTCTTTGCTATCCCAGTTAAAAGTTCCGTTATCAGAGGTAATGATGGTGTCGCCCTGAATGAATTTTAAATTACCTTGTACATAGGCAGTTTTGGCATTACCAACTACATCAACGGTTTCTCCTGAAAAATCAATGTCATCCTGGGTTAAATGAATGTTACCTTCGGCATGTACTTCCATGGTGTACATTTTTACCTGAGCTCTATCAGCTTTAATGGTACAGTCACCTACACCTACGGTAACATGTCCTTCCAGATAATAGACGCCACTTACAGGATCAAAGGTTTGCTTGTCATAGGATATTTGTGGTACAGCTGCTAAGGCTGTAGAAGGAATGATTAGTAAAACTAAACACAAAAGTAGGAAAAATTTCTTCATTTACTTCACCTCTGTAACATATTATAACAAAAGTGGACATAAGTACAGCGCCTAAATCTATAAAAAAGGAAAAAATAGTTTTTTGGTGAATATAGAAAAGTGGAAAGCTATGAGGTAGCGGCGGCATGGAAGACACCAAAGAAATATTTGAAAATTTCAAAGAACAGGTTCGACATGAAGCGGACATTGTACGTATTATTTCCGAATATGTACCACTGAAGAAAAAAGGTGGCAGATATTGGGGCTGTTGTCCTTTTCACGGCGAAAAGACACCCTCCTTTACCGTAGATGAAGGTAAAGGCCTTTTTCATTGCTTTGGTTGTGGCGCCGGAGGAGATGTTTTTAGCTTCATCATGAAGCAGGAAAATCTCTCTTTTGTGGATGCTTTGAAGTTCTTGGCCAATAAATTTAATATTCCTATTCCGGAAAGAGAAAAGAATGCGGAAGAAATAGCACGTGAGCAGGAGGCCAAGGAGATTTATACAGCCAACGAGTGGGCGGCTAAATTCTTTCATTCTTGCCTAATTAACACGAATTACGGCAAAAAAGGTCTGGCTTATTTGCAGAATAGAGGTATTGGCCAGGCTATTATTACAAAATTTGATTTAGGACTAGCGCCGGAAGGCTTTGATAAGCTCTACAAGGGCCTTTTAGGCAAGGGAGTTAAGGAAGAAACTATTGTGAAAGCAGGCCTGGCCAATAGAAATGACAGAGGCGGTATTTACGACAAGTTTCGGGCCAGGGTCATGATTCCTATCAAAAATCCCAGAGGTAAGGTAGTAGGATTTACCGGGAGAATTTTGGATAAGGACAGTTCTCCTGCTAAATATATGAATACAGGTGATACACCCTGGTTTCACAAAGGCAATCTGCTCTTTGGCCTGGATGCAGCACTGTCTTCTATTCGCAAGCATAAACAAGTAGTAGTAGTAGAGGGACACATGGATGCCATCAGCCTACATGCTGCAGGCATTGATTGGGCGGTAGCTTCTATGGGTACTGCTTTTACGGATCATCAGGCTAATATTTTAAGTAGATTGGTGCCGGAGGTAATTTTCTCTTTTGATAGCGATGCAGCAGGTAAGAATGCTGCTATGAGGGCTATTCCCTTGGCTAAGCAAGCCGGCCTGAAATGTCGGGTTATGCATGTACCGGAAGGTAAGGATCCTGACGATTTTGTACGTAAGCAAGGCCCCGAGGCTTTTTTAGAATTAATTAAAAATGCTTTGCCGGGTGTAGATTATGAGATTCAGACAGTACTGGCAACTCATGATTTAACTGCTTTAAGCGGTAAGGTAGAAGCTGTAGATCAAGCCCTGCCTTTCATTGCCTCTTGCGATAGTGAAGTGGAGATAGGGGAAAGGCTGAGAGATTTAGCCCGAACCTTAGCTATAGATGAAGGCTTGATTCAAAACGAATACAGAAAGCTTACGGGAAGAAATAGGCGAGAAACAGGTGTAGTACCTAGCAAGAATCTTAAGCAACAGGCAGGCGACTCCAGAGAAAAAGCCGAAAGACTTATTATCTATGGTATTCTGGAAGGAGAGCCTTTGGGCGGGCAACAGGATTTAACCGCCAAGACGCTTTTTACAGGTGCACGTCAGGAAATATTTGCAAAAATCCAAGCGAGAAACGGTTTGGAAAAAACAGTAATTGCTCACGATTTATTTCCGGAGCTTACGGAAGCAGGTTCTAACGAATTAACCAATATTTTGGAACTGGACATAGCGAAAGAAAACCTGCCACAGATGCTGGAGGATTGTTTTAAACAGCTGCGCTTAGAAGATTTGCAGAAGGAATTTCAACACCATAGCCAGCTGGCAGTACAGTATGAAAAGACAGATAATATGAAATTTATGCAGGAATTAGCCGAATGTCAGAGAATAAGGAAGATAATGGCAGAATATACTTTGAATAAGAGTAATTCATAAAAAAAGAAAGGAGGGAACGCCCCATGCGCGAAAAAGCTAAGAAAGTAACTACGGCAAGGAAGGCTGACCCTAAGAAGACTGTGAAAAAAGTTGTAAAGAAGGTGGCCGTTAAGTCTTCTGACAAGAAAGCTAAATCTAAAATGCAGAAAAACAAGGGGAAAGTCGGAAAAATGAGTACTAATAAAAAAGTCGTTACTAAAAAGAAAGTAGCTAAACAAGCTGCTCCTAAAAAAGCGGTAAAGAAAGTAGCTAAGCAAGCTGCTCCCAAAAAGACTGTAAAGAAAGTAGTTAAGAAAGCTGCTCCTCAAAAAGCAGTTAAAAAAGCTGCACCTAAAAAACAAGCTGCTCCTAAAATTAAGGCAGAGAAAAAGACTGCGCCTAAAGAAGCTCCTCAAAAAGAGCCCAAGACAAAACAGGCAGTGGACGAACATATGGAACAACCTAAGAAACAGACAGAATCCAAAACTAAAAAGGGAACAGTAAAGGCTAAGACCGTACCTGAGTATATTGTTCAATTTACGGAAATGGCCAAGGCACATGCCGGTGTTCTCACCTATAAAGATATCCAAGATACTCTACAATCAGTAGATTTGTCTGTGGATGATATTGATGCAATCTACACAGGTTTGGCTGAGAAGAATGTGGAAATTATTGATGATGGCGCTGACGAAGACGAAGAGCCACCTGAGAATTTAGATGATACAGTCGAAATTGATCCTGAAGAATTAGCTAACCTAACTGTTCCTGAAGGTGTAAGCATTGATGATCCTGTGCGTATGTACCTGAAGGAAATTGGCAGGGTACCTCTGCTTATTGGTGAGGATGAAATTAAGCTTGCCAAGAGAATGGACAAGGCTAATTTAGTTAATTACATTAAAAGTAAACACATTCCCGGCTATATTCACAAGCCTGTTATTAACAAGCACCTGCAAATTCCTAAATTAGCTGATTTAGTAGAGGAGCTGGTGGAAGAGGAAGAAGTTTGGTGCAAGGAACGTAGCGTTAGCCAGGCATACAAGACAGTTAAAGATGCTAGTGGCAGACAAGCAGGCGTTGAGTATGATTACTTCCAAGATATCTGCTCAGAGTTTACCAAAGATGAAGTAAAACGTTTACAACACCTCTTGGCAGAAAATAAAATAAGACTATTTAATGTTAAAAAGAAAGACGGTAGTTTTGCCGGCAAACATAAAAAAGAAGTTAACAACCTCATTGCCATTAATGAATATTTTGAGGTGTTGGATTCTAAGTTACCGCGTCTAAAAGTTACACCTAAGGTTAAAAAGCAAATTGAAACAACTCGCAAGGACTACATCAAGGTCCTGGATAAGGTACATTATATCGGTGAGGATGCTAAAAAATGCTTGTCCGAAGCTAACTTAAGACTGGTAGTAAGTATTGCTAAGCGTTATGTTGGTCGTGGCATGCTGTTCCTGGACTTGATTCAGGAAGGCAATTTGGGCTTAATTAAAGCCGTAGAAAAATTCGACTACAACAAAGGTTTTAAGTTCAGTACTTATGCAACCTGGTGGATTCGTCAGGCCATTACCCGTGCTATTGCGGATCAGGCTCGTACCATCCGTATTCCTGTGCATATGGTAGAAACCATTAATAAGTTAGTTAGGGTTTCCCGTCAACTGTTGCAAGAATTAGGCAGGGAACCGACACCTGAAGAAATAGCCAAGGAAATGGATGTAGGTGTGGACAGAGTACGTGAAATTCAAAAGATTGCCCAAGAGCCTGTTTCCCTGGAAACTCCTATTGGTGAGGAAGAAGATTCCCATTTAGGAGACTTCATCGAAGATCAGGAAGCACCTTCTCCTTCGGATGCAGCTTTCTATACTTTGTTGCAAGAACAGTTAGGCAAGGTCCTTAATGAACACTTAAGCTCCAGAGAGCGGAAAGTGCTGGAATTAAGATTCGGCTTGATTGATGGCAGAAATAGAACACTGGAAGAAGTTGGACAATATTTTGGTGTAACCAGAGAACGTATTCGTCAAATTGAAGCTAAAGCTTTGCGTAAATTGCGCAGTCCTAAACGTAGTGGGCAGTTAAAAGACTATATCAGCTAGTTTCTCAGCTTGACATGCCTAGTAGTTTAGGATAAAATAGCAAGCGTTGGGCCCATAGCTCAGTTGGTCAGAGCCACCGGCTCATAACCGGTTGGTCCTAGGTTCGAATCCTAGTGGGCCCACCAACAAATGATTAAGGCAGTTCGTGCTGAGCACGAACTGCCTTTTTTTGTGTGTGCGGTGTGACAAGGGGACGCGTCCGCTGTCCCACTTTTTTCTGCCCATGTGTTATAATTATTTTATAAGCAATAAACAATTAGCCATTGAACGAAACCAAGGAGATGATAATATGGGTAAACTTGATCACAAAGTAGCATTAGTCACAGCTGCAACAATGGGTATTGGTTTAGCATGTGTTAAGGCCCTGGCCGGTCAGGGAGCTCTCACTTATATCGGTGGGCTTAAAGACGAGGCTGCTGATAAGGCTATGGCAGAATGCCAAAAAGAAGGCTTGCCTGTAAAATTTGTTGAATACAATGCTTTTAAATATGAAACCTATCAGGTGATGCTGGAAACTGTAATTAAGGCAGAAGGTCGCTTAGATATCTTGGTTAATAATTTTGGCACCGGCAATCCTAAGAAAGACCTTGATTTGATTCATGGTGATCCGGAAGTCTTTTTTGATATTTTGCACAAAAACATTGGCAGTGTTTATCTGGCATGTCGTTATGCCATTCCTCAGATGATAAAGCAAGGCAAGGGTAACATTATTAACATTGCCAGCATTGGTGGTATTCAGCCTGATCTTTCCCGATTGGGATACACCACCTCTAAAGCGGCTATTATTTATATGTCCAAAAACATTGCTATCCAATATGCAAGCAATGGTATTAGATGCAACGTGGTAGCTCCCGGCATGATAGGAACAAATGCAGTTAAGGCTAACATGAGTCCGGAATTTCAGAAAGCCTTCTTGCGGCATGTACCGCTGGGAAGAATAGGAGAACCGGAAGACATTGCTAATGCAGTGGCGTTTTTTGCCAGCGATGACTCGTCTTACATTACCGGCTCTGTCCAAGAAGTTGCAGGTGGTTATGGTATCCCGGCTCCTGAATATGCAGACTCCATAAAAGGATAAAATTTAAGGCAGTTCGTGCTAAGCACGAACTGCCTTTTTTGGGACAGTGGACGCGTCCCTTTGTCCCATTGCTTTAGCTATTTTGTCCTAACGCCAAACCTTGGGCAAAAGCCTCTAAGTTAAGAGGAACAAGCTTAGCTTTTCTGCCGGTAAATATTTCTTGAATCATTTTCTTAATGGTTTCTTCCTTAATATCGCCCGTTGCTCCAACGTAAGCTCCTAGCATTACCATGTTGCTTACTTTAGGGTTGCCCAATTTCTCAGCAATTTTGTTGCAAGGTACATAAATAACCTTTACGTCTTGCCGATTGACCTTTTCATTAACAACGCTACTGTTAACGAAAATCATGCCATTTACCAAAACGGCTTTTTCAAATTTGAGCAAAGCAGGCAAATTCATGGCAATCAGTTCACTGGGATGCTCTGCAATGGGAGCACCAATTCTCTGGTCGCTTAAAATCACAGTACAGTTGGCAGTGCCACCCCGCATTTCAGGGCCATAGGAAGGTACCCAGGTTACCTCCATGCCTTCTTCTGTACCTGCTTCTGCGATATTTTTGCCAATGGACATAACGCCTTGTCCGCCGAACCCGGAGATAATTATTTCTTTTTTCATAATTATGCCTCCTTAATAACGCCCAGGGAATAATACTTAGCCATATTTTCCATCAACCATTTATTAGCTTCTAAGGGTTCCATTCCCCAATTGGTAGAACACGTAGCCAAAACCTCAATAAAGGTGAAACCTTCACCGGCCATTTGCTTTTCGAAAGCTTTGCGAATAGCTTTTTTAGCTTGTACCAAATGAGGAATATCCACCGCACAAACTCTTTCAGCATAGACCAAGCCATCTAAAGTGGCCAGCATTTCAGCCATACGAATGGGAGCTCCTGCTTGTTCTTTAGTGCGACCTAAAACAGCTGTGGTAGCTTTTTGGCCTAGCAAGGTAGTAGGAGCCATCTGTCCACCTGTCATGCCATAGGTGGCATTGTTAATAAAGATAGTAGTAAACTTTTCTCCCCGCATAGCTGCGTGCACTATTTCTGCGGTACCTATGGAGGCAAGATCACCATCTCCTTGGTAAGTGAAAACAGGCTGGTCAGGATGGGTTCTCTTCACACCTGTTGCTACGGCAGGGGCTCTACCATGAGATGCTTCAATGGTATCAAAGGAAAAATAATCGCCGGCAAATACCGCACAGCCTACCGGGCAAACGGCAATAGTAGTATCCAATAGTCCCATTTCCTCCAGTACTTCTGCAATTAATTTATGAATAATCCCATGAGTACAGCCGGGGCAATAATGAAGTTCTGTATCTTGAAGGCCTTTAGATTTTTGATAGAGAATTGCCATTTATTTTACCTCCTCCCAGAATTTCTGTGCAGCAGCTTCTACTTCGCTGACGGTTGGAATAGAACCACCTGTTCTACCATAAAAGCGAACAGGTTTACAACCTTCAATGGCTAAATTAACATCGTCCAGCATTTGTCCCAAACATAATTCCAAATCCAGGACAAGTTTTACCTGAGGACGTTCAGCAAGTTTTCTTAATTGCTTAGAAGGGAAAGGCCAGACTGTGATGGGGCGGAAAATGCCGGCCTTGATGCCCTGCTTGCGCAAATTTTCTATGGCACTGATGGCAATACGCGCCGGCGTGCCATAGGCTACAAAAATCAATTCAGCATCCTCTAATGCTATTTCTTCCCAGCGGCATTCTTTTTCTTCCATGGCTTTATATTTTTCTGCCAAGTGCAAATTGTGTGCTTCACAATCTTCCGCTTTGATTAAAAGTGAAGTCAAGAAGTTATTGTGGCCTCTGCCCTTGCGTCCGGAAGCGGCCCAAGCTTTATCAGGAAGTTCACGTTTAGGATGCTCTTTCCAAACAATGGGCTCCATCATTTGCCCGATCAGTCCATCAGCTAAGACCATCACAGGATTTCTGTATAAATCAGCTAAATCAAAAGCATCAAACATCAGATCAACAGCCTCTTGAATATTAAGAGGAGCCAAGGTAAGAGTACGGTAGTCACCGTTACCGCCGCCTCTGGTAGCTTGGTAATAATCACATTGAGAGGGCTGAATAGAACCTAGCCCCGGTCCGCCGCGCATCACATTAACAATGACGCCTGGTAATTCAACAGCAGCCATATAGCTAATGCCTTCCTGCTTTAAACTAACGCCGGGGGAAGATGACGAAGTCATGGCACGGACGCCTGTTGCTGCCGCACCGTAAACCATATTAATGGCAGCCAGTTCTGACTCTGATTGTACAAAGACACCACCTGCGGCCGGCATATGGGAGGACATGTATTCGGGAAGTTCATTTTGTGGGGTAATGGGATAACCAAAATAAGCTCTGCAGCCTGCACGAATGGCAGCTTCAGCAATAGCTTCACAGCCTTTCCATATTTCTCTTTTCATTTGTAATACCCCCTTAATCTTTTATTATGGTGATTATGGAATCCGGGCACATTCTTGCACAACTGGTGCAACCTATACATTGTGTTTCGTCTAGACAGGTGGCAGGCCTATAGCCTTTGACATTGGGAGTATCCGACAAAGCAAGAATATGTTTAGGGCAAACAGAAATACACAGCTCGCAGCCCTTACATTTATTCTTTTCAAATGATAGATGGATTGCCATAGCATTTACCTCCTTCTTTGTTAATTTTCGTGGTAAACAATTCGGTTCTTTATTTAATTTTAACATAGTGCTAACCGGGGTGCTTGCTACAATTTGGAAAGAATTTATGAAAAACAGCTTTTTAGGGTGGCTGTTGGCTTTATTTACTTACATAACAGTTGACAGAGTATTATTATTAAAGTATATTTACTGATACTGAAAGACATTACATATACCAGGAGGAATATCATGAGCAGATTTACATTACCCAGAGACATTTATCATGGCAAAGGTGCATTAGCAGAATTAAAGAATTTAAAAGGTAAGAAAGCTGTCATTTGTGTAGGCGGCGGTTCTATGAAAAGAAACGGCTTTTTAGATAGAGCAGAAGCTTATCTGAAAGAAGCAGGTATGGAAGTAAAGTTAATTGAAGGTATCGAGTCTGATCCTTCTGTTGATACTGTTATGAAGGGCGCTGCTGCTATGGCAGAGTTTGAACCTGACTGGATAGTTGCTATCGGAGGCGGTTCTCCCATTGATGCAGCTAAAGCTATGTGGATTAAATATGAATATCCCAATACTACATTTGAAGATATGTGCAAGGTTTTTGGCTTGCCCAAGCTACGCACTAAGGCACATTTCTGTGCTATTTCTTCTACCTCCGGTACTGCTACCGAAGTAACATCCTTCTCCATTATTACGGATTACAAAAAAGGTATTAAATATCCTATTGCTGATTTTGAAATTACCCCGGATGTTGCTATCGTTGACCCGGAACTGGCACAAACCATGCCTAAGAAATTGGTTGCCCATACCGGTATGGATGCAATGACCCATGCTATTGAGGCTTATGTGTCTACAGCTAATTGCGATTTCACGGATGCTTTAGCTCTCCATGCCATTCCCATGATTAAAAGAGACCTGATTGGTTCTTACAATGGCGATGCAGACAAGAGATCCTCCATGCACAATGCTCAATGTTTGGCAGGTATGGCTTTCTCCAATGCTTTGCTAGGCATTGTTCACTCCATGGCTCACAAAACAGGTGCTGTTTTTGCTGATTTTGGCGCTCATATTATCCATGGCGCAGCTAATGCCATGTATCTGCCCAAGGTTATTGCCTTCAATGCTAAGGATAAAACAGCCTTAAAGCGTTATGGCGTTATAGCTGATTGTATGAAGCTCGGCGGTACCAGCGATGAAGAAAAGGTACAATTGCTGATTGCTTATCTGCGCAAAATGAATGACGACCTAAACATTCCCCATTGCATTAAGAACTATGGTCCTGACAGCTTACCTTGCGAGCAAGGCTTCGTACCGGAGGAGATATTCTTGGAGAGATTACCGGAAATTGCCAAGAACGCCATTGGTGATGCTTGCACTGGTTCCAATCCCAGACAACCTTCCCAAAAGGAAATGGAAGATTTGTTAAAGTGCTGCTACTATGATACTGAAGTAAACTTCTAAATATTGCTTAAAACACAAAAAAGGCAGTTCGTGCTCAGCACGAACTGCCTTTAGTTATTTAGTGCCACGGGGACGCGTCCCCTTGTAACGCTTTCGTTGTTTTGGTAAAATATACGAAGATAGGGGAAGAAGGGAAAACTATGCATAAGCTAAATTGGAAAAAAGAATTTAGTTTGTTTGCTATTATCTGTTTCGTTTTAGTAGTTTCTTTATCTTCCTTGGTGGAAAGTGCCGGCTCTGCTCGCAGGATTGTGAGAGTGGGACTTCCTGATACGGATATAGCTACTGTTAACGGTGAAGATAACAAAAATGTTTCTTATGATAAGGAATATTTGCAAGCCATTGCAGAATATGCTAACTGGGATTATGAATATGTGCCGGCCACTTGGGAAAAATGTCTGGAGATGGCCAAAAACGGTGAGATAGATATTCTGTTTGATGTTTCTAAGACTGAGGAGAGGATGCAGTATTACAACTTTTCCAGCGAGCCTATGGGAACGGAAATGAGTTATCTGATTACCCGTAATGATTCGTCGTTGCACTTTAATGATTTTGAAGCCTTTAATGGTCTCTTGGTGGGTTATGAGCAAGATAGCACCATGATAGAAGATCTTAAAGCCTATGGTAAGAATAAGGGCTTTACCTTTAGAACCAGGGCTTTCAAAAGTAGTGCGGAGATGTACGTAGCTCTTAAGGCCGGAGAGATAAATGCCGGCGTGCAGACGAATTATTTGGAGGTACCGGAGGGAGCGGTAATCATTGCCAAATGTAATCCTGCGCCTGTTTACATCATTACCACTAAAAAGAAACCGGAACTAATTGTAGAATTGGATAGCGCTATGGCGCATCTCTTTAGTTATAATCCCAATTTTAATGCGGATATTTTCAACAGGATTTTTAAAAACAATAATTCTAAAAGTGAGAACTATTCTCAGCAAGAAAAACAATATTTGGAAAGTAGGCCGGTAATAACTGTTATTTATGAAAAAAACTGGGCTCCTTTTGAGTATGATGACAAGGGAAGGGCAGCAGGGATTACGCCCGATATCATTCGTGCCATAGGTAAAGATACAGGCCTTAATTTTAAATTCGTACTGTTAGATTCTACCCAGAGCATTTATAATGAAATTACCGGAATACCTGATGATACAATCATGGCAGTAAGCTATGATTATATCTGGACTAATCATCATGATCTTTTAGTAACGCAGCCTTATATCTCCGGTTCTGTTATGTCTGTTACCAAGAAACCGGACATTGACCCTAAAACAGTTGCCATAGTAGCCGGTGGTTTTTTGGCCAAGGAAATTAACCGGGAATATCCGGAACTTAAATCGGTAAAATACTTAACCTTTGAAGAATGCATGCAGGCGGTGGCAGATGGTAGGGCAGATTGTACCTTCTTGAATTCTTATCAGGCCAATTATTATCGTTCCATGAGTGCCTATGATAGCTTTAGCTATAAGCCAGTGGAAAAAATCACTCAAAATATTGCACTGGGCATTACCACTAGTTCCAATCCGGCACTTTTAGGTATTGTTTCTAAATCCTTACATAGAATATCTGCCAAGGATTTGCAAAGTATTCTTAGCGAAAATTCTGTGAGTCAGGAACGGCTGTCACCTCGTGTTTTAATACGTCGTTATCCTATGGAGACAGCTGCCGCTATTGGTTCCTTCAGTATTTTGCTGTGCCTCTTGGTGGTTATGGCCGTCTCCTCCAATACTAAAAAGCGCCAGGCTTTAGCACTGGCTAAGGCTAAGCAAGAAGCGGAAGCTGCCAATAAGGCTAAGTCTGATTTCTTGTCTAGAATGAGTCATGATATTCGTACTCCTTTAAACGGTATCATCGGTATGACACGTATTGCTCAAGGCGAAACCAATTCGATTCAAACAGCGGACTGTCTGGACAAGATAGACATGTCTTCTAAGTTCCTGCTTGGCTTGGTAAACGAAATCTTGGATATGTCCAAAGCCGAAAGCGGTAAGCTGGAACTACATCCGGAACCATATTATGCTGATGATTTTAGAGGCTATATCAATGCGGTAATCCAACCTCTGTGTGATGGTAAAAATCAAACCTTGCAATTCGAAGTTCATACCATAGACAAAGTAGTTCCCAAGCTGGATATTCTCCGCATTAACCAGGTTTATTTTAATCTTCTCTCCAATGCTGTAAAATATACACCGGAGGGTGGTAAGATTATTGTTACGGTTGATGAAAAGATAACGCCTGAAAATAAGGACTGCATAACTGTGTCTATCCGTGATAACGGAATCGGTATGAGTGAAGATTTTCAAAAGGTGCTTTTCAACCCGTTTACCCAGGAACATCGTGATGATAATTCCGAAATGCGAGGCACAGGTTTGGGACTTGCTATCGTGAAGAAAATTATTGATGCTATGGGAGGCACTCTTACGGTAAAGAGTAAAATTGGTGAAGGGTCTGAATTTCTCTTTACTGTTTGCTGTGATTATGTTTCCGAAAATAACACTAATCGGGCAGCACAAGTCGTTGTGCCTACCGGAAATATTTTAGAAAAGCTTAAAGGGAAACATGTTTTGCTTTGTGAAGACCATCCCCTCAATCAGACTATTGCTAAAGCGCTCTTAAAAGAAAAAGGCGTCTTGGTAGATATTGCTGAAAATGGGCAGGAGGGCGTAACTCACTTTGCTAATTCAGCTATTAATTATTATGACGCTATTTTGATGGATATTCGCATGCCTGTTATGGATGGCTTGGAAGCAACCAGGCAAATCCGTGTCCTGACTCGTTCGGATGCTAAAACTGTTGCCATTATTGCTATGACAGCAGATGCATTTGAAGAAAGTATGCAGGAAGCCAAAGCAGCTGGCATGGATGATTATGTGACTAAGCCTATTGAACCTGAGAAACTTTATCAGGCTCTGGCCAAAGACAGAACTAAAAAATAAAAGTATATTTAAAATAAAAACGACGATAGCCGCCGGTGAATGTATTTCACCGGCGGCTATCGTCGTTTCGGAGGAGGAAGAGAAGTACGCTATCTGGTTTTATAACCCTGGTAATTTTTAAGTTTAGTATCTGCTTGAAATACTTGGGCGATAGTCATGCCATTGTTTAATTGTTCAATAGGCTTCTTGCCTTTGTCGGATAAGAAGGCTTTGGATTTTTTGCCTAGCAGCATGGTATTGTCATCTGCCCAGAATTGACCATTGTTTTCATTTCTGCCTTGGAGCAGGAAGAGGGTATTACCTGTTTTGTTGGCTGTAGAGAGGTTAACACCATGATCTTTTTGCCAAACGGCGATACCAGCACAGATGGCTGCATCATCAGTTCTCTTTCTGTTTACTACTAGTACTTCTTTAGTGTTTTTAAATTCTGTGCAGAAGTTAAAATCACCTTGGGAGTCCATAGCACAGAGGGAAGGGCCCTGACCTTTATACTTAGGCAGAAGAATCTTGCTGATGGAATCAGCCTTGCCTACGCCCTGAGTCTGGGCATGAAGATCATAATCATATTGGTTAATGTATTTTCCATCCGCAGTTTTATTGGTCATGGCAACTACACCTTTTACGCCGGGAATCTTGAAAGTATCTACTGCGGCTTTTACCACATCTAGAGCAGAGGCAGAGCAAATCCAGTTATCAATGCCATTTTGTTTTAAGGCACCATAGAGCTCTTTTATTTCCGGTGTAACAGTTACGCCAATTTTATAAGCCACATTTACGGAGCCTGTTTTGCTGGGCAGATTAGCAGGACTAATGTATTTACCCTTGGTCCAGGTCTGACCCTTTTGAGCATTGCCGTAGTATTGGTCGCAGGCACAAGCCAGCTTGTAGACTTCCTTGGGAGTCATGCCGGTAAACCAGTAAGTTACCCAGGGATAGGAAACAGAAGCATCCATGGTTTCACTAATAGCATCATAGAGCCAACGCATTTTGGCGGTAAATTCTTTAAATTCCGGTGTATTCTTTTCTTGCATATTCAATTCTTTGCCGGTAGTGCTGACTAAACCTTTTTTGTAGAGAGTACTATAGGCTTTGACAGTATCGGTAATGGCATCATTAATGCTGACCTGTCTGCCTTCTCCGTCTTCGGCACCATAGGTGAGATTAATTTTATCGGCAGGAATACCGGTACGCAATACTTCGGACATTTTGGCCGGTGTCATGGCAAAAGCCAGATGATCTAGTTGCCAAATGATTAATTGTTCCTCTACATCCATGATGGAGGTAGTATTGTCGAAATCAAAGACAGCATAAGGATGAACCGCCTTATTATAAGAAACACCATTTTTGCCATAGGTATGTAAAAAGTCGTTTAAGCCCTTTTTCACCGTAGGTTCCCAATTAGCGCTTTCTACAAATGCTTGTTGTCTAAAATTAGCAGTGGTGGTTTGTGCTGCTGCTTTAGGTAGAACAGAAATAGGTGCTGCTACAGCTAAAGTAGTCACCACTGACAAAGTACAAATGGTACAAGTAACAAGTTTCGTCAATCTTTGCTGATTATTCTTCCACATAAAAGATCCCCCTTATATTTTTAATTGCTTTAAGTTTAAGGCGGCAAGATTACGATATTGTTAATTTAATATTAAAATTGTGTAAAAGATGACAAAGGGGCAGATCAGATCCTTTGTCATCTTTTTTTTATCAAAAGTGGGACAGCGGACGCGTCCCCGTGGCACACAATTATGTGTTATAATATAACTTGTTAATAGAAAGGGTGGCGCTATGGAACTGGGAAACAGACTAAAGGCTGTGGCCAATTTGGTACCTAGAAATAAAAGGATAGCTGATATTGGTACAGACCATGCTTATTTGCCGGTTTATTTGGCTGCCCGTGGTTTTATTACAGGTGCTGTTGCTTCGGATAACAAAGAGGGGCCTTGTCAGGCGGCTAGGAAAACCATTGCTCAATATCATTTGGAGCAGAGGATAGAAGTAAGGCAAGGAGATGGGTTATTAACCATCCATCCTGATGAGGTTGAGGTAATTGTCATGGCCGGTATGGGCGGTCTTACCATGCTGAGCATTTTAGATCAGGGGATGGCAGTTCTTAATTCACCAACCCTTACTCATTTGGTTCTGCAGCCGCAGACAGATAGTGACGCTGTGCGCAAGTGGGCGGAAGAAAAGGGCTGGGAAATCTGCCAAGAGGATTTAGCTCAGGAAGGTACCAAGCTCTACGAGATGTTTGTGCTTACGCCTAATAAGCATTATGTTTATCCGGGAATTTCTTATGAGGTTGGCAGCTTGCTCATTACTCACAAGCATCCTTTGTTAAAGCAACGTTTGGAAAAATTAATCAAAGAGCATCGGGCAGCTTTGCAAGGAATGGAACAGGGGGCTCGGGGGAAGAACCACCCCCAGTATGCTCTCATCAAAAAGAAACTGGAAAAAGTGGAGGAAATTTATAATGAAAACTACCGTAGCTGATGTATGTCGTTTCATGAATGAAATTGCCCCGGTGCGTTTTGCAGAGGAATGGGACAACCCTGGTCTATCTGTAGGTGACCCTAATAAGCCGGTAAAGAAAATCATGCTGGCTTTGGACCTTATGCCTGAGGTAGCCAAGCAAGCTGTTGATGCTAAAGTGGATATGATTGTCACTCATCATCCTCTTTATTTTAAGCTGCCAAAAACCTTGGCTGTAACAGATATTAAAATGTATTTTATTTATGAATTAATCAAACACGATATTGCAGCCTATGCAGCTCATACTAACTTGGATGCGGCCCCAGGCGGCGTTAATGATGTGCTGGCTAAGAAGCTGGGCTTAACTAATGTAAAGACCCTTGAGGAAGAGGGCAGGGAGCAGGGCATTCCCAGAATGGGTACTCTTAAAGAGCCTATGAAGCTGGCAGACTTTGCCTTAAAGGTCAAGAAAGCTTTGCATTGTGATGGCGTAGCTTTCACTGAAGGCGGCCAGGACGTACAAAAGGTAGTGGTAGTAGGTGGCAGCGGCAGCTCTTATTTGAACCTGGCTTTAGAAGCAGGGGCAGATACTTTGGTAACGGCAGATCTTAAGTTTCATCCGGCGCAGGATGCTTTGAATCTGGGTATGAATATCATAGATGCAGGACACCAAACTACAGAAACACCGGTGCTGGACTATTTGGAAACAGCTCTTACCAAATGGGCAGTAGACAATAAGAGAAAAATAGAAATCATCAGAGCAGAAGAGGAACAAATTCTTCAACATATCTAAGAGGAGTAGCATATGATCAGTGAATTTAAAGCAGGCGATAAAATAGAGCAACCTTGTTTGGTAAGATTGCAAAAGATAGGTACATCTTCCAACGGCAAAGCTTATGCCAAAGGACTTCTGGAAGACAACAGCGGTTGTGTGCCTTTTATTTGTTTTGAAGCAGGTCCTATTAACAGACTGAAGACTATTGATGTGCCAAGGCCCTTCGTCATAGGTGGCAATGTGGACGTGAATAAGTTTGCTACTGACATGAGCCTCCAGGTCATTGTGCAAAAGGCGGACGTGCCGGGACCCAATGATTCTATAGATAATTTACTTCCTAAGGCTGACATAGATTTGGAAGATTATAAAAAACAATTTGATGCTTTAATGGCTAAAATCAAAGACACTGGACTTAGCAAATTGGTAAAACAAATTCTTTCCGGGGAAACCTATGAACAAATGCTCATAAATCCGGCGGGCATGAGATTGCACCATGCGTATATTGGCGGTCTCCTGCAGCATACCGTGAATGTTTCTAAATTGGCTTTAGCCATGGCTCATGCCATTGGTGAGGTAGATGAAGATTTAATTTTAGCAGGAACCTTGCTCCACGATGTAGGCAAGCTGCAGGAAATTTCTCCTGAATTAGGTTTTCCTTATACTACACCGGGCAGGCTGATGGGACATATTTCCATTGGTGCCATGCAGGTGGAGGAAGCAGGCCGGCAGGTCAAAGAATTGCCCAAGGAGCGGTTAAATGCCTTGCTCCATGTTATTTTGGCTCACCATGGTGAGCAGGAGAAGGGCTCACCGGTAGCTTGTTCTACGAAAGAAGCCTTTATTGTACATTATGCCGATGAGGCTGATGCCATCATGAACCAGTATCAGAATATGAAAGACAAGAGCTGGGAGTACAATAAAATGATGCAGCGCTATCTGTATAAAGGTTGACGGATAGCGGCAAGTATGATAGATTTTTTACTGTGAGTGTGAAAGATAATCGCGGCAGTTCTTGTAACTGACGAGGAAAGTCCGAGCTCCATAGGGCAGAATGCTGGCTAACGGCCAGTGGAGGCGACTCCAAGGAAAGTGCCACAGAAATCAAACCGCCGGCTTGATTGCCGGTAAGGGTGAAACGGTGCGGTAAGAGCGCACCAGCAGTCAAGTGATTGGCTGGCTTGGTAAACCCCATTCGGAGCAAGACCAAATAGGGAAGGGATGAAGTTGCCCGCCGATCCTTCCGGGTATGGTCGCTAGAGTCTCTAGGCAACTAGGGAAGTAGATAAATGATTATCCGCGACAGAACTCGGCTTAGTGATCACTCACATTCTATTAATATTAATGTTTTATTAATGTAAAGGAGAGATAATAATGGAAATAATTCATATTGGCAGCAGTAATGATTTTGGTAAATACGTTTCACAAGCAAAGGGCACAGTATTGGTAGATTTTTGGGCTACCTGGTGCGGACCTTGCCAAATGCAAGCTCCTATTTTGGAGCAAGTGGCTAAGGAAGCAGCATCTACTCTTATTGCTAAGGTAGACGTAGACCAATTAAATGATGTGGCTGCTAAGTTTGGCATTGCCAGCATTCCTACCTTGGTAGTTTTTAAGGATGGCAAGGAAGTAAAACGCTTTGTTGGTGTACAAAGCAAAGCTACACTGGTGGATGCTCTTAAATAAGAACGAAGAGGTATAAAATGGCTAAGTTGATCTCTATTGTAGTGCCTGTTTTCAACGAAAACGAGAATGTTTTTGAATTTTATAAGAGGGTGTCCGCTGTGATGGCCACCCTTCCTTATGACTATGAGCTTGTTTTCGTGGATGATGGGTCTAAGGATGAGACTCCTATCTATATTAAGCAATTAGCAGATAAGGACAAAAGGGTCCAGGGTTACATTTTTTCCCGTAACTTTGGGCATCAATTGGCTTTGACCTGTGGCATGGACCAGGCCAGAGGAGACGCAGTTATTACCATGGATGGTGATTTGCAGCATCCGCCTGAGCTGATTCCAAAGCTGCTTAGCTTGTGGGAAGAGGGTTATGAAATAGTCCAGACCATCAGACAAGCTACCGAAGACGCTTCTTTCTTTAAGAATCTTACTTCAGCTACTTACTATAAATTGATTAATGCCTTATCTGACGTGCATATTACGCCCGGTGGCTCAGATTTCCGTCTGCTGGATAGGAAAGTAGTAGAAACCTTTAAGGAATACCACGAAAGAGCCAGATTTATCAGAGGCTTAATTAATAACATCGGCTATAAAACCACTACCTTGGAATTTGTGGCACCGCCTAGATTTGCCGGCAAGTCTAAATACAATCTGCACAAGATGATGCATTTTGCCCTGGATGGTATTACGGCCTTTTCCAAGACGCCCTTGCGTTTGGCTTTTTATATGGGCATACTTTTTGGCTTAGGTAGTATTTTGCTGTTGGCTCATGTTTTATATGTGAAATATATCATTGACGATGCAGTACCAGGCTGGGCAACTATGACAGCCAGCGTCTTGTTCCTGGGTGGCATTCAGCTGGTAGGCATTGGTATTGTAGGCGAATATGTAGGACGAATTTTCGAAGAGGTAAAACAAAGACCATTATATATAGTTCGTGAACATATAGAAAATAATAATCAGCTTACTAATAACAGCTTTGCAGCAAAAATCTTGCATCATTAAAATGATGCAAGATTTTTTTTGTGTGTAAGAATAGTTTTGTAGACAAAAATTAACATAGGATTAAGTTACAATAAAAGAATAGCTATTTAGCCTATTGTTATTCCAGGAGGGGAGCACCGGAGGAAAAGACGTAGTAAGCACCGCCTAGCAACAGAAAACTATATAAAATAAAATACGCAATACGGGCAAAGGTTCCTTTATATTTTTTCATCACAACATGGTAGATTAAAAATAAACACGCCACAATAGTACATATTGCCAGTACTGTATTTAGAAAATTAGTCGCAGTAGCCATCTTCCCAATCTCCTCTCCTTTTTTCATTTAAATATATTATACCAAATGAGTTAAAAAAGTATTAGGAATACTTCAAAGTTAGCAGGAAAGCACATAAAAAATAGTGAAAAAAATGAAAACATTATGTAGAATATCACAGAGAGATAATGTGTAAATATGAGAACAAGGCTCTTAATTATCATTTACATAATTCGTGAACATATTGTGAACAAATGGACAAATTGATAAGATGTTGCTATAATTAGCATGTGTTTTAAATAAGTAAAGTCTAATCTTGGAAACAAGAGCGGGGGAACCAAAGTGGGGTTAATTTCTTAGGAATAGGGTTATCTCGACCCGAACCCGGCAGCTAACTTCGTAGACTTAAGACTCGAGAGGACGTGGTTTTTATTTTAAGGAAAACACTATGTAGTTTCGTATTGTTATTGGCGTGTGCTTTTGCAGCGCTACCTTCTCAGGTGGCCCACGCAGATTTCAATCCGGGAGATTCTGGTACTGAGATTGCAGCTATCCAAGAGAAGTTGTTAATGGAAGGCTATGATATCGGCATTCCGGACGGTGTTTATGGAGCAAGTACAGTAGCGGCTGTGAAGAAATTCCAGTCCAGCGTTGGTCTTACTCCGGATGGTGTTATTGGCAGCTATACTTATAGCAAGCTGATGGGCGAATCCTTGCCGACTGGCAGGGGCTATGGTGTAAGCCGTGGTGGTTCTAGCTTGGCTAGAAACCTAATTAGCGTAGCTTATGAGTACTTAGGCGTGCCTTACGTGTTTGGTGGAACGAGCCCTTGGGGCTTTGACTGCAGTGGTTTTACCCAGTATGTCTTCCGCCAGATAGGTATTGAAATTCCTAGAACTGCAGATGTACAGTATTACAATTATCCTAAGGTTTCTACCGGTAATTTAAGACCCGGCGATTTGGTATTCTTTGAAACATATGAATACGGACCTTCTCATTGTGGTATTTACATCGGCAATGGTCAGATGATTCAAGCTGGTTCTAGTACCGGCGTAACGGTTTCTTCAGTATTTAGCGGCTATTTTGGAGCTAGATATATTGGAGCTGCCAGAGTAATTTAATAAGCAGGAATAAATACAGCATTTATGCGGGGAATTCGAGAGTCTCTGAATAAATGCTGTATTTTCTAAGAAGATTACTGCTGAACCAAAAGTGGGGCTGGTTCACTGGGTGAAATAGGAAGGTATTGATGATGGAGCTACATGAGTCAGCGGAAATGTATTTGGAAACAATTTTAGTCTTAAAAAATCGTCTTGGCCTGGTGCGATCCATTGATATTGTAAATGAAATGGACTTTTCCAAGCCAACCATTAGCATTGCTATGAAAAAGTTCAAAGAAGAGGGCTATATTACCGTAGATTCTTCCGGGTTTATTGATTTAACGGAAAAGGGGCGGGATATAGCTGAAAAGATTTATGAGAGGCATCAGGTACTTTCCCATATTCTGATGAACCTGGGAGTTAGTCAGAAACAGGCAGAGGCAGATGCTTGCAAGATGGAGCATGATATTAGCGAGGAAACCTTCTCTTGCCTGAAAAAAGAATATATTAAGCTGAAAAGCAGAAAATAAGGATAAAGAATAACAGAGGAACGTGCCAAGGGGACATGTCCGCCGTCCCACTTTTTTCAAAAAGTGGGACGGCGGACATGTCCCCTTGGCACTGTTCTTTTTTTAATTTTTTCTATTCGTAAACAATTTGTGAATAATGGTCAAAAGGTCTAAAAAAAAACAAATAATCATTGTATAATAAGGAAAGAAAGTGCGAGGTGGGACAATGGAAAAACAACACACAGTGCTAATTGCAGATGATGAGGCACAGATTAGAAATATTTTGAGTATTTATTTTAAAAAAGAAGGCTTTAAGGTAGTGGAGGCAGCAGATGGTGCAGAAGCTTTGATGCAAACCCAAAGTGCTAAGCCTGATATTATTATCTTGGATATCATGATGCCGGTTCTTGATGGCTTAGAGGTATGCAAACAAGTAAGAAAGATTTCTGACATACCAATTATCATGCTGACTGCCAAGGATGAGGATGACGACAGAATCCTAGGATTGGAAATTGGTGCCGATGATTATATTACCAAGCCATTTAATACCAGAGAAGTAGTGGCTAGGGTTAATGCTGTTTTGCGTCGTAGCAATCAGACAGTACCTACCGGTAAGAAGGAAGTTCTGGAGTTTCCTAACTTAATGATTAATTTAAGTGAGTACAGAGTTGTAGCCTTTGGCAAAGAGGTTACCTTCACTGCGAAGGAAATGGAGCTGCTATGGTGTCTGGCTTCTAATCCAGGTATCGTTTTTTCCCGTAACCAATTGCTGGAAAAAATTTGGGGTTATACCTATTATGGTGATACCAGAACAGTAGATACTCATATTAAACGCGTACGTCACAAATTAAATATTCCCAAGGATTCCACCTGGGATATTTTGACCGTATGGGGCGTAGGCTACAAATTCGAGGTTAAAAAGTGAAAAAGTCTTTGACAACCAGGCTCATGTATACGTACATGGGCCTTATCGCCGTAATCATAGTAGGTGTTGCAACAGGCTTGTCCTATTTAATTACGGATTATTTCTTTAAAGAAAAAGAATCTGAACTCAATATTAAAGGTGCTGAAGCTGCTATCATTTCCAGTTATTTCTTGACCATGGATACAGATAGAAGTTCTTTAAGTCGCTATTTAACTTCCGTAGACCAGTTGATTGGTGCCAGGATATGGCTGTTTGATGACCAGTATCGTTTAGTTGCAGCATCTGAGCCTACTCCTGCTGAGGCAGATAATGATACCGCTGCAGCTAAAAACTCTGTCAATGGGCAGGGCAGTGCCAGACGACAAACAGCGCCAAATCAGGCAGATAAACAGGCTAAAGAAAAAACCGAGGAAATGCTGATTCTTGATAAAATAAAAAGTGATGAAATTTTCACTTCCAAGGTGAAGAAAATCCTGGCAGATACTTATGCAGGCAAAAAGGTAAACGCCCGGGTTTTTCACCCTTACTATCATGAACAGGTATTGCTAGTAGGCTTGCCGGTAGGCGATGTTGAATTCGGTAATCAGAAAAAAGGTGCCATTCTTTTGGCAGCGCCTATTAGTGGCTTGAACAGAGTATTAAAAGATATTTATGCTTATACAATTACGGTAGGCTTGGTTGCTCTTATCCTTAGCATGTTCTTTGTCAGCCAATTAACCAGACGACTGGTAAAACCGCTGGTTTCTATGAAGGATACTGCTTCAGCACTGGCTGCAGGCAATTATGACTGCAGAGTGGAAGTCAATGGCAATGATGAGGTTGCTGATTTAGGCAGATCAATTAATTCTCTGGCGGCAGACTTGGATGATTTTGTCCATAAGACCAATAAGATGGAGAAGCTTAGACGGGATTTTGTGGCTAATGTTTCTCATGAACTGAGAACGCCTATTACCATTATTCGCGGTTATAATGAGGCCATTGCTGATGGTACCATTACATCACCGGAAGAAATAAAGAAATATCGCAGTATGATTAATGAAGAAACTATTAGGCTGGAACGTTTGATTAAGGAATTGCTGGATATTTCCAGATTGCAGCGCAATGAGCAGGAAGAACTGGAAACAGTGCCTTTGGCTCATATTACCAATACGGTAGTAGATATGTTGTCAGTACGTGCTAAGAACAGAGATATTCGCTTAGATAGAAATATCGATGAGTCCTGTGTAGTAGAGGGCAATGGTGACAGACTCTTCCAGTTGGTTATGATTCTTGGCGATAATGCCATGAAATATTCACCGGACAGCAGTGCTATCTGTTTTAGCCTACAAAAAAATGCTACAGGTGAAACAGAGCTGTCTGTGAGAGACCAAGGTTGTGGCATTCCGGAAAGCGATATTCCATATATTTGGGAACGTTTCTACAAGGTGGATAAATCCCATTCCCGTAATGTTCCGGGTACAGGCTTAGGACTGGCTATTGCCAGAGAAATAATCAGACTGCACAAGGCTACCGTGGAGGTTCACAGCGTAGAGGGTAAAGGAACGACCTTTGTTGTAACCTTTCCCCAAAAAGCGTAATTAGTTAGAGGGAGGTTTCTATGGCAACATTAACTTTGGATTTGGTAAAGAACGCAAAAAGTCCGGCAAACAAAACTTGCTTGGCACCTTTTTCTCGGGAAGCAGTAAAAAAAGTCAGAGCTTTTCACCAAAGTATGTGGGGTTACTATCATGCCACTCCCTTAGTAAGCTTGCCTAATTTGGCTAAATATTTAGGTGTTAAAAGTATTTATGTAAAGGATGAAGCAGGACGCTTTGGCCTTAAAGCTTTTAAAGGCCTGGGAGGTTCTTATGCTATTGCTGCTTATTTAGCAGAACGGTTTGGTTGTGCTTTGGATTTCGATGCTCTTATGGCCTTGAATTTGCCGGAGAGAGCACCTCACCTAACCTTTGCTACCACGACAGATGGCAATCATGGCCGTGGGGTGGCTTGGACAGCTAAAATCCTTGGCGTACACGCAGTAGTTTATATGCCCAAGGGCGCCCGTCTGGATAGAATTAATGCTATTAAATCAGAAGGGGCCCAGGTGAAGGTTACAGACTGCAATTATGATGAAACTGTGAGAATGACGGCTAGGGATGCAGCTGCTAATGGCTGGGTAATAGTGCAAGATACGGCGTGGACCGGTTATGAGGAAATTCCTCTGCACATCATGCAAGGGTATACCACTATGGTCAGCGAAGCCTTGGATACGATCAAGGAAAAACCGACGCATGTTTTCGTGCAGGCAGGAGTAGGCTCCTTGGCTGCGGCAGTAGCTGCTGTGCTAGCTAATACTTATGCTGAGCAAAGACCTGTATTCACAATTATGGAAGCAGAAGCAGCTAATTGCTACTACCGTTCTTTTTCTGCAAATAGGCCGGTGGCGGTAACAGGTGATTTAAATACTGTTATGGCAGGATTGGCTTGCGGTGAAGTGAATCCGTTGGCCTGGACTATTTTGCACAGCTATAGTGATTATGCTCTTAGCTGTCATGACGAAGTGTCGGCAGTGGGCATGAGAGTTTGGGGTAGTCCTCTTCCCGGTGATCCTCAGATCATTGCCGGCGAATCCGGCGCCATTGGTGGTGGCGTGATAGGACTTCTCAATAAATATCATGATATTAAAACCACTCTAGGCATAGATAAAGATGCAGTTTTATTATTCTTTAATACAGAAGGAGATACAGCACCTGCCCACTACAGAGAAGTGGTATGGGGCGGAGCGTTGCCGGCATCCTTAGGAGTTGATGAACATGCTTAAAGTTTTACTTAGTTCACTTTTTTGTTTTTTGTTAATCATGCCTTTTTCTGCCCAAGCCATGGGTACTAAGCCGGAACCGTTTCAAGGAGATGAAGCAGCTCTTTTAGGTTTGTATGCTAGTAGCGGCATAGGCTTTGTGGTAAGAGAAAATAATGGCCAGCTGGAGCTTTTGTATCCGGATGTGCGTAGCTCGGGAGACGAAGTTAAAGCAAGCAAGAATGGTGTTTTGCCTTTGCAAAAGGAGCACTATGATGCCTACACCTTACAAAAAACTAAATCACCGTTTTTTGAGGGAGACAGCTTAACCTTTGACCGGGATAATCAAGGCCGGGGTGCCAGTGCCAAAATAGGTGAAACCAATTTTAACAGACGTTTTGCCGGCGACGATATAGAAAAGCCTTTCAGACTTAAGTTGCCTAAGCCTTTAAAGGAACTGCGTGCTGAGGCCAAAAAGGCCGTGGTGCCCAAGAAGCCTTATAAAATGACGGCAACCTTAGTAGAGCTGCAGAGCGTAGTGCCGGATTTGCATTATGATCTGCGTTATACCACGGACAATAACCTTTTTGGTGCTGCCTTGGTAGCCTCCAAAAATGCTTATTTGGATAAGGAAGCTGCTCAGGCTCTAGGCAAAGTGCAGGCAGGCTTAAAGGAATATGGCTGTGGCCTGATAGTTTGGGAAGCTTATCGTTCCTGGGAAGATTTTAAAGTAGCTACGTTGGCTTTAGGCGACAAAAATAAAAGTATGCTGCCCAAGGCTGAAGAAGGCTATAGTCACAATACCGGACGTGCCATTGATGTAAGCTTATATGACCTGGAGACAGGAGAGCCGATAGCCATGATTTGTGATTTTGACCAGATTACCCCGGCACAGTACGGTGATTATTTGGGTGGTACTTCCTTACAAAGATGGTACAGGGATTTGCTGAAAGAACAAATGACAGCTCAAGGGTTTACCCAGTCTAAGGATGAATGGTGGCATTTTGATTACAACAGCAAGGTGCCTTATCAAATCTTAAATGTAGTGGTAAAGTAGCGCAGACTGGCAGAATATGGTAAAATAATATTTATTATTTGAAGGGAGAAATGCATTATGAACGTCTATGATCAAATGGCTCAATTATGTACAGCTTTAAGAGAGTCTCATGAGTATAAGGTGGTAAAAGAGGCTAAGGCTAAACTAAAAACTGATAAGACTGCTGAAGACATGGTTAAGGATTTCTTAACTCAAAAACAAGAAGTAGAGCTAATGCAATATCAAGGTAAAAAACCTGAACAAGCTCAATTAGATAAGATTCAAAAGCTTTATGAGGTGTTGCAGCTCAATCCTGTAGCTGCTGAATATATTCAAGGTTACATCCGCTTCCAAATGATGATTGGCGATTTGTCCAAGACTTTGGGAGATACTATCAAGGAAGCAGTTGAATAAGCATGGATAAAAAGATGATTTTGGCTGCATTGGAGGAGCTTGTACCCGGGGAGTATGTAGAAGACGCTTCCATGGCGCAAAATACTTCTTTCCGTATCGGAGGACCGGCGGATATTTTGGTGACGCCTTCTTCCGATGCTAAAATAGCAGCAGTGCTTTGTCTGGTCCAAAAACATAAACTGCCTCTTTTGGTGATGGGCAATGGTTCTAACTTGTTGGTCAGAGATAAAGGCATTAGAGGCATAGTTCTGAAAACCAGTGGCCTGAAAGAGGTAACAAGAGAAGGCAACAAGGTGAGGGCAGGAGCAGGCATGTTGCTAGGAGCCTTGGCTCAAAAAACTGCCGGCTGGGGACTTAGCGGTTTGGAATTTGCGTCCGGTATTCCAGGTACGGTAGGTGGCGCGGTAGTCATGAACGCCGGTGCGTACGGTGGAGAAATGGTTCAAATTATTCAAGCTGTTTTTGCTCTTACTCCTAACGGCGAGCAGGTTACCATTCCTAAAGAAAAATTAGAATTAAGCTATAGACATAGTATTTTCCAAACAGATGCTTATAAAGGCTACATAGTTACCGGTGTAGAGTTTTTGCTACAGTCTAGGGACATAGAAGCTATTAAAGCAGACATCGATGATTATACTAAGCGTCGCTTGACTAAGCAGCCTGTTGATTTACCGAGTGCAGGCAGCATGTTCAAACGGCCACAGGGTTATTTTGCTGCTGCTCTTATTGAAGGTGCCGGCCTTAAAGGTTTTACCATAGGCGGTGCCCAGGTGTCACCTAAGCATGCCGGCTTTGTGGTTAATGTAGGTGGTGCTACGGCGGCAGATGTTATAGCACTGGTCAAAGCAGTACAGGCGAAAGTATTAGCAGCAAAAGGAGTTACTTTAGAGCCTGAAGTAAAAATAGTCGGAGAAGAATAAACGGCATATTTAGTAAAGGAGAAAACGTAGTGAACAGAGGGTATCTATATATTGCTATTGCTACTTTTTTCTTTAGCAGCATGGAAATAGCTTTAAAAATTGCAGGACCATTATTTCACCCTGTACAAATCACTTTTCTAAGATTTTTCATTGGTTCTCTTTTGCTAATGCCCTTGGCTTTTATGAATATCAAGAGACGCCAAATCAAACTGCATGCTGAGGATTTTCGCTTTTATGCCGGACTTGGTTTTTTACTGGTAGTTGTCAGCATGGTACTTTTTCAGTTAGCTGTAGTGATGGGACAACCTGCTGTTGTGGCAGTTTTGTTTTGCAGTAATCCGGTTTTTGTCATTATCTTTGCCCATTTTATTTTGGGTGAGGCTATTACCAAATATACGGTAGCTACTTTGCTAATTAGTACTGCGGGCATTGTTGCCATTATGGATCCTACCAATATGACAGGCAACGTGCTGAGTCTTGTGCTGGTTTTGATTTCAGCTGTGCTTTTTGCCCTATACGGAGTATTGGGAGCAAAAAGAAGTCTGGTCCATGGTGGTGTGACTATGACCTGTTTTGGCTTTTTATTTGGCAGCTTGGAGCTGATGGTCTTATCTCAGCTAACTAAAATTGCAGCCGTGGATCAATATTTACGAGAGATTGGCTTAACGGTATTTACCAATATACCTATTTGTGGCGGCATTAACTTAACCTCCTTGCCCTATCTGATTTATATTGGCGTAGGTGTAACAGGGCTAGGTTTTGCTACATATTTTCTGGCGATGGAAGCTACTTCGGCAACGGAAGCATCTCTGGTATTTTTCATTAAGCCGGTAGTAGCCCCGCTAATGGCACTTTTTGTTTTAAAGGAGCCTATTACCTTTAACATGATTGTGGGCATTATTTTGATTGTGGTTGGTTCTGCAATTTCTTTTATACCTAAATTAAAAAAAGCAAAAGCAGTTTAGACGCAAATGTGTAAATGAGGTGAAGTTATGAAGATAACTTGGCAAGGAGCAGGCACTGTACTGCTAGAGAGCGGTGCAGAGAAAATCATGTTTGATCCATTTATTCAGATGCCGGGAGGAGAACATCCTACCGATCTCAGTGTTTTTGCCGTACCTAAAAATGTTTTTATTACCAATGGTCGCCTGGCACATTTATCTTCGGTGCCGGAGCTTATTTCTACTACTGATATGCTGGTGCATTGTGACCAAGATTCTGCTACTACTCTGATTAAAATGGGCGTAAGCATGAAGCAGATTCGCAGTATTCACCAAGGCGATATTATTCCTGTAGGCGAGATGCAAATTAAGCCGTTGAAGGGTAAGTTTGTAGGCTTTGGTCCGTTCATGATTTTAAAAACAGTAGTTAATCCTCGCATCATAAAATATTCCCATAATATTCCTAGGTGGATTAAGCTGCACAGAAAGTTTTCCAAGAGCCATAATGCTTTTGCCTATGAGGTTAAGGTGGAAGGTAGGGTGGTCTTGGTTTTAGGTAGTATTGCTTTGGATGAGAGAACTAATTATCCCAAGGATATAGATGTTTTGGTTTTGCCTTATCAGGGTAGCGGTTCCTTGACGAGGAAAGGGACAAATATCATTAGGAAATTAAAACCTAAGTTAGTTGTCTTAAGTCATTTTGATGATTCCTGCCCGCCTATCAGCAAGAGCATTAATCCCAAGAAATTCCGCCTCAGGATAAAACGAAGAATTCCTGAGCTGCAGGTTATTACTCCCTGTGTGGGAGTACCTATTGATCTTAGTGAAGAATTAAAGAAGCTGGAAGATGCTAAAAACGTAGCTGTTAGTGAACCGAAGGAGGGTGAGGAACATGAAGTTTAAATTTGTGCATAATAATTTTAATGTTTTAGATTTAGACAAAAGCTTAAAATTTTATCAGGAGGCTTTAGGTCTTAAGGAAGTACGGAGAATCAATGACCCTAATGGCAATTTCATCATTGCTTTCATGGGTGATGGCGAAACTCCTCATCGCTTAGAGCTTACCTGGATGAGAGATAGAAAAGAGCCCTATAACCTGGGCGACAATGAATTCCATCTGGCTTTTCAGGTAGATGATTTTAAGGCTGCTCACGCCAAACATAAGGAAATGGGTTGCATCTGTTTTGAAAATCCATCCATGGGTATTTATTTCATTACTGACCCGGATAATTATTGGCTGGAAATTGTGCCAACCCGGTAAAAAAGTACTTGCAAAATTGTGATTTGTCGTTATACTTATACATATACATTTTCTATGCATAATTATTAAGGAGGGGAAGTAATGTATAAAGTTTTCATTGATGGTAGAGAAGGCACTACAGGCCTGAGAATTGCAGAACGGTTAGCTCAAAGAAAGGACATTGAGCTACTTAGCATCAAAGAAGAATTACGTAAGGATGTTCAGGAAAGATTAAAGCTTATTAATGCTTCTGATGTTACCTTTTTGTGCTTACCTGATGATGCTTCCAAGGAAATAGTGGCAGCAGCTAAGGATAGCACCAGTAAAATTATTGATGCTTCCACGGCATTTCGTTGTGATGACAGCTGGGCTTATGGTTTTCCTGAGCTTAGTGCTGCTTACTTAAAACGTATTCAAACCTACAATCGTATTGCCAATCCAGGTTGCCATGCTTCCGGTTCTATAGCCGTCATTGCTCCTTTGGTTGCCAATGATATAGTAGGCAACGATTATCCCTTTACCATTACTTCTCTCACCGGTTATTCCGGCGGTGGTAAGAAGATGATTGCGGAGTACGAAAATCCTCATGACAAAGAAGTGGATGCTCCCAGATTATACGCTTTAGGGCAAACTCATAAGCATTTGCCGGAAATTAAAAAGCATTGTCGTTTAAAAATTAATCCTATTTTCTTGCCTATCGTAGCTCCTTATTACGCAGGCATGCTGGTAACCGTAGGTATTGAAAATAAGTCAGGCAAAACCTTACAGGAAATTCATGCTTTATTTGAGGGCTACTATGGTGCTCAAGAAATGGTTAAGGTAGCGCCTTTAGCTGAAACTCCCAAGATGCTAGGTTCCAATACCTTGGCAGACAAGGATTACATGAAGATTTTTGTGTGTGGTAATGATGAACGTATTACTGTTTCTTCCCAATTTGATAACTTAGGGAAAGGTGCCAGCGGTGCAGCTATTCAATGCATGAACATTGCACTGGGCTTGGATCCCAAAGAAGGCCTAGACCTTTAATAGTTACTAAAGCACAAAAACCGGGAATTTATTATTCCCGGTTTTCTTACTATGTATCTGACCAATTTTACCGTTTGTGGGAAATTAGTAACTTGCAAGAAAAGAGGAGAAATATGACTACTTATACGAAAATTACACCTGAGCTTGTCTCTGCCATGGAGCAGATAGTGGGGAAAAAGAATGTTTCCACCCAAGCAGAGGTGTTGGAGCAATATAAAACGGATGAAGAAACCAATCCCAGTCATTTTGTGCTGCCGGAGGCTGTAGTAAAGCCGGCCAATGCCAAAGAGATTGGAGAGCTGGTTAAGCTGGCTAATGCCAAACATTTTCCTATCACTGTCCGTAGTGCCGGCACCAGCTTATCTGATGGCGCTATTCCTGTAAAGGGCGGTGTTGTACTTTTGATGGAAAAGTTAAATAAGATCATTAAAATAGATGAGAACGCCATGTACATGGAGGTAGAAGCAGGTGTTACCACCAAGGAGATTCAAGAGTTGGCTCACAGCAAGGGTCTCTTCTATGCCGGTGATCCCTCCAGTGCTGACAGCTGTACCATTGGCGGCAATATTGCTACTAATGCCGGTGGCAGCAAGGCAGTACGTTTCGGTTCTACCAGAGAACAGGTCTATAGCATTGAAGCAGTTATGCCCACAGGCACTCTTGTGGAATTAGGGGCACGTCTCAAAAAGAAGAGCACCGGCTATTGCCTGGAACAATTAATCATGGGCAGCGAGGGTACCTTGGGTATCATAACCAAGGCAACCTTAAAATTAAAACCACTAGAGCCTTGCCGGTTTGATTTGCTGGCAATTTTCACGGAGGTAAAGCTGGCTACTGCTACAGTACAAAAAATCTTAAAACAGGGCTTGGAGCCTACCAGTGTGGAATTCATGGATAATGGCTTTGTACGAAGCACCAATGATTTTTGTCATATGCAGCTGCCTCATTACGAAGATGGAAACTATGTTATTGTGACCATTGAGAGTATGACGGAAGATGATTTAAATACCAAGATAGAACGACTGGACACGCTTTGCAGTGCCGGTGGCGCTGTGGAAGTAGTGGAGGCTGATGAAAGAGTCTGGAAATTAAGACGCAGCTGTCAGGAGTCTTTACGTATTGTTAGCCCTGTTAACACCACTGACGATGTGGTAGTACCTGTAGATAAGGTAGCTGAGTGTATTGATTTTGTCATGGATCACAGCGAAGATTATCCTTTTAATGTCTTAACCTTAGCTCATGCCGGAGATGGCAATTTACATTTTTGTGCCTGCAAGGGTAACCTAGATGATAAGGTTTGGGAGAAGAAGCTGGAAGAATTCCATAACGAGGTTTACGCCTACGCTTATAAAATTGGTGGTCGTTTAAGTGGTGAGCATGGCATTGGCGCCAAGAAGATTAAGGAAATGGCTAAATTTACCAATCCTGAAGAATTGGCTGTGATGAAAACCATTAAAAAGGCTTTGGATCCTCAGAACATTTTAAATCCCGGCAAACTATTAGACATTTAACCGGATGGGTGTATAATAGTAGAATATTAGTGTGACAAGGAGCAAAATGAGTAATTTCCTAGTAGCAGTACAAGCCGTAATACCTCTTTTCTTTTTTATTGCAGTAGGTTTACTGGTTAGAAAATTCAATATAATGACATTACAAGACGCCAAGAAGGTTAACGCCTTTGTTTTCAATGTCTTCTTGTCTACTACTTTGTTCTATAATATTTATTCTGCTGACATAGGAGAAGTCTTTCAACCTAAATTAGTGGTCTTTACTCTTTCTGCTATTATTACCATTTGTTTGGTGGCTGGATTTTTTATTTGTCATTACACCAAAGAGAATAGAGAAAGAGGAGCCATGATCCAAGCTATTTATCGGAGTAATTTCATTATCATGGGAGCTCCTTTAATTGCTAATTTGTTCAACACAGATAAAATACCTTTGACGGCTTTGCTTTTAGCTGTGGTGGTGCCGTTTTATAATGTTTCTTCTGTAATAATTTTGGAGATTTTTCGTGGTAATGATATTTCTGCCAAGAAAATTTTCAGTGGCATTGCCCATAATCCTTTGCTAAGAGGTGCTTTGCTAGGTCTTATTTTATCTATCCTGCACATTACCTTGCCCACTGTCATAGAAAAACCTATTTCGGAAATAGCTAGAGCAGCTTCACCTTTGGCTTTGATTATCCTGGGAGCATCTTTCCAACCGGTTTCCAAGCTAAGCGGTGGCTATCAAAAATTGATTATCTGTATTTTAGGCAAACTTATTTTAGTACCTGCTTTTGGTTTAGGGGCTGCTTGGTTGTTAGGTTACAGAGGCATGGAGCTGGCTATTTTAATTGCCGTATTTGGTACGCCTACAGCTGTTTCTTCTTATGCCATGGCTCAGCAAATGGAAAGTGATGATACTTTAACCAGTAACTGTATTGTGTTCAGTAGTGGTCTGGCATGTATAACCTTGTTCTTTTGGATTTTCTTATTTAAATCCTGGGGAGCATTCTAAAAAAATATTAAAAAATAAACCTGTCATTGTACAATTGTTTTGTACAATGACAGGTTATTTTTTTTGTCTGATTATTTAACGCTGGAGAAGGTGGCAAAGCGCCAACCGTTAGCAGTTTTTGCATAGAGGAAATCTTTGGTAGTGTAGCTGGCGATTTTCCCTTTAGCATGATTAGGGTTATCGTACATTTCCGTTTTAGCGGTTAGCACAATCTTATCAGGAGCTTGCCTGTTAATTGAAAACGTAGTATTACCGGCAAAAACATTGTTACCACGATCAGCAGGAGCTACGTAAAGAATACCATTAAATTCTCTATAGTTTTTGCTGGAGCCAATCATCATATTAGCCATTTCAGGGGTAAAGACGGTGTTTAAGGTACGACGTAAATCTGCCATAGTTTTAATACCGGGGTAATCAACGTTGTAATAAATCATAAAGCCAAAAGCTTTTTTGGAAGCGCCATTAGTAGGTAGGGAATGATGATCGAACCAATTATAATATTTAACGGCATTGTTATAGGCAGCAGTTACTTCTTCATCAGTGGGGGCTTCCGGAGAGGCAAAGACAGTTCCGACTGAGAGTAGTAGGGCACAACCTATCAACATAATTTTTTTCCACAGTTTCATAGTATCACTCCTTGTGTATATTTGCTTACTCCTATTCTACCACAAGTTGAGTTATTTGGGCGAACCAATTGGCTTCTGATAATGGTTTATTTCAAATTAAATCGATAACCGACCCCACGGACTGTTTCAATGGCAGCAGCTAAAGCAGGGGAAGCGCCAAGCTTAAATCTTAGGTGCCTAATGTGGACATCTACTGTTCTGGTGTCGCCGTAGTAGTCATAGCCCCAAATATCTTCCAAAAGCTTTTCCCTGCTAAAGGCCTGAGCAGGATGAGTGGCAAACAGCAATAACAGTTCAAATTCCTTAGGAGTTAATTCTAGCCGTTTATTATCCAAAAAGGCTTCATAGCTGTTAGGATTGATTTTTAAGTTGCCACAGACGATTTCCTGGGCACTGGGAGTCTGAGGAGTAGAACGACGCAGTACAGCCTTGATTCTGGCAATCAGCTCCCGTGGACTAAAGGGCTTGGCTATGTAGTCATCGGCGCCTAGCTCCAGGCCAATAACCTTGTCCACTTCTTCGTTTTTGGCAGTAAGCATGATAATAGGCAGACTGGCAGTAGCAGAGGAACCTTTTAACCTGCGGCAGACCTCCAGCCCGTCTATTTCCGGCAGCATTAAGTCTAAAAGCAGTAAATCGGGCTTTTCCTTAGTTACCAAAGCCAAGGCAATTTTGCCATTTTCAGCTTCCTGCACTAAGAAACCTGCTTTTTCCAAATTAAATTTTAACAGCGTACGAATATTAGCTTCATCATCTACTACCAAAATTTTAGACACTGGTTTCACCTCATTATTCTTGCCTTCATTGTATAAATAATTGTCCGGAAAGACAAGGTATTTTCTTAAGTATTAACAGAAACTTAACAATTCAAAAATATTTCCATAATAATACCTTGCTATAGTTAAGGCAAATAAAGGAGGAAATATGGAAAACGTACTTGAGGTAAAGAACTTGAATCTTTATTATGGCAAGCACCAAGCTCTCAAAAATATTAATATCAATATCCCAGGTAATAAGGTTACAGCCTTCATCGGACCTAGTGGTTGTGGTAAGTCTACCTTTTTACGGACTTTAAATAGGATGAATGACTTGATTGATGATGTGAAAATAACCGGTAACATTTCTCTAGAGGGACAAAATATTTATGCACCCGGCACTGATGTAGTAGGGTTACGCAAAAGAGTAGGGATGGTTTTTCAAAGACCTAATCCTTTTCAAATGAGCATTTACGATAACATTGCCTATGGGCCCCGCATACATGGTGAAACCAGTAAAAAGAAATTGGATGATTTAGTGGAAGCAAGCCTGATAGGAGCGGCACTGTGGGATGAAGTAAAAGATAGGCTTCACACTTCTGCTCTGGGCATGTCCGGAGGGCAACAGCAAAGATTGTGCATTGCCAGACTATTGGCAGTACAACCGGAAATTTTGCTTATGGATGAGCCATGCTCTGCACTGGACCCCATCTCTACCATGAAAATTGAAGAGCTGCTGACGGAGCTAAAAACCAAATACACAATTATCATGGTAACCCACAATATGCAACAAGCAGCCAGAAGCGCAGATTATACAGCCTTTTTCCTCTTGGGAGAAATGGTGGAATGCCAAGATACCAAGGTAATATTTACTAAGCCTCGGGACAAACGTACGGAAGACTATATAACTGGGAGGTTCGGATAAGATGGTAGATGGAGCTAGACCGGATTTTGATAAAGAGTTAAGCGATGTAAGACAGGATATCCTGAACATGGGAGCGTTGGTGGTGACAGCTCTTCAGGATGCCATCACGGCTCTTAAAACGAAAAATGAAGCTTTGGCTACAGGAGTTATTCTGAAGGATATTCAAATCGATGAAGCACAAATTCTCATTGAGGATAAGGCCGTAGAACTGATTGCACTGCAACAACCGGTGGCCAGGGATTTAAGAGTATTGTCCACGGCCCTAAAGATGACTACGGATTTGGAACGAATTGGCGATCATGCCAAGAAGATTGCTAAAATTGCCAAGGCCATTGGTCAGCAGCCTCTCATAAAGCCTTTGATTGATTTGCCTAAGGCTGCAGAGTTTGCTGCCAGCATGGTGGAAAAAGTTTTATTGGCTTATGTGAATTTGGACGCAGATTTAGCCAGAGAGGTCATTTCCCTGGATAACAGGGTTGATGAACTGTGCGATGTCTGCAAGCATGATATTCTGATGTACATGATTCAAGACAGTAACAACATAGCTCAGGGTACCAAGCTTACCAATATCGTAGCAAGAATTGAAAGAATTGGTGACCATGCCACTAATTTAGCTGAATGGGTGTTTTATCTGGTAACAGGTGAAAAAATACAAAAAGTGGAGGAAATGAAAAATGACTAATTTGATGAAGAAGACTTTAGGTTTAGCTTTAACAATGCTGGTAGGTATGAGCTTGGTAGCAGGCTGCGGCAGTTCTACCGGAAAGCCGGCAGCAAGCAAGGATGCTGCTAAGGCTCCTGCTAAAATAGAAGGTAAGGTTACTGCTTCCGGTTCTACAGCTTTGCTACCTCTTTTAAAAGTAGGCCAGGAAGAATTCTACAAGCTGCATGATAAGGTTACCATCAATATTTCCGGTGGTGGTTCTTTTACCGGCCAAAAACAAGCAGCCAGCGGTGCCGTAAACATTGGTAACTCTGATGTTGATTTAGCTGCAGATTTAAAAGACAAAGGCTTGGTAGGTACTGACTTGGTTGGTATTCCTTTCGTATTCATTGTTAACAGCGATGTTTCTGTAGATTCTTTAACTACTGCTCAATATGTAGACATTCTTACCGGTAAGATTAAGAACTGGAAGGATGTAGGTGGCAAGGATGAGAAGATTACCATTATTCACAGAGCTAAATCTTCCGGTTCTCGTGCCACTATAGCTGCTAAAGTTTTAAAGGGTAAGGAATTTACTGATGACGCTATTATTCAAGATTCCAATGGCGCAGTTCGGTCTGCTATTGCTACTACTCCCGGTGCTATCGGTTACGTAGATGCTGCTTATGTTGACAAGACTGTGAAACCCTTAAAGTTTGAAGGCGTTGCTTATACTATTGATGCAGTTACTGCCGGTAAATATCCTGTTTACACTGTAGGTCATATGTTTACCAAAGGACAACCTGCCGGTGCAGTAAAAGCCTTCATCGAGTATGTAACCAGCAAGGATTTTCAGGACAAGAATGTAGAGAAACAAGGCTTCATTCCTCTAACAAAATTACCTAAGAAATAAGAGGAGACAGCGATGGACAAGAAGAAAATAGATAAATTAGCTAGCCAGCTTTTTCTGGTGGCAGCCTTGCTCTTAGGTGTTATCATCATAGCCATCCTGATTTTTATGAGCAAACAAGGCTTAGTAACATTTAAGGATGTAAGTCCACAGGAATTCTTCTTTTCAGCTGTCTGGAGTCCGGATAATAATAAATTTGGAGCGCTAAGCTTTATCATAGGAAGTCTTTTAGTTACCCTTACGGCCACTTTAGTAGGTGGCCCTTTGGGCATCTTAAGCTCTTTGTTTATTGCTAAGCTGGCTCCGGGGTGGATGCGCAATATTTTAAAGCCGGCAGTTAATTTGTACATGGCTATTCCTTCCGTTGTCTATGGCTTCATAGGCTTGACAGTAGTGGTACCTTGGGTAAGAAATTTCTTTCATGTAGCAGGCGGCTTTGGCATTTTCACCACATCTTTGATTTTAGCAATTATGATTTTGCCTACGATAATCAGTATATCTACAGATGCTTTAGGTGGAGTGCCCAGGGAGCTGGAAGAAGGATCTTTAGCCTTGGGGGCTACCTATTGGCAGACCATGTGGCATATAGTGTTGCCTACTGCTATGCCGGGTATCGCTACGGCCATAGTATTGGGCATGGCCAGAGCCATAGGTGAAACCATGGCTGTACAGATGGTTATTGGCAACACGCCCCAATTACCTAAATCCATTTTTTCTCCTACCAGTACCTTACCTAGCGAAATTGTGGTAGAAATGGGCAACACTCCCTTTGGCAGTGCCTGGGGTAATTCTTTGTTCCTCATGGCTTTAGTACTGCTGATTATTTCCCTGCTCTTAATTCTATTGGTAAGGAAAATCAGCGCCGGTAAGGAGGTAAGAGCATGAATCCAAAAACTGTTGATAAGCTGGCCAAAGGTATCTTATGGGCTACCGGGTATTTGCTTATTGCTATATTAGTGGTATTTATTGGTTATATGCTTTATAAAGGCTTACCTGTGCTTACGCCTCATTTTCTTTTTTCAGCTTCCAGTGATATGGAGGCCGGGGGCGGCATAGGTGGTCAGCTGTTTAATACCTTTTATATTTTGTTTTTATCCATGGTGGTTTCAGGTATTATTGCAGTAGGTGCTGCTATTTATTTAGCAGAATATGCACCAAATAATATGGTTACCAAATTTATTCGTCTCTCTACGGAAAGTCTGGCTACCATTCCATCTATTGTTTTAGGCTTGTTTGGCATGATCATCTTTGTGGATTTTCTAGGCATGGGTTTTAGTATTCTAGGCGGGTCTTTGGCCTTGTCTTTATTAAATCTGCCTCTTTTGGTCAGGGTAACAGAAGATGCTTTGCGTCAGGTTCCGGATACCTATAGAGAAGCAAGCCTGGCTTTAGGAGCTACTAAGTGGCAGACTATCTATAAGGTAGTATTGCCGGCTGCTTTTGGCAGCATTGCTACCGGTTTTATGCTGGCGGCAGGCAGAGCCATTGGTGAAAGTGCAATTCTAATCTTTACTGCCGGCACTACGGTAGCCAGAAAGCTTGGCGATTTTGACCTTTTTGCCGCAGGAGAGACGCTGGCAGTTCATCTATGGTACATCATGGGTATAGGCTTGGTACCTGACAGAATAGAGATAGCCAATGGTATAGGTGCTTTGCTCATTATCATTGTTTTATTTCTCAATCTTTTCTTTATAGTGTTGCAAAGACATTTTGCCGTCAAATAACTGGGACAAAGGGACGGCGGACGCGTCCCTTTGTCCCAGTTTGCTTCTTTCTTTAAATACTATATAATTAAAGCTAATCTTACATGATAATCGGGGCGTACTATGATTAGAAAAAAGCTTATCATTCTGACTGTTGGTCTGCTGATAATTTTATATTTGATTTTAGGAACTTATCTTAGCAGTACTTTGCTGGTGGTAAATACTGCTAAGTTTAAGGAGAACTGTATCTGGCAGGCTCGCTGTGTGCAAACAGCCCTGACAGATACGTTAGCTACGCCTAAAAGCAGGGAAGAGCTGGATAAGCTAGCCCAGCGTCTCTCCATACATTTTGGTGTGCCGGTGGAAATTCTCTCAGATGTTACTCCTGATATGGATGAAGAAACTCGCAAAGCTTTTGATGGTACTCAGGGTGACGGTTTGGTAAGCGGCGCTCAAGGTAAGGTGATGCTGGTAGCACTACCCTTGCCTAACAATTTGGTCTTACGGACTCAAACATCTATAGCACCCTTGGAGGCACAGGAAAACAAGCTACGCTTTAGTATTATTGGCGTAGCGCTGCTGGTACTGGTGGGTGGTCTCTTGTTACTGCGCAAGCTTCTTGCTAAGCAGACGGAACCCTTGGAGCAAATGACTGCTCAGGTTCAGGAATATCTGGCCGGCAAGGAAAATATCAGATTGCCTCTTAACAATAAAGAAGAGCTGGGTGTTTTAGCTTTTGGCTTTAATACCATAGCTGATAAATATGATGATAAGTGTATTGATGCTCGCCGGGAAGAGCACAAAAACCAGATTATCCTGGATAACATGGATAATGCGGTAGCTATCATTGATAGTGCAGGCAAGGTGGTGGAGTGCAACAGGCATTTCAGCGGCTGGTTTGCCAACGAGGAAGTGGCGGTAGGCAAGTCCGTTAAGGAGCTTTTGGCTAATGGTAAGGTGGATGATTTCTTGAAGCATTGCTTGCAGGAGAAAAAAGACAAGGACATTGCTTTTAATATTATCCATAATGGCAAGAAAAAAGTTTACAAGGTTTTTGGTTCACCGCTGCAGGAAACCTTCCAGACAGATCCTACTTTAGTGCTTACAGTGTTTCATGACATTACGGCCCTGCAGGATTTATATGACAAACAAACTGCTTTCGTTTCCAATGCTTCTCATGAATTAGCTACGCCTCTTACTACCATTAGAGGTTTTGCAGATACCTTGCTGGATGAAGATACGGGCAAGGATGCCCAGCTTCGTCAAAAATTTTTGCAAATTATTTTGGATGAGGCTAAACGCATGCAGGGCTTAATCAAAGATTTGTTACAGCTGGCTAAGTTAGATCAGGAAGAATATAGACAGACCATTACCTTAAGCAACTTTGAGGTAGAGCCTATTCTCAGAGGTATTGAAGCAGAGTATCATGGTCCGGCAGCTAACAGAGAGCTTCAGCTGGTAATTAATTATCTGGCGACGCCGGTAGAAATATATGCTAATCCTGATTGGTTTAAGCAGATACTGGTTAATTTGGTGGAAAATGCTTTGAAGTATACACCTGCCCACGGTACTATAGCTTTGTCTTATCAGGTTCAAGAGAAACAAGTGGAGTTTGTAGTACATAATAGCGGTGAAGGAATCAGCAAGGAAGACAGCTTGAAAATCTTTGAGCGATTTTATCGGTTGGATAAAGCCAGAAGCAGATCGCAAGGTGGTAGCGGGTTAGGCTTATCCATTGTGAAGTTCATCATAGAAATTTTAGGTGGTACGATTCGGGTAGAAAGCGAACCAGGGCAGGGGGTAAGCTTTATTTTTACTTTGCCTAAATAAAACTATATAGCAGTGCAGAATAAGCCTGTAGGTTTTATTTGCCAGAGGAAACCATTAAAAAGCCGCAGGCGCCACGGTTTCCGAGGCAATAAAACTACAGGCTATCAGACAATAAGCTAATTAAAAAAGCGTCAGAATGGTTTTACCATTCTGACGCTTTTATTTGTTTACTTTCATTTCAAAATAGCTGTCTTTAAAGAAGTACCCGTTAATTTGGCATTTTCCAAATTAGCATAGAGCAAATCAGTATTATCCAAATTAGCATTGGTTAATTCCGCCTTGGATAAGTTTGCATTTTGTAAATTAGCACTGGCTAAATTAGCATCGCTTAACCTGGCACCTACTAAGGTTGCTTTTTTCATTTTGGCGTTGTATAAATTAGCACTGCTTAGGTTAGCATTGTTTAAATCGGTAGTAAAGAACCAAGCCTGAGCCAAATTAGCAGAAGTGAAGTTAGCATAGGAACACACTGCATAATCTAAGTTGGCTTCACGTAAATCCGCATTGTATAAATTAGTGAAATTTAAAAAACTGTGAGCAAAGTTGGTGCGGAAGGCTGTCACGCCGTCCAAGGAAGCCTTGTTTAAAATTGCCCCAGTTACCACGGCAGAAGTTAAATCTGCATTGGTTAAATCAGCACCGGCTAAATAAGCCTTGCGCAAATTAGCTTTTTGCAAATTTGCTTTGGTTAGATTAGCATTTTCTAAAACTGTATTGGATAAATTGGCGTAGCTTAAATTAGCATCTGACAAATTAGCACCGGTTAAATCAGCATCCTGTAAAAAGGCACCGGATAAGTCACCACCAGGACAGCTGTTGGTGTTTTTTAACTGCTCAACATCTCCTTGACTATAGGCCAAAGCCTGAGTGCAGAGACTAAAAGAAAGACCTAAGATAAATAATACTTTTTTCATGGTTATGCCTCACTGAATATGATAGATAGAAATTCCTCGCTACAAGTAGGCAACTGGGGAATGATTTTCCAAGGTTGATAAGTAGACAGCTCTTCCGGAGAATAAGAGGAGCCGGTAGTAACAATCAGAGAACGCACACCAATAGCTGCAGCGCAGGTAATGTCGTGGGGAGTGTCTCCGATGACAATCACATCTTCTGTACGAAGCTCTTTATTTTGCTTTTGTAAATTTTGCCAAGCAGCTTTGGCCAGCTCCTCACGCAGCTCACTGATCTCGCCAAAAGCACTTAGGTTAAAATCAAAATACTGCGAGATGGAGAAAAAGTCAAGCTTAGCTTGGGCAGCCTTTACGCAATTGCCAGTAAGCAATAAAGAACTAACATCAGGCCTGTGCTCCAATGTTTCTAAAGTAGTCTTTACATTGGGCAACAGATGCCCATTCCTTTTGCCCATAAACTTAGGCAGGTTACTGGTATAACAAGACAAAAGAGCAGTAACCTCTGCAGGAGAAGTCTTGCCCTTGATTTCCTCAATGGCTTCCTTGGCAATATAGGTATCTGTCCTACCTGCCAAGCCATGGGTAAATTGAAAATTATCAACGCCATAAATAGATTTAATGCTATGCTTAAGCGCATTTACGCCGGCGTAGTTGGTCAGCAGTAAAGTGCCATCAATATCCCATAATAAATACTTCATGGTTAACCTCTTTCCACACCATTGTACCACACTGTAAACAAAAAAAGAGGCTTTTCTCTAAGAGAAAAACCGCTTTTTAAGCCTTAGGTATTATGACTAATTTTTTTAAAGCGTCTTTAGCGCGGCGAATAGGTCTGATTTGTTTCCTACGTCTAGGCTTCATATCGTCAATGGTTCCAAAATCGCCTCTGTTTAAAAGAGTAAGCTTAGATTGGTCAGGAGCAAATTGTTTCCTGATGTAGATGGCTACAAATTCGGGATTGACTTCTTCTCTAGTGGTAAACAAATCTACGGATACATAGCCCAGGGAAGGGAAAATATAGAGAATCATATGTCCGCTTTTGCAGGGCATGATGTAGGCATAATCGTCAGCACCAGAGGTAGGGCTATAGTCCAAGGTTATTACTTCAAAGTGAAAATGTTTAGCGGTGTTCATCATTATTTCCTTAACTTTTTCTTGGTCGGAAATAACATCCAGAGCACAGTTGTACATATCCATAGCAACTTGCATACCTCTAAAGTTCACTACTTACACATCCTTCCTTAAAAAGATTAGGTTAATTATAGCTTATTTGCTAATTACTGTCAAAAAGATAGTCTGTTCATGTTATAATGAGACGAAATTAGATTGAAGGAGCAAGTAAAATGGAGTTGGAAGAATTAGAAGTTACCATAGACAATATAGTGTTTCAAGCGGCAGATGACCGGTTCTGTGTTTTTAAGGCCAGCAGCAAAGGGACAGGAACCTTTACGGCTACCTATAGAGGACCGGCCCCTTTTGTTGGAGAAGTAGCCGCTCTCACAGGAGCTTGGACTGAACATGCTAGATTTGGCCGGCAATTTCAGGTACAAAGCTGGAAATCCCAAAAACCGACGGACCAAGCCGGGATTGAACGTTTCTTGGCCAGCGGTGCAGTAAAGGGTGTGGGACCTAGCACTGCTGCCCGTATTGTTGCACAGTTTGGCGCAGATACTCTCTATGTGCTGGACCATGAACCGGAGCGACTGAAAGAAGTATCGGGCATTGGCAGGAAAAAAGCAGCTGATATCATTACTTCCTATCAAGCTCTCAGCGATACCAGAGAATTGATGATTTTCCTGGAAACGAACGGCATAAGCGCTAATTATGCCCCCAAGCTTTTGGCAGCCTATGGCAATACGGCTATTGCCAGAATTAAAAACAATCCTTACTGTCTGGCTGATGATATTAATGGCATCGGGTTTCGCACTGCTGACAAAATAGCCCAGGCCATGGGCTTGGCAGCGGATAGCTCAGAAAGACTGAAGGCAGGCTTAGGCTATGCTTTGCAAATGGGAGCGAACCAAGGACACACCTGTGTACCGGAAGCCTATTTGATTAAATCGGCAGCAGAGCTTTTGCAGGTTGATCCTTTGGAGGTTTCAGAAGTATTTAACAGCCTGTGCAAGGAAGACTTAGTTCGTACAGAAACCTTAGGCGGTACTCGTCTGGTTTATCCTGAATTTCTTTATCAATGCGAAACAGGTGTTGCCCATAGGCTCTTGGCCTTAAGGGATAATGTTAATAGATTGTGGAATGTAGATTATGGCAAGGTTATTAAAGAATGGCAAAAAGCAGAAGGCCTGGAATTAGCAGCGGAGCAGGAAAAAGCAGTGGAGGCTTCTGTGGAGCAAGGCGTCTTCGTCCTCACCGGCGGTCCCGGTACAGGTAAAACTACAGTTATTAAAGGTATTATTTCTGTGCTGGCGCAGGCCGGCTGCAAGATCCTTTTGGCTGCACCTACCGGCAGGGCAGCTAAGCGTTTAGCAGAAGCATCAGGTCGGGAAGCCTTAACAGTACATCGACTCTTGGAATATACTCCGGCCGGAGCTAATCCTTTTTGGGGGAGAAATGCAGAGAATCCTCTGGAAGCAGATGCCATTATCATTGACGAAGCTTCCATGCTGGATATTTCTTTAACCTTCTTTCTCCTAAGAGCAGTGCCCATAGGCTGTCGCCTGATTCTGGTAGGTGATGTGGACCAGTTGCCTTCCGTAGGGCCCGGTTCCGTACTTAAAGACATTATTACCAGCAAGGCTATGCCCATAGTACGCCTGGAAAATGTCTTCAGGCAGGCTCAGCTTAGTCCTATCATTAGAAATGCCCATCGCATTAATCGTGGCCAATTACCTGAGCTGACAGCCAGCGGTGACTTTTCTTTCCAGCCTATGGAGGATGAGACTTCTGCAGCTAATTTTGTAGTGGATACCTATGCTCGCTTAGCTACGGCAGATGAGTGGCAAAATATTCAGGTCTTATCTCCTATGCATAAAAATCCTTGTGGTGTAGAGAATCTCAATAAGCTTTTGCAAGCTAGAATGAATCCGCCTGATCCCGGCAAGGGCGAACTTCGTACCGGTGGCAATGTGCTGCGGGAAGGCGACAAGGTTATGCAGATGCGTAACAATTATGAAAAGGACGTATTTAATGGTGATTTGGGACGGGTGGTACAGATTAGGGGTAGGCTGGTGACGGTCTATTTCCCAGATCGGCAGGAAGGTAGCAGCGTTACCTATGAGACAGCGGAGCTGGACGACCTAAGCCTGGCTTATGCCATGAGTGTGCACAAGTCCCAGGGCAGTGAGTATGCTACGGTTATTTTGCCCTTGGTGCCCAGTCATTTCATTTTGCTTCAACGTAATTTATTTTACACCGGCGTAACCAGAGCTAAAAAACGGGTTATTCTGGTAGGCAGCAAGAAAGCTCTTGTTATGGCAGTAGAAAATGATAAAACAAGAAAACGGTATTCCCTGCTGGCCGAAAGATTGCAGGATACAGTTGGCTTGATGTAAGAGGCGGTGTAGTAAAGATGTGGCAGAGCGTGATAAGGCTTTTGCAAGCCTTGTTTTATCCCCCTCGTTGCCAAGAATGCAAAAAGCAAGTAGAAGGACAGGCACTGCTATGCAGTGGTTGTCGCAGCAAGCTGCAAAAGAAGAGTTATCTTCATGGCGAGGCTTTGCTGGGCAAACACTTGGCAGGAGCCTGCCTTTTGTATGCTTATAGTGGTGGCGTGAAACAGACCATGCATGCTGTGAAGTACTTGCAAAGAAAAAATCTGCTGCCTAAATTGGCAACAGAAGTAGCAGACAATCTTACCTGGCAGGAGCTGACTAAGGCTTGGTCCTGTCCAGAGCTTACGGTAGTGCCTATTCCTACGGAGCCCGAGAGGAAAAAGCAACGGGGCTATGATATTCCTGAAGCTATTTTTGCCCCTTGGTGTCATAAAGCACAGCTGCCTTGGCAGGCTGCTTTGGTTAGAAGCAGGGGAGTTAAGCCTCAATATGGTCTTAATAAAAAAGACAGACGTAGCAACGTAGCAGGATCTTTTCAGGTAATAGGTCAGGTTAAGGATAAGCACATCCTTTTGGTAGACGATATTTATACCACCGGTGCTACCATGACAGAAGCAGCCAAGGTACTTAAGCAGGCTGGAGCAAAAGCTGTATGGGCACTGGCCTTTAGTGGAGGAGCTGTCCAAGAACACGAGTGAAAGCGAAGTGTGATTGGAGACAGCGAACCACCGAGACATATAAAAAGCACGCTCTAGGAAGAGCGTGCTTTTTTGTCTTTAAGGATATTTTCTTTACTGTTTGCTGTTTTCTTGGTGCTGTTCTTGCTATTGGTAAGCACATTGAAGAAGGCATTAACTACTTCTGGATCAAAACGGGTACCGGAGTATTTGCGTAACTCCTGAGCAGCTTCTTCATGAGTCTTTTTCCAGTTTTGAGTGCAAGGATTAAGGAACATGTCGTAATAATCAGCAACAGCAATAATTCTGGCTCCAAGAGGAATATTTACACCTTTCAGACGGTTGGGGAAGCCTTTGCCGTCCCAGGTCTCATGGTGGTGGAGAATTATCTTCAGCACATGATCCATTTCAGGAATGTTTTCCAGCATACTGCAACCTGCCACGCTGTGACGTCTATAAGCAGCCTTTTCCCTTACGTTAAAGAAAGGGTATTTGGCCATCAGAGCATTAGGCGTAGCCAAGTGTCCAATATCATGCAAGAGAGCTGCTGTCTTAATAGTGGATACATCAGGAAGAGGTAGGCACATTTTGGCAGCTATGCTTACGGAATAATTAGCTACTTGCTGACTATGGAGAAACATAGATTTATTTTTTTGTTCTAATAATCTTAAAAAGAAAGTGACGATTTCTTTTGAATTATTATCTAAAGGAAAATCTAAGAATTGCGGAATTGTAATCATATATATCAAACCTTCACATGTAAAATTCTGTAAGTTGGTGATTACTAGTATACTATAAAAAAGCGGTTTTGGGTATAGTAAATTTCACATAATTTCTTATTGCTAAAATCAATAAATGACATTATAATGTAGGAAAACAACTTAGGTCTGTGGTTGCGAGTCGATGCCAGTTGCAGGCCAAACGATCCACGTAAGCAGTTAAATTAATTGTGAGCACGGTGCAGCTTAGAAGTAAGTCCTGCCGTATAAACGAGAGAATGAGTAGTGGGGAGCTTCGGCTTAGGAGCGAAAATTCCAGCAGGCGAGTGTGGGGGCGAAAACCAGGTCAGCTAGGTTGTTTTATATTTATTTTTTTTATTTTAAGGAGGGGTTTTGAATGAAAAAGTTTTTAAGTTTAGCACTGGCCGTGATGTTGTTGGGCTCAGTAGCTGGCTGCGGTGGATCCACAGACAAAAAAGAAGCAGCTTCCACTGGCAAACCGGCAGCAAAGGATGAACTGATTGTAGCAACTGAACCTTCGTTTGCTCCTTTTGAGTTCCCTGATGAAAAGAGTAAAGACTTTACAGGTTTTGACATGGACTTAATTCGTGCCATTGCCAAGGAAATGGGCTACAAGAAATGCACCATTAAGAACATGGGCTTTGATGCTCTGATTCCTGCTCTAACTGCAGGAAATATTGATGTGGCCATTGCCGGTATGACTATTACCGACGCAAGAAAAGAGAAGGTTAACTTCTCTCAAGCTTACTACAAATCTGGTCTTGCTATTATAGTTCGTAAGGACGACAACAGCATTAAGGGTATTGATGATTTGAAGGGCAAGAAGCTGGCTGTACAAATTGGCACCACCGGTGCTGATCGTGCTGCTAAGATTGAAGGTGCTAAGATTAGTACCTTTAATACCAGCGATTTGGCTTGTCTGGAGCTTAAGAATAAGAATGCCGACGCAGTTATCAGCGATTTGCCTGTTCTACAATATTTCCTGACCAAGGGTGGTTCCGAATACGCTAAACTGGTTGGTAAACCTTTAACTGATGAGGGCTATGGCATTGCTGTGGCTAAGAAGAATACTCAGTTGGCTAAAGACATTGATGCTGCTTTAGATAAACTTAAGAAAAACGGTGAATATGACAAGCTGTACAAACAATGGTTTGGTTCAGCTCCAACTAAATAAATTTGATTTGCATAATAGTTCCTTCTGGTTGTATAATAAACAATATTTATTATACGGTTGGGAGGAATTGTTTTATGAAGAAAAGAGCTTTAGCAATAGGTGTAGCACTTCTTTTAACAACGCTGCTAGGTGGTTGTGGCGGTACAGAGCAAGCTAAGCCGGCAGCAAAACCGGATGCCAAAACATCTGCAACTTCAGGTACAATCAAGGTTGGTACGGAACCAACTTTTGCTCCTTTTGAGTTTGCAGACAAGGATGCTAAGAATTATGATGGCTTTGACATGGACCTAATCAGGGCCATCGGTCAAAAGCTGAACAGAAAAGTTGAGATAGTGAATATGGGCTTTGATGCCTTGATTCCTGCTTTAAATTCCGGCAACATTGATGTAGCCATTGCCGGCATGAGTATTACGGAAGACAGAAAAAAGGCTGTGGATTTCAGTGATCCATATTATGTTTCAGGCTTAACAGTAGTGGTAAATAAAGATAATACTGCTATCAAAGGCATTAATGATCTGACTAACAAAAAAATTGCTGTTCAGATTGGTACCACCGGTGCTGATAAGGCAGCCAAGATACAGGGCACTACCGTAAGAGCCTTTAATACTAATACCGAAGCTTTCCTGGAACTAAAGAATAAGAATGTAGATGCAGTTATTATTGATAAGCCGGTAGCAGCTTATTACCTTACCAAAGAGCCTAAGTCCGGAGCTATGATGGTAGGAGAAACCATGGATGCAGAATCCTATGGTATGGCTATGAAGAAAAACAACAAGCGCCTTGGTAAACTAAACAAGGTATTGGCTGAATTAAAGCAAAATGGTGAGTATGACAAGCTATACAAAAAGTGGTTTGGCACTGCACCGCAAAAATAACCCTCTGTAACATGGGACAAAAGGATGGACGCACATGGATTTTAATTTCTCTATCATGAAAGATGCGATACCGTTACTTGTAGCCGGAGCAGGTATTACAGTTGAAGTAACTTTCCTCAGTGTTGGACTGGGACTTGCCTTTGGTATTATCGTATCCTTGATAAGGCTGTCAAGTATAAAGCCTCTTAAATACATAGGCAATGTCTATGTAGACTTTATTCGTGGTACCCCTTTATTGGTACAAATCTTCTTAGTATATTTTGCCTTGCCGGCTATTATCAATCATAGGGTAGATGCTTTCTTTGCAGCTATTTCAGCTTGCTCCATTAATAGTGGTGCCTATATTGCCGAAATCTTCAGAGGTGGTATTCAATCTATTGATAAAGGCCAGATGGAGGCAGGACGAAGCTTAGGCATGACTTGGTGGCAAACCATGCGTTTCATTATTCTGCCCCAGGCTTTTAAGAGAATCATTCCTCCCCTGGGCAATGAGTTTATTGCCATGCTGAAGGATTCTTCTCTGGTATCTGTCATTGGTTTTGAGGAATTGACCAGAAGAGGCCAGTTGATTATTGCCAGAACGTATGCTTCCTTTGAAATCTGGTTATGCGTGGCTTTCATCTATCTGATTATGACCTTTGCGGTAGCTCGCTTCGTAGGGCTATTGGAGAGGAGGTACAATAAAGCATGAGCAAGGACCTAATTGTTGTCAAAGACTTAAAAAAGAACTTTGGTGAGTTAGAGGTTTTAAAGGGCCTGAATGTTTCCATTAAGGAAAAAGAAGTGGTGGTTGTCATCGGCCCCAGCGGCAGCGGTAAAAGTACCTTCCTGCGTTGCCTGAATTATTTGGAAGAGCCTACTGCCGGACAAATCATTTTTGATGACATTCCCTTAACCGGTGAGGCCAACATCAATGAAGTCCGCAAGGAAATTGGCATGGTGTTCCAACGTTTTAATCTTTTCCCGCATATGAGCGTGCTGGAAAATCTTATCTTGGCACCTATGAAGGTAAGAGGTTTGAAGCGTAAGGAAGCAGAAGACTTGGCTAGAGAGTATTTAACCAAGGTAGGTTTAATAGAAAAAATCGACAGTTATCCTGATCAGCTCTCCGGTGGACAGCAACAGAGAGTGGCTATTGCCAGAGCTCTTTGCATGAAGCCAAAGGCTATGCTCTTTGATGAGCCAACCTCTGCTTTGGATCCTGAAATGATCAAGGAAGTATTGGATGTTATGAAGCAGCTGGCTTTGGAAGGCATGACCATGGTCGTGGTAACTCACGAAATGGGTTTTGCCAGAGAAGTGGGCGACAGAGTCCTATTTATTGATGGTGGCAACATCATGGAAGAAGCTGAACCGAATGAGTTCTTCACTCATCCGAAAAATGCCAGGACACAGGATTTCTTGTCTAAGATTTTATAATTGACAAACGGCCATAACGGGTCATCTAAGTTTAATTGAAATGTGGACTCGCAGCAATGCGAGTCTTTTTTTTTGTTCGTATCACTTGCAATTTGTTGCCACGGGTACCTGTAGTCTAGTAATGGTACCCGTGGCAATAAACTGCGAGTGATATTGTATAAGCAACGGTATGCTGACACATTGAATAAAAGCTTAAAATTGAGTATAATATAGCTAAGCAAGAAATATTGTAGCTCGTTGAAGGAGGTAGTTGTTATGGCAGTAAAAATTCGTGGTAAGAACATCACTGTTACCCCCGCTTTAAAGGATTATGTGGAGAAAAAGGTAGTGAACATTACCAAGCAGTTTAAGACAGTGGGAGATATTACGGCGGTAATGAGAGTGGAAAAGGATAGTCATATTGTGGAAATTACGGTTCCGGCCAGCGGTATTGTAATTAGGGCTCAGGAAGATTCCAATGATATGTACGCATCCATTGATAAATGCGTGGACAAGATTGCACGTCAAATCCATAAATATAAAACCAGACTCATGCGTCGTAAATACAATAACTTCAGAGATGAATATGTAGCACCAGATCATACTAAAGATGAAGCAGCTGAACCAGATCTTGATAGTGGCGAATTTAAGGTAGCACGTAATAAGAGCTATGTTTTAAGACCTATGAATGTGCAGGAAGCCATTATGCAAATGAATCTTTTGAGTCATGATTTCTTCCTTTTCTTTAACGAAGAAACTAATGGCGTAGCAATTGTTTATAGGCGCAAAAAGGGTGATTATGGCCTAATTACCCCAGAACTCAAATAAATTAGCATAAATTAGCAAAAGTTCATAAAAAAGTTACAAAAAACCTAGGGTTTAGGCCCTGGGTTTTTTGACTTTTGAGTGTGTGTTTGTTAAAATTGTATGGATAGGCAAGTAGGCAAAACCTACAAAATAATGAGGAGTGATTGTGTTGCTCGAAACACTGATGAAAAAGATTTTTGGCGATGCTAATGCCAAAGAATTAAAGTATTGCCAAGAGTATGTAGAGAAAATCAATGCTTTAGAACCAGATGTGGAAAAACTAAGCGATGCCAAGCTGTGTTCTAAAACAGACGAATTCAAATTAAGACTGTCCAAAGGTGAGACATTGGATGATATACTGCCGGAAGCTTTTGCGGTAGTAAGAGAGGCTTCCAGACGTGTGCTGGGTCTGAGACATTTCGATGTTCAGTTAGTAGGCGGATTGGTTCTGCACCGTGGCAAGATTGCCGAGATGCGTACCGGCGAAGGTAAAACCTTGGTTGCTACCTTGCCTGCTTATTTAAACGCCTTGGAAGGCAAAGGCGTTCATGTAGTAACCGTTAACGACTATTTGGCACGTCGTGACAGCGAGGACATGGGCAGAGTCTACAAGTTCTTGGGACTTTCTGTAGGCTTGATTAAGCATGAGATGGACTTCCCTGAAAGAAAGGCCGCTTATGCTGCTGATATCACCTATGGTACCAACAACGAATTCGGATTTGACTATCTGCGTGATAACATGGTTGTTTCCATGGATCAAATGGTACAAAGACCTCTACATTATGCCATCGTGGATGAAGTAGATAGTATTTTAATTGATGAAGCACGTACTCCTCTAATTATTTCCGGCCCCGGTGAAAAATCCACCGACATGTACAAGGTTTTGTCCAGAGTTGTTGCCCAGATGAAGGTTAACGAAGATTATACCGTTGATGAAAAAGGTAAGACGGTAGCTCCTACAGAAGTCGGTATTGCCAAAGCAGAGAAGATGCTGGGCGTTTCCAACATGTATGCAGGTGAAGCTAGCGTAGATTTCTCTCATCAATTGATGCAAGCCTTGAAAGCTAAGGCTCTTATGATCCGCGATAGAGATTATGTAGTTAAAGATGGTGAAGTAATCATCGTTGATGAATTCACCGGACGCTTGATGTTTGGCCGTCGTTTCTCCGAAGGTCTTCATCAGGCCATTGAAGCTAAAGAAGGCGTTAAGGTAGAAAGAGAAAGTCAGACACTAGCTACCATTACCTTCCAGAATTACTTCCGTATGTATGATAAGCTCTCCGGCATGACCGGTACTGCTAAGACAGAAGAACAGGAATTCCAGAAGATTTATGGCTTGGACGTTATTGTCATTCCTACCAACAAGCCTATGATTCGTACTGACTATCCTGATGTCATTTATAAGAGTAAGAGAGCTAAGTATAAGGCAGCTGCCAACGAAATTGAAGAATTGCACAAAAAAGGCATACCTGTGCTGGTTGGTACTACCTCTATTCAACAATCTGAAGAGCTGTCCGATATATTGAAAAAGAGAGGCATTAAGCACAACGTGTTAAATGCCAAGTTCCATGAAAAAGAAGCAGAAATCATTGCTGATGCAGGCCAAATGGGTGCAGTAACCATCGCTACCAACATGGCCGGCCGTGGTACTGATATCGTGCTGGGCGAAGGCGTTCCTGAATTAGGCGGCCTTCATATCCTAGGTACTGAGCGTCATGAATCCAGACGTATAGATAATCAGCTTCGTGGTCGTTGTGCTCGTCAAGGCGATCCCGGTGCTACCCGTTTCTATTTGTCCCTGGAAGATGACCTGATGCGTCTTTTCGGTTCTGATAATATTTCCGGCATCATGGATAAATTAGGCATGGAAGAGGATGAGCCTATTGAGCATAAGCTGGTTACCAGATCTATTGAATCAGCTCAGAAGAAAGTAGAAGCTCGTAACTTTGAAATGCGTAAACATGTCTTGGAATATGACGATGTCATGAATCAACAACGTGAAGTTATTTATGCACAAAGAAGAGAAATACTGCAAAAGGCAAACTTAAAGAATAACATTGTTGATATGATTAACCGTGTAGTAGACAGGACTATGAGCATGTATGCTCCTGAGGATGTATATTCCGAGGAATGGGATATTCCTGCCCTGATTGCTTATGCCGAAGAATATTATGCTCCGGAAGGTTGGCTCAAGGCTGAAGAATTGCAAGCCATGAGTAGAGATGAACTCAGCGACTTCTTACATGACGGCGCCTTGAACTACTACAATAAGAAAGAAGAAATGATTGGCTCCGAGGTTATGCGTGAGCTGGAGAACCTGGTAATGCTCAAGGTTCTGGACAGTCACTGGATGGAACAATTGGATGCCATGGATATGCTACGTGAAGGCGTAGGCCTTCGTGCTTATGGTCAAAGAGATCCCTTGGTAGAATACAAGTTTGAAGCTTATGATATGTTCGAAGCCATGAAGGATGCCATTCAAGACGATGTGGTACGTTACATTTACAGAGTAAACATTGTAACGCAGCCTAAGGTTGAAGATCACTTGGCTAACGCTTCCGTCAACAATCCTTCCGTAGACGGCGAAGATGCTAAGAGAGAACCGGTAAGAGTTAAGCACGAAGTAGGTAGAAATGACCCTTGCCCTTGTGGCAGCGGTAAAAAATATAAAAATTGCTGCGGCAAAGATAAATAGCAGCTTCCGAAGTCAGAGCGTTAGTTCTGACTTCGTTTGGTTGTAAAATAAGGCTTTAAAAGGATGTGAGTAGCTTGCTGTTAGAAGAATTAAGACCAGAAATAAGCAGTTTAAAAACCAAGCTAGACGAAATGAGGGAGTCTCTTTGACATCGTTCCTAAAGAAGAACGTATCTTAGAGCTGGAACATAAAATGGCAGCACCGGGTTTTTGGGATGATCCTGACGCTGCTCAGAAAATGGCCCAAAAGGTTAACGACTTGAAAGTGGAAACCACTAATTTTCGTAAGCTGGAACAACGGGCTGATGATTTGCAGACTCTGTGGGAAATGTCCATGGAGGAAAAAGAAGACAGCTTCCAAAAAGAGATGGAAGATTCTCTTACCGAAGCTAAGCAGGAATTGGCTAATCTGGAATTGGGCATGTTGTTGTGCGAAGAATACGATGGCAACAATGCCATCATTAACCTGCATGCCGGTGCCGGTGGTACCGAGGCTCAGGACTGGACCAGTATGTTGCTGAGAATGTTTACCCGCTTTGCTGAACGGCAAGGTTTTAAAGTGGAGCTATTAGATATTCTTCCCGGTGAAGAAGCCGGTGTAAAAAGCGCCACCTTATCTATTACTGGTTATCATGCCTATGGCTATTTAAAAAGCGAGAAGGGTGTGCACCGTCTGGTGAGAATCTCGCCCTTTGATGCCAATGCCAGACGGCATACTTCTTTTGCCGGTGTGGATGTAATGCCGGAAATTGATGATACCATTGATATTAAAATCAACATGGATGAAGTTAAGGTAGATACCTACCGGGCCAGTGGCGCCGGTGGTCAGCACGTTAACAAGACTTCCTCTGCAGTGCGTATGACACACTTGCCAACCGGTATTATCGTGCAGTGCCAGAACGAAAGATCTCAGATGCAAAACAGAGAAAGATGCTTAAAACTTTTGCGTGCTAAACTTTTTGATTTGGAAAAAAGTAAGCAAGAGCAATTAAAGAATGATATTGCCGGAGATTACCAGGCTATAGAATGGGGCAGCCAGATTCGCTCCTATGTATTCCAACCCTATACCATGGTGAAGGATCATAGAACCGGAGCGGAAACAGGTAATGTTCAGGCTGTAATGGATGGAGATTTAAGCATGTTTGTGGAAGCTTATTTACGTAGCTTGCGCAAGAAAGCTTAAGAAATAATAAGGATGGCTATATGAAAACATCAACTAAGATTCTCATGCTTTTCATGGCGTTAGGTTTGTGCTGTGCCATGATTATTGGCTGGCAAAGATATAAGGTAGAAACCGCTAACACCAAGGTAGAATCAATAATGGAATATGGGGCCCTTGTCCGCATTGCCCAAAGTGAAGGCGTGCCGGTAGAAAAGGTCATGAAGGAGTTTAAGGACAGAGGCGTTACTACTTTGTCTGTTTTTGATACTACTATTGATAAATTAAAGGAATCCGGGCAATTGTCTGTCTTTAGCGGCAGCGAATTGATGAGAGCCAATGCCTTGGGAACCTTGAATGCTCAGTGGCAGGCTGTGGTTAAGGATAAAAACTTTAATCCCAGTGCTTTGTATCTTGCTAAAGGAACCAGCGACTCAGCCTTAGCTGATGTAGAAGAAGATTTAAAGCTACGCTTGGGAGCACAACGGGTTAAGGAAATTAACGCCGGTGGCAAGGTTTTGTGCGTGTACGGTGATATTTACAATAACTATCGTGCCCTGCCTCTTAATGTGCAAACCAGTATTAATGAAATACCTTTGGGAATCTTAAGTGAAGACCTGAAGGCAATAAAAGATAATGGCTTCATGGTAGCAGTAAGACCTGAGGATTATACCTTGCCTTACTGTTCTACTTCTGCTTCTGCCAAGGAGCAGGTGGAAGCTTTCTTTAAGCGCTTGGATAAAAGTGGTGCCAATATTTCCATGTTCTTAGGCTCCGGTGATGGTGTGCTGGGCAATACTAAAGAGATGCCTTTGGTAGCTCAGGAGTTGATGAAACGCCACATTACCGTAGGTATGATGGAAAGCGTCATCCAATTGCAATTCATCCCACTGGAAGGCCTAACAGATTTGGCCAAAGCAGTTGACTATCAGGTAGCCAGAACTTATTTTATTGATAGAGTAGAACAAAAGAGAATGAAGGTCTTTGAAGCTTTCCGCCGTTGGGCTATTTCCGACCGGGAAAGAAATATCAGAGCTAACTATATTCAGGCTTTCCATCGTCCCAGAGATGGACAAACCTTGTTGCAAACTAATTTGAATTATGTGTCTGACGTTAACAACAGCGTTAAACTGGAAGGCTTTACTGCCGGCAAGGCAGGTATTTATGAGGTTTACCATGTTAACAAGGTCTTGCTTTTCCCCATCGCTTTTGCTGTCATGGCTATTATCTTTACTTACCTTGGTTTATTGAATGCCTGGTTGGAAAAGAAAAAATGCCTGCTCACCATACTCTTCGGTGCTCTTACCAGTGCTGCTATCTGCATAGGCAGGTTTAACATACCGGTAAGACAGGCCTTGGCTTTGGCTACTGCTGTAGTGGTGCCTGCTTTGACCATGTATCTGGTAGTAACTTATTGGGAAAAACATAAGGACGAAGAAATTTCTTTAGGTGGTTTGGCAGTAAGAACTACAGGACAACTAATCCTGGCAGTTTGCATTTCTCTCTTAGGTGCAACCATGTTGGCCGCTGTCTTAACGGATATACGTTTCTTGTTGGAGATGGATATTTACAGAGGCGTTAAATTAACCTTCATGCTGCCTCCAATTTTAGCTATGTTGTTGTTTTTACAAACCCATTCCTTGTGGGATGGTGATGATGTTGACAAGAATCCTTATCAAAGAATCAAAGTGATTTTATCCAAGCCTTTCTCCTTAAAGCTGTTAATGATTTTAGGTGTACTGGGCTTTGTGGCTTGGGTATTTATTGGCAGAAGTGGACACACCGATGGTGTGCCTGTGCCGAATATTGAGCTAAGACTGAGAATATTCCTGGAGCAAGCCTTGTATGCAAGACCAAGAGAGAAAGAATTCTTAATTGGTCATCCGGCTTTCTTCCTGGCAGCACTTGCCTGTGTTAAGAAGTGGCCCTCTGTTTTGTACGGTGTCTTAATCATAGCTGCTACCATTGGACAAGGTTCCTTGATCGAAACCTTTGCTCATATGCGTACACCTATCATTATGTCTTATATTCGTGCTTTTGATGGCTTGGGTTTTGGTATTGTCATCGGTCTTATTGGCTTAATTGTTGTTTATGAAGCTTATCCTATCTGTGCTAAGGCGCTGGGGAGGCTGGAGAAGAATGAATAAAATTCTAATTTCCGGCTACTATGGCTTTGCTAATGCCGGAGACGAAGCCATGCTTACTGCTATTGTAGATTCTCTGCGTAGTCAAGAGCCTGCTTTGGAAATTACTGTTATTTCCGGCAATCCTAAGGTAACCGCTCAGCTGCATAATGTAAAAGCAATACCTCGTTTTGATGTTTTGCAAGTTATGAAGGCCATGGCTAAGACAGATATACTGCTGTCCGGCGGTGGCAGTATTTTGCAGGATGTTACCAGTACTAAAAGCTTGTTTTATTACCTGAGCATTTTATCCCTGGGTAAATTAATGGGCAAGAAGGTTGTGTTGTTTGCCCAAGGTGTGGGTCCCATCAACTCTCCTTTTGCCCGTAAGCTTACCGGTTATATTTGCCGTAAGGCAGATTTAATCACGGTAAGAGACGATGGTTCTTCCGAAGAACTAAAGACCATGGGTTTAGACCCAAAGAAAATTATCATTACCGCCGATGCAGTTTTTTCTCTGCCTACCGGTAATAAGCCGTTGGGACAAAGCATTTTGCAAAAATATAATTTAGGCCAAAAGCCTTTAATTGGTTTTGCCTTAAGGCATTGGCAGGGGGAAGACAGATTTTGTCCTGAGTTTGCTCAGGCTGCTGTACTTCTAGCACAAAAATTTAATGCGCAGATAGTTTTCTTGCCCTTGCAGTTTCCAGCCGATGAGGAGCTGTCCAATAAGGTTAAAGCGTTAATGGGAGATAAGCAGGATGCAGCTTTTGTTCTGCCCCAAAGCTTTAGCGCTGAGGAATATTTAGCTATCATCAGCAACATGCAATTGTTAGTTGGTATGAGATTGCATGCTTTAGTCTTTGCCGCTTTAAATAGCGTACCTTTCCTGGGAGTGTCCTATGATCCCAAGGTAGATAGATTCGTGAAAGCCATGGATGGTAAGGTAACCGGTGATGTGGCTCATATTACTGCACTGGAGCTTACCCAAAAGGCAGAAGAACTGTGGCAGCAAAAAGATCCGACTTTGGCAGGCAAGATTGCCGGACTAAGATTAGAAGCCAAGAGAAATATTCAAAGAGTAATCAAGTTATTGCCTAAATAAAGTCACAAGGAGGTGGCTGGCTTGCTACTAATGAGTGGAGTGAGCAAGACCTATCCCAGTGGTGCAGTAGCACTGAGAAACATAGATGTTCATATTAAACCTGGTGAATTTGTCTTCGTGGTTGGCCCCAGTGGCGCCGGCAAATCTACTTTCATCAAGATGCTGTTTAGAGAAGTAATTCCTACCACAGGCAAGATCTTTGTAGATGGCGTAGACGTATTGAGCCTTAAGCCTAACGAAGTACCATATTTGCGTAGACAGCTGGGTATTATCTTTCAGGACTATAGACTTTTGCCGGATAGAACGGTGGCAGAAAATGTAGCCTTTGCTATGCGTGTTATTGAAGCACCGGCTAATCAGATAGATAAGAGAGTAGCAGAGGTGCTGGAACTAGTAGGCCTCAGAAGCAGAGCTGACAACTATCCAGGTGAGTTATCCGGCGGTGAGCAGCAGAGAGTTGCTATTGCCAGAGCCATCGTTAACGATCCCTTGATGGTTATTGCTGACGAACCTACCGGTAACCTGGATCCTGAGACCAGCTTGGAAATCATGAATATTTTCAGTGAGATTAATAAGAATGGTACCACCATTATCATGGCAACGCATGATAAGACTATGGTGGATTACATGCAGAAACGGGTAATCGCCATTGAAGATGGTTACATTGTCCGGGATGAAGTAAAAGGAGTTTATGGTTATGACCCTGAGGAGTAGAAAGTATTTCGTCAAAGAAACATTTAATTCCATAAAGCGTAATCAACTCATGAGCTTTGCTTCCATCTCTACGGTAGCACTTTCTTTGTTGGTATTAGGACTGTTCCTTTTAATGGTCTTAAATGCCAATAATTTAGCCCAGTATTTGGAAAACCAAGTGCAGGTTACAGTCTATATGCAAGATGGCATTAGGGACGATACCGTGCAGGCAGCGCAAAAATCCTTGGAAACCATGCCCGGAGTGGTGAAGGTTACCAAAATCACTAAAACGGAAGCGCTGGGAAGATTTAAGGAAAGATTAGGTGACCAGGTAAGATTGTTGGATGCTTTAGGTGAGGACAATCCTTTCCCACTGTCCTTTGATGTGCAGGTAGATCAGCCCGGCAGAATTGCGACCTTGGTGCCGGAGATTGAAAAGATGCAGGGCGTAGAAACTGCTAAGTTCGGTAGGGAAGTAGTAGAGCATTTGTTCCAGTTAACTAAGATTTTGCGTATTGGTGGCCTTATCCTGGTTTCGCTATTAGCCGTAGCAACCTTGTTTATCATTGCCAATACCATTCGTATTACAGTTTTTGCCAGACGACGGGAAGTTAGCATCATGAAATATGTAGGTGCTACCAACTGGTTTATTAGATGGCCTTTCCTTTTGGAAGGCATGCTAATGGGTTTTTTGGGAGCAGTCATAGCTTCCTTGTTCCTTATTCAGATTTATTTGATGTTACAAAACAAAATTTATACAACCTTGGCCTTCTTCCCCTTGATTCCAAGCTGGCCATTCTTAGGTTATTTAACCTTGTTCCTGATTGGCATTGGAACATTTATAGGAGCAGCAGGCAGCAGTATTTCCCTGCGTAAATTCTTAGATGTATAAGAGGTGAAATCAAGTAATGAAAAAGTTCATACATACATTGCTCTGTCTGGGCATGTGCTTTAGCATTACTTGTACAACCTGGGCAGCAACGCTGGAAGAGAAAAAAAGCGAATTAGAAGATTTACAAAAGAAGATAGAAACCAAGACCGTAGAAAAAGAAAATAAGGCTAAAGAAGTTAAGAGTGCTATTGATCAATTGATGATAGCCCAAACTGAATTAGCTCAGGCTCAAAAAGAATTAGATCAGGTCGTGGAGCAGCAAAATAATTTGCAGGTTGAGATTAAAAAGAACGAAAAGTTTATTGCCGAAAAAACTAAGGAATGGTTATCTACCAAGAAGCAGTACAGCTATAGATTGAGAAATATTTATGAAAATGGTCAGGTCAACTATTTGGATGTGTTACTGGGAGCTAAAGACTTTTCTGATTTTTCTTCCCGGATGTATTTGCTGCAACGCATCATTCAAAGAGATTCTGATTTGTTAGATCGCTTGGAAGCTCAGAAGAAAGCTTTGGAAGACAAAAGAGCAACCTTAGATAAAAATAAGAAAGACTTAGAAGCAGTTGGTGTTCAATTAGCTGCTAAGAAGAAAGTCGTAGAAGAGAAAACAGCTCGGCGTCGTGCTATTTATGATCAAGCCCTGGCTGAACAAAATAAGATTGATGCTGAATATAATAAAATGCTGGAAGACAGTAATCGTATTACTGCCATGATTCGCAACTGGGAGAGAGTAGGCCAGGTGGGCAGTGCCCATGGTAGCGGCAGATTTATTTGGCCGGTGGATGGTACTATAACCTCACCCTTTGGCTGGCGTGTCCATCCTATTTTTGGTACTTCTATTTTCCATTCTGGCATGGATATTGGCGTTGATTATGGTACACCGGTTTGTGCCGCGGATTCAGGCACAGTCATTTATTCCGGCTGGATGGGTGGCTATGGTAATGCTGTCATGATTGACCATGGCGGCGGCATAGTTACTTTGTATGGCCATAATAGTAGTTTGCAGGTTGGTGTAGGACAAACCGTAGGTCAAGGACAAGTAATTGCCCTGGCAGGCAGTACCGGTAATTCTACCGGACCACACTGCCACTTTGAAGTCCGTGTACACGGCGAAGTGGTTAATCCGGGTGGCTATCTGCCCTAAAGGAGCTTAAGATGTTCAAGAAAAGGTTTAACTTCATAGAAATGTTTTTTGGCGTTGTCTTTTTTGCCGTAGTTGTTTTAATGGGTTTAGGCTATGTACTCCAAACTCAGTTGGGCTTGGACTGGCGTGTTTTGCCTGTAATAAAAACCATAACCTTAATTCAGCAGAAATATAACGGCGATTATAACAACGACCAAATCTATACCGGTGCCATCAGAGGCATGGTTAAAGAATTAGATGATCCTTATTCCACTTATCTGGATGCTAAAGATTATGCAGACTTAACTACCATTACCGAGGGGTATTTTGGTGGCGTTGGCTTAGTACTTGGCAAAAAGGACGATAAATTAGTGGTGGTAGCACCCATTGAAGAGACTCCTGCCTATCGGGCCGGTATTAAATCAGGTGATTTCATTGCCGGTATTGATGGCAAGGCTACCGCCGGTATGGAGCTGACTGACGCGGTAAAGCAAATCAGAGGTGCCAATGGCAGCGCTGTGGAGCTTACGGTAGTGTCAGGTAAGGAAGCTCCTAAAGTAGTTCGTATTGTAAGAGAAGAAATTAAGCTAAAAAGCGTTTATGGAGAAATGAAGGGCAATAACATCGGTTATATCCGCATTACCTCCTTCAGTGAAGATACTGCCAAGGATTTTCAAAACAAGTACAATGAGCTGGCTCAAGAGGGTATGAAGGGCCTGATTCTTGATCTTAGAGATAATCCCGGCGGCTTGTTACGTAGTGGTGTAGGGGTTGCTAAGCAATTAGTACCCAAAGGACCTATTGTTTCCATGAAGGAAAAGGACGGGAGAACTACTACGGAATATTCCAATCTGACTCAGCTAAAATATCCTTTGGCTATTTTGGTCAACAAAGGTACGGCTAGTGCTTCTGAAATTGTTTCGGGAGCAGTTCAAGATACTAAAGCAGGAAAGTTGTTTGGTACCACAACCTATGGCAAGGGCTGCGTACAAAACATTTTCAATTTAACCAGGGAGACCGGTGTTAAATTAACCATTGCGGAATACTATACGCCTAGTGGTCGTTCCATTAACGGTGTAGGTATTAATCCTGATGTGGAAGTTGCCGCAACTGATGAGAAGGGCACTAACCAGTTAGCTGCTGCTCAGAAGTATATTGAGGAAGAAATAACTAAAGCGGGCAAATAGGAGATGGCTTATGGCAAATTTACAAGCTTGGTGGACTAATTTCTCGGCCTATATGGCTACCCTTCAAACACAGGAGGGAAAAATAAATAGCTGGCAATATTTAGTAATGTTGGCAGCAGCACTCTTTGTGATTTTGCTTTTTATGCTTATTTTGTACATCATCAAATCAGGACAAATGCACAGGGAAAGAAAAATTAAAGAGAAAATATCTACTTTGATTTCTCATCTGTGTGATGTTTATTCTCAGGTAGAAGAGGTAGACTTTGAAAAGGGTGAGGCTACTGTTTATGCCATGAAAAACGGAGAGGTGGAAGTAACCACTCAACCTGTGAAGAACATGGAAGAAATAGCAGCCGGTTTTCATCCTGATGATGCAGAAAAATATACTCCCAATGCCCTTAGGGTTATTGTGGAAAGGGCCATGAAAACTTGTTCTCAGGAAGAACTGATTGTGAGAGAAGCTGCTAGTGACGGTACCTTTCAATGGATGTCTTATTTGTTCCAGGGTGTACGTCGTGACAACCAGCATCATCGCAACTGCTTATTCTTAAAACACAGCGTAGATGATGTTAAGCGCAAGGAGTTAGAACAGGCTGAGCAGGTGAAAAAGGCTTTGGCCATTGCTCAGGATGCAGCTGAATCCAAAGGCCAGTTCATGGTGAACTTAAGCAAGGAAATCAGAACTATTTTGGATACCATTGCCGGTTATCTTGGCTTGGCAACTGTAGAGGAAGATACTACTAAGCGTCAGGAGTATGTTTTGCAGAGCAAGGATCAGACTACTCATCTGCTGAACCTGGTTAAGAATGTAGTAGATATTACTTCCTTGGAAAATGGCAATATTGAATTAGATAATACCTTGTTTGACTTTGAAAATAATCTGCATGGCTTAAGCGAGATGTTTGTTAAAGAAGCTAAGCAAAAGAATATTGGCTTTGACATGCAGCTTAAGGATATTAAGGTTCCTTATGTACAGGGCGATAAGCTTAGATTAAATCAGATTTTGATTAACATTCTCTCTAATGCTTTCAAGTTTACGGAAGCAGGTGGCCAGGTTAATTGCCTGGTGAAGCAAAAAGGCTTAAAGAATAAAAAGGTTTATATGGAAGTTACCATTACCGATACAGGCCGTGGCATTCCTAAAGAATATTTGGAAAGAGTGTTCATGCCCTTTGAACCGGGCAAGCAGGCAGAAGGAACTACAGGCAGTGGCTTAGGTCTTGCCATTACCTATAACCTGGTACATCTGATGGGCGGTGTTATTTCCGTTACCAGTCAGGAGGGTCAAGGTACGCAATTCGTGCTGGAGCTGCCCTTTGGCTATACAGAAGAGAAAAACAGAAACATGGAAGAAATTCAAGTCTTCCCCTTTGTGAAGGCTTTGATTGTGGATGATCAGGAAAACAGCTGCAAGTATCTGGAAGCTTTGCTGAAAAGATTTAATGTGGAAACAGCTATTACTACCAGTGGCAGTGCGGCACTTAGTGCTTTGAACGAAGCTAATCTGCAGGGCAAGCCTTTTAATCTTTGTTTATTGGATTGGAAGATGCCAGGCATGGATGGCCTGGAAGTGGCGAAGAAAATTCAAGAAATGAAATTCAAGAATTTGAAGGTAGCCATGGTTTCAGGACACGACATAAGTGTTATCACAGATCAAGCTGCGCCTTTAGGCTTCTGTGCCATGTTAAATAAACCGCTTTTTGCTGCTAATGTTTTCTCACTGTTGATGGAGAACTTTGAAGAGCAGGCTAACGATATCAAGGAGCAAACCCACAGGTATGATTTCAAGGGCGCGCAAATCTTGGTAGCTGAGGACAATGACATTAATGCCGAATTAATCGTAAAGCTTTTGGAGAAGGCTAACTGCAAGGTGGAAAGAGTTGCCAATGGTCAGGAAGCTTGCGAGAAATTTGGTACAACTAAAGCCGGTTACTACGATGCTATTTTCTTGGATGTGGATATGCCGGAAATTGACGGCTGTGAAGCTGCTAAGTTAATCAGAATGTCTGACCACCCGGAAGGTCCAACCATTCCCTTGATTGCCATGACCGATCATGCTTTATCGGAGGATGTGGCCAAGGCTTTGGCTGCAGGCATGAACAGTTTCATAGAAAAACCAATTGTAGCTGAGAAGCTCTACAATACCTTGCACAATTTCAAACAATAAAAAATAGGACATACACTGAAAAGTGTATGTCCTATTTTGTTTGTTGTTATTGAGCAGGAACTTTAAATTCCACACTGTCGGTAATCTTATTCATGGTAGCCACGGATTCCTTCATTACATCTTCCGGAATGATGAAATCTACTTCAATGATGACATCCTTGTTGTAATAGTAATTCTTCAAGAGATAGGTTTTCAACTGCTCGCTGCCCACAGTCATGGTAGCTACAAACATAGCCCAGACATAAGGAAATTTTTTGGCAGTGACATGCTTATCATATTCCAGAAAGTTGAATTTGGCATTATTGACGGCAGTAACGAAGCGCTGTTTCTTAATGAATTCATCAATTTCTTCTTTAGTAGCGGTACCAAAGGTGGTACCGGTATATTTAGACTGAGGAATGATATATTTGGTATATAAGAAAATTTTATTGTTGGTATAGGCACCTAAAGTAAAGGGTGCATTGGCGCTAGCTGCTTTGAAACCGGCCGGCAGAGTAAAAGAAAAGCCGTATTTGTCATTAACAACGGTAGTATCTGTAGTGGTGGCAGTAGCAGGAGCAACGACAAGAGCAGGGGCTGCTAAGGCTGTGGCAGTACAAGCACACAACATGATGAGCAATAAGAATAATTTTTTCATGATAACCTCTGTTTAGAAGAAATTGACCTGATTATTCATGGCCTATGGGTATACTAGCACAACTTGGAAAAGCTGTCTAGCCACAATAGTTTCATTGAATTGAGTCTGTAACTATGTTAGAATAACCATGCTAAGTAAGTAGGAGGATCTATTGTGACTGTGAGAAATTTTTATCAGATAATTGCCAATGCGGATGATTTTGGCAGACATGAATTGATTAATAAAGCGGTAGAAGAAGCATATGCCAAGGGCTGTTTAAGATCTGCCACGGTTATGCCAGGCGGCGTAGCTTTTGCAGGTGCTATTGATATAGCCAAAAGAAATCCCGGCCTGGGACTGGGCATTCATTTGACCTTGGTTAATGGCAATCCCCTTTTGCCACCGGAGCAAATTCCTTCTCTGGTAACTAAGGATGGGTTGTTTTATGACGATTATCTGCAATTCGTGAAACACTTTTTTGCAGGTAAGATTAAGCTGGAGGAAGTTCGCAGGGAGCTAACCGCCCAAATGGACAAGGTTTTGGCCACGGGGGTTACCTTAAGTCATATTGATAGCCATCAGCATATGCATACCATGCCCGGTATTATTGATATTGCCTTGGCATTAGCCAAAAAGGCTAATATTTCTGCTGTGCGTATTCCTCAGACACCTATGTTTACCGGTTTTAATGGTAATCCGGTGCAGTTAGGCGGTAGAATGGGGCTCTATACCATGGCTACTTTGTCCAGACGTAAGGCTAAAGCTCAGGGCTTTCGCTGTCCACAGCACTTTGCCGGCATTGTGGCAGGTGAGGCGGTAAACACCAAGCACCTGATGGATATCATCCAAAATCTCAAACCTGGTACTACAGAAATCATGGTTCATCCCGGTACGGACAACAAGATATTGCAAGATTTCTGCCAATGGGATCATGATTTTGAAGCAGAACTGGCAGCGTTGACCAGTCCTGAAATTTTAGCTGTGTTAGCTAAAAAACAGGTAAAGATAGGCAATTACACAAATTTATAGATTAAAATATAACTGACTCGCAGTTTATATTACAAAAAAACCTTTAGCATTTTGATATGCACCCAAAATGTTGGACAGTTTTTAAGCAGCTATTCTGGAATGAGTTCGGTATTCTACCGGACTCATTCCTTTTAGTTTTAGCTTGATTCTCTTGTTGTTGTAGTAATAAATATATTCATGCAGTTTCTTTTCAAAGTCTTCCAGAGACTTGAATTCCTGCAAATACAGTAACTCGGACTTTAAAAGGCCAAAGAAGTTTTCCATCACGGAGTTATCCAGGCAGTTCCCCTTGCGGGACATGCTCTGGATAATGCCGTGATTTTTTAATGCCTTCTGGTAGTAGGCATGCTGGTACTGCCACCCCTGATCGGAATGGAATACTATGCCTTTGGTGTCCTTAACCTTGGCAAAAGCCTTCTCCAGCATGTTCATGACCTGTGGCAAAGCCGGTGCCGCAGAAATGTCGTAGCTGACGATCTCCCCATTGAACATGTCCAGTATAGGGGAAAGATAGAGCTTCTTTCCGAAAAGAGAAAACTCCGTTATGTCTGTGGTCCATTTCTGGTTGGGCCTGTCGGCAGCAAAGTCCCTGTCGATAATGTTGGGGGCAATCTTGCCAACCTGGCCTCTGTAGGAGCGGTATTTCCTCATGCGCACCTTGCTGGTGAGGCCTTCTTCCTTCATTAGACGCATAACCACCTTGTGGTTAATGCAAATATTCTGCCTGTGCATTTCAGCAGTTACACGGCGGTAGCCGTACCTGCCGAAATGACTCTCGCAGATGTGATGCAGCTTGGCTCTGATTTCTGCGTACTTGTCCGCCTTGTTCATTGACTTGATGATGGCGTAGTATGTGCTGCGCTTCAGCTTGGCGAACTTCAGCAGGGCCTTGAGCGGAAATCTCACCTTGAGCTCGAAAACAACTATGGCTAGTTCTTTTTTGGTTGCTTTTTCCGCTGTTGAACCAAGGCGTCTAATTTTTTTAGGAATTCATTCTCCATGCGAAGCTGGGCATTTTCAGCTTCCAGCTTCTCCAGTCTGGTTAACTCTTCTTTCTTCTTGGGCTTCTTAGGCATTTTACTCGGCCTGCCTTTCTTCTTTGGAAGCAGCCCAGACATGCCCCTTTCGAGGTAATTGCGTTCCCATTGGTAAACGATACCACAACCGGGAATTTTAAACTGGGCTGCCGTTTTAGTTAATGATAGCCCATGTTCCCACCTATATTCAATTACTTTTTTCTTGAATTCAGGCGTATACCGTCTGTTAACTCGTAACAATTGCTCTGTCCCGCCAGCTTCGTAGCGGGCACACCACTCTATTACCGTTTTTTCCCCAACGCCAAATTCTTTGGAAATGGCTTTAAATGTTTTACCTGAAAGCCTTTCTTGGACCATCTTTGCCTTAAATTCTTCATTAAATTTTGTCATACAAAAAGTGCACCTCCAAATGTTATTTTTTGTCTAACATTTGGGGTGCACTGCATTTTCTGCTAAAGGTTTTTGCTTTTTATGGTACGCCTGGACGGAATCGAACCGTCGCACATAGCTCCGGAGGCTATCGCTCTATCCACTGAGCTACAGGCGTAGGTGGAACGAGTGTAATTATAACATAGGTCAGCTATTTCAAGCAAATGTTTCACAGGGGAACGACTTACCACCGGGGACGGAGAAAAGTGGTAAATTTTTCCGCCTGATAAGGCGGATTTACCACTTTTCTCCGTCCCCAATGGTAAGTCCTCCCCAATTGGCTCGTCCCAGTACAGTTTTATGTGGTATAATTAATATTACGAATGTTTAAAAGTAGGGGAGGAATTATTATGGAAAATGTTTATCAACGCCGCCTGGCTAATGTAGGCAAAAAGGCAGTGGAAGTATTAAATACGAAGGGCTTTAAGGCTCAATATGTAAATACTAAGGAAGAAGCCTTACAGGCTGCTCTTGCTCTCATTGACGATAAGGCCACCGTTGGCTTTGGCGGTTCCATGACCGTAGCTGCCGTAGGCTTGAAAGATGCTTTGCTGGCTAAGGGCCATACAGTTTATGATCATCAAGGCATGCCAGCTGCAGAAGCTCGCAAAACTCGTCGCGCCGAACTAACTAGTGATGTGTTTGTAGCCAGCAGCAATGCTGTTACCTTAGAAGGCGAATTAGTTAACGTGGATGGTGTGGGCAACAGAGTAGCTGCCTTAACTTTTGGACCTGATAAGGTTATTGTCATTGTAGGCGCTAATAAGATAGTTAAAGACGAAGCTGCCGGCAGAGAAAGAGTAAGAAGAGTGGCAGCTCCTTTAAATGCTCTTAGACTGAGCAGAAAGACTCCTTGTGCTACCCTTGGTTATTGCACTAACTGTAATGCTCCTGACAGACAATGCTGCGCTACAGTAGTTACTCACAAACCTACCGCAGGTTCTGATTTTCACATTATCGTGGTAGGAGAAACATTGGGCTACTAAATCCTTGTTTTTACTTGTATTATGATAGGTAAAAATGCTATAATACCTAGGTTGTAAAAGAAGGAGAGAAGTTTATGATAAAAATAACTGACCGGGTTAGGTTTGTGGAAACTGACCTGATGGCAGTAGTTCATCATAGCAACTATTTGCGTTGGTTCGAAATGGGCAGGGTGGAGTATTTAAGAGCTGCAGGCGTTGATTTAAATGACCTGAAGGCGGCAGGCTACCTTTTCCCTATTACCGATGTACAGTGCAAATACAAGCAATCAGCTTATTTTGATGATGAATATGAGGTGCGTACTACTTTAACATCTTTTTCCAGAGCGAAACTGGTTTTTAGTTATGAGGTCGTTCGCTTAAAGGATGGCGTGGTACTGGCCACAGGAACTTCTCAAAATGTTTTCACCGGACTTACCGGTAAAATCGTGAGACTACCGGCAGAGTATTTTGATAAGATCAATAAACTCTATGAGGAAGAGAAGGAGCAAACGAAATAATGTTAAATCTATTATATGTGTTAATTGGCTTAGGTATTCTGGGGCTATTGGTGATGATTGTTTATGCCAAGCTAAAACCTACGGATAATTCTACTATTGTAGTTGCAGAAAAAACTGCTTTGCAATTAGAAAGCATGTCAGACAAAGACGCTGTTTTTTCCCTGCAAATGCCTTTGCGTAACATTGGTGAACAAGATAGTGCTATTACAGATGTATTAGCTCGTCCTTATTTACCTCAGGAACAATTTCCTGATGCAGTATGCTATGGTCATGTAGAGACTACAGACAGACGTCGTAACGACAACTATTTTGAAGCTTTAATTCTTCCTGCTCATAAAGAAAGAATGCTGGTTGTGACTCTCCATTTCTTTGCTGCTACGGGAAAGAGCATGAAGTCCATTCTGGAAAACATGGTGGACATGGATGTAGCACTTTATTTTGATGGTGTAGGTCGTAAGGCTTGCTATACCAAGAAAGTATTCTTTACTGTACAAGCTATAGAAGTTAAGGCTTTGGTAGGAGGTGCACATTAATATGGATAAGAAATATGAAATTGTGCCTGTACCTACTAGAATTTTGACTGTACATGATAATATTGCAGAGGCCATTGTAGAATTTGGTGGCAACAAGATTGGACCCCGTGATGTAGTGTGCGTAGCTGAAAGCGTTGTAGCCATTACTCAAAACAGGGCTATTCGTCCGGAACTTTTAAAGCCATGTTTTTGGGCCAAAGTTTTGTCCCAGCTTTTCCCGGCTAAGGGCAGTATTGCCAGCTGGAATGCCATGCAATCCTTGATGAACGAGGAAGGCGAGTACAGAGTTCTGTTTGCCGTAGTTTGCGGCTTCTTTGCCAAAATGTGTGGCAAGGCGGGTGTATTTTATCAGATGGCTGGCGAGCAAGCAAAGCTGATTGATGATGTAACCGGTACCATGCCTCCTTATGACAAGCACATTGTATTGGGCCCGAAGAACTCTGCTATCGTAGCAGAATCTATTAAAACCAGAACTGGTGCCTTTGGTGCTGCTGTTGCTGACGTTAATGATTTAAAACGTTCTGCAGTGCTTGGTGTTTCTGAAGGTGTAGATGCTAGACTGGTGGAACAAATTCTTATTGATAATCCCTTTGGTAATGCCAGTCAAAAAACTCCTATTTGTATTATTAAAAATTACAAAGCATAAAACAGGAAGGACATTTAGATATTATGCAAGAAATTGTCATTGCTACCAAGAATGAGGGCAAGGTAGCAGAGTTTAAGGTCTTGATGGAACAATTAGGTCTGGAATTTAAATGCCTAAAAGATTTTCCTGAGATAGAACAACCTGTGGAAACAGGGAAAACTTTTGCTGCTAATGCTAAATTAAAAGCCCAATATTATGCTAAGGCTACCGGCGCCATTTGTTTAGCCGATGATTCAGGTTTGGAAGTACTAAGCTTAAAGGGTGCTCCCGGTGTTTACTCTGCTCGCTATGCAGGTGAAGAGGCCACTGCGGAAGATAATAACGCCCTGCTTTTAAAGAATATGAGAATGCAAACCAGACGTAACTGTAGATTCTGCTGCGCTTTAGCGGTGGCTAATCCTCAAGGTAAGATTATTTTGGAATCCTCCGGTATCTGTGAGGGCTTGTTACTTCACGAGCCTAAGGGAACGGCAGGTTTTGGTTATGATCCTTTGTTCTGGTCCCTGGAGTTACATAAGCCTTTGGGTGAAGCTACCATGGAAGAGAAAAATGGTGTTAGCCATAGGGCTAAGGCTATTAAAAAGCTTTGCTCCCAATGGAGAAAAATGAAATGAAAATAGGAATCATGAGTGATACCCATGGCAGTCAGGAGGCTATCCGCCGGGTTGTGAAGGCAGCAGGTGAGGTAGAGATGTGGTTACATGCAGGCGACTATAGTCAGGATGTGCCATATCTGGAAACTTTAACAGATGTGCCGGTACATTCTGTGTGTGGCAACTGCGATCCTTATGAGCACAGAGCTCCGACCGAGGCCATTCTTAATCTGAATGGTTATACCATTGCCATGCTGCATGGTCATAAATTAATGGGTGACTATGTGAAGAATCTGGCTATCTGGGGTGAATTCAAAGAGGCTAACATAGTAGTTTTTGGTCATACTCACGTGCCGTTGATTGAGTGGACAGATAATCATATTCTGCTCATCAATCCTGGTAGTTGTGCCAGACCTCGTTATGGAATTGCTTCTTATGCAGAATTAACATTAAGGCATGGACACAAGCCTTTAGCTAATATTTGTTACTTAGAATAAACAAAAACACCGTTTTATAACGGTGTTTTTTTATGGGCAAACGGTTATAATAGGTCATCTACGTTGTCAACTTTTACGTTTGTTTCGTGACGTGGACCGCGGAAACGATGTTTTTTATTTTCAGGTAATGCTTGCAGTTTATTGCCTCGGGCGTCTGGTGCCATGCGGCCGGCTTTACGGACAGAACTTATTTCTGGCCGGTCCTCGGCAAGGCCGCCCTCTGGCAAGTAAACCTGCAAGCCGTTACTTTTTCAATTCAATCTTCACCTTATCCGTAATAGTCATGCTATTTTTCGTTACCTGGCACTCATAAGCCAGTAGTTTGACACCAGCGGCTTGTGCTTTAATAAGTGCTTCGCCAAAGGCAGGATGAGTTTCCCAATTGGGACGGAAGTATTTTACCGGTGCCATTTGAATGACAAAGAGAAGATAAGCAAAATAACCATTTTTATGGCAGGTGATTAATTCTTCGATATGCTTAACACCGCGCTCTGTTGGAGCATCGGGAAAACTTACCATACCATCCTTTTCCAGAGTAACGCCTTTAACCTCCAGAAAACCCTTTTTTTTACCTTTTTCTAAATAGAAATCAAAGCGGGAGTCGCCATAGGTGGTTTCGGGCCTGATAAGACTGAGCTTGCCCAGGTTGTCTGCAGCTAGCCATTCGTGGGCTGCCTTATTAGGAGCCTGAGCATCCATGTTAATCAAGAGGGTACCTTTTTGAACTGCCACCAGGTCATAAAGAGTTTTTCTTAAGGGATTAGCAGACTTTTCCAGATAAACCTTGGCTCCGGGTACCAAAAGCTCCTTGCAACGGCCTGTATTTTTTACATGGCAGATAACTTCTTGACCATGCAGCCTGACTTTAGCAATAAAACGATTAGGTCTGGCCAGAAAGATTGCACTTTCTATATTTTCATATTTCATAATTTTCTCCCGCGTGGTAAAATTTACTTATAATTATAGCAGAAACAGAGGTAAGTGCATGAGGAATTTTACAAAGGTATATATTACTAAAAAAGGTGAATTTGCTGCCAGAGGTGGACATCCCTGGGTATTTGACGAGGAAATCATCCGTATGGAAGGCACCTACAAAAATGGTGACCTGGTGGATGTGATGACCAGCAAGGATAAGTACCTGGGCACCGGCTTCATTAATGATAATTCTAAAATAAGGATTAGGCTGATTTCCCGTAATACTAACGATAAATTTGATGAAGAGTTTTTTGCCAGAAGACTGCGCTATGCAGTGGAGTATAGAAAAATTGTCATGCCCGGCGATGATTTTAAATGCTGCCGGCTGATTTTTGGCGAAGCAGACTCCTTCCCGGGACTAACCGTGGACAGATTTAATGATATTCTGGTAGTGCAGGTGCTTTCCCTTGGTATTGAGCTGCGCAAGAAAATGCTCTTTACCCTTTTGGTTAAGATTCTGACTGACATGGGAGAAACCATTAACTGCATTTATGAACGTAATGATGTAAAAATACGTATCTTAGAAGGAATGCAGGAAGCCAAGGGTGTTTATCCACTGCCTGAGCTAAAGATTAAGACAGCAGAAGCCTTAGATACAGTTATCAAAGAGAATGATATTTTGTATAGAGTAGATGTTGTTAATGGCCAGAAAACCGGCTTTTTCCTAGACCAGAAGTATAACCGCCTGGCCATTAGAAGAATTGCCAAGGATAGGAGAGTCTTAGACTGCTTTACCCATACCGGCGCTTTTGCCTTAAATGCAGCTTTGGGCGGAGCTCACAGTGTGACGGCCGTGGATATTTCTGAGGAAGCTATTAATAATACCAAATATAATATTGCTTTAAATCATCAGGAGGGCAAGGTAGATACCTTACAAGCCAACGTTTTTGAATTATTAACGGAGCTGGTGGAGAAAAAGGTTAAGGATTATGATTTTATCATTCTTGATCCGCCTGCCTTTACTAAATCCAGTAGTACTATTAAAAGCGCTATCCGCGGTTACAAGGAAATCAACTTAAAGGCTATGAAGCTTTTGCCCAGAGGCGGTTTTCTGGCAACCTGTTCCTGCTCACACTTTATGCCGGAAGGCTTGTTTGTAAAAATGCTAAAGGAAGCAGCAGCTGATGCTGCGGTTAACCTAAGACAGGTAGAAGCCAGACAACAAGCGCCTGACCATCCTATTCACCTTAGTGTGCCGGAAACCAATTACCTGAAATTTTATATTTTCCAAGTAGTGTAAAAAATGTTATAATAAGCCCTGTGAAGGAGGCTTTATACAATGTTAAAGAAAATTTTAGCAATTTGTAGTTTGGCTGCTCTTATTTTTACTTTTGGTATGAGAGATAACCAAGCAGCGGCTCAGTCTACTAAAGATAGATATGCCACATCTAATTTGTTTGTTATTACCATGGAAGCTAATGTTGCTATGTATGCGGAACCTAATATAGATAGTTTGACCTTGGGTGTTTATCCCAAGGGTACTATGTTTGTCCCTATAAACCAGCAAAAAAGCGTACCGGACGGAACCTTATATAATTTAGTAATTCGCCAGGATGGCGCAGTAGGTTGGGTATTGGCAGACAAGGTAGCAATAACCCATAAATAATGAACTCGCGGACATTCTACTAAGCTAGAATGTCCATTTTTTTTGGAAAGGTTGGTGGTGGCATGACTGAAGAAGAACAAAAAATATTGGAAACAGTTTCAGAAGTGCCGGAAACTGACCCGGTTAAGGAAGATGTAGAACAGGCTGTTTTGACTAAGCTTCAGGAAGTGCTGGCTACCCATGATGACGCAGCTGTGAAGGCTGTGGTGGACGAGGTTCACCCGGTGGACCTGGCTATTGCGCTGGAAGATATTGAAGATAACGATATTCTTTATTTATCTACCTTGCTTAGCAGTGAAACCCTGGCCGATATTTTAGAGCAGGCTGAGGAGAATCTGCAGAACCATGTGATGCAGATCTTGGATGTAAATCGCATTATCCAGATTTTCCATTATATGTCCAAGGACGATATTGTAGATATTTTGGGAGAACTGCCTGCCAATAGACGTAAGGAAATTGTCAATCTGATGAAGTTTGGCGATCGGCAAACGATTCGTAACTTACTAGGCTATGATGAGCACAGTGCCGGTGGTATCATGACCACTGAGTATATTACGGTGCGTTCTACTTTGACGGTTAGCCAGGCTTTGGAAAAGGTTAAGGAAATAGCTCCCAAAACCGAAGAAATTAATACCATCTATGTTTTAAATGAAAAAAAGCAATTAGTAGGTACCATTTCCATCCGTGATCTTTTGGTAGCTAAGAATTACGACATCATAAAAGATGTCATGGAGGATAATGTAGTATCTACTGAACCGGAAACAGACCAGGAAGAGGTTGCCAGACTGGTATCCAAGTACGACCTGCATGTTATTCCGGTAGTGAATAAACGCAAGGGTATGCTAGGTATTATCACTGTCGATGATATCATCGATGTCATCGAAGAAGAAAATACCGAAGATATGTTAAAGCTAGGCGGTGTTAGTAAAGAGGAGAGCATTGACAGCTCCTTTGCCGAATCAGTAAAAATGCGCCTGCCCTGGTTGACCATCAATCTTTTGACCGCCTTTTTGGCGGCAGCTACAGTATCCCTGTTTGAAGGAACCATTGCTCAAGTGGTGGCCTTGGCTGCAGCCATGCCTATTGTAGCCGGTATGGGCGGCAACGCCGGTACCCAGACTCTGGCCATCGTGGTCCGTGGTATTGCCCTGGGTGATGTGAAGCTAGGGGATAATAAGCTAAAAATTTTCAAGGAACTCATGGTTGGCTGTGCCGATGGAGCAGCTACCGGTGTTATTGCAGCCATAGTTCTGTACTTCATGTATGATAATTTGTACCTTAGCCTGATTATTTTCATAGCCATGATTGCTAATTTGATGATTGCAGGCTTTTTCGGTTTTGTGGTACCTGTTGTTTTAAAGACGATGAAGATGGATCCTGCCGTAGCTTCCAGTATTTTTATTACTACAGCTACAGATGTTTTCGGTTTCTTCGTTTTCTTAGGCTTGGCTCAGGCATGTTTACCATACCTTTTAAAGTAGTTTTATGATATAATACATCTATCAATACCTATTTCGTACTGAAAAGGAGTGCTTATCATGAATAAAAAAGCTGAAAAATGGGATAAATTTTTAGATGATAATAAAATCACCTGCTTTGGCAAGGAAGAAATGGATAATGAGATTCATCCTATGCTCTACAGAGCTTTCTTAGAGGTTAAGGGCCAAAGATTACCTTCCATGCTAGTTTTGGATGATAGTATTTATACTATGTTCCAGGTACTTATTGCTGCCAAGGTTGTAACTGATGTGAACAGACCTGCCGTAGAAAAGATTTTGAACGAATATAATGGTAAGTTTAAGGTTTTCAAGTATTTTGTGAACAATAACAATGATATTTGCTTGGAAAGCTGCATGCCTTCCACTGCTGAAAGCTTTGATCCAACCATCATTCAAGCAGTTATTGATGTAATTTTGAAGCATTTAACAGAAGAATATCCTAAATTAATGAAAGAAATTTGGGGAAATTAAAAAAAGTAAAATTGTACTTGCTTTTTTCTGCTTTTTCGAGTATTATGTGCTAGTAGTTCGGACGATACAAGACAATTGCATATATTTTCCTTGTTAAGGGGGAGTAACTACCATACTTCCATGGGAAGAAGCCAACAACCGATTCGTAAGAATCTGGCCAATCTTAAAAAGTGAGACCTTTAACATAGCTTAGGCTATGTTAAAGGTCTTTTTTGGTATCATTTGCATATTATTAAAAGGAGGAAGAGGACATGGATATTGTAATGCAAGGCCTGGCAGCGATTACTATTAAGCAAATAGTTCTCTGGGTCATTGGAGGAATATTGATTTATCTGGCCGTAGCCAAGGATTTTGAACCAGCCTTGCTGCTGCCGATGGGCTTTGGCGCCATTATTGTTAATATTCCCATGTCTGGGGCAGTTACCCAGATGATTGATGGTACGGCGGTAGAAGGTATTTTAGACATTCTTTTTAAAGCCGGTATTACCACAGAGCTGTTTCCTTTGCTAATCTTTATTGGCATTGGAGCTATGATTGATTTTGGACCTATCCTGCAAAATCCTTTTATGTTGTTATTTGGCGGTGCAGCCCAATTCGGTATCTTCTTTACCATTTGCTTGGCAGGACTTTTAGGTTTTCCTTTAAAAGAAGCGGCCTCCATTGGTATCATAGGTGCAGCAGATGGACCAACTTCTATTTATGTAGCTACCAAGTTTGCCCCTAATTTGCTGGGGCCGATTTCTATTGCAGCTTATTCTTACATGGCCTTGGTGCCGGTCATTCAACCCTGGGCTATTAAATTAGTTACTTCCAAAAAAGAAAGACAAATCCGCATGACTTACCGGCCTGAGAGTGTTTCTCAAACCACTAAAATAGTGTTTCCTATAGCTATTACCATAGTTACAGGACTTATTGCTCCTAACGCAGTACCTCTGATTGCTTTTTTGATGTTTGGTAATTTACTCAGAGAGTGCAAGGTTTTGGATAGCTTGTCCGATACCGCTCAACACGAGCTGGTAAATATTATCACCATTCTTTTAGGTATTACCATTGCAGCAACCATGCAGGCTGAAAAATTCATTACCATCCAAACTGGTATGATTATTGCCTTAGGATTGGTAGCTTTTATCTTTGATACCGTTGGCGGTGTGCTGTTTGCTAAATTCCTTAATTTGTTTAGAACAGAAAAGGTTAATCCCATGATTGGCGCAGCCGGTATTTCAGCCTTCCCCATGTCTGCCAGAGTTATTCAGAAAATGGCTCAAAAGGAAGACAATCAGAACTTTATCTTAATGTTTGCCGTAGGCGCCAATGTAGCAGGACAGATTGCTTCTGTTATTGCCGGTGGTTTAGTACTTATGTTAGTACACTAGGAGGTAGAAAAAATGTTAAATATGATGAGCTTAGAAGAAACTCTGCCTTTGCTGGTGGAGGGCATGGGTGGTATTTTTGTTGTGGTCATGCTGCTTTATTTGTTAATAAAGCTACTTATTAAGGTTTTCCCAGCTAAAGAAAACTTGAAGATAGAAGAAAATAAACAATAAATAATAAGTGATAAATAATAAAAGCCAATTGGGGACGGTTCCGAAATGGAATTATACCTAATTGGCTTTTTTTATGGCCTGTAGGTTTTATTTGCCTAAGGGCGGCCTCGCCGAGGACCGGCCAGAAATAAGTTCTGTCCGTAAAGCCGGCCGCATGGCGCCAGACGCCCGAGGCAATAAAACTACAGGTTTGCTTTTCTATTTTTTTACTTTTCTTCTTCTATTTGCGGTACCTTGTCAATTAAGATTTCCAGTACTCTGTTCTTATTAGTTTTGTTTACCGTGATATGGAGGTCCTTGCAGTTAAAGCTATCGCCCTTGTGGGGAATATCACCCAAGGTTTCTACTACCCAGCCACTAATGGAGTTATTCTCCAGACCATAGCGGTCAATGTCCAGCTCCAGGTATTTAAACAAATCGTTTAAGCTGGGGTTTTGCAGATTGGAGTTGCAGGAAACAAGGTACTTGTCCTTACCAACCTTGTGGAAGGCAGAAATAACTTTATCGTGCTCGTCCCAGATTTCTCCTACCAGTTCTTCTACGATATCCTCGGTAGTCACCAAGCCTCTGATGGTACCATAGCTATCTACTACCATGGCCATTTCTACTTTTTGGTCCTGCAAGGTTTTCATGACCAGGGAGATTTTCGTGGAGCTGTGCACATAGGCAATGTCTTTAACGATGCGCTCCAATTTAAAATCAGGGTTATTGATGTAGGCGGTGAAGAAGTCCTTGGCATGAATGATGCCAATCATCTTATCGTCGTCTTCCTTGTAGACCGGCAAGCGGGAAAAGCCATGGGAGACAAAGGTCTTCAAGGCTTCTTGGTTACCGTCGGCAATGTCGATGGTTACTGCATCTACTCGGGGTGTCATGATTTCCCGCACTCTGATATCACTGAATTCAATAGCTGATTTTATAAGCTCACTGTCTTCCTTGTTAATGGCTCCGTCGTTTTCTACTTCGTCCACCATAAGCAGCAGCTCATCTTCAGTTAAGCCGCGAGAGGTATTACGTTTCAAAACTTTAGTTAAAAAAGCCTTAGCCGTTTTAAAGAAAAAATTTAGGGGAGTCAGGATTAAAACTAAGAAGCTTAAAAGCGGCGCACAAAATAAGGCAAATTTTTCCGGTAAGTCTTTGGCAGCACTTTTAGGCAGCAGCTCGCCAAAGATAATGACGACAATCGCCGTAATAATGGTGGCGGCAGCAAGACCTTCTGCACCAAAGTAGGCAGTACATACTGCTGCAGAAATAGAGGCAGCAGCGATGTTGACGATGTTGTTGCCAATGAGAATAGTTGATAAGGTTTCATCATAGGAATCTATCAGCTTTAAAACCTTGTTGGCTCTTTCATTACCATTTTTAGCCAGTTTTTTCAACCTTAGTTTGCTACAGGAAGTAAGAGCAGTCTCTGAGGCGGAGAAAAAAGCAGAAAGAACAATTAGCACCAAAAGGATAAGCGTTAGAGTCCTTAAGGAAACAAGAAGAAAATTCATAAGTCACACCTTTCTTTTAATTGGCTTAATTATATGTAAATTTCATGAAATGGTCAATGTTTCTGTGCTATAATGAAAACATGATGATTACACCAACTAGTATTATCAGATCAAGAAGACATTCCATTGCCTTGATGGTTAATAGTCAGGGAGAATTGGTCGTTCGTGCTCCTTATTACGTCAGCAAAATTGATATCATGGGTTTCGTAGCCCAAAAACAAGCTTGGCTGGCTAAGCAAAAGGCTTTGGTGGAGCAAGAGCTACGCAATTTTCAGCCCTTGGTTTTGGAAGAAAATAAAAATATTACTATTTTAGATAAGACCTACTACATTGCCAAAAGGGGAGTAGATACTATTGTGCCTTTTGGCGATGCTCTTTTAGTGCCCTTTGCTTGCACTAAGAAAGAGCTGCTGGCCTGGCTTAAAGAACAGCTGTGGTCAGTCATAGAGGAGCGTCTTCCTTACTATGCCCAGGTTATGGGTGTGAAGCCAGTTGCGGTGAGAATATCAGCAGCCAAAAGCAAATGGGGTTCCTGTAATTATAAAAATGCTTTGCAGTTTTCCGGGAATTTAGTTTTCTGTCCTAAACAAGTAATTGATTATGTGATAGTGCATGAGCTGGCGCATATTAATAATAAGAGTCACGACAAGTTTTTCTGGCAACAGGTAGAGTCCGTTCTGCCTAATTATCGAGAACAGGAAAATTGGTTAAAAACCCATAGAAAGGTTATGGAGATAATATGAGTACCAATAGAAAATTGTTCATTGTGCTTATTTGTTTTTTGCTGCTGGCAAGCGCTTCTTACTATACCATCACCAACAGTGCTAAGTATAAGAGCGAGGAACAGCACAAAAATAATACCCAAGTAACTCACACCGTAGATACACCCTTACCTTATCCGCTTTTGAATAATGTTATTGCGCAATCAGGCGCAGGTTGTTCCGTGTATTATAAGTCTTTAACCGGTGGAGACGTGTTCTACAATTATTCCGGACAAATGCCGGCAGCCGGTATGATCAGGCCATTTATCCTGGCTCGGGCCATGAACGAAATCAAGGCAGGTGACCTGCATCCTGATGACAAATTAAAGGTCATTGCCCAAAACAAAGCAGAAGGCAGTCCTGCTTTCAAAGATATTCCGATAGGTACAGAAGTGACTATTTCCACTTTACTGGATAAGATGATTACAGCTAATGATAATACAGCTACTAACATGCTTATTGATGTGCTGGGGCAGGATGAAATTAATGAGTACATTAAGGAAAAGGGTTATGCCGATACTGTCTTAAATACTAAGCTGGGACTTGCAGAAAGCAAGGGTAGGTTTAACTATACTTCGGTTAATGATTTGGTGAATTTCTTTACCAACTTATATAATAATAGATGTGTCACGCCGGATACAGATAAAGTCATGCTGGATCTTTTAGTCAAAAGTCCTAAGACAGGTAAACTGGAAGCACTTTTGCCTAAAGAAATAAAAATGGCCCACCAGGTAGGTGAGGCCAAGGGTATTATTAATGATGGCGGCATTATTTATGCCAATGATCCCTATATTTTAGTTGTTATGACGGATCATTCCGTGGATGAAGCCAGGACTTTAAAAACAGTAAATCAAATTTCTTCCATTGTTCATAATGCAGTAACAGATAAAGAAGTGTTTAAAAAATAACTACCGAGGGGCATTACCCCAGCGGTAGCTATTTTATTTTAATGTGCCAGAAAATAATTGTTTAAGGCGGTGCAGATATCTTCACCCAAGGTTCCTTTAGAAATAGTTTGCCAGGTAGGAGTAGTGTAGGTGTGATAGGACAAGGCCTCGCCGGCAGCAGAAGTATTTAATTGCTTTAGGTTGGCATAGGTCTTGAGACGAATATCATATTGAGACAGCAGATAAATGTCTTTGGTTGCTCTAGGCAGAGCTGACTTATATTCCCACTTAGTCCAGGTAGTAATGATACCGGTTTTCTTGTTGTACTGTAAATTCTTTTCATCAAAATAGACTAGCAATTGACTATTGATACCTGCCTGTGTCCATTGCAGTGTCTTAGGCAAGGTCACAATCGGTTCCTTAGTCTTAGGTGCAGTTGTAGTGGCAGTGCCTTGGGCAGTAGTTGTGGCAGCCGTCTTAGCCTTGGCTAAGGAGGTAGCAGCTACTGTGGTAGCTTGCTTTTGTAGCGGCGTGGTATTAGTTTTTTCTGCTGCCCAAACCGTGGTTAAAGGCAGCATTAAGGTACAAAGGCCACAGCATAAATTACGCATTAGATATTTTTTCATAAGAGAACTTCCTTTCTTAACTACTACCATATTTTACCACAGTAAGTTGGTCTGTGGTATAATATTTATATAGGTTTTTATGGCGGACAAACGGGAGATAAAAATTATGAAAATAACTTTTTTAGGTGCGGATAGGACTGTGACAGGTTCTTGCCATATGCTAGAAGTTAATGGCAAGAAAATTCTCTTGGATTGTGGTATGTTCCAAGGCCCTAAAATCATTAGGGACTTAAATCAAAAACCTTTTCTTTTTAACCCGGGGGAAATTGATGCGGTAGTACTAAGTCATGCTCACATCGACCATAGCGGACTGTTGCCCAAATTGGTCAGAGAAGGGTTTAAAGGAAAAATTCACTGCACTAAGGTAACACAGGAGCTTAGTGAGATTCTGTTGCCTGACTGCGGACATATTCAGGAGTCTGATGCAGAAACTGCTACCAGAAAAGGATTACGTGCCGGCAAACCGGCTGTCACACCTCTCTACACTGCAGATGATGCATTTATTGCTTTAAAGCATTTTGTTACACATGATTTTAATGAAGAGTTTGAGGTAGTTCCAGGTGTTAAGATTAAGTTTAGAGTAGCAGGCCATATTTTAGGCAGTGCTATGGTGAAAATAATAGTTACGGAAAATGGCAAGGAGACCACTATTCTCTTTACCGGTGATATTGGCCAACCTAATGTTCCTATCATTGACGATCCTTATCAGGTAACCGGAGCAGATTTTGTTATTACAGAGTCTACCTATGGTAATAGAGTGCATGAGGTAGCAGATAGAGAGCAAGAGCTGCTGACTATCATGAAGGAGGCCTTGGCCAAGGGAGGCAATGTTATTATTCCTGCCTTTGCCGTAGGCCGTACTCAGGTAATGCTGTATTACTTCCAAAAGATGATGAGTAATAAGCTTATTCCCCAGGTGCCTATTTATGTGGATAGCCCTATGGCCATCAAGGCTACGCAGGTTATGCTGTTTAATCCTGAAGAATATGATGCCGAAGCTAAAACCATTTATGCTAAGCAGGGCAATAAATTAATTGATATGCCCAATGTTACTTATACGGAAACAGCTGCTGAATCCAGGACCATTAACGATATGCCGGGCACCAAGATTATAATTTCTGCCAGCGGCATGGCTGATGCAGGCCGTGTGCTGCATCATTTAAAACATAATTTGTGGCGGAAAGATTCCAGTGTGGTTTTTGCCGGCTATCAAGCCGAAGGCAGTCTTGGTTATCTGTTGACCAATGGTGCCAAAAAAGTAAAGATCATGGGTGAAGAAATCAGCGTGGCTGCTACTATTTACAATATGACCGGCTTCTCTGCCCATTCAGATAAGAATCAGATGTTGTCCTTATTTAAAGGTATGCAAGAACAACCTAAGGCCTATTTCATCGTCCATGGCGAGTATGATGCCCAAACTGCTTTTGCAGATTTATTGCGCAACGAGATGGGGACTACAACCTTTATTCCCAACTACGGTGATGATGTGCTCATCGATGGAACTCAGTGGAAGGTTGAGGAATCCAAGGTTGTTATGGTTGAGCCTGAAATTCAGGCCCTCAGAGATTACCTCCGTGGCTTTGAGAAGAACTACTTGCTCTACAAGGCTAGAGCCGAGCAGATCATTATTCATGATGGTACTCGTTTTGAGGAAATTAAGAGCAAGCTAGAGAAGATCAGGAAATTTATTGATGATACTCTGAAAAATTTATAAAAACACTTGACACAAGCTAAGTGAAGTTTTATACTGATTTCAAATTCTAAATTTATAAGGCGTTGAACAGGAATAACTTTACTTGGTCATTACCAGAGAGCTACTAAAAGGTGGGAGGTAGCAATGCGATAGTACGGTTTCTCACCTGGGAGCTCTTCTCCTGAAGTTAATAGGGAGTGCGTGTGATCGCGTTAAGGTCAGTGTTTGTGTACACTAAGTTATAAATCAGAGTGGTACCGCGTTAATTACGCCTCTGTCGATATTCGACAGAGGCGTTTTTATATTTGTAAAAAATTCAAGGAGGTAAGACAAATGACAATGATGTCAGGTATGTGGAAAAAATTTATTACAGTGGGGATGCTTGGCGCGTTGCTATTGACCGCAGGTTGTGGCGGCTCCTCCAAGCAGGCAGCTAAGCTGGCTGCCGATGGTAAAAAGGCTGATGCCAAGGTTACGTTGAAGCTGGCTCATAACTTCCCAACTTCTCATCCTATCGCCAAAGCATCTGTAAGTTTTGCAGATAAGGTGAAGGCGAAGACCAATGGTAGCGTAACAGTTACCGTTTATCCTTCCGGACAACTTTACAACGACAAGAGCATGAATGATGCTATCATGTCCGGTGGTATTGATATGGGTATGAACACAGTAGGTCGCTGGTCTACCGTTATTCCGGCCATGGAAGTTTTTGATGTACCTTTCTTGTTCCCAACTTATGCTAAGGTTGATGCAGCTATTGATGGTGGCTTGGGCAAGAAGTTAGGCGAAGAGCTTTTGAAAAAAGGTGTGCGTGCTTTGATTTGGGCAGATTATGGTTTCGTGCAATTTTGTAATGCCAAAAGACCTATCACCAAGCCGGAAGATTTTGCCGGTCTGAAATTAAGAGGCTATGGCGAAATGCCTTCTGAGACAATTAAAGCTTTAGGAGCATCACCGGTAACCATGGGAAGCGGCGAAGTATACATGTCCATTCAACGTGGTGTAGTAGACGGACAAACCTCCGGTACTACGGCAACCTTTGATAGAAAGATTTATGAGGTATGCAAGTATTTGACTATTACTAATCATGCTTATCCGGAATTTATTTTGGCTATGAACGAAAAGAAATATGCCAGCCTTAGTGAAAACCAAAAGAAGCAGATTATGGAAGCTGCCAATGAAGTCAGGGATGATTTAAGAAAGAATGCTAAGAAGGAAGACACAGATGCCATGAATAAGCTGAAAGAAAAGGGCATGGAGGTTTATGTTGTTCCTGAAAAAGATATTCCTGCTTGGCAAAAAGCTACTAAACCCTGCTGGGATATTTTTGTAAAACATGCAGGTTCCTTAGGACAGGAATTGATTGATATTTGTACCAAGATTAAATAACCGAGGTAGTAGACGTGAGAAACCTATTAGATAAGTATAGTAAAATTTTAAATGCGATAACCAAGGCGCTTGGCACCATAGCAGGTATTCTACTTTTTATACCGGCTCTGATGATTTTTTATGAAGTAATTGCCAGAGGCGTTTTTAATGCACCGACGGAGTGGTCTATTGAGATGTCTGTGTATTGTGTCCTGGTAGCGGGCTTTTTGGGTATGCCTATTACCTATCTGGAAGGAAAACATATTCAGGTAGATATTCTGATTGCTCATTTAAGTCGTCCTACCAGAATAAAGCTGGAAATTATTACTTCTATCATCGGCATAATTTTCTGTGGGATTTTCTTTATGGAAGCATTGGATATGTCCTTGCTGTCTTTGGAAATCAACCGTACGTCTCCTGATACTCTGAGAATGCCGCTGTGGATACCACAGGCTTCCATGCCTATTGGTATCGGCCTTTTAACCTTACATTTTCTTTATACCATTATGGAAGATAGTTACAAGGTTGCTACCGGCAATTATGAAGGGGAGGGTACAAAATGATCCTACTTTTCACTGTTTTGCTTTTATTGCTTTTAGCTGCCGGACTTCCGGTCGCCTTCTCCCTGGGTATGGGTGGTCTCTTTGGAATGTTTGTATTTATGGATGGGGCTTCTGCCTTTACGCAGATTCCCATTCTGGCCTATAAGGCTTTAGACGATTTTGTTTTAACGGCAGTTCCTCTTTATGTCTTGATGAGTCAAATCTTATTAGTGGGGCATGTAGGTGACGATTTGTTTGAGCTAGGCAACAAATGGCTCAAACACTATCCGGGTGGTTTAGGTATTGCTACTATTGTAGCCTGTGCTATTTTTGCTGCCATTACCGGTTCCTCTGTAGCTTGCGCTGTTACCATTGGTTCTATTGCTATTCCAGAAATGTTAAAGCGTGGTTATGACCGCAATATCGTATTAGGCACAGTAGCTGCCGGTGGCACATTGGGCATCTTGATTCCGCCTTCCATTCCCATGATTTTGTATGGTGCGATTACAGACCAGTCTGTAGGTAAGCTGTTCATGTCAGGTGTGGTACCGGGTATTATTTTAACCATGGCGTTTATTGTCATTTTGGTTTATCAATGTCGTAACCTGCCTTTGGAACCGGTTTCTCCCTGGTCAGAACGTTTTGCCGTATTAAAGAAAAGCTTTTGGGGCCTTATGCTGCCTGTGGTAGTGGTAGGTGGTATCTATCTGGGAGCCTTTACTCCTACGGAAGCTGCTGCAGTTGGTACGATTTTTAGTCTTGTTGTGACCTTTGTAATTTATAGGACCTTGCGGTTAAAGGATATGCCCGGAATTTTACGGGATACCATTACTACAACCTCCATGATTTTTGCTATTATGATTGGTGCAACTTTATTTGGTTTTGTGTTAACCATCTTAAATGTTCCTCAGGCTGTAACGGAATTGGTAGCAGGTATGGAGGGCAATAGATGGGTGGTATTCTTGGCTATTAACATTTTACTTTTGTTCCTGGGCTGTATTTTGGAGTCTATTTCCATCATTTTTATTACGTTACCTATTTTGTATCCTATTATAATGAAGCTGGGTTTTGATCCTATCTGGTTTAACGTGGTTATGTCCATAAATCTGGAGCTGGCCCTTATTACACCACCGGTAGGCATGAACCTCTTTGTTTTACAGGGAATTAGCCCGGAGAGCAAGATGACAGATATTGTTAAAGGTGTAATTCCTTTCGCCGGAGCCATGGCTTTGGAAATCTTGGTGCTTTGTTTTGTACCAAGCATTGCTACCTGGCTACCGGGGGTATTGAAATAAGTTGACAGTAGAGGGCAAAAAGACTATAATTACTTAGTCAAAAAACAACTTTAAATGAGGATGCTTATTGACAAGCATCCTCATTATTTTATCTGTGAAGGAGAAAAGGCAATGATTAGAAATGATTTGCGTAATATTGCAATTATCGCCCACGTTGACCATGGCAAGACTACCTTGGTAGATGCAATGCTCAAGCAAAGTGGTGTTTTTCGTGCCAACGAAAGAGTACAAGAAAGGGTAATGGACTCTAACGATCAAGAGAGAGAAAGAGGCATTACCATTTTGTCCAAAAACACTGCTGTTATGCATGGCGACACCAAGATTAATATCTTGGATACCCCGGGCCACGCTGATTTTGGCGGCGAGGTAGAGCGTGTTTTGAACATGGTAGATGGCGTTTTGCTGTTGGTAGATGCCTATGAGGGACCTATGCCTCAGACTAAGTATGTTTTGCGCAAAGCATTCGAACATCAGTTGAAGCCTATCGTGGTCATCAACAAGATTGACCGTCCTGATCAGAGAGTAGAAGAAGTAGTGGATGAAGTTCTGGATTTATTCATTGAACTAAATGCTACAGAAGATCAATTGGATTTCCCTGTAATTTATTGCTCTGCTAAAGCAGGTATTGCTAAATTACATATGGAAGATGAAAGCAAGGATTTGCAACCTTTGTTCAAGGTTATCATGGACAGCATTCCTGCTCCTGATGTAGAAGTGGACAAGCCATTGCAATTATTGGTTAATACTTTGGACTATGATGATTATGTAGGCCGTATTGTAGTTGGCCGTATTGTCCGTGGTACTATTCATAATGGCGAGCAAATCAGCTTGATGCATGACACTACTGTAACCAAACAAAAAATCGGTCGTCTTTATACCTATGAAGGTTTAAAGAGAACAGAGACTCAAGAAGCTTCTGCCGGTGATATCATTGCTCTTATTGGTTTGCCTACTGCTGAAATTGGTGACACCATTGCTGATGCAGAAAATCCTGAACAGTTAAAGGGTATCAAGATTGATGAACCTACCTTGTCCATGGTATTCTCTGTTAACGATAGTCCTTTTGCCGGACAAGAGGGTCAATTTGTTACCAGCAGACATATTAGAGAGCGTTTATTTAAGGAAATGGAAACCAATGTTAGTATGAAGCTGGAAGAAACTGATGCTCCTGATGCTTTTAAGGTTTCAGGTCGTGGTGAATTGCACCTTTCCGTGCTTATTGAATCCATGCGTCGTGAGGGCTACGAATTGCAAGTTGGTAAGCCTAAGGTTATTATGCACAGAGCTGAAAATGGCGATTTGCTAGAGCCTATGGAAGCTTTGACCATCGATGTACCTCAAGATTATATGGGTGCTGTTATGGAAGATTTGGGTCTTAGAAAAGCTGAGCTGCAAAGCATGACAGAAATGTCCGGCTATTTGCGTATGGAGTTTATCATTCCTGCTCGTGGTCTTATCGGTTTTAGAAACCAGTTGCTTACTGATACCAAGGGTAACGGCATCATGAACCACGTATTTGCTAACTGGGGTCCTTACAAGGGTGATATTCCGGGTAGAACCAGAGGTTCTTTGGTAGCTTTTGAAGCAGGTGATACTACTGCTTATGGTATTGATAAATGTCAGGAACGTGGTACTTTATTTATTGTCCCGGGTGAAAAGGTTTACGAGGGTCAAATCGTAGGCGAGAATACTCGTGAGGATGATATGGATATTAATCCTTGCAAGAAGAAGCATGTAAGTAACATGCGTGCTTCCGGTTCTGATGATACTGTACATTTAATTCCGCCTAGAACTTTCTCTTTGGAACAATGTTTAGAGCACATCAATGATGATGAAACTGTAGAGGTTACTCCTAAGAGTCTGAGAATGAGAAAGAGAATTTTGAACAGACTGGAAAGAGGTCGTCAAAGAGCGAGAACCAAAAACTCTTAAGTTTGTTGCTATTTCGCAAGGTTTGCAGTAAGATAAACTTAGATGTAAACTTGCGAGGGAGGTCATGCTATGTTAACAGCTGCCAAGAAATTTTTTGCTGGTGAGGAAAGTGAACAGAGACCTGAATTGACGTTATTAACGACGCCAACCTTGACTGTTACGCTTACTACTCCGACGGCTTTAAGGGACATACCTGACTGTGGACAGACTTTAATAGATGGACATGCGTTGCTTTTGGATTTTTCTAATTTAGACATTCAAGAGCGTCGTCAGGCTCAAGATTATTTAGCGGGTGTTTGTTATGTTCTTGATGCTGATGTGGCGAAGGTAAGCGAGGATGTTCTGCTCTATACGCCGCAAGGTGTGGAGATAGAAAAATAAATGACTAAAGAGCCCTTATTTTTAAGGGCTCTTTTTTTATGGTATAATAGTAGGGCTAAAGTGAAATAAGCGGAGAGATTATTAATGGAACAATTTGTGCATTTACATACCCATACTGAATATAGTTTGTTGGATGGTGCTTCTAAAATACCTCAGCTGGTGGCTTATGCCAAAGAGCTGGGGATGCCGGCACTTGCCATAACGGACCATGGTGTAATGTATGGTGTCATTGAATTTTATAAAGAATGCCAGAAGCAGGGCATTAAACCTATTATTGGCTGCGAGGTGTACATTACGTCCGGGGAGAGAACTGATAAAAGCATGTCTGCCCGGGATAAGATGTATCATTTAATTTTGTTGGCTGAAAATAATGAAGGCTATCAGAATTTGATGAAGCTGGTTTCTATCGGCGAGGTAGAGGGTTTCTATTATAAGCCTAGGATAGACAAGGAAGTGCTGCGCAAATATAGTAAGGGACTTATCTGTCTGTCTGCTTGTGTAGCGGGCGAGGTGCCCAAGCATATTCTGCGTGGTGAACTGGAAACTGCGGAGCAGGTAATGCAGGAGTACTTAAATATTTTTGGCAAGGATCATTATTTTTTGGAAATCCAAAATCATGATTTGCCGGAAGAAAAAATAGTTGATGAGCAGCTGCGTAAATTGGCAGTTAAATATGGCATTGGTTTGGTAGCTACTAATGACTTGCACTATGTGCGGCGAGAGGATGCAGCCGGACAAGATATTTTGTTGTGCATCCAGACTAATGCCCAGTATACGGATCCACATCGTATGCGTTTTAACAATGATATGTATTATTTGAAGAGCAGGCAGGAAATGGCAGAGCGTTTTCCTGATGATGTGGATGCATTAAATAATACGTTGAAGATAGCCCAGCGGTGTAATGTTACGCTGGAGTTTGGTCATTTGCTTTTGCCGGAGTTTCCTTTGCCGGCCGGCACAACCTCCATGGATGACTACTTACGTCATTTGTGCGAAACAGGTTATCCTTCCAGATATGCAGAGGATGATGCTAAGGCTAAGGAAAGACTGGAGTATGAGCTGGGTATCATTAAGCAAATGGGTTATTCCGGTTATTTCTTAATTGTTTGGGATTTCATTAATTATTGCCGGCAAAACGACATACCGGTAGGACCGGGGCGTGGCAGTGCGGCTGGTAGTATAGTGGCTTACTTAACAGGTATTACCAATATTGATCCGCTGAAATATAATCTGATTTTTGAACGTTTCTTAAATCCGGAAAGAATAAGCATGCCTGATATTGATACGGATATTTGTTACGTAAAGCGTCACTTGGTGGTAGATTATCTGGCTAAGAAATATGGCGAAAGCCATGTAGCTCAGATTATTACCTTCGGAACCTTGGCAGCGAAAGCTGCGATTAAAGATGTAGGCAGAGCGCTGGAGATTCCTCTTAATACGGTGAACCAGGTTAATAAGCTGATTCCTAATGCACCTGGTACTACGTTAGCCGGTGCTTTGGAAAACAGTAACGAGTTAAGAGAGCTGTGTGAGCGTGATCCGCACATTGCTCAAATGCTGGACTTTGCCAAAAAAGTGGAAGGCATGCCTCGTCATACATCTACTCACGCTGCCGGCGTGGTAATCACTCCCGGTGAACTTACTGACTATGTACCGTTGCAAATTACTTCCAGCAGTGATGATGAGCACGAATATATTTGTACTCAGTATGATAAGGACAGAGCCGAATCTCTGGGTCTGCTGAAGATGGACCTTTTAGGTCTGCGTACCTTAACGGTGATTGACGATGCTTTGAAGATGATTGCCAAGAACCAAAAAGTAGATTTGGATATTAACAAGATAGATTTACATGATAAGAAAACCTGCGAGATGCTTAGCGAAGGCGATACTGCTGCGGTGTTCCAAATGGAATCTGAAGGCATGACTCGCTTAATGAAACAGCTGGCACCTACCGGGTTTGAAGATTTAATTCCTTTGGTGGCTTTATATAGACCTGGTCCTTTAGGTAGTGGCATGGCAGAGGATTTTATTTCCGGTCGTCATGGCAAGAGAACGGCGGCAGTCTTGCATCCACTTTTGGAGCCTATTGTGGCTGATACCTACGGTGTCATACTTTATCAGGAACAAGTAATGCAGATTACTTCCGCTCTGGCCGGTTTTACTTTAGGTGAAGCAGATATTTTGCGTCGTGCCATGGGCAAGAAAAAGGCCAAAGAACTGGACAGCATGAAGGAGAAATTCCTTAAAGGCGCTAAAGAGCTACACGGTATTAAGCAGGATGTAGCAGAGAAAATATTTGCTCTCTTGCAACACTTTGCCGGCTATGGTTTTAACAAATCCCACTCCGCAGCTTATGCGCTGGTGGCTTATCAAACTGCTTATTTGAAGGCTCATTATCCTGTAGAATATATGGCTGCTTTTTTAAACAGCATTATTGATACAGCAGAAAAGGTGAGCTGGTATATTAGTGTCTGCGAGAATATGGGAATTAAAGTGTTACCGCCTAATGTGAATGCCAGTGAAGCAGGTTTTGCCGTAGATGGCAAGGCTATTCGTTTTGGCATGGGCGGCATTAAGAGCGTAGGGGACATTGCCGTAGACAGTATTATTAAGGAAAGAGAAAAGCATGGCTTCTACAAGGACTTTTTTGATTTTACCAAGCGGGTTGATTCTACCAAGGTTAACAAGAGAGTGGTAGAGAACCTGATTAAGAGTGGTTCTTTAGATAGCTTTGGAGCTAAGCGGTCCCAACTGCTGGCTGTCATGGATAATGCTCTGGAGCTTGCTGCTGCCAGACAAAATGATTTGGCTTCCGGCCAGATAGGCCTGTTTGGGGAAGAAGAAGTGGAAACCATGGATAGCATGATGCTTCCCAATGTGCCGGAGCTGCCGACTCTGGAATTGTTACGTCTGGAGAAAGAATTAATAGGCTTTTATGTAACCGGACATCCTTTGGATGCCTATAGGGAAACCTTGCAGCATCTTACTCCTCTTAGTAAACTGAACGAAGAAAACTTTAGGGATGGCATGCAGGTTACCGTGGGTGGTATTATTAGCGATAATAAGCTGCGTACCACTAAAAACGGTGATAGAATGGCCAATTTCATTTTAGAGGACTTTACCGGTTCTCTTAATGTCATTGCCTTTCCTAAATGCTATAATGGCAGTGCTAATGAGATTAAGGATGATAATTTGGTTAAAATCAGTGGTATTGTGAAGTTGGATGAAGAGACACCACGAATTTTTGCTAATTTTGTAGAAAAATTGGCTAAAATTAAGCCGGAGGTTCATATTTTCATTGATAAGGACCACGATACCAAGGAAAAACAACAGGAATTAGGTAAGATTTTTGCCCAATATCCAGGTGATAATCCGGTATTTTTACATTTAACAGCTTCAGGCAGGGTTATTAAAACCAACGCCAGATTTTGGGTTAACAAGGAAATTACTGGTTTTGCGGAGGCTATAAAGGGGCTATTGGGAGATAAGGCTATTAAATAGGTAGGCTAATAGTCTGAAAACTTAAAAAAGTGTACTAAAGCTTGCACTTGTCGTACATGCGTGTTAAAATAACTATGTGATTTTTTAAAATTATGTGCGTGTTTAGGAGGTTAATGAGCAATGTTGAAAATCGTGGTATGTATTAAACAAGTACCGGATACTGCTGAAATGAGAATCGATCCGGTTACCAACACTTTGGTAAGAGATGGCGTTAAAACCATCATGAATCCGTATGATTCTTATGCATTGGAAACTGCTTTACAATTGAAGGAAACCATTGGTGCACACATTACTGTTTACGCTATGGGTCTTCCTGCAGCAGAAGTTGTTTTAAGAGATGCTCTTGCTGTTGGCGCTGACGAAGTTAAACTGATCACTGATAGACCTTTCGGTGGCGGAGATACTTTGGCTACTAGTGCTGGCTTGGCAGCAGCTATTAAACATGATGGTATTCCTGATTTAATTCTTTGCGGCAGACAGGCTATTGATGGTGATACTGCACAAGTAGGTCCTGAAATCGCAGAGCATTTGGATATTCCTCAAATTACTGCAGCTTTGAAAGTACAAGTTAAAGATGGCGAAGTTATCGTTGACAGAGATAACGAAATGACTTCTCAAACTTTATCCTGCAAACTTCCTGCTATGGTTACTGTAATGCGTAACAGAGATTTAAGATTCCCGACTATCAAAGGTAAGATGATGTCCAGAAAAGCTACCGTTCCTCATCTTTCCGCAGCTGATATCGAAGTTCCCTTGGATACCATTGGCAAGCTTGGCTCACCTACTACCGTATTCAGAAGCTTCACTCCGAAAGTTACCAAGGTTGAAGGCGTTGTGTTTACGGATGAAGATCCGGCAGTTGCTGTCGACAAATTGGTAAATAAACTAGTTGAAGATAAAATTTTGACAAGGTAAGGAGAGAATATAACAATGGCTAACTCAAAGGGTCTGAAGACCGGAAATGAAAAAGATTTATGGGTTTATGTAGAACATTATGACTACAAACCTATGCACGTTGTATATGAATTGTTGGGAGCTGTAAGAGAATTAGCAGACAGAAGCCATCAACGTCTTTGCGCAGTTATGGCTATTGATGATCCCAAGGATATTCCTGAAAAGTTATTTGCTTATGGTGCTGATGTAGTATATATTGCTAAGGATCCTAAATTCAAAGATTATTCTACCGATCTGTATACCAATGCAGTAGTAGAAATGATTGATGAATATCATCCTAGTGCTGTATTTATCGGCGCTACCAGTGATGGTAGAGATTTAGGACCTCGTATTTCCGCTAGAGAAAATACCGGTCTTTGCGCAGATTGCACCATTTTGGAAATTGAAGAAACCGGTTTGGTACACTGGACTCGTCCTGCTGCAGGTGGTAACATCATGGCTACCATTTTGTGCAAGGAACATACTCCTCAAATGGGTACTTGCCGTCCTAAGACTTTCAAGGCTCCAAAACCTCAAGAAGGCCGTACCGGCGAAGTTGTTAATTACACTATTAAACATATGCCCGAAGACAGAGTTACGATTCTTCGTAAGGAAGCTGTTACCGTTGGCGGCGAAATGGCTATTGATGATGCTCCATTTGTTTGCTCCGGTGGTCGTGGCATGAAACAAAAAGACAACTTTAAGTTGCTCTTGGATTTGGCTCACGCAGTGGGCGGTGCTGTGGGTGGTTCCCGTGCAGCAGTTGATGAAGGCTTCTTGCCTCACTCCCGTCAGGTTGGTCAATCCGGTAAGACTGTAACCCCGAAGATTTACTTCGCTTGCGGTATTTCCGGTTCTGTACAACATAAAGCTGGTATGAGCAAGTCCGATACCATCGTTTGCATCAACAAGGATCCTGAGGCTCCTATGTTTGAAATTGCTAAATATGGTATTGTTGGCGATGCTTTGAAGATTCTTCCTTTGCTGACTGCAAAGATTAAGGCTTTCAAAGAGAGCTAATTGAATAAGCGTGGTAATGGGGCCCGGAAAAATTCCGGGCCCTTTATTTGAAATAGGAGATAAATGCATGAGAAAAACTAAAATTATTTGTACATTAGGACCAACTACAGATCGTAAGGATTTGTTAGTAAACATTATCAAAGCAGGTTTGGATTTGGCTAGATTTAACTTTTCACATGGTAGCTACGAGGAATGCAGCAAGAGAATTGAGCTGCTCCATGAAGCTGCTACAGAGGCAGGTAAGATTGTAGGCCTTGTTGCCGACACTAAGGGACCTGAAATGCGTTTAGGAATTTTCAAAAACGATAAGGTAACCTTAAAAGAGGGCGAACCTTTTTGTCTTACAACTGATGATGTAGAGGGAGATGAACATATCTCTCACGTTAACTACAACAAGCTGCATGAAGATGTTAAACCGGGCGACCAAATCCTCTTAAATGATGGTAAGCTGACTTTGGAAGTAGTTAAAATCGACGGTACAAATATTAACACCAAAGTTATTCACGGCGGTGAAATTTCTTCCCGTAAGAGAGTAGCTGTACCTGGTGCTATTTTAAAGCTGCCTTTTATGTCTGAACAAGACAAAGCTGATATTACCTTTGCAGCTAAACAACATATGGATTATGTGGCCGCTTCTTTTGTTCGTAATGCCGATGATGCTTTGGAAATCCGCAAATTATTGGAGAAGCTACATTCTCCTATGGGCATTATTGCGAAGATTGAAAACCAGGAAGGCGTAGATAATATCGATGCTATTTTGGATGTAGTAGATGGTATTATGGTGGCCAGAGGCGATTTGGGCGTAGAAATTCCAATGGAAGAAGTGCCTATTGCCCAAAAGGTATTAATTGCTAAATGTAATGCTAAAGGTAAGCCGGTAGTAACTGCTACCCAGATGCTGGAAAGCATGATTACCAATTACCGTGCTACCAGAGCTGAGGCTAGTGATGTGGCTAATGCCATCTTTGATGGTACTGATGCTATTATGCTAAGCGGTGAAACAGCTTCCGGTGCTTACCCATTGGAAGCAGTACAAACTATGGCTAAGCTTGCTGAAAGAACTGAACGTGCTTTGGACTATGCCAAGGTGTTTAGGCAAAAAGGCTTAGGTGAACAGGTTAATTTGACTACAGCTATTAGTCATGCAACGGTGCAGATTGCTCAAGAACTGGAAGCTAATGTTATCATGCCGATTACTGAATCAGGCATGACCGCCAGAATGATTGCTAAATATCGTCCTAAAGCTGGTGTAGTGGCTGTGTCTCCCAACCCTGTCAGCTTAAGACGTATGACCCTGTATTGGGGCGTATCCCCGCTTTTGGGAGCCAATACTCCTAACACTGATGAATTAATCACTAATTCTGCTAAACTAGCCGTAGACGCCGGTTTGGTGAAAAAGGGCGATTCTGTGGTGGTGACCGCCGGGATGAACGTAGGAAAGGTAGGCAGTACCAATTTGATTAAAGTTATCAATGTGGGTTCTGAGGTTGTAAAGGGTCTGGGCATTGGCAAGAGAGCTGTCAACGGTATTATCTGCCGTGTAGAAAGCACTGCAGATTTATCCAAACTGACTCCTTCTTCCATCATGCTGGTGACCGGCATAGAAAATGAAATGGGCAAAGCAGCCAGCAAGGTAAAGGGTATTATTGCTGAAGAGGGTGGTTTTACTTCTCAAGCTGCCATTGTTGGTATTAACTGTGGCATTCCCGTTATTGTTGGTGCACAAGGTTGTATGGATAAGCTAAAGGACGGCGACGAAGTTACCATGGATGTACGCTCCGGAACTGTTTACGAAGGCAAGATTAATGTAAAATAAGTTTTTAGGCAAAAAAATACTTTCAACTATTTTTAGTTGAAAGTATTTTTTATTTTGTGAACAATAGGATGAATCAGCTCCGACAAGAAGAAGGCAATTAAGACTACTGCACAATAGAAGGGCAGCATGGGTACTTGGTTAAACATGATGCCGAAGCGATATTGCAACTGATTGATTAAGGCATCCATGATGAAAGGATGAATTAAATAAATCAGGAAGGAACGGTCTGAAAAACGACTAAGCAGCTTGTGAGATATTTCCGGCCAACGGTCAATGACCATGCTAAAGAAGAAAATAGCGGTAATGGTGTAGACAAAACCTGGCAGGCTCAGCTGCTGGAAAGTATTGGCAGAGAATTCCCATTCCATGCCCCATTTGTAAGTGTAGCGATAGAATAAGCCTGCATTGGTGGTGGCGCTGGCGAGAAACGCCAAGGTAATCAGATAGGGATGCTTGGTAAGAAAAATCTTAAAGATGCCGTAGTGTCTTGCAATGGCACCGCCTAACATAAAGACGAAGAGATAAAAGAGGGGTAAATAATTCAAACGATACTGGCACAGGTTATAAATCCAATCATGGGCCACAATCCACTCAGAATATTCCCAGAAATGGTCGCTGGCTTTATATAGATGTAATTGTAAAAGAGCCAGTACGATCAGAGAATATTTTAAAGAGCAGAATTCCATAAAGCGCATGAGATAACGCCACACTGGGAAGAAAATGTAAAACCAGATGAGTATGACCAAAAAATAAATATGATAGAAGGCTGTGCCAAAACAAATCTTAAAGACAAGGGATGATAATTCCCAGTTATGTGGATCAGGCTGAATCATGTTGGAGTAAGCAATGTAGAAAAGAGATGTTATGAGGTAGGGTAGGCCAATACTTACCAAGCGTTTTTTTAAAAAGCGCCAGTAGTCCAATTCTTTTTCCAGGGGATGGGAATAGAAGAGTCCGTAGCCTGAAATGAAGAAGAAGGCAGGCACGCTATAGCGGCTGAGTATTTCAAAGAGCATAAAGATATGCTCACTGGGTGTGCCGGAGTCTATGACAAGACTGCCGGCGTGGATGGCAATAACGCCCAGCATACAAATTGCTCTTAAGTTATCAAAAACAGGATTACGTTGTAAGGACATAATATTACTCCAAAAGTGTGTGCTAGCAGTTTATTGCCTCGGAAACCGTGGCGCCTACCGGCTTTTTAATGGTTTCCTCTGGCAAGTAAACTGCTAGCTATTTATTTCACCGGGCACCTGTAGTCTAGTAATGGGCCGGTTAGTAATAAACTGCAAGCAATTTTTTGCCTCGGGCAAATAATACACAAACCAGAAAAAATACGCTATAATTATAGCATAGTTTTTAGTTAGGAGATAGGAAAATGCAACAACAAAAATTAGTCCGGGCTGCTCTTTTATTAGCCATCGCTGTACTCATTCAACAAATTAGGCTATTAGTGCCACTACCTGTTCTGGTGTCTACACTTATCATAGGAACTGTGGTTAACGCCTGCCTTGCTTTGGCGGCCAGGTTCACTACCTTGACCTTGGCTATGGAAATGACCATACTTTTGCCGGTGATAGCTTTCTTGCAAGGTCATTTGCTATTGGCGATACTTATTCCCGTAGTATTTTTAGGTAATGCTGCTTATATTCTTTGCTGTGCTAAATTGCAAGATAAAACTCTACTGCTTTTAGGACCGCTCTTGAAAACAGTAGTCATGATTGCCGGTACTTTTGTAGTGATTGGCTTATTTAATATTAATCATGACTTGGGCAGTAAAATACTACTGACCATGACCTGGCCCCAATTGGTCACAGGTGTGCTGGGCCTGGCTTTGGCTAAGATGATTGAGAAGAGGCTGGAACCTGCTGAGCCAACCGAGAACAAATAGGTTGACTTAAATCTAACTTTAAATGAGAGAATAAGACAACACTAAGTAAACGAGGAATTTTCATGTTGAAGTATGTACGAAATAGATTAATATTATTGATACCGGTACTTCTGGGTATAACCTTTTTATCTTTTGCTTTGTTGTCTTTTACAGCAGCCGATGCGGTGGATATGAAGTACGATCAAGCCGGCATAGAGGTGTCTGAGCAGGTTAAAACAGCGGCTCGTGCTAAGTTGGGACTTGATCAGCCCTTTTTGGTACAATATGCTAATTGGTTGGGAAAACTGGTGCGAGGAGATATGGGTACCTCTTATATTTCCGGGAAAAATGTTTTTGCTACATTTTGCAGTAAGTTACCTAATACCATTCTTTTGGCAGTTAGTGCTATGACAGTTACCTTGCTGGTTTCTTTGCCACTGGGTATTTATAGCGCTCTCCATAAGGATAAACTGGGAGATAGATTGATCCTCGTAGGAAGCTTTTTAGGTAATTCCTTACCTAATTTTTTTGCAGCCTTACTTTTGATTCTAATTGTTTCTGTTAAGCTGCAATGGCTGCCTATTACAGCAGGAACAGGCTGGCAAGGACTTATTCTGCCAACCCTGACATTGTCCTTAGCCATGAGCTCCAGATATATCAGACAGATTCGCAGCGTGGTCCTGACCGAAATGGGTAAGAGCTATGTACTCTCTGCTCATATGCGTGGCATTAGCAAGCGCACTATTTTTTATAAAAGTTTGTTGCATATAGTTCTTTTAAATGTTATTACCTTGATGGCTTTATCCCTGGGTTCTCTTCTGGGAGGCACAGCTATCGTAGAAACTATTTTTATGTGGGATGGAGTAGGCAAGATGGCGGTGGATGCCATTAATATGAGAGACTATCCCATTATTCAGGTTTATGTAGTTTGGCTGAGCATAATTTATATCTGCATGAATTTGGCTGCCGACCTACTGTATCATTTGGTTGACCCCAGAATTAAGGAGGTCAACTGATGAGAAAAATTTCTGTAACAACTAAATTAAAATTTTATTCTGCTTTAGCCATAGGCGTTATCCTAATAAGCTGTTTTGCCAAATGGCTGGTGCCTTTTGATCCTAACGCCCAAAATTTAAGCATAGCTTTAATGGTTCCCAATGGTACCCATTGGCTGGGCACGGATATGTATGGCAGAGATATGCTGTCCAGAATTATCATGGGAGCGCAGACCTCGGTACTGGCAACACTGTTTTTAGTTTGCTTGGTCAGTGTGCTAGGTACCTTGCTAGGTGTTTTTAGTGCCTACAAAGGTGGCGCTTGGGACACTGTTTGCATGAGAATGGCAGATGTTTGTGTAGCTTTTCCTGGATTGGTTTTTGCCATTGCTTTAGCGTCTGTGCTCGGTGGTGGCATTTTAAATGCAGTGCTGGCCTTGACCATTATTTCCTGGCCTAAGTACGCAAGATTGGCAAGAGGACAGGCCTTGGTACAGCTGGAGCAGGATTTTGTGAAGGCAGCACGGCTGGATGGCACAACAGGGTTTAAATTACTGTGGCGTTTTATTTTTCCTAATATTTTGGATACCATGTTAGTTACTGCTTTGCTTGATTTTGGTACCCTGCTGATGGAACTTGCCGGTTTATCTTTCTTGGGCTTAGGAGCTATGCCACCTACTGCAGAGTGGGGAGCTATGCTTAGCAAGGGCCGCAGCATGATTCAAACCTCGCCTTGGACGGTTTTAGGACCGGGTCTGGCCATCTTCCTGGCAGTGGCCATATTTAACCTGTGGGGCGAAGCAATGCGAGATTATTTTGATCCGAATTTAAAAAGGGGTAGTAGAAATGCATAACACCGGAAAAAAATTATTAGCTTTATTATTCGTAGCAATGTGCATAGCCGGCTGTGGCGGCAGTAAAAATGCTACAACTAACAGAGAAAAAGTTTTTACCTATGGCACCATCGCCTATGGCCCTCAGCATAATGATGTAGGCCTTAATCCTCATGAGGGCTATTCAGGCTGGTCTACGGTGCGCTATGGGGTAGGGGAAACGCTTTTTAAATTTGATGATGCCATGGAGCCCAGATACTGGCTGGCTCAAAGCATGGAACACGTTAATGCCAAAACGCTGAAGATAACTCTTAAAGATAATATTACCTTCTCCAATGGCAGGAAATTAGATGGCCAGGCTGTGAAGGAATGTCTGGAAGACCTGTTGAAGGTCCATGACCGGGCATCGGGAGATTTGAAAATAGCTAAGATTGATGCTCAGGGACAGGATGTCATCATTACCACTAAGACACCTTTACCGGCTTTGATTAATTACCTTAGCGATCCCTATGCTGCTATTATAGATATGCAAGCAGGCGTTACTGCTGACAAAAAAGTTATTGGCACCGGACCATTTATTGCGGAAAAAGTCAGCGACAGTGAAATAGAACTGGTTAAAAATAGCAAGTACTGGGAAAAACCGGTAAAAGTGGATAAGGTACATGTTAAGGCTATTCATGATAGTGATACCTTAACCATGGCTATGCAGTCAGGCGAGCTGGATGCAGCACAAGGCTTGCCCTATAGCAGTCTGGAGCTTTTTGCCAAAGATAAAAACAGTTACCAGGTTCTTACGGAGGACACTTCCAGAACGTTTTTGGCAACTATGAACTTTCTTTCACCGGTTCTGCAAAATTTATATGTAAGACAAGCCATTGCCATGGGCATTGACAAAGCAAACTTCACAAAGGTGTTGCTTAAGGGCAATGGTACTACGGCCATTGGACCATTTCCTACCGGTATGGCCTTTGGAGATTTCAAAGTTTTTGCATCTAAATTTGATTTAGTTGGTACCAGGAAGTTGTTGGAAAGTGCCGGCTGGAAAGATACTGATGGAGATGGCTATTTAGATAAGGATGGCGAGAATCTTACTATTAGATGGCTGACCTATCCGGGACGTGCGGAGTTACCGCTTTTGGCAGAAACAGTGCAGGCGACTCTTAAACAAGCAGGAATTAAAGTAGTCGTCAACTCTACAGCTAATTTCAGGGACTTCTTAAAACGTGGTGAATGGGATATTTATGCCAATGCCATGGTTACCGCCCCTACAGGAGATCCAGAGTATTTCTTTACCACCATGGCTTTAGAAAAATCTGCTCTTAACAGAGGGAAATATGTTAACCCCAAGCTAGATGCCTTAGAAGCTAAGCTTTCCCAAGAGTTTGATAAGAACAAACGGGCTAATATAGCAGTACAAATGGAACAGCAAATTTTGAATGATGTGGCTTTTATTTTCGTAGCGCATTTGAAGATGCCCTTTGTCATGAAAAAAATTGTAACTGGCTTTAGACCACATCCTTCTGACTATTATGAAATAACGGCGGATTTAGATAAGGATTTCTAAAAGAGGCATATGGAAATACCAAGCTTAGCTTTTGAACATATTAACTTAACAATAGATGCTAAAACTGTGCTGCAAGACGTAAGCTTTACCGTGGCACAAGGAGAAGTGCTGGGGATTGTGGGCGAATCAGGAGCAGGCAAAAGTACCCTGCTTAATTTAGCGTTGGGTATTTGTCCGCCTGGAGCAAAGGTAACAGGCAAGGTCTTGTTTCAAGGCCAAAACCTACTTGCTTTACCGGAGGAAGAACTGCGAGCGAAACGTGGCCCGGAAATAGGCATGATCTTTCAGGATGCCAAGGCCTCTTTATGCCCTGTACGCCATATAGGAACACAGCTGGTGGAATATGTTAAGGAACATGAGAAGATAACTAAAGAAGAAATTTTGCAAAGGGCTCAGGACTTACTTCGTCAAGTTGGTTTTGCTAAGCCACAAGAAATTTTGAAAGCTTATGCCTTCGAATTATCCGGTGGCATGAATCAACGTGTTGGCTTGGCTTTTGGACTTATTCTGCATCCAACGTTATTGTTGGCAGACGAACCAACCAGTGCACTGGATGAAAAAACCAAGCAAGAGGTTATGACTCTTTTAGCACAATTACAAGCTAAAGAAGCACGGTCCATGCTTTTGGTTTCTCACGATATGCAAATTGTTGGCACCTTGGCTAAGCGCATTCTGGTGCTGAAAGAAGGACGTATCATAGAAACAGGTACGAAAGAAAATATTTTTACTCAGCCTCAGGCATCCTATACCAAGGCACTGTTAGAAGCCTGCCTGAAGAGAAGGAAGTATCGTGGAAACTATCATCAAGGTTGACCAACTGACCAAAACATATAAAAAACAAAATCACTTTTTTAAAGCCTTGGATAAGGTTAGCTTTTGCTTGGGTGCTCAAGAAGTACTGGGCGTTATGGGAGAAAGCGGTTGTGGTAAAACAACCTTGCTGAATATTTTGGCAGGTATGGAGACGCCTAGCAGTGGTAGCATTTGGCTACAAGAGGGACTTACCATGCATATGGTCTTTCAAAATCCGGCGGCTTCCTTTAATCCTCGCATGACCATAGGCAGATCCTTAAGCGAAGGACTGATCAATAAAAAAGTACCACTGGCCCAAAGAGAGAAAATCTTGCAGGAACTATTGCAGCAATGTGGCTTGGATAATTCCTACCTTACTGCCTATCCGCAGCAGTTAAGCGGAGGCCAATGTCAGCGGGCTGCACTGGTGCGGGCTTTAGCTTGTTCACCTCAGGTGTTGCTTTGCGATGAAATGACCAGTTCCTTAGATACTATTACCAAAAAGCAAATTTTGGAATTGGTACAAGCATTATGTCAACAAAGAGCAATGAGCGTTATCATAGTGGATCATGATACCGCCCTGTTGGCAGCGCTGTGTAGCCGTATCTTGGTTATGCGAGAGGGCCATCTCATTGACCAGGGAACAGTGGAAGAAATCTTGCCACATAGTTAAAAGAAAAATCTGACTATTACTTATAAGGTGTAATATAGCTAACAGTTTTGACCTGTAAAAAAATAATTTAGAAAAGGTGGTTGACAATTAGACAAAATAAAGTAAAATGAAACACGTTAATACATTTTAGTAGATTTGAGGAAGGAGAAACTGAAATGGATAAGGTCGCTTATAGTTCTACCATGCTCATGTGCACTATGGCAGCAGTACATCAGATGATGATGTGCTCTTTTCGTCGTGGGCAAATGAATAGGTATTGATACTATAGGCAAATGAACAGAAATTAGATATTATATTAATTCTGGTTACAGCCATAGGGCTGTTTTTTTTATGACCAAAAGGAGATGGGACTGAAAAAAGTAGGTTGTTGTCAAAGAGCAGGACAAGGCTAATTGGTAATAATGAATAAAAAATAAAAGGAGTGTTAGTGATGAAAAAATCATTGTGTATTTTGGCAAGTTTATTAGTAGCGGCTGGTGTGATTACCGGTTGCGGTGGCAAGCAAGAAGCAACAAAGGCAGCAGCAACTGCTGCCAAGGAAGCAGCAAAACCTGTAGTGCTTAAGGTTGGTGCAACACCGGTACCTCACGCTGAAATATTAAATCTTATTAAACCTATTTTGGCTAAACAAGGCGTAGATTTGCAGGTCATTGAATTCAGTGATTATGTAAAACCTAATCTGTCCTTAAGCGATAAAGAATTGGATGCTAACTTCTTCCAACATGAACCATACTTAGAGAAATTTGCTTCTGAACGTAAGCTGGCTTTGGTTTCTTTGGTTAAGGTTCACATTGAACCAATGGGTGTTTATTCCAAGACTATTAAAGATATTAAACAAGTACCTGCAGGTACCAAAATCGCCATTCCTAATGATCCTACCAATGGCGGCAGAGCATTGTCCATTTTGCAAAAAGCCGGTCTTTTAAAATTGCGTGATGGCGTAGGTATTAGCGGTACTCCCAATGATATTTCCGAGAATCCCAAGAGCTTACAAATCATCGAAGTAGAAGCAGCAATGCTGCCTCGTAATCTGGATGATGTGGGTCTGGCTGTTATTAATTCCAATTTCGCTTTGCAAGCTAACCTGAATCCTACTAAGGACGCTCTCTTTATCGAACCTAAGGATTCTCCTTATGCCAATATCATTGCTGTTCGTAAAGGCGACGAGTCCAGACCGGAAATTGAAAAATTAAAGAAGGCCATTACTTCTCCTGAAGTAAAGAAGTTCATCGAAGAAAAGTATAAAGGCGCTGTTGTTCCAGCCTTTTAATTGTGGGGACGGTGTTGACAAGCAAAACAAAAAGAGCTATCATAACACCTATAAAAATAAAATAAATTTTAAGCAAAGTTGCTTTTGAAAAGACAAATCTTTTCAAGAGCAACTTTTTTTATTGATAAAAAGTCAGGATAGCCCAGAGAGGGCAGCTTACTTTGGTAATAAAGCTTTCGCTTTATTATATAGATGGACCAAATGAGGAGGAGATCATTATGGAAAAAGGCAAAGGCATAACTAAACGTACCGGTGTTTTAATTTTGGCGGCTTTACTGGCAATCTCGTTAGTAGCAGGATGTGGCAAGACTGAAACAGCACCCAAGGCTTCTGCTAAAAGCGCACCTGCCAAGGTAAGCAGTGTAGACCAAATTAAAAAGAGAGGCAAACTAGTTCTGGCTACAGGTAACTATCGTCCTTTTGAATATCATGATGAGAAAACCAATAAAACAGTGGGATATGATGTTGATTTGGCAGAAGTCATTGCCAAAAAAATTGGCGTACCTCTGGAAGTTAAGGATATGCAATTTACCAGTTTAATTCCTTCTTTGCAAAATGATCAGGCTGATATTGTTATTGCAGCTATGTACATTACTGAGCAAAGAAAACAAGCGGTAGATTTTGCCAAACCCTATATGAAAACAGGTATGGTTATAGCAGTTAACTCTAGCAACACGGATATTAAAAGTCCGCAAGATTTAAAAGGTAAAACAGTTGGTGTTAAAGGTGGTGCTACCAGCGAAAAGGTTGCTCAGGACTTTAAGGCTAAGGGCATTGACATGACCATTAAGAGCTATAAGGAAACAGTGGATTATTTGCTGGATATGGAAAATGGCAGAACAGACGCTTCTATTAATGATCTGTTAAACCAGCTGGAATACGACAAGACCCATCCCAATGTTAAAATAGTGGGCGATCCGTTTACCAAATCAGAATTAGGTATAGCAGTTAAAAAAGGCAATACAGATTTTGTGGAATTGATTAATGGTGTTCTTGATGAAATGGATAAAAATGGTGAAAGCAAAAAACTTTATGATAAGTGGCTCATTGGCGCTAAATCATAATTTCGAAAGGAAGTAAGACAATGCGTTTAGATTACTCTGTGGTTTTGAGTAAGCTCCCCTTGTTTATTGATGGGTGTTTTGTCACCTTAGAGATATCCTTTTTTGCTCTGCTTTTAGGCATGATTTTTGGCGTAACGGGTGCTTTATGCAGACTGTCTAAAAATCGTTTGCTGAATAGTATCGCCTTCTTTTATGTTTGGATTATCCGTGGCACACCTGTTATGGTGCAATTATTCATTCTTTATTTTGGCTTGCCGCAGCTAGGTGTTAAGATGTCCAGCATGTCTGCCGGAGTATTGGGCCTGGCCATTAATACAGGTGCCTACATTACGGAAATAATTCGTGCCGGTATTCAAGCAGTAGACCGTGGACAATTTGAAGCAGCATTGTCTTTGGGCATGAAATATCGCCAGGTTATGGTTAGGATTGTTGGACCACAAGCCATAAAATTTTGTATTCCTCCCTTGGTCAGTCAATTCATTATGACCTTAAAGAACTCTTCTATTGCTTCTCTGGTAACCATAACAGAATTGTTAAGAACTGGAGAACAGTTAATCTATACAACATTTAGAAGCTTTGAGGTGTATACAGTTGTAGCTGTTCTTTATCTCATCATGAATTCTTTCTTCATGATTATTGCCAGCCAGATGGAAAAGAGGATGGAACGGATATGACACACATTGTAGAAATGCAGAATGTTTATAAATCTTTTGGTCAGGTAAGTGTTCTTAAAAATTTTAATATGCAGCTTGCAGAAGGTGAAAAGGTAGTTATTATTGGGCCCAGTGGTTCAGGAAAAAGCACTGTGCTTCGGTGTATTAACAAACTGGAAAATATACAAGCCGGACAAATTTTATTTGAGGGTAGTCCCATAACGGAGCAAACAGATTTAAGTACTTTGCGTACTAAAATTGGTATGGTTTTCCAGAAATTTAATCTTTTTCCCCATAAAACAGCTTTAGAAAATATTATTGAAGCACCGATGTGTGTGAAAAAAATAAGTAAAGAAGCTGCTGTACAAGATGCCATGAAGCTGTTAGACAGAGTTGGGCTGGCAGATAAAAAGAATAGCTATCCCAAAGAATTATCAGGTGGTCAGCAACAAAGAGTGGCTATAGCCAGAGCTTTGGCCATGCATCCTCAAATTATACTCTTCGATGAACCTACCTCAGCTTTGGATCCTGAATTGGTAGGAGAAGTATTAGAGGTAATGAAAAAGCTGGCCCAGGATGGTTTAACCATGATTGTGGTAACTCATGAAATGGGCTTTGCCAGAGAAGTGGCAGATCGTGTTATTTTCATGGACCAGGGAGTTATAGTAGAGGAAGGTAAACCTGAACAGATATTTACTCATCCTGATAAAAACAGGACGCAAAGTTTTCTTAGTCGCATAAATAGTTTTTAAGCTGTAAAGCCGGTTACATGAATCTTTATAAAATATAAAGTAGCGTGTAGCCGGCTTTAGTAATTTACAGGGGGATGAAATATGTTAACAGAGAAAAGACAGCAAGAGGTTATTCAGCTGTGCCAGAAATTGGTGCAAATCAAAAGCTATTCCGGAGAAGAAGGAAAGGTGGCAGCTGAGCTTAAGAGCTTTTTTAAATCCCATGGTTTTGATGATGTTTTTGTTGATGATTATGGCAACTGCATAGGGCATATAAGCGGTAAATATCCGGGACCAATAGTTTTGTTTGACGGGCATATGGACACGGTTCCCATAACAGAAGAACAGACCTGGACCTATCCTCCCTTGGGGGGAGAAATTCATGATGGCAAAATATACGGTAGAGGAACTTCTGATATGAAGGGTGCGTTAGCTGCCATGTGTTGCGCAGTAGCAAATTTTGCCCAAGATACCAAAAAAATATTTGCCGGTGATATTTACGTGGCAGGTGTTGTCCATGAAGAATGCTTTGAAGGGGTAGCCTCTAGAAGTATTAGTAAGCTGGTTAGACCTGATTATGTAGTTATTGGTGAAGCCTCAGGCCTTAATATAAAAATAGGCCAAAGAGGTAGAGCAGAAATTAAATTGGAAGTCTTTGGTAAGCCGGCTCACTCCGCTAATCCGGAAAAAGGTATTAACGCTGTTTATAAAATGTGTAAGCTCATTGAAGAAATTCGTAAGCTGAAAGTAACGCACCATGATGTTTTAGGCGATGGCATTATGGAGTTGACTGACATTAAATCAAGTCCTTATCCTGGAGCTTCAGTTGTGCCGGAATATTGTCTAGCTACCTATGATCGCAGGTTATTAACCGGGGAAACAAAGGAAAGCGTTTTAAAGCCATTGCAAGATTTGCTGGCTAAAATGAGCAGTGCTGATCCAGAACTAAAAGCCAAGGTCAGCTTTGCTGTAGGAGAAGAGAAGTGCTATACAGGCAATAAGATTAAAGGGGAAAGATTTTTTCCGGGGTGGCTCTATGCTAAAGAAGCGGATTTTATTCAAGCGGCAGTTATTTCGTTACGCAAGATGGGCTATACTCCTGAAATAACAAAATATAATTTCTGTACTAATGGTAGTCATTATGCCGGAGAAGCTTGCATCAAAACTATTGGCTTGGGACCATCCAGGGAAAATCTAGCTCATACAAAAAATGAATATATTGATTTAGACCAATTGCTTAAGGTTACTGATTGTTATTATGGTGTAATGCAAGCTTGGACAATAGAGTAGAGGTATGAAAAATGAAAACCTTGTTACAAGGTGGCTTAGTAGTAGATGGTAGTGGCAGACCGGGACAGAAAAACGATGTCTTAATAGAAGATGAAAAGATTGCAGTCGTTGGGCAAATTGCGCCCAGCAGTGCTATGCAAATACTTGATGTAAGAAATCTGGTAATAACACCTGGTTTTATTGATACTCATAGTCATAGCGATTTAGAAGTACTGCTTCGCCCTCAGGTTTTACCCAAAATCATGCAAGGCATCACCACGGAAATTTTGGGGCAAGATGGTATTTCTTTGGCTCCCTTGCCTCAACAATATATTAGTACCTGGCGTAAACATTTGGCGGGGTTGGATGGCGACAGTGCTAAGATTAATTGGAAATATGAAACTACAGCTAATTATTTAAATATGCTAGCAGCGGCCAAGCCTGGTCTTAACGAAGGCTATTTGGTGCCACATGGCAATGTACGCATGGAAGCAATGGGCTTGGCTAATCGTCCTGCTACATTAGCTGATATTCAAAAAATGCAAGTTATCCTGCGCCGAGAAATGGAGGCAGGTGCTTGGGGACTTTCCTCAGGGCTTATTTATACACCTTGCTCTTTTGGTAAACGTGAGGAAATAATTGCCCTATGCCGAGTGGTAGCTGAGTATGACGGTTGTTTTGTTGTTCATCAGCGCAGCGAAGCTGATACTATCGTAGAGTCAATGGAAGAAATTATTGATATCGGCAGACAATCCGGTGTTAAAATACACTGGTCCCATTTTAAGATTTGCGGTAAAAAGAATTGGCAGAAAGCTGCGCAAATTGTAGATATTTTAGCTAAGGCTAAAGCAGAAGGAATCAGGGTTTCTTTTGACCAATATCCTTATATTGCAGGTAGCACTATGCTGGGAGTTATCCTGCCACCTTGGGTGGAAGACGGCGGTACTGAAAAATTGCTTGCTAGATTGGGCGATATTAAGCTACGGGAGAAAATGATTTATGATATTGAGCATGGCCTCCCAGGCTGGGATAATTTCATAGATTTTGCAGGGCTGGAAGGTATTTATATTGCCTCTGTTAAAACGAAGCAAAATCAAGATGTCGTTGGCTTGAACTTAGTGGAGCTAGGCAAGCTGCGCGGCAAAAGCCCTTACCAGGCTGTCTTTGACTTGCTGCAAGCAGAAGAAAACGCAGTGGGCATGATAGATTTTTATGGCAACGAAGACAATGTAAAATGTTTTATGAAGCTGCCGGAAATGAATGTCTGCACAGATGGTATTTTGTGTCCGGGCAAACCACATCCTCGTCTGTATGGAACCTTTCCTCGTATTTTAAATAAATATGTTCGCCAGGAGAAGGTGTTAACCTTAGAGAAAGCAATTTATAAAATGACTAAAAAGGCTGCGACGACAATAGGGTTGCCACACCGGGGTGAAATTAAAACAGGCTATTTTGCTGACCTGGTTGTCTTTGATGCTCAAACAATAAAAGACGAAGGAGATTTTATGAATCCTATGCGTTACCCTAGTGGCATTTCCTATGTATTGGTCAACGGGACTGTTGTTGTAGATCATGGCAAGCATACAGGGCAATGTAAGGGTAAGGTGCTAAGAAGAGGTAATTTGATATAAGCAACCACTTTAAATTAAACACAAAAAGAGGCGATTACCTAATGGTAATCGCCTCTTTGGGATTATGAAATTTATTCTTTTACTTGTTTGATGGTGTCAATTTCTGTGCCGTCACGATAAATAATTTTTGCAATTACTTTATCGCTGGTTTGTACAGGAACATAATCACCAACAATTTCCTTAGCTTTGGCATAAAGCTCTTCAATAGACACAACAGGCAAGCCTGCTTTCTTAAAGAGTTCCTTCAAATCATTACGATTAGGATTTACGGCAATACCTCTTTGGGTAACGAGGACATCTACGGTTGAGCCAGGTGTAGAAATGCATTGCACCTTTTCACACACGATAGGAACTCTTGCACGTACCAGGGGAGCAACAATCATGGCTAGCTTGGCACCGGCTGCAGCATCGCTGTGGCCACCGGCCCCACCCATAATGTAACCATTTGAATCAGTGTGTACGTTGACATTAAAATTAAGATCTATTTCTGTTGCACCAAGAATAACTGCGTCCAGGCTGTCTACGATACAGCTTTTGGCTGTAGGGCTGGCATAGTGCTCTGCAGTTACTTCTCTGTGCTTGGGATTATTTTGCAAGGAATTGATGGCTTTGATATCAAAGCATTGTACATCCATGATGGCTTGGAAACAGCCGGCTTCCAACATATCAACTAAATAACCGGTAATACCACCCATCACATAACTACCTTTAATTTTTTTCTCCAGCATAACATCTTTTAAATAAGCAGCAGCTGCTAATGATGCACCGCCTGCACCTGTTTGGAAAGAAAAACCATCTTTTAATAACCCGGAAGCTTGAATGCATTTTACGGCATACTTGGCTATCTTTAAGGCAATAGGATCTTTGGTCATGGTAGTTGTTCCGGAGACAATGCCACGTGGATCACCAATACTAGGTACCTGTACAACATAATCAACACAGGTTTCTGCAATGGAAAAATCAGTCAGAGGATAGGCTACAAGATTATCAGTAACTACAATAACCTTATCTGCACAGGCAGCATCTGCAAAAGCGTAGCCCAAGCTGCCACAAGCAGATTTGCCAATTTTACCGGTGCAATTTCCCATGTCATCAGAGGTAGGAGCGGCTACAAAAGCAACATCGATATGTGACTTGCCGTTTATGATGTCACTGGGTCTGCCACCATGGGTTCTAAAAATTATCGGTTTCTTTAAGATGCCACTGGAAAATTCTCTGCCCAGGGCAGAACTCATATAGTCTGTTTCCACACCGGTGACAACACCGTTTTTAATATGTTCAATGATGGGCATGTGAATATCAAAAAGGGAACTGGCATTTACGGTAATATCTGCCAAGCCCATTTTAGCTATAGTATCCAAAACAAGGTTTAAGACATGGTCGCCATTACGTAAATGATGATGGAAGGAAATGGTCATGCCGTTTTTTAAGCCTGAAGAACGAATAGCTTCTTCCAATGAATTAGCTAGTTTGCTCACAGAATGTCACCTCCGTAGATGGCTTTGGCTGCGTCTAAAACTTGCTGAGCACGTGCCACAATAGGTTTATCTATCATTTTACCTCTTAAAGCTACTGCACCTTTGCCCAGCTTTTTGCCTTCTTCGATAGCAGCAAAAACTTCCTTGGCGTATTCAATATCTGCCTGAGAAGGACTGAATACTTCATTGATGCAATCAATATGGCGCGGATTGATGGCTGTCTTACCACTAAAGCCCAAGCTTCTGGCTAAGATAGCATCCTTCCGCAAGCCCTCCAAATCATTGGCGTCAGTAAAGGGCGTGTCATAGGCATCTACGCCGGCTGCTCTTGCAGCCATGACTAAACGGGTTCTGGCATAGAAAATTTCCTGACCTTCTTTAGTCCTCTTACAACGCAAATCAGCAGTAAGATCTTCTGCACCTAAAAAGAGGCCAATGATACGCTTATCGGCAATGGCAATAGGATAGGCATTTTCTACGCCTACCGCTGTTTCCAAAAGAGGTAAGACTTTTGTTTTGCCAATTTCCATACCGCAGGATTTTTCTACGGCAGTAATCTTGGCAGCTAATTCATGAATATAATCTGCACCACTAACCTTGGTAGGCATAATGATATCAGGACCTGCCGGAATGATGGCCTCTAAATCATCTTGCCAGTAAGAGGTGTCTAAACCGTTAATGCGGACAATTATTTCACACGCTTTGTAGTGCAAAGTTTGTAGAGCATTACGAACAAGAATACGTGCTGCATCTTTTTCGTTAGGAGCAACTGCATCTTCCAAATCCAAGATAATGCCATCTGCATCTAAGGTATCACCATTTCCTAACATGCCAGGGTTATTACCTGGTAAAAACAATAATGAACGTCTCATGCTTGACCCTCCTTGGTAGCACGTAAAAATGCTGTTTCTAAGCGTGCCCTTATGGTACAATCCAAGGCACCATGATCTACTAAGATAATGTTAGCACCGGTAATGTTCATTTTTTTAGCTACAGCTAAAACAGTGTTTTTTATGGAAGTACTAAATTGTTTTTCCACACTTGATTTCAAGTCGATTTTAAGGGTGGAGGCTGGTTCAACCGTTACCATAATGTCACTTGATTCTAAAGTACCGGCTATTGCTTTTTTAATTAAGTTCATTCAATTATCGCCATCCTTTTCTTTATTTTACTATGCTTGCTAGGTGATTCTATTGTAATATTAGCTCTAAGTTTAAGCAAGACAAAAAGAAAAAGCAGCTACTGTTAAGTAGCTGCTTTACCTTTAAACTTGTGGTGCCGAAGGCCGGACTCGAACCGGCACGCTTGAGGGCGCTTGATTTTGAGTCAAGTGCGTCTGCCAATTCCGCCACTTCGGCATAAATGGAATTGCTGTGCGAACGCTAATATATTATCATTTACGCAAATTGTTGTCAAGAATATATTGAATAGTGTTTTAGAAAGCCATCTTGTGTTAAAATAAGCCGAGGAGAGATGATTATAGGAGGAAAACCTTGAATAAGAATCTAACTTTAGGCGGTGTTTTTGTTCTACTGTCTTTTCTTTTGACAGTGCCTTACGCTCAAGCCCAAGCAGATCTTACTTTTAGGCAACGCAATGCTCGCATGATTATTCCCAGATATGAAGAAGCTAAACCCCTAATAACAGAAGATGGACCAAAACTTATTTTCTCGGACAGCCCGGAGTCAGTGTCTGCTTGTGGTATAATGTACAGAGATACAGTGGAAGGACAAGTAAGAGTATTCTTCCACCATGTTAATGCTACCCAAAATGAAATGAAGCTGGCACTGGTTTTGCGTAATCCGAGTCTTGAACCGATAGAAGTAAAAATAGGAAATAGGGGCATCTCTCAACCAAGACACGATTATTTTGCAGCAGGTAAAGAAGCTCAAAAGGATTATTTCGCAAGTGAGGGGCATCTGACAACCTTTAAGTTACTAGGTTATCAGGAACTTTTAAGCTGGCATGATGGTCAAGTCTTTAAGCCACGACAGCTTATTACAGGCATCGTTGATTTAGAAGTAGCGAAACCGGTAGAAGTTTCCGTGTTGATGTTGTCCGTAAAGGATAAATTGACTGTGGCTTTAGATAATTATCATATTTTACCACCTGATGAAGGAAATGTTCTGCGTGGAACTTTTCCCACGTCTAATTGTCATGTAGTTTTACCGGAGCTTTTTAATACGCAGGGTAATAAAATTGTTGAAATTAAACTGGCCGACGATCTTAAAAATCCCTTTGTAAGAGGTATAGATGCCACAACAGGCAAAAAAACCTTCAACAATGGTAATTATGGGGTGATTTACGACGTACATTTTAATACTGGCGGTAAGAATGAAACTTTGGTCCAGTTTAGCCCGGAAGGAGGGCTTTATGCCGGATATGGTAAAATAGGGGAAGAGGGACAGCTTAAGCTGGTTGGACTTCCGGAGGGTGAAACAGCGTTTGGCAAAGCAGGTCGTGAGGAAGCCATCGTTGTAGGGACAATACCAGGCGGAAAAAAGGGCGAAATGATTTTTTCGCCACCTGGATCTTCTAATTTACCTATAAAAATTATACTAATTCCAGAAAAGGTCTTGCAAAAAATAACTAAGTGAGCTATAATCTAATCAAGAATTATTATTAATTACGCAAGTATCTGTTGCGTGAAATAATAAAATAAAAATAGGAGTGGATAACTATGGCAAAAGACTTAAAAGGTACAAAGACAGAAGCTAATTTACAGACTGCATTTGCAGGTGAATCTCAAGCTAGAAACAAGTATACTTATTATGCAAGCAAGGCTAAAAAGGAAGGCTACGAGAAGATTTCTGCAGTATTCCTAGAGACTGCCGGCAATGAAAAAGAGCATGCTAAATTATGGTTCAAAGCATTGCAAGGTGGAGATATTCCCGGTACTGCTGCTAACTTGAAAGACGCTGCAGCCGGCGAACATTATGAGTGGACTGATATGTATGCTGGTATGGCTAAGGATGCAGAAGATGAAGGCTTTACCGAATTAGCTTACAAATTCAAAGCAGTTGGCGCTATTGAAAAACGTCACGAAGAGAGATATCGTGCTCTGCTTGCTAAAGTTGAAGATGGCACTATGTTTAAACGTGCTGAGAAGAAGGTTTGGATTTGCTCCAACTGTGGTCATATCGTAGAAGCTGAACAAGCTCCTGAAGTTTGCCCAGTATGCGCTCATCCTAAAGCTTACTTCATGATTTTCAACGAAGAATTCTAATTTGAGCAGTACAAGCAAAAACTAAAAGACTGCAACCAATGAGGATTGCTCATGGGTTGCAGTCTTTTTTTGTGCTAAAATTTTTATAAAACATTAGTTTTCAATTTAATGTTTTCTGCGGTGATTAAAAGGGACTCGTATAAGCGATCTATGCCAAAAGCCCTGATTCTTTCAATAGGACCGGAAATAGTTAAAGCGTAGACATAGTCAGAGAGAACCAACGGAACGGCCAGGGCCGCAACACCGGGATCAACCTCTGCTTCTGAGTAGGAGTAACCAAGCACCTTTACCTTCTTGGTGTTGTCCAGCATGGCAGCACGCTTATCGGGAGGATAAGTTTGCAGAATGGCTTCAATTGTTTCCGGAGTTTGAGCTGCCAGAAGTGCTTTGCCACTGGCACCTAAATCCAAAGGGACTATGTAGCCGTTAGATGGGTCTACAGCTAGGCTTTGACGTGATTTTACCATATCTACAGCCATGCCAATAAAGCCGCGTAAAGCAGATAGCACCACTGTTTCGTTATACGAGGAAGATAATTTTTGCATCTCTCCTAAGATAACATTTTTGGTAGTAAGGCGGACAGATACAGCAGAAGCCACTAAAAGCATACCTGTACCAAGCTTGTATTGACTGGTGACAGGGGACTGTTCTACCCAGCCTACGCTTTGCAGAGTTTGCAAAATACGATAAACCGTGGTTTTGTGCATTTTGAGAGCTCTGCTGATTTCCGTTAAGCTTAGATATTCTACTTTTTGGGAAGCATATAGCTCCAGAATCTGAGTTGCATGGAGTACAGAGTTAACCATTTTGCTACCTCTTTTGATTATTTTTCTTGTTTCATTATAGTGTCGAAAGACACCACAAGTCAAGAAAATGTTGCGAAATAGTGTACAGTAATCACAATAATGAAATAAATGTTGACGGAAAAGCTACTTTTAGTAGAATAAAAGTAGAAGAATACCAGATAAAGTACTATACATAAAGGAGGAAAAAACATGGCAAAAGTAGTTGAATGTATACCTAATTTTAGTGAAGGAAGAAACAAAGAGGTGCTGGCTAAATTGGAGGCTGTTTCCAAGAGCATACCGGGATGCTCATTGTTCGACTTTCAATCTGATGAAAGCCATAATCGTTGCGTGGTAACTTTGGTAGGTTCTCCGGAAGCAGTAGAAGAATGCGCTTTCCAGTTGACCAAAACCGCTACAGAATTAATTGATATGAGAAAACACGAAGGTGCTCATCCCAGAATGGGTGCTACCGACGTAATTCCTTTCGTACCAACCTTGAACATGACCGTAGAAGAATGCGTGGCTTTGTCCAAACATCTGGCTCAAAGAATTTGGGACGAGTTGAAGGTGCCCAGTTTCTTATATGAAGATAGCTGCACCAGAGAAGAAAGACGTAATCTGGCTTCTTGCCGTAAGGGACAATTTGAGGGCATGCCTGCTAAATTGTTGGAGGAAGATTGGGCTCCTGATTATGGCGAGAGAAAGATTCATCCTACCGCCGGCATTGTTGCTATTGGTGCCAGAATGCCTTTGGTAGCATTTAATGTTAACTTAGATACCAGTAATCTGGATATTGCTAAGAATATTGCCAAGATAGTTAGAGCCTCCAGTGGTGGCTTTAAATATTGCAAAGCTATCGGCGTAATGCTAGAGGACAGAAACATTGCCCAAGTATCCATGAACATGGTTAACTACGAAGGCACGCCTCTCTACAGAACCTATGAGACCATTAAGATGGAAGCTAAGAGATATGGCGTAGGCGTAGTAGGCTGCGAATTGGTGGGCTTGTGCCCGGCTAAGGCTTTGCTGGATGTAGCTGAATACTATCTGCAACTGGAGAAGTTTGATGCCTTTAAACAAATCATGGAATATCACCTGATCGGTGAGCAATAATACTGCGTAGCAAATACGCAAAACTACAGTGCCGGAGGGCACTAATTTAAGGGGGTAGGGGAAAATGACATTTGAAGTAGTGAAGGGATTGCTAACGATTAAAACAAATGCTATTATGACTTTGGCAATGGCAGCAGTGCTGTTGGTATTAGGCTTTTGGATTAAGAGCAAACTGAAATTCTTAGTGAAATACTGCATTCCTGCACCTGTTGTAGGCGGTTTCTTATTTATGTTCTTTACATTTTTCGGGCATAATACAGGAACCTTTGCTTTTAAGTTTGATACTTACTACATGTCACCATTTATGTTAGCCTTCTTTACTACGGTTGGTTTAGGTGCCAGTCTTTCTCTCTTAAAGAAAGGTGGCAAATTGCTTATCGTTTACTGGCTGACTGCCGGTATTGTCTCTATCTTCCAAAATATCATTGGTATTGGTGTGGCTAAGGCTGTCGGTCTGGAAGCTCCCTATGCACTTCTCGCAAGTGCTATTTCCATGATCGGTGGTCATGGAGCTGCCGGTGCTTATGGCAAAACTTTCGTGGAGATGGGCTATCAACCTGCTTTGTTAGTTGGTATGGCAACAGCAACCTTCGGTTTAATCAGTGCCGTAATCGTAGGTGGACCTGTAGGCAGACGCCTTATTGAACAATATCATTTAACACCTGATGAAGATGAAAAGATTGATGCTACTGATATTAACTCAGTCAATGCAGCCAGCAAAGAAAAACTTAGTGCTTTGGATGTTATTAAGAACGTATCTGTTATTATCGTTTGCATGGCTATTGGTACAGAGATTTCCGGCTGGATTGGTAAACTTATTGGTATGAGCTTTCCTACTTACGTAGGAGCTATGTTTACAGCTATGATTTGGCGTAATATTAACGAAAGCGCCCATTTCTACAAATTTGATTTTGCCTTAGTAGATGGTATAGGCGATGTAATGTTAAATCTCTATTTAAGTATTGCCATGATGACCTTGGCTTTGTGGGAATTGGCAGGACTCTTCGGTGGCGTACTCTTAGTACTAATGTGCCAAGTAATCTTCCTGGTACTGGCTTGCTACTTCGTTATCTTCCGCGTGTTGGGAGCCAACTACGACGCAGCTGTTATGTGCGCAGGTCTATTGGGACATGGTTTAGGTGCAACACCTTCTGCTATTGTTAACATGACTGCTATTAATGAGAAATATGGTATGAGCCGTCGTGCTATGATGATAGTTCCTATCGTTGGTGCGTTCCTGGTAGATATTATTTATCAGCCTCAGACCATTTGGTTTATTAAGACCTTCGTACAAGCAGCAAAATAATTTTGTAAATGAGGTGATGTATAATGACACAGGTTTTACGTCTCATTAAACCTCAGGATTTTGTAATAACTAAATGGAGTGGTGGCTTGACTAAGCAGTTGGCTATTGCTCCGGCAGGTGCGGTTTATGCCAATAGAGATTTCTTGTGGCGAGTAAGCTCTGCTACAGTGGAATTGGCTAAATCAGATTTTACACCACTACCTGCTTACAATCGTTATCTTTCCACTATTGAAGGAACTATTGCGCTTAGGCACGGTGATGAAGCCGAGTTTACACTAGCCCCCGGTCAGGTGGACTACTTCGATGGAGGAGTAGCTACCGTTTCTCAGGGCTTGTGCACAGACTTTAATCTTATGCTGCGCAAGGGTCTATGCACAGGCATCATGCTGAGCTTTGCATTAACCCAGTGCCAGGGTATGAGCCTTCCGGTGTTACAAGGTGTGGGTAAGAAAACGTTGGTGCTGTATTGCACCAAAGGAAAAGGTAAGCTTACTGATACAGGACTAGAACAAGAAGTTACTAGGGGAGAAGCACTACTTTTGGAAACCCCCAAGTTGCCCATTGTTCAATGTAAAGAAAGCTTTGCCTTTATGTTGGCAGAGATGGTAAGTAAATAAGTATAAAGCGTGTATAGGGTTTTCCTATACACGCTTTTCTTTGCTTGGTAAAAAGGATATAATTAATTCACTAAATTGAGATGGAGAATATTATGCCAAAAATGTTTGCAAGAGGACAAGTCATAGATTTAAAGGTTACAGGTTTAGGCAGCACTGGGGAAGGGGTAGGCAAGACGGATGGCTTTACAGTTTTTGCCATAGGTGTTTTGCCCGGTGAAACAGTAAAAGTAAAACTAAATGTAGTGAAGAAGAACTATGCCAAGGGCTTTGTAATAAAAATAGTCGAAGCCAGCTCTGACAGAGTGGAGCCAGCCTGTCCTGTCTATAAACAATGCGGCGGCTGTCAGTTGCAGCATTTAGCTTATGCCAAACAATTAGAAATGAAACGACAGCATGTCATAGATGCCTTAGAGCGAATTGGCCACTGTGAAAACTTGCAGGTAGAGCCAACTCTGGGTGAAGAAGATCCCTGGCATTACAGAAATAAAATGCAGGTGCCGGTGGCTCAGGGAGCTAAAGGTAAATTGGCCATTGGTTGCTTTGCAGCGGCAACTCATCGGGTCATTGATGTAGAAACCTGCCTTATTCAAAATGAGATTAATAATAAAATTGCCCAAATAGTGAGAACCTGGATGAAGAAGTATGGTATTACTGCTGTAGAAGAAAACTCTCATAAAGGTATGGTAAGACACATCATGGGCAGAGTAGGCGTGCAGACCGGCGAAGTCATGGCTGTGCTGATTACCAATGTTCCTAAAGTGCCACGCCTGGAAGAACTGGGCAAGATGTTGCAGGCAGGCATCAAAGGTTTTACTACTCTGGTACAAAATATTAATACTAAGCCTACCAATGTAATCATGGGCTTGGAAAACAAGATAATTACCGGACCTGGTTTTATTAAGGATAAACTGGGAGCTTTAACTTTTAATATTTCACCCTTGTCTTTCTTTCAGGTTAACACTAAGCAGGCAGAAGTACTGTATGGTAAAGCCTTGGAGTTTGCTCAGCTAACCGGTAAAGAAAAGGTAGTTGATATTTATTGCGGCACAGGAACTATTACTTTGTTTCTGGCGCAAAAAGCTAAGTCTGCCTTGGGTATTGAAATAGTACCGGAAGCAATTAAAGATGCGCAGGAAAATGCTAAAAATAATAAAATTGCCAATGCAGAATTTATCTGTGGTGATGCAGCCAAAGAATTACCAAAGCTGGCTAAAGAAGGCCTGCGACCGGATGTAATCGTACTGGATCCGCCCAGAGCGGGCTGCGAAGTAGCAGTGCTGGATGCCATTGCCGAGGCAAGGCCTGCACGGGTAGTCTATGTTTCTTGCAATCCGGCTTCTTTGGCAAGAGATGTAGCTATCTTGCGTGACAAAGGTTATGCGCTGCACAAAGTGCAACCTGTGGATATGTTCCCTCAGTCCAGCCACGTCGAGTGTGTCTGTTTGATGTCAAGGGTAGAGAAGTAAGAGTGTAGAAAGCCCAGTAATAAAGGCATTCCGGGAGTTGGTGCTGTCATCTGACAGCTCCAGCTCCCGGATTTACTATCTTTTGAGGACTTAAAAAAAAACAAAAATTACATAGGGTTGAGTTGACAGGATAAAAACGGGTAGGGTTGCGGAGATAGAATTGTTGTAAAAATAGGCTAATTAGCATATACCGAATATCCCTTGTGTAAATACTTTTAACATTTCCATAATTTTCTCCTTCACTTTTAAAAAAGGAATAACCTGGCATATTGCCAGATTATTCCTACACTTTTATTATTCTTCTACTTTAACAATCAGGAAACGTAATACATTTTCCATGATTCTTATTCTTTTTTCTACTTCTGCCGGTGAGCTGCTTGGTGAACGAAATGTGATAAAGTAATACCGGTTATATGAGTCAGCACAGAGCTAATAAAAATGTTAGGAGCCATAATAAACGGTACCTTTTGATCGGTTCGAATACTTTCAAACACAAGATTTGTTCCCAGATTCTCATCCGTTTTTGTGATTCTGTAAATGAATACAATCAAAAGCCCTGCTAAAGGAAGTAAGAAAATCATCCATGGATTACTCTCTCGAAACTCAGTTCCCTTTTCAATAAAAATATGAAACAGAGAACCTACCAGTCCGCCAAATAAGCCCACTACCATAGATATGGATACCCAAATAAAAAAATGTCTGATATAGTTGGCGCCACTTCTGCATTTTCGTTTCATCTTCTGAATCTGATAATCTATAATTTCCATTATTTAATACTGCCTCGTTTCAATTGAATAATTTTAAATACTCTCCATAGCCTCTTTCTACCATTTTATCTTTTGGAATAAAATCTAAAGATGCTGAATTAATGCAATAGCGTAATCCACCCATCTCTCTTGGACCATCTGTAAAAACATGACCCAGATGAGAATCAGAATTGGAACTACGCACCTCAACACGCTTCATACCATGGCTTAAATCGGTTTTTTCAGCAATCAGTTGTTGATCAATGGGTTTTGAAAAACTTGGCCACCCACATCCAGACTCAAATTTATCTGTAGAAACAAATAAGGGTTGCCCCGTTGTAATGTCTACATAAATTCCATCTTCAAAGGTATCAAAAAATGCATTCTGAAATGGAGCTTCTGTCATACTATTTTGTGTCACTTCAAATTGTTCTTTGGTTAGTATTTTCTGTAATTCTTCCTTGGTTTTCGGCTCAAAACTAATATCTTTGACTTTTTTTGCAACTTCGAATTTATCAACACCAATATGACAATAGCCGTTCGGATTTTTATCCAGATATTTTTGATGATATTCCTCCGCCAGATAGTAATTTCTTAAAGGTAACACCTCAATCGCTATTTTTTGCTCATACTGGGTTTGAAGCTGCTTTATGGATTCTTCTATTACCCTTAAGTCTTCTGCATCCACATAATAAATTCCTGTGCGATACTGAGTCCCTGTATCTCCTCCCTGTCGATTAATACTGGTTGGATTAATCACTTCATAATATAAACTCAGTAAATATTTTAAACTAACCTGTAATGGGTTATAAAAAACTCTTACACATTCTGCGTGTCCGGTATTCTTATGGCAGACATCCTCATAAGTTGGATTTTCGGTATTTCCATTGGCATAGCCCACATCTGTTGCGATTACTCCTGGTACCAGTGATAAATATTTCTCTGTACCCCAAAAACATCCACCTGCCAGATATATTTCCTTCTTTAAATGACTCATACAATAACTCCTTTCTTTCTACCTAAATTCCACGTGCATTTTTTATTAGCTTAAAAGAACACTATTTCAAGAAGAATTTAAACTAATACTCCCACATTGTAACATTATTTACCACCACCTTTCAATCTTTTTCAATAAATTATTGATTGCAACTTTGGAGTAAAGATACTTATTAAACCCTGCAAGTTATCCACAGAGCAACACTCGATTTTCAAGATGATATCTTTATTATACCAGACATTTTTCATACACTTCCTTGTACGGATAGTTTTCTGACAAATTCATAATTACAGTTCTTGCGGTTTTAATGATTTTGGCTGCAAGAAATACATACTTCAAACGAAAGGTCTTTATTTGCTGTCTGTATTCTGAAGGCTCTAAGGAATCAATCTTGAACAACAAAAACAGGTTATATGAAAGCATCATCATTTGAAACACCGCTTCATTTGCCCAAAATGATTTAAGTAAAAGATGACCCACCGCCATGTCGTATTTGGCTTCTTTAATATAGTTCTCAGCATTGCCACGTTTTTCATAGGATATAACTACTTTTTCAGAAAGCAATGTAGTGTTTGTCACAAAGAAAAAGTATTCGTACTCAGAGCCTTCTAAAAGTGATATTTGTGCTCTTTCTTTTTCTGGTTTCAGTACACGAGACACAACAAACCTTCTATCTTTCTCCCAGTTATCTAATTTTGTAAACAGTTCTGTAGTTTCTCTGCCTTCTTCACCTTTAACGAATACAACCGATGAATTCGTTGCTTGGGATGCAAGCGTAGAATAACTTTTGGCTTTAATTAAATATTTGCAACCAAGAGATTCTATCGTTTCAATAATTTTTTCATCAAAGTAGCCACTATCCATTCGAAATAAAATCTCTAAATCATCTGTTTTGATGTTGGCTACTATTTCTTTGATCATTTCAGATGCACCGTTAGCTGTGTAAGTATTGCCACTTCTTACAAACCCGGTGACGTAGGCTTTTAATTCGTCGCAAAATGCAAACTGGATATTGTAGCATCGGTTTCCTAGTTTCTTGGGATTATATCCTTTTGATGCACCTTCTTGATGACCTTCTACGTTGATTACACTACTATCAATATCAATCGTAATGGATGTCAATTTACTTTTAGTGAGCAGTTTTTTAAAGACTTTAAAATTAATGTCTCTAAACATTTGTGTTGTCTTAAAGGTGAAGTTTCCTAAAAACCGTGACACTGTTTCAGGTTCTTTTACGGAAATATCAAATTCATTAACGAGTGGATCATTTTGAAGGAGCTTTAGACGTTCTAGCTTGTCTATACCAATAAAGTGACCACAGATCATCGTCTTTATATGATTCATCTTGATTTTATTTGTGGAGTCATTATCAAATACGAGGTCATTTTCAACTAGATCAAAAATCTCATTACTTTTTGCGTTCTCAAGGAGAAGAAAAAGACCTGCATTTGATGTTAGATTCTTAGCTGTGAAATCAATTTTATTAATCATAATTTAAACCCCTTTTTCTGCTTTTGTTACTATTATTGTACCATATATCGACTCATAAAAGCTGATAATTCAACACATTTTTGAGCATTTTTCTTTCACCCAATGGGTGAAAGCTGAATTTTGAAGGAACGTATATTTATCAATGCTTTGAGGGTGGTTTATAAAGTACTGACGTAGAATCTCAGATATAATAAAAACATAAAATGATAGTTAGCCAGTGACGAAGATTGGGTATTAATTATCGGATTTACGATATGCAAATTTAAATGTGTAGGGGTCAACAGATTTAAAGCACAGTTCATAGTGTACTTCGTTAGAGCCATCTGTTGGCTTTAAATCTTCATCTTCATAGCAGCCAGCCAAGTACATAATAACGAAATGTGCTACTTTGGGGAAATCACTTTTGCTGAGGGTTGAACCTTTTGTGATGGCAATATTTTCTGCTTGTATAAATTCCAAGCCAATTGCTGGAAGTAAAGAAACGGGTCCATATATTTTCTTATTCTTCTTTATGCTTCTGTTTACCATTAACCGCAGTATTTCGTTTTCATACGAATCTGAAACATCACTTATTATTGAGAATTTTAACTTTAATTTCATAGCCATTGACCTCCTTTGGTAGTGTCATATATTAGCTCTAGTGGAGAAGGATAGCAAGTAAATGATGACTTATTTGGGAGGAGTGCTGCAGATATGAAACCTAATAAAACAGTAGAATATATTCCAATTCGACCACCCAAATATACTAAGAGAGTTGGTATATATGCAAGGGTAAGCACTGATAGCAAGGAACAGATGGAAAGTTTTAGATATCAAATTTCTCACTATACTAGAGTTGTGGCTACGACTCCGTTTTGGCTGCTTACTGATATTTATATGGATATTTATTCAAGTAAGGAAGGTGCTGTGCGAAAAGATTTTAATAGGCTCCTTGAAGATTGCAAAAACAAAAAGTTAGACATAATTTTAGCTAAAAGCGTTAGTAGATTTGGGAGAAATACTGTAGAGGTACTGGAAGTACTTAACCAATTAAAAATATTAGGTGTTAGAGTAATATTTGATGAAGATGACCTTGATACAGGAAAAATTGATGATGATGTATTGCTTACACTTGTTGAGGTCATTGCTCAAGATGAAAATAGGTCTAGAAGTGAGAATATAAGAATGGGACTTAGACATAGAGCTGCCGATGGTACTTCTAAATCATACTATAGAAGATGCTATGGATATACCAAGGACAAAAATGGCGGCTTACAAATTTTAAAGGATGAAGCTAAGAATGTTAGGCTAATTTTCGACTTATATTTACATGGCAAAAGTATTATTGGTATAGGCAAAGAATTAGAAAGACGAGGAATTATTTCTCCAACAGGAAAAAACAAATGGTGTAAACGGACCATTGATGTTATGCTTAGTAATGAGAAATATATGGGGAATGTTCGCTTGATGAAATCATCAAAAGATGGTGAGCAATATTTATCGGAAGGTAACAACCCAGCAATTATTTCAGAAGAAACTTTTAAAGCTGTGCAAATTGAAAAAAATCATAGAAGTAACATAACGATGGCGGCAGGAGTTATACAGCGTAAAAACACTAAGTATAGCTCAAAAAAGTAAAATAGCCTAATCAAACATGATTAGGCTGAGAAGATAAGGATGTTATTGTAAGTGCGTAAATACTGGCTTTTATGGACATTTAACCTAAGTTGGAAAATAGCCTAATTTTCACACGTTGAGACGGTAGTATTGATGTCAAGGGTGAAAAAGTAAAGTGTGCTGAAAGACCAGTACTACTGCGGTTCGGCTGGCTTGTGACAAATTGAAATAAAATGAAAAACTGTAAAACTAACGGTAGGAAGGAACATTTCTACTATTTGGCGCTTTTTATAAAATTTGGCAAAAACGGATAGTTAAGTTGCCATGATAGATGTTAGAGCTGCAAACTGGAATTTGTAGTTTTAATTTTCATATTGACAAATATCGATTTGAGGTTTATAACTAATACATCAAGAAAAATTGATTTGAGGTGGACGAATGGAATTTTCATATGAAAAGGATGCCAAGGTATTTAAGGCGTTGTGTGATCCTCGTAGATTGATGATAATTGAACGTTTGCGTAGTGGAGAAAAATGTGCCTGCTATTTGCAGGAAAATATGGATATTGGTCAATCAGGACTTTCCTATCACATGAAAGTGCTTTGCGATTCCGGAATCGTTGAAAGCCGACAGGAAGGCAAATGGACACACTATCATTTATCTGAAAAAGGCCGTGATGCAGCAATTGTTTTGCTTCAGCAGCTAACTACACCAAATAAAGAGCAAAAACATAGTTTCTGTAAATAAACACTAAGTTCTATAATAAAATTTTTTTGACTTTATATATCAAAAAAAGTTGATTTGACATGTAAGAAAAGAGGCTTATTCATGAATATTTGGGATTTTATTCAGAATCAAATTTTAGGTATGAAATGGTTAAATGAAGTAATCGGATCATTACTTCAGACAATGGGCGTGGACATTGCTTCTCACTGGGGTGGCAGCATACAGTTCTTCTTGTATGACGTAATCAAGATTACTATTTTGCTTTGCGTGCTAATTTTTATCATAAGTTATATTCAAAGCTATTTCCCACCTGAGCGTAGTAAAAAAATACTTGGACGTTTTCATGGCCTTGGTGCCAATACGCTAGCGGCGTTACTTGGAACAGTAACACCGTTTTGCTCATGTTCATCAATACCGCTGTTTATTGGTTTTACCAGTGCAGGCTTGCCGGTGGGAGTCACATTTTCTTTCTTGATTTCTTCACCTATGGTTGATTTAGGCAGTCTTGTTCTCCTGATGAGTATTTTTGGTACCAAGATAGCTCTTGTATATGTAATATTTGGTCTAATTGTAGCTGTTATAGGCGGAACTATTATTGAAAAGCTTCATATGGAAAGATATGTTGAAGATTTTATTAAAAATGCCAGCAGCGTGGATATTGAGTCCCCTGAACTCACCAGGGAAGATAGAGTAATGTTTGCTAAGGAGCAAGTAATAAGTACTTTTAAAAAAGTGTTCCCTTATGTTTTAGTAGGCGTTGGCATTGGTGCCGTTATTCATAATTGGATACCTGAAAGCATGGTAGAAAATGTATTGGGCGGCAATAATCCGTTTGGCGTAATATTAGCTACTTTAGTAGGCGTACCGATGTATGCCGATATTTTTGGTACAATTCCCATTGCAGAAGCGCTTCTGTACAAGGGTGCTCAGTTAGGGCCGGTTCTATCTTTTATGATGGCGGTTACCACCTTGTCACTTCCTTCTCTTATTTTGCTTCGTAAAGCTGTAAAGCCGAGACTGTTAGGATTGTTTATAGCAATATGTACTATAGGTATTATTATCGTTGGTTATTTGTTTAATGCTTTGCAACCGTTTCTTGTTTGATGGATAAACTGGAGGAATAGTAAATGTTCACAGTAGTTTTGTATGGTGTTGCCGGAGTTGGGCTTCTTGCCTCATTCCTTACAGATAGGCAAAAAACAAATAAAGCGTTAAAGAAAGCATGGAAAGCCTTCGAAAATATCTTACCACAGTTTTTATCAATTCTAGTTATCATTGGCTTTGCACTTACCGTTCTGACGCCGGCCACTATCAGCAAACTGTTGGGAACAAGTTCGGGAGTAATTGGAATTATTATATCGTTGATAATTGGCGGAATTACGCTGATACCTGGATTTGTTGCCTTTCCTCTTGCCGCGGCATTATTAAAAAATGGTGCTGGCTATGCACAAATTGCAGCTTTTGTCTCTTCACTCATGATGGTTGGCGTTGTCACTCTACCGATGGAATTTGCTACTTTTGGTCAAAAGACAGCTATCTTGCGTAATGTACTGGCATTAATTTTTTCATTTTTAGTTGCTTTAGCAATGGGGGTGATTTTTCAATGAAGAAACTAGTTATCCGCTATAGCACTTTTCTTTTGTTGTTCGTCCTTCTTATCATTACATCTATTTTTTATCCTGAGCTTGGTAAGTCCTCCGCAAATAATATTTGGAGTAATGTAAAAGAAATGCTAGGTGTCATTCCACCTGTATTCGTACTTTTAGGACTTTTGGATGTATGGGTGGATAGGCAGACAATGATAAGGTACACTGGTTTAGGTTCGGGATTAAGAGGTATTTTAATAGCATTTGTTTTAGGCTCTGCTGCAGCAGGACCGTTGTATGCAGCGTTTCCCGTAGCTGCAATAATGTTGAAGAAAGGAAGCTCTATCTACAATGTATTTGTTTTTATAGGTGCATGGTCAACGACCAAGATACCAATGCTCACCTTTGAGGCAAGTGGGTTGGGAATCAAGTTTATGGTGGTACGTTTGGGACTAAGTATTTTAGGAATACTTTTTATTGCAGCATGTATTGACCGCATCTTGCCTGCGGAAGAAAAAAATAAAATTTATCAAATGAATCAATAAAACTAAAAGTTATAAATTAAAAATATTGCTACATTATGCTAAAGAAAAGGAAGGAAGATTAATATGGCTAAAAATTGGTATCCAGTAATTGATTATGAAAAATGTGTTGAATGTGGTATCTGTTCTAATTTTTGCCCGCATGGTGTTTATGACAAGAGCAAGGCTCCTACGCCTGTAGTAGTAAATCCTGATAACTGTATTACTCATTGTCATGGTTGTCAAAAGAAATGTAAATTTGAAGCAATATCTTATGTGGGCGATATGGCAGGTAGTCCTGCTCAAAGTTGTTGTGGAGGAAATTGTTGTGGATAAAAATCAGAACAAGGCTGTATATGGGAAAACAACAAAAATTTTAATTGTGTTCTCTATTGTTGCCGTACTTACTGGTATGTATTTCTGGAAGAATGCAAGTGAAAGCGCTATAGCAAGTGTCAAAACTACGACTAAAGCTAATGTTGGTGCAAAAAACTATCCGCTAAAAATTAAGGCTGTTAACCTTGGTACTATCAAATCTTACGGTGTTCCTACTGTCATAGATTTTGGCTCTGATTCATGTGTACCTTGTAAGGAAATGGCACCGGTACTTACAACTCTTAATTCCGAATGGCAGGGAAAAGCAGCTGTTCAATTTATGGATGTGTGGAAGTATCAGGATGGGGTCAAAGATTTTCCGGTGCAGGTTATTCCAACACAGGTCTTCTTTAATGCCGACGGAACTCCTTTTGCTCCTAGTGAAGAACTACGAAAACAGATTAACCTTACTTTATATTATCTTAATGAAACCAATGAGCATGTTTTTACAGTTCATCAGGGTGGTATTACAGAAGCTCAGATGCGTCAGATATTTGCGGAAATGGGGATTAAATAATGGAGGCATGGCTAACTCACTATGCGCAGCTTATCGCTGAGAATTACTGGCTGGCTCCTTTTTTTTCTTTATTTGCAGGGTTTTTGACTTCTTTTACACCTTGTTCCTTATCTAGCGTTCCGCTGGTAATTGGTTATGTTGGAGGAAGTTGTAGTAGAGATGCTAAAAAAGCCTTCGGCTATTCTATTGTTTTTGCAATAGGTACAGCAATTACTTTTGTTACAATGGGAATAATTGCTTCATCAGTAGGCAGACTGATGGGAATGGCCTCACCAGTTTGGTATATTGTTCTTGGATGCCTGATGATTTTGATGGCCTTGCAGACGTGGGGCATATTTAATTTTATTCCGTCTACTAACCTGCTGACAAAAAATAAAAAACAAGGCTTTCTAGGAGCTCTTTTGACAGGCGCCTTGGCCGGTATATTTGCTTCGCCCTGTTCCACGCCTGTACTCATTGCATTATTAGGAATGATTGCTGGCAAAGGAAATTTCGCTTGGGGAGTGCTACTTATGCTTCTTTATTCTCTTGGTCATAGCATTCTTGTCATTGTGGCTGGAACATCAATAGGATTTGTACAAAAGGTAAACAGCAGTAATCTATACGGTAAAACAGGAAATATTATGACGTTTATTATGGGGACACTGATTTTGTTGGTTGGGTTTTATATGTTTTGGCTTGCATTTTAAGTAAAATTTATTAGGAGGAAAAATAAATGGGATTTTTTGGCTTTGGCAAGAAGAAATGTGGTTGCGATACAAAGGTAGAACAAAAGAAAAATAACGAACAAGCACCTGCTTGCGCATGTAATGGTAACGTAGAAACTTTCGAGGCTGCTGGTTCAGATAATGTAGCAAAGGGCCTTGTTGGTGTTAAGGTGCTGGGAAGTGGTTGTAAGAGCTGTCATGAATTGCTGGTTAACACTAATAAGGCACTTAAGACTATGGCTATTCCATTTGAAGCTGAATACGTAACAGATATAGAGAAAGTTGTTTCCTATGGCGTTATGTCTACTCCGGCACTTGTTGTTAACGAAAAAGTTGTATCTATGGGTAAAGTTTATAGTGCAGCGGAGGTTGAAAAGTTATTGCATAAGCTGGGGTATTAAATATGGATACAAATATACAAGAGCAAGCAAAAGAGGGGATTAGCTTCTTCCAGAAGTACTTATCTGTATGGGTGGCTCTGTGTATGGTAGTAGGAGTTTTGTTAGGTCATCAGTTCCCAGAGGTAGGCATATTTTTAAATCAATTCGAATATTACAAAGTTTCCATTCCTATGGCGATTTTGATCTGGATTATGATTTACCCTATGATGATGAAGGTGGATTTTAACAGTGTACAGGATGTGGGTAAAAATCCTAAAGGCTTGTATGTTACATGGGTTACTAATTGGCTAATAAAACCATTTACCATGTATGGCATTGCGGCACTATTTTTCTTTGTGATTTTTAAGAATTTTATTTCGTCTGAACTTGCCACTCAATATCTGGCGGGAGCGGTATTGCTAGGAGCTGCTCCATGTACAGCAATGGTTTTTGTATGGAGTACTCTGACAAAAGGAAATCCGGCATATACTGTAGTACAGGTAGCAACTAATGACCTTATTATTTTGGTTGCGTTTGTTCCCATTGTGAAATTTCTCTTGGGAGTATCTAATGTCAGTGTTCCGTATAGTACATTAATTCTTAGTGTAGTGCTTTTTGTGGTGGTACCTTTAAGTGCCGGTATTCTTACCAGAGTTGTGGTTATACGTAATCGTGGGGCTGCATACTTTGAGGAAAGCTTTGTGCATAGATTTGATAGTGCTACTACTATAGGTCTGCTTCTTACACTTGTGATGGTATTTATGTTTCAAAGTGAGGTAATTATTGCCAATCCGTTGCATATTTTGCTCATTGCAGTGCCCCTGGTCATTCAAACTTATCTGATCTTTTTTATTGCCTACTTTGCCTGCCATATTTTAAAACTTCGTTATGATATTGCAGCACCTGCAGGTATGATTGGAGCCTCAAACTTTTTTGAGCTTTCTGTAGCAGTTGCGGTTGCTTTGTTTGGAACGACAAGTCCTGCTGCGCTAGCTACTACAGTAGGGGTTCTCACGGAAGTTCCCGTCATGTTGACTTTGGTAAAGATTGCTAATAAAACAAAGGGCTGGTTCTCGGAATAAAAAAATATTTAAGAGAAAGATATTCTACTTCGTTACTAGGAAAGACGCTTTCTGTTGTGTCTTTGAAGCACAGCAGAATTTAAAATTACAAACTGGAAGCTGTAGGTGTGCTTTATTAGTCTGATTATAATTGCAGAAAGACAACTTCCGATTTGTCTAGCAAAGTTAAAGAGCAAACTATTCTACCAAAATAGAATGGTTTGCTCTTTTTTTATGCCTTAATTTCAATTTCTACGCCGGATTTGAATGCTACGCTAAAGTGGTCAGCAAAGACGGTTATTTTTTTTATAAGCTGCCGGACCAGGGCTTTATCAAAAAAAGTAATTATAGCTGGCTGTGATTTGATAAACTCTTGTAAGGCGTTAATGCGTTTTACATCTTCATCCCGGATAGTGGTTTCAACCGCGGATTGCTTTTTAAGCTCTTGCAGATGAAGAATCTCATCGGTAACAGTGTTATAATCTTCTTTTTTATTGGACAGGCTTATTAGCTCCTTTTGCAGTTCGAGCAGCTTGGCATCAATACTTTCTATAGAGCCGGCTTTGGATTTTCTTACCGTTAAGGCCATGTTGCTTTGCAACTGAGCTATATAGGCTTCTCTGTTACCTAGCATTTCGTTAACTGCCTTTAAAACAATGTCCTGTAAAAGTAGCTCATTAACAGTTCTATTGGTGCAGGAATGGGCCGTGGTTTCCAGCCTGCTTATGCAGCGCCAGACTATGGACTTGCGGCCATGATTATTCCAATGCACTCTTCTGTAAAGCTCTCCACAGCAGCCGCAATAAATAATCTGGGAGAAGCAGTGGTTGCTGCTAAAAGCTCTTCTTTTACCGTTAGGCCCTATATAAAAACTACGTCTTCGCACTAGTTCCTGCTGCACCAGCATGAATAAGTGCTTTGGTATAATTGCCTCATGGTCGTCCTCGACATAGTACTGAGGCACGGTACCGTTGTTTTTTATACGTTTTTTAGTTAGAAAATCAACAGTATATGTCTTCTGTAGCAGGGCATCACCAATATATTTTTCATTACGAAGGATTTTATTGATGGTGCTGGTACACCAATGTTTCCCTCCTGCGCCAGTAAGAATTTGATCAGTTTCAAGTCCGGAGGCAATCTTGTCCATGCTAAGGCCCTGCAAATATTCGCGATAGATGCGCTTTACTACTTCAGCCTGCGCTGGTTCGATGATGAGGTGGCCGTCGTCATCTTTTGTGTAACCAAGGAAGCGATTATGATTGACCTGGACTTTGCCTTGCTGGTAGCGGTATTGCAATCCCAACTTAACGTTTTGGCTTAAGGACTGACTTTCTTGCTGGGCTAGGGAAGCCATGATAGTTATAAGTACTTCGCCTTTGGCATCCATGGTGTTGATGTTTTCCTTTTCAAAGAATACAGGGATGTTTATTTCCTTAAGCTTACGGATGTATTTAAGGCAATCAAGGGTGTTCCTAGCGAATCTGCTTATGGACTTGGTGATAATCATATCTATATTGCCGGCTTCGCATTCCTTTATCAGCCTGTTAAACTCTTCACGTTTTTTAGTATTGGTACCGGAAATACCATCATCAGCGAAAATTCCAGCTAACTCCCAGTCGGTGTTTCCCTTAATGTAATTGGTATAATGTTCAATTTGGGTTTCATAGCTGGTAGCCTGTTCATCACTATCAGTACTTACTCTGCAATAGGCAGCAACTCTGAGCTTCGGCTTATCCGCGGCTTTGACGTTGTTGCCTATTTGTTTTTTTGCTGGTATAAGCATTATGTTTCCCATTTAGTATTCCTCTCTTTCTATTAGGCTGTAAAGGTATTCAGCCTGCTTTATTGGATCATCAAATGTTTTAAAGCCTCTGGACAGATGAAATTTAGTAGGAATTATTATCGCCTTGCATTTATGCTGGTGATTTAATCTGCCTAATTTGGTAGCTCTGCGCAATAACTCGGCTTGGACTCCCTCGTAAATTTCCAGGCCTATGAGCGGTGGATAAAATTCATCTCCTAGGTAATGTTTATTGGTAAGTAGGTTCTTTATCGTGGGATGAAGCATACGAAGGTCTGCGGATTTAGCAGAATTACTCAGGCTTTTGCCGGATAAATAAGCTTTGTATAAAAATCTAAGTTTATCTGCTTCAGACTGATCAACCACAGCCTTGCCATTTTCAATCTTGTAACCAAAGGGTATATGCGCCATTGTTTCACATCCTTTCTGTGAGGCTGAGCCCGCATTTTAATACAAAAGTTACTTTCTGGCGGTTTTTAATAATAATCTTCTCAACAAAATCTGTGAAAACAGCATCATCGAATTGCATAAGCATAGACGCCTTTTCGGTATAGCGCAGTAGTTTGGTTAGCTCAGTAATCTTGCAATTATCACCGGTTAGGCTGCTGCCTAAAGCCGTAATTTCATTTTTAGCATTATCTGCTTGCCGTAATAATTCGTTGGCTTGACCGGTATAGATGATTTTATCAATATAGCCCTGAGCCATGAGCGTAGACAAGGTTTCTCGTTGCTCGGTATTTCGTAGCAATTCTGTTTGTAATTCTTTAATTTTAAGTAGGGCAGCATCCTTGCTGGTTGCCTTCAAAGTAATTAATAAAGGTTTCAGGATAACTGCATGGGCAAAAATAAGCTTGTTTATCAGAGTAGTAAAGGCGCCTTTTATGGCAGCATCTTCCAGGTAGAGCAGAGAGCATTTTTCTTTGTTTGCTAGGTGAGTAGAACAACACCAAGCAACGTACTTATAATTTCCAGCAGTATGGATACGTCTTTTTAAGGTTGCACCACACTGGCCGCATATAAGCTTTCCTGAAAGCGTATAGCGGTTGGTGTATTTCTTAGCGCTTTGGCTGATGTTCTTTTCCAAAGCATGCTGCCTGATTATTTTTGTTACGGCCTCAAAGGTGGAACGGCTGATAATTGCTTCATGATCATCTTTGACTAAATATTGGTCTCTTTGCCCGGTGTTCTTGTGTTTGTTGAATTGAGAATCTGTATAGGTCTTTTGAAGCAATACATCTCCAACATATTTTTCATTGGTAGCTATGCCGAGAATTGTTCCGGAATGCCATTTAACCTTACGAAATGTTGGTATTCGTTCAGCATTTAAGTTTTTGGCAATGGTATAGGCACCTTTGCCGGCTAGTAATTCTGTAAAGATACGCTTAACTACTAGGGCTTCCTTTGGTTCTACTACTAGGGCTTTTCCATCCCATCTGTAACCATAAGGCGGGGAGGTAAGTTTAAAAGTACCTGCCTTAAACCGTGTTTTAATGCCCCAGCTTATGTTGGCAGCGATTGATGCTGATTCGTCCTCTGCCATGCTGCTTAAAATAGAAAGGAATAATTCGCTTTCCATTGAGCCAGTATTAATGTTTTCTTTCTCAAAATATACCGGAACATTTATATCCAGCAGGGTTCTTACAAGTTCTAAGCAATCTGTGGTATTGCGGGAAAAGCGGCTGATGGACTTCGTAATTATGAAGTCAACTTTCTTGGCCTTACAATCTGCAATTAATTGAAGTAGCTGAGGTCGTATTTCTGCCTTTGTACCTGAAATCCCCTCATCAAAATACAAACCGGCGTATTCCCACTCAGCCCGCTTAGAAATATAATTTTCATAATGTTCTTTTTGCGTTTCTAAGCTTTCAAGCTGCGCATCAGAGGCTGTGGAGACTCTGCAATAGGCAGCAACCTTTAGCTTTGCTTTTGGATTTTCTAGCTGGTTAACAGTTTCAATTTTGGTTATTTTACTCATAACTATCTCCTTGTCAGTGTCACATATTAGCTCTGAAAAGCTTATATAGCAACGGTTTTAGGCAATATTTCTACTAAAAAAGGTGGAAAACTATTGCGGTTGAGTTCCGTCAAGCAATTAAACTCTTCCTTAGTAATAAGGCCATTTTTTAAGGCTGTTTTGGCAATCACCTGTGCTAAAAAATAATTACAATTTTGCACTATTTGCTCCTGAGACATATTGTGAGTGTTTTCTGCTATGACAGTATTCATATTACATATCCTCCGTTCTGAAGGAATATCCTTCACTTCCTTCTGGAGATTAGGAGGAGGTTTTGACGAAAAAATATTAACTTTTTGAAATTAATACTTTTCTTCCTTATAAATAGAAAATCTGCTTGGAAAATTATCCAGGCAGATTTTTTATTTTTTTAAAATTTTTCGTCAAAATGGGTAACCAACCTCCAGTGGGTAGTAGAAGGAGATAAACAAAACCAACTCCTTCCGGGAGGTGAAATAAAATGAGTGCAAATATCACAAAGGTTAATCGCCAGGATGCAGAGCTAATTGAAGTTCTTACTGCAATTAGTAAGGTTTCTGCAAAACTGGCAAAGCAGTTAGCAATGCTAGCTGTACACAACAAGGAAAAGGAGGCTTATCAGGATGAAAGAAATGAAAGATGTTGTCAAAGAATTACGATCTACTGCTGTCGTTATTAATTCTGTAGCAGAGTACTTGGAAAAGCAGCAGGCTGCAGAGACGGTAAAGGATGAGCCTGTCCCGGTAAAAGCTCCTATTACTTTGGAACAGGTAAGGGCAGTATTAGCTGAAAAAGCTCGCGCTGGTCATACTGCTGAAGTAAAAGCCTTGTTAGTAAAATATGGTGCCAATAAACTGTCAGAAGTTACTGCTGATAAGTACAAGGCTTTACTTCAGGATGCGGAGGAAATTAAAGATGCCAGCTAATGGACATGCCTTTTTATCTGCTTCTTCAGCAGCTAGGTGGTTGCATTGCCCACCATCTGCTAGGCTGGGGGAGAACTACAAGGAGCAAAACAGTGAATATGCACAAGAGGGTACGGAGGCTCATGCACTTTGTGAATATAAGCTGAAAAAGGCTCTCGGCATTAAGACCAAGAACCCAACCAAGCATCTGGCAAGATATTCTGAAGAAATGGAAGAATGTGCCAATGATTATGTCGCTTATCTTATGGGCGAACTTGAACTGGCAAAGCAGCTTTGTAAGGATCCAGCCGTCTTTATTGAACAAAGAGTAGATTTTTCTCGTTGGGTAAAAGATGGCTTTGGCACAGCGGATGCTCTTATCGTGGCGGATAAGGTCCTTAAAGTATGCGACTATAAGCATGGCTTAGGTCACGTTATTTCTGCAAAAGAAAATCCTCAAATGATGTGTTACGCCTTAGCTGCCGTGGACCTGTTTGATGGTATTTACGATATTGAAAAAGTCAGCATGACCATCTTTCAGCCACGTAGAAGTAATGTAAGTACCTTTGAAATAGCTAAGGGAGAGCTCTATCGTTGGGCCAAGGAAGTACTACAGCCGGCAGCAGAATTAGCTTTTACAGGAGAGGGACAGTTCTTATGCGGAGAATGGTGTTCTTTCTGTAATGCTAAGCACGAATGCCGGGCAAGGGCTGAGGCTAATCTATTGCTAGCAAAGTTTGACTTTAAACTGCCACCTTTGCTGGAAGATGCTGAAATAGAGGTAATCCTATCCAAGATAGATTCCCTGATAACCTGGGCTAATGACATCAAGGAATATGCTCTTAGGCAGGCTGTCAGCGGGAAGCTATGGAAGGGCTGGAAACTGGTTGAAGGACGGTCTAATCGTAAGTACGTAAATGAAGAAACCGTTGTTAAGACAGTAACAGAGGCCGGCTTCGATCCTTATGAGAAAAAGCTTCTAAGCGTGTCAGCTATGCAAAAACTCTTAGGGAAAACCAAATTCGAAGAGCTATTATCAACTCTTATAGAGAAGCCGCAGGGTAAACCAACGCTAGTTCCGGACAGCGATAAAAGGCCGGAAATGAACAACGCGAAACAAGATTTTAGTGAAAATTAAAGGAGAGATATATTATGACTAATAAAATTAATGCAAATCCAATGAAGGTAATTACCGGTAAAGATACCAGATGGAGCTACGCTAATGTTTGGGAACCGAAGAGCATCAATGGTGGAACACCTAAGTATAGTGTTAGCTTAATTATTCCCAAAGCTGATACACGTACAGTGGAGAAGATTAAGGCTGCTATTGAAGCTGCATATAAGGAAGGGGAAAGCAAACTTAAAGGCAATGGCAGAAGCGTACCACCTTTGAGTACCATTAAAACACCGTTAAGAGATGGGGACATAGAACGTCCTGATGATAAGAACTATGCAAATTCTTATTTCATTAATGCCAATGCTACGACTGCTCCTGGTATTGTAGATGCCAATTGTAATCCCATTATTACACGTTCTGAGGTTTATTCCGGTGTATATGGTAGGGCAAGCATTTCCTTCTATAGCTTCAATAGTTCAGGCAATAAAGGGATCGCCTGTGGACTGAATAATCTGCAAAAACTTCGGGATGGCGAACCTCTGGGCGGTAAGGCTAGCGCTGAGATGGACTTTTCCACTGAAGCAGACGATGACTTTTTGAAATAGGAGGAAAATACTATGTATAACTATGAATTTGCCAAAGAAATAATTGTTATGGTTACGTTTTATATTTACATTGGTCTTTCTGCTATGGGTTTCTTCTTCATTGCCTATAACGTTATAGATTTGTTAATCTTTTGCTTTAAGGAAATCAAAAAAAGATTAACAAAGAAAGACCAAGACCAGGAATATTAAAAGGTACTGATAGCGGTAGGGGTAGCACCTTGCCGCTATTCTTTTAAGAAAGGGATAGTTATGAAAACAATAAGTATAGATATAGAAACCTATTCTAGTACTAACCTACAAAAGTCTGGGGCATATAAATATGCCGAGTCTGCTGATTTTGAAATATTGCTGTTTAGTTACAGCGTGGATAAAGGGCCAGTGCAAGTCGTAGATTTAGCTATGGGAGATAAAATACCTGAAGCAATATTAACTGCCCTGAAAAATGAAAAAGTCGCTAAATGGGCTTTTAATGCTTCCTTTGAACGTGTCTGCTTGTCTCGTTATTTAAGGGAACCGCTTAATCCAGATGGTTGGTACTGTACCATGATTTGGGCAGCTACCTTAGGACTGCCGTTATCCTTACAAGGTGTAGGCGCAATACTTGGCATGGAGAAACAAAAGCTGACGGAAGGCAAAAGTCTGCTTAAGTATTTTTGCGTACCTTGTGCTCCGACTAAAGTCAATGGTGGGCGTACCAGAAATTTGCCCAAGCATGATTTAGCTAAATGGGAGCAGTTTAAAGCCTATAACATCAGAGACGTAGAGACAGAACTTGGCATTCAACAGAAATTGTTAAAGTTCCCTGTACCGAAAAAAATCTGGAACGAATACCATCTTGATCAGGAAATAAATGACCGTGGCATTGGGGTTGATTGCTCCTTGGTGAAGCAGGCGATAGCTATTGATGAAAAGGTAAAAGCTAGTCTTAGAGATAAGATGCAGAAGCTTACTAATTTAGCTAATCCTAATTCAGTACAACAAATGATTGGCTGGTTAGCCGCTAATGGATTGAAAACAGATACACTTGGTAAAAAAGCTGTAGCAGAAATGCTAAAGACTGCTCCTAAAGAATTAGGAGAGGCTTTACAACTTAGACAGCAATTGGCCAAGTCCTCTGTTAGAAAGTATACGGCTATGGACAAGGCTGCCTGCAAGGATAGTAGGGCCAGGGGGATGTTTCAATTTTATGGGGCGAATAGGACAGGACGATTTTCTGGTAGGTTAATACAATTACAAAATTTGCCACAAAATCATATGGCTGACTTGTCTCAAGCAAGGGAACTAGTATTAAGTGGCAACTATGCTGCCTTGGAGCTGCTTTATGAAGATATCCCGGATACCTTGTCTCAGCTTATAAGGACAGCTTTTGTACCTCAAAACGGCAGGAAGTTTATAGTTTCAGATTTTAGTGCAATTGAGGCCAGGGTACTAGCCTGGCTTGCAGGGGAAACATGGAGAATGCAGGTGTTTGCTGAGGGCGGGGACATATATTGTGCTTCAGCAACAAAAATGTTTAAGGTACCGGTCGAGAAACATGGTATTAATGGTCACTTACGGCAAAAAGGTAAAATAGCTGAATTAGCTTTGGGTTATGGTGGCTCAGTAGGAGCTCTTAAGGCCATGGGCGCATTAGAGATGGGTGTAAAGGAAAAAGAATTAAAACCACTGGTTAATGCTTGGCGTATGTCTAATGAAAAGATTACAGCCTTATGGTGGGCTGTAGATGATGCTATCAAAGAATGTATAAAAGGGCGATATGAAACCGAAACGCAAGGTATTAGCTTCAGCTACGAGAGCGGTTTCCTATTTATTACACTTCCATCCGGAAGACATCTTGCTTATGTAAAACCACGGTTGGGCATAAACCAATTTGGTGGTGAATCAGTAACTTATGAAGGCATAGGTCCCACTAAGAAATGGGAAAGGCTGGAAAGCTACGGACCAAAGTTTTGTGAAAACATTACCCAGGCCATTGCCAGGGATCTTTTAGTCTACGCCATGCAAACTTTACGGAACTGTGCCATTGTAGGGCACGTTCATGATGAACTAATTATTGAAGCTGACCAAAGAATGTCACTTAAGGCTGTTTGTGAGCAAATGGGTAGAACTCCACCTTGGGCCAAGGGTTTACTGCTTAGAGCAGATGGCTACGAATGTGACTTTTATAAAAAGGATTAAAAAATAAAAAAGTTTCGTCAAAATGGCATCTAAACCTCCAGTGGGTAGTAGGAGAGGATAAAACCTCTTACTAATACCCATATGGAGGACTTTTTTATGAATGGATTAATCAGCATCAACTACGACAGTGAAAGACCTACTGTAAGTGGTCGAGAGTTACACCGGGCTTTGAGGGTGGAAACCAGGTACAATGATTGGTTTTCCAGAATGTGCGATTTTGGTTTTGAAGAAGATAAGGACTTTTACTCAAATTTGAGTAAAAGCAGCGGTGGCCGGCCTTCTGAGGATCATGAGCTTACTATTCCAATGGCCAAAGAAATATGTATGCTGCAACGTACTGAAATTGGTCGCGAATTTCGTAAGTATTTTATTAGTATCGAGGAACAGTGGAATTCTCCGGAAGCTGTTATGTCTAGGGCTTTGAAATATGCTAATGACCAGCTTACTGCTATTAGTAAACAAAATTCAGAACTGCTTTCCACTGTGGCAGTACAAAACCAACAAATAGCTGAAATGCAACCCAAAGCAAGCTACTACGACATTGTTTTGCAATGTAAAAACGCGCTCCCAATATCTGTTATTGCTAAAGATTACGGACTAAGCGGTAGGCACTTGAACCAACTCCTGCATGAATTAGGCGTGGAGTATAAACAAGGCGATATCTGGCTTTTATACATTGGATATGCGAATAAAGGCTATACCTGCACAAAAACTCATTCTTACGAGGGTAATGATGGAAATCTGTATAGCAGGGTACATACCTATTGGACACAAAAGGGCCGCTTGTTTATTTATGACCTATTAAAAAAGGCCGGAGTCTTGCCACTGATGGAAAGGGAGGCCTAAGTCATGAAAAGAAAGGCCAGAGAAGTTGTTTATGTTTGTTCTCCTTATGCTGGCGTTATAGATAAAAACGTTTCTAATGCCAGGAAGTATAGCCGTTTCGTGCTAACGAAAAGAAAAATTCCCCTGACACCTCATTTGCTCTATCCACAGTTCATGGATGATACCAATCCGAATGAACGTAAAGTGGCCTTCAGCATCAATAAGGTACTTTTAGGTAAATGCGAAGAGCTCTGGGTGTTTGGCCGGAATATCACTGCCGGCATGAGGCTGGAAATAAACCTTGCCAGAGGAAGAGGCCTTTTGCTCAGATGGTTTGATGAAAACTTGCAGGAGGTACAGGCACAATGAAATTTACCTTGTATGCATCTAATTGCATTGGTATCGCTAAAAACTGCTACTACCAAAAGAAAATAGAAGTGGTGGATGAAGCCTCGCTAGTCCGGGCCGTTAGCTATGACCATGTAACTGCCTTATATAAGGACGGTTATAGGGCCAAGAGCAATTTTGTGAAAGCAGACAACATTCCTATGGATTGTGATAACGACCATTCAGAAAAACCGGCTGAATGGATTACCTCTGAGGATGTTAAGAAAGCTTTTGACGGGATTCCCTTTGCCATTGTTTACTCCAGAAATCATTTAAAAGCTAAGGGGGATAAGAGTCCGCGCCCAAGGTTCCATGTTTATTTTCCTGTACCGGTTATTTCTGACGTAGATGAATATACGGACATGAAACAAAAGATAGCAAGGGTATTTCCTTACTTTGATAATAATGCCTTAGACTCTGCCAGATTTCTTTATGGCACGGAAGAACCAAAGGTAGAGCTTCATGAAGGAGATACCTTTGTTACTGATTATATTGAGGCGTTATCTTTTGCTAGCTTCGATAAAGGGCTTAAGGAAATACCGGAAGGCAGTCGTAATAGCACCATGAGCCACATTGCAGGCAAGCTTATTAAGCGCTATGGGAATAACGATGCTGCCTATGAGTTGTTTTTAAAAGAAAGCGAAAAATGTAATCCTCCCTTAGAAGAAACTGAGCTTAAGACTATCTGGAACAGCGCAATTAACTTTGGGGAAAAGGTTTCTAGCCAAAAGGATTATGTGCCGCCAGAAATATACAACTCTTCTTTTAAATTTAAACCTACTGACTATTCTGATGTAGGGCAGGCCTTGGTGCTTAGTAAGGCCTATGAAGATTTGCTGCGCTATTCTCCCCAGACGGATTACATCGTGTACAACGATAGCTTTTGGGAAGAATCAAGGCCAAAGAGTCAAGGAATAGCGCAGCTATTAACGGAAATGCAAATGGAAGAGGCGCAAAAAGAAATTAAAAAGGCGATGCAGGAAATGTCTAAAAATGGTGCTTTAGCACTTTTGGCTACAATGGGCCCGAAAAAGGCTGTCGGTATGTTTACCAAAGAACAGGCAAGGACGTATGAGAGATACGAAGCCGCCAACACTTATCTGGCTTATACCATCAAACGCAGAGAGTCTAAAAATATCACAGCTTGCCTGCGTGAAGCTAGACCGATGCTTGAAATTGAGCAAAAGAATCTGGATGAAAATGAATTTCTGCTTAATGCACCCTTAGCTACTTATGACTTAAGGACTGGCAAGGCCAAGGAGCATTCCTTTGAAGATTTTATTACCAAGCAGACAGCGGTAGAACCGGACAATGTTGGAGATCAGCTATGGCATGATGCCTTACAGACTTTTTTCTGTAGGGATGCAGAGCTCATTTCCTATGTACAGATGATTGTAGGCCTTTCTGCTATTGGCAAGGTCTATGTGGAGGCGCTCATTATTGCCTATGGTGAAGGACGGAACGGGAAATCTACCTTTTGGAATGTTGTGGCCAGAGTGCTGGGTAGCTATAGCGGAAATATTTCTGCTGACATGTTAACGGTAGGCTGCAAACGTAATGTGAAGCCAGAACTGGCAGAAGCCAAAGGTAAACGGCTTTTAATTGCAGCGGAGCTAGAAGAGGGAATGCGCCTTAATACATCAAACGTAAAACAGCTATGTTCCACGGATGAGATTTACGCTGAAAAGAAATACAAGGACCCGTTTAGTTATATTCCGACACATACATTGGTGCTTTATACCAATCACCTGCCAAGAGTAGGTGCGTTGGATGCTGGAACTTGGCGCAGGCTGATTGTTATTCCCTTTGACGCCAAGATTGAAGGAAGTGCAGATATTAAGAATTATGCAGATTACCTTTTTGAGAAGGCCGGTGGGGCAATACTCACTTGGATTATTGAGGGAGCTAAAAAGGTAATTGCAGCAGGTTACAAGGTAAGTGAGCCAACCAAGGTAAAGGCTGCTATTAGTGCCTATAAGGAAAACAATGATTGGTTTGGCCACTTTTTGGATGATTGCTGCGAGCTGGACCTTTCGTTTCAGGAAAAGTCTGGTGAAGTTTATACCAGCTATAGAAACTACTGTTCCCAAAACGGTGAATTTACTAGAGGCGCATCGGATTTCTATGCCGCAGTTGATGCTAGTGGCCTGGAACGAAGAAAGATGAAAAAAGGTGTAATGATTCGAGGACTACGACTTAAGTCTGAATTCCTTGATGACTAAAAAGGACTGAAAGCAAGTCAGGAAGCTAAGTTTAAGGCACAGGGTGTAGGGCGGTGATGGGCGTACCCTAAACTATATATATATACTAAAAAATAGTCCTTATACATAGTTCTATATATGCCCTTCATCGCCTTGCACCTTTTATTGATGAAAAAGCTGAAAACTAAGGCTGACACTTGATTTGGCAGAATTGTGCGGGAGGTAAGAATGAAAGAGAAAGCAATTGAACTGTATTTTGTTAAAAAAGTAAAAGCTATGGGAGGCATGGCCATAAAATTTGTCAGTCCTGGTTTTGATGGGCTGCCGGACAGATTAGTGCTTTTACCTAAAAACAAGCTGGCCTTTGTAGAATTGAAAGCTCCTGGTAAGAAGCCGAGGGCTTTGCAGATAAAAAGGATGGAGCAATTAACTAGCTTTGGATTTAAATGCTTTGTGGTTGATACCAAAGAAGCAGTAGATGTCACTATTGCTGAGTTAGGAGGTGATGCCCAATGAAGTTCATACCTCATAAATACCAGGAATTTGCTGTTAATCATATTTTAGAGCACCCGATTTCTGCTTTGTTTTTGGATATGGGCTTAGGTTAGCAAAACTGTTATTACACTTACAGCTATTAAGAAGCTGATGCAAGATTGTTTTGAAATTGGCAAGGTGTTAGTCATTGCACCTTTAAGGGTAGCTCAAAACACCTGGCCGGCAGAAATAGGCAAATGGGAACACCTAAATGATTTAACTTACTCTGTAGCCATAGGCACAGAAGCAGAACGCAAAGCTGCCTTAAATACAAAAGCAGACATCTATCTTATCAATCGGGAAAACGTAGACTGGTTGATTAATAAAAGTGGTATGCCCTTTGATTACGACATGGTGGTTATTGATGAGCTGTCCAGCTTTAAGTCTTACAGCGCTAAAAGGTTTAAAAGCCTGATGAAGGTAAGGCATAAGGTTAAACGGATAGTTGGCCTTACCGGAACACCTAGTACTAATGGCCTCATGGACTTGTGGGCAGAATTCAGGGTACTGGATATGGGCCACAGGCTAGGGTATTACATTTCGCAGTACAGAAATAACTACTTTACTCCTGATAAAAGAAATGCCCAGATCATCTTTTCCTATAAACCACTACCAGGAGCTGAAGAAGCTATCTATCAGGCTATTTCAGACATTACTATTTCCATGAAGTCTAAGGATTACCTAGATATGCCAGAATGCATAATGAACGAAGTGCCGGTTTACCTTTCTGATAAAGAAAGAGCACTATATGACCAGCTTCGTAAGGACATGGTGCTTTCTTTAGGCGAAGAAGAGATAGACGCTGTAAATGCAGCAGTTCTTTCTGGCAAGCTTATCCAGATGGCCAATGGTGCAGTTTATGGTGACAATAATAGAGTTTTATGTATTCATGACAGAAAGCTTGATGCCCTGGAAGATTTAATAGAAGGAGCTAATGGTAAGCAGGTGCTGTTAGCTTATTGGTACAAACACGACTTGGAGCGCATTAAGAAGCGCTTTGAAGTTCGGGAGATTAAAAGTAACAATGACATTGAAGAGTGGAATGCAGGGAAAATACCGGTGGCAGTCATTCACCCTGCCTCTGCTGGTCATGGTCTTAACTTACAGGCCGGCGGATCTACCTTGATTTGGTTTGGTCTTACTTGGTCGTTGGAGCTTTATCAACAGACCAATGCCAGACTCTGGCGGCAGGGACAAAAGCAGAGCGTGGTTATTCACCACATCATTGCCAAGAACACCATTGATGAGAATGTTATGAAAGCTTTAACGGTTAAGGATAGAACGCAGGAAGCATTGATTAAGGCTGTGAAGGCTAATCTGGGAGGTGAAGTTTATGCAGGATAAAGTTAATCATCCAAGCCACTACACAGCCGGTAAGGTTGAATGTATTGATGCTATAGAAGCTGCTGTTACTGGTTTGGTAGGTTTAGAAGCTGTTTGTACAGCTAATGTTATAAAGTACCTCTGGCGCTGGAAACTAAAGAACGGTGCAGAAGATTTGCAAAAGGCTAAGTGGTACCTGGAAAAGCTTATTGCTACTCAGGGGGTGAAAAAATGAAACAAGTAAGGTTCGGACCATATGAAGTACTGGCCAATGCGATTATCATAACGGCTGCTGAGGATTTCAGGAATGGGATAAAGATTCTTAGACGTCATCTTGGAAAGAGACCTCAAGATGTTAAATCGGATAAGTACAAGGATTGGTTTGAGGATAAGAAAAAATATTACAGGGACCTTCGTGACATTAAGAGGTTCTTTCACTCCAGATGGTTCGGAGTATTGTCACAGGCGGATGGAACGGTAATATATGAAAGCCTAAGAAGCGAGGTGAGAAGATGACACCACAGCAGTATCTGAGCCAGGCTCATCGGCTAGATATGTATATAACTTCAAACCTAGCAGAGCTAGAGAGAATACGCAGCGAGTGCAACAATATATCGTCACCCAGTCTTGAACCACATTACAATGCAAGCCGTAATATAAAGGCACCCTTTGATGGTAAGGTGGAAAAAGCAATGGCCCTGGAGCAGGAGATTCGTGAACAGGTTAACCATCTTCTAGAACTAAAGACTCAGATAAGGCAGACCATCAACTCTCTTTCTAGTATGGATGAGAGGATGGTGCTGCGGTATCATTACCTGGAATCTCTGCCTTGGGAAGAAGTTGCGATGAAGATGCATACGGGTAGGAGTACTGTACGCAGATGGCATAATAGGGCTCTTCATAATATAAAAATGCCGGAGTTACCGATGATTTTATAAAAGTTGGACAGCTTTGAGCACTTTTGAGCACAAATGAGCACCTTTGAGCACTTGTGGGCAGGGATTGACTATGATATAGTTAAGCTAGGAGAATTGGATAAAGAAGCAACAGCCTTGGAAGGATGACTTCCAGGGCTATTTTTATGCCCAAATGGAGGTAATGTTTTGCCAAGAAGACCAAAGCATCCGTGTTCTTATCCGGGCTGCCCAAGACTAACGGAGGGAAGATATTGCGAAGAACATCAGAAGCTGACAGATAAGAACTACAACAAGTACGAACGCAATCCAGTTCATAAGAAACGATACGGCAGAGCCTGGAGGTTCATCCGTGCCGCCTATACAAAGGCGCATCCGTTGTGTGAGCAGTGCCTTGCGGAAGGAAGGTATGTGGCAACAGAGCAGATACATCACAAGCTGCCATTGTCTCAAGGCGGTACAAATGATGTTTCCAATCTCATGGCCCTGTGCAGGAGCTGCCATTCCCGGATTCATGCGAAGATTGGTGACCGATGGAGAAGGAAATGACTACGAAAATTAGACATATTCCTAAGTATTATGGTTACTATGCAGACGAAGAAGGAAATATTTATTCTGCAAAAGCTGGTTTTATGAGAAAGCTGGCACAGCGTGTGCATAAAAATTACTATCATGTTTCTGTTAGAGACAGCGGTTTTCCGACTAAAACACATAAAAAACCTGTGCATAAGTTGGTATTGAATGCATTTGTTGGAGAAAGACATGGTGATTTAGTGTGCAGGCATCTGAACGGTAATTCACTTGATAATAGATTAATTAATCTGCGCTGGGGAACTGCAAAAGAAAATGCGCAAGACTCCATAAAACACGGGACAGCCGTTTGTTTAAGGCATGGAGAAAATGCAGTAGCCGCAAAATTAAAATTGTATGAAGTGCTAAATATTAAGAAACTGTACAGTCAAGGTGCAACACAAAAACTGCTGGGTAGAATGTTCAGCGTAACGCAGAGACACATAAGTGATATTATATGCGGCAACACGTGGAAACGTGATGTAGTCTAAGGGGAGGGGCGGTCAACATCTTAGAACGCAGTATTTGTGCGGTCGGGCGCTTGGCCTTACGCACAAAAACGCGAAATCAAACGGGGTATTAAAGAAAAAGGTAAAAGAGGTGTTCATATGGCCAAAGATGGAACGGCCAGAGGTGGTGTAAGAATTGGTTCGGGACGAAAGTCTAAGGCCATTACAGAAAAAATAATGCGGGGAAATCCTGGTAAACGAAAGATAGAAGTTTTGGATTTACCGGAAACCGTAGATTTGGATGGGGCGGATGTACCACCCATAAAAGAATATATGACAATGCAGCAGAAGGACGGAAAGAAGCTTTGTGCTGATGAGATATATACAGAAACATGGCTTTGGCTTAAAGAGCGTGGCTGTGAAAAGCTGGTTAACTCTCAGCTTATAGAGCAATATGCTATGAGCGTTTCGCGCTGGATTCAATGTGAAGAAGCCATTTCTGAATATGGCTTTTTGGCTAAGCATCCTACTACTGGTAATGCTATTTCTAGTCCTTTTGTGGCAATGTCACAGCAGTATATGAAGCAGGTTAATCAAACCTGGTATCAAATTTTCCAGGTGGTTAAAGAAAACTGTGCTAGCGAGTGGCACGGACCTACACCGCAAGATGATGTCATGGAGCGCTTATTACGTTCTAGGAAAGGTAACTACTAATGGATAACGAAAAACAATTTGAATTACAACTTTTTAGAAAAACGCTTGGCCAGTACAAATATGTACTCACTAGACAGCAATTATTAACTTTAAAAGGCCTGGCGAAGTCTGGTAACGTTACCGGAGCATATAAAGGCCTTAAAAAGATACTAGAAAGGAAAAGTGCATAATGCTTATTGAAAAGAAAAAGACAGATGAACTTATCCCAGCTGAATATAATCCTCGTAAGGATTTAAAGCCGGGTGATCCTGAATATGAAAAGTTAAAACGTTCCTTGGAACAGTTCGGATATGTAGAACCTGTTATTTGGAATAAGACCACCGGCAGGGTAGTAGGTGGCCACCAAAGATTAAAGGTCCTTATGGACATGGGCATTCAGGAAGTTGAATGTGTTGTTGTGGAACTAAGCGAAGAGAAAGAAAAGGCTCTTAATATTGCTTTGAACAAAATTAGCGGTGCTTGGGATAATGAAAAATTAGCACTTTTGATTACTGATTTGCAGGGCGCTGATTTTGATGTTTCTTTAACGGGCTTTGATGCCGCCGAGATTGATGATTTGTTTAAAGAATCCTTGCAAGATGGTATCAAAGATGATGACTTTGATGTAGAAGCTGAGCTTAAAAAGCCGGCCATAAGTAAACTAGGTGACCTGTGGCAGCTAGGAAACCACAGATTGTACTGTGGAGATTCTACTAAAAAGGAAACTTATGACCTACTCATGGCAGGTAAACTGGCCAACCTGGTAGTTACTGATCCACCTTACAATGTAAATTACGAAGGCAACGCCGGTAAGATTAAAAACGATAATATGGGTAACGATGCTTTCTACCAGTTTCTATTTGATTCCTTTTTCAATATGGAAAAGGTTATGGCAGATGATGCTAGCATCTATGTATTTCATTCCGACACAGAAGGTCTGAATTTTAGGAAGGCCTTTTCTGATGCCGGTTTTTATTTGTCTGGTACCTGTATCTGGAAGAAGCAGAGCATAGTGTTAGGTAGAAGTCCGTATCAATGGCAGCATGAACCTATCTTATTTGGCTGGAAGAAGAAAGGTAGACATCAGTGGTACACCGGTCGGAAGGAATCTACTATCTGGGAATATGACAAGCCCAAGAAGAACGAATACCATCCAACCATGAAACCGGTACCTTTGATTGCCTATCCAATTATGAATTCTAGTATGAGTAACTGCTTGGTGCTAGATCCGTTTGGTGGTAGTGGTACAACCTTAATTGCCTGTGAACAAAGTAAGCGTATCTGTTACATGGTGGAATTGGACGAGAAATACTGCGATGTTATAGTTAAGCGCTATATTGAGCTGGTCGGCAGTGCCGATAACGTAACGGTGCAGAGGGATGGTTTAACCTATAAATATAGTGAACTTAAACCGGTGGAAAAGTAGTTGTGAAGTATACTAGATACTTGCTTAAATTGACTTGCTAATTCACACCTTTAGAGCGAATATTAACATACCAAAAATAAAGGAGGAATTAGCATGAACGTACAATTTAAGACTGAAAACAGAAAAGAGTTAGTAAAGGTAATCGAGGAGCTTACTTTAGAAAAGGCTAAGTACCTAGGTGTACCAAGCTGTGCTTATCAAATTGGTGGTTTAACACTAAGCAAGGACAGCAAGTTAACCTGGAACGAAGAGGTAAACGCAACTGCAGTTCAGAACTTGGTAAATAGGTTAGTGGAAAGAGGCTTTGAGATGGTGCAAGAAAATAACGAACCTGAAGTAGTAGGCTTTACGGTGGCAATGCCACGCAGTCTTTTCACACCGGAAAGTTGGGAGAACTTAAATAACCTGCTTTCTGCTAAAGGCAGCTTGATTCAAAAGGCACTGGCGTTGGAGACTTTGCCAGAAGTAATAGAAGAAGACGATAAGGTAACCTTTCCTTGGTTTAAGATAGCGCCTAATGAACCTGAGGTAGTAGAAGCCTACAGTAGATTTGTAGCAGCTTTGGTAAAGATGTCCAAAGAGCAAAAGAGAGTTACTGCCAAAGCGCATCCTGTGGATAATGAGAAGTTCGCCTTCAGATGCTTTCTTCTTAGACTGGGCTTTATCGGCAGTGAGTATAAAACAGTCAGAAAGGTATTGCTGAAAAACTTAACAGGTTCTTCAGCTTTTAAAGGAGGACACAAGAATGAGATTTCCGACCAAGGAAACAATTGAATGTTTAAAAGAAGAATTTCCAAAGGGAACCAGAGTAAGACTAGTTAAAATGGATGATGTTCAGGCGCCACCCATTGGTACATTGGGTACAGTTTCAGGTGTAGATGACACTGGTTCAATTTTAGTAGATTGGGACAATGGTTCCGGTTTAAATGTTATTTTTGGTGAAGATATCTGCAGAAAGGTAGATAAGGCATAATGGATGCTAAAGTAAGAGAACAAATCTTAAAGATTAGGGATTCGGGACTTACCAATATGTTTGACACTAACATGGTGCAGTACCTTGCTCATAAGAATGGATACTATGAATTAGTGATGTTTATAGAAGATCATAAGCGTGAATATGTTCGCTTTATCATGACTGGAGAAGAATAAAAAGATACTGTATACTTGCCGAATATCGCTTGCTATTATGCACACTTAGAGCGAATATGTGTATAACAAAAAACAAGGAGGCAAGCATTATGAAAAAGATTAACGCATTTGAAAAGGCAGACAGAACGAAGAGTTTTAAAGAACAGGGTTTAAACGGTAACATTTATTGGGCTTACCAATACAGCCAAGAAGCTGGCAGCGAGTTACTAAACTTTAACGAAGTTATTTGGGATGAGGATGTTGAAGACATTGTAAAGTTCTGCAGAGAACAAGGCCTAAAAGAGTTTACGATTTCTAGCAACTTTTCCGGTTTAATCAACACCCTAGATGCTTTTGACAAGCTTGATTGCAAGATGAGCGGACTTACTCAGGTGCCGCTGAGATTCACTGAAGGCTATGGTTCTGACAAGCATAAAGTAGTTCCAGCCATTAAGATGAGTTTATAGGAGGCGCGCATTATGTGGAAAACCGGAGCAATGTTAATCAAAGGCAAGGTTTACAAGTATCAGGTTAAGGTTTATGAGGTAGGCAGCGAGTACGGCATCGAAGGCGGTAAGATTTCCAAAGCTTATGTTTCCAGAGATGGAGTTGCGGTTCTAAATTATGAGCGCGGCTGGGACCTTGAGCCGATTGACGAAGGTGCTGCACTAGCCTTAGGAATTTTGATAAAAGAGTACAACTAAACAAAAAATGAACAGTAGCCGCAAGGCTCTGTTCGTCGTACAGTCGCTGAAAGGCGACTATTTTTATTGCCGAGAATAGGAGGTAACGGTGCTGCGTAAGTTAAAAAGATATAAGGCCACAAAGTTTAAGGCCAAGGACTCTAAATACAGCAAGGCAGCAGCAGATTATGCCGTTAACTTCATAGAATGTTTGTGTCACACTAAAGGCACCTGGGCAGGTAAGCCTTTTGAACTTATAGATTGGCAGGAACAGATTATTCGTGATATCTTTGGCACCCTAAAGCCCAACGGGTATAGGCAATTCAATACTGCCTATATAGAGATACCAAAGAAACAAGGCAAATCTGAACTTGCCGCTGCAGTAGCTTTGCTTTTATGCTGTGGTGACAATGAAGAAAGAGCAGAAGTGTATGGTTGTGCAGCTGACCGCCAGCAGGCATCCATAGTTTTTGAGGTGGCTGCCGATATGGTGCGTATGTGTCCTGCACTAAATAAAAGAATAAAGATACTGGCTTCTCAAAAGAGAATGATTTTTCAGCCTACTAATAGCTTTTACCAGGTACTATCGGCAGAAGCGTATTCCAAACATGGCTTTAATATACATGGCGTGGTGTTTGACGAGCTGCATACCCAGCCTAACAGGAAACTCTTTGATGTAATGACCAAAGGCTCCGGTGATGCCAGGATGCAGCCTTTGTATTTTCTTATTACCACTGCCGGAACGGATACCAATTCCATCTGCTTTGAAACACACCAGAAGGCCAAGGATATCCTGGAAGGCAGAAAGCACGATAGCACGTTTTATCCGGTAATTTACGGAGCTGAGGAAACTGATGACTGGACTGATCCCAAAGTTTGGAAAAGAGTGAACCCGTCCTTAGGTATTACTGTTGGCATAGACAAGGTCAAAACAGCCTGTGAGTCTGCTAGGCAGAATCCGGCAGAAGAGAACTCTTTCAGGCAGCTTAGACTTAACCAGTGGGTGAAGCAATCCATTAGGTGGATGCCTATGGATAAATGGGATGCCTGCGGTTTTAAGGTTTCTGAAGAGCAACTAGAAGGCAGAGTATGTTATGGCGGCTTGGACTTATCTAGTACTACAGATATAACAGCTTTTGTCTTGGTATTTCCACCTTTAGATGAGGATGATAAGTATTGTGTTTTGCCTTATTTCTGGATACCGGAAGAGAGTATGGACCTAAGGGTAATGCGGGACCATGTTCCTTATGATGTTTGGCAGAAGCAAGGTTTCTTAGAAACAACGGAAGGAAACGTGGTTCATTATGGGTACATCGAAAAGTTTATAGAGCAGCTTGGTACTAAATTTAACATCCGGGAAATAGCCTTTGACCGATGGGGTGCTGTACAGATGGTACAAAACTTGGAAGGTATGGGTTTTACGGTAGTGCCTTTTGGCCAGGGCTTTAAGGATATGTCTCCACCTACCAAGGAACTGATGAAGTTAACCTTGGAGCAGAGGATTGCTCATGGTGGGCATCCGGTACTCAGATGGATGATGGATAACATTTTCATTCGTACCGATCCTGCTGGTAACATCAAGGCGGACAAAGAAAAATCCACAGAGAAGATTGATGGTGCAGTGGCCACTATTATGGCTCTTGACCGTGCAATTCGCTGTGGAAACGACAATGGCGCATCCGTTTATGATGAGAGGGGTATTTTGTTTATATAGATGTTCCAAATATGCCCAATGAAAGTGATATAATATTGAAAGGAATAATTTTACGGGGAGATGGGGACAATGTTTAAAAAGGTTGTAGGATTAATTTTCTTGCTTTTGTTTGCTTGCAGTGGTTTTGTTTTTGCAGCACATCAACCAACAAAGCATATAGTACTCTTTTATAAAGTATCAGATGCTATATTGATGTGTCAGAATTCAGACGAAAATATTGAAAAGGGGAAAATTGAATTTGAGAATGAATTAAATAATCATTATAGTAAAAGATTTGTGGTAGATGGGGTTAAATATTTACCAGAAATGCCTGCTTTATCTGCAGAGGAATATTTAGCTATGGTTAAGCAGAATGAAACACCTTTTATACTAAAATTAAAATTGAACGGGACAGGTAGTACGATCCAAACGTTTCAAAATGTGTTTGGTGCCAAAAAATCTATTGAAGTTCCAACTATCAAAATTGATAGAGCTGAAGCTGTTGTTGATAGACAAGATAAAATTATTTATGCTGTGAACTATGGGGAAGCGGAATATCATCCCAATGCTATGGCTCTTGGTGGTGATCTATATTCTAGTACTGACCAAAGGAAGAATACTAAAAATGATGTTAGGGGATATATAAGAGATTATTGCACATACCTTGGCGATAAAATAAATAAATATGCTGATATGAAAAAGTTTAATCAGTATAATGATGCCTACAATGGAGATTTCAAGCAGTTTTTGCTAACAAAATTTTCAATAAATCCTAATAAACCTTATTTAGGTGTTGATTTTAGTTATGATTTGATTATTAAATCTCTTACACCAGAGTTTCCTATGACTAAAGCAGGGTTTATTGTTGGTGATAAGATTGTAGCTATCAATAGTGTAAAAGTGGAAAACAAAACTGATTTCATAGGAGCTTTTGATAAATGTAAACCTGGTATAAATATTACGTTTGTCATTGTACGCAACGGGCAAGAAAAGGTGTTGAATGTTGTTCCTGAGGCAAGAAGTGTGGATATTTTTAGAAATGTTAAAGTTTAATAAAACTAAGCACTTATGCGTAATGCATAGGTGCTTTTCTTATGCCCAAAATTAGGAGGTGATCCAGATTTTAGAAGTTTTTAGTAAGATTTTGAGGTCCAGGGATAAGCCGGTGACTAATTCTACGGTAGGAAGTGCATTTAGTTTTTTCTTAGGCAGCAGTACTTCCGGTAAGAGGGTTACGGAACGAAGTTCCATGCAGATGACTGCTGTTTACTCATGCGTGAGAATCTTGGCAGAAGCGGTAGCAGGGCTGCCCTTACATTTATATAAGTACAACGATAGCGGTGGCAAGGAAAAAGCAATCCTTCATCCGCTATATTTTTTGCTCCATGACGAGCCTAATGTGGAAATGACATCATTTGTTTTTAGGGAAACGCTCATGACACACTTGCTGCTGTGGGGTAATGCCTATGCCCAGATTATTCGTAATGGCAAGGGAGAGGTTACAGCCTTGTATCCATTAATGCCCAATAAGATGACTGTAGACAGGGATAAGAACGGTAATCTGTACTATGAATACTATCGAAGTTCAGATGAAGCACCTACCCTAAAAGGTACATCGGTTATTTTAAGGCCATCTGATGTCCTGCATATTCCAGGGCTTGGTTTTGATGGACTGGTAGGTTATAGTCCAATTGCCATGGCCAAGAATGCTATCGGCATGGCCATAGCGTGTGAAGAGTACGGAGCTACCTTCTTTGCCAACGGCGCTACTCCGGGTGGTATTTTGGAGCATCCCGGTGTGGTGAAAGATCCGGCCAAGGTAAGGGAAAGCTGGAACAGTGCTTTCGCAGGAAGTGCCAATGCCAATAAGGTGGCTGTTTTGGAAGAAGGCATGAAGTACACGCCAATTTCTATTTCTCCGGAGCAGGCACAGTTTCTGGAAACCAGAAAATTTCAGATAGATGAAATAGCTCGAATTTTTCGTGTCCCACCTCATATGGTTGGTGACCTGGAAAAGTCGAGCTTTTCTAATATAGAGCAACAATCCCTGGAATTTGTGAAATACACCTTGGAACCTTGGCTGATCCGTTGGGAGCAGTCCTTGGTAAGGGCCCTTCTTACTAAAGAAGATAAGACCAAGTATTTTGTGAAGTTTAATGTGGATGGCCTCCTGCGTGGTGATTACCAAAGCAGGATGACCGGCTATGCCACGGCAAGACAAAACGGTTGGATGAGTGCCAACGATATTCGTGAGTTGGAGAACTTAGACCGTATCTCCCCGGAAGAAGGCGGAGATTTATACCTTATTAACGGCAACATGACCAAACTTGCCGATGCGGGAATATTTGCAGCGAATGCGGGAAAGGAGAAAACAAGCAGTGAAGAAGTTTTGGAAGTGGAAAAACAAGACGGTAGTAAATCAGGAAACAAAGGAACCGACCGAAGAAAGAACACTGTTCCTTAATGGCATGATTGCCGAAGAAAGCTGGTTTGACGATGATGTTACACCTAAGATTTTTAAGGAGGAGCTGATGGCAGGTTCCGGGGACATCGTGGTTTGGATTAACAGTCCTGGCGGTGATTGTGTGGCAGCAGCCCAGATTTATACCATGCTGATGGACTACAAAGGCAGGGTTACCGTGAAGATTGACGGTATGGCTGCCAGTGCGGCTTCTGTTATTGCTATGGCAGGCGAAAAGGTGCTCATGAGCCCGGTGTCTATGATGATGATTCACAATCCGGCTACGGTAGCTTTTGGAGATAAAGGCGAGTTTCAAAAGGCGATAGATATGCTTTCTGAGGTAAAGGAATCCATTATTAATGCCTATGAAATAAAAAGTTCTCAGTCTAGAGCGAAGATTAGCCACCTTATGGACGCTGAAACCTGGATGAATGCCAATAAAGCTGTAGAACTTGGCTTTGCAGACGGCATCTTGCAAAGAAAGACAGAAGATGAAGATTTGGAAGAACCGCAAGTATCTATGATGTGTTCCAAAATGGCGGTAACAAACTCTTTAAGAGATAAGCTTGCTGCCAGATGCCATATTGAGAAATCAGTAGTACCTGAACGTTCAATTGATGAATGTTTGGCTGAGTTAAATAAATTAAAAATAAAATTATAGGAGGAATGTAAGAATGACTATTAACGAATTAAGAGAAAAGAGAGCGAAGGTTTGGGAAGATACCAAAGCCTTCCTGGAAAGCCATCGTACTGAAAAGGGTACCATTTCTGCAGAAGATGAGGTTACCTACAATCGTATGATGAAGGATATTGATGACTTGGGTAAGGAAATTACTAGATTGGAAAAGCAGGAAGCCTTTGATAAAGAACTGTCTAAGGTTATTGGTGCTCCGCTTACCAATCGTCCCGGTGCTGCCGGCATTATGGATGAAGACGAGAAGCTGAAACCTGCTCGTGCCAGAAAAGGTTATGCCCAGGACTTACTGAAGGCTATGCGTTCCAACTTCAAACAGGTATCTAATCTGTTGCAAGAAGGCGTTGATGCCGATGGCGGGTATCTGGTACCTGAGGAATATGATGAGAAACTTGTAACAGCGCTAGAGCAAGATAATATTATGCGTACTTTAGCACGTAAAATTGCTACTTCTGCTGAACGCAAGATTAACATCGCAGCTACTAAGCCGGCTGCAGCTTGGATTGAAGAAGGTGGCGCTTTAGTGTTTAGTGATGCTACCTTTGGACAGACCTTACTGGATGCTCACAAGCTCCATGTAGCTATTAAGATTACCGAGGAACTATTATATGATAATGTTTTTGACTTAGAGAACTATATCATTACTGAGTCCGGTAAAGCTATTGCAAACGCAGAAGAGGACGCTTTCTTAAATGGTGATGGTAAAGGAAAACCACTAGGTGTCTTTGCTGAAACAGGTGGTGGTACCGTAGCTAATACTTTGACTGCGGCCATTAAGTCTGATGATGTTTTAGATCTAATTTATGCCTTAAGGAGACCATACCGTAGAACTGCCAAGTTCATCTTAAACGACCAGACCTTGTTGTCTTTGCGTAAGTTAAAGGATAACAATGGTGCATATATGTGGCAGCCATCCTACCAGGCAGGTGAGCCGGATAAGATTTTAGGGTATGAAGTTTATACTTCTACCTATGCACCTAAGACTGCGATTTCTTTTGGTGACTATAGCTACTACACTATTGGTGATCGCGGTGTTAGATCTATACAGGAACTGCGTGAGCTATTTGCAGGTAACGGCATGATTGGTTATGTAGTTAAGGAACGTGTGGATGGCAAGCTTATTCTGCCGGAAGCAGTGCAGATTCTTAAACTGCAAGCCTAGGAGGGACTAGATGAGTGACAAGCTGGTAACGGTAGAAGAGGCCAAGGCATATTTAAGAATAGACGGGGATGAGGAAGATAACCTCATCTCCTCTCTTATTATCCTGGCCCAGGACTGCTGTGAAGATATCCTCCGGTATGAACTTACCGAAGAATTAATGGAACCTCCCATTAAGCAGGCTATTCTGATCCTTGTCACTCACTTCTATGAAGAACGTAGTGGTGAGGATGTGCCAGAAGTGGTCTACACCTTGCTAAGACCTTACAGAAAGGCAGAGTGGTAGGATGAATCCCGGACAGTTAAACAGCAGGGTAACCCTTAAGCACCTAGCTAAAACAGAGGATGAAGCAGGAGGTTATGCTGAAAACTATGTGGAGTATGCCAAGGTGTGGGCCAAGCTGGTAAATAAGACGGTAAGCAAGGAACTGGATGCTGAAGAAGTTATGACCATTTCTGATTATGAAATAACCATGAGGTACCGGAGGGACGTGCTTTTTACCGATAGATTATATATCGGTACTAGGGAGTTTGAGCAGATAGCGCCTGCGGTTAATATCATGGAGAAAAATAGCTACTTGAAGCTTATTGCAAGGGAGGTGCCACAGGATGCCTAATACTACGCTTACCGTAGAAGGCCTTACTAAAACTTTAGGAAGAATAAAGACGGTACGCTTGGCCATGAGTGATGTCCTAGACAAAAGTACCAAGGAAGGTGCCAGAAAGATTCAGAAGGCGGCTAAGAAAAAGGCACCTAAGGATACCGGCAGATTAAGAAAAAGTATCAAGGTTAAAAAAATGAAAAAAGGCGGTGTAGGTTACTTCGTTAAACCCTATTCCTACATTGCCCATTTTCATGAGTATGGTACTAAGAAGGGCATAAAGGCCAAGCACTTCATGAAGGAAAGCCGGGAAGAAGTGCTGCCGGAAGTACAAGAAGATATCATGAAGAAAATAGGGGAGGTGGTGGATAAGTAATGCTGCTGGAAGTTAATAAGGCTATTTTTGATAAACTTGTAGCTTGCTCCGGCTGCCAGGTTTTTGACAGCGTACCGGAGAACAAGAAGAAACCCTATGTAGTACTGGCAGAAGTAGAAAGCACTCCCTGGGACTCCAAGACCACCAAAGGTTTTGAAGTATCAGCGGGAGTGCTTATTTATTCTGACTATAAGGGTGATAAGGAAATAAACAACATTACGGAGAGAATCCGTGCTGCCTTCACCGATACTGACTACGACTTAGGACCTAGCCTGAAAGTCATCACTCAGTCTTTAGACCTAGTAAAAGTAGAACGTGTAGAGGAATATAGGCAGGGAACGGTTAATTTAAAACTCAAGATATATAAGGAGGAGAAAATATGAGTACACCAGTAGATGGCGTAGATTTTTTGATTTCGGTAAATACCGGTACTGACGAAGCACCTAAATATGAAGTTTTAGGTGGCCAACGCAGTGCTACTTTTAAAAGGCAGGCCGATGAGATTGATGCCAGTTCTAAGACCAGTGAAGGCTGGAAGGATACTATTCCGGGCCTTAGAAGTTGGGGTATTGATGCAGATGCTTTGGTTCTGTCCGGTGATGCAGCTTATGCAAAACTAGACGAATGCTATATGAACAGAAAGCCTGTGGACGTAAAGTATGCCAGACAGGATGGTTCTTTCTGGACAGGTAAGGCTACTATTACAGATTTAAGTGAATCCAGCCCGCATAATGATGTGGCAACTTATACACTGACCTTATCTGGTATTGGTAAACCGGTAAGAACTGAAGCAACAACGGTAGGAGGCTAATAGATGATATACATCAATTTGGATGGGAAAGAACGTTCTCTGCGTTATGACATTAATGCCGTAACAGCAGTAGAGGAAGTGTTTGGTGGTAAGAGCCTGATTGCCATGCTGGCCAATCCAGCCTATTTTGGCTTTTCTTTAATTAGGGCCTTACTTTGGGGCGGGTTAAAGCATAAGGAAAAAGGCCTTACTTTAGATAGAACCGGCATACTTTTACAGGAGTTTCTGCAAAAGGGTGGTACTTTGGGAGACGTTTCTAGCAAAATAAATGAGGCTTTGGTAGAAGCCGGTATCTTAAGGCAAGTAGAAGAGGAGCCTGATGAAGATACGGGGGAAAAGGAACAAGTTCCTGCACAGAATTTGTAGGTTCAATTCTTAAACTAGCAATAGCAGAACTTAACCTGAAACCGTGGGAGCTTGGCAAGCTTACTGTCCGGGAATTTAAAGAAGCATTGGAGTACAAACGTAGCATTGGCAAGGCAGAGTTTATTCGCGATGCCGAGCTTGCTACAATTATTATTAACGCCTGTGGCTGTAATCTTAAGAAAAGTATAGTCGTACAGGATATTTTGGGCTTCGATCCATACAAGAAACCGGAAGTAGTAAAGAGTAAGGAAGAACAGGAAGATGAATTACATTACCTTAAAAATAAGATGGGAGGTGAAGGTAAATGAGCGATAGCAAGACCATGACCATATTCGTTAAGGCAGATATTGAGAATTTCTCCAAGAATATAGCCAACGTGGAAAAGAATATGAATAGCGTTTTCGGGATAAAAACCATGAAAATGTCTAAGACTTTTGCCAAGGGCCTGGCCGCTGCGGCCTCTGCCTTAGGTGCTTTTGGAGCAGCGTGCATTGCTATGGCTGATCATGAGCAGGAAGTGGAACGTACCTTCACTAGTCTTATAGGTAATGCCGATAAAGCTAAAAAGACACTTGCCGATCTAGCTGATTGGGCGACTAATGTTCCTTTTGATTTTGAGGACATGGAAAACGCCAGTAAGAAGCTGCTTGCCTATGGGGTAGCAGCCGAAGATGTGGTAGCTGTCTTAAATAACCTGGGCAATGCTGCTGCCATGACTGGTAGCGGTCAGGCTGGTATTGATGCCATGACAGAAGCAATAGGACGCATGAGCATGACTGGGAAAGTAACTTCCCGTGATATGAAACAGCTCATTAATCAACAGGTAGATGCCTATAGGTATCTGGCTGATTATTTGGGTACGGATGTGGCTAGTGCTATGGAGCAGGTAAAAGCAGGTACCGTAAGTGGCAAGGCTGCTGTAAGTGCTCTTATGCAAGGCATGCAGACGGACTTTGCCGGTGGCATGGATAATATTGAAAAATCCATGAGTGGTATGCTGGGCACCATGAAATATAATGTTACCTATGCTATGAAAGCCATAGGCAAGGAACTGACTATTTCTACAGGCTTAGATACTAGGATGGCAGAGCTTAATGAAGCTGTACGTGTTTTTGCAGTTTCCATTAAAAACTATGGCATTAGCGAAACATTAAAGACCATGATTCCTCCTGAACTAATAGTAGCTATTGGTGCTTTTGGCGGTGTGATTATGGGCATTGCCGTGCCGGCGCTTATTGCATTGGCTGCCCATGCCCTGGCTGCTATTGTAGCTATAGCCGGTGTTTCCTTACCGGTTCTTGCTGTGGCTGCAGTTATAGGTGCTGCGTTTGCCGTAGTAATGGTAGCGACCAAGGAACTGGGTGAGCTCTGGTTTTATACCTGGGAAAGCATAAAGTCAAAGACGGCTACTATAGGCAATGCCATTTTAGGGCAGCTGTGGAATTTTGCCAGCACAGCCCTAAAGTATCTGGCACCCATTCTTAACTTTTTTGGTATGGAAGATACGGTCAAGAACTGGACGCAGGCTGTCAGTGAGAATATTAAGCTTGCTACTGATGACATGAATGCAGCAGCCTTAAAGAATTCTGCCGACAGCATGGGCATGGATAAGGCCTGGGAAAATACCAGGAAAGCTTTAAGCGGTACCTTGGATAACATCAAGAATTTTAAGGAAACCAATAACATTGACCTAGATTACAAAGGCCTGCCTGGCAGGAACAGCGAGGATGCTGAGAATACTGCTGCTACCCAGGACTTAGGTGACATTAAGAAGGATGTTGCCAAGATTGCTAAGACAACTGAATACGGTAAGCAGGCTGTAGATAACATGCGTAACCTGCAGGGCAAGATTGCCTTTTATGCTGCCGATGGTACCAACTGTATGCGGACCATTGGTATGGCCATGGAAGGTACACCTTTTGAAGGGCTTATCAATGTGGATGATGCTTATGCGGTAGCCAAGAAAGAAGGCTTGGATAGGGATACTTCTTATCAGCCTAAAGCCGGCGATATTATTTTGGTGGGTGGCTATGATGCTAACGGTAACTGGGACCCTAGGATGCATGCGGCCATGGTTACAGAAAAAGGTGGCGTTATCCAAAATGGCAAGAGCCATGATGGCGTATGGGAATCAGACCTTACACCTCAGGAGATGTTTGGTAACAATATCACAGGTTATATAGCATCAAGTCAGCTTTATACCAAGGGTAGTGTCAGTGAAAAGGCAAGCGTAGCTGATTTAAAGAAAAAGGCTCTGGACTGGGAAAGCACGGTTAATTCCATTAAGGATAAGGCCAGCGATTTGGCAAGAAATGTTTCTAATCGTATGGGACTTATTGATTTAACGGGAGTTAGAAAAGAGTTTGTAGAAACCAAGCAGGAATGTACCAAGAGTATTACTGACATGGAACGTTCCTACAGGGACTTAGCTCTTGATTATGCGAAAAGCACTGCCAGTGAACAAGAAGTAATGCGAAATGCCTGGAAGGAATCCGGCCTGGAATTTGAAACCATAGAGGGTGGCAGGGTTTCTTTTGCCAAGCAAGTGGCCAAGGAACGTACCCTTATTGAAGAAGAAACTCAGGAAAAGATAAAGGCTTTGAACTATGACAGGCAGAAATACCTGGATGATCTGGACAAAGCCAAGAATGAGGGAGATATTAGCAAGCTGGGTGAACTTTTAAGCACTGAGGATGCTAGTAATAACCTTAGACTGGAAAATGCCCAGAACTTTGCGGATGAATATGAAAAGCTTTGGAAAGATGCCAATACTACTTTTAAGGAAAGTTTCCTTGGTTCTATTAGGGACGTGGAAGGAACTTTTAGTGACTTCTTTACCAGTGTTATTTCTGGACAGAAGAGCCTTAAAGATGCCTTTGTGGACTTATTGCAGTCTTTCATTAACATGATAGCTGAGATGGTAGCTCGTTGGGCAGCCGCACAGATTACACAGCAGATATTTGGAGCTTTTGGACTTCTTCCCAAAAATAATAACAATAATAGCTCTAGTGTTATTTCTGTCTTTGGCTCTGCTGCGTCAGCATCACTGTTCCAAAGGAATGCCAGTGGAGGTGCTGTTAGCGGTTTAACCTTGGTAGGTGAACAGGGGCCTGAGCTTTTATACCTGAATCACTCTTCCAGGATATTTAATAACAGAGATACCAGAGCCATTATGGGCGGTGGCAGCGTAAATATGTATGTGAATACGCCTGATGCAGAGAGCTTTAAGCAGTCCAGGGCACAGATAAGTGCCGGATTTGCCGGCATGATAGCCAGAGGGAGGCGTAATACTTAATGAGTAGTTATTTTCATGAAGTTAGGTTTCCTTTAAGCATTGGTGCAGGCTCTACTTTTGGCCCAAGCTACAGTACTGATATTGTGCAGATGCCAAACGGGGCAGAGCAGCGTAATGTTAACTGGCAGTATCCTAGGTGCTCTGGCAGTGTTTCTTTGGGAGTAAAAGAAGAAGGAGAGTTTTATAAGCTTTTGGTATTTTTTCACAATCGCTGTGGTAAGGCTTATGGCTTTCGTTTTTATGATTATTTTGATCATACCGGTGACCGTGAATATTTGGGCCGTGGCGATGGTACCAATAGGGTGTTTCAGCTGAGAAAGTACTATATAGACGAAGAACTGTGGATTGCTAAGGAACGAAAGATTTTAAAGCCGATTGCAGATACAGTCCATGTCTATTTTGTGCCCATTGGAGAAAAAGATATATTGTCTTGGCAGAGAGCATTGGAAATAAGAAAGCAAAAAGAAGGCACAGAGCAAAACCTAAACTGGAGCGTGGATATTACGACAGGGGTAGTTACTTTTACAGAAGCACCTCCGGTAAATACTTTAGTTATGGCAAGCTTTGAGTTTGATGTACCGGTGCGCTTTGATACTGATTCTATGCCGGCAAGTTGGGAGCTAGTGCAGGCAGCAGGATGGACTGATATACCATTGATAGAACTTAAGTTTTAGGATATAATGATGCAAAAGCACTTATGGATGTTTGACTCGGAACTGGCTTGCCAGAAGATTCTTACATAACTCCATGAGTGCTTTTGCATTGGTGCGTTACTTGACAAATTTATATTTTTATCTAAAATGAATATAAAGCACTCGGAATGTTTGATTCGGAACTGGCTTGCCAGAAGAATCTTACAGAAGTTCCAGAGTGCTTTTTTATTGGGAGGTTTTATGAGTGTCTTAAGCATTTACGGCGGTGATGTCACGGCCGGGAGCATTGATGGAGATTTAATAACGACAGAAAGAAAAATAGCTCTTAAAGGTACCAGGGGTAATCCGGTAACGAAAACCTATGCCTTAAGAGCTATTAGTACATCTAAGCCAGCCTGTGTTGTGAAGATTACTTTAGATGGTCCGCAGAAAGATTGGTTTGCTATCTCTTTAGATGGCGCAAAATGGGGACAGAGAATTGACATTCCGTATATTAAAGACGAGAATGTCTTATTTTTTATCAAGTGCAATATACCGGAAGATGCAGATTACGGAGATAATACTGCTAACTTCCTTAACTTAGACTATTTTGGAGGTGTGTAGCTTGGCACTACATTTTTATATAAACGGAACAGAAGGAGGACAGGACGGCGAGGAACTAAGCAATGGAGATTTTACTAAGCCTTTGTTGTTTGATGGTTTCTATCCCGGAACTGGCGTAACGCTTTATAAGGCATTACCAATATATATCAGGGCGGATGCAGGAGAAACCTACTATTTGGTGCAGGTGGAGATAAGGGGAAACTCAGCCTTGAAATTTCGTTTTGATAATACCGTTGGCCATAATGGTGGATACTATGGTAATAGTACTAATGATTACGTATTCTACAACAATACTTATTATTACAAGGGTGGCAAAATACTTGGCAAGGTAGGAGATACCAACAAAAAGATAATGGTGCTTGCTGCAGCCAGCGGGGACGAGACCAATAGTCCGGATCTAACCACAAAAATATATGCAAGGAGTTGTTACAATGGCGCATCTTAAATTATATTTGAACGGTACTCCTGGAGGAACTGATGGGGAGGAGTTAACAGACAGCACAGTCATAAAGGGTATCATGACCAATTCCCAGGCCAGTAGATATACTTATGGAGGAAAGGATACATATTATGGAGCATCGGTTCTGCCTGTCTGCTTGCGGTGCGATGCCGGTTTTAAGGCTACCAATGTAGTTTTAAAAAATATCACAAATGTATATTCTCTGCTAGGCTATATCAATAGCACAATGTATTTTGCCATAGACAACTTAGATACGTTTAAGAACGTTTGTGAAAAATCTAGCTTCGGTATTAGCGGTATTCAAGATTCTATGACGTTTAGCGTTGGCAATACCAATGTCATGATTATTCTCGTGATAGAAGCAGCAAGCACTGATACAACTAACCTAGTTGATTTATTCTCTGTGTCCTATGTGGAGGATGAAACGGCATGAGCATAGTGTTGACGGTTTCTGCAAGCAGGCTTATCGGGACAACAGGCGATGGTGAGATGGCTGGGGACTTGAAAAGAATATATAGTGCTACTCCTGTTACGGCAAAGGCCATGAGGCTCATTGGTACAGTAGGTGTTGACGAATATGCAGCAGATATTAAGAGGGTTTATCAGCAAGGCGGTGTCATTGTTAGTGCTTTAAGGTCTATAGATAGTTCCGGAGATAGGGAATTGTCAGGAGATTTGGAACGTATTTATCAGCCCGGCGGTATCATTGCCAAGGCACCAAGAGCTATAAATACTGCAGGTGACAATGAAATAAAAGGTGATTTTCTTAGGATCTGCTTTGTCACTTTGGCGCATATGGCAGAAGATAGTTACATAATCCTTACGGTGGAACAGCCTTATGGTATTCCCTGGATGGAGAATGAAATAGTCCATAGCGCTTGGTGCTGGAAGGTGACTAGGACAGATGGTGTAGTTCTTGGCTTTACTTCTCACGATGAGGACATCGAATATAACGGAGTAGTGTATAAGGCATCAACCGGATTTGCACCTACTGCAGTTTCCACAAGCGGTGACATGGCGGTGGATAACCTTGATGCTGAAGGTATGCTGCGAGGTGGGGCCATTACTGCAGAAGATTTACGTAAGGGTATTTATACCAATGCTGCCATTGAAGTGTTTCTTATTAACTACCAAAATACCAAGGATGAGATATTCCTTTTGCGCAAAGGCATACTTGGTGAAGTAACCTATGGTAAGAATGGCTTTAAGGCTGAAATCAGAGGGCTCATGGAAGCATATCAGCAGCAAAGCGGTAAGGTATACCAGAAGAGCTGCAGGGTAGCCTTGGGCAGCAAAGAGTGCGGTATTTATATGCGTAACTGGACTTATACCGGCACAGTTACCGGGATTGAGGAGGATGGTTCGTTTGTCATAGATGTTAAGAAGGCGGAGGACTTCTTTGATTATGGTGTTATTGCTTGGCAGACGGGAAAGAATGCAGGCAGTCAGATGGAGGTAAAGAAGTATTATTCCACAGGCAAGACAGAGCTATTCCTTCCTATGGCTTATGCAGTAGGCTTAGGTGATACCTTCCAGATAACCGCAGGCTGTGATGGCAACGCCACTACCTGCAGGAATAGATTTAATAACCTGGCCAACTTTAGAGGAGAGCCTTATATTATTGGAAACTCCTATTCTGCAAGTTATCCGGTAAGTGCCTCAGACAACATCGTATCTGAAGGTGGAGATGTAAGAGTAGGAGCATATAAGTGGGAATAGTTGTTTAATTCCTAAATGCTTAGTATAATATCTATAAACTGGAATTTGTAGAGCAAAATTAAAGAGCAAGCTATTCTACTGAACTAGAATAGCTTGCTTTTTTGCTGTAATCTAAATTTGAATATTAAACCATTGACAAAATCTGTTTACGGACTTATACTTTTAACAAAGTACTTAAACGGATTTTAAGGAGGAGCTATATGGAAAAGCTTAAAGAGCAACGCATAGCATTTAATAAAGTCTATAGTGAGCGACAGGGCCTTTATCTTGCAATTATTCAAAAGGCTGGATTGCCAGAAATTCCATATCGCATCTTATATGCCATCTGCGAAGAAGAACCTGGTAAATTATCCCAGATGGATATTTGCCATATTTGGAACTTTCCAAAACAAAGTGTTAATACAGCAATCAATCGCCTTATCAAACTTGGATACGTTACTTTATCACAAGACAGGACGGCAGCAAGAAATCGCAAAATAATAGAGCTGACTGATACAGGAAAGATATACTGTAAGACATGGGTATATCCTCTGGTACAGGCAGACTTGAAAGCTTTTGGAACACTGTCTGCGCAAGAACGAGATATGTACATAGATTTCGTAGCCAGACAGAGAGATAGCTTGAGGAAAAGCCTGGCAAACTTGTTCGAAATTGAAAAACAATAAGCAAGAGGTAGCAAATGAGAAATAAGGGAAGAATAAAAATGACCATATATATCATAATAGCTATAGTTTTAGTAGCTGGTTTTATGGCAAATAGAGCAAATTCCAGAATAAGAGAACATGTTAAAAGTGAGACAGTAAAACTTGAAGCAGGCGTTAAAACACCAATCATCCTAACTGAGAATGGGGAAAAACTAAAAGGATATCTTTATGATACTCCTCAGGCAAAGGAGTTTATGACGCTATTGCCAATGACTGTTTCCATGAGTTATTGGGGACATGATTTTTGTGGTGGAAAATTTTCTTTAAAGTACGATAAAAATGATGAAATCACAGGATATAACAATGGTAATATTGTATATTGGACACCTAAAAATCAACTGGCATTATTTGTGGGAGGAGATAATAACCACCTATTATTTATGTATACTCATAATGTTATTCTCGGCAAACTGGATGAGTCACAAGAAAGGATGGATAATTTAAAAGGCAGTTTTGATATTACAGTTGACCTAGTGAGGAACAATAACTAATGTCTAATAAAAGCGAGAATATATAAAAGGAACCATGGAAACTGTGAATGCTTGATATTGATGAAATAAAACTGCTGACAAGCTAGAAGCATAATATCTTTTGTTCAGGAGGAAAAGATAATGAAAAGAATAAAATTGATTATCTCATTGATATTTGTGGTTGCAATTTTCATTGGTTGTACAGGAACACAGACGTTTGCAATGAAATATTCTGGACATAATTTTTGCGGTAGAAATATCAATAAGGATAATTCCACTAATAAGGAGGCATTTACTATGAACAAGAAGAACGACAACTTTACACCAGTGTTCGGATTCGGTGGAGAAAACACGCTGTACGGAAATCATTTCACAGGGAAAAGCTATTTTAAACCGCTGGTAGAAGCTGGAGATCCTCCTATCCGCATGGCGAATGTGACGTTCTCTCCTGGCTGTCGTACAAATTGGCATGTGCATACAGCGACTAAAGGCGGGGGACAGATCATCATTATTGTTGATGGTGAAGGCTGGTATCAGGAAGCGGGGAAAGCACCAGTAAGCTTAAAGCCAGGTATGGTAGTAAACATTCCTCCGAACGTAAAGCACTGGCACGGTGCGAAGAAGAATTCGTGGTTTGCGCATCTGTCTCTCGACGTTTCTGGAGAAGGTCTTGACGACGTATGGTACGAACCTGTTTCTGAGGAAGAATACGAAAACGTTACAAAAATGGATCATATTCAGAAGAACTGAAATCACTTTTAGGCGGCCGTAAAACCATTGATATCACGTTTTCATTCGAAAAATAATTAGTTTTCAATGAATATATTCTGAAACACAGAAAATCGACAACATAGACAAATTCCGATTTGTTGAATTGACTATATTGTTTAATAGCATCGCTCAAATGAGCGGTGCTATTTTTATTCCTATTTTGGAGGTGATAGCATGAAACGAAGTGAAATAGTAAAAGAAGCAGAAGGATGGATTGGTACCAAATGGCAGCACCAGCAGGCTACAAAACAGGTGGCTTGTGATTGTGCAGGATTGGCTAGGGGTGTATATGCCAATCTTACCGGTACGCAAGTGGAGATAATGGATTACCCTGCTACTTGGCACTTGTTTAAGAAGGAAGAGCGCCTATATGAAACCTGCAAAGAAATAATGGATGAGATTAAGCTTTCCGATATCAAGGCCGGAGATATTTTGCTCTTTGCTTTTAGACCGAGCTTTGTCTGCCATCACCTTGGTATATATACAGGCAAGGGCACTTTTATTCATAGCGACATGGATGCAGGCAAGGTTATTGTCAGCAGGTTGGACAGTTTTTGGAAGAGTAGGCTTAGATGTGCTTTTAGGTTTAGAGAGGTGGAGGATTAATGGCTACACTTGGCGCGTCCTTATTCCTTGCTGCTAACCACATGAGCCTGTTTGCTTCTTTCCTGATCATGACGGCTGCCACGGTGGTAGATAACTATCTAATATCTTCATTGTCTTCCGGTACCAAGGTAACCCAGGGCAAGGTTGACGATTTGTCTGTCCAGACTTGTACGGTGGGTAGTGCCATATCTAAAGGGTATGGGAAAGTAAGACTTACCGGCAATATCATCTGGGGAACTAAATACACGGAACATATTAAACAAACTACCAGTTCTGCAGGAGGCAAAGGTGGTGGAGGAGCTAAGACTACTACAACTACCTATTCATACTCCGCTTCTTTTGCCATTGCCTTGGCAGAAGGACCTATTGTAGGCGTAAGCGCTGTGTGGGCAGATGGTAACGCCATTTCTTTAGATGATCTGGATTACAGGCTATATTATGGTACTGAAAACCAGATGCCCGATGAGTTCATGGAGGCCATAGAAGGGGCAGGCAATGTTCCTGCCTACAGGGGCCTGGCCTATATTGTTTTCAAGAATGTCTTGCTTACGGATTATGGTAACAGGATACCCACCTTTAGTTTTGTGGTAGAGTTTCCAAAAAGTAATCTGAAAGACATTGTGGAAGATATTAGTGCCGAAGCAGGGCTTATTCTGCAGCAGGAAGTTGATGCCGCCGCCTTATCTAACCTTTCGGTGGATGGCTTTATTCGCAACGGTTCCAAGACATTTAGGGAACAGATGGAAGAACTAAGAGTTGTTCATGTCTTTGATGGAACTGAGCGCTTTGGCAAGATTGTCTTTGCTCCTAGGAGCTTTTCCACGGTCATACCTATTTCCAAGGGTGAAATAGGAGCCTTTGAAAACAAGGCCGGAGAGGAGCCTATTGAAACATCAATACAGTATGATATGGAGCTGCCCAAACGGCTGACCATTAGTTACCTTTCCAAGGATAACGACTACCAGACAGGGACACAGACGGGCTACCGGCAACTGACAGGTGCCATAAGCGAGAAAAGTTTATCTACTAACGTGGTAATGTCAGATAGCGCAGCCAAGTCCGTAGCTGAAATGAGACTTTACGAACTTTGGATGGCAAGGACAACTCATGAATTCAAGCTGCCTATGAAGTATGGCTACGTACTTCCTGGTGATGTCCTGCAGCTTAACATGCCTAACGATACAGGTAGCCAACTGGTGGTAGTAACCAAGGCCAACTTTGGCAGGCCGGGACTTAACGTAATCTCTGCATCCAATGTCAATGCCATGAACTATACTTTGGTAACAAGACCGGTAGATGAAACGCCGGAAGCCATTATCAGTACACCAAGCGAGGTGTTTGCCTTTATCTTGGACTATCCAAAAGTGTCCATAGACACTTCCAGTGGTGATGATTACGTCTATATTGCCGTAGGAGCGAAGAACTTTTATGGTGCTAATATTTATAGGTCCTATGATGCCGGAGTAAGCTATGAGCATCAGCTGACATTTACAGGTGCGGCTACCTTTGGTGAAACAGTGACAGCTTTAGGTAATGCTTATCCGGAGTATTGGGACAATGGTCATACCGTGGATGTGAAGCTTACAGCTGGTACCTTGGAAAGTCATACTAAGGCAGAAGTACTGAATTTTGCCAATGCTGCCGTAGTAGGAGACGAAGTTATCCAATTCATGACGGCAGAGCTTATTGCTGAAGATACCTACAGGCTAAAAGGTCTGCTGAGATGCAGGAATGGTACTGAGCATAGAATGGAAAATCACCAGATTGGTGAACGTTTTGTGCTTTTGAACAGCACCGGTATTTCAGCTCTGCCCATAAGCAAGAGCGACTGGTACACCGATGTGAACCTCAGAATTGGTCCAAGGGCCAATAGCGTAATAAACGACAGCTATAAGAACTATACTTTTCAGCCACAGGGAGAGATGTACAGGCCTTGGAGTGTCTGCTCTTTAAGAGCCAAGAAGGTAAATGGAAATGTAGTAATTACCTGGAAACGCCGGACCAGAAAAGATGGTGCATGGAAAGATTATGCTGATGTGCCTTTATCTGAAAATACTGAAGCCTATGAAGTAGAAGTGCTAGATAAAGACAATAAGGTATTGCGCACTACAGCGGTAAGCCAAGAAAGTTACACTTATGATGGCACTGTTGTTGGTGCTTATAAAGTTAAGGTTTATCAGATTAGTGAAGTAAGAGGTAGAGGTATAGGAAAGGAGCTGATGCTGTGAGCAACACAAAAAGAATAGGGCTGGAATACCTGGAGGTAAACCAGTCCCAGAAGGAAACAACGGTTAATGAGGCCTTTAACAAGTTAGACTTATTTGCCGGATTAACAATAGAAAGTGTCATATCAGCACCACCTAGCAGTCCTACCGAAGGGGCTGCTTTTTTAGTGGGTGAAAGTGCGACAGATGCTTTTCTTGGTAAAGAGAAGCAAATAGCTCATTACCTGAATGCAGGCTGGGAGTTCTATGCTCCTTTTGATGGCTTAAAGCTGTACTGTTTGGCTGACGGCAGCAATTATCGCTACCTGTCCGGTGCTTGGCAGACATTAAGCGAACCTACCATCCAGGTGGTGGATGCCTTGCCTGCTACGCCAGTGGCAGGTGTGATTTATTTTGTGAAAGAGGCAACGACATGATCAGCATAAATGGCAATACTATCAAAGAAGTATATGTGGGTAGCAATAAGATAAGCAAGGTCTATCACGGTTCTGATTTAATTTGGAAAGCAGGCGAAGGAGGTGATCCTAATATCTTTGACAAGTCCCTGGCAGATATTTATGCCTATATCCGTTATGCCAACTTGTCCTTTAATACAGCCACAGCGGATAACCTTATGGCCAGGTGCGTGGTTGAGCCGAATACTACCTATACAGTTACGCTATTGATGGATACTCGGTTTAGAATATTCAGCTATAATGGGCAACCGGCAACGGGAACTGTTCTGTCCGGTGTCATTATTGATTCTTCAGATACCAATGGTACTGCTAGTGTTAACCAAACCAGGAGTCTTACGATAACGGCCGGAAGTGACCATACTATGCTCTATATCGGCTATTGGACCAGTACCGGAACGATGGCGGCAGCAGATATTAGAAACAGCATCATAATTACTAAAAACTAAAGGAGTGAAAAAAATTGAATAAAGAAGCTTTATATATGGCTATCACGGATAGCCTTAGAAATCTCCAGGACGTATGGGTGGTAAAACTCATAACGTCCTTTTTTCTTGCTACGATTTATAACCTGCATGTACAGCTTATCTGTGCTTTTGCAGTTCTGGTGTTCCTGGATCTGGGAACTAAATGGCTGGCCTTATCCAAGATGCATTTAGAAAACGCTGGCAAGGAAACAAACATCATAAAAGAAATAAAAAATATCCCGGCAGCCAGACGCGCGGGATACATCAAATCTACGGTAATGAAGAATCGTTTCATTGGCAAGATGTTTATTTATTGCCTTTTAACCTTTTGTGGCGGTGTGGTGGACATTATGCTTATTGCCCAGGGCAGGCCGTCTATGGCAGTGTCTTTGGTGGTTGGCTACCTGTCCGTCAACGAGCTCTTGTCTATTGTGGAAAATCTCCAAGACGCAGGAGTAGAAGAAGCCAAAAGGCTAAAAGAAATTATAGACAGAAAGCTGGGATAGGATGAAAGAAATTGCTTTAGACGAAGTTAAAGAAAAGGCACAGGCTGCTAAAGGTTATATAGACAAGATTTATGTGCATTGGACTGCTGGAAGATATCATCAGTTTTTTGATGACTACCATATTAACGTTGACTCGGATGGCAAGCTTTATGCCTCTACGGACGATTTAACAGAAGTGCTTGCGCATACCTGGCGCAGAAACAGCAGGGCCATAGGTATTGCCTTAGCGTGCTGTTATGGTGCAGAAGCGAATAGTGGTGAAGATGCTAACTTTGGTGATTATCCACCTACTCAGGAACAAATTGATGGTGTGGCCAAAGCTATAGCAGTGCTATGCAAAGGACTGGAAATTCCCATAGATTATGATCACATTATGACACATTGCGAAGCCGCAGAGGAGGACGATTATGGTCCGTCTACTACTTGTGAGCGGTGGGACTTGTGGTATTTGCCGGATACTCCGGGAAGTACCGAGCTTAAACCGGGCGGTGACTTCATCCGTGGCAAAGCGGCCTGGTGGCAAGAAAAAATGAAAGAAAGTGCTGAAAATGGGCTTTGAAATTTCGCTTTTGAGGTCTTTTTTCAGCATGGTGCTTATGATTAGTCCTATGGAAAATAGGAAAAACAACTTGCACACTTTAAGAATTGGTATCATAGCAATTTTAATGAAAATGGGGTGGTGATAGTGAATGATGAACAAAAGAAGTACCTTGTGTTTAGTATTCTTATCCTTATTATTTCTTTCCTGCTTGTGCTTACCGGCTACTTCCTTAGCAGCAGAGTATCTGATAACGGATACGGAACTCAGCCAGTTGGAGAGAAACTTAAACAGGCTGGAGATAATCAACAAGAACTCACAAAAGGAATTGTCGGCAGTAAAAAGCGAGCTGAAGATGTCGAAGGACGAATTGACAGAAGCCAGAAAACAATTGATTCTGCTGCAGAGCGAACTGGAAGGGTTGAAGATAACGTCACAGAAGCAGGAGAGCTTATTAGCCAGAGCCAACGAATCCTTAAAGACGTACGCGCAAGAGGAGAAGTCAAAAAGGGCTGTAATTGAAAGGCAACGTAATCTTGCCTATGTATTAAGCGCAGGGTTACTTTATGCTTGGATAAGGAAATAGGAACTTGATACAAGCCGTCATTAGAGCTAATATGCTGCACTACAAGGATTAGCTTTAATACGTTTTACGGAGGTGTTTTATGGATAAAAAGATGATGGCAGTGAAGATGAAGGAAGCTGGCTTGGGGAACAGCCTAATTGCAAAACGCTTGGGCCTTGCCATTAACACAGTGCAAAAGTATGTTGAGAATGTATTATCCATACCTGCAAAGGTTATTAGTACAGACAATTGTCTTTACTGTGGCAAAGAGCTGAATAAGACCAAAGCAGATAAAAAGTTTTGCTCAAGGGAATGCCGGTATAAATGGTGGAAGGATAATAAAATTTATTCTCAAAGCAAGGCAGTGGAAGAATTTAAATGTAAACACTGCGGTAAGACTTTTGTGGCTTATGGAGACAAAGGCAGAAAGTACTGCTGCTATGATTGCTATATAAAGGACAGGTTCGGAGATGACAAAGGAATCGTATAAAAAGGAAATGCATTATGCCCTAGCTTTAGTTTTTATCAGGGGCTTAAAGGAAAAAGAGCTGCTAACCAAAGAAGAATTTAGAAGAGTGCAGATAAAATTAAAGCAAAAATATAGACCAATTTTTCAATATAAATTGGCTGATATAGCTTGATACAATCTGGCTTTAGAGCTAATATACAACACTGAAAGGGGACCATGCCATGCGGGAAGTAGAGATTATTGCGCCAAAAAAATATAGGAAAATCAGGCTGCTGAATGTAGCTGCTTACGCTAGGGTATCAGATGCCAAGGATGCCATGCTTAATTCTTTAGCTGCACAGGTGGCCTATTACACTACATATATCAAAAGCACACCTGGCTGGTCCTTTGCAGGTGTGTATACGGATAAAGGCATTACCGGAACCAAGGCTGCCAGGCCGGAGTTTCAAAGATTACTGGCCGATGCCAAGGCGGGAAAGATTGATAAGATTATAACAAAGTCCGTATCACGGTTTGCCAGAAACACGGTTGACTTTCTGGATACGGTACGTAGTTTAAAAGAGCTAAATATAGACATGTTCTTTCAAAAAGAAAATATTCATACGCTAAGCGGGGAAGGCGAGGTAATGCTCACCATCCTCGCTTCTTTTGCACAAGAAGAGAGTAAGTCGGTAAGCGACAACTGTAAGTGGAGAATTAGAAACGGCTTTAAAGAAGGTAAAATTAATGCCTTGACCATGCTGGGATATAGACGAAATGCAGATGGTAGTTTTGCTATAGTGCCAACGGAAGCAGAGACTATAAAATGTATTTTTGATTTGTATTTAAAAGGTAAAGGCATGCCTAGCATAGCTAAATATCTACAAGGAAACCAGGTGCCATCAAGATGTGGCAGGCCATGGAATCCAAGCACAATAAAGAGTATCTTATCCAATGAAAAGGTTATGGGAAGTATTGTGCTTCAGAAGACCTACAGAATAGATCACTTAAGCAAAAAGAAAAGTGTCAATGGAGGAGCGCTGCCAAAATACGTGGTAGCAAACCATCATGAGCCTATTATTTCATCTGATACTTTTGCTCGAGTTCAAGATGAGATAGAAAGAAGAAAAGGAAAGCTGACACCTAAAAGAGGAACTTTTTCATCTTTTACAGGAAAGATTAAGTGCGGATGCTGTGGAAAAAACTATATGAGGAAAACAGTAGGGCCACCAGAAAATCATGTGTGGATATGCGCTACGTACAATAAGAAGGGAAAGCGCTATTGCCAGGAATCAAAGCGCGTACCGGAACAGGTACTTTTAGCAGAATCTGCTAAAGTATTGGGCCTTAAGGAATTTGATGCAGAGGTATTTGTAGAAAAAGTAGAAAAGATCATGGTGCCGGAGGCTAATAAACTGGAGTTTCATCTTAAAAATGACACCGTTATTAATATAGGATGGCTAGATAGGTCCAGAAGTAAAAGCTGGACTGACGAAATGAAAGAAAAAGCAAGGAGGAAACGCTTATGTACCAAGGACAGGAAGTAGTTGTTATACCGGCAAAGAAAGTGGAGTTCTTCTCGGCCGCTACAGGAACCGGCTTAAAAAAAAGAGTGGCAGCCTATGCCAGGGTATCAACAAGTACCGAAGAACAAGAGGGAAGTTACGAAGCACAGATTAGCTACTATACAAAGTACATTACTGAAAAGCCGGAATGGGTACTTGTAGATATCTACACGGATGAGGGTATTTCTGGGACAAGCACCAAGAACAGGGAAGGCTTTAAGCGTATGATAGCCGATGCCTTAGTCGGTAAGATTGACATGATCATAACCAAGTCATGCTCCAGGTTTGCCAGGAATACCGTTACAACGCTTAGTACTATCAGAGAGCTGAAGGACAAAGGTGTGGATGTATATTTTGAAAAGGAAAATATCCATTCTACGGATTCCAAGGGTGAATTGCTCTTAACAATCATGAGCAGCCTTGCCCAGGACGAGAGCCGTAACATTTCTGAGAATGTTAAATGGGGACATAGGCAGAGGTTCAGCGAAGGAAAAGTGTACTTGCATTATAAGAATTTTTTGGGATATGAAAAAGGTCCTAATGGCAGGCCACAGATAGTAGAGAAAGAAGCCAAGATTATTAGGCTGATTTATGATATGTACCTAAAAGGGTGCACGACAGGGTATATTGCTAAATATTTAACACAAGCTGGGTACAAAACTGCTACCGGCAAGGACAAGTGGGGGGATGCTGTCATTAAGAGCATTTTAAGCAATGAAAAGTACTATGGCGCTTGCCTAAGCCAGAAGACCTATGTGGCAGATTTTCTTACAAAAAAGAAAATGAAAAACAGAGGAGAGCTTCAGCAATATTACGTAGAAAAGAGCCATCCTGCTATTGTCAGCAAAGAGATTTTTGACTTAGTACAGGAAAAGATAGCTCATACCAAAGGCAATATCAGCTATGTGAACTTTCTGTCCGGAAAGCTCTATTGTGCGGAGTGCGGCAGTGCTTTTGGTATAAAAGTATGGCATTCCAACGATAAGTATAGGCGTATAATCTGGAGATGCAATGAGAAATACGGTAAGAAAGCAGAAAAGTGTCATACGCCACATATTACGGAAGAGGATGTCAAGAAGAGCTTTATTGCTTTGCTGAATAAGCTTTTTGTCAACAGGAAAGAAATTATAGAAGCTGGACAGTTAGCATTAGAGGTAATGCGCAATACTGAAAAACTAGATAAGACCATAGCAGAGCAGAAAGAAAGGCTCAAGCGTTGCGAAGAAGGGCTAGAGCTGCTTATAGATAAAGCTGCTAAGGGAAAGATAGCAGGGGATGAATACGCAACAGAACTTAAAACACGCCAAAAGGAATATGAGCAGCTTATTGAGGAACAGAAAAGGCTGGAGGCTGACAAAGCAAGCAAGAAAGACAGAGTTATGCGGCTGCAGGCGTATTTGGACAGCATGAGTAAAATTCCACCCATCGCCATTGAGTTTGACGAAGAAATATGGGCTGCCTTGGTGGATAAGGTCTATGTACAGGAAGACGGAAGCCTGGAATACTTGCTGTATGATGGGGGAAAATATAGGTAAATAGGGTAAAATAGAGCTCCTCTTTAGTAGAAGTAAAAATCTGCTAAGGAGGAGCTCTTTTGTTGTGAATAAAACTAAAAAGAAAAAAAGCATTAAATAAAAAATAAAGGTATATAAATTGACTACAAAAAGGAAAAAATATTCCTTTTTAATAAAAAAGGTTGAAAAATTCCTCGAGTAATGCTATGATAAGCACAGATAAAAAAACAAAGGGGGCTTTTGTAATGAAACAACGCGAAGTGGTATTTTATAGTGAAGGTGCAAAGATGGTAGGTAATATTTATTTACCTGATGATTACAAAAAAGGAGAAAAACGGCCAGCAGTTTTGTGCAATTCTGGTTGGACCGGAGTAAATAAGTGCTATCCTGCATTATATGCACGTGCTTTGACTGGTTACGGTTTTGTTTGCATGGGTTTTGATTATCGTGGTTTTAAGCCAAGTGAAGATGTTCATCCTAAGCTGTCTAAATATACAACTTTGGAAACTGAAGTTGAAGATATTAATAATGCTTTTACTTTCATGCAAATTCAAGAAGAAGTTGATCCGGAGAGATGTGGACTTCTTGGTTGGGGCGTTGGTGGAGCAGTATGTGTTACTGTAGCAGCTCGTGATAAGCAAGTAAAAGCTGTTGCAACTCTCAATTCTTTTGTTAATGGCGAGCGTTGGATGCGTATGGGTATGGGTAATGATGCCTTTGGTAAGTCTGTAGAAAGACTACGTCAAGATAGAATTAAACGTATTACTACTAATGATCCTGTTTTAAGACATCCATATATTGATTATCCTAATATTACTGAAAGTGGCGACTTTTATACTGACCACGTTTTGAAAGAAATTAACGGCGGAATTAATGATTCAGTTAATAAAGACAATGGTGAAGAATTCCCAACACCGATGTCTACTGCTATTGGTGAAAGCTTTATTAGATTCAATATAGAAGACTTGCTTCCTAGGGTTTCTCCTCGTGCCGTATTTGTAGGACATGGCTACTATAATGAATTGCATCATCGCATTGAAGCTGAAGAAGCATATCGCTTAGCTAAAGAGCCTAAAGAACTATATTATGTTGAAGGGAAACATAATGAGTGGATGTTTGATGATGATCCTAAATTTAAAGGATTAGCAGCAGCACTAGCTGATTTCTTCAAAAAGAATCTAAAGCCTTTTAAATTTGGTGTACAAGATAAATAATTAAGTTTACTTGAAAAATCCAAAACATATCTCAGCCATTAAAATTTTAATGTGCCGAGATATATTTTGGGCCCTCACAGGGGAAAAGGGGTGTAAATTTTATGGAGTATACACATTTGTCGCTACTTATGGACTTTGCTTTTATGTCACTTTTATTGTTTATAGCTCAATTTTTACGAGCTAAAATAAAAGTTATACAATACTTCTTTATACCGTCATCATTGTTAGCCGGATTGTTGGGATTGCTGTTAGGACCGCAATTTCTACATATTATTCCTTGGAGCGGTAAAATAGGCTCTTATGCATATATGTTGATTTGTATTATGTTTGGCGGTCTATTTTTAGGGAAACAAGAAAAGGTATCTTTTAAAAAAATATACAATGAAGTCGGTGACACTTTTTGCGTGAATATGGGAGCTGAATTTGTTTGTTTTGGTTCTGCATTAGTTATTGGCGGAGCTATGATGAAAGCCTTCTTCCCAGATGTTTTTGTTCAGATTTCTTTACTGTTACCATCTGGCTTTTGCGGTGGTCATGGTTACGCAGCAACTATCGGCACTGCTCTTAACAATCTTATGGGACGGACTGATTGTGTAGTTATTGGTCAGACTTTTGCTACGTTAGGCTTGTTAACAGGTATTTTTCTTGGTGTAGCCTGCATTAACTATGCAGCTCGTCATGGTTGTACACGCTTTGTTAAAGGTGCAGAATTATTACCGGAACAATGCCGTACGGGTATTATTCCTCCTGGTAAATTTCCTTCTATGGGTGATGAAACGATAAACCCAATGTCCATGGATCCACTGGCTTGGCATATTGCTTTGACACTTATTGCTACTTTAGCAGGTTATAAGTTTTATTATTGGTATAAGGCATATTTGCCAAATATTGAACTACCTATTATGTGCTTAACGATGATTGCCGGCGTAATTTTACAGACTATTTTGAATCATACACCATTTAAAAATAGTGTTGATTCACATGTAGAAGGTCGTATCGGTAGTGCTTTAACAGACTATTTGGTCGGCTTTGGGGTAGCCTCAATTTCTATTACCATTGTTATGGAATTTGCTTGGCCAATTCTTGTTCTTTGCTTACTTGGAATAGCAACCGCATTTTTCTTCGTATTTGTTGTTGGCAGATATTTATTCCATAATTTCTGGTTTGAGCGTTCTATCTTCATTTTTGGCTGGATTACGGGTGTTGTTGCCATAGGTGTAACATTACTCCGTATTGTTGATCCTGATTCCTTAAGTGGGACGCTTAAAGATTATGGATATTCATACACTATTCAGTCGGTTGTGGAGGTATTTATTATTGGATTAACGCCAGCTTTAACTGTGTCAATGGGAGTATTCATTCCCGGCATTGTAGAGTCTATTATTGGAATAGTGTTGCTTTTGTATAGTGCAAAAGTGTTTGGAGTGTACCATGAAAAATGGAATGAACTTCGTGTAGGAGAAGCTGAAGTGCTTAATGCTCAACAAAAATAAAAATATTCTTAAACAGCTTCTTGCATTTTTGCAAGGAGCTGTTTTTTTGAAAGGAAAAATAAAAAATGGAAGATACAGAAATGTTACAAGTTGAAAATTTACTAAAAGGGGCCTATGATTTGCACATACATGCTTCACCATCGCCCTTTAATAGATTGCTAGATGATTTTCAACTTTTGCGTGAAGCAGACAGTGCAAAAATGGCTGGTATACTTTTGAAATCGCATTATGAGCCTACTGCAGCACGTGCCTTTATTACTAATACTTATGCTGGAACTACAGCAAAGGCATATGGAGCCATTGCTTTAAATTGGCCAGTTGGGGGACTAAATCCATATGCAGTAAACAATGCTCTTAAAAGAGGAACTAAAATAATATTTATGCCTACCAGGGATTCGGCTAACTCTTTGTTGTCAGGAGATATGCCTGGAGATTTCTTTTCGCGACCGGGAATTAGTATTATTGATGACAATGGAAAGCTTAAAAAAGAAGTGTTAGCAATATTAGATGTTGTTAAGGAATATAATGGTATTTTGGCAACAGGTCATCTAAGCCCCAAAGAAAGTTATTTTTTATGTAAGGAAGGAATAAAACAAGGGGTAAGAATGATTTTGACACACCCTGAATTCAGCAGAACAAAGATTAATAGTTCAATTCAGAAAGAACTTGCTGACCAAGGAGTTATAATAGAAAAATGTTGGTATAATATTGCAGAAAATGAATGTGCTATTCAAGAAATGGTAAGTAATATTCGAACTGTAGGTGCGGAACATTGTTATCTTTCTACAGATAGAGGGCAAACTCATCGCGAACATCCGGTAGAAGCATTGGGACGTTTTATGGCTATTCTGTTAAAAAATGGCTTAACAGAGAAAGATATTTACGTTATGACACACACAGTTCCTCGCATCGTATTGCAAATTAATAGCTAATTGACTAATATCATAAAAAATACTAGAATTATTCCAACAAGCGTTTTATGTCATTGTGAGAGGCAATATTATGGAAAAAAATATTTTAAGCGAAATAATGAAAATAAAGGATGTGCTTCCTAAAAAAAAACATGTTCTTTGTAATTATATTGCACTTAATTATGGTAAAGTTGGAATGATGACCATTTCTGAACTTGCTAAAGAATCTGGGGTAGGAACTACTACAATTCTTCGACTTGCAAATATGCTTGGTTATAAAAGCTATACGGAGTTTAGGAAAGCTTTAGCTAAAACGGCTATGATAAGTAGTATAAGCTCTTATAAACGAGAAAAAGATAGCTTTACGATAGAAAGTAAAGCTGAAAGTAATGGAGTGCTAAGGAAGTTTGTTCGTGACAGCTGTAGTACGATTGAAAATATATATACAAAACCTAATGTTGAAGAATTTGAAAAGGCAATTAAATTATTGCTTAAGGCTAAAAATATATATGCTCTTGGATACAGATCCAGTAAAGCTTTGGCCTGTTACTTTGAATATATTGTTAATCGCTTTTATCCTAAGGTTCGTCAATTGAGTGATACAGGAGAATTTATTTTTGACTTTGTTTCACTTAATCTCAAAGCCACTGATGTATTGGTAGTCTTTTCTGTTTGGCCTTGCACGAAGAAGACTATAGAGGTTGCAAAACTTTGTCATAAACTAGGAGTGCCAATTGTTTTATTAACTAATACAAGTTTAAATCCAATGATAAATATTGCTGATGCAAAGCTTGATGCTAATTCAGTAAATCGCCCAAGCGGCAATGTTGCTTTAATGGCTTTGATAGAGGCACTATCGGCAGAACTTGGAAGACGTACTGCGCCAGCTTCAACAAAGAACTTAGAACGTGTAGAAAAAGTGCTTAGTGAAAATGGCATTATTATTATGGAAGAATAAAATTTAAAAGATGCAAAGCCTATAGATTTTGTAGAAGCAAAAAAGGTGGACTATTTATCCTAAAAACAGTACTTTTCATGGGAAAATGGTATCATAGAACTACAAACTGGAATTTGTCGAGCAAAATTATAAAGCAAGCTATTCTACTTCAATACTAGAATAGCTTGCTTTTTTGTCATTGCTTGACTTAGCCATATGCTCTAATGTATATTAAATCTGAAAAAATGCTATTGGCAGGCATCCAAAGGCGGTAACAAGTGTCTTATGGGCTAACCAATAGCACTTTTCAGTAAACCAGTAAAAGGCCTGATAATAACTAATTACCAACTTTAGATTCTGGTATAGTTATTATCAGGTTTTTATAAGGTTATATATGCTCTACGACTTTAGACTTAGTGATAACAATAATTTATGAAAACATACTCCATTAGACCTACGACTTTAGTCGTAGCGACAATTGCCTAAATTAACATGACTTATACTAAGCTGCTGATAAATACAGGGGCTAGAGGCTTTCAACAGGTTTTTTCATACTACGTTAGACCTAGCCAAGAAAAAAGCAATCATATTAATAATAAGATAGATACAGAAGTTAGGGGTTGTTTGTGGTATTGTTTAAAAATAAATAAAAGGTACAGAGCAACATAAGAAAAATGTTGCTCTGTACCTTTTATAAACTAGTGATGATATATAACTACTGGGTATTTAAAATGCGTTTATGATATGATTAACCATTTCAACGAATGTGTCTAGTTGATTTGTACCCTTGGAAATAAAAATGGACATAGGTTCCTTACGATTATACACATTAGCAATTAACTCATCTTTGTTTTTTAGGACTAATTCTAAGATATTTTTTAGCTTTACATAGCATAAAGTATCTTCAATACTGCTGTGTGCAACTATGCCGTCTTTTAAAAGCATAAAGCCATCTTTGGCATTTCCAAAGATTGTGTCATCATATAGCATCAATACATCATCTCTATTAATATTAAATACATTGCCATAACGATTGACAGCATTAGTCAATTTGTCATAAGGAATGTCAGGTGTAAAATAAAAATCTGTACACTGACGAATGGTATCTTTATATTCATCTAAATATTTCCATTGAAAAGCTTGGTTTGCGGATAAGCACTTATTTTTGTTAGTGATAGGAATATTAACGCCAAAAAAGTTTGCTACTTTTGACACACTTTCACTGTCTTCAGGAAAGAAATGAAGATACATCTTGTAGGATAGTTCGTTGTATGGATATGCTTTTATTGCTTCAATTAAAGCTGGCTTAACGGCAGGTCCACGTATTATATTACTATTGATATTTGCTAAAATATTGTCAGATTTAAGCGGGCTGAATGAAACACTGACACCTAAGATATCAGAGACAACTAACGCTACATTTTGTAGGCTTGTTCTTAAGCTGGAGACAAGAAAGTCCTTACTCTTATTAAATAAATCAGTACGGTCATTAACGGCATCTAAAGACGAGGAAAGGCGACTTAAAGAATTCGAAATGTCGTAGGCTAAACCAGTGCTGGCATTAAACGCACCAGCCATAGCCATCCCTTTTAGTGCTCCTGTTATGCCAAAACCGCCACCTATAATACGGAATCTGGAATTTTTACGGGCTTCGCGATCCTGATCAGCAGCAAGCTGATTACCGTTAATCATATTAAGCTCATTTTCAACAGCTTGTACGGTGGAAGAAAAAGGAGCGAAAACATTTTGCGCTAACGGATGGTTCAAAAGGGTATTTTCGGTAATGTCATAGCGTCCGTTTGCGGCAAAGAGATCAGAAAAACTCATAAAAACCTCGCCTATTAGTGAGTAACCAAATTCTTCTCCATCTTCTAAAAAACTAGATATACTATCATAGGTATCATAGATTGAAGCAAAACCTTCTATTTTGGTTGGAATTTGTTTATATAGTCTTTTTTGAATAGATGTATATATTTCAACGCCATTAGGAAAAGCAAAATTTCCTATAATTATTTTTTGCTCAACATTTTCTGTTGGCGGAGATGCTGGTGCAATTACAACTTGGGATATGGGCTGGGTAGATTGGGGAGAATTGTTAGTACTAACTACAGAATTAACGACCTTTGCTCCACAAAATGAACAAAACTTAGCATTTTCTTCTAATTTATTACCACATTGCGAACAGAACATCTTGTTTCCCCCTTCTAGTAACAGTGAATAACACTAACAACTTTATTATAACACACTTATATTCTTAGCACTTGATTATTAGTTTTAGAAAATCTAAATACTTCAAGTTTGCATAGATTAATTATATTAAAAAATGAATAAAAATATTGAACGTGTTATAATTACTTACAAAGGAAGATGAGGGGGGTGAAAAGTTGAAAAATGGATGCTAAGAAAATTTGCCCAAACTGTAAAGCCATCTTGAAACCTGATGCTATTTTTTGTTATCAATGTGGAGCAGATGTAAAAAATATTCCGATTCAGGATACAACAGTAGAAGAAGTGAAAGAAAATATAACGGTTTGTCCAATTTGCAAAAAGGAAATAAAGACTGGTAGCCGGTTTTGTATCTTTTGCGGAGCTACGATTGCAACAAACAGCTCAGTAGCTAAAAAAGATGATAAAGTTATTATGACAGGCATTGATTCACAAGCACAAATCATGCCATCTAAGCAAGCTGCACAGGATGTTATTAACGATGGAATTGATGAGGCAAAAGAAAATAAAAAAAATGTTGTTACTCATACAAGACAAGCTGATGCTGATAAACTTACAACTGAAAATTGTTATCAACATACTGGAAGCATAGAATCTGGGCCATACTATTATGATAATCCTGATACTACAATTTCTGATAAATTTTTTTGCTCTAGAGGAAGAATAAGCAGAGAAGCTTTTATTAAACGTATTTGCCCATTGATTTTAGTATTCTTTTTTATTGAAAGATTACGCCATGGACTTGACCTTATTAGTTGCGTGGTATTGACGGGAATTATGCTTATGATTCTGTATAGCGCATGGTGCCTGGGGGTTCGAAGACGACATGATCTTGGTTCGAGTGGAAGCGCTTTTTCTTTTGTTGGTATAAAGACATTTTTTTCTGATGGTGTATCTGGACCAAATATGTATGGACCTGATCCTTTAAAAAAAAGATTTTAAGCTAATTGCTAATAATGGGAAATTATGTAGCTATAATTATCTTGGTAGACGTGGTGTTAGTGGGAACATACCATTCGTAACAGAGCGGAGACTCCGGTTCAAGTCCGGGCGTCTACTAACAGGACCATTTAGGTGGTCCTGTTTTTTACAAAACTTTCAGGGCCTTGACAAAGTTATTGCAACAGCTTACTCGTTTGCAAATAATTATATATAGTGCTACAATCGAACTACCATAAAGAGTGCGCGAGAGACAAGCTCGTTGACCGCACAGCAACCTGGCAGTAGCCAAGGTGCTAAAGCTTGTATGATGGTCAATCGGATTATTAGAGCCCATCATGACGATGGGCTTTTTCTTTTGCACTCTTTAGGGAAATATATATCATAGGAGGGCAAAGAAATGGCAAAGCCAAAGAACGAGGACGAACAAAGGATTTATGAGGAACTGAAGAAAAAGTATAAGGACGAAAGGAAAACGATGGAGAAAGTAAAGAATGATGAATCAGACAAGCGGGACTGGAAGACAATACAGGAACAGATGCGTGATTTACTTTGATTATGGGGGATATAACTATGAAAACAAATGACTTAGATAAAGAAAAAGCAAATAAGGAAAGAATGAGAAAGTACGGAGAGTGGGTACTTAAAAATCATAAGGATAGACTTACGATGGAAGAATTTAAAAAGCTTATGACTGAAGATAATCCTATGGAGAAGCAAAAAAAGTAGAACTGTTGTAACAAAGAAAGCAGTATCAATGACACTAAAGAACCACTGGCAATATTCTCCAACATGAGTAAATAGCACTCTGCGGATAGGGTATTGCCAGCGGTTCTTTTTTAGGTATTTTTAGTTTAGTCCCAGTCGTTTAAAACATCAAGTATCTTAATGTCATTAACAATTTCTGTTAGACTCTTACCATCAAAAATTTTGGCTTCAATAAGTTCTTGCTTTGTTGGATAAAAATGATAGGTTCCTGGAATAACTTTTTCATAAGTATCATTTATGGCATCTTTGTAACCCTCAATCATCCAATATCCAGAAATAATATACTGTATTCCTTTGTATTCAAATGTAACGCTGTGTACACCTTCGTGCATAACAGCTTTTATAAGCTCACTCATTTCTTTCTCCTTTACATAGAAAAAACAACATCTAATGTCAAAATGGTTTTAATAAACGAAAAATAACCTCAGTCAACCTTGGCTTCCTCTTGTAAAGCAAGACGATACACCAAGAGAGGTTATTTTCCTTAGATAATTCTAGCACATATTTTCAAATTCACAAATAATTTTGCTTTCAGGTTATTACCTTTCCAAGGTTATATGCTCTACGACTTTAGACCTAGTGATTGCCATAAATTTTGAAAACATACTCCATTAGACCTACGCCTAAAGTCGTAGCAGCAATTACTTAAATTAATGTGGCTTATACTAAGATGCTGATAAATACATGGCATGTTGTCGTCCAACTGGAACACATAGTGTTCCGTGGATAGCGTTGTTGGCAGTTCTTTTGTACTAAATCGAAAAATATATCAAAAAGTTGAGTATGGTTATTTTTAATAGCAGTGATAGAATTTCCGCATATAAGAAAGCGAAAATTCTGATTATTAGCATTTTTACCTTCATGTGCACAAAATTGATGACTAATATGTAATCTATGAATTTGATTACATGAAATACTGATGATATTATTCAATTAAATAAAAACAGATGGCCCATCGAGAAAATATGATTAATTTTGAAAGGAGTTACATATAATGGAACTTTCATTATTTAAGAAAAAATTTTTAAGCTGCGTTATAGCAGGGTTTACAGTATTATCTATTTCTGGTTGTGGAGGGGGCTCTTCTTCTCAGAATAGTGCTGATGCGAAAACAGTCGAGTCAGCAACGTTAGCTGTTAAGAATTATAGTATCCAACCAAAGCTAGACAGCACAATTGATTATACGAAGGGCAAACCAAAGAAACTTATTATTGCTACAGATGGTGCAGAAGATCGTGTCGATGGCTTGCTTGTGCATTACCTTGCTGATGAGATAAATGCTATTACCAAGGGAAGACTTAATTTAGATATTTTCTTTAATGGTTCTATGGGTACTGATACTGAACTTTGTGAAGGATGTCAAGAAGGAGATGTTGCTTTCTTTCTTGGGTCAACAGCGTTTACAGGAAATTTTGTCAAAGAACTTAGTGCTATAGACTTACCATTCCTCTATGCTGACGTTAAACAGTTTCGTAGTACTATGGATGACCAAGATATTCAAAATTCTTATGGACCTAAATATATTAAAAATGGTTTTGAATTATTAGGATACTTTGATCAAGGTATGCGTGAAATGACTACGAATATAAAAGTGCAATCACCGGCAGATATTAAAGGACAAAAAATTCGTGTCATGGAAAATCCTCTGCACATTGCTATTTGGGAGGCGATGGGGGCCAATCCTACGCCGATGGCTTTTTCAGAGGTGTATATGGCGCTTCAGCAAGGAACAATTGATGCACAGGAAAATCCTTTTGAGAACATTTACGCCAATCGCATATACGAGCAACAGAAATATGTAATCCTTACCAATCACCTTCCAGCTGCTCATAATCTTTTAATCAGCAAAAAAATTATGGATTCATTAAGTGCAACAGATCAAGAACTGATTAGAAATGTTAGCAAAGCAGCTATCGCTTATTCCAGGCAACAATGTGATGCACGACTGGATGATAGGATTAATAAAGTAAAAGCTGCTGGAACAGAGATTATTACATTATCTCCGGAAGTTCTTACTCAACTTCAGCAAGAATGCTCAAGTGTATACGATACTGCACGGAAAGCTTATGGTAATGAGCAAGTTGAACTCCAAATCAAGACGGCAAATAAATTTAAGAAATAATAGAAAGGAAATTATGTATGAAAACAATATATTCTCTGGTTCATTTGACTGATATAACTTGCCCGCCACCAGAGTTAATACGTACTGCTGCAAAAGTAGGCTTTGATGCGGTTAGTCTTCGAACAATTCCAATGGGCCTTGTTGGGGAAAACCCTTTTAACATTGCTAAAGATCACCGATTATTTGCAGATACAAAGAAAGCCGCAGAGGAAACAGGTATTCTTATTCATGATACGGAAAATGCACGTATTGCTGTCGGTGTGAATGTAGCAAATTATGAAGCTGATCTTGATGCTGCTGCTCGTCTTGGAATTCATCATATTCTCTGCAATATATGGACGGACGACAAAGAATTTTATACTGATCAATTCGGTCAGCTGTGTGATTTAGCAAAGGAATACAACCAGATAGTAAGTCTGGAATTTGTTACTTGGGCAAGCGTAACAAATCTGAAAAGTGCTATGAAACTTTTACAGGATGTACAAAAGAACAATACAGGTATAGTACTAGATTGTCTTCATTTTTATCGTTCTCGTGTAACAGTGGAAGAATTGGAAAAATGTCCAAAAGAATTATTTCATTATGTTCACCTGTGTGATTGTGAGAAAGCAATTCCAGATGATAAGGAATCTTTGATTTTTACAGGACGAGAAGCACGTCTTTATCCAGGAGAAGGGGCTATTCCTCTCAGAAAGATTATTTCCAAAGTTCCTCAAGCTGTCAGGGGAGTAGAATGCCCAAATGTGAAACGGATTAAGTTGTTGGGAAGAGAAGAACATTTCCGCCGTTGTTTAGAATTCGCAAAAAAATTTGCATAAACTCTGAAAAGAGATAGTCGAAAGGAGAAAAAAATGGAAAGATTTGAAAATAAAGCAATTATGATTACTGGTGCAGGTGATATTGCAGGAGCTACCGCAGAAAGATTACTACAGGAAGGAGCAAAAATTTTTCTTACTGATTTTTCCCAAAAAGCATTAGATGAGACTAAGAATAAATTGATGAAAAAAGGATATCCGGCAGACCATGTAATAGTGTACCCCTGTGATGTACGTAAGCTAGAGGAATGCCAAGAAGCAGCTAATGTAATGCTCAAAACATGGAAGCGTATTGATGGCTTGGTAGCAACTGCTGGAATCGTACGTCATTTTCCCATTGATGAACTGACGGAACAGAATTGGGACGATGTTATTGCTATCAATTTAACGGGAGTTTATCATTCGGTGAAAGCAGTAACACCTGCCATGAAAGCTCAGAAATATGGAAGAATAGTACTTATTTCTTCAATTGGTGGACGAACAGGTAGGCCTGGTGTTGGAGCAAACTATGCTGCAGCAAAAGCAGGAGTAAATGGGCTAACTATGTGCCTTGGCTACGAACTAGGTCCTTGGAATATCACAGTAAACAGTATTGCTCCTGGCCCTATTAAAGGTAAGATGTTCTTGTCACTATCTCAGGATAAGGTAGATAAGCTTTCAGCCGGTGTTCGCATTCCTCGTTTGGGAGAAACAAAAGATATTGCAGGATCTATTGCTTATCTTGCTAGTGATGATGCTGCATGGACTACGGGAGAAGTCTTGGATGTGAATGGAGGACTGCAGTACTAATTATTGATGAAAGGAGTATGATTATGAAAACGTTGCAATGGATGGATAAAAATTTTGAGAAGTACTTTTTAGTCGTCTTGCTTGCCATTATGACTTTTGCTTTGGGAATTCAGATTGTTTCACGATATGTTTTTAATAGTTCTCTAAAATGGTCAGAAGAACTTGCTCGTTTCATCTTAATTTGGATGACATTTATAAGCATAGGTTACTGCATACGTGAGAATATTTCCCTAAAAATTGATGCTCTTACAACGATTTTGCCAACAAAAATCAGGCATGTTGTTGTGATTGCTGGTGATTCTGTTATGGCTATATTTTTTATTTATCTACTGCCGAGTGCCATACATTTTGCATATGGGTCTTTTTTAAGTGGCCAAACAAGCGCTGCATGTCAAATTCCTATGTATTATGTCCAAGGGTCTGTAGCGTTTGGATTTGCTCTTGCTGCATTGCGTGCCATTGAAGATGCATATCACGAGGCAAAGAACTATATAAAGGAAGGAGAAAAAAAATGACTGCTTCTATTTTATTTTTTGCCTTTTTCGCCATTCTATTGGCAGGGCTTCCCATATCCTTTACCATGGCCTTATCATCTATTCTGCCTTGGATGTCTGATCCAGAATTTGCGGCAAGACCCCTTATGGTTATTCGTCATATGATGAGCGGCGTGAATAGCATGACACTTTTAGCAATTCCTATGTTTATGCTGTCAGGATCTATAATGGCACAAGGAGGAATTTCCAAAAAATTATTTAATGTATTTACCTATTTCGTTGGAAACATCCGTGGTGGTATTCCTTGTGCTGTAGTAATTACTTGTATGTTTTATGGAGCTATTTCAGGTTCTTCACCTGCCACTGTGGCTGCGGTTGGTTCTATGACTATTCCTGTCATGCTTAATCTAGGTTATACGCTTGAATTTTCCACAGCAGTAGTTACAGTAGCCGGTGGACTTGGTTGTATTATACCTCCAAGCATTCCATTTGTACTATATAGTACTTCTGCTGGAACATCTGTTGGTAAAATGTTTATTGCAGGTATCATGCCTGGCATATTGCTTGGCTGTCTATTGATGGTTTATTCAGTGTACTATTGCTTTAACAAAGGAGAAGACAGAGAAAGAATCTCGGTTGTAATTAAAGAATTGCGTCAAGAAGGATTTTTCAGTTTATTTAAAGAAAGTTTTTGGGCTCTTTTGACGCCGGTTATTATTTTGGGAAGTATATATGGCGGTATTGCTACCCCGACAGAAGCTGCTGTTATTTCTGTATATTACGCATTGTTTGTTAGCGTAGTTATTTACAAAACTGTAAAACTAAGAGAAGTTCCTCAGATTTTTATGGATTCACTTAAAACAATTGCACCAATTCTCTTTGTACTTTCTGCAGCAGTAGCATTTGGACGTGTGCTTGCGTTAATGCATATTCCTCAGGTTGTAGGCGGTTGGATTACCACTACTTTTTCTGGGAAATGGATGATTCTTGTAGTAGTGAATATATTCCTAATACTTGTAGGTATGGTTATGGATGCTGCTCCTGCAATTTTGATTCTTACTCCTATTTTAGCTCCTGTCATGAAAACCATTGGCGTAGATCCAATTCATTTTGGTATTATGCTGGTTGTTAACTTGGCAGTAGGTTTTGTAACTCCTCCAGTGGGCATTAACTTGTTCGTGGCCAGTTCTATGACAAAGATACCGGTGATGAAGCTTGCAAAAATAGCTATGCCATTTACCATTGCATTTTTCATTGGTATGCTTTTGATAATCATTTTTCCACAAATTTCCCTTTGCCTTTTATAAAAATAGGCAACAAAAAATAGGCAGGCCGTTATGCCGTCAAGCCACACAACTGTCTGCCTACTTTCCCCTTAAAGAATACTTCATACATATATGATATCATTTAAAATTGCTCACTTTGGTTTTTCATTTGTTGAATTTGCGTAATTAGGAAATCTCGAAATTGTTTTACTATATGTCGCTGTTTGATAGGTCCTTCTTTTAACCAACACATGTACATTGAACGATGTATTTCAGAATTGTCTATGGTAAGAGCAGTTACATCATACAATGATAATTCTCTAATTCTAGGCATAATCCCTACTCCGCAACCAGAAGCTACAGCAGCGGTCATGACTTTCTCAGATTCTACTTCTTGAATGATTTCTGGATGTAAAGATTGCCGTTCGAAAACAACGTCTAGCCAATATCTCGTTCCACAGCGACGAGAATACGTAACTAATGGATATTTAAGCAATTCTTTCAATGAAACATGTGTTCTGCTGGCCAAATAATGTTGGTTGGGTACAACAGCAACCATCTCTTCATCCAAAATGTGAAAATATTCTAAGTCTTTTTCTGCTGTTTTTAAGAAAGCACTAAACCCTAAATCAATGCTGTGTTGCAAAAGGCATTCTCTTACATTATCAGCTGTTTTTTCACTTAATTCAAATTTTATCTTTTTACTACCTATATGATGGTAATACTTTTGTATTAAATTAGGAAGGAAACGATTGCCAATTGTCTGCCCAAAGGCTATGCGAATGCATCCACTATCAGGATTGTTAAGCTCTTGTATTTCACGGTTGGCTATTTCAAGTTCTTCAATAATTTTTTGAACGTGTAAGAAATATTTTTCTCCATATTCGCTCATATTTGTAGCACGTGCTCGTTTTACGAACAGTGGTACACCGAGTTCTGTTTCTAATTCATGGATAGCATGACTGATACTAGATTGAGCAACATGCAAGGTTTCAGCTGCTTTAGTATAGCTACCTTGATTGCATATTTCGCGAAAATAATACAATTGTTGCAAATTCATTGCTAGCCTCCTGTTACGGATTCATTGTCGATAAATAATTCTATACTTGCGATTGTGAACGATAAATAACGATGTATTGTTTAACATTATAATTATATCACAAGAATTAGATATACTCTGTAATTTTCCCGTTTTAAAGAAAATTAAAAACCTAAATAAGCGAAGGTGTAGCAGTCTTCGTTTTTCCTTTTTAATGGAGGTAATTTGCTGACAAAATTTTTGACCTGTTGGAAAGGTTACTATGCCAGAACTTTATAGATTTTCTAAATAAAAAAAGTAGGACAGTTTGTAGGACAGTTTTTTCTGGAAGTGTTGTAAAAAGTGGAAAAACAGGGATATACGGACACAACATTTGGAATGCTTGGAAGCCTTAGACACTAGATACAGTGCGGGTCTAGGGGTCCTGACGTTGCTAAATCGTTAGGGGGGGGTAAACCCCGCGTGGGTTCAAATCCCACCCACTCCGCCATATGACTTGCTCTGGAGACTTCGGTAATTTTACCGAAGTCTCTTTTTTTGCAAAAGGTGGGCTACAATCTTTATAAACTATATTTTTTATAGAAAATATGATGTGAAAATGGTTTTTTGACACTTCGTTAGACTTAGCTGATGTATTATATGCTTGCCTTAAACTTTATGGTATCATAGAACTACAAACTGGAAGTTATGGGTATGATTTTATTGTTGTGGATGTAATTCGGAATAATAATAGAAAAAAAGAAGAACCGCTAGCAATGTTATCCAATAGGGGCGAATAATGTTCCGTGGATAGCGTTGTTAGCAGTTCTTTTATTATTTTGTTTATAAGCCTTTTCCTGATTGATATTTAATTGTGCAACTTTATTTTTTCATAAACATCTTTTATTTCTTGTTGCAGTATTTCTATAAACTTATTTACAAACAAGGGCTGAGGCATGTCCTTATAAGTAACAATGTCCACTCGTAAATAATTGCTAATAGCAGAAATAGGTAAGATTACTATTTGGTTCTTTTTATTATGGCTGTTATTGTAATCAAAAACACGATTTAAGACCATAGTGGGACAAAAAGCAGAGGTAAAACCTTGTCCGCACATTGCAATTTGCGTATCGTAATCACTGGTGTAATAAAAAGAGTGTAGTGCTATATTAAAACTATTTAGTTGCTGATCAACTAAATTATTTAAGGTACTTTCCTGAAGGTTCCTGGTAACAGGAAAGCGAGAGATATTTTCTGGAGTAAGCTTTTCACCTTTTGATAAATAGTTGGCACAAGCTTGCTTAGAAGTAACGAAGAAAATTTGATCATGCCCAACCTCTTTACGCAAAAGATTAGGATGGCTTTCGGGATTAATACCAAGAAATAAATCAATCTTATTACTAAGTAATAATTCGCTTAATGTTTTTGTATCAGCCAAAGGGCAGGAAACACTTACTTTAGGATAAAAGGTACGAAATGAATTCAAAACAGTTGGCAATAGTATCCTCGCCCTGGTTGGATTCATTCCAACATTCAATCTTCCTGTAATTTCTCCTTTTACTTCTTGCAACTGGTTTACTAAAATGTTTTCCAACTTTTGCGTTTTTTGTAAAATGCCAAGGGTAATTTTGCCTGCTTCAGTAAGGCTTAGCTTAGGATGACGGTTAAATAAAGGTACACCATATTTTACTTCTAGCTTATGAATGTAGTCACTGGCGCATTGTTGAGTAACAAAAGCTTTTTTAGCAGCGTTGGTAATACTCATATCTTCCGCAACCAGTAAAAACATTTTCTCTGCATTGTTCATTGGCAGCCGCTCCTTATTTGGAATCTTTATTAATATTTAATCACAAATAAATACTTGTGTAAATATACAAATATAACTGTTTTACAGTTGTGTCTATAAATTGTAGCATAAAGATAAGAAAAACGTAGGAAGGGGAGCTATATGGCCAATAACAAAATGCATTTTAGCAATTATCGTAGTGGCATGTTGGTAAACGGTATTGAACGCTCAGCACATCGTGCACTATTATACAGTACTGGTTTAGATCAGAGTGATTTGGGTAAGCCTCTTATAGCAGTAGTAAATTCTTTTACGGAAATTGTTTCTGGGCATATTCACCTAAGAGAAATAGCTGAGCATGTTAAATATGGGATTTACGAAATGGGTGGCATTCCCAGAGAATTTAACACAATTGCTTTGTGTGATGGCATTTGCCAAGGACATAAAGGCATGAGATATCCTTTGCCAAGCAGAGAAATAATTGCAGACTCCATTGAAATGATGGTTGAAGGACACCAGTTAGATGGTATGGTCCTACTGCCAGGCTGTGACAAAATTGTTCCTGGTATGCTAATGGCTGCTGCCAGACTAAATATTCCCGCTATTGTGGTAACTGGTGGTCCCATGCTGGCAGGCAAAAGTAAAGAATTAGGAATGGAAGTAATTACACTAACAGACATGCGCGAACTCATTGGTAAAACAGAAATAGGTAAAATTACGGAGGACCAGTTACTAGAAGTAGAGAAACAAGCGCTACCAGGTTGTGGTACTTGCTCTATGCTAGGCACGGCAAACTCCATGGGTTCCTTAACAGAAGCATTAGGTATGGCTTTGCCTCATTGTTCTTCGGCATTGGCAGTATCAGCAGAAAAAAGACGTTTAGCCAAACTATCAGGAAGACGCATTGTTGCCATGGTCAAAGAAGGCTTAACAGCCCGCAAGATTCTTACTAGAAATACTTTATTAAACGGTATTGCGGTCACCATGGCCTGTGGGTCTTCAACTAATACAGTTTTACATTTAATGTCCATTGCTAATGAAGCAGGTGTAAACCTTTCATTAGATGATTTTGACCAAATTAGTAAACAAGTTCCATATATTTGTAATATCAAACCTTCTGGAAAGTATCCTATGGAAATATTCCATGAAAATGGTGGTGTGCAAGCTGTAATGCGGAGTATTCAAAAATATCTGCACACAGAAGAAATAACTGTTAATGGCAATACCGTAGGCCAGATTTTGGCACAAATACCTTTAGTAGAGAACGATGTTATTTGGCCGATATCTAAGCCAAAGATGCAAGAAGGAGGATTGGCAGTTTTACATGGCAATTTAGCACCGGATGGAGCAGTAGTAAAAAAGTCAGGAGTTAAGCCTTCTATGTATTGTTTTACAGGTAAGGCGCGTATTTTTCATTCTATGGAAGATGCTTGCGAAGCTGTAAGTGGAGATCAGATTAAAGAGGGAGATGTACTTGTACTACGTTACGAAGGCCCCAAAGGTGGCCCTGGTATGAGAGAAATGCATATGGTTACATCCTTAATTGTGGGAAGAGGCATGGATGAAAAATGTGCTCTCATTACAGATGGTCGCTTTTCCGGAAGCACAAGAGGACCTTGTATAGGTCATGTATCACCAGAGGCAGCAGCGGGTGGACCGATTGCTGCTGTTGAAGAAGGGGACATTATTTCTATAGACATACCTAACAGAAAATTAGAATTACATGTGTCTGAAGAAGAAATTAAACGTCGTCTGAAAAACATTAAGCCAATATATAAAGAAAGGACTCCGGCTTTAGCTAAATATGCCAAGCTTGTCACTTCTGCGGATAGAGGCGCAATTTTAAAAATAAATTAGTCTTATCAAATGTTGTTTAGAAAAGGCACAAGAATTTATAGTACAAAATAGTCAAGGATATAGCATAGAACGAAAAAAAGCTGACACAAAGTTTGTGTCAGCTTTTTTAAAAATAGTACCACTGTAAATTATTGAGAAATTCAGGACACTTCGTTAATAGCATTTATTTAAGTTATATAGTCGCGATATGCTTTGTTAAAAAAATAATTTTTAATAATATTTTTGGAGAGTAAAGATTTTCCTTTAAATAAAGTAAAAACTTTATAATACTCTGAAACTACTTGTTTTTACTTTCTATATTCTTGTGCTAGTATAAAATTATCTTAAGACTTGTGATATCACACGACCTTTTGCTTACATGTAGGGGGGAATGGTGTGGCGTGATTTGTAAGAATAATTTGAATACTGTAGAAGAAACAGCGTGGGAACTGATGGAAGATGGTTATGATTTACATATACATTCATTGCCATCTGTATTTCCCAGATCTCTTGATTGCTTTGAACTAGTTAGAGAAGCTAGCGAAGCAAAGATGGCTGGCGTTGTTTTGAAAAGTCATTACGAATCAACGGCTTTTCGTGCTGCATTGGTGAATGCCTATAGCAATTGTTCAACTAAGGCATATGGTGCAATTGCATTAAATTGGCCAGTCGGTGGTTTAAATGTTTATGCAGTAGAAAACGCATTGAAAGCTGGAGCAAAGATTGTTTGGATGCCGACAAGAGATGCGGCTAACAGCCTTATGTTTGGCAACATGGATGGAGATTTTTTTAACAGACCAGGGATATCGATTCTTACTTCAAAAGGTACACTTAAAGAAAGCGTATATGACATTATGGATGTGGTGAAAAAATATAATCGTGTTCTAGCCACAGGGCATATCAGTCCTAATGAATCAGTTATTCTGTGCAAGGAAGGACGAAAAAGAGGCGTTCGTATGATTCTTACACATCCAGAGTTTCCACGTACAACAATTGATGCTGAAATTCAAAAAGAAATGGCTGATTTAGGAGTACTTATTGAAAAAAATTGGTATAACGTAGCCCAAAAAGCTGTTACTATTGAACAAATGGCTGCAAATATACGTGCTGTTGGTGTAAAAAGAGCATTCTTGTCAACGGATAGAGGTCAAAAAGGATTGCCACATCCTACTATTGAATTACACAATTTTGTGGCAGCATTACTCAAACAGGGGTTTAGCGAGACGGAAATTCGTAGTCTCGTAAGGGATGTACCAAAAAGTATAATTGAATAGGGACAATCTGTTAATTAAAAGGGAGGAATTAGTATGAAAAAGAATTTGGTATTATTGGCAGTTATTACAGCATTAGCATTGAGCTTAACAGCTTGTGGCGGTGGTGGTACAACACAAGATACAGGTAAAGCGGCAAAACCAGCCAAAACTGATGCTAATACCTTAGGAATAGGTTATACTACGGGAGCAAATGAAAACGATCCATATCATCTGACCGCGACAAAATTTAAAGAGATTGTAGAAAAGAAATCAAATGGACGCATTAAAGTTAATACTTTTCATAGTAGCCAATTAGGCTCTGAGCCTGAAATGTGGGAAGGTATGCAATCAGGAATGTGTGATATGGCAGTTATGACTAATGCATACTTGTCTACATATGTTCATGCCAATGGAGCTCTTGACTTGCCATTTATTTTTAAGGACTTGAAACAAGCTCGTACTGTTTTGGATGGTGATTACGGCAAGAAATTAATAGATAATATGGGCAATACTGGCGTTACTTGTTTGGCATTTTCCGAAGGTGGTTTCCGTCAACTTTGTACTCGTGATAAAGGTATTAAAGCTCCAGCTGATTTAACTGGACTAAAGATTAGATGTATGGAAACCAAAATTTATCTTTCTGCTTATAAAGCACTAGGTGTTAATGCCACTCCTATGGCTTGGGGCGAGTTGTTGACTGCTTTACAGCAAGGCACTGTTGATGGATGCGATGCTCCTTTGAGTGTTTTGTATACTAATGGGTTCCCTGATATTTGTAAGTATATTGATAATGTAAACTTGTTCTATTCCCCTTTGCCTATTTGTATTTCTACAGATAAGTTTAAAACATTCTCTCCTGAAGATCAAAAAATGCTACGTGAAGCTGCTGTTGAAGCTGCTAAATTTGTAAAAAATAATAATGATACTAAGGCTGCCGGTATGGAAGCAGATTTGACCAAGAAGGGTATGACTATTGTTAAAGATGTTGATATGAAAGCTTTCCAAGCTAAAGTTTTACCGGCATGGCAAGAAATGGAATCATACATTGGTAAGGATTGGGTTGACGGCTTGAAGAGCCAAGTTGGTGCAAAATAATTTTATTGAAGTTTGAGAAAATGGAAGGTGGAGAATCAGTGTTTATTAAAAAGTTGGAAAAAATCTCAGACGGAATAAATACTGTTATTAGTAACATTGGCATGGTACTGTTTGCCATATTAATTGTTGCTTGTGTAGGTCAGGTGTTTTTCCGATTTGCATTAAATCATTCCCTTTCTTGGACTGAAGAATTAGCCAGATTTTGCTTTGTATGGATGCATTTAATTGGGGCATCCTTGCTAATTGAGTCTAGGGGACATGCTACTGTAACAATAATTCTTGATATGTTACATGGAACAGCGAGAAAAATATTGGATATTATCATTGAGCTATTCATTTTGTTTGATGGTGCAGTGATGCTACGAGCAGGTTTAGTACTTGCCAGTAAATCGCATAACAACTTAAGCACAGCGATGTCGGTGCCCATGTCAATTATAAATATTTCTGTTGCCGCAGGCGGCATTTTGTTAATAATTCAAGCCATAGTCCAAATCTTAGTACTCCTTATGGATAAAGACTACGCTATAAAGGAGGGCCCTGCGCAATGACACTTGTATTTGTTACATTATTTGCTTTAATGCTTATAGGTCTTCCGGTTGCCTTTGCTATTTTGACATCAGGGATGGTTTATGTGGCCACCATTGGAATGCCTACACAAATAGTTGCACAAAGATTGGTATTTGGTTTGAATTCATTTACATTATTGGCTGTACCGCTGTTTATCTTGGTTGGCAACTTGATGGATTCTGGTGGTATTTCCAAGCGTTTAACTGATTGGGCGAAAAGCCTTTTGGGTTGGATGCCGGGTGGACTAGGTGTGGTAACAGTGTTTAGCTGCGCAATTTTTGCTGCTTTAACAGGTTCTGGTCCAGCTACTGTTGCAGCTATTGGTTCAATTATGTTGCCGGCAATGTTAAATGCGGGGTATTCTAAAGCAAACAGTACTGGGATGGTTGCTGCTGCAGGGGCCTTAGGACCAATTATTCCGCCAAGTATACCAATGATTATTTATGGGGTAACCATGAGCTTGTCTATTCCTGCAATGTTTGTTGCCGGGATTATACCAGGCTTAGTTATTGCCTTTGCTCTTAGTTTAGTAAATGTATTTTTTGCTTTGAAAAATCCTGAAATGCGCAAAAGTGCTCAGGAGCAGAAGTTTAATTTTAAATATTCCATGCAAATGCTTTGGAAAGCTCTTGGTGCTTTGGGATTACCTATTCTAATTCTGGGTGGTATTTACGGTGGGATATTTACTCCTACTGAATCTGCTGCCGTCGGTATTGTCTATGCATTGATTGTTGGTTTTGCTCTTAAAGAATTGAAGCTTAAGGATTTGCCACGTATTTTGATTTCGTCTTTAAAAACATCTACTATGGTAAACTTCATTATTGCAGCTGCATCACTTTTCTCTTGGGTTGTTGCAAGGTCTCAGATTGGTGTAGTTGTTTCTAACTGGTTTATTAATCTGGTGGGTGGAAGCAAAAATGTGTATCTTTTTGTTTTACTTATTATTCTATTAATTGTGGGTTGTTTAATGGATAATGTAGCTGCTACATTGATATTAGCTCCAATACTAATTCCTGTAGGTATTAAACTTGGCTGTAACCAGTTGCATATTGGTGTGCTGTTCACGATTTGTTTAGTTGTAGGATTTGTTACGCCACCTTTTGGTTACAATTTGTTTACTGCGGTATCAATATCAGGATTACCGTTTAAGGACGTTGTAAAAGGAACAATACCATACTTGATAGTAGAGATTTTACTACTATTTGTGTTTGCTTATGTTCCACAAATAATAACTTGGTTGCCAGCGTTGGCAGGATATAGGTATTAGTTTAAACAACTATCTAAAATTGCTTCCTCCTATGTTGAAAGAGCCGAAATCATACATTGGTTCGGCTCTTTCTTTTATCTTATTATTTTAGTATAGTTATTTAAGACATTATATCTATTATTGCTTTTTGTGCTTTATTATATATTGTACAAAATATAAAGGGTGACGATCATGAAAACTGGATATGAAATTTTTTTACTAACAGCAGAGGAATTGAATATAACGAAAGTTGCGAAGAAAGTTTTTGTAACACCGCAATGTGTCAGCGATCATATCAAGAGGCTGGAACAAGAATATGGTACGCAACTATTTGAACGAAAACCACATTTTCGTCTTACGCAAGCTGGACAGGTATTACAGCAAAGCTTACGAAATATACAAATTTTGGAAACAAGCATGAATGACAGTATAAGAGGTATGGTTAAAGGAGAACATGGTAAGTTTACATTAGGAATAAGTACTTCCCGTGCACCAATTATTTTACCGACAGTACTAAAAAAATACTACAAGGTGTATCCAAATGTGAATATATCATTTTATGTTGAAGATACCCCCGTTTTAGAAAAACGATTATTAGATGGTGACATAGATATGTTTATCGGTGTTAATACTAGCTACCATCAAGATGTGGATATAACCACGCTAGCATCAGATGAGATAATGTTAATTATTTCATCCAAACTCTTACATCGGCAATTTGATTCCAAAGAAATTAAAAAGATGCAAAAAGGTGTTGATATTACGCGCTTTGCAGATATACCATTTACTCTAAGCTTTAAAACTGGAAAGGTAAATCGTGTTATAGAAGAATATCTGGATTATCAGAACTTACACTTAAACGTTGTTTATAATATCAGTGATAGTGAAACCCAGATATTACTTTGTGCTGCAGGAATATGTGCTTCTCTTTGCCCGAGGATGTTGTTGTCTACGGCCTTTCGTCACAATTTAGCTAATGATGAAAGTAATCAAGTTTATATGCTCCCAATACGTAATTTGAATAGACCACTGAGAGTAGATATAGCTTGTCATAAGAATGTAATTTATCCGGTTTATGCTCGTAAGTTTATTGATATCCTTAAAGAAGAAGTACCGCGTATTGCGGAAGAATACAAATAATTGCTTATAGGGGAAGACATTATGTTGATTGATTTTAAAAATATAAAACAAGATAAATTAGAACATTTTAAAGGCGGCAAAGGAGCCATGCTTGCAAAAATGTTTGTCGACGGGAAAAATAAGATACTCTTAGCTCAATTGGAACCTGGCAACAATGTCGGATATCATAAACATGAAATGAACAGTGAAATTGTTTATGTTTTAAGTGGCATAGCAACGATTAAATATGATAACTGTCCAAATGAGATATTACATCCAGGAGAAGTTCACTATTGTCCGCAAGGCCATTCTCATGCCGTGTGTAATGAGGGAAAAGAAGTACTAAATTTTTTTGCTGTTGTACCTGAACATCATCAATGACAGATATCTTTGGCAGGTGTAGAATGATGACAATTGATTATGTGCTATATGGTTTTAGGTCTAGCAATTGTCATAAATATAGGTTTTCTAAATAAAAAAAGTAGGACAGTTTTTTCTGGAAGTATTGTAAAAAGTGGAAAAACAGGGGTATATGGACACAATATTTGGGATGCTTGAAAGCCTTAGAAACTAGATACAGTGCTGGTCTAGGGGCCCTGACGTTGCTAAATCGTTAGGGGGGTAAACCCCGCGTGGGTTCAAATCCCACCCACTCCGCCATATGACTTGCTCTGGAGACTTCGGTAATTTTACCGAAGTCTCTTTTTTTGCCTTGGGTGGGCTATTTATCCTAAAAACAGTATTTTTTATGGAAAATATGAAGTAAAAATGGTTTTTTATACCCCATTATAATTAGCTGATGTATTATACGCTTGCCTTAAACTTTATGGTATCATAGAACTATAAACTGGAAGTTGTCGAGCAAAGATTATAAGAATGAAGAACCGCTAACAATGTCATCTTTTGGAGTGAATAGTTCCATAGATAGCGTTGCTAGCGGTTATTTTATGACTGAATTTAAGAAACGTGTATTTTTATTTACTCTTTTTTACTAGTGCCTGGTAGTCTTGTCCCCAAGTAATCATGGAATCAAAGACAGGTTGTAGTGATTTTCCTAATTTAGTTAAGGAATATTCCACACGTGGAGGTACTTCGGGAAATATTTCCCTATGAATAATTTCATCTTTTTCTAAAGCTCTAAGATTGTCTGTTAAGACTTTTTGACTAATGCCTGGAATTGTACGTCGCATTTCATTAAAGCGTTGAGTACCACCCAGTAAGTTGCGAATAATAAGGAGCTTCCATTTGTTGCCAATCAATTGCACTATAGTAGCCACAGGGCAAGCAGGTAACTCTTCTTTTGTAAGCATGTTAAGTCCTCCTGTCAACGATAGTTTCAAATTGAATATTATATACAAATCGTAATGTATATAATCACCGTTGTCAACAGTTATAAAAAGGTAACCATGTAATAAAAAAGTGCGTTCTTACTAAATACAAAAGTTTTGCTTATAATACAAACACAAGGTCAAAATAATGGCCTGTAATTCTAATTAGGAGGTAAAACATCATGGTATTAAAGAATTTCTTTGGCAGCAAGGAAGAGAAACCTTCAGTAGCTTGCGGTTCCGCTTGTGGAGCAGGTGACAAGAAACCGGCAGATAAACCTACAGCGTGTGGGTCTGCTTGCGGTGCAGGAGACAAGAAACCTAAAGACAAACCAACAGCCTGTGGCAGTGCTTGCGGTGCAGGAGACAAGAAGTAAGTACTTCTAAGGCATCCTTGTGCTAATTACGCAGGGATGCCATTCCTGATTAAAGAGAGGAAAAAATAATTATGGAATATTTTGCATTTCAATGGCATATTACCGAGGCTTGCGATCAACGTTGCAAGCATTGTTATATATACGCATTAGGCTCTCATGCCAAATTTAAGGAAATGTCAGTTAGCGATATGCAAACCGTTATTAATAATATTAAAAAGTTTTGCCAAAAGGCACGGCGTTTGCCATATTTGTACATTACTGGCGGTGATCCCATATTGCACCCACAATTTTGGACATTGGCAGAAATGCTTAAGAACGAGCAGATACCTTTTGCTTTATTAGGTAACCCTTTTCATTTGACACCAGAAATTTGTACCAGTTTATATGCTTGTGGCTGTCGTAAGTATCAGTTGTCTTTAGACGGATTACGTAAAACTCATGATCGGATACGCAGGCCTGGTTCTTTTGATAAAACATTGGCTGTAATTCCTTATCTGCGAGCTGCCGGTATAGATGTAGCTGTTATGACCACAGTTTCTCGTTGGAATTATCAGGAGATACCAGACCTTATTGATGTTATTGTAGCAAATAAGGTAGATATTTTTGCTTTTGCTCGTTATTGTCCTAATGCTCAAAGTAAGGACACTTGCTGTAGTCCCAAGGAATATCATGATTTGCTGGAAAAATGCTGGCAAAAATTTGAACAATACAAAGATAGCTCTACCAATTTTAATTTAAAAGATCATCTGTGGACTTTATTTAAATATGAAAAGGGGCTTTTTGACCCTAAGTCCTATCCCGATGATGACTATGTATACGATGGCTGTAATTGTGGCAACTGTCATTTTACTATTTTATCTGACGGTGCTGTATATGCTTGCAGGCGTATGGAGAGCAAGGTAGGCAATGCTTTAACAGATGATTTATATAATCTATTTACTGGTCCTAAAATGGATGCTTATAGAGTTTATGAAAAATTTGAGAAATGTGCTAAATGTGAGTTGTTACGTTTCTGCAGAGGATGTCCGGCTGTAGCAGCTGGCTACCATGGTGATATGTATGCAGCAGATCCACAATGCTGGAAGGAAAATTAATGCAGAATGCTATTGAGCCAGGGGTTCCTTATCGTATTCAAGCTGAGCATTGTTTACATTGTGGAAGATGTGCAGAATATTGTCCGGTTAAGGCTATAAGGAGATTATGATATGAATGAATTTTTAACCTTGATGCAAGAACGACGTTCTATACGCAAATATCAAGACAAACAAGTTCCTACTGAAATATTAAAACAAATTATTGAAGCTGGTTTATTTGCCCCTAATGCAGGTGGTGGGCAAAGATGTAAGATTATAGCGATACACAATAGAACGTTAACTTCTGAGATAGGCAAACTAAATATAATTGGCTTTAATCGCTCTAAATTAGCTGGAAACTTTGTGTCTTATGATCAGCCTAGTATTATTGATGATCCAGCCCTTCCAAGTGGATTTTACGGTGCACCAACAGTATGTGCTATCTTTGGACCACAAGATTTTCTTTATAGCATTCCTGATGCATATTGTTGTGCTGATAATATGGTGTTGGCAGCTCAATCTTTGGGGATAGCTTCCTGTATTGTAGCTAGAGGAGAGGAAACGTTTGATAATTCAGAGGGAAAAGAACTGTTAAAGAAATGGAATATTGCAGATAATATGGTAGCTCGCTGCTTTGTGTTGCTGGGATATTGTGCGGGTGCTTATCCTGAAGTAAAGCAGAGGAAAGCAGGGCGAAGCCTGATTGTGGAGAAATAAAAAATGAACCAAAGAGAGCGTAGATTGTTTCTCGTGAAACAATTGCTTAGCGAAGAAAAACAATATAGGAATATTAATATTCCTAGTGATGATGACAAACAAAAAAAGCTCTTGCGAGCCTTAATGAATATGCGGCTTCCCAAGCCAATAGATAAATACTTTTTACAGATACAAAATGAGTATCTGCAAGAAGCTAATAAAGAAAAAGGTATTGTTAGATTAGCTAATTTAGCACCCATACAAGAATCTATTTATCTCTGGCAAGGTGATATAACTCGCTTGGCTGTAGATGCTATTGTTAATGCGGCTAATAGTGGTATGACAGGATGCTATATACCTAATCATACCTGTATAGATAACTGTATTCATACATATGGTGGTATGCAGATGAGACTAGACTGCGCAAGAATTATTGACAAACAAGGGTATGACGAAATTGTGGGAAAAGCAAAAATTACTTCTGCCCATAATTTGCCTTGCAAATATGTTTTGCACACAGTTGGACCTATTATTCAGAACAATCTTCAGACTGAAGATGAAGAACAGCTGGCTTCCTGCTACCAATCCTGTCTTACTTTGGCAGAGAAAAAAGGTTTAGCAAGTGTAGCCTTTTGCTGTATTTCTACAGGAGTGTTTCATTTTCCTAATCAACGAGCTGCTGAGATTGCTTTGTCTACAGTAAAACAATTTCAAAAACAGGCTTTCCATAAAATTGAGGTGGTATTCAATGTCTTTAAAAAATCAGATTATGACATCTATAAGGAATTACTCTGCTGACATAGAACAGTTAGAAGTTACTTTAGCAGAAGCAGACTGTGTTCTTATTGGCGCAGGAGCAGGCTTATCTACTTCAGCTGGTTTTGTTTATGATGGGGATAGATTTACTAAAAGCTTTTCGGATTTTGAGCAAAAATACAATTTTCACGATATGTATAGTGGTGGCTTTTATCCATTTTCTTCTCTAGAAGAACAATGGGCGTTTTGGAGCCGTAATATTTATATTAATCGCTATATGGATGCTCCAAAGCCGGTTTATAAAAAACTCTTGGAGCTAGTACAAAATAAGGATTACTTTGTTTTGACTACAAATGTTGACCATCAGTTTCAAAGAGCAGGTTTTGATAAAAACAAGCTGTTTTATATGCAGGGCGATTATGGCCTTTTTCAGTGTTCTCAACCCTGTCATAAGGAAACTTATGATAATGAACAAATTGTTATATCTATGCTGGAACAGCAGAAAAATATGCGTATTCCAACAGAATTAATTCCTTGTTGTCCACGTTGTGGCAGGCCTATGATTATGAACTTGCGTAGTGATAATCGTTTTGTGGAAAATGCAGGCTGGTTTGCAGCTAGAACACGATACAATATGTTTTTGTCAGAACACCAAAATAGTAAAATTATGTTTTGGGAATTAGGCGTAGGGTATAACACTCCTTCTATCATAAAATACAGCTTTTGGAGCATGACTATGCAAAATCCTCAGGCACATTATGTTTGTATTAATTATGGGGATAGCGATATGCCTAGGGAAATAGCTAAGCAATCTGTTTGTATTAACGATGATATAGGTAATGTACTAAACAAGCTTCAAGACAATAATGCAGAGGAGAACATTGTATAAACTACTAATACAAGGAGAAAATCAATGAAATATAAAAAAATAGGCGAGGAATTATATTTACGATTGGATAAGAATGATGAAATAATGGAGAGTATCCAATATCTTTGTGAAAAAGAAAATATTTTATCTGGACGAATTTGTGGTATTGGTGCTTGCGGGCATGCTATTGTTTCTTCTTATCGTCCACTTCTTAAAAACTTTACATATCACCAAGCTTCTGGAATGCTAGAATTGGTATCGTTGTTAGGTAATGTAGCAAAAAATAAGAATGGAAAGCCGCATTTACATTTACATGCTTTGTTTTCTTACCTAAATGACCAAGATCAGATGAGTGTTTTGGCTGGTCATTTAAAAGAAGCAACAATAAGCTATACTAGCGAAATTGTAATTTCTCCTGCACAAGGTCTCATATCACTTAGACCTGATACATATACGGAAATTGATGTTTGGGATTTTGAGTGAAATTAAAGATAAATTTCGATTTGGTGAATTAGTTTATTTATTCAAGATTTAGAATTCTTTTATTTAAAAAGTAGAGTATTTTGAACGGCATTTTTTAAAAACAAAAGGTGGACAATAAGGTGGGCAATAGCATTTAGAAAAGATGGAAATTGTGGGAGTTTAGAGATAATTGGACTCTGGGAACCGCAATATATGGGACTTTTGGAAGCATAGGACGCAAAATATTGAGGCTGGGCCTGGGTTTCTCGCTTGCTAAATTGTTAGGTGGTTAAACCCCGTGTGGGTTCAAATCCCACCAACTCCGCCATATGACTTGCTCTGGAGACTTCGGTAATTTTACCGAAGTCTCTTTTTTTGTCTTGGGTGGGCTAAAAGGTGGGCAATTTTTGTTGGAAATACTACTGAGCATTCAAATTGACACATATATTCTTTTACTATAAAATGAGCTTAATAGCAGTTAATATAACGGAATGGAGGCGATGTCATGACTATAAAAAAGATGAAGTCTACTAACAAGGCAGACAGAGAAATGACCAAACGGTTTAAATTAGCGGTTAAGCAGGAAATTGAGAAGAAAAAAGCACTAGGGGTACCGATTGCTAAATACGACGTAAAAAATGGCAAAGCCTATTTGGAATATGCTGATGGGAAAAAAGAATATGCTAAGTAAGGAGAAAAAGCCTGAAATTATCGTATTTGCAGGGCCCAATGGTAGCGGTAAAAGTACTGTTACAAAAATGGCGAAGGTTATTGAGCCATATATAAATGCAGATGATATCAAGGCTAGTATACAATGTGATGATTTGACAGCTGCTCAAAAGGCTACCCAAATGCGAGAAGAACAAGTTTTACAAGGTAAGAGTTTTACTTTTGAAACGGTTTTATCTACTGAGAGAAATTTACGGCTATTAGAAAAAGCAAAGAAAAAGGGCTTTTTTATTAGATGCATTTATGTTTTAACGGTTAGTCCAGATATTAATGTTTTACGTGTGAAAACAAGAGTGGCTACAGGAGGGCATCCTGTAGAAGAAAAAACAATAAGGAAACGTTATTATAGAGCATTAAAGCTTATTCCGGAGTTATTAAATGTCTGTGATGTCTGTCACATTTACGATAATTCAAAAAATTTTCCTATACGGATATTTAAGAAACGCAAAGAAGAAATGTTCTATTGGGAATCAGAATTATGGGATAAAAAAGCAATTTTAAAACTTGTGGGCATGTAACTAGGTAACACATTTAGCTATATTGCTTGGGATTAGAGAGACTTCAGTAATTTACCGGAGTCTCTTTTTTTACGTAGTTAGCTTAAAAATTAGTAGAGCAATTAATGATATTTAATACTAAAGTGTGATATTATTAATTTATAATATATCTAGGGGATGACTCGGATGATTGTTTATGAAGCGACAAAGGGTAAGTTTGTTTCTGATGTTCAGCAAGGAATTATTGCGGATGAAATAAAGAAAAGGTTTCCCGGAGGAGTAAAGCACAATGAATTCCTTTCTTGGGAACACTCTTTAGGACAAATGGGCATGGTGGTAGAGGATAAGTCTATCCCTGACGATGCACAAGTCGCCATTGAATTTAAGATCCCTTTGACTGCTAAACGTGTTGACTTTATGATTGCCGGGCAGGATGAAAATAACATTGATTCTGTTGTAGTAGTTGAATTGAAGCAATGGGATAAAGCGGAAGCAGTAAAAGATGAAAGTGAGGTTGTCACAAGCTTTGTTAATAATTGCGAAAGAAAACTTGCTCATCCATCCTATCAAGCTTGGTCATATAAGAGTATCATTGAGGATTTTAACGCTACAGCGCAAGATAAGCCAATCAAACTATATCCTTGTGCCTATATGCATAATTATTTGCATTTTAATAACGTGCATGACCCAGTCTTAGATCCTAATGTATTTCCATCTATTAAAGAAGCACCAGTATTTGTTAGTGGTGATGGTGAAAAACTAAAAGCTTTTATTTCCAAATATATTCGCAAGGCTGACAGAAAAAGTAATATTATGTACGAGATTGACCATGGCAAGATTAAACCTTCTAAGTCTCTTCAAGATGCTTTAGCTGGTATGCTGCGTGGCAACAGGGAATTTGTGCTTTTGGATGATCAGAAGCTGGTAAATTCTGCTGCTATTAGGTTGTGCAATAAAGCTATTAAGGGAACTAAGAAACAAGTCCTAATAGTCGAAGGTGGGCCAGGAACAGGCAAATCTGTACTTGCCATTAATCTACTGGCCTCTTTTACCCAAAAAGACTTGCCTTGCCAATATGTTAGCAAGAATAGTGCACCTAGATATGTTTATGAGGCCAAGCTACAGGGCGAAAATAAAACCAAAGCTTTCATACACAATTTATTTAAAGGCTCTGGTTCCTATGTGAACAGTGATGAAAATGAAATAGCAGTAATTTTGGTAGACGAAGCCCACAGACTTAATGAGAAGTCTGGCTTATATGGCAACTTGGGAGAAAATCAGACAAAGGAAATCATTCATGCTGCTAAATTCTCTATATTCTTTATTGATGAATTGCAGCGTGTTACTTCTAAAGACGTTGGTTCTATAGCGGAAATAGAGCACTTTGCTAAAGAAGCAGGTGCTGCAATCACCAAGATGAAACTGGAATCACAGTTTAGATGCAATGGTTCAGATGGCTATTTGGCCTGGATAGACAACTTACTTGGCATAAGAGACACTGCTAATGAATTGGATTTTGGTGGTGATTATGATTTTAGGATATTTGATGATCCCTGTGAGTTGAGAAAAGTTATTGAAGAAAAGAATCAGATAAATAATAAGGCCAGGATGGTAGCAGGCTATTGTTGGAATTGGCTTTCTAATGGCAAAAACAACAATGCTGTTTATGATATTACCATTCCTAATACTCGGTTTAAGGCCAGCTGGAACCTTGGTAATACTTCAACCTGGGCTATTGATATAGGCTCTGTCAAAGAAGTTGGTTGCATACATACTTGCCAAGGTCTGGAGTTCGATTACGTTGGAGTAATTATTGGTAATGATTTAAGGTATAAAGATGGCGAAGTTAGTACTGACTTCTCTGAACGTGCAAGTACAGATCAATCTTTAAAAGGTCTTAAGACAAAATGCCAAAATGGTGATAAAAAGGCCATACATGAAGCTGATACCATTATACGTAATACATACAGAACACTTTTAACCCGTGGTATGAAGGGGTGCTATGTGTATTGTACCGATAAAGCTTTAGCCAAGTATTTTAAAGAGAGACTGGCAGCAACCAAAGAATATATGAAGAGACAATAGCTATAGTAGGGAGGCAAGAGAAGTGCTAGATGATACGCAAACGATAAGTGATTTGAAAAAAGAGATACAAGCCTTCTGCGAAGAACGGGACTGGGATCAATTTCATAACCCAAAAGATTTAGCTATAGGTATTTCTACAGAGGCCAATGAATTATTGGATATTTTTAGATTCCACAATGAGGAAGAAACAAAAGAAATTCTTACAGATGCTAAAAAGTTAGAACACATTAACGAAGAAATTGCCGATACACTGTTTTTTGTTATACGCTTTGCACAGATGAATAACATTGATTTAGCTAAGGCTTTGGATAACAAGCTAAAGAAAAATGCAGCTAAGTATCCTGTAGAGAAGAGTAAAGGAAAGAACTTGAAGTATAACGAACTATAGAAGTTAGAATCGGAACTTTAAAACTAGCGGTTACCAAAAATTTTAAAAAATAGGGATTAGTGCTTTTTATTTTTAAATAATTTAGAAGCCCTCAGAGGGGAAAATAGCAAACAAATATGTGCAAGTATACAAGATTTCTTTACTAGAAAAATATCTTATGTTATTGTTTAATTACTGATGGATATGTGCTCGGCACGTGAGCAATACATATTCGCTCTCAGAAGAGGGACGCAAGTGCCTGGACAGCCCCTCCCATCACTTGATCTTATATTATGTATAAGGTCTTTTTTTATGCCCAATAAATCTCTAGGCTTTGCTATAATATAGATATAATAAAAGCGCTACACAATAATTGTGTAGCGCTTTTTGCTAAATCATTCTTCCTTTTCTGGATGGACATGGTCAATAGTATAACAACGAGTGTCTTTTTCTTTAGCTTTAGCTATTTGAAAGGCAATAATCTCGTTATAAAGTTCCTTTTTGAACTTTATGTTTGTAAATTCTTTTATAACGGCGTCAAATTGTCCGATGCGCCTTAAAAAGTCTGCTCGGGAAAGTAAATAGTTGGCCTTTTTGTCGTCCATATTTTCAAAAATTTTATCCATAATCTTAATGCCCAGTTTCCTGAGAGCTGCAGCATTAACAGGATCATTATTATCATCACAATCCCAGGCAGCACAACGAATATCGGAAAAAGCTTCTTCCAAATCATCTGCAAACTCATGCATAAGATAGAATCTATAAAAGTCTTTAGCTAATTTTTCACTTTTTTTAAAGGTAAAGGGTTTGCCGGTTTTATATTCGTTTGATTTCATTATTTCTTCAATATCTATTTCAAACATTGATTCTGGAATTTTTTCAAGGTCGTATGACACATAACCACAATAAGGACATGCCTGGATCCATTCTGACATTGTTCCTCTGCTCATTTCTGATGGCCGGGTATCCAAATCAGATGAGCCAAAGGTACAACAACTAAGAATCTCATAGTGCTTAGAATGCTTACCGCAAATAGCACATTTTTTTGTACCCTCTATAATTTTTGTCATATTAATCTCTCCTTTTATTTTTTTCCAAATTATAACATGAGGAGGAAAACAAAAGGTCGCTTTAAAAGGGACATTTTGCTTAGAGATAAAACAATGCACTCTTTTTGTCGCATTGCGAATTAACAGGGTATTAATTTATAGCAAACAGTAAAAGTTTGTGTGATAATAAATACATAAGAAATGACATCGGAGCGTTTGGCTATTTAAATTTAATACACGAAAGGACATAAAATGTTATCTAAAATTTTAGTAGATGGGCATGCAACTTTGCTTGTTGGTCGTGCAGGTATTGGTAAAACCACAACAGCACTTCTTGCTTCTCAAGAAGTGGCTAAGGCTGGCAAAAAGGTAATATATATTTCTCTGGAAATGGGTAAGAGCAATATGGAGGAGCATATTGCTAGGGTATATGGTGCTGCAGCGTTGAAGAATATAGTTGTTGTGGACAATATTGAGTATTGTATAGAACATGAAACTAAAAGACCAAATACGGAAAAAGATGCACTTGCTTTTGTGGAAAAAGTAAGTGCGGTTACTGATAACATGGGTCTGCTTGTTATCGATTATATGCAGTTGTTTAATACAGAGCCTGGTGTTATGGAAGAATTGGAAAAAATGGCGACTAGATTTAAGTGCCCAATTTTGGCGGTGGCACAGATGCCTGGCCCAAGAGATCCGCTTGGCAATAAGAGACCATTACGTAAAGATGTAGATCCAATTCTGCTCAAAGGTGCACATAAAGTTATTGGTTTGTATAGACAATCGTTTTATACTACCAATAAAAATTTTGTTGATGATATGGAGTTTTTGCCACTATGATAGAGAGCTTAAAGATGGAGCTCAGAGCTGGGGCTGTGGGACTATAATGCCTTAATTAAGAATAACAATACAGGGAGGTTGTTATAATGCCTGATGAAATAAATAAACAGATACATGATTTGATAGAGAAAAACAGGCCTATATTTGAAGGGAAACCAATAGCGTTTGATGGCTTGACTTTAGAAGCACAATACAAAGAATTATCTCCTCGTACTATCTTTTTATTGAAGGAGGTTAATGCGCCTGAGAAAAAAGATGATTGGGAATTTGCAACACATTTGAATTATCAAGCCAATCCAGAGAATGACCCAGACCATACTACAACGTGGCTTTATAAAACTTGGAAAAATGTTTGCCTGTGGATGGAACTTTTAGAAAGACCAGATGCTACTTATGAGGATTGCCAAAAGTTTAGCGAAGACATCTTAAGAAAAAAATTAAATTATACCGGTGTTGTTAACATAAAGAAGACCTATGGGACAGGAAGAAGCGATTGGCGCGAAATAAATAAATGGGCGTGCCTTGAAGAGAATAAGAAACTTATAAGGGATGAAATAGCTTTAACTGAGGCACAATTAGTAATATGTGGTGGTACATTTTGGTTTGCCCAAGAAATATATGAGGGTCTGTTTTCTTCACTTGAAACACTTCCTTCAGGTGCCCAATATTTTATTGTAAATAACCAATGCTTTTTAGATTTTGTTCATCCCATGTGGTTTAATGTTGACAGGAAAATATTATTTGCTTACGCTTCTCTTGTATTTAAAGAGATAAAAACCTTAATTTAATGGGCCGAAGAAGATAAGTTGAAGATGGAGCCTTAATACTTGTCGCTTAGAAGGCGACCTCAATTAGTGATTTTAATAGTAAAATTGTGCCAAGAAAATAACAAAGGAGAGATGCACATGTTAGGACCGCTTCACGGACAGGCAAGGTATTTATATGTTTTAGAACACCAAGCTTTACCGGGACTTTTGTTCTCCAAAACCAAGGCTGCAATAATAACAATATTGCAACGCAAAGGAGAATGCTTTGTTTCTTGGCTCAGGACTATACAAGACGAAGTGGGAGATAAAAGTCCTGTAATTTTTGAAGAAAAGGACTTTGTTGTTAAGCCGATTTTGGCAAGCTCCCAAAAAGGCGAGAAACCAGACATAGGAATCATACAAATTCAATTACCTTGTTTAGAAGAGAGTACCTTGTGCCCCAGAGTGTATATTTGTCATGATAAGGATTTTGGCAGGCCACAATATTACACTGTAGAGCATGATTTTAGCGGTATTGATATGTTGTGCGGCTGGGATGCTAAACACAACCATCTTAATTACGGATGGGCAGAGAATACGGAACAGAAAGAGTTCTCTAAGATTTTGGAGATGTATACGAACTCCTTGCAAGAAACAGAAGCTGACTAGGTAAAAAAGGAAAGCTTACACCCTAAAAGAAGCGCTCGGTGTTAAGCATGATAAATAATATAATACGATGTGATACAAAGAGAGGCTCGGTAATTTGCCGAAGCCTCTCTTTATGACAATCATTACATTTCTACAGTATAACAGAGATAGTAAGGCTTGATATCAAGCTTTTTCATTAATGCTTCAAGATTTGTATGACTGCTCTTGTCTTCATGTAATTCTTTATATTGTGCACTATCTTTAAAAACTAGAGGGCAGGCTTGAAGTGGTGTATCAGCCGGAATTTGCATATCCTTTGATAATTTTTTGTTGAAATCATTTATTAATTTTTCCTTATCAATTATCTTTAGATATGTATATGATTCGCAAACACAACGTAGCATGGTTTCTTTACTACTAGGCTTTTTTAATTCTAAAATGCGTAGAACCTTACCGTCATAAGCAAGTAAATCAATAGCGCCAACACCCTTATCGTTTTTGGTCGCACTCAATGGAACCTGGTAATCTAAAACCATTCCAAGGGGGCCTAAAGTTTGTTGCTTAAATAGGGACATCGCAATCTTTTCTTCTTCTCTATTAACTGTTCTTTTCTTGTTTTTTGAATCTTCAGAACTTGTTTTTGACTTAGTTTTATTTTTAGTTGTATTGCCAGTATGTGTCTTGGTCCAATAAGAATAATTGGTACGATGAATAGTTATATCTTTATCAAATAAAGCTAAATGATCAGGCTTAAGTAACCATTCAGCTATTAGTTCGGTATATAATATCGGACTGTTATTGGGGTGGCCAGTATAATTAATAAAACTTTTTTGGTAAAACTTAGAAATATCTTCTTCTGCTGCTGCTTGAACTCTGGCAATTATTCCTTCCTTTGAATAACCGGTTTTAGGTTCTTTACTCATACAATCAGCTCCTTATTTTTATAAAGATAGTTTTGCTCACAGCTTGATATATATCTGTTGATTCTGTGGAGTCTTATTAAGAGGTTTTATCCGCTTATTTCCCTTGCCGGTAGCATATGAGAAGAAGAGGGAACCTAGCTTTGTTCTTGCACCTTTAGGAATGCGTTCCCACTCATATCCCTTGAATAATGTCTTAACAAGGAATTTTTCATCTTTCTTCAATTCTTTAAGCTCAGCTACTGCCATTACGAATAAATCATCAAGCTTTGTATTTTCGTTAACCATTTGCAACTCCTCCCTTATCCTATCATAACGCTGTCACGTTGATTTTCTAGCTTTACATACAACTGCTGATTATGCTTGGTTTTGCCTAAGATTTTGATCTTAGTTTTATTATTCTTGGCGTAGGCCAGGAATCTTTGACCCAATTTAGGCTTTAGATAACTCGGTATGAAACGCCAAAAATACCCCTTATATAAATCTTTTACGGTGAATACGCTACTTTCACCTACATGTGCTACTTCATCTATTGCTGTCTGAAATAAGCACTCTACAATCTTGTCCCCAAAGTAAACATTCTTTTCGTCTTTCATCATAAACATCACTCCTTAATAATACACTAATAGCTACTAGCTACGATAATAGAATACGATATATTTAAAATGTTGTCAATATAGTTTAAGAGAGCACATGCGGATGTGAGCTGTTTTTGTCGCACTGCGAATTAGATAGTTACTGTTCATAGAAAATTTTATGTTCATCGTAACTTTACTATAAATAATAAATGCTTACTTCTTCAGAAAAGTGCCCTTTTGCCAAGTAAACAATCACTTACCAAAGTATTTATAAGTTGTTGCCGCAGCTGTTATACAGTATATTACCATTGGGGACGGAGAAAAGCGGTATCATTTTGTAAAGAAAACACAAGAAACACATATGAGGGAAATATTAAAAGCTAAAAAGGAATTTGCTGATTTAATGGAGAGGAGTGGTGATAATGAGTAAAGCTATTGGTAGAAAATGGGAAGATGTAAGAACTAAGATTTTCACCACTGAAGAAATTGCAGAAAGTGATCTTCGAGTTGCGCTTATTGGAGAATTGATAAAGGCACGACAGAAAAAAGGTATTAGCCAAAAGAAACTGGAAGAAATTAGCGGAGTGAAACAACCGATTATTGCCAGAATGGAAAAAGGGGTTACGAATCCTCAACTGGATACAGTGCTCAAAGTATTGATTCCTTTGGGAAAGACACTTGCCGTTGTACCATTGAAACATGGTAGAATCTAGAAATAAAAGCTGAGAGTTGGCGAGCAAAATGATTTATATATTGCGAGGTACAGCATGAAGGCAAATAAAAAGTTATCAGAAATGTCATCAGAAAAATTATGGCATCTTTTCCCTATCTTTTTATCCGGACATAATGACAACTGGGCAGCGCAGTATCACAGAGAAGAAAAGCGGATACAATCTTTCTTACTAGTTAATGGTGTAAAGATTTCACATATAGGAAGTACGTCAATTAAGGCTATATGGGCAAAGCCGATTGTTGATATTTTGCTTGAAATACCCCAAAGCATATCAATGGAAAAGGTAAGAGACACTTTGCTTTGTAATGGATATCTTTGTATGGGTGATGAAAAAATCCGAAAAGATTTTAATAAAGGATATACGGAAACAGGTTTTGCTGATAATGTCTTTCATCTCCATTTAAGATATTGGAATGATAATGATGAACTGTATTTCAGAGATTATTTGAATGAAAAACCTGTCATTGCTAAGCAATATGAAGAACTGAAACTGATGCTGTGGAAACGATACGAATATAATAGGGATGCATATACAGATGCAAAAGGTGATTTTGTAAAAGAGCAAACCCAAGCTGCAAAGCTAATTTATGGGGAACGATACAACAGATTATGAGCGCAATCCTTGTTTCAATAAATTCCGATTTGTCAATAAAAACAAAAGCCATGGCTGTTAAGCCATGGCTTTATTACTATCTAAAAATTCTAAACACAAACTTAGGATTCTTTGGTATGGAATAATATGTTGCTTTAATTTAATAAGAAATTCCATAGAAGCACTTTCTCACGCTGTATCTTTTTAGCATGGCAAATGATATAATTAATAACAAACTAAGAAAGGGTGAGCTTATGTTAGATGCCAGCGATAAAAAGGCAGGTATTCTGTGTATATTGAAAATTTTGGAGCAATACACAGACAGCAACCACCCGCTTATTATGGATGAAATTGCTAAATACTTGGAAAAGGACTACAGCCTTAGATTAGACAGAAACTCTATTTCCAGACATTTGAAGTTTCTGCGCGATGAGTTTGAATATTCCATTGAGAATAATTCAAAAGGCTGGTATCTGAGTGAACGTACCTTTGACGACAGTGAGCTCAGGGTTTTGGTGGACGGGGTATTGTCTTCAAAATATATACCTGAAAACACTGCTCAAAAGCTAATAGACCGCATAGCTGATTTGGGAACGCCTACCCTAAGGACCAAGAAACTTAATCATGTCTATACCTTGCCTAACTGGATTCATCAGCGGAATAAGGAATTTTTCTTGAACTTAGAACTTATTGAAGAGGCCATTCGTAAACAGCAGCAAATTAGCTTTACTTACAATGAAGTGCAGACAGATGGCTCTTTGCAGCCTAAATATACACGCTCACAGATTGTGCATCCCTTTGCTATGATTTGTGCGTACCAGCAATACTATCTGATTTGTAGTATTGGCAGTTTAAATGAATTGCGTCATTATCGCATAGATAAGATTACTAATCTGGAAATACGCAAAAATAAGGCTATGACCTGGGGCGTTATTAAAGGCTATACAAACAATGTAAGAAGAAATATTGGGACATATGCCAAGGAACATAATCTGATGTTTGGCGGCATTCCTGAAGACATTGTACTCAAGATGCCTAAAAAACATGCCGGTAATGTTTATGATAATTATGGTAGTCAGGTCCAAATGAAAGAACTAGACGATGATAACATGGAAGTGTGCTTTAAAGATTCATTGGAAGGGGCCAGGATCTTTGCCCAGCAATATGGCAGCGACTGCGAGGTGATTGCACCGGATGCCTTGCGGAAGATGGTTAGGGAAGAGTTGGAAAAAGCGTTGAAAAAATATTGAAGGGGTGGGATGGAAAATGGGCAAGGAAAAAGAAAGTATTAACCTGAAAGATACATTAAATAAAGAGGAAATTTTTTTAGGTATATTGAATGGTGGTACAAAAGTACGCTTGTATAATAAAGATGGTCAATTTTGGAATGATGACAAAAAAGATCCTTCTGCAAACGAAGAATTTATTAAAAAATTAATATCTAATAATAAAAAAGAACTTAAATCCATTGATGAAAAAAGAGCTCAATTCAAAATAGCAAAACTAATTAACAATGGTTCTGAAGAAGAATACGGTGGTTGGAAATGCATTTGTGTAGAGTATTCTATTCCTAATCACTATACTACTGGGTACAAATGTGGAAGGCAAGATTTTGTATTCATCAATAAACAAGGAAAACTGTGGTTTGTTGAATTAAAAGTTGGGTATGAATCTTGCGAAAATATAGATACTCATTATAAAGCCTTTTGTAATATTAAAAATGGGGATAAAAAAGGTGGCAAAAGCATCAAAGAAAACATACAAAAGGGAATATATGAGCGGCTTAAAAAGTATAAAGAATTAAATTTGTATGGATTTGAAGATTTTAAAAAAATTACTCAAGATAAGATTGACATAAAAAATGCAAAAACTGACTTTTTATTTTTGACTACTGATGGAAAGCTGGATAACGATAAAATAAGAGCAGAAATTGATAATGCAAAGAAGATTAATATGGATGAAAATGTGAATAGAGTAGAGAGCTCTTTATATGCTATTCACAAAATAAATGACACTAATTTTGAGAAAGAACTTAAAAAATTTTTCCAAGGTAAATTAACTAAATCTAGTTTTATTAATGATTCTACTAAATAGTAAAAAAGTAAATTTTTCAAAACCACAGGGAAACATTACAGGGGTGACTATACAACAGTGAATGTAATAATGTTTGAAAAGCGGCTACATTGTAGCCGCTTTTTTGCATCAAAATTCGTGCATGGCCTTTGCTACAATAACTTTATTAAAAAACTCAGGAAAGGGTGTTCAAAATGAAAAAGTTATTTGTAGTAATGGTATGCGTATTAAGTTTGTTTGTTACTTCGGCTATTGCTTCAGCCCAGGTAATTACCTTGTGGGGCCTTACTGCCAGCAACTATGACCAAGGAACCTTAGTTACTGTCAGTAATTCCCAAGATGGACAATGGGTGGGGCAGAATATCATGGTAGATGACTTACCATATTTAGATTCCGGTATGTTGGCTATGATGAAAGGTGAATTTGTTGGTAATTGCAGAGGTACAGTTCAGGGGAATGATACCGGTCTGGTAGTGCCTTTGTTTCATTTGCTGTGGTTTAAGTTTGAATAGCATTTATTCATATTTTTACTCCGTCTAAAGCCTGTAGGGGTTATGAAGAAAACTTTCAAAGGGGGTAGTAGAATACTTACCTAGTTTTAACTCATAATCATGGGCGTCGGTTAGAAATTCTTTTGTGACCGGCAGTCCCATCTTGTCGGTGATGATCCAGTTGAGGGTACCACAGTCAGGGCAACATACTAATCTACCTTTAGATAATTTGCATTGGCTGGCGTTGGCCTTAGATATTTTCTCTTTTATCTTTTGTGGTTGGAAAATATACCCGCACATGATGCAGCCAGCTTTATCTGCTTCCAATAAATTAGCCATGCTTAAATGACCGGCTGGCATCATAATCTTAAAATGGTGAAAATCATCCCGCCTAATACGGAGAATACGTTCTGTCTTCCATTTAATTCTTTCTCTGCGGTTGGGAATAGGACGTTCTGGTTTATAATCTCCTTCAAAAATTAGTCTTATTAGCTGTTCTTCCCGTGAAATTGGTTTAGGACCAAGATTGTCTTTGCGAGCTCTTTTAAATTTATTCATATATATCACTCCTCTTGTCCAATAGACATATAGCAAGTCTTTCTGACGTTTTAGCATATGTAGTTTTCAAGGTTCATTAACTGAAGCTATTGTACAAAAGCCCATGCACGAAAATTAGTGCATGGGCTTTGCTATGGTATAGCCAGAAAGTAGTTGAAGTTACAAGGAGAGATGAATATGGTTAAGCTTATTTTCCACAAAAATCCTGAACGCATTGGCGGTGGGATTACTGAATTACAAAGCAACGGACATCGTCTGATTATCGATATGGGGGCAGATTTGCCTAAGAGTGGTAGTTTTTCTGAAACCAGAGAGGCTAATCCTAATATTAATGGTGTGACATGTGGTACACCTGATTGCGATGGCGTCCTCATCAGCCACTATCATGGAGACCATGCAGGTCTGCTGCACTATGTGCTGTCCAATATTCCTATTTATATGAGTAGGGCGACTCGGTCCGTCTTAAGAGTGGTGAAGGCGGTTCTTTTGCGCAACCACCTAGGTGGTGTTACCGATTGGGAGATAGAGCAACTAAATAATGCTAACCTATTTACCTATGCAGATTGGGGTAAGCCTCATCAGCTTGGGAACTTTATAGTTACGCCTGTTCGCCAGGATCATTCTGCCTACGATGCCCTAGGCTTTGTCATTCAGGTTGACAACATCAAAATTTTCTTTACCGGAGATTTTCGAGGTCATGGTTATACCGGTAGCAAGCTGGTACCAATGTGCCAAAAATATGTAGGGAAGGTAGACTATATTCTTTGCGAAGGGACCATGCTGTCTAGGCCTGGCGAAGTTCTCATTAGCGAGCCAACGCTGTACTTTAAGGCTATGACACTTTGTCAAAAACATAAGTATGTTTTGGTTTTGGCTTCTTCTACCAATATTGATACACAGGTAAGCTTTTACCGAGCTGCTAGAGCTAGTCGCAAAGCCTTTAAGGTAGATGATTTCCAGCAGCAGATTTATAACGAATTGGTGGCAGACAGACATTCAGATATATATGATATTGAGCCTACCACCGAATTTTGTCCCAATGGCATGGTGCTAATGGTGCGGGCTAGCCAGCAAAGTTTCATAGAGGCGTTCTTTAAAAAATATGGCCAAGATACAGTACTGGTATATTCCATGTGGCATGGCTATCTGGAGAGGGATGCTAAATTGCACCATCTGCAGAAGTTGTGGGGCGATAGGTTTGTAGAGCTTCATACCAGTGGACATGGCCATCCCATGGTAATAAAACAAGTAGTAGAAGTTTGCAGTACTCCACAGACGGTAGTGATACCTATGCATACAGAGAGTTTTGCCTCTTGGGAGAGATTGCAAATTAAGCAGCCGATTCTAAAAACGGTGGCCGGTACTGCTTATGATCTAAGTGATCATGCAAACTTGATAAATGTTGCTAAGGAGGAAGCATGATGGATAAGGGTTATAATGGCGATTTTGTGCATCTACATGTGTTAACTGAGTACAGTCCTGGTAGAAGTATTGCCAAAATTAGAGAGCTGGTAAGTAAAGCCAAAAGTCTGGGGATGCAATATCTTGCCATTACAGATGCAGGGAATATGGAAGGCGTACCAACTTTTTGCGTTGCCTGTGCCAAAGAAGGCATCAAGCCTATTATTGGTAGTGAATTACAGGTACTATGCAAAGGTGACAAGGACAAGAAGACTAGTCCCATGGTTGTATTAGCCTATAAGCAGCAAGGTTACTATAATCTGTTGCAATTGGTATCAGCTTCAAGTATGAGACAGAAACAGGAAAATGGACAGAATTCGTATTTCCGTAAGGATAATGGCTTTGTCACCAGGGAAGAGCTGCAAACTTATCATGAGGGGCTAGTGCTTCTCAGTGGCGGCTCAGATAGTGAGATTAATAAGGACTTGCTGGAGGGAGACTATGCTGAGGCGACTTCTCTTGTGCAAGAATGGGCAAAAGTTTATTTCAAAAATTTTTATTTAGAAATACAGAATCATGGGCGTCCTGAAGAAAAGTTCTTGAACCAGTTATTGCAAAAATTGGGGCAAGAGAATGATATTGAGCTTGTGGCTACCAATGAGGTGTGCTATGTAGAAAAAGAAGATGCAGAGCTTTTGGCTCTAGCTCAAAGATTGCCACGATGGGCAGATTGGTATGGACGTGCAGATTATGTAACAAATTTAAGTATAGAGGCCAATAAACATTTGTGCAGTGGTAGCGAGCTCCAGAAGCTTGCGGAAGAATATCCTGAGGCAGTGGACAATACAT